>Ga0326727_10000058_pt1 | contig 468094 bp, 391 predicted proteins | sample MB2enrmetagenome_FD_207643 | JGI IMG/M metagenome (GOLD analysis project Ga0326727, IMG submission 207643) | Lab enriched peat soil microbial communities from McLean, Ithaca, NY, United States - MB29MY | ecosystem: Environmental > Terrestrial > Soil > Wetlands > Peat | place: USA: New York... | reverse complement strand
AACACTGTGTCGAGGTAGAATCAGGCAAGCGAAAGCCTCTCTTGATGCCATAAACACTGTCTAGACAACATGTTTGTAGCACAAAGGGCTTTCGCTCTTTAAGCCTTCACGCATAATCCGGGTTAGGTCGCGGCTGTAAGCCGCAATCAGAGCCGCCGCCTGCAAATCTACCTCAGCTAACAATTCATCCGCAAAGCGGGCCACATCTGCGTAATACTGATCAGAATTTTCTCCGCCTAACCGTAGGCTATATACGGGATGCGCCACGTCATCAAGCGGGCCGATTGGTGTCACTTTGGCGGGACAGGTCGACGACCCTTTTATTAAATCCGGGCGATGATCTGCGGCATTCGCTAGCTTCATGCGAAACTCCAAATAAACCTTCCAGCACAATTCGTGTGTTGGCGCATATGCTGAGAGAGAGACGCTTCACCAAATTAGCAGCAATAATACTCTTAATATTTAGGAATTAATCTGGATTTTAGTTATTATGGGGAACCTTCCAATAATGGCTCATGGTTCAGGCACAGAGCGGGGAGGGTAACACGGCAAGATTACAAATGTAACATTTATCGGCAATTCGGTTTGCCGCCAGGGTTACGCAGCTCAGTGGCCCACCCTACCGTCGAGGGCACGAAGTACATTCGCCTGCCCGACGGCAGTCCTTAAAACTTGTTACCGAGCGACGCAGGCCGTCTACCGAAGCTCCACAAATCTTGAGGAGAGTTCCAAGATGGAGGGATGGTCCGAGAGACTTGATCCGACCGTTTGGGTTAGCAGGGGCCCGGCTCCGAGCGAACAAAGGTGCTTGAAAAGCGCATCCGGATGCACCTTGGCGCGTTTGATGAAGTCCCGCAACAGGGATTCGACAAAAACAGAATCCTCCTTACGGACAATTGTTCGCAATTCCGGGTGGATAAGGAACAGCAGATCATCCTCCCGGCCCATAAGCACAAGCACGACGACCGGCGCTATGCCCGAAGGGTCTGCGCCCCATTTTCGTGGTCTGTACTCCAGGGTACAAAACCGGAAATACGAGTCTCTTCTCATTTCGGAGTCTGCTAATGCGCTCAAATTCATTGCTCCGCTGAAAGGCATCGAGCATCGCACATAAAACGTTTTCCAACAGCTTAGGGCTTGACAGCCTCTCGATACATTGGCCGAAGCTGTCGAGGGCGGATGCACTTTTCCAATCATCAGGCAGGGCTTGGGCCCTCTTCCAGAGCCGACCAAAATCTACGTTTCGAGGCGACATCTGGAGGTTTAGAACGAATCTTGAAGATACACCTCTATAGATGCGGCTATCAAGGTAAAGAGATGCAAGGAAATTCGGCCTCTGCGCCCCATTGGGACCACCGAAAAGATTTCCATGATCGATAAAGAACGCCCTCAGTCCGCCGTCTATATCCTCCCTGAAGATAGCCTGCCGATTATCGGTATGTCTGGCGCAGATGTCAATCATCAAGGCCAGCCAGAGGCTCTCAATGTTTCTGACACGTTTAAAGCTGGTTTCGGGGAGAACTTCCAGTAGTCGTATGCCGTCTCGGCCCAGGTAGGCCGAGCCGAAGCACAAACCAGAAGCTGGACGGAGGCATCCTTCAGCTGTTTGCATCCAGCAGTCTGGGTTCCGGTCGAGGAAGGAATCCGTGACCACCAGCGGCGTCCAAGCCGGGCCTGCGAGCCCGAATGCTCTATAAAGTTCGCTTCCGATGCTCTCGTTGAACGGCAGGTTGGCACCTTGGAGGTTATTGGTGAACTTGACTACATAGAGCTGGCCGTCACTTGCCTCTGCCAGTATGGGTTGTGAACCACCACGCAGATTTCGGATGTGCCGCGTTACAAAAGCGTATCCCTTCCCGAGCATGGACATTCTCCCCCCAGAAGGATGGTATGGGAACCACCCCCATCCAACGCGGACACCTGGGGCCAAGGGAAGCAGGCCATGGGCCAAGAAGCAACGAAAATCAATGAGCGATTTCTCACCTTGGTGTCTGCGTGAGCGCCAATCGGGCACTCGGGGGCGCCCCGCGAGGCGGGGCATTTCCCCTCGGTCTTGAACAGACACCTTACGCCAAGTTGACAATATGATCGTATTCATTACTTGTCAAGAAAGTTTTTAGATGAGAGTTTTTTTGACTCTGGGGATTCTTGCCTCACAAGTATGCGGTGGCATTTACGCCTATGCTGTATACTGGCGCGTCGTCCCCGACGCCATGGTTTCCATCGCCCAAATCGCGCGGCCGTTCCAGGGAGGGAGCGTCAATCGCAGCATCTTCCGCGCGGCCGCCTCGGTCACGGCGGCGGCGATTCTGGTGAAGGCCGTCGCAGCGGTCAAGGAGTTTGCCGTGGCCGGCGTCTATGGCCGCTCGGACGCCATGGATGCCTTTCTCGCGGCCATCCTGATTCCCAATCTGCTGATCAACCTGATCGCCGAGTCGATGAACCAGGCGCTGGTGCCGACGCTTGTCCGGGTGAGGGAACGGGAGGGCCACGAGCGCGCCCAGCAACTGCTGTCGAGCTCGATGCTGTGGATCTGCCTGCTGCTGGCGGCGGCATCGGCCGCGATGGGAGTTACGGCGCGCGGCTTCTTTCCGCTGATCGCCTGGCACTTTCCCGCGGCCAAACTGGATCTCTCGATCCGGCTCTTCTACGCGCTGCTGCCGCTGGTGCTTATCACCGGCATTGCCTCGAACTGCAGCGCGGTGCTGAACACCTTCGACCGCTTTGCCCTGCCCGCGCTGGCTCCGGCCTTCACCCCGGCGGCCATCCTTGCCGGTGCGCTGCTTTTTGGCCAACGGCTGGGCGTCTGGGCCATGGTTTACGCCAGCCTGGCCGGGGCGCTGGCCCACGCGGCCGTGGTGGCGCGGATGATGGACTCCCATGGCTATCGGTTTCGCCTGCGCTGGCATGGGATGAGCGAGGCCGTCCGCGAGGTGGCGCACCAGTATTGGACCGTGCTTTTGAGCGGCGTGGCTGCTTCCGGCGGCCTGCTGGTGGACCAGTCGATGGCCGCGATGCTGCCCGCGGGGAGCGTTTCGGCGCTGGCGTATGCCAACCGTTTTGTGAGCGTGGTGCTGACGCTGGTGGCGGGAGCGGTTTCAACGGCGGTGACGCCCCATTTCTCGCGCATGGTGGCGCGCCGGGAGTGGGCCGAGTGCCGGCAGACGCTGCGCACCTGGGTCCGTCTGACCGCGCTGGTCTCAGCCCCCATCGCACTCGCGCTGATTGCCGGGTCGCGCGTGCTGATCCGCATGGCCTTTCAACATGGCGCCTTTGGTTCCGGCGACACAGACGCGGTAACGCCGGTGCTGGCCATGTATGCCGTGCAGATTCCATTTTTTGTTTCCAGCCGGATCTTTTATCGCTTCCTGGTGGCGATGCGGCGCACCGATCTAATTCTCAATTGCGGTATCATCAATCTCGTGCTGGATATCGCTCTCAATCTGATTCTGATGCACTGGTTTGGCGTTGCCGGAATCGCGTTGGCCACTTCGCTGTGGACTGTGAGCACATTCTTCTTTCTCAGCTATTGGACGCGGAGACTTCTTGCGGAGTCTCCTCTAGATGAGGCAGCTGCATGATCCCCAAGCCGGCGCAATATCTGCTCCGTTTCGACGATCTCTGCCCCACAATCGGGCGCGCACGGTGGCAAAAGTTTCTGCCGCTGATTGAGGAGTTCAAGCTGCAGCCGATTCTGGCCGTGGTTCCTTACAATCGCGATCCGGCATTGCAGCTTTCGCCGCCGGACCCGGAGTTCTGGGATCAGATGCGGGCGCTGGAAAAGGCGGGAGCCGCGATCGCGCTGCACGGCTACCGGCATCTCTGCGACCGCCGGGGCCACAGCCTGGTGCCGCTGCACCGGCATTCGGAGTTTGCCGGGGTATCATTCGATACGCAGCGGCGGTGGATTGGAAGCGGGCTGGAGATTCTTCGCGGCAAGGGCCTCAACCCAAAGCTCTGGGTGGCGCCTTTCCATGGCTTCGACCGCAATACGCTGCTTGCGCTGCGCGAAGAGGGAATCGAGATGCTCTCCGACGGGCTGGCCCGCGTCCCTTTCATTCGCCACGGCATTACCTGGATTCCGCAGCAGCTTTGGGCGCCGGTGAACAAGCCGAAGGGCCTGTGGACGATCTGCGTGCACAGCAATACGGTACGCGGCTCGCAGGTGGATTCGCTTCATGCCTTCCTGCGCCGCCATGCCGCGCAGTTCACCTCGGTAGATCGCGTGCTGGAGGAGCTGGAGCCCGCGCAACTGGGCCCCGCCGAACGGCTCTACGAAGCATGTGCGCTCTGGCGCATCCAGGCCTCCCAGATGAAGAAGCGGATGTTTCGCAAATCGAAGAAGCAGCGCGCAAGATAAGCTCTGCCTGCAATCGGATACGAGCATATTGCTCAAGTAAAACTTTCCACTTGGACGACGCGGCAATTCCGCCGCACGCGCCGGGCGCTGGCCGATTGTTTGGCAATCGAAGCGGGCTAGGATCGGCCCCAACGCAACGGCTGGGGATTTTGCCCGAGCAACTCCCGGTAGAGCGACTCCCAGCGGTCAAGAACCGCCTCGCTGCCGTACTGCCGGGAGACATTCCGCCGCGCCTGCTCTCCGAGTGAGCGGCGCTCCTCCGGCGGAGTTTGCATCATCCGGGTCATTGCCCCCTGGAGGGAGACGGCGCTGCCTGCCTGAGCCAGAAAGCCGGTTTGCCCATCGACGATGACCTCGCGCGTGCCAGGAACGTCGGTGGCTACCGCGGGCAGGGCACAGGCCGCAGCCTCCAAGAGCGCCATCGGGAGCCCTTCCCAACGGGAGGAGAGGACGAATCCATCCGCGATCTGCATCCAGCGGCGCACATCGGGCTCGAAGCCGAGAAAACGGACCCGGTTCGCCAGTCCGAATCGCGTCGTCAACAGGCGAAGCTCCTCCTGGAGAGGACCAGATCCAGCAACGACCAGGCGGGCCGAATCGGGCACCTGCGTGAAGGCGTGCAAGAGCGTCAGATAGTCTTTGACCGGCTCCAGGCGGCCGGCGGCAAACCAGAGAAACTCGTCTTGCAGGCCAAGTTCGCGGCGCACAATCTTTCGCAGTGCGCCGTCGGGCCGCCACTCTTCCACATCCACGCCATTGGGAATCACGGCGAGTTTTTGGGTGGAGGCCATGCGGGCCGCCAGATGCGCCTGCGCCACGGCGCGGCTCACGGCAGTCACCTGGTCCGGGAGCCAGTTGCTCAGGCGATAGCCCAGCCGGCGGCCGAGGCTTCCGGTCGAGGAGCTGTGGAAGGTATCGAGCACAACGCGCACCGGCGCGGCCAGCCGCGACCAGCGGGCCAGCCAGGCAGCGTGGGGCAGATGAGCATGGAGCAGGTCCGGCCGCTCCCGGCCGAGCCATCGGTTGAAGCGAATCCATCCGCGCGGATCGGCGAGGCCCTTGCGCATCTCCAGGCTCAGAAAAGCGGCTCCCGTGGCAGTCAGCTCGGCGGCTGCCTGGCCTCCGCTGCCGGTGAGCGCGACCACACTGACCCTCCATCCGCGCCGGCAAAGGCCCTTGGCCAGCAGGATCGCCTGCCGTTCTGCGCCGGCGATGCGGTCAAGGCCGGGGACGATCAGCGCAACATGGCTCATGGCTGCCTCTCGCGAAGGACTTCGTCGATCAGATGCTCGTAGTTTTCCAGGGCACGCTCGATCCGGAACTCTTCAATGAATGGGTGCGCGAAGCGCTGACCGGGCTGAAAATCGCGCAGAGCCGCCAGCAGAGCTGACGCAAGCGCCTCGGCGGAGAGATCGGCAGCAAGCCATGCGCCGGGCTGGCCGCGGAGCAGGTCCACAATTCCTTGCGATGCCGGAAGAGCGACGATGGGAAGCCCGGCCGCGGCGGCTTCGAGCAGGGCATTGGGCATGCCCTCGTGCCGGGAAGAGAGCACAAAGAGCGCAGCGCCCGGGAAATACGCATAGGGAGGGTCCACGCGACCCGCAAAGCGCACGGCGTCTTCGATTCCGAGGGCGCGGGCGGCGGATTCCAGCGGCGTCCTTTGCGGGCCGTCACCGGCGAGGATGAGGTCGGCATTGGGAAACTGCCGGCGCACGGCGGCCATTGCCCGCAGCAGAAGGTCGAAGCCTTTCTCGCGCGCAAGCCGGCCCACCGCCAGCAGATGCGGTCCTGGACCTGTCCAGAGACTCGGCTGCGCGGAGGCCGCACGGCGAATCTCTTCCACATCGACGGGGTTGTCGAGGACCGCCAGCCGCTGCCGGGCGATTCCCAGCTCGGCGGCAAGATCCTCGGCCGTCGCCGGCGTTTGGCAGATCACGCGCGCGGCATGGCGGTAGAGGAGCCGGTAGAGCAGGCGGGTAAAGCGGGGGTGGTTTTCAAAGGTCAGGGCAGCGGAAACGGTTGCATTCTGGCGAACCAGAAGACGGGTTTTTCGCGGGAAGAAGGGACGGAGCAGAAGAACCAGGAAGTTCAGGTGAAAGATTCCGGAGAGGATGAGGTCGGGTTCCAGTTGCCAGACGCAATGGAGCAGGCGGAGGGCCGCGGCGCGCACCCGTGGGGCGCCGAGCCCATGGAGTGCGACGGTGGAAGGCCATTCTTCAAGCCCGGCGCCGGTTTGCGTAACCAGCCCCAGATGCACTTCGTACTTGTCGCTGGAAAGGCCTCGCGCCAGATGAGCGGCTACCCGCTCCGCGCCGCCGCCGCCAAGGTGCGGAATCAGCAGAAGGATTCTGGCGCGCTGCATTCCGGGGCTGGAAGGCGTCTTCGCAAGGGACATTCGTGGCTCCTTTTCCTCAGCGGAACGGGCAGGAACGGCTCCGCGCCGAAGAGGAACGCGCGTGCAAGGCAACCGGCGTCAGTCATTTGCAATAAAGGATCGTTTTTCCAGATTCTCATTTACCGCTTGACAGGTCAATAGGGAATAATGTTTCGTGTTAGTACTGAATCTGCTATTCCCCTGTGGAAGACTCGGTGAGTCTGTGGGTCCATTCTGCGTTGCCACGGAGGGAGATGCTGCGGCGGCAAGCGCGAATCGACTTGGCCTGGCAGGCACATGCCCGGTCAAGCGCCCAGCAGGAATGGGCTTCCGCTGCCGTTGAGCACCTGCCCTCGCGTGTCGCCGATTGCCGCATGGAATCGGGGCGCGAATGTCCTTTGGTCGAGGGCTCGCGATGAAACGCAGTGTAGGTACAGTACTTGCATGGTTGTTTCTCATCGTATCGAAGGTCCGCAACGGGATTCGCGATTCGGCGGGTCATTTCGCGCAGGGAGCGCCCGCAGCGCGTCCGGTCCACATTGTTGTTGGCATCACCCATCCGCAGACCTGCCTGGTCCTTCGCGGGCGGCTGCGCACGTTGCGCGAAGCGGGCTTCCATGTGACGCTGGTCTCGAGTCCCGGCCAATTGCTCAGCCGCACGGCCGCCGAGGAAGGGGTGGAGTCGATCGCCATTCCCATGCGGCGCGAGATTGCACCCTTTGCGGATTTGCTATCGCTGGTGCGTCTGTGCTGGCTGCTCTGCCGGCTCAGGCCGGAGATGACGGAGTTCAGCACGCCCAAAGCGGGATTGCTGGGGTCGATAGCCGCCAGGCTCTGCGGAGTGCCGGCGCGGGTTTATTTTCTGCGCGGCCTCAAGCTGGAAACCTGCCGCGGGCTCAAGCGCCGGATCTTGCTGGCCGCCGAACGAGTGGCCTCCCGCTGCTCCCATGAGGTTCTATGCAACAGCGAGAGCCTGCGCAACCAGGCGCTCGCGCTGGGCGTGGCTTCAGCGGCAAAACTGCGGGTGTTGGGCAACGGCAGCACGAACGGCGTGGATGTGGAGCGGTTTTCGCCGGGCTCGAGCGATGTGCGCGGCCGGCTGCGTCTGCCAAAGAGCGGCGCCGTGGTGGGATTTGTCGGCCGCTTGACGCGCGACAAGGGCTTGCCGGAGCTGGTTGAGGCATTTGACGCCATCCTGGCCGCGAAACCGGATGCCCATCTTCTGCTGGTCGGCTGGTTCGATCGTTCCGAGGATTCGGTCGACGATGTTGTGCGCTCGCGGATCGCGAGCCACCCGCGGATTCACTTCACCGGGTTTGTGGCCGATACGGCGCCGTATTATCGCGCCATGGATGTGATGGTCCTGCCTACCTGGCGGGAGGGGTTTCCGAATGCCGTGCTGGAGGCGGCGGCGACCGGGATTCCCGTTGTGACCACCCTGGTCACCGGTTCCCGCGACGCCGTGGTGCCGGAGGTGACAGGGCTGCTCGTCCCGCCCGGACACCCGGCCGCCATCCGCGAGGCCGTGCTCGATTTGCTGCGCAGCCGGGAGCGCCGCCGCCGCATGGGCCAGGCCGCGCGGGATTGGGTTCTCGATCGCTATGTGAACCAGCGCGTCCTGGGCCTTACCGTGCGCTACTACAAGAACCTGGTGGACAGGAAGCGGCCGGAGAACACCAGCGCGTTGCCGGGGCGCGCCGATTCGGCGCTGAATCCGATCTGACGCGGGGGCTTCGGCGGTCGCCAATCTTTCCAGGGCAAAAGCCAATCAGCGCAGCGGCTGTGGGAGTGCGGCATTTGCGGGAGCGACGGCTGGCGCGGGAGGCGCTTGCAGCGAATGGCCGGCGGCCTCGGCTGCGCGCAACGCCTCGCCGGGAACGATGCCCAGAACCAGCGTGGCCGCAACCGCCAGCATGAGGGCCGCGGCAACCGCGACACCGGCCTGGGGCGTGGGAGCCGCGGTTTGGGCATTCCTGTCTTCAGTGCGCTGCGCGGCCGCCAGGGCCAGCCGCAGATAGTAGGCCGCAGCCAAGCCGGAGTTCAGCAGGCCGATGATCGCCAGCCACACCGCGCCGCCGCCGATGGCTGCCGAGAAGGAGTAGAACTTGCCGAAAAAGCCGCCGGTGAAGGGAATTCCGACCAGCGAGACGAGAAAAAAGATCAATAGGCTGCCCAGCACCGGCGCGCGATAGATGAGCCCGCGATAATCCTCGACGAGAGGCAACATTTCGTTGTAGCCACTCACCAGCGTCACAACCGCAAAGATGCCCACGTTCATTGCAGCGTAAGCGGCGGTATAAAAGCAGGCGGCGGCGATGCCGCTCGATCCGAGGCCGGCGAAGGCGGCCAGCAGATAGCCGGCGTGGGCGATCGAGGAGTAGGCCAACATGCGCTTCACGTTCTGCTGGCGCAGCGCGGCCAGGTTGCCCACGGTCATGGAGAGCACGGCCACGATCCACAGCAGCGGGGCCCAAAGCGCGTGCAGCGAGGGGAACATCTCGTAGACCACGCGCAAAAGGAGCGCGAAGGCCGCGGCTTTGGGCGCGGTGGAAAGCAGCGCGACCACCGGCGAGGGCGCACCTTCGTAGACGTCCGGCGTCCAGACGTGGAAGGGCGCGGCCGATACCTTGAAGAGGATGCCGACCAGCATCAGCGCCAGGCCGGCCAGGATAAACGAGTGGTTCTGCGCCGAGACCGCGAGGCGGGCGATCTCGTAAATCTGCGTGGTCCCGGTGGCGCCAAAGATCAGGGCCACGCCGTAGAGAAGAAATGCGGTGGCAAAGGAGCCAAGGAGGAAGTACTTGATGGCCGCTTCGGGGCCGCGGCCCGTTTCTTTGCGGTATCCGGCCAGGATATAGGTGGAGATGGAGGAGATTTCGAGAGCGATGAAGACCACCAGCAGTTCGACCGCGCCGGTGAGCAGGCACATGCCCACCGCGCCGAAGACGATGAGAGCGTAGAACTCGCCCTGGTGATGGCTGTCTTCGGGCAGGGTGTCGAGCGAGAGCAGCAGGGCTATCAGCACGATGGCGCAGATGAGCACGTGGAAGAAGATGGTGAAGGCGCTGGTTTCGACCGTCGAGTAAAACCCGGTTCCCTGGGGAAGGGAAAACTGCCATAGGCTGGCCCAAAGGGCGAAGGTGGTTCCAAACGCCGCGACCCAGCCCAGCGCGCGGCGCGGAAACGCGGGAGGCAGCGAAGCGTCGATGAGCATGACGGCTACGCCGGTCAGCGTCAGGATCAGCTCGGGAAGGATGCGGAGGATGTCGGGGACGGAATTCACCGCTGCACCTCCCCAGGGGACGGATTTGTCATAGAGGGTAGAAGCAAGAGGTTCTCAGGCAGGACGGAGGATTGCTTGAATTGGGGCGGTTGCACGCCCTGCTCGATTGGCGGCAGCCAGAGCGACGGAGCGAGGCCCATGACGAGCGTCAGCACGGCGAGGGGCCAGAGCGCGGCCAACTGGCGTCCATCCAGGTCGGCGGCGGGCGTGGATGCGGTCGGCGGGTTTTCTGGCCCGTAGAAGAGGCGCTGCACCAGCCACAGCATGTAGGCCGCGCCGAGGATCACGCCCAGAGAAGCGGCAATCGCCCAGCCTTTGCCGACGCCGGTAAAGGTGCTGGAGAGAATAAGGAACTCGCCCACGAAGCTGCCCAGCATGGGCAGGCCGATCATGGCGAGGGAAGCGATGACAAAGAGCGTGGCCGTTTGAGGCAGCTTGCTTGCCAGGCCGCCATAGGCGGCGATCTCGCTGGTGGCGTAGCGGTCGTAGAGCGCGCCCAGCAGCACAAACAGCGCGGCATCGACGACGCCGTGATTGAGAATCTGGTAGACCGCGCCGGCTGTGCCGGTGAATGTAAAGCCGTAGATGCCCAGGGTGATCAGGCTCAGATGGCTCAGGGCCGCGAAGGCGAGCAGGCGCCAGAAGTCGCGCTGGACCATGGCCAGACATGCGCCGTAGAGGATGCCGACGACGGCCAGGGCAATCAGATAAGGAGCGGCCGCGCGGGCCTGCGCAGGGAAGAGCCCGATGTGGAAGCGGAGCATGGAGTAGAGGCCCAGCTTGCCGGCCACGACCATGGCCAGGGCGACCGGCGCCTCGGTGAATGTATCGGCCAGCCAGCCGTGCAGCGGGAAGACCGGCACCTTGACGGCAAAGGCCAGCAGAAACGCGAAGGCGATCCAGAGCATGGGCCCGGCGGGAAAGTTTCCGTGGGCGATCAGGATGCGCAGCGTGGCAAAGTCGAAGCTCCCGGTCTGGGCGTAGAGCCACAAGATGGCCACCAGCAGCGGCGCGGAGGGAATGAAGGTGAAGAGGAAGAACTTGATCGCGGCCTTGCGCCCGTCCTTGCGGCCGTACATGGCGATGAGGATGGCCATGGGCACCAGCGACAGCTCCCAGAAGCCGTAGTAGAGCATCAGGTCGAGCGAGATGAAGACGCCGACCATGGCCGTTTGCTGGACCAGGAAGAGCGAATAGAAGACCTTGCGCCGCGACTGGATGGCGTTCCAACTGGCGATGACGCCGATGGGAGCGAGCAAGCCGGTCAGCACCACCAGCCAGAGACTCAGGCCATCCACGCCCACATGGTAGAAGATCGCGGGGTTTTCGATCCACGGCCGGTTGACTTCGAATTGGAAGCCGCCCTGGCCGAGGATGAAGTGCGCGGGCAGGTGAAGCGTGAGGCCGAAGGTGGCCAGCGCCGTCGCGAGGGCGATCCAGTTGGGCAGTTTGGCGCGGTCGGGCGCGAGCGCCACCAGCACCGCTCCGGCCAGCGGAAGCAGCAGGATCAACGTGAGAATCGAATCGTTCATCGCTGTCATCAGTGCCCCGCCATGCCGAAATGAAGTGAAGTAAGACCGGCCAGCAGCGCGGCCCACGGAACCACGAGAAAGAGCAGCACGGCCGCCGCGCCCGCGGCGAGCCAAGCCGCATAGGAGCGCAGATTGCCTGACTGCCAGCGCTGCAAAATCGCTCCGGCCACAGTGGCGATGCCGGCCAACAGCCAGGCGATGCCGCCCAGCACTCCCACATCCACTACCCAGCCCAAAACGTATTTGGAGATGGCCAGCAGCGGTTTGACGACCGTGGCGCCATAGAACTCGTCTACGTAATACTTGTTGGCCAGCAGCCTGTAGCCGCCGGGAAGAGCAGCGGCCAGTTCGGCGGGACGCGCCGGTTTTTGCCGGTAGAGCAGGTCGGCGATGAACCAGCCAAGGAGAGCCATGGCAACGGCCACAATGCTGAGAATCAGTTCAAGCTGTGCGCTGCCATTCTCCGCTCCTCGCGCTCCGACCGAGGGCGCCAGAAAACCGGCGAAGCGTTCGATGCCGATCCAGCCGCCGCCGATCGAGAGCAGGGCCAGAATGGCCAGCGGCACGAGCATCGAAGGCGGCGTTGCGTGGTGGTGGGCTTCCTCATGGCGCGGCTGGCCCATGAAGGCCAGATACCAGAGCCGGAACATATAGAACGAAGTCAGCAGAGCCGTAACCAGGCCGACAAACCATAGAACGCGGCCGCTGCCGCCCTGCACAAAGGCGGCATAGAGGATTGCGTCTTTTGAGAAGAATCCGGCGAAGGGAAAGAACCCGGCGATAGCCAGAACGCCCACGGTGGTGACGGCGAAGGGAACGGGAAGTTTTTTCCACAGTCCGCCCATCTTGCGCAGGTCCTGTTCGCCGCCGATGGCGTGGATCACCGCGCCCGCGGCCAGGAAGAGCAGAGCCTTGAAGAAGGCATGCGTTACCAAGTGGAAGATAGCCGCGGAGTAAGCCGCCACGCCGCAGCCCAGGAACATGTAGCCGAGTTGCGAGATCGTCGAATAAGCCAGCACGCGCTTGATGTCGTTCTGCACCAGAGCGATGGTCGCGGCAAAGATGGCCGTCGCCGCGCCGACAATGGCAACCACGCCGAGTGCGAAAGGCGAATGGTCGAACAGGATATGGGTGCGGGCGATCATGTAGACGCCGGCGGTGACCATGGTGGCCGCGTGAATGAGCGCGGAGACCGGCGTGGGGCCTTCCATGGCGTCGGGCAGCCAGATATAGAGCGGAAGCTGTGCGCTCTTGCCGGCCGCGCCCAGCAGCAGGCAGAGCGCGATGACCGTGACCACGCCGCCGTGCCAGCCGGGGTCCGCTCCGAGCATCGTGCCGATGGTCGAGAAGGTGAGCGTGCCGAAGTTGGCCAGCAGCAGAAACATGCCGATGAGGAAGCCGAAGTCGCCGATGCGGTTGACGATGAAGGCCTTCTTGCCCGCGTCGGCCGCTGTCTTCTTTTGAAAATAGAAGCCGATGAGCAGGTACGACGCCAGGCCCACGCCCTCCCAGCCGACGAACATCAAGAGGGCATTGCCGGCCAGCACCAGCACGGTCATGAAGAAGAGGAAGAGATTCAGGTACGAGAAGTAGCGCGCATAGCCTTCTTCGTCGCCCATGTAGCCGACGGAGTAGATGTGAATGAGGAAGCCGACGCCGGTGACGACCAGCAGCATGACGAGTGAGAGCTGGTCGAGGACAAAGCTGAAATCGATGTGGAGCGTGCCGATGCCAAGCCAATTCCCAATCGTCTCTAAGTGCGGCATTACGACGGGTGGCAAATCAGGCTCGGTGCTCGGCCAAACACGCATCGCTGACCAAAGAACGACTCCAAATGATGCCAGCGGCGCCAGCAGTGCAACCGTGGTAACAAGCCACTTGGGCAGCCGCCGTCCCAAGATTCCATTGATAAGGAATCCGGCGAAGGGCAGCAGTGGAATCAACCAGAGATGGAGGTATCCGTTCATAGTTTCATCAGGTCGATGCGGTCGACGGCCAGGGTTGCGCGGGCGCGGAAGACGGCAATGATGATGGCCAGGCCCACGGCAGCTTCCGCCGCGGCCACCATCATCACAAAGAAGACAAAGATCTGTCCCTTCACCGCGTGCCACTGGTGGGCGAAGGTTACAAACGAAAGGTTCACGGCGTTGAGCATCAGCTCAATGGACATGAAGACGGCGATCAGGTTGCGCTTGATGAGGAATCCGACGACGCCGAGCGTGAAGAGCACCGCGCTCAGCAGCAGATACCAGGAGAGGGGAACTTCCTGAGAGAAAAGATTCACTTGGCCGCCGTCCTTTCTCCGTTGGCGCGCCGGCTTCCATCGCCGTGGCTGGCCAGCGCGACCGCGCCCAGAATCGCAACCAGAATGAGCACCGAGGTGACTTCAAAGGGCAGCAGAAGCTCGGTGAAAAGAATGCGGCTCAACTCTTCGATGTTGGAAGCGCCCTTGGCATCGGTGAGGCCCTGGCCGAGTGTCGCCGTGTCAAGGCCCTGCGCCTTCAGAATCACGGTGGCGATGACGCCCAGGATCGCGACGACCGCGGGGAAACCCACGGCGCGCGCCGCGCGGCTGCGCATGGTGCGCTCTTCGCGCCCGGCGTTGAGCAGCATGACCACGAAGGTGAAGAGGACCATGATGGCGCCGGCATAGACGATGACCTGCGCGGCGGCCAGGAACTCCGCGCCCAGCAGCAGGTAAAGCACGGCCAGCGAGGTCATCACCACAATCAGCGACAAGGCGCTGTTGATGGGATGGCTCTGGAGCAGGAGGTTGATGGCTCCGGCCAGGCAGAATCCGGCAAAGACGATAAACAGAATGAGGTGCATCGTTCCCTGGCGTACGGATTAGAGCCGGCAAAGGAAAACCGGCCGGTTAGGGGGAGTGGCGGCGGAAGCGAACGGCTTTCGGAAATCCTCCCCGATTGTAACGCAGCGGCAAGCAGGCCAATGGCTTGCCGCCGCAAGGCTAGGACGGCGGGTGATAGGCGAACCAGAGGCTGGTGGCCACAATGTTCAGGATGGCCAGAGGCATGAGGTAGCGCCAGCCGAAACTCATCAACTGGTCATAGCGGAAGCGGGGCAGCGTGCCGCGCACCCAGACGTACAAAAAGAGGAAGCAAAAGACCTTGGTCACGAACCAGAAGATGGGAAAGAGCGCGTGGACGAAGAGGTTCTCGGGCGGAGGAATCAGGTTGCCGAAGGGGCTGGTCCAACCGCCCAGAAAAAGCAGCGTGGCCACGCAGCCCACGTTGATCATGTTGCCGTACTCGGCCATGAAGAACATGGCGAATTTCATGGAGCTGTACTCGGTGTGGTAACCGGCGACCAATTCGCTCTCCGCCTCGGGCAGATCGAAGGGGGAGCGGTTGGTTTCAGCGAAGGCCGCCGTCAGATAGATGAAGAAGGCTACAAGCTGCAATCCGCCGAAGATGTTCCAGGTGAAGATGCCCTTGGTCGCCTGTTGCTCGACGATCACGCGCAGGTTGAGCGAGCCGGCGCGGAGCACCACGCCCACCAGCGAGAGGCCGAGCGCCAGTTCGTAGCTGATCAACTGCGCCGAGGAGCGGAGCGAGCCGAGCAGCGAGTACTTGTTGTTGGACGACCATCCGGCGAGCGCGATGCCGTAGACGCCGATGGAGGTGACGCCCAGAATCACCAGCAGGCCGATGTTGACGTCGGCGATTTGAAACAGGTGCATGCCCGCCGGCCCGACGTTGGGCTCGCCAAAGGGGACCACGGCGATGGAGATCAGCGAGCAACCCAGGGCGATGATGGGGGCAAGCAGATAGAGGGGCCTGTAAACCGCGGTGGGGATCAGGTCCTCTTTGAGGAAGGACTTGGCGCCGTCGACCAGCGGCTGGAGCAGGCCGAACGGTCCCACGCGGCTGGGTCCCCAGCGGTTCTGGATGCGGCCCACCAACTTGCGCTCAAGCAGCACGGTGTAAGCGACGGCGAGCAGCATCACCACCGTGACCACGGCCACCTTGAGCAGGCTCCACAGGAAAAACTGCAAAATCGTCACGTAACTTCAACCTCTCTTGCCAAACATCTTGCCAGGGTTCTGGGCGAAACGGAAACTCCGCTCGTGCCTTTCGCACATTCCCAGGGCGCTACTTGCTTGCAGCTTCCGCCAATGCGCGCGCCTGATGCCGCTCCAGTTCCTTGAGCGCGGGACTGTAGCGGCCCAGCGTTCCGGAGGTAAAGAGGCCATCGTGGGCGGGAACCGTCCCATCCGGCGCCTTCTTCTTGCCGAGCGCCGAAACCGGCACAAAACCCGGCTCCGTGGGTACATCGTTGCCGGCGAAAAGATTGATCCGGTCCAAGGCATAGCCGGGAACCAGCCGGGCAATCTCGTCCAATGCGGCTAGCGGATCGAAGGGGCTGAGCTTGGGCTCGAGATGGTTGGCCGCCAGCCACACCGCATGACGATCGGCCTCGCCGGCCTGCACGCCGCGCGACTGGCCCAGGTCGGCCGTGACGCCGTCTTTGCCGAAGGGAACCAGCGTCTTGACATCCGCGCCCATGGCGCCGGCCAGCCGGACGAGAATTTCGAAGTCCGGTTTTACGCCGGCGCGGTCGGCCGCTTTCCTGACCATTTGCACATCGCCGAAGGCGTTGGTCACCGTGCCGGTCTTCTCGTAGAGGCTGGCGGCGGGAAAGACCACGTCGGCCAGGGCCGCGGTTTCGGTAAGGAAAAGCTCCTGGACGATGACGAATGTGTTCTTCAGGATGGCCGGGTCCACGCCGCGGCTGGCCACCGGATTGGCGCCGGCGACGAGCAATGCGCCCAGTTCGCCCTTGCCGGCTGCCACAAGCATCTCCGGCAGCGTATTGCCGGGCGTTGCAGGCAGGCCGGGATACTCGGCGAATGCGCCGGGAGCGGTGACCGGCAGGTAGCCGGGCAGAAGATCGGGCAAAAGGCCCATGTCGGCCGCGCCGCGGGAGTTGGCGCGATCGCCAAGGAAGGCGAAGCGCACGTTGCCGCGCTTCAAACCCCAGGCGGCCAAATCCTCGACGGCCGAGCCGCGATACTCTTCGCCAAAGATCACCGCGAGAGATTCTTCGGCCAGCACGGCATCGCGGAAAGCGGCGTTGGCGATTGCGGCGTCGCTGCCGCCGAGATAAGCAGCCAGCTTCGCGTAACCGTCCGCCGGCAGCCGCAGCGCGGCCTTGGCCTGGCGCTCCAGTTTGATGGCCTTGGTGTTGGCGACATAGAGCCGGGCGCGATTGAGCCGCACGTTGGTGCGCAGGGTCCAGGCCAGCAGCGGATGTTCTTCAGTGGGATTGCCGCCGACGAGCAGAAGGGCCGGGGCCGCGGCGATCTCGCGCAGGCTGGCCGCCTTGCCGTTGTGGCCGGCGAGGGCGCGGGCAAAGGCCGCGTAATCCGAGCTGCGCTCGTGATCGATATTGTTGGTCCGGAGAACGGTGCGCGCGAACTTTTGCAGCAGATAGTTCTCTTCGTTGGTGGTCCGGTTGGAGCCGATGACTCCGATGGCGCTGCCTGTGCGTGTATCGCGGACCTCTTTGAGTTTGCCGGCGGCGTGGCGCAGCGCGTGTTCCCAGGTAGCCGGCTCCAGCTTGCCCGCGGCGTTGCGCACCAGGGGCGTGGTCAGCCGCTCGGGGCTCTCCACAAAGTCGAAGCCGAAGCGGCCCTTGGCGCAGAGAAAGTCTCCGTTGATGCCGCTTTTGTCGCGGTTGTCGGCGCGCACAATCTCGGAGCCGTCGTTGGTCTGCCGCACGCCCAAGGTCACCTTGCAGCCGTCGGCGCAGTGAGAGCAGACGGTGGAGACGTGGTTCATCTCCCAGGGCCGGGTCTTGTAGCGGTAGCTGCCGCTGGTGAGCGCGCCCACCGGGCAGACGTCGATGCACATGCCGCACTGCTCGCAGTCGAGCTGGTTGCCGCCGTTGGGCGCGATGACCGAGCTGACGCCGCGATTCTGCACGCCCAGCGCCCACACGTCCATGCCTTCGCCGCAGATGCGGATGCAGCGGTAGCAGAGGATGCAGCGGGGGCGGTCGTAGTAGACGGCCGGGGACCACTGCTGCTCTTCGCGGTGCTGCTTGGCCTCGGCGTAGAGGCTCTCGCCGGCGCCGTACTTGAAGGTCATGTCCTGGAGTTCGCACTCGCCGCCGGCATCGCAGACCGGGCAATCGAGCGGATGATTGCCCAGCAGCAGCTCGATGGTGGCTTTGCGCGCCTGGGCAATTTCCGGCGAGTCGGTGATGAAGACCTGGCCCTCGGCGACGGTGGTGGTGCAGGCGGTTTGCAGCTTGCCAACCTTCTCCTGGCGCACCACGCACATGCGGCAAGCAGCCTGCAAGCTGAGGCCGGGATAGTAGCAGAAAGCCGGAATCTCGATGCCCGCCTTGCGGCAGACGTCGATCAGCAGCGCCCCCGCGGGAGCCGTCAGCTTCTTGCCATCGACCGTGATTGTTACGTCAGCCATTCCTTGATCCCTGTCACTCCTCTTGCTATCACCCTAACAAAACTCTGTCACTTTCAAAGAACCTTACCATCCGAAAAATCTGTCATCCTGAGCGAGCAAAGCGAGTCGAAGGACCCGCGTTTGCTTTTCGCTTATATATCCACAAACTCTTGGTGCCCCATCCTTTTCGCGCTCTTTGCGAAGGCCAAGCCTTCAAGTTAGAATTCCAAACATTCCTTCATCATGAGCCGCATTTCGGGTAAATCTTCGCCAACCGATCCAGCGCCTGGAATGTCTGGAGCAAACCCTGAATAGTTGTGCTCCAAGTGCTCGTAAATGACCATGAATCGCTGCTTCATTTCAATCCTGCCCGCTTCATCAATCCCCAGGTCTCAAAATCGAGACCACCGCCCGCTTTCCCTCAGGGGCTAAAGCCCACGATCTTTGTACTCGACTTGCGGCACGGCTGAAGCCGTGCCCTTTCAAAACAGCCCACTAAAGCCCACGATCTTTGTACTCGACTTGCGGCACGGCTAAAGCCGTGCCCTTTCAAAACAGCCCACTAAAGCCCACGATCTTTGTACTCGACTTGCGGCACGGCTAAAGCCGTGCCCTTTCAAAACGCCCACTAAAGCCCACGATCTTTGTACTCGACCTGCGGCACGGCTAAAGCCGTGCCCTTTCAAAACGCCCACTAAAGCCCAGGATCTTTGTACTCGACCTGCGGCACGGCTAAAGCCGTGCCCTTTCAAAACAGCCCACTAAAGCCCAGGATCTTTGTACTCGACTTGCGGCACGGCTAAAGCCGTGCCCTTTCAAAACGCCCACTTAACAGAGGCTCCTTGAAGCTGTGCCCTTTCAAATCCTCGGTCTGTGCGATGCCTTCTCAAATCACAGCCATTTCAACATGCTTGGCGAACGGGCAGGGCTTGCCGTTCAGGTGGTCCTCGAACTCCTTGCGGAACTTCTTCACAAAGCCAAGGATGGGCATGGCGGCCGCGTCGCCCAGCGGGCAGAAGGTGCGGCCCAGCATGTTTTCGGTCAGGTATTGGATGTTGTCGATGTCCTTGGCCTCGCCGAAGCCGGCATGGAAGCGGGTGAGCGACTTCTTCAGCCAGTCGGTGCCTTCGCGGCAGGGAATGCACCAGCCGCAGCTTTCGTGCTGATAAAACTGGATGGTGCGCAGGGCAAACTCGACGATGCAGGTCTGGTCGTCCAGCACCACCACGCCGCCCGAGCCGAGCATGGAGCCGGCCTTGCCTACCTGGTCGAAGTCCATCCCGATGTCGATCTCTTCGGGCAAGAGCACGGGGGTCGAGGAGCCGCCGGGAACCACGGCCTTCAACTGGCGCCCGCCGCGCACGCCGCCGGCGACCTCGTAGATCATCTTCTTGAGGTTGTAGCCCATGGGCAGCTCGTAGACGCCGGGGCGCTCCACATGGCCGCTGATGCCGAAGAGGCGTGTGCCGCCGTTGCGCGGCGAACCCACGGCGGCGTAGGCCGCGGCGCCCATGGCGATGACATGCGGCACGGTGGCGATGGTTTCGGCGTTGTTGATGACCGTGGGACCGCCATAGAGGCCGACGACGGCAGGGAAGGGCGGCTTGATGCGCGGCACGCCCCGCTTGCCCTCGAGCGACTCCATCAGCGCCGACTCCTCGCCCACTTCATAGGCGCCCGCTCCGGTGTGGGTGATGATCTGGAATTCGGTATCGGAGCCGAAGATGTTCTTGCCCAGGAAGCCGCGGGCATAGGCGTCGGCGACCGCTTCTTCCACGATCTCCAGCAGGTAGCGGTACTCGCCGCGCAGATAGATGAAGCCCAGTTTGGCGCCGATGGCCAGGCCTGCGATGATCGTTCCCTCGATGACCGAGTGCGGATCGTGCAGGAAGATCAGGTGATCCTTGCAGGTGCCCGGCTCGCTCTCGTCGCCGTTCACCAGCACATATTTGGGCTTGGCGGAGTGCTTGGGCACAAACGACCACTTCAGGCCCGCGGGAAAGCCCGCGCCGCCGCGTCCGCGCAGGTTGCTGGCCTTCATCTCGTCGACGATCCAGTCGGGGCCCTTTTCGAGGCACATTTTTGCGGCCGCATAGCCGCCGAGTTGGAGATAGCGATCGATATCGGCCGCTCCCAGGCCAAAGCGGCGGGAGACGATTTTCACTTCGTCGGGATGCGAAACCAGCCTAGGCATGGGGCGCCTTCCCTTCGGCCAGCGCCTGGCCTCGATAACCGGCCAGGATGCCGGGCACATGCTCGGGTTTCAGCTCGTCGTGGAAATCGTAGTTCACCTGGATGGCCGGCCCCCAGCAGCAGGCGCCGATGCATTCCACCTCTTCCAGAGAGAAGAGGCCGTCGGGCGTGACTCCCTTGTGGCCGATGCCCAGCTCCTGCTGGAAACGTTCGTAAAGGTCGTAGGCTCCGCGCAACATGCAACTGATGTTGGTGCAGACCTGCACGTTGAATTTGCCCGCCGGCTTGAAGCGCAGCATGGAGTAGTAGGTGGCCACATTGCGCACCTCGAGTTCGGAGATGCCGATGCGCGCGGCTACTTCGGCGACGAGCGCGTCGGAAAGGTAGCCGACCTCGTCCTGTGCGTAGAGCAGCATGGGGATCAAGGCGGAACGCTTGACCGGGTATCTGGCCGCCAACGCGTCAAGGCGCGCCGCCAGCCGGGGCGAAAAGAGGGTCATGCTCTCCCCACTCGACTTTTCTGGACTCATTGCATCAACTCCCTTGCCCAGGCTTCGGCTGCCATATCCATCTCCATGTCCTCGTCGCGCCCCGGGGCGCCGCGCAAGCGGCCGGCCTCGGTAAATTCCAATATTCCGCTTCGTCCATCTTCGCGCTGCCAGCGGACCGTGGCGCCCGAGCGTTGCAGGCCGAGCCATTGTGCGCCGTAGCGGAGCAGAATCCGCTCTCCGTCCAGTTCGACCGTCGCCTGCCGTTCGCGGTTCAATCCGTGGATTGCGGTGTAGCTGCGCAGCAGGGAGGCCAGCGAGAGCCAGAACTCGCCATGAACCGCGGCCCCAAACTCAATCGAATCTGCCAACCAGAAGCCCCGCAATAATCTCCTGTGCAACCTGCTCGGGGCGGGATGCCGCGGCCTGTAATCCCGCTCCGCTTGCCTGCGTTCCAGAGGCCGACGGCCCCCGGCCGACAAAAAACGCCTTCCGGGAACTCACATATCCATTCGGCGGACCGCTGATCGAGGCGGTGATTTGACCTCTCCCTTTTCGAATCTCCACCTCCACCTTGCACAGCAAATCGGTTCCAAAAGCCAGAAAAATCGCCCCTGTGAAGTTCGGCAGATGGTTCCTGGCGATGAGACCAACCCCTCTCTTGCGCAGTTCTTCATTGGCCTTGTCCATCTCCTGAGCGAGATGGACCGAGAGCTTTTGGAAGAAGGCAGAAGGGTCGGTATCCACCTCCCGATGTCTGCGGGAGACATTTTCAGCGGCTTCCTGAAGGGCCTTGGCCTTCTCCGCGAGTTTTGAGTAATCCACCATACGCGCTTCCGCCCTTCTTACCTGTCAATTTCACCCAAGACGATATCGATCGATCCGATCACGGCCACGATGTCGGCCAACATGCGGCCCCGGCACATGGTTTCAAGGGCCTGCAAGGTGGCAAACGAGGGATAGCGCATATGCACGCGGTAGGGTTTGGCCGTGCCGTCTGAAACCACGTAGTAGCCGGTCTGGCCGTGGCCTGCCTCGATCCCCTGATAGACTTCGCCGGCGGGGACCGCAAAACCCTCGGTGACGATCTTGAAGTGATGGATCAGCGCCTCCATCTGGGTTTTCATTTTTTCGCGGTCGGGCAGCACGATCTTGGGCGCGTCGGCCTTCACCGGCCCCTCCGGCATGCCGTCCAGCGCCTGCTGAATGATCTTGACGCTTTCGCGCATCTCGACGAGCCGGACTTCATACCGCGCCCAGCAGTCGCCGTCGGTGGAGATGGGCACATGGAAGGGAAAGTTCTCATAGCCGGAGTAGGGCATATCGCGGCGCAGGTCGAAGTCGACGCCCGAGGCTCGCAAGGGAGGGCCTGTGACGCCCAGGGCGATGGCGTCCGCGGCGGACAGATAGCCGACGCCCTTCAGCCGGTTGCGGAAGATCGGATTGCCGGTCAACAGGTTGGAGTACTCGTCCACCTTCTCTGGAAAGGTCTTGATAAACGCCTGCACGCGGCTGAGGAAGTCCAGAGGAGGCTCCATGGAGAGGCCGCCGATGCGGATGTAGCTGGTCATCATGCGCTGGCCGGCCACGGCCTCGAAGATCCGGAGAATCTCTTCGCGCTCGCGGAAGGTGTAGAGGAAGACGGTCAGGGCGCCGATGTCCATGGCGTGGGTGCCCAGCCAGATCAGATGGGAATTGAGGCGGCTCAGTTCGGCGAGAACGACGCGGAGCCACTGGGCCTTTTCGGGAATCTCCAAGCCCAGCAGCTTTTCCACCGCCAGGCAGTAACAAAGATTATTGGAGAGCGGGTCAAGGTAGTTGATGCGGTCGGTGAGGGGCACCACCTGCTGGTAGAACTTGGCTTCGCAGGTCTTCTCGATGCCGGTGTGCAGGTAACCGATCTCCGGGTAGAGGCGGACAACGATCTCGCCGTCGATCTCGAGCACCAGGCGCAGCACGCCGTGCGTGGCGGGGTGCTGCGGCCCCATGTTGAGGACCATATGCTGATCGCCGGCGCCTTCGGCTGCCGGGGCTTGAAGGATCGGCGTGCCTGCGACGTCGGTCATCGATACCCCTCCACCGGATAATCCTTGCGCAAGGGGTGCCCCTGCCAATCGTCGGGCATGAGGATGCGGCGCAGGTTGGGATGGCCTTCGAAGCGAATGCCGAAGAGGTCGAAGACCTCGCGCTCGTAATAGTCGGCGGAAGGCCAGACCGGAGTGATCGAATCGATCGCCGGATCTGCCTCCTGCAGCAGCGCCCGCAGCCGGATGTGTTCCTTATAGGTGTGCGACAGGATGTGATAGCTCAACTGAAAACGCGGCGAGGAGGGGTACCAGTCAACCGCAGTCATGTCCTCGAAGAAGTTGTAGCCGGCCGCCTGCACGGCGGCGGCGGCGGCGCGAATCTGCTCGGCCGCGATGGTCAGCGTGAGTTCGTTGCGGTCGAATTTGGCGTCTGTCAGCGCCTGCGGATTCCAGGCCACGATGGCCTGGACGGCCGGGTGATCGGCAAGCCCTTCGAGGACGGCCGCCTTGCCGACGAGTGGGTTGGTCTGGTTCATCCTAAAGGTCCGCCTTGTCCTGGCTCCAATTCAAGATGCCCTTGCGCACGATGTAGTAGAGGCCCACGGCGACAAAGCCAAGATAGACGATCATCTCCCAGAAGCCGAAGAGCCTGGAGTTGGTGATCTCGGGCAGTTTGCGATAGATGACGGCCCAGGGCAGGATGAAAACCGCCTCCACGTCGAAGAGGATGAAGAGCACGGCCACCATGTAGAAGCGGACGCTGAAGCGCTTGCGCGCATCGCCCACGGCCACGATGCCGCATTCGTAGGCGGCCAGCTTGGTCACGGTGTTGCGATGGCGTCCGACAAACCAGGAGGCGGCAACCATCCCCACGCCCAGCAGAATCGCGGCGAGAATCTGCATCAAGAGCGGAAGATATTGCCAGTAGTAGGGGATCATGGCCGTCCGGTCCAAGAAAGTCGACGAAGATTTCACCCCGCCCATCGGAGGCGCGAACCGCTCCGATCAAACAGGATGCTGGATTGAGATTAGGTTTTCGGATTCCTCCCGTCAAGAGAGAGCCGGACGGGGCGGCGGGCGGCGCGGAGAGGGCCGCTGCGAGGGCGAGTCCGGCGCGCTTCTCACGCGTGGGAAGGCCGGGCGATCTTTTGCGCCCAATGCGCCCTCAAAACCCGGGAGAGACGGGCGTTGGGCAGAGCGGCCGTGCGCGGCGGCACGAGGGCGCCCCAAAAGGGAACGCGGGCGGTGATTGTTCCGTAACGGAACGCGGTACATCCGTACTCTGCGGGCATACTTTCAGGGGCCGAAGAACGGGGTAAGGATAGACATCATGGACGTTTCCACGAGACCCGCTTTGGCGATTCCGGCTTCGGCGCCGGTTGCCTGCGTCGCGCGAAAACGCCCCCGGCGCATCCCACCGCAGGCGGGGCGCGCCCTGGAGATTCTGGGCCACGCGATCGAATACCTCACCGACGAGTTTGTGCACCAGGGAGGCTCGCATTCCGCCGGCGACGGACAATTGAAAGCGGTGCAGTTGCTGATGGCGCTCAACCGGCAAATCTATTACGAATGCCCCGAAGTGCCAACTTTGGGCGAGCGGTGGCGCGCCTGGTCGCATTTTCACTGGGTAGGGTCACTCCTTCACAGGCTGCGCGGGCTACGATCCGCTTGAGGCGGCCTCGGTCACGATTTCTACAAACAGGCGGTGAACCCGCCGGTCCCGTGAAATCTCGGGATGAAAGGTGGCCGCCATCACGCGGCCTTGGCGCACCAGCGTCGGAAACTCATCGCGCGTGGCCAGCACCTCCACGCCAGCGCCGACCGCGACGATGCGCGGGGCGCGGATGAAGACCATCTCCAACGGGCCGCCGGGCAGCCTGGTTTCGGCTGTCAGGATGGCGGAGTCGATCTGCCGGCCATAGGCGTTGCGCTCGACGACTGCATCGAGAAGGCCAAGGCTGCGCTGCGCCGGATTGCGGACCTCCCGCGCCAGCAGAATCGCTCCCGCGCAGGTGCCGAAGACCGGATGGTGGCCGCAATACTCCTGCAAAGCCTCGAAGAAGTGGCGCTTCGAGAGGAACTTGAGGATGGTGGTGGATTCGCCGCCGGGCAGAATCAGCCCATCCAGGGACTGGCCGTCCAGGCAGAGGTCTTGCGGATTCTTGACCAGCGAAGGGCAAGCGCCGGTTTCGGTCAGCGCCTCGGCATGAGCGGCATAATCGCCTTGAATTGCCAGTACGCCGATGCGGGGCTGTCTTGCTTCAATCAAACTTCTTCTCCTGGGGCGGCGATGAAGGGATCGAAGACCTCAACTCCCAGGCCATCGAAGTCCTTTACGTTGCGCGTCACGACGATTTGACGATGGATGCGGGCGGTAGCGGCGATCATGGCGTCTCCGCTGAGATCGTCCGATTTACCTGCCATCAGCCGTGCCCATTCACGAAAGATCGGGCCGTCCATGGGGAGTACCGTAAAGTTGGCCATGATGTAATCCAGCCAAGCCTCAATCTCCGCGGCCTTCAACCGGTCTTGTTTTCGCGTGATCTCCGCGCCATCCTGAAGCTCTCCGATGACGACCGCCGGGATCGCGATTTCTTCGGGGCGCACAGCGTGAAACCAAGCCAGAACCGCGCCATGAGGCTTGATCTTGCGTAACTCCGAGATCACATTGGTATCGAGCAAGTACATGAGTTATCCCTGCTCATCCGGCGTAGAAAAGCGCAGTCTCCGGCGTGGCGGGATATAGAGGTCATGCGGGCCATTTGGGTCGAGCAGAATCTCCTTGATGTTCGGCCGCGCCGCGCCGTTGAGCCGCTTCCACTCGCCGATGGGAACGAGCACTGCTGTTTCGACGCCGCGCCGGGTGACCACCTGCGGGCCGTCCCTAAGGGTGGCGTCGAGGAACTCGCTGAAGCGCGCCTTTGCGTCGTAGACCTGCCAGGCCATGGAGAACCTCCAACCATATAGTCATATCACTAGTCATCTGACCAGGTCAAACCACCGCCGCCCCCGGTGGGGCCAGCGGCCTTCGGCTCGGGAAACGAACGGCGAGGAGGTCCATCTTTCGCTCGAAAGAGGCGAAGCGTGGGGACCTTCGGTTTATCGGTCGGTCAAGGGATGGGCACTCGGCGATTCGGAAACCCCAGTGGAAGACTCAACGGGCCAGGTTAGCAATTTGGATAGAAGCGCCGCCCATGATCGGGATTACCTCGCCTTGCATGTTCGATTCGTCCTGGGAGCAAGGGAACCTCTGAACAAGTTCAATTCTCCTCTATGTATTCCCTCATGGGCTAAAGCCCACGTTGATTTTGGACGGCTTACGGCACGGCTAAAGCCGTGCCCTTTCAAAACTCGGACCTGATCAGAGATTCCCAAGGGATCATTGGGATGTTTCTTCTTCACATTGCCGCCGCATTCATGCTGGGTTGCTCCGGTTGCTATCGTCTTACCATTTCGAATGGCATGCCAATTTTCTTCTCTCGGTTAGGAAAATGTCAGGCATGGTTCCTCTCTTTCTTTGAATCGTGCAGAGAAGTGACATCTTGCATCTCGGCAAGGATTTTGCAAGAGACTCTTCCCAACTGCCCCTGAGGCTTTCAGGTCCTATGCATGAACAGCCAGGTTGGACGCCGGGACAACGGTGGGATTTGCCCCCAGAAGAAGAAGGCGCTGACAGGGCCCGAGCTCTTGAGAGAATTTGACAAATTTAGGGAGGGTTGGGGCAATACGGGCGCGACGATGGGCGAGGAATACCAGGCAGCGCTGGCCAACGTCCCGCGAATGCTGCCCAGATCGAGCGAACCATTCGACCGCGGTGAAATGCGCCTCCGCGGGGTCGAGCAGGGTCGTATTGATTGCGCGGTCGGGGTGCAGCACACCCCGTCCCTGCGCTTTTTTCTCGAGCGGTTCTCCCCTCCATATCCCCCAGGCGGCTTTTCACCAGGCGGCTTTTTCTTAAGGAAAAAGCCGCTCGGCAGCATGGCTTCGGAGTATAGCCATGGGAGAACCGCTGTAGCGCAAGGTTGGGGCGAGCGAAGAGCGAGCGGCTGGCCCCGCCGCAGGGGGTTACCAGCCGCGGGTTTGGAGCAGGTCCTTCTCTTCGATAGCCGCGGCGGCCAAGCCCTTCATGGTGCCGGTGACCATTTCGGAGACTTCGGCCAGAATCTTCGGATCGTTGAAGTGGGTGGTGGCGATGACGATGGCCTTGGCGCGGGAGACGGCTTCGGCGCGCTCCTGGGGGTCGTTTTCGACATCCAGCGGCGTAGCGCGCTCCTTCATGAAGATGCCCGATCCGACGAAGATGGCCTCGGCGCCGAGTTGCATCATAAGGGCGGCGTCGGCCGGGGTGGCGATGCCGCCGGCGGAGAAGTTGGGCACCGGCAGCTTGCCGGTCTGGGCGACCATGCGGATCAGCTCATAGGGAGCCTGGTGCTCCTTGGCGGCGGCGTAGAGTTCCTGCTCGCTGAGGACGGTGAGGGCGCGCATCTCGCGGGAAATCTGGCGCATGTGCTGGACGGCGTGGACCACGTCGCCGGTGCCGGCCTCGCCTTTGGTGCGGATCATGGCCGCGCCCTCGGCGATGCGCCGGAGGGCCTCGCCCAGGTTGCGCGCGCCGCAGACGAAGGGCGTGGTAAAGGCGTGCTTGTCAATGTGATGCGCCTCGTCGGCCGGGGTGAGGACTTCGCTCTCGTCGATGAAGTCCACGCCCAGTTCCTGCAGGATTTGGGCCTCGGCGAAGTGGCCGATGCGGGCCTTGGCCATCACGGGGATGGAGACGGCCTGGATGATCTGCTTGATGAGGCTGGGCTTGGCCATGCGGGCCACGCCGCCCTCGGCGCGGATCATGGCCGGGACGCGCTCCAGGGCCATCACCGAGGTGGCGCCGGCCTCCTCGGCGATGCGAGCCTGCTCGACGTTCATGACGTCCATGATGACGCCGCCCTTGAGCATCTCGGCCAAGCCGATCTTGAGACGCAGGCTGGTTCCAGTAAAGCTCTTGTTTTCCATCTGATCCGGCATAATTTTCGCCCTCGATCCGGGCGGATTCCAGCCTGCTGAGGGGCGTTCGATCCGCGCGGTTTTCTTCTTTCCAGTGTAGCAGCGATGTTGCTGGGAGGTTGCGGGGGTGGTTTCCGCGGCTTCCATGAGCCCTCTCCAATGCTTTTGTCCCGTTTCTGGACCTCTTTCTGCTTGGTTTCTGGAGGTATGGCGAGCGCACATCCACTGCCGGCGCCGGGCGAGGGGCAGCCGCGCGCGCCCGCGGCGGAGGGCGCGGCGGAGAGTTCTGCCGAGCAGGCGCTGGGGGCAGCGGCGCCCGCCGCGGAGGCCGAGGATTCGATGGCGTTGAGCGCGCCGGCGGCGCGCTTGCCGGTGGAGCTGGATGTCATGGTCCCGGTGCCGGAGTTCCGCGTGCGCAACCTGCTGGCGCTGGAGCCGGGACAGGTGATCGAGACGCGCTGGGCCGCGGGCGATGACCTGCCGCTGGCCTCGGGCGAGGTGCAACTGGCCTGGAGCGAGTTCGAGGTCATCGATGGGCAATTGGCGGTGCGGGTGACCCAGTTGGCTTGAGGGCCGCAGGCGCAGCGCGGTGGACAGGGAAGAGGGCCGGAGTGAGGCAGGCGGGGGAAGCGGGAAGGATGGGGACGGCGGGAAGGACGGGGACGATTGCGCCCTGGGGCGGAGTGGCGGGCTGGCTGCTGGCGCGGCTGCGGAAGAGCCGCCGGCCGCCGCGGCTGGCGCTGGTGGAACGCATCGCGCTCGGACCCAGGCAGTCGCTGGCGCTGGTCGAGGCCGAGGGCCGCCGTCTGCTGGTGGCCATCGCGCCGCAGGGCGGGCCGGCCTTCCATGCGCTGGACGGGCCGGTCCGGCCGGAGACAGGCCGCGCGGGCGGCTTTGCCCGTGCGCCGCAAAGAAGCGGGCCGGGGGCCGGGAGGGTCTCGTGGTAGCCGTTTGGGCCGCCTCGCGCGCCGCGGCCGCGGCCCCCGCCGCGCTGCTGCCCGACCTCAACGCGCGGCTGCATCCCTCGGATGCGACGCCCTGGACGATTCTCTTTGTCCTGACGCTGATCACGCTGCTGCCGGCGATTCTGATGGCCATGACGCCGCTGGTGCGGCTGCTGGTGGTCTTCCACTTCCTGCGCCAGGCGCTGGGCACCCAGACGGCGCCCTCGAATCCCACCCTGATGGGACTGGCCCTGATGATGACCTGGTTTCTCATGACCCCGGTGCTCAATCAGGTGGATCAGCAGGCCGTGGAGCCTTACCGCACGGGACAGGTGACGGGCTGGGAGGCGATCGAGCGCGGCGCCCGGCCGGTGAAGCACTTTCTTTTGCATTACGCGCGGGAGCGGGACCTGGCCCTGTTTACCGCGGCCGGACAGATTCCGCGGCCCGACACGCCCGACGATTTGCCCATGCGGGTGGTGGTTCCGGCCTATGTTCTCTCCGAGCTGAAGGCCGGCTTCTCGATCGGCGCGGTGCTGTTTCTCCCGTTTCTGCTCATCGATATGGTCACCGCCTCGATCACCACCTCGATCGGCATGTTCCAGTTGCCGCCGGTGGTGGTCTCGACGCCGCTGAAGATTCTGCTTTTTGTGATGGTGGACGGCTGGAACCTGCTGGCCAGTTCGCTGTTGAAGAGCTTTTGAAAGGAGGGTGCATGACCCCCGACCTGGTCGCCGAACTGTTGCGCCAACTGATGAAGGAAGCCATGATTCTGGCCGCGCCGGTGCTGATCGCGGCCGCGCTGCTGAGCTTTGTCCTCAGTCTCTTCCAGACCCTGACCAGCCTGCAGGAGCAGTCGCTGACCTCGGTGCCGCGGCTGGCGGCCGTGGCCCTGATCCTGCTGGCCGGGATGCCCTGGTTTCTGGGCCGGATGGCGGCCTATACCCGCCTGCTGCTGGCCGATTTTCACAGGTACCTGGGATAGAAGAGGCCGCTTCCAGCTTCCAGCTCCTCGCGGCTCGCTGGAGTGCGGTTTGCGGACGGAGTGGGAGACTGCGTGCAGGTTTCGAGCGCAGCTACAAGAGCTAGAGGCGAGCAACTGGAAGCTGAGCAGGGAGGTCGAGATGCCGCAGTGGACGAGCTTTCTGAGCGCCCTGACGCTGGCCCTGGTGCGGGTCAGCGGGATGGTGGCCTTTGCGCCGTTCTTCAGCTCGACGGCGCTGCCGGTGCGCGCCAAGGCGGTCTTTGCCGGCGCGACGGCCTTCCTGCTGGCGCCGCTGGTGGCCGCGCTGCCCAGGGCCCAGCTTTCGCTGGGGTATTCCGCGCTGCTGGGCGAGCTGGCGGTGGGCCTGGTCTACGGCCTCACGCTCGCGCTGCTGACGGAGATGCTGCTCTTTGCCGGCCAGATCGCCGGCCTGCAGTTCAGCTTTTCGCTGGTCAATCTCATGGACCCGACCTCGGCGATTGAAACGCCGCTGCTGGGAGAGCTTTTTCAGTTGATGGGCGCGCTGGTGCTGATCGGGGCCGGGCTGGACCGGATTCTGCTGGCCTCGCTGGTGCGCAGCTTCCGCGCCGCGCCGCTGGGCAGCTTTGCCCTGGCGCCGGCCAGCGCGCTCGCGCTGGTGCGCGCCGCGGCGGGCGTCTTTCTGGCCGCGGTGGAGTTGGCCGCGCCGGTGCTGGCCGCCACCTTGCTGGTGGAGGTCGCCGTGGCTCTGCTGGGCAAGCTGAGCCCCCAGTTGCCGGTAATGGCGCTGACGGTTCCGCTCAAGACGCTGACCGGCTTTGCCCTGCTGGCCGGCTCGCTGGCGCTGTGGCCGCGCTTCATCGAGGCGCGCTTCGCGGGGCTGCTCGACCTGGCCGAACGGCTGATCGCCGCTCCCGGCCAGGGGCAGGGGCTGGGAGGCTAGCCGATGCCGGGAGAGCGCACCGAACAGGCCACGCCGCATCGCCGCGAAAAGGCCCAGCAGGAAGGCGACGTCCTGCACAGCCGGGAGCTGTCGGCCGCGGCCGGAACCCTGGCCGGGGTCCTCGCGCTGGGCGTGCTGGGCGGGCGGACCCTGGCGGTCTGGAGAGGGAGCTTTGCCGCATTTCTCGAACTGGGCGCGCCGGCGCGCTGGGAGCCGGCCCAGATCGCGCCGACGCTTGCGGCCCTGCGCCGGCTCTCGCTCACGGTTCTCGCGCCGCCGGGAATGGTGATGGCGGCGGTGGCGGCGGCGGCGCTGGGCGGGGGCATTCTCCAGACCGGCGGCGTCCGTTTCTATGCCGCCGCGATGGGCTTCAAGCCGGAGCGCATCAACCCGGTCGCCAACCTGAAGAACCTCTTCTCGCTGCGCGCCGCCTCGCGGCTGGCCAAGTCGCTGCTGCCAGCCAGCCTGCTGGCGGTCTTTGCCGTGCAGCGGATCGCCCGGCAGTTGACGATTCCGCCCTTCTCAACCGCTCGGCTGGAAGCGCTGGGGACGGATGTGTACGGCCTGCTGGCGGCCGCCGCCTGGCTGCTCTTCGCCTGGTCGGCGGTCGACTACCTGGTCGAATGGCAGAGCCGCGAGTCGCGGCTGAAGATGAGCCGCCAGGATTTGCGCGAGGAGTTCAAGGAGACCGAGGGCAGTCCGCAGATCCGCAGCCGCATCCGCGGCCTGCAGCGCCAGATGCGCCGCCGCCGGGTGAAGGCCGACGTCTCCCGCGCCGCCGTGGTGCTGACCAACCCCACCCGCTATGCCGTGGCCCTGGGCTTCGACTTCGCCACCATGGAGACGCCGAAGGTGATGGCCAAGGGGCGCAACCTGCTGGCCGAGGAGATCAAGGCCGAGGCCCGCTGGGCGGGCGTGCCGATTGTCGAGAATCCTCCCTTGGCGCACTCCCTCTACCGCTCGGTCGAGGTGGGCCAGCCGATTCCGCTGGAACTCTATGCCGCCGTGGCCGCCATTCTGGCCTGGCTGTACCGGCAGAGGGTCGAGGCCGAACTGCGCGCGCGCCGCGGCAGGGAGACGGCGGCCCGGGCGCGGGCCAGGGAGGATCGTCCCGGCGCCTCCGCCGCGCCCGATGCAGGAGGTCCGCGATGAGCACGACCGCACTGGCCGCGGGCGCGCTGCCCCGTGCCTCGATCTGGCAACGGCTGCGCGAGGTTCTGCTGCCCCTGGCCGCCATCAGCGTGATCTTCGTCATGCTGGTGCCGGTGCCGGCCGCGGGGCTGGACTTTCTGCTGGCCCTCTCGATGTCCGCCTCGATCATCGTGTTTCTTTCCGCGGTGCAGATTCGCCGCGCCGTCGAACTCTCGGTCTTTCCCACCCTGCTGCTGCTGTTGACCCTCTTCCGGCTGGCGTTGAATATCGCCTCCAGCCGCCGCATCCTGCTGCACGGCTCGGAGGGCACGGCGGCCGCGGGCCAGGTGATCGAGGCCTTCGGCCAGTTTGTGGTGGGCGGCAATTACGTGGTCGGCTTCGTGCTCTTCCTGGCCCTGATCGCCATTCAATTCCTGGTGGTTTCGCACGGGGCCGTGCGCACCGCCGAAGTGACCGCCCGCTTCACCCTCGATGCGCTGCCGGGCAAGCAGATGGCCATCGACGCCGACATGAACGCCGGGCTGATCGACGAGGCCGAGGCGCGGCGCCGCCGCCAGGCGATCGCGCGCGAGGCGGAGTTCTACGGCGCCATGGACGGGGCGGCCCGCTTCAATCAGCGGGACGCGCTGGCCACCATCCTGATTACCGCCATCAACATCGTCGCGGGGCTGCTGATCGGCACCCTGCAGCAGGGCATCGAACTGGGCGAGGCGGCGCGCACCTACACCGTGCTGACGGTGGGCGACGGCCTGGTCACGCTGATCCCCTCGCTGCTGGTTTCCGTGGCCGGGGGGATTACGCTGACCCGCGCCAACTCGGCGGGACTGCTGGGCGGCGAGATCCGGCAGCAGTTGCTGGCCAAGCCGGCCACGCTCTATCTGGCCAGCCTGGTCGCGGCGGCGATGTGCCTGATTCCGGGACTGCCCAAGCTGGCCTTTCTGACGGTCGCGGCGGGGCTCTATTGGGGTGGACGGCGCGTCTCCGCCCACCCGCAGGCGGCCAGCCCGGCCGAGTTGGGCGCCGGCGAGAAGAAGAAGGCCGAGCAGGCGCAGGGATCGGAGATGGCCTCTCTGCTGCGCCTGGAAGAGCTGACGCTGGAGATCGGCTTCCAACTGATTCCGCTGGTGGACGAGAAGCAGGGCGGGCAACTGTTGAGCCGGGTGCGCTCGCTGCGCCGGCATCTCTCCGCGGAGATGGGCTTTCTGGTGCCGCCGGTGCACATCTCGGACAATCTGCGCCTGCGGCCCCGCGAGTACCTGGTCTCGCTGCGCGGCCTGGAGATCGGCCGCTGGCAGACCGAGGGGGCGCAGTTGCTGGCCGTCTCGGGCGAGGCGGGCCGCCGGCCTTTGACCGGGAAGGAGACACGGGAGCCGGCCTTCGGGGTTCCCGCGCTCTGGATCGCTCCGGCGCTGGAGGAGCCGGCGCTCGCCGCCGGCTACTCGGTGGTCGACGCGGTCACCGTCGTCACCACCCATCTGGGCGAACTGATTCGCCAGCACGCCTGGGAGCTGCTGGGGCGGGCGGAGACCAAGCGGCTGCTGGATGCGCTCAACGAGAGCCATCCCAAGCTGCTGGAGGAGCTGGTGCCCAAGCTGCTCACCCTGGGCGAGGTGGGCCGGGTGCTGGAACAACTGCTGCGCGAGCGGGTCTCGATCCGCGATCTGGGCGCGATTCTGGAGGCGCTGCTGGAGATTGCGCCGGTCAACAAGAACACGGTGGCCCTGGTCGAGGCCGCGCGCCAGGCGCTGGGCCGGCGGCTGGTCCGTCCGCTGCTGGATGCAGAAGGGCAATTGCCGGTTCTGCTGCTCGATGCGGCGCTGGAAGAGGAGATCCTGGCCACGCTGGCGCCGGAGGCGGGTCCGCATCTGTTGGCCGCCCAGGGCGCACCGGGCACTCCGGTGGTGCGGCGGCTGGCCGATTCTGTGAGGCAGCTTATCGGCGCGGCCTCCGCGGCGGCCCTTCCCGTGCTCCTTTGCCCTAGTCCGGCGCGGTATCACGTCAAGCGCTGGCTGGAGCCGGTGCTGCCCCGCCTGGCGGTGGTGGCAGCCGGGGAGATTCCCGCCGAGATTCGCTTGCGGCCGGTGGGAACGGTGCGCTGAGGGGCGGGGAGAGAAGCCGGCGGAGTGGGCGAAGGGGCGAACGATGGGAACAGAGACGGCGGCCAGGGGGGGGATGCACGGCGGGCGGGGGGGGGGGGGGGGCGGGGGCGGATATCCGCCCGCGCCCGCCCTCCCGGCCATCAACGCCGAGCAGGAGCGGGTGCTGCTGGAGCACCTGCCGATTGTGCGTTTTCTTGCCCGGCGCATCCACGAGCGGCTGCCCCAGCATGTGGACATCGAAGATCTGGTCTCGGCCGGGGTGGTGGGCCTGATGGACGCCTTCGCCAAATTCGATCCGGAGAAGAAGGTGCAGTTCCGCAGTTATGCGCAGTTCCGCATCCGGGGAGCGATCCTGGACAGTTTGCGCACCCTGGACTGGAGTCCGCGCGAGTTGCGCCGCAAGGGCCGCGCGGTCGAGGAGGCGATCCGGGCGCTGACGGCCCGGCTGGGCCATCCGCCCGGCGAGGGCGAGGTCGCGGCCGAGATGGAACTGGGGCTGGAGGAGTATCAGCAACTGCTGGGCGATCTCAAGGGGCTGGAGATCGGCACGCTGCACATCGAGCGCAACGAGGATTCCGGCGAGGAGGAGCTGGCCTACGTTCCCGGCCGGCCGGAGGAAGATCCGCTCTTCCGCTGCCTCCGGGGCGAACTGGAAGAGCGTCTGGGCGAGGCGATCTCCCATCTGCCGGACCGGGAACGGCTGGTGATGACCCTCTACTACTTCGAGGAGATGACCATGCGGGAGATCGGTCTGGCGCTGGGCGTGGTCGAGTCGCGGGTCTCCCAGGTGCATGCTTCGGCGGTGGCGCATCTGCGCGCCGCGCTCAAGGATCTGGCCGCGCGGGGCGTCTTTGAGCGGAGCGCGCGGGCGCGGACGGCGGGCGGCCGGGAAGAGGTGCGCTCCCCGCGGCAGCCGCTGGGGAGGGGGTAACGGCGGATGGAGAAGACGCTCAAGCAGGACGAGATCGACGCTCTTTTCGAAGCGGCGCGGAGTGCGCGGCCGGAGGCGGCGCGGCCGGAGGCGCGGGCCCGCGTGGTGCCCTACAACTTCTCCTCCGCGGGGCAGATTTCGAACGACCAGTTGCGCGCCATCAGCCTGCTGAACGATCTCTTCGCCCGCAATCTCACCCACAATCTGGCGGCCTGGCTGCGCGCCCGCTTTCAGGTGAACCTGGTCTCGGCCGAACAGATTCAGTTCAACGAATTCCTGCTCCGCATTCCCGAGATCAGCTATGTGGCGTCGGTGCGCCTGGAGCCGCTGGGCGCGCTCTCGGTCCTGCAACTGGATCTGGCCCTGGCCCCTCCGATCGTCGATCTGCTTCTGGGCGGCGGGGGCAAGGACGGTCCGCTGCGCGAGCTGACCGACATCGAAGAGGCCATTCTGGGCTCGGTGGTGGAGATCGTCTGCCGCGAGCTGACCGCGGCCTGGCAGCCGGTGGGGCTGAGCTTCGCCTTCGAGCGCCGCCAGATGCAGACCCAGGTGGCGCGCATCATGGCGGTGACCGAAAAAACGCTCTGCCTGAGCTTCGAGATCCGCATGCCGCACAGCGCCGGGCTGCTGAATCTGGCCTTTCCCGCCGTGGTGGCCAATACCATTCTGCGGCGGCTGACCTCGGATCGGGGCCGGCAGCGCCGTCCTGCCGGGGAGATTCGGGCGCGCATGGAAGCGGCGGCGCGGCGCATTCGCCTGGGCGGCTCGCTGCAACTGCCCGCGGTGCGGTTGCCGGCGAGCCGGTTGGAGAAGCTGGAGCCGGGCGCGATTCTGCGCCTCGACTTGCCCGCCAATGCGCTGCCGGTGTGGCGGGTGGGAGGCCAGGCGCTCTCCCAGGCCGTGGCGATCCGGCAGGGACCGCACCGCGCCGCCCGCATGGAGCGGGAGATCGTTGAGGCGGAAGGATGAAGACCTATCTCGACTGCTGGATCAGCGTCGCCTCGGCGCTCTTTGCGCAAGCCCTGGCTGGAGAGCCGGAACTGACGGAGGCTCAGCCCAAGCCGCTGGCGGCGGGCGCCTTCGGCTTTGCCGCCACCCTCGGCGGGGATCTGGAAGGACGCTTCGCCGTGCTGCTGGACGGCAGCGTGCTGGAGTCGCCGCTGCTGGGCGAGGGCGGGGAGCAGAAATCCGCGTGGGGCGAGTTGCTGCGCGAGACCGCCGAGGCCGCCGCGGGGGAGTGGCTGGCCAAGACGGGACAGCCCTGCCGCGTGGAGAGTTTTGCGGCGATCGAGGCGGAGGGCCCGCTCTCCCGCGCCTTTCAGTTGCAGGCGGGCGAGCGCGCCTGGACGATTCTGGTCCGCGACGAACTGCGCGCTCCCCGGGCGAGCGAGGCGAGAGAGACTGCGGCAGAGCCCGGCGCGGCCAAGCCCCGGAACGGTTCCCCGGGTTCCGGCCTGAGCCCGGGCCTGGAGTTGCTGCTCGATGTGGAGTTGGAGGCCGCGTTGCGCTTCGGCTGCCGGGAGATGCCGCTGGGCGAGATTCTGGACCTGGGCCCGGGGGACGTGGTGCAGTTGGACCGCCACGTCGCCGATCCCGTGGACCTGATTGTCGGCGATAAGATTGTGGCCCGCGGCGAGGTGGTGCTGGTGGGCGGGAACTTTGCCTTGCGCGTGACCGAGGTGGCGGCGCCGCGCAAGCGGCTGGAGAGCATTCGATGCCTCTTCTGAGCGGGAAAACGGCGGCGGAGCGGCGCGGCGGCGGGAAGGGGTTTCTGGAGGGCGCCCGGCGCGAAGAACGGGTGCGCGCGCAGCCCCGGCCGGGCCCACCGGGCAGCGGTTTTTCCGGGGGGCGAACGGGCTTCTTCGAGACCTGCGCCAATCCCGCCTGCGCTTCCGGCTGGCTGCATCTGCTGCGCAGCCGCGCGGGGCCGGTCTTTGAAGGCGGCTGGAGCTGCTCGGCCGCTTGCACGGCGGCGCGGATCGCCGCGGCGGTGGGGCGCGAGCTGGAGGCGCGCGGCGGCGCGCAGGAGGGCCACCGTCATCGCATCCCGCTCGGCCTGGTGATGCTGGAGCAGGGCTGGATCAGCTCCGTCCAGTTGCGCCAGGCGCTGGAAGCGCAGAAGGCGGCGGGAGCCGGGCGGCTGGGGCACTGGCTGGCGCGCCAGCCGGGGGTGAGCGAGCGGCTGGTGACCCGGGCGCTGGGCCTGCAATGGAGTTGTCCGGTGCTGCCCATGGAGTTTCACGATGCCGAGGGGCTGACCGCCCTCCTGCCCCGGCTCTTTGTGGACGCGTTTGGGGCGCTGCCCTTGCGCGTGGCCGCGGGCAGCCTGCTCTACCTGGGATTCGAGGACCGGCTCGATCCGGTGCTGTCTTTGGCCCTGGAGCGCATGACGGGCTTGCGCGTCGAGAGCGGGCTGGTGGAAGGATCGCTCTTCCGTCCGGCGCACACGCGCATCCTGAGTGCGCGCTTTCCTCCGGCGGAGCTGATCGAGGCCGGTTCCGAGCCGGCGCTGGTCCGGGCGCTGGTCAAGCCGCTGGAACGGGCGCGGCCGGTCGAGTCGCGCCTGGTCCGGGTGCACGACTGCCTCTGGTTGCGCATGTGGCTGCGCCCGCAGAGCGGGCCGCTGCCCGAGTTCGCCGCGGTTCAGGACCTGATCTGCTCGATCGGCGCGTAGCCGGCCGCGGGGGGCATCGCAGGGGAAGAAGAGATCGCCTCATGCGGAGAAGAGATCGCCTCATGGGGAGAAGAGAGAAGCCGATAAACAGGGCGGAGGAGCCTGGAATGAGCGACATTCGAGCCTTGATCGTGGACGATTCCTCGGTGATGCGCAAGATTGTGGAACGCGCCCTGCGCCAGGCGGGTCTGGACCCGCTGGTGGTGCACGAGGCCGGCAGCGGCACCGAGGGGCTGGAGCTGTTGCGATCCCGACAGGTGGACCTGATTCTCTCCGACATCAACATGCCGCTGATGGATGGGCTGGAGTTTCTGCGCCAGCTCCGCGCGCAGCATCTGGCTCCCGGCGTGCCGGTGGTGATGATCACCACCGAGTCCAGCGAGGAGCATGTGAAGCAGGCCATCCTGGCCGGGGCGCAGGGATACATCCGCAAGCCGTTCACGGCCGAGCAGGTGAAGGAGCGGGTGCTGCCGCTGCTCCATGTCGTGTGATCGGAAGGGCCTCCGATGCCGTTAAGGAGGATACACATCTCCGATCTCGGCCATGTGCGGGAACGTCCCGAATGAACTGGAGCGAACGATGGCGCTTTCCTTGCGTGCGTCTCTGCATCTGGTCTCCGATCCCCGGAACCTGGATGCCAGCGTGGATGAAGTCTTTCAGATGATGCTGGGAGCGAACTGCCAGCGCAGTGCGGGACCGGCAAAGATCGAGGGGGAGGCGGTGACCGCGGTGGTGGGTTTCTGCGGCCTTTTGACCGGCGCCTGCATCTTGCGTGCCGGCAACGCCGCCGCCATCGAGATGGCCGGGCGGATGACGGACATGGAGTTCGACGCCGTCGACGACATCGTGAAGGACGCGATCGGCGAAATCTGCAACATCCTGGCGGGCGCATGGAAGGGCAAGGTTCCGGATCTGTCGGCCAATTGCGGTCTTTCGGTGCCGACGGTCATTACCGGCCGGGATTACTATCTCCATGTCCACGCCCCCGAGTTTCGCCTGAACCACGCCTATTCCTTTGAAGAAACCGGCTTTACCGTGAGCATCGTCTGCGACGGCTTGCAGTAGGCGGCGCGTCGCAACCGGGTTCCAGAGTCCGCCGGATGCACCGAGCGTGGCGCGGCCGGGCGCGGTGCGTCCGCGCGAGGCGGTCGCGCTTCCTCCGCAATGCCCCCTCCAATTCTGATGTTGCTCTAATCCCTCCGCCCACATTTCGGTCCGTTATCTGCACGCTTTTCTGGGCGACAGGAGATTTGCCCGATGGACAGCGGGTACTATGCGGCGATGACCGGGCTGGTGGCGCGCACCCAGGCCCTGGATACGGCGGCGGCGAATCTGGCCAATGCTGAGACGCCGGGCTACCGGGCCGAGCGGGAGTATTTCCGCTCGGTGCTGCTGGGGCCCGACGCTCTGGATTCGCAACTGGGGCGCACGGTGAACAACTACGGCCTGCTGGGCGGCGACCGGCTCAGCCTGGCCCAGGGCGCTTTGCAGGCCACCGGCAATCCGCTGGATTTGGCCATCGAAGGCGAGGGGTTCTTTCTGGTGCAGGCGCCGAACGGCCCGCGCTACACCCGCGACGGCGGCTTTCACCGCGCCCAGAATGGGCAACTGGCGACCGCGGCGGGCGAGCCGGTGCTGTCCACCGCCGGCCAGCCGATTCCCGTCCCGCCGGGCGAGGTGACGGTGGGCGCCGACGGCGTGCTTTCGGTGGCCGGCGGAGCGGTGGCCACGGTGGGTGTTTTTAGCTTTCCCGCCGGCACACAACTGACTCCGGAGGGAGCCAACCGCTACCGCGCGCCGGAGGGAATCGCGCCGAGGGTCTCGAAAGAGGCATCGGTGCATCAGGGAGCCATCGAGTCCGCCAACCAGGACGTGATTCAGGGGTCGCTGGAGCTGATCGTCATGCAGCGCCAGGCGGAGATGATGCAGAAGGCTCTCACCGTCTTTCATACCGAGTTCAACAAGATCGCGAGCGAGGATCTGCCCCGCGTGTAACGGCAACTTCTTGTCCAAAACGAGGAGAACCATGATTCGAGCCTTGTACACCGCCGCCAGCGGCATGAGCGCGCAGCAGTTGAATCTGGACACCATCGCCAACAACCTGGCCAACTCCTCGACCACGGGATTCCGCCAGTTGCGCCTGGAGTTTCAGGACATGGTCTACCAGAATCTGGTGACGCCGGGCGCGGCGCAGAGCCAGTCCACGGTCTCGGCCGGGCTGCAGATCGGGCTGGGCACCAAATCGGCGGCCACCGAGGTCATCCTGACCCAGGGCTCGCTGAACCAGACCTCGAATCCCCTCGATGTGGCCATCGAGGGCACGGGATTCTTCCAGGTGCAGCGGCCCGACGGCACCATCGCCTATACCCGCGCCGGGCAATTTCAACTGAACAACCAGGGAACGCTGGTGACCATCGACGGCGATCCGGTGATTCCCACCATCACCATTCCCGCCAATGCGACGGCGGTCACCATCACCCAGTACGGGGTGGTGAACGCGACCCTGGCCGGGCAACAGAACCCCTCGCAACTGGGGCAACTGCAACTGGCCACCTTCCCCAACCCCGGCGGCCTGGAAAGCATGGGCTCGAACCTCTTGCAGGCCACCCTCAGCTCCGGCGATCCGGTGCTGGGCAATCCCGGGGGGACCGAGGGACTGGGCACGCTGCAGCAAGGGTATCTGGAGAACTCGAATGTCGACGTGGTGACCATGTTCGTGCAGATGGTGCTGGCGCAGCGGGCCTACGAATCGAACTCCAAGGTCATTAAGGCGGCTGACGATATGTATTCCCAAGTCAATAACATGACCCGGTAAACAGGAAGCGGCGGATGAAGAATGGGCGGGCGGGAAGCTGGATCGGGATTGGATTGGCGGGGTTTTCGGCGGCCCTTGCGCCGGGTCTGCCGGCCCAGGGCCAGGCCGTTCCCCGGCCGGCGCTCCTCACGGTTGCGGCGGAGCCGGCTGACCTTCCCGGTGCCCTGGTGCGCATGATCGACGATCCGCACACCGGGGCGCGCTGGCTGCTGCTGCGCGATCTCCGCCATCCCGGCGGGCCGGGGCGCCTGGTGCTGGCCGCGCCGGCGCGGAAGGAACTCCGGCCGAAGCCGCCGCCGGCGGCAGAGATGGCTCGCCCGGTGATTCGCGCCGGAGACCGGCTGATCGTCGAGGAGGAGACGGCGGTGGTGGCGGCGCGTCTGGAGGCGGTGGCGCTGGGTCCGGCGGGGATGGGGGCGCCTTTCGAGGCGCGGCTGGGGATCGGCGGAAGGGTGGTGCGGGTGTTGGCCCTGGCGCCGGGCCGGGCGGCCTTGCAGCCAGAGACGGGAGCGCGGCGATGAGAGCGAGGCGGTTGCAGGCGGTGGTCGTGTGCGTGGCGGCGGCTCTGGCCGGGCCGCTGCCTGGGGATGCGACCCGCAAGAAGCCGACTCCGCCGCCCGCGGCGGCCAAGCCGACTCCGCCCGAGGCCGCTCTGCGGGCCTATGTCGAGCGGGTGCGGGCGCAACAGGCGGCGGAGGTGAGGAGCGCGGGCTCGATCTGGAGCCCGGAGGGCCGGCTGGTGCGGCTGGGCACCGACGCCAAGGCAGTGCGTCTGCACGATGTGGTTTCGATCGTGGTGACGGAGAGTCTGGCGGCCTCGACCGACGGCCAGGTGAAGAACTCCCGCGCGTCGAACGCCAGTTCCGGGCTGACCGCGCTCTTCGGCAAGCTGAAGTCCTCGAACAATCTGCAGAACCTGCTGGGCATGACCGCGGCTTCGGGACTGACGGCGCAGGGGCAGAGCACGACCAATTCGAGCCTGGCGACGACCTTTGGCGGCGAGGTGGTGGATGTACTACCCAACGGGATGCTGGTGGTGCAGGCGACAAGGCAGTTGACCTTCTCGCAGCAGACGCAGGTGATCAAGCTGCGCGGCCTGGTGCGGCCCGAGGATGTAAGCGCGCAGAACCAGGTGTTGTCGACGGCCATGACCGACCTGGAGTTGGAAGTGACCGGCAAGGGCATCGTCAACGACTCCACCTACCGGCAGAACCCGCTGGTGCGCTTCCTCGAGAAGCTGCTGGTGTTCTGAGGGCAGGGAACAGGGAATAGGGAACAGGGAATGCGGCCAGCGATGCGAGCCAAGCGGAATGCGGCAAAGGGAACGGCGGCAGGGCGGGCCGGCGCGTTCTTCTGGTGGTGGGCCGCGCTGGCGGCGGCATGGGCGCTGGCGGCCGTGCTGGCGCATGCCGAGGCCGCGCCCAAACGGGCGCGGGTCAAGGACGTGGCCAGCATCGAAGGGATTCGCGACAACCAGTTGGTGGGGTACGGGCTGGTGGTGGGTTTGCGCGGCACGGGAGACAGCTCGCAGACGGTTTTTCCCGCGCAGACTCTGATCTCGGCGCTGGAGCGGATGGGCATCACCGTTCCCCAGACCGGCTCGAACAGCGCCAGCAACATGCAGGTCAAGAACATGGCCGCGGTCTTTGCGGTGGCCACTCTGCCGCCCTTCAGCCGGCCCGGCTACAAGATGGATGTCACGGTTTCGTCGGCCGGCGACGCGCGCTCGCTCGAGGGCGGCATCCTGCTGATGACGCCGCTCTACGGGCCGGACGGGCAGATCTATGCCCAGGCCCAGGGCTCCCTGGTGCTGGGCGGCTACATGGCGGCCTCGGGCGGCAATGCCCGGCAGCTCAACCATCCGACCACGGCGCGGATTCCCGGGGGAGCGCTGGTGGAGCGGTCGGTGCCCTTCGATCTGAAGCAGATGCACACGGTGAGCGTGGTGCTGAACGATGCCGATTTTCATACCGCCGAGCGGATGGCCCTGGCCATCGATCAGGCGCTGGGCAAAGCGCGCGCGCGCGCCGTCGACAGCCGGCGGGTGGAGATTGCCGTCGCGCCGGACGAGGACATGACGGCGCTGCTCGACCGGGTGGAAGAGGTCGAGGTGGAGGTCTATCCGCGCGCCCGGGTGGTGGTGAACGAGCGGACCGGGACGGTGGTGATCGGCGGCACGGTGCGGCTGCAGCCGGTTTCGATTCTGCATGGGGGGTTGTCGGTGAACGTGATCTCCGAGACCCGGGTTTCGCAGCCCAATCCGGGGGCTGCGGGAACGACGCAGGTGGTCGAGCAGACGGCGGTGCAGGCCCAGGACAAGCCGGTGAACCGCATCGACCTGAAAGAGGGCGCGACGGTGGAGGACCTGGTGCAGGAACTGCAGCGGACGGGCGCCGGCGCGCGGGATGTGATCTCGATTCTGCAGGCCATGAAGGAGGCCGGCGCGCTGGAGGCCGACCTGGAAGTTCTGTGAGGGAGGGGCTGTGCATTCCACCTTGGGAGCGACCGCGGCGGGGCCCGGAGAGGGAACTCCGGCGCCGGAGCCGCGGCTGGTGCGGGCGGCGCACGAGTTCGAGGCGCAGATGATGAAGGAGCTGATGAAGCCGATGACGGCCGGGGACGCGCTGCTGGGAGAAGACGAGGACTCCGGTTCCGCTGGGGCTTTGGGGCAGTTCGCCTCCGAGGCGCTGGGACGGGCGTTGAGCGCAGCGGGCGGCTTCGGGATTGCAAGCCGGATCGTCGCGGATCTCTCCCCTTCCGGTCGTCAAGGCGGAAACGGGCCGGTAACCGGAAATCTGCACGGCGATACCGTAATGAGCGGTCTTGAATGACTAAAGTGAGGAAGAAGCGCGCCGATAGACCCGGCAAGGAGAGCTGGAGATGGACATTCGCAACAATCTCGACGGATTGAAGACGCTTTTGGGAGGGACGCCAGCGGTTCCGGCCGCGACGCCGCAGACCCGAAGCGGCGCCACGACCAGCGCGGGTCTTTTGGGCAGCGACCACGCGACGTTGAGCGAGGCGGGCAACGAGGTTTCGCTGACGGCTGCCGCATCCGGGGTGCGCGCGGACAAGGTTGCGGCCGTCCAATCGGCGCTGGCGGCGGGAAGCTACCAGGTGCCGGCCTCGGCGGTGGCGTCGAAGCTGGTCGACGTCATGCTTGGCGGCGAAGGGTCCTTCTGATCGGGCGCGATCGCTGCGGAGGAGAGCCGGAAGCGGATGGTCGCGGCCGCGCATGAGCCTCCGCATGGCGCGGAGGGGAGGGTGCGGAGGCGGCAGGCGCGGGAAGCAGCCGGGCGGCAACGAAAGGGAAGCGCGGCATGGACAAGCCGGGGGAGCGGAAGGAGCTTCCGGAACTGAAGCAACTGGTGGCGGAGGCCTCGCGGGCGCTGGCCCGCCTGGATGCGGACCGGCTGGAGGAGTTGGCGCTCTCGTGCCAGGCGTTGAACCGCGATCTGGAGCCGGCCGGGAGGGAAGAACGCGCCGGGTTGGCCCGCCAGGCACGGGAGGCGCAAAAGGAGCTGGCGATCTTTGCCAGGGTTCTGGAGGCAACGCGGGCCAACCTGCATGTCATGAGCCGCTTGCGGGAGTTGCGCGCCGGCCGGCTGGAGTATGGCGAAGGACTGGCGCGGGGATGGGCGCGGACGGAGAGCGGGCATGGGGACAATTAACTCCGCATTCAGCCTGATGGCGCAGGCGTTGGACGCCGATCAGGCGGCTTTGAACATTGTGGCCAACAATGTGGCCAACGCCAACACGACCGGCTACACGGAGGAGAGGCCCAACTGGCAGGAGAACCAGCCGGTGGAGATCGATGGTGCTTCCTATGGGACGGGCGCGACCGAGACGGGCGCCACTTCGGTACGGGACAAGGTGCTGGAGCAGCGGCTCGACCAGCAGCAGCAACTGGCTTCGGCCTCGAGTGCCCGGTTGACGGCTCTCAACTCGGTTCAAGCTCTCTTTACACCGGATTCGGGTTCATCCAGTTCGACGGCGGGAGACATTGGCAGCGACCTGACCCGCTTTTTCAGTTCCTTCTCCTCTCTGGAGGCCAATCCGGCCGACAACTCCGATCGCCAGGCGGTGCTTTCCTCGGCCGAGACCCTGGCCGGGGATATCTCGAATGCCGCGGCCAGCCTGAACTCGCAGCGGTCGGCGCTGGATCAGGAAGCGGCGGGCGTGACCAGCCAGGTGAATTCGCTGACCAGCGCGATTGCGCAGTTGAATTTGCAGATACAATCCACCTCGCCCGACGCCGATGCCGGAACGCTGGAAGACCAGCGCCAGCAGGATCTGAGCCAGCTCTCGCAACTGATCGGGATCAACCAGATTACGACAGAAAACAATGGCCTGGAGATCACCACCACCTCGGGCCAGTTGCTGGTTGCCGATGGGGCAAGCTCCCAGTTGACCACCGGCACGGTCGATGGGATGACCCACTTCTTTGCGGGGACGACGGACATCACATCGCAGTTGGCCAGCGGAGGCGGGCAACTGGGCGGGTATCTGACGGCGCGGGACCAGGATATTCCCGCGGTGCTCAATGCTCTCGACCAACTGGCCTATAGCGTCTCGACATCGGTCAATGCCCTGAACAACGCGGGAACGGACCTGGATGGAGCGACCGGGACAGTGGCCAGTCCGCTCGATATCTTCAATGAACCTGCTGTCGTGGCGGGCAGCGCGGCCGCAATGAGCGTGGTGATGACCGATCCCAACCAGATAGCGGCGGCCGGATTGGGCGATGGGACGGGCGACAGCAGCAATGCGACCGCGATGGCAAACCTGGCCGGCCAGGCGATCGTGAATGGCCAGACGCCGATCGACTACTACTCGAATCTTGTGTCGACGCTGGGTTCGACCGTCTCCCAGGTGGAGACCGAGAATACGGCGCAGAACGCCTCGGTGACCCAGTTGCAGACCCAGAACGATGCGCTTTCCAGCGTCAACTTGAACGACGAGGCCTCGTCGATGACCACGCTGGAGCGCAGTTATCAGGCGGCTTCGCAGGTGTTTACGATGCTCAACACGATCATGGCCTCGGCGCTGAATCTGGGCGACCAGACGGCGGTCTCGTAGACGACGGCCAGCCGCGCGCGGTTTTTTGCCTTTTTCGACAGAAAGGCGAAACGCAGCTTCTTCGACTCCGCTGTTCCGGACGAGAGATAGGCCCGAGGGCGACCGGGAAACCATTCACTTGAATGGGAGAATGCAATGCGGGTGGACCCGAATTACGTGACGAATCTGGTGAGTTCTCTCGATCAGACGCAGTTGACCGAGCAGCAACTGACCGCTGAGTTATCCAGCGGCGTAGCCATCTCCTCCCTGAGCCAGAATCCGGTGGCTTCGGGTGAAAATGTGCTGCTTCTGAACCAGATTCAGCAGGACGATTCCTTTACGCAGAGTTCCAGCCTGGTTACGGGCCAGTTGCAGGTGGCCGACTCGACCCTGGGGAGCGTGGTCACAGAGCTTACCCAGGCCATTTCGCTGGCCACCAGCGCCAACAACGGCACCATGAGCTGCAGCGATGTCCAGTCCGTTTCGAATCAAATCTCCGGCATCCTCGACGAGGTGCAATCGCTGGCCAACACCAGCTATCGGGGCCAGTACATCTTTGCCGGAGGCCAAACTTCCACGACTCCGTTTACCACCTCGACGGCCACCTCGCCGGCCGTGACCATTTACAACGGCGACGAAGACATCGACTACCTGGAGACGCCCAGCGGGCAGAAGATCCAATTGAATGTGCCGGGAAGCCAGATTTTCACGGCCAGCGGCCCGAACAGCGTTTTTGCCGCTCTGAACAGCCTGGTGGCCGACTATGCCAGCGGCACGGTGAACACCAGCCAGGCGGTGAGCGACACCGAGGCATTAGGCACGGCGCTGAACTACGTTTCGCAGCAGCGGGTGACCATCGACAACTCGATTACCCAGCTCGGCGCCGCCTCCGACGCGGTGAGCAGCGAGCAGACGCAACTGACGGCGGCGCAGACCAGTCTGATGCAGGCGGATGTGGCGCAGGTTTCCACGCAGCTATCGCTTTCCGAGACGCAGCAGACGGCGCTCGAAGATGTGATTGCGCAACTGAATTCGACCTCGAACGACCTGTTCAGCAAGCTGCCCGGCTAACGCGGCACTTGAGGTTTTGCCGGAATCTGCGGGCTATTGGCGGCGGCTTGCCTTGGGCGATCAGAGTCCCTACGCTGCATCCATCGCCGGTTGGGCCCATTTCCAAGTTTGTTCTTCCCTTGTTGCAGGCGACTCCGATGAGGCCGAAGCCGTCTATACTCAATGCAAAAGGACATACCTTGCTCGCTCCGCTTCGTTTTCTCTGGAATGCAACTCGCGGTCATCGGCTGGCTCCCTGGCGGAGCGAGTATCTGCGCTGGCGGGTGGAAACCTATTCCGGCCAGCGCGCCGAGACCTTGACGGCCAAAGACATCCTGAATTTCCTCTGGGTCTCGCGCTGGGAGCTCTTGAGTTATCTTGCCTGGACCCACCGCCTGGACCGCGAGGTGCGCAAGGGAGTCTGAGGGGCGGAGGGCGCATGACAGAGACCGGCAATTCGCATCTGACGCGCAGGCAATTCGCTCGCGGAGTGATGGCCGTGGGAGCCGCGGCCGGTTTGCCTGGCTGGCTGCAAGCCGCAAAATCGGCGCCTCCCGCGCAACGGGGTGTGACCGGCGCCGACTCCTTGCGCGCTCATGCGGCGGCTCGTGGGCTGCTTTATGGCGCAGCGGTGATCCCGGAGCTGCTGGACGTGGATGGGATGGCCGCAGGTCGCACGACGGACCCGTATACCCAACTCGTGGCCGGGCAGGCGGGCATTGTGGTGGCCGAGAACGCGATGAAGTGGAAGGGGCTGCGGCCCTCGGCCGACACCTTCGATTTTTCGCAGGCAGATCGGCTGGTGCGTTTTGCCGGGATTGCCGGCCAGCGCGTCCGCGGGCACAATCTCTGCTGGCATGAGGGGCTGCCAGACTGGTTCAAGACCACGGCCACCAAGGACAACGCCCGGCGGCTGCTTACCCAGCATATCCAGATTGTGGTGGGCCGCTATCGCGGGCAGATACACAGTTGGGACGTGGTGAACGAAGCGGTCGAACCGGCGGAGGGCCGGCCCGATGCCCTGCGCAAGACGCCCTGGCTGGATTTGATCGGACCCGAGTACCTGGAGTTGGCTTTTCAAACGGCTGCAGCGGCCGATCCGCAGGCCAAACTCACCTACAACGACTACGGAATTGAGCTGGACACGCCGGAGCAGGAAGTCAAACGCGGCCAGGTGCTGCTGCTTTTGCGCCGGTTCAAGGCTCGGGGCGTGCCCATTCACGCCGTGGGCGTGCAGAGCCACCTCGAGGCGGACGGACCGCAACCCGGCGCAGGATTGCAGGCGTTTATTCGCGAGGCGGCCAAGCTGGATTTGGAAGTCTTGGTGACCGAGATGGACGTGAACACCCATCGGCTGACGAGCGGGCCGGGGGCGCAGGACGCCGCCGTCGCCGCGGTCTACCGGAGCTATCTGGAGTTGGTGCTGTCCGAGCCGAATGTTCCGGTTGCGCTGACCTGGGGCATCACCAGCGCGCATAGCTGGATCAATGAAACCAATCAGCCCTGGGCCAGACGGAAGGATGGCGCACGGCAGCGGCCTTTGCCTTTTGACGACGAGCTCAAGCCAGCACCGGCCTTTTGGGCGCTGCGCGCGGCTTTGGACGATGCCCGGCCCCTGGCGGTTGCGCCCCGAGCGTAGGCGGCGGCACGTAGTCAGATGCTTGTATGCTCAAGCAACGAAGAGGGTTAGGGAAGCGATCGGGAGCCTTGAGCGTTCACAAAAGGCTGCCATGCTTTCGTCCGATCCCCGGCCCCTGACCGCCTATCATCGAGACTGGAGTTCTTTCCCGCATGAGATTTGGATCGATCCGTCTGGCCTTGTTTGGCCTGTTGGCATTTCCTCTGGCTGCCGGGGCGCAGCAGTTGCCCCCGGCCGAGCCTCCACTGCCGCTGCCCGGCGCGCATCCGGAGGCGCCCACACTGCGCCTGAACGCCAATGAAGTGCTGGTTCCCACGCTGGTGGAGAAGCGGGGAGGCGGCATTGTCTACGGGCTGAAGCCATCCGATTTCGTGCTGGAAGACAACGGCGTGCCGCAGAAGATTCGCGTGCAGGAGGAGATGGATACGGCGCCGGTTGCGCTGGTGGTGGCCGTCGAGGAAGGCGGCGTGAGCGCGCTGGAATTCGACAAGCTGGCCAAGCTGGGCCCGCTGCTCGATCTTTTTCTCGCGGACGGCAGGAGCCAGGCGGCGCTGGTGGGCTTCGACTCCCGGCCCCATCTCATCCGCGATTACACGCACTCCAGCGAGGAGGTGAACGAGGCCCTCAAGCACCTGGAGCCGGGCAACGGCGGCGACGCGATTCTGGATACCGTGAGCTATGCCGTCGATCTGCTGCAATCCCAGCCCAAAGAGTACCGGCGGGTGCTGCTGCTGATCGGCGAGGAGCGCGACCATGGCAGCAAGCACACCAAGCCGGAGCAGTTGATCCGGAAGATCGGCCAATCCGATGTGCTGGTGCTGAGCGTCTCGTTTTCGCCCGCAAAGGCCGAGTTGCTCCACGACATGAAGGACTCGGGCGACGACCGCACCATGAACTTGGTCTCGACGCTGTTCATGCTGGTGCAGGCCTTCAAAAAGAATGTGGCCAAAGAGGTTGCCCACATGAGCGGCGGGGAATACGAGACATTCACGGGCGACAAGGGCTTTGAGCAGCGGGTGCTGGAAGCGGCCAAACATGCGCGCAACCGTTATCTGATTACCTTCAGCCCCTCCGATCCGACGCCGGGGCTGCACAGCATCCGGGTGCGGACCGTGGAGGACTACGGGGCCCGAATCGTGGCCAGGGCCAACTATTGGCGGACGACGGACCAATAACCTCGCATTGGGCGGGGTGCGTGTACCCCCCGGATTCCGGTTCGCGGGCGCGTGGCGCTGGGGCGCGGATTCATGGTAATCTCACACTAGACACTGAAGAGTGGACCTGAGAAGACAAGAGGAGTAACACACGCCGTGCTGGCGACTGCTAAGAAAACCACACTGATTGAACGCTTCCGCACTCACGATACGGACACCGGCTCTCCAGAGGTCCAGATCGCGATTCTGAGTGAGCGGATTGGCGAACTGACCGAGCACTTCAAAACGCACAAGAAAGACCATGCCTCGCGGCGTGGACTTTTGATGCTGGTCAGCAAGCGCCGCCGCCTGCTGGATTACCTGAAGACGCACGATACCGATCGCTATCGCGACGTGATCGGCAAACTCGGTATCCGCAAGTAATCGGAAAGTCAACTTTGACCCGGAAGCGCCCAGACCGGACATTGGTCACGGCCCCCGTTCCACCCAGAACCTGGGGCCATGGTGTACCTGGCGAACTGTACCCGCTGCCAGGGCTCGCGCACAGCCATCTGCTGTGTGCGGCCTTGGCGCGTTGGCCGGCCCGCAGGCCGGGAGAATCCGCTCCCCCGCGCAGATCCCACTCTTTTGCGCGCGCCCTGCCCATGGCCACATCCTTCGCCAGAGTTCCCGCATCCCCCTGCGCCGCTCCCCCCACAAGTTTCCCAAGCGAAAAAACGAAACGAGGACTCTATGTCTAAGCATGAAGTAGCCGTCGAGCTTGCCGGTGGCAAGCGGCTGGTTTTTGAGACCGGCCGCATGGCCAAGCAAGCCTCTGGCGCCGCACTGGTGACCACGGGCGAAACCGTTGTTCTGGCTACCGCTGTAGCCTCTGCCGACCCCCGGGAAGGCATCGACTTCTTTCCCCTCACCGTGGATTACCGCGAGTACACCTATGCTGGCGGGCGCATTCCGGGAGGATTCATCAAGCGCGAAGGCCGTCCCAGCGAAAAAGAAGTCCTGACCTGCCGTCAGATCGACCGGCCCATCCGCCCGCTCTTCCCCGACGGCTTCCGCAACGAGACCCAGGTGATTGCGCTGGTCTTCTCCGCCGACAAGGAGAACGACCCCGACGTGGTGGGCATCAACGCCGCCGCCTGCGCGCTGGCACTCTCCGACATTCCTTTCAACGCCACCGTCGGCGCCGTGCGCGTGGGCCGCGTGGATGGCGAGTTTGTCATCAACCCGACCTATGCCGAGCGCGCCGCGACCACGGTAAACATCATGGTCGTCGGCCATAAGGACGGCATCGTGATGATCGAGTCGGGCGCCAAGGAGGAGACCGAAGAGGTCATCCTGGCGGCCATCGAATTTGCCCATGTCGAGATCAAGAAGATCGTGGCCGCAATCGACGAGTTGGTTGCCGTGGCCGGCAAGCCCAAGCGGGCCTTTACGGCGCCGGAGTTCGATCAGGCTTTCTACGATGAGCTGAGCGCCAAGGTCGGCGACCGGCTGAAGGATGCCCTGGACACCAAGACTCACTCCAAGCTGGAGAGCCAGACCCTGATCAAGCAGATCAAGGAAGAACTGGCCGCCGAGCTTCCCGCCGACGATCCCGCGGCGAAGAAGAAGCTGGCCCACTACTATGAGCACCTGCGGGAGCGGATCTTCCGCGAGCAGGTGACCAAGGATCGCATCCGGCCCGACCGCCGCGCGTTCGACGAGATTCGTGCGATCACGATCGAAACCAGCGTTCTGCCCCGCACGCACGGCTCGGCGCTCTTCACCCGCGGCGAGACGCAGGCCCTGGTGACAGCCACGCTGGGCACCGCCGACGACGGCCAGCGCCTGGAGAGCTATGAAGGCGAAAAGAAGAAGCCCTTCATGCTCCACTACAACTTTCCGCCCTTCTGCGTGGGCGAGACCGGCCGCATGACGGGCACGGGCCGCCGCGAGATCGGCCACGGCGCACTGGCCGAGCGCGCCATCACCGCGGTTCTTCCCGAAGCGGACGAGTCGCCTTACACCATCCGCATTGTCAGCGACATTCTGGAATCCAACGGCTCCTCGTCGATGGCTACGGTGTGCGGCGCCAGTTTGGCTCTGTTCGACTCCGGCATCGCACTCAAGGGCGCGGTGGCCGGAGTGGCGATGGGCCTAGTGAAGGAGGGCGACGACTACGCCATCCTCACCGACATTGCCGGCGCGGAAGACCATTACGGCGATATGGACTTCAAGGTGGCTGGCACGCGCAAGGGCATCACCGCCTTGCAGATGGACATCAAGATCGGCGGCCTGACCCGCGAGATTCTTGAAAAAGCCATGGAGCAGGCGCGCCAGGGCCGCCTCTTCCTGCTGGACAAGATGGACGCGGCGCTGGACGGACCGCGCACGGAGCGTTCGGCCTATGCGCCCCGCATCGAGACCCTGATGATCCCCACCGACAAGATTCGCGATCTGATCGGCAAGGGCGGCGCAACGATTCGCGGCATCATCGAGCAGACCGGCGCCAAGATCGATGTGGACGATACCGGACGCGTCAGCGTGGCCTCCTGCGACGGAGAGGGCTTGAAGAAGGCTCTGGAAATGATCGGCAACATCACCGCCGTGCCTGAAGTGGGCAAGGTCTACCTGGGCAAGGTGGTGCGTCTGGCCGAGTTCGGCGCGTTTGTCGAGCTCTTCCCCGGCACCGATGGCCTGTTGCATATCTCCGAGATCGCCGAGCATCGCGTGAAGGAAGTGAAGGACGAGTTGCGCGAGGGCGATCAGGTGATGGTGAAGGTTCTGGCCATCGAGGGCAATCGCATCAAGCTCAGCCGCAAGGCGCTCATCAAGGAGCAGAAGGCGAAGCTGGCTCACACGGCTCCGGCCGAAGCCGCCGAGGTCGAGGCCGTTGTGGCCGCCGAGGCGTCCGTTGCACCGGCCGCACCGGCGCCGGCAAGGCCGCGCAACGAGTTTGACGAGCGTCAGCCGAAGTCCAATCAGAGCACGATTCTGATCGAGGGCGGCGACGATTTCGACGACGAGGGAGGCGAGGAGTTCGACGAAGAGAGCGAGCCGAACTTCAATCGCGTCGACGGTGCGCCGGTTGTAGCAACTCCGGCGGCAGGCGGAGGCCGTCCACCGGCCAACAATAACCGCCGTCGCCGTCGCCGTCGGCCGGGTGGTTCCGGCGGCGGACGCGGACCGGGCGGCGGACAGTAGCCTGGAATCGCATGAAACAAGCAGAAAGGCCCAGACGCAAAGTCTGGGCCTTTCTGCTTGCCAATGTGTTGATCCGAAGAGCGAAGCTGCGCAACCGATGAGCGTGTGTCGATTCTTTATTCCGTCACGTGCGCGCCAGCCTGCGGTTCCGGATCGAGCCCAGGAAACGGTTTAAGCGAGACCAGAGGTGGCTGTTTGCCCAGGCCGCGCGCCTCGTTCTTGGCATCGTACATCCGCAAATCCGCCGCGATACACAGGGTCTCCATGTCGGATGCGTCTTCAGGGAAGACGGCGATGCCCACGCTGGCCCCGACGCGGACGGTATGATCGCCCAGGCGCAGAGGTTCTTTCAAGAGCCTCAGCAGAGAGCGGCTCACCCGCTCGGCATCGGCGCGGCTGATGGGTTCTTCCAGAATGACGGAGAACTCATCACCACCTGTTCGCGCGACAGTATCGGAGCGGCGGATGCGCCCGGCCAGAATGGCGCCGACGCGCTGTAACAGCAGATCGCCCACGTGGTGCCCGAGCGAGTCGTTCACCTGCTTGAAGCGGTCCAGGTCGATCACCAGCAGCGCGGCATGCGCGTCGCTGCGGCGGGCGCGCTCAAGGGCGTTGGCCAGCCGGTCCTGGAAGAGGCGGCGATTGGGCAAGCCGGTGAGGTCGTCGTGCAGCGCCAGATGCCGGTTGTGCTCGATCTGCTCCTCGAGCATCAGCAGAATCATGCCCACGGCCACCACATACTTGGGCAGGTTCCACATCTCGCTTTCGACGGTAACCTGGGGCAGGAAAGCCGCCAGCAGCGGTCCGGCCACAAACACCGCCGACCAGGCGAAGAATCCCGCGATGGTGATGAATGTCCCCGCGGTGGCTCGCCGGTATCTGTAAATGAAATGAGTGCAGCAGCCGAAGTAAATGTTGAAGAGCACAGCGTTCAAGGCGAGATCGGGGCCATTGACTGGCCGATTCTGAAAGAGGAGGAGAAACGCGGAGAGGGCGCAATAAGGTACGACGGCGATCCAGCGAAATGGGTGGTTGAACCTGCGCAACCGCAGGATCGTGATCGACAGCGGGGCGGCTCCGATGAACAGAGCGGCCAGATTCAGGGCCCAGACGCATCCTGGGCAGGCCACGAGCAGCGCGATATACAGCGTATGCCCGATCAGGAACGAGGCAACGATCCAATGGCTAGAGTTCTCCTGGCGATAGGGAACGGTGGCCCACATGAACAGGATTCCGGCCCAGGTGAGCGAGGCGACGCCGACGATCAGCGCCAGGGTTCCCCAAACCCCGGGCAGCGGTACGAAGAGAAAGACCGCAAAGTGCAGCACGATCATCAGCCAGCCAATCAGCCAAGGCAGAGAGACCGACATCTGGCTGCGGCGCAGCACGGACGCAAAGGCGCACGCAAGCAGTGCGACGGCGAGTACGTCCGGCAGTTTGCTCCAATCAACCAATCCCACCTCACGTTGAATGCACGCCCAAGAATAGAATCGACGATCCCAATTCCATTTTCATGGCTCTTTTGTAGCATTAAAAAATCTTTGGAGTAAACTTGCGTAACCATCAAGCGAAGCCGATCCCCGTAATCGATCGGATGACCGGATGGGATTTTGCTCTGATTCCGCCTCTTATCTCTACTAAACTCAAAACGATGGCTGCCAGTTTGTATATCGTGGTTGAAGGCGAAGACCCAGGCTTCGACATCTTTGTGAACGGTCAGGCTCTGGCCCGCAACGAAGACGCTCTGGAACGGCTGGCCGAGCGGCTGAACGTGAGTCCTCTGCTGGAGTTCTTTTCCGCCGATGAGAATTCGATGGCGCTGCTGCTGGAGCAGGGCGCGGGCAATCCCAACTGGGCCAGCCATCTGCCGCAGCCGCAATGGTTCAATGCGCTGGACGGCCTGCTCACGGTGCGGGCTCTCCTGGATTTTCTTTCCGCCGCTCCCGTGGCCCTGGGCTCGGAGACGCGGCCGGTTCTGATGGAACTGCACGAATACGAACGCGTCTTGAGCAAGACGGCTCAGCACGGACTGCGCTGGCACGTGGCCGTAAGCTGGCGCTGAGTTGGTCTAAGCCGGCTAGCTCGCGGCAGACTCTTCGTCGCTGGGAGGAAAGATGTTCCCCATGCGCTTGATCTGCGCGCCCACCCCCGCCAGCTTTTCCTCGATCCGCTCGTAGCCGCGATCCATATGATAGACGCGGTCCAGGATGGACTCGCCGTCGGCCACCAGCGCGCCCAGCACCAGCGAAGCCGAGGCACGCAGGTCGGAGCACATGACGGCTGCCGCAGAGAGCTTCGCCGGTCCGCGCACCGTGGCCGTGCGGCCGTCCACTTTGATATTCGCGCCCATGCGCACCAGTTCCTGCACGTGCATGAAGCGGTTCTCGAAGATATTCTCCTTGACCAGGCTCACGCCTTCGGCTTGCGTGGCCAGCGCCATGTATTGCGCCTGCATGTCGGTTGGGAAGCCGGGATACTCCTCGGTGGAGATGTCGGCCGCGCGCAGCCGGTCGCCGCCCCGCACGCGCACCGTATCGGGCCCCAGAATATCCACGCGCACGCCGGTCTCTTCGAGCTTGGAGATGACCGCGCGCAGGTGAGCCGGATTGCAGTTGGCCACGATCAGGTCGCCGCCAGTGATGGCGCCGGCCACCAGGAAAGTCCCCGCCTCGATGCGGTCGGGATTGATGCGGTAATGAGCGCCATGGAGGCTGGTTACGCCCTGGACCCGGATGGTGGAGGTGCCAGCGCCTTCGATGCGTGCGCCCATCGCGGTGAGGAGCGCGGCCAGGTCGGTCACCTCCGGCTCGCGCGCGCAGTTTTCCATCAGAGTTTCGCCTTCGGCCAGCACAGCGGCCATCAGCAGGTCCTCGGTGCCGGTGACAGTGATCTTATCGAAGACCAGGTGGGCGCCCCGCAGCCGCTCCACGCGCGCTTCAAGATAGCCGTGCGCCTGCGTCATGGCGGCGCCCATCTTCTCCAGGCCCTTGATGTGCAGATCGATGGGCCTGCCGCCGATGGCGCATCCGCCGGGCATGGCCACGCGCGCCATGCCTGCGCGGGCAACCAGGGGGCCGAGGACCAGGGAACTGGCCCGCATGGTCTTCACAATCTCGTATTTGGCTTGGGGATCGGAGAGCGTGCGGCAGCAGATGGTGGTGCGGTGGCGCGCGCTTCCTGCGCCGAGTTGCACCTCGGCGCCCATCGACGCCAGCAGCCGCCGCTCGGTCTCGATGTCGCGCACCTGGGGAATGTTTTCCAGCGTGACTTCTTCCTCGGTCAGGATGGCCGCGGCCATGCAGGGCAGCGCGGAGTTCTTGGCGCCCGAGACGCGAATGGTGCCGACCAGCGGATTGCCGCCGCGAATGACGAATTTATCCATGAAAAATCAGCGACTCCTAGCCTTCCAGTGTAAATCCGCGCGCCGATAACTGTCAGGAACGAGAGGTTATACTTGCGCCATCGGCCGAATGCCCGGATGGGCCGGCGAAAAAGGATGAGAGATGAAACGAACAGGATTTTGCTCGAGCAGGGCTGCGTTGCTGGGGTTGGCCTTGGGAATGATGGAAGCGTTGACGATTTCGCCCGCGGCGATGGCTCAGGCCGCCCCTGCCGTAGCCGCTCCGACCAGGCCGCTGCCGGCGATTGTCGCGAAAGATGGCCACTTTGCCCTGCTGGCCGACGGAGAACCCTATCTGATGCTGGGCGTACAGGCCAATAACTCCAGCGCCTGGCCCGCATACCTCGACAAAGTGTGGCCGGCGGCAGAAAACCTCCACGCCAACACCGTCGAGCTGCCCATCTATTGGGAGCAGATTGAGGCCACGCCGGGCAAGTTCGACTTCAGCGTGGTCGATCTGATTCTGAAGCAGGCGCGCGAGCATCGTGTGCGGCTGGTGCTGCTGTGGTTCGGCACCTGGAAGAACGGCAGCTCGCACTACACGCCGGAGTGGATCAAGCTGGACCAGCAGAAGTATCCGTTCCTTCTCAACAAGGATGGGCAGACGGTGGACTCGCCCTCGCCGTTCTCCGCACCGTGGCTTGAAGCCGACAAGACGGCCTTCCGCGCCTTGATGCACCATTTGAAGCAGGCCGACGCCCAGCGCACGGTGCTGCTGGTGCAGGTGGAGAACGAAGCCGGCGTGTGGGGCGGGGTGCGCGATTTCGGCCCGGAGGCGGAGAAGGCATTTGCCGGACCGGCGCCGCAGAAGCTGGTGGCGGGACTGGGCAAGCAACCGGGCACCTGGCGGCAGGTTTTCGGCGAGGACGCCGACGAGACCTTCGAGGCCTGGTATACGGCGACGTATATCGAGCAGGTAGCTGCCGCGGGCAAGGCCGAGTATCCGCTGCCGTTCTATGTGAATGCGGCGCTGCGCGACCCCTTTCATCCCGGCAAGGCGCCCAGCTATGAGTCCGGCGCGCCGACCGACAACAACATCGCTCTGTGGAAGATTGCCGCCCCCTCCATCGACATCGTCGCTCCGGACATTTATCTGCCGGAGTACGAGAAGTACATGAAGGTGATTGAACTCTACAAGCGGAAGAACAACCCGCTGCTGATTCCCGAGACCGGGAATACAGCCAACTATGCGCGCTATGTCTATGCCGCCCTTGGCCAGGGCGCTCTTGGCTGGGCGCCCTTCGGGCTCGATCTGAGCCGCTACAGCAACCAGACCGAGGGGCCTGAAGCGATGGAGAGTGCGGCGCTAAAGCCCGTTGCCCAGCAGTACGCCTTATTGGCGCCGATTGCCCGCAAGCTGGCCAAGGCCAATCTCGAAGGCAAGGTCCAGGGCGCGAGCGAAGACCCGGACAACCACACCCAGACGCTCTCGTTCGAGCGCTGGAAGGCCGTTCTGCAATATGGAATGCCGTCCTTCGGCAACTGGATGCAGCCCAAGGGGAACTCGCCCGCCGACGGCGGAGTGGTCCTGCTGCAACTGGGTCCGGATGAGTTCCTGATTGCAGGACACCATGTGCGGGTGGACTTTACGCCGACCTTCGCGCCGGGCAAGAAGCGGCTCTGGCTGAAGGTGGAGGAGGGCAGCTACGACGCGGCAGGGAACTGGAAGACCGTCCGCATCTGGAACGGCGACCAGACCGACTACGGCCTCAACTTCAAAGCCGACGAGAATGTGCTGCTGAAGGTGCGGATGACGACATTCTGAACGATTTGCCGCAAGCCTATCGAAGAACCGATGCAAAAGTCCGGTGTACAGCAAAGGGGACGGGCCAAGGCCCGTCCCCTTTGCTGTACAGTCTCTGAAGGTCTGCTACAACTCCAGCACGTTATCCTCGATGGCCAGGCGCACGTTGCCGTCGGATTTTGCCAGGCGGCGGACGGCTTCAGGCTTGTCGACCTTGGCCTTGAGCATCACCAGGGCCACGGGGACGCTGCGGCCGGCGCTCTTGATGGTCTGCACCGCGGTTTCCCGGTCGATGCCGCAGGCGCTCATGAGGATGCGGATGCCGCGCTCGACCAGCTTCGAGTTCTGCATGTGGACGTTTACCATCAGGTTCTCGTACACATAGCCCAGGCGGGTCATGGCGCCGGTGGTGATCATGTTCAGGATCATCTTTTGCGCGGAGCCGGCCTTCATGCGCGTGGAACCGGAGATGACCTCGGGGCCTACGTCGGCAACGATGGCGATGTCGGCGGCGGCGGACAGGGGCGCGCCATGGTTGCAGGTGACCGCGGCTGTATGAGCGCCGCGCGCGCGGGCATAGGCCACGGCGGCAACCACGTAGGGGGTGCGGCCCGAAGCGGAAATGCCGATCACCACATCCTTGCGCGTGGGGCGGCGGCGCGCGATATCCCGCTGGCCCAGCTCTTCGGAGTCTTCGTTGACCTCGACGGCTGAGGCCAGCGCCTTGGGTCCGCCGGCCATGATGTACTGGACCTGCCCGGGCGCCGTGGAGTAGGTGGGCGGGCACTCCGAGGCGTCCAAGGCGGCGATCCGTCCGCTGGAGCCGGCGCCGATGTAAATCAGGCGTCCGCCATCGCGAAGGCTGCGGGCCACCTGGTCGATAACCTGCGCGATCTCTGGAATGGCCTTCTTCACCGCCGCCGGAATCTTCGCATCCTCGTGGTTGATGATGCGCGCGATTTCGAGCGCGGATTTGGTGTCAAACCCTTGAGACGCCTCGTTCTGGCTCTCTGTGGTGAGTTGTTGAAGCAGTGTGGCCTGGTCTTTCTTCTTGTCCTCTTGATGGGTGTAGGCCGGTTCCTGCGTCGTCGAGCTGGTAAGCATCGCGTCTGTCCCCAAGTTCTCATTGTATCTGTAAACAGCGCAACTTCCGGAGGAAATCTCCATGGAACTGCCATGGCAAGCGCCAGTTGCAGCTCTGTTACAGCGCCTCGCGCATGGCGTCGTGAAAGGCGGGCCGAAGCTCGCGGATCAGTTGGCTCTGGCGGTTGGGCCAGGTGCGATTGGTGAGCAGCGCCACGGCAATTCCGGCGTCGCGGTCAATCCACAGCGAGCAGCCGCTAAAGCCCAGGTGCCCGATCGAGCGCGGCGAGAAATGCCGGCCGGAGGAGGATCTCCCCGACGGCGTATCCCAGCCCAGAGCCCGCGAACTGCCCTCCGGGCCCTGCCGCTGGGCGAAGCGCTCGACTGTTTCCGGGTCGAAGAGGCCGTCTTTCCGGCGATCGCACCCGGCCTGCAGAATCGCGGCGGCGAAGCGCAGCAAATCCGGGACGTTGGAGAACAGGCCGGCGTGGCCGGCGGCACCTTTGAGCAGCCAGGCGTTTTCGTCTTGCACCTCGCCCTGGATGCGCCGGTGGCGCAACGTGGTGTCCTCTTCGCTGGGAGGAATGGATGGCTTAGCGGCAGGCGGCGGGCAGAATTCCGTGGCGGGCAGGCCGAGAGGCTGAAAGACCTCGCGCCGGAGCCAGGGGGCAAGATACTCGCTCGTAAGCACTTCCAGCGCCTTGCCGAGCAGGATGAAGCCGGGATCGGAGTACACGGCGCGGGCGCCGGGCTCGGCTTCAAGGGGCAGCTCCAGGCAGGCGCGAAAGAGCGCGGCCGGGGTAGCGGCGGTGCGGAAGAACTCCACGTAGCCCGGCAATCCGGAGTTGTGCGCCAGCAGATGGCGCAGCTTGACCTGGCGAGCGAGGTCGGCGGCAGCGCGGCCCACCACAAAGCCGGGCAGCAGCTCGCCCAGGGGCGTCTCCAGGTCGAGCCGCCCCCTCTGCCAGAGCAGCATGGCCGCGGCCGTGGTTGCGACCACCTTGGTGAGGCTGGCCACGTCGTAGACGGTCTCCGGGGTCACTGCCGGCGCATCTTCCTCGTAGGTGAAGCGGCCCAGGGCATCCTGGAGCACAATTTCACTGCCGGAGCCGGAGGGAGCCAGCACTCCGAAGGCGCAGCCGGGAAAGGCATGGGCCGCGATGGCGTCGCCGAGCACACGGTAGACGGCGTCAAACCGGGTGCGGAGGCCGGCGCGGGAACGATCTGGCAGGATGAGAGCGGAGTTCATCGCTGCTTTGCATCGTAGCGCGAATGGGTTCCCGCGGTTGCATCCGTCTCTTTTTTTTTGCTCTTTGGAAGCGCTTGTCAGGCTATCCTTGGGTGCGAGCCCAAAGTCTATGTGGATGATGCAACGGAAAGGGGATTTCATGCTTCTGCTGCGAAGATCGACGGCGGTTGTCATAGTTCTGGGCTTGGCGGCCGCGGCTTCAGGGGTTGCCTTCGCCCAGGACGCTCCTGCGCCCGCAGCCACTTCGGCCCAGCCGCCGGCCATGGCCCTGCCGGCGCCGTCCGCTCCGGCGAAAATGACGTATACCGTTCCCGCCGGAACCAAGGTGTTGCTGCAACTGCGCAGTTCGGTCAACACCCACAGCGCCAAGCCCGGCGATGGAGTTTATCTGGCTTCGACCTTTCCGGTGGTTGTCGGCAATCGGGTGATGATTCCCACCGGAGTGTATGTGCAGGGCGTGGTGGATCGCGTGGTCCGCGCCGGGCGCGTGAAGGGAAGGGCCCAGCTCGACATGCATTTCACCTCGATGATCTTTCCCAATGGAACGGTGATCGAGATTCCTGGGCTCGTGAACAGCCTGCCCGGCGCGCACAAGCAATCGGTGAAGGACGATGGCGAAGGGACCATCGAGCAGGCCGGCGACAAAGGACGCAACGCCGGCGAGACGGCGAAGATCGCGATTCCCACCGGAGGAACTGTGGGCTCGATCGGCGGCTTGGGGGCAGGCCATCCGGTCGAGGGAGGCGTTGCCGGAATCGGCGCTGGACTGGCCACGGTTGGCCTGGTATCGCTCTTTACCCGCGGCGCCGACGTGAACATCGAGAGGGGAACCCAGGTGGAGATGGTGCTGCAGAGACCGCTCCTGCTCGAGGAAGAGAACCTCAGCGGCAACATGCCGGCGCTGGTTCCCTCCGGCAACCAGCCGAAGCCGCTGGAAAAGCCCAGCCGCGCCCGCATCGTCTGCCCGACAGGCGGCCTCGGTTGCGAGTAATCTAGAAGAGAGATGGAAATGCTTCCCCAAAACAACCCTCAACCAACCCCAAACTTTGACTCGGACTCCGGCAAGTCCGCCTTGAACTCACTGCCCCGCAAGGATGGAGGGGTGGGACTGTGGCTGCGCGATCTGCTGGTCTCCGTCGCCGCTTCGGTGCTGATTATCACCTTTCTTTACCAGCCCGTTCGCGTGGAAGGCACCAGCATGTTGCCCCGGCTTGAGGATCGCGACCGGCTGTTCATCAACAAGTTCGTCTATCGCATCTCGGCCATCGAGCGGGGCGACGTGGTGGTTTTCCGCTACCCGCGCGACCCGGAAAAGAGCTATATCAAGCGCGTGATCGCCTTGCCCGGAGACCGGCTGCGCATCGACCACGGCCAGGTCTGGCTCAATGGCAAGCGGCAAATTGAGCCGTACGTCCCCCTGGAGTACCAGGACAGCCGCTCCATGGCGGAGATTGTCGTTCCCGAGGAGACCTATTTCATGATGGGCGACCATCGTTCCGTCTCCTCCGACAGCCGGGAGTTTGGTCCGGTGGATCGCTCGCTGATCTACGGCAAGGCGGTCTTTGTCTACTGGCCGACGCGCGACGCAGGGGTGGTTCGATAGGCGCGCTCGAATCGGCGCGAAAATTCACACGCAAACCTGTTAGAATCGATTGAATCCACTCCCCGGAGACGCGATGCAGGCGATCCTGGCGCTCGAAGACGGGCGCATATTCCGTGGCCAAGGCTATGGCGCACCTGGCGAATGCCGGGGCGAAGTCGTTTTCAATACTTCTCTTACCGGATACCAGGAAATTGCAACCGACCCTTCCTATGCCGGTCAAATCGTCGTTCTCACCAACCCCCAGATCGGCAACTACGGCACCAACCGGGCAGACAACGAGTCGGCCAAGCCCTATATCGAGGGCCTGATCGTCCGCGAGTTCTCGCCCATCAGCTCCAATTGGCGTTCCGAGCAGGTGACCGACGAGTACATGGAACGGTATAGCGTTCCGGTGCTGGCCGAGATCGACACGCGCGCCCTGGTGCGGCATCTGCGGACCCATGGCGTGATGCGCGGCGTGATTTCGACGGATGTCGCGAATCCCGATGCGCTGATCCAAAAGGCTAAAAGTATCCGCAAGATGGACGGTACGGATTTGGCGCGGGTGGTCTCGACCAAACTCGCTTACCCGTTCGACTCCTCGGACAGCCGCAACCAGTCGGGCGACCCTTTACTGGCAAGTGCACTCGTCCAAAACGAGGAAGCGCGGAAGCGCCTGCATGTGGTGGCGTACGACTTTGGGATCAAGCTCAATATTCTCAGGATGCTCGCCCGCGAGGGCTGCCGGGTGACGGTGGTTCCGGCCGAGACCAGCGCCGAGGATGTCTTCGACCTGAAGCCCGACGGCGTCTTTCTCTCGAACGGCCCCGGCGACCCCGAGCCCGTGGACTATGCCGTGCGCGCCATTCGCAAGATGCTGGGCCGCGTGCCGATTTTTGGTATCTGCTTAGGCCACCAGCTTACGGGCCTGGCCCTGGGGGGGCGGACCTACAAGCTCAAGTTTGGCCACCACGGCGGCAACCACCCGGTGCGCAACAACGTCACCGGCAAGGTGGAGATCACGGCCCACAACCACAACTTCGCCGTCGATCCGGACTCGATCAACGCGAATGAAGTGGAACTGACCCACGTGGACCTGAACGACCAGACGCTCGAAGGGATGCGCCACAAGACGCTGCCGCTGTTCAGCGTGCAGTACCATCCGGAAGCCGCGCCGGGACCGCACGACTCGCACTACCTCTTCCACGACTTCCGGCGCATGATGGAGGAGTGGAAGGGATGAAGAACCTACTCCCAGTCCTGGCTTTGTTCGCGGGGCTGGGGAGTTCTATTTCCTGTAAACACTCTGAGATCAAAGACGTAAAGCCTGTTCAAAATGCAACAAAGCAGGTGAGTGCGCCCGTGCGGCTCGGCAAACCTTCTGAAAAGCGGTTCCCTTTTGATCGCTATCTTGACGACCAGAAGACGCATTGGCCTGAACCTGCATTGACGAGATTTGCTGCTGATTGTGGCGTCGATATGGACGCTGTCAAGCCTCGATATGCGCAGAATCCAAGCCAAAAATGGATTCTGGTCAAAGACCTATCGAAGGCTATGAAGGATCAAGAGACTGATTTCTACGCCACAGTTGCAGTCTGGCACATCGAGGATCGGGTTCTGGTTGAACGATGGTGGATGGAACTCGATACTGGCGATTTGTCCCGTCAGTTCATTTGTCTGCGCAATAACAGAATTCAGTCGGCTGAGGAGATTGATTGGTCGATTCCGGTTGAAGGCGAGAGTTCGTCGCAACTAGCTTGGGGATACCAACAGAGTTGGAAACTCGGTGCAGATGGAAAGTATGAAAATGCCTTGCGTCGGTTTGTAGATGTTTATGAACAGCCAATGAAAGAGCCGAAATTGGATTCTGAAACAAGGAACAGTCTTGATTGGCGTTTGACTATTTTTACCTGGAAGGACTTGAAACTTCCTTCTTTGTTGTTGCAATGAGATTGCAGCTAGGATGTTTTGAAAGGGCACGGCTTTAGCCGTGCCGAGAACGAGCCACCAAACAACTGGGCTTTAGCCCCTGAGGGATGGCTTTGAAACCCGCACGCGAGCATGTAACGAACAACGCGCAGACGTATTTCGTCACGTCGGATACTTGGGAACGGCGCGCGCTCTTCCACGTCGATTCATGGGCGAGGCTCTTTTTCAAAACCCTGCTCTTGCACCGCGGTGAGGCTTATCTTCTGCACGAATTTGTTTTGATGCCCGATCATTTTCACCTGTTGATCACGCCATCGGTTGCGCTTGAAAGAGCGATGCAGCTCATTAAGGGTGGATTCTCGCATTTGGTCAAGAAGGAGCTAGGATCGAACGCGGAGATATGGCAACGAGGCTTTGCAGACCACAGGATTCGGGATGTTGAGGACTATGACAAGCATCTCCATTACATCCATCTGAATCCGGTCAAGAAACATCTGTGCGCGAGTCCGGCGGAATACCGATACTCTTCGGCTTATCCCGGCTGGAAATTGGACCCCATCCCTCAGGGGCTAAAGCCCGCGAATTGTGAGGGGATGCCTTACGGCACGGCTGAAGCCGTGCCCTTTCAAAGCAACAGCAAAAGCAACGACAACAGCAAAGGCAGCAGAAACAGCGCCAACCTGATTCAGGAAGTCGAACAATACCATGCCACGCAGAAATGACATTCAGAAGATTTTGGTGATCGGCTCGGGGCCGATTGTGATTGGGCAGTCGGCGGAGTTCGACTACTCCGGGACGCAGGCCTGCAAGGCGCTCAAGCAGGAGGGCTACGAGGTGGTGCTGGTGAACTCGAACCCGGCCACCATCATGACCGATCCCGACCTGGCCGACCGCACCTACATCGAGCCGCTCACCCGCGAGTACGTCGAGGAGATCATCCGCATCGAGGCGGAAATGCTGGCCAATTCTCCGGGGCTAAAGCCCGCCGGCTCTTCGATGGCGCCGGGCGGCGCGGATGAAGCCGGGCCCTTTCAAAGCGCGACCGGAAAGCCGGGCAAGTTCGCCCTTTTGCCCACCGTGGGCGGGCAGACGGCGCTCAATCTGGCCGTCGATCTGGCCGACGCGGGCATTCTGGACCGCTATAACGTCGAGATGATCGGGGCCCGGCTCGAGGCCATCAAGAAGGCCGAGGACCGGCTGCTCTTCAAGGATGCGATGCTGCGCATCGGCCTGGATGTCTCGAAGTCGGCGCTGGTGAACAATCTGCGCGACGGCCTGGACTTTGCCGGCAAGCTCGGCTTCCCGGTGCTCATCCGGCCGAGCTTCACGCTGGGCGGCACGGGCGGCGGCATCGCCTACAACCGCGAAGAGCTGATGGAGATTCTGGCCCGCGGGCTGGACCTTTCGCCGGTGCACGAGTGCCTGATCGAAGAGAGCGTGCTCGGCTGGAAAGAATATGAGCTGGAGGTGATGCGCGACCTGGCGGACAACGTCATCATCATCTGCTCGATCGAGAACTTCGACCCCATGGGCGTGCACACCGGCGACTCCATCACGGTGGCCCCGGCGCAGACGCTCACCGATCGCGAATATCAGAAGATGCGCGACGCCGCCATCGCCGTGATGCGCGAGATCGGCGTCGAGACCGGCGGCTCCAACGTACAGTTTGCCGTCAATCCTGTCGACGGTCGCATGACGGTGATCGAGATGAATCCGCGCGTCTCGCGCTCTTCGGCGCTGGCCTCGAAGGCGACCGGATTCCCCATCGCCAAGATCGCGGCCAAGCTGGCCGTGGGCTACACGCTCGACGAGATTCCCAACGACATCACGCGCAAGACCCCGGCCTGCTTCGAGCCGACCATCGACTACGTGGTGGTCAAGATTCCCAAATGGCAGTTCGAGAAGTTTCCCGGCTCCGACGACACGCTGGGCCCGCAGATGAAGTCGGTGGGCGAGGTGATGGCCATCGGACGCACCTTCAAGGAAGCGCTGATGAAGGCGTGGCGAGCACTGGAAACCGGGAAAAAGACCGGCGCCGAGATTCTGGAACCCCGGCGGCTGACGCAGATGCTGGTGACGCCGAAGCCGGAGCGGCTGGGCTATATTCGCTACGCCTTCGAGCGCGGCATGAGCGTGCGCGAAGTGGCGCGGCTGACGGGCATGGACCCCTGGTTCCTGCACCAGATTCGCGAAATCACGCTGGCCCAGGCCGCGATCTCCGGGACAAGGCCGGAGACCATCGAGACAGACGAACTGCGCAGGCTCAAGCGTCTTGGCCTGAGCGACGAGCGGATCGCCACGGAATGGAAGCTCGAAGGACACGCGGGAACCCAGCAGGTGAGGGAACTGCGCGAAGGAAAGGGAATCAGGCCCGTCTTCAAGCTGGTGGACACCTGCGCCGCCGAATTCGAATCGATGACGCCCTATCTTTACTCGACGTACGACGAAGAGGACGAGGCGGCTCCGACCAAGACGCGAAAAATCATCATTCTCGGCTCGGGGCCGAACCGCATCGGCCAGGGCATCGAGTTCGACTACTGCTGCTGCCACGCGGCCTTCGCGCTCAAAGACGACGGTTACGAGACCATCATGGTCAACTGCAATCCCGAGACCGTCTCCACCGACTACGACACCAGCGACCGGCTCTACTTTGAGCCGTTGACGCTCGAAGACGTGCTGGCGGTCTACAACCACGAGGCGGCGTCGGGCGCCGAGATCGGCATGATTGTGCAGTTTGGCGGGCAGACCCCGCTGAATCTGGCGCAGCGGCTGCGCGCGGCCGGGGTGCCCATCATCGGCACATCGCCGGAATCCATCGACCTGGCCGAGGATCGCAAGCGCTTTGGCAAGCTGCTGGAGGATCTCAAGATCCCGCAGCCGGCGGGCGGCACGGCAACCAGCGTGGAAGAGGCGCTGGCCGTGGGCGAGCGGATCGGCTACCCGGTGCTGGTGCGGCCCAGCTACGTGCTTGGCGGCCGGGCCATGGTTATCGCCTACGACGCCGAGGCGGTCGCCCAATACATGAAGCAGGCGGTCGAATACTCGCAAGAGCGGCCGGTGCTGGTCGATCACTTTCTGGAGAACGCCATCGAGGTCGATGTCGATGCGCTCTGCGATTCGCAGGATGTGATCATCGCCGGCATCATGCAGCACATCGAGGAGGCGGGCATCCACTCCGGCGACTCCTCCTGCGTTCTGCCGGCCGTGAGCATCCGCAAGGAGACGCTGGAAACCCTGCGCATCTACACGCGCAAGCTGGCTCTCGCGCTCAAAGTCGTCGGCCTGGTCAACCTGCAGTTTGCCATTCAGCGCGACTCGCAGGGCCAGGATCGCGTCTTTGTGATTGAAGTGAACCCGCGCGCTTCGCGTACCGTGCCGTACGTCTCCAAGGCGACGGGAATTCCGCTGGCCAAGATGGCTGCGCGGCTGATGACCGGGCGCAAGCTGAGCGAACTGCTGCCGGAACAACTGGCCAGCGGCAAGGACCTGGAAACCGGCACCCATTACTACGTGAAGTCGCCGGTCTTCCCCTGGTCGAAGTTCGCCGGCGTCGATACGGTTCTGGGACCTGAGATGAAATCGACGGGCGAGGTGATGGGCGTGGCGGCCAGCTTTGGCGAAGCCTTTGCCAAGGCGCAGCTTTCGGCCGGCCATGTGTTGCCCGCGGGCGGAACGCTCTTCCTGAGCGTCAACGATCACGACAAACCCGCCGTGGTGGAGCTGGCTCGCCGCTATGTGCACCTTGGTTTCAAGATTGTCGCCACCGAGGGAACAGCCAACGTGCTTGAGGCCGCGGGCCTCACGGTGGAGCGCGTCTTCAAGGTGAAAGAGGGCCGGCCCAATGTGGTGGACCTCATCAAGGGCGACCGGATTCAGCTCATCATCAACACCCCGCGCGGCCAGGACACCTTCTTCGACGAAAAGGCCATCCGCCGGGCCGCGGTGCTGGCGCGGATTCCCACCATCACCACGCTTGCCGCCGCGCAGGCCGCGGTGGAAGGCATCGCCGCCATGCAACGGCACCAGACCACGGTCTACGCCTTGCAGGAGTTGCACGCGGCCGGCGTGGCCTGAGACTGCGGACGGCAACAGGCTGCAGGACCGGGATTGGGCTTATGAAGGAGAGCGAAAGGGACGAGATTCTGGAGTTTCTCCAGAGAGGGTCCACGGCACTCGCAGACGCCGTGCAGGATGTGTCGGAGGAGTTGGCGGCGCGCATCCCCGGCCCCGGGAAGTGGTCCATTCTGCAGTGTGCCGAGCATGTGGCCATTACCGAGGAGGGCCTCTTCTCGCTGATCCTTGCATCACGGTTGGCAGATGCGCCCCAGGTCAACGCGGAGCGGGAAGCCAGAATCGTGGCGCGGGGAGCGGATCGGAGCAGACGCGTCGAATCTCCTGAAGATGTGCGGCCGGCAGGGCGATTCGAGACTCTTGTCCAGGCGTTCCAGCACTTCCTGGCCAGCAGGGAGCGGACGATTGAATTCGCAAAAACCTGCGATGAAGATCTTCGCGCCAGAATTGCGCCGCATCCGTTGCTGGGGATGGTGAATTGCCATGAAATGCTGCTGCTGATGGCGGCGCATCCGCTGCGTCACGCCAGGCAGATGGAAGAGATCAAAGCCGCGCTGGGCTAGATTGAGGCTGCGCCGGCTCTTACTCGCAGAAGCGGGGATCACTCGCATGGTCTGGGAGTGATGGGAGTCCGGCCAAACCGGAAGGGCTTAACTACCCTGGTTACGAGCGGCGGCGCCGGGCAAGGCGCGCCCCGATTGCATAGCCGAGCAGAGCGGCGGCAGGCCAGGTGCCCAGAAACGGCCCATCGTTGTCGATCAGCCCGCTGGGTCCGGGAATGCTGAGAAACGTACGGGACATTTTTTCCGTCGCGTCGCAGTGGAAACACGCATTCGGTCCTGTCGGCATGTCGAGAACCCACAAACTGATGATGACGATCCAGGTAAGGCCGGCCAGCCAGACAAGGGGCGCCATCTCGTCCTGGCGAAAGCTCATGATCAGGTACCCCACGGCCAGGGGCACAAGCGTCGATAGAATAAGGATGAAGGACTGCGAAATAGCCGGAGGGTTCAGCAGGTAACCAACAAACATGAGCGCCAGCCACGAAGCAAGGGCAAGAACCGTGTGCATGAAGAACGACAAAGCTTGCCGGGAGAGAGTCGAGGCGCTTTTATCCTCTTCGGTCGTGTGTAGCAATGACTCCATCGGTTTGGCTCCTGGGATGGGTGCTTTCAACAGCCCATTGTCTATCTAACATACTCTCGGCTGCAATAGAGAACAATCTCAATTTGACGGCTTGGCCAAGAGCTGGCTGACCCTCCCGCGCGGTCTTCTACAATGAGGCCATGTTGATTGAGGGCGTCTTTGCCGCAGTTCCAACGCCGTTTTACCCGGCCGAGGGGGTCTATTTTCGCAAACTTGAAGCCAACCTGGCGCATTATTCCCGTACGTTGCTGGCGGGAATGGTGGTTTTGGGGTCTACGGGCGAGGCTGTCCTGCTGGACGATGCCGAGTCCCGCGATGTATTGCGCGCAGCCGCGGAGGCCTCGGCCGCGGAAAAGGTGCTGATTGCAGGCGTTGGACGGGAGAGCGTAAAGGGCACGCTCGATCTGGCCGAAGCGGCTGCCCGCTGCCGTTACGATGCAGTCCTGGTCCGCACTCCCACTTACTATGCGAACCAGATGTCGCCGGTCGCCGTTCTGCATTACTTTCTCACCGTAGCCGACCGCTCGCCCCTGCCGGTTCTGCTTTACAACATCCCCCAGTGCGTTCCCTACCAGATCTCGGTTGAAATGGTGGGCGAACTGGCCCAGCACCCTAACATTATTGGAATCAAGGACTCCAGTGGCAGCATTGAGCGGATGCGGGCGCTGATTGCGCAAACCCGCGAAGCTCCCCGGCGCACGGTGACTGTAACTCCCGTATTTGAAGGAGTGACGGAGAGGATGCTGGCGCCCAAGCCAGCGGCAGCCGGCGCTTTCGTCTCGGCGGGCGACCTGGCGGGCGGAGCGGCCCTGGCCACGGCCCCGCCCTCCGCTCCCATCCGGACGCGGAGCAAGGAGGTGGGTTTTCAGGTGCTTACCGGCGCGGCCAAGGGGCTGCTTGAATCCCTCGCGGCCGGCGCCTCCGGGGCCATTCTCGGATTTGCGGCCTGCGCTCCGCAGGCGTGTCAGGAGGTCTATCTTGCCTGGAAGGATCGCGACGCCAAGCTGGCTGAAGAGAAACAGAAGCGCATTGCGGGACCCAGCCAGCGTATTGTTGGAGAGCTGGGTATCTCCGGAGTAAAGTACGCCTGCGACTTCAACGGTTACTATGGAGGTCAGGCCCGCGCGCCGCTGCTCCCGCTTACCGCGGATGAGAAGCGGGAGATTGAGAGGCTGCTGGCCGGGATTCGCAACTGAGGGTGTCGCCTTCAGCTTGCGTGCCTGTTCTTCTTTCCTGTATTTTGGTGCGCCAGGATGGTTCTCCCATTCTGCCGGACACTACCCCGATCGGTCATCCCGAAGGAGGAACGCCGTGTCTGAATCGAAATACAATCCGCTGACTCAGGCGGAAGGGCAATCACCCGATACAACAGGAATCTCTTCGGGTTCCGGGTTTGCGGCCCCCTCGGCCCCGCCCGAGTTTCCCGGCGACGCCAACGGCGCGATCCTGCAGATATCCGCGGAAGATAGGCCATCTAACTCCGAATCCAGATACCGCAGGCTCTTCGAGGCCGCGCAGGATGGAATGCTGATTCTGGATGCCAGGACGGGAGCCATCACCGATGTGAATCCGTTCCTGGCGGAGTTATTGGACTACTCGCGGACCGAGTTGTTGGGAAAGACGCCGTGGGAGATCGCTCTGGTCAAGGATGCGGAAACTTCAAGGGCAGTGTTTGAACAGATAAAAGCCAAGGGAAATGCCCGCTACGAAGATCTTTCTTTCAGGACCAAGGGCGGCCTATTGGTCAGCGTCGAGGTGGTCAGCAGCCTCTATCGCGTGGATGGCGAAACAGTCATCCAATGCAACGTTCGCGACATCAGGATACGGAAAGACTCCGAGCGGTTGGAGCAGCGGATTCAACAAGCTTTGAAAATGGAGGCCGTCGGCCAGATGGCCGGGGGGCTGGCGCACGACTTCAATAACCTTCTGGGCGTCATCCTGGGATATTGCGAGATCCTCGCCGAGCAGAAGAGCCTTCCGCAACCTGTCCAGGATATGGTCGGGGAGATTCAAAACGCGGGTGTCTCGGCGAAGAATCTTACCCAGCGACTGCTGGCTTTCAGCCGCCGGCAGGCCGTGCAGCCGGTGGTGATGGATTTGAACGAGACGGTGCGCCGCATGGAGACGATGTTAGGACGCCTGATCGGCGCCGACGTTCAATTGGTGAGCGTGCTTGCCGGCGATTTGGGCAGGATCAAGGCTGACCCAAGCCAGGTGGAACAGATGTTGATGAACCTGGCGATCAATGCACGCGACGCGATGCCCAAGGGCGGACTCATCGTCATCAAGACCGAAAACGCGGTGATCGACCGAAGCTGCGCCGAACCATATCCTTCCCTCGAAGCGGGCCGTTATGTGCTGCTGACCGTGAGCGATACGGGGATCGGGATGGACCAGGAGACCCTGTCCCGCATCTTCGAGCCATTCTTCAGCACCAAGTCATCGGGCCAGGGCACCGGACTCGGCCTGTCGTCCGTTCTCGGGCTTGTCAAGCAGAGTGGAGGAACGATTACGGTTCATAGCGAGCCCGGCGAGGGGGCAACGTTCCAGGTCCACTTTCCCCGATGCGACGAGCTTCAGCCCGCACAGCCGCGGGGAAGCGCGGCGCCCTCCGAGGGGGGAACCGAGACCATCCTTCTGGTCGATGACGCCGCTCAGCTTCGTCAGCTTACGCGGCGGCTTCTCGAGAATTGCGGATACAACGTGCTGGAATCGGGCGACCCGGCCGATGCGCTGCGCATCGTGAGGGAATATAAGGGCCCGCTGCATCTGCTGGTCACGGATGTGGTCATGCCGGGATTCAGCGGCGCCGTTCTGGCGGAGCGGGTTGCCGCAATCAGGCCGGAAACCAAGGTGCTGTACACCTCGGGGTACAGCGACGCCTCGATTGAACAGGGGCACGTGCGCGGCCAGCAGTCGGCATTTCTCGATAAGCCTTTCACGCGAGGGGCTTTATTGAGCAAGGTTCGCGAACTGCTTGACGCCACGGCCTGAACTTCTCCGCCTCCTCTGCATGGCGCGCGCTCCGATCCCGAGGCGGCGGGATCGATGGCGCCATTCCCCATCCCGCGCGGCCGCCGACCGCCGCCAGCCGTGCTGCGCGCGGCTCCCGCAAACATCTTGTTTTGAGTAGCATCTACTTCTTCGCCGGCGCCTGGCGGCCAATTCGTCGTGTTGTTGATTTCGATCCGCTTTTGCTGGACGGAGAAATCGGATTTGCCGATAGGGGAGCAAGCGCATTTTCCGTTCATCGCAAGCTGCTGCGCCGCTTCCGCAGCTTGACGGAGAAACATCGCTCAGACGGGATGGAATAGAGAATGTTTTCGATCGCCGGAATTCTCCTTGTCTTCGCCTGCGTCATCGCCGGGTTCCTGATGGAAAGGGGCCACATCACCCTTCTCATTCAGCCGGCGGAATTACTGATTATCGGCGGCGCGGCGATGGGGACCTTGCTGACGGCCAATCCGACGCACATCCTGAAGCGGATCGTCGCCGGGCTGGTGGGCATCCTCAAGGGCTCTCCCTTTCCCAAGAAGCGCTATATCGATACGTTGAAGATGCTCTTCGATCTTCTGGCCAGAAGCCGCAAAGAGGGCGCGATCGCGATCGAAGCCGATATCGAGGAGCCGGAACAGAGCCCCATCTTCTCCCGCTACCCGGTCTTTCTCAAGGACCATCACGCGCGCGATTTTGTGTGCGACACCATGCGCATGGCCATTACCGGCGGCGTCAGCGCATTCGATGTGGATCAGATGATGGAACTCGATATGGAGGTTCATCACCTTTCAGCGACCCAGCCCAGCCAGGCGCTGACCACGGTCGCGGATGCGCTTCCAGGGTTGGGCATCGTGGCCGCGGTTTTGGGCATTGTGGTGACGATGGGATCGCTGGGCGGTCCGCCCGAGGAGATTGGAGCCCATGTGGCCGCCGCTCTGGTGGGAACGTTTCTCGGCATCCTGCTCTGCTACGGGTTGGTGGGTCCGCTGGCCTCCAACATGTCGAAGATCGTGGACGAGGAACAAAGCTACTACCACGTTCTTCGCGTCGTGATGCTTGCTTTCATCAAGGGGACCGCCCCCATTATGGCGGTCGAGATGGGCCGGCGCGCCATTCCCGAGCATTGCCGGCCGAGCTTTTTCGAAGTCGAGAAGGCATGCCGAGAAAAGATCGAGGAACCCGAAGCGGTTTCGGAGTTTGAAGCTGCATAGGTCAGTGAGGCCATGGTAGACGACGAGAGAATCGTTATAGTCAGAAAGTCGGCCGGTCATGCCGGCCACCACGGCGGCGCGTGGAAGGTGGCCTACGCGGACTTCGTCACGGCTCTCATGGCGCTGTTCATCGTTCTCTGGCTCATGAACACCAGCAAGCCGATTCAGGAGGCTGTCGGCGGATACTTTCGCGACCCCAACGGCACGGGGCAGAAGAAGGGAACGCAACTGGGCGGGGCCGGCGACGCGGGTTCCGTCAAAAAGCAGGACATGAGCAAGTTAAAAGAAGATCTGATGGAGTCCATGGCGGGATTGAAGGGCTTCGACAAGCTGAAGAAGCTGATTGAGATGACCATCACGCCGGAAGGGCTGCGGATCGAATTGATGGAAGACCCGAAGGGAACGTTCTTTGAGAACGGAAGCGCGCAGCCCACGCCGGTTCTGCAGAACCTGGTGAAGATCCTGGCCGCCCAGATCGGCAAGCTGCCCAACACGATTTCCATCGAGGGTCACACCGACTCCAAGCCCTATGCCGACTCGACGGTTTACAGCAACTGGGAGTTATCGACGGATCGCGCCAACACCGCGCGGCGGTTGATGGAGAACAATGGCCTGCATCCGGGGCAGGTTGTGCAGGTGCGCGGCTACGCCGATCACAATCTGCGCAAGCCTCAGCAACCGTTCGACGCATCGAACCGGCGGGTTTCGTTGATTGTCCAATATGTCCTTAATCCTCCACAGCCGCCGGTCGTCTTCGTTAACGGCACGCTGCCGCCAATTCCCAAACCGGATGGCATAACGACACCGGCCGGGAACGGGCCTGCTCCAGCGGCAAGCAAGCATTGAGCCGGAGTTCGCGCAGGGTCGAGGAGTTCTTTCTCCGCCGCGTTCCTTGCAGGGAGCGGGCAAACTAGCTTGGACCCTGGCGATCGGGGACTCCGCGCCAAAATCTGCAATTGCGGTAGAACAATCTGAACAGACCTGCCGATAGAAGCTATGCGGACGATCTTCGACCGAGGTGAACGTGGGTTGGGCAAGCGATAGTATCGAGCGCATCGGCTTGGATACGGCCGTAGACCAGGCTGCCGACGGCATATTGATCACTGACACGAACGGGACAATCCTGTTCACGAACCCAGCGTTCACCGCCATGACCGGCTACACCAGCCAGGAAACCGTGGGGCAATGCCCGCGTGTCCTCAATTCCGGGCGGCAATCGGCGACATTTTACAAAGACCTGTGGGCCACCATTCAGTCGGGCAATATCTGGCAAGGCAAGGTGATCAACCGGCGCAAGGATGGAACCCTTTACAACGAGGAGATGCGCATCGCTCCGGTGCGGGATACAGACGGCGAAATCACCGGCTACATCGCGATCAAGCGGGATATCACGGAGCGCATGAGAACTGCGCGGGCGCTGGTCGAAAGCGAAGATCGCTTCAACAAGCTGTTCGAGGAAAATGGTTCGGTGATGCTCCTCGTCGAGCCCTCGAAGGCGGCAATCATTGTATCGGCCAACAAGGCGGCCATCGCCTATTACGGCTATCCGCAGAACCGTCTGGTTGGCATGTCCATGAAGCAGATCGTTGCCATGCCGGTTGCGGATGCCGCGCGGGAGCAGGAGCGGGCGGTGCGCGACGAACGAAACTTTGTGAACTCACTTCACCGCCTCGGCTGCGGCGAAGTGAGAGAAGTCGAAGTCTATTCCGCGCCCGTGGAAATGGGCGGCAAGCCGCTGCTCTTCTATATCGTCCACGACGTCACCGAACGCAAGAAAGCGCAGGAAGCCCTGCGGGTGAGCGAAGAACGCTACCGCATCGCGTTTCAGACCAGCCTCGACGCCATTGCGATCAGCCGCGTCAGCGACGGGATGTATGTCGAGGTGAACAACGCGTTCTTCAAGATCATGGGCTACGAACGCGAGCAGGTCATCGGGCGCACTGCAGAGGAATTGAAGATCTGGGCCGATCCGCGCGATCAGCAGAACCTGCTGGAGATCCTGCGCCAGCAGTCAAGCTGCCGGGATGTCGAGGTGCAGTTTCGGCGGCAAAATGGAGAAGCCTTCTGGGTGCACGTATCGGCTTCGCTGATCGAGCTCGATGGCGTCGCCTGCCTGCTGACGGTGCTGCGCGACGTTTCGCACGCGAAGGTCGCCGAGCAGGAGATCAAGAAGCTGGCCTTCTACGATCCCTTGACCGGCCTTTCCAATCGCCGCTTGCTGCTCGACCGGCTGCGACAGGCCAGAGTCTCGGGGCCGCGCAAGAATCGCAAGCGGGCGCTGCTTCACGTGGATCTGGACGACTTCAAGACGGTGAACGATACGCTGGGTCATCAAACGGGCGACCTTCTTTTGCAGGAGGTCGCCATGCGCCTTACGAGCTGCCTGCGCGAAGCAGACACCGTGGCGCGCATCGGCGGCGACGAATTTGTGGTCATGCTGGAAAACCTGAACGAGATTCACGAGGATGCCGCGGCCCAGGCCAAAGCCGTGGGCGAGAAGATCCTTTCCGTCGTTGACCAGCCCTACCTGCTGGCCGGCCAGGAGTGCCGCAGCACTTCGTGCATCGGAATCACCATCTTCGGCAATAACCAGGAAAGCTCCAGCGAGGCATTGCAGCAGGCCGACATCGCGATGCATCAGGCCAAGGCCGCGGGACGGAACTCGATGCATTTCTTTGTGCCCGCCCTGCAGACCGCCGTGAATGCCCGCGCTTCAATGGAGCTGGCGCTTCGCCAGGCAATCAGCGGGAAGCAGTTCATGCTCTACTATCAGCCGCAGGTGGATCGCGGCCGCTTGATCGGCGCCGAAGCTCTTCTGCGCTGGAACCATCCCAAGCGCGGCATTGTGCCCCCGAATGAATTCATTCCTCTGGCCGAGGAAACGGGACTGATTCTGCCGCTGGGAAACTGGGTGCTTGAAACCGCCTGCGCGCAGATTGCGGCCTGGGAGAAACGAGAAAGCACCGCCCCCATTACCGTGGCCGTAAATATCAGTGCCTACCAATTTCGCCAGCCGAACTTCGTGGAACAGGTGTTGAACGCGTTGAAATCTTCCGGAGCCGATCCCCAGCACCTGAAGCTGGAACTCACGGAGAGCATCCTGGTGAACAACATTGAAGACGTCATCGCCAAGATGACGGAACTCAAACATCGCGGATTGAGATTCTCCGTGGACGATTTCGGGACCGGCTATTCGTCGCTCACCTATCTAAAGCGCCTGCCATTGGATCAACTGAAGATCGACCGATCGTTCATCCGCGACATCCTGATGGATGTGGGCAGCGGGGCCATCGCACAGAGCATCATCTCCCTGAGCAAGGCCATGGGTTTTTCGGTGATCGCGGAAGGCGTAGAGACCGAGGAGCAGCGCCAGTTTCTTGCGCGGATGGGCTGCCATTCGTTTCAGGGCTTCCTCTTCAGCCGGCCTTTGCCGATGGAGGAATTCCAGATGCTGCTGCCTGCTCTGGAGAGCGCACCCGAACCCGTCGTCCAGTAGCGCCGCTCTGACCAGCGAACCGCGCAGATCCAGAGGGAAAGGTTGCGGAGGGCCGGACCATTTCTCTCTGGAAGGAACTTGCGCAATCGATCCGGAACGGAAGACGGACGCTGAAGCCGTTGCGACCTCGCGCTACCGGAATGCTCCGGCGAAGTTCGCGATCGACGCGATGAACTCCATGGTCAATTTGGATTCGGAAGGCGTCTTGAAGACGAATTCAAGGCCAATTTGACTCTTCTCGATATAAGCGACCTGAGCCCCGACCTTGAGTATCCCCGAGGGATGGCGAAGGGTCAGCAGTCCCGTGCTTCCCAAGGGCGCGGAGCCCTCGAACTCGGCGCAAATGCCCGCATCGCTGACATCTCTGCATACCCCGTGGAAGATCTCGTCTTTGGTCACAAAATCGATATCGAAACCGGTCTTCATGCGGCAACGCCGGTATTCGAATTTGCGGATGCTCTCCAAGTCTGCCATTCCCTGGTTGCCCTTTCGGTTGCATGCTGGACGAAAAGCCTGCCGGTGGGTCATCGTGACTATCGGCAGAGTCTCTGCGATAGTTCAAGGTTGTTTTCGGAAGGCGCGGCGCGAGGCCGGTAGTCCGTTGCGCTCCTTCGGCGCCGTTCCGATCGCGCCATGCCCTTGTCGCGCGACACTGCGGATCACAGTGTTTATCGAGTTGTCAAGTCGAACGTTTCATGTTGACTTCTGTATAATTGTAATCAGGTTTCCCAGAAATGTGTTCGCACCTTACATCATCCAAGCTACTGGCCGGCGATGCCGGACGGGAAGGTGCCTCAGCGGCGCCCCCCGCGGATAAACAGACCCGCGATCGGTCGAAGATATCAACCGGGCCAAAGATCCTGGTTGTCGAAGACGACATACCCCTGGGAAAATTTCTCCATCGCGAGCTTAAATCCAATAATTTTTCTGTAGAGGTAATATACGACGGCGAGACGGCTTGCGCCAACATCCAGGAATCCGTCTACGACCTCGTCATACTCGATCTGAATCTGCCCAAGATGGACGGCATGGCGGTATTGAAGCACGTTCGCCTGAGCCTGCCCCGGCTTCCGGTGCTGGTTTTGACGGCGAGGAACCGGACAGAAGACCTGGTGTCGGTTTTCGAACAGGGCGCCGACGATTGTCTGATCAAGCCTTTCTCGTATATGGAATTGCTGGCGCGGGTTCGGGGCCTGTTGCGGCGCAATGCCGCTCCCGCGGGGAGTTCCTCCAAGGTGGGCGATCTGGTCATCAACCGCGAGGAGCACTGGGTGTTGCGCGGCGACCGGCGAATCGATTTGACGCCGCGCGAGTTTGCCCTGCTGGAATACCTGATGAACAACGTCGGCAAGGCTGTTTCGCGCATGACGCTGATGCGCGAGGTGTGGAACACCTCGTTCGACGCCACGACCAATGTCGTGGATGTATACATGAAATACCTGCGCGACAAGATCGACATCGAAGGGGAAGTGAAGCTGATCCGGACGGTGCGTGGTGTTGGGTATGTCCTGAGCAATGAATAGCGGCAACAAAGCGAAAAGGCTGTCGGCATCAAAGACCGCCTCGGGAAGGCTCTGCGCGGACCTCTCGCGTGGAATTCATGCGGCCGCGCAGCCGCTCTCGATTCTCCGGGCCAGCCTGGACCGGGGCTATACGGACCGGATGACCGAGGCGGAACTGCGGGATATGGTCGACAGCTCGGCTGCCGAAGTCGAGAGAGTCTGCACGCTTTTCAACTATCTGCAGCAAATTGTGATGGTGGAGAGCATCGAGCCGAAGATCGCCGCGCTGCCGATTGCGCCTTTGTTGGCGGATGCGGCCGACGGAGTGAATCTGCTCTTCGAGAAGGACGGGATGCTGCTTCGCGCGAAGGCGCCGGCCGACTGCCCGCCGGTGCTCATCGATAAGGAGCGGACCCTTCACGCGCTTTCGGCGGTGCTGCTGATTGCCCATACCGTCTCCCGCGCGCGGGATACGGTCGATTTTGTCACTTCGGCTTTTTCCCGGTCGGTGCGCGTCGTGGTGCGCAACAGGAACTCGAACGTGCTTAAAATGAATGCAGAAGCGGGCCTGAGCATGGCGCTCGCCGACGCGAACATCCGCAGCCAACATGGCGACTTTTCCTGGAGCCTGCAGCCGTTCTGTGTGCATATCGGGCTCAGGAGGGCGTCTTTCGCGCCGCATGACTGATTTTGGACTCTTTGGAGTCGATGGAAGCCGCAAGGTGGATTGATGAGTTCCCCAGCTTTCTTGAAGTTTCGCCCAGACGACACCGACATGATCGGTGTGTTGCTCGTGAGTCCCAACAGCAGGCTTCGCCTTGAGCTGCGAGAAAAGCTGCGCCCGGCCCGCTGGAGTTTGACCGAGGCCGCCAGCGGCGCGGAGGCGTTTGAGCGCCTGCACGAGAGCGCCAGCGAAATTCTCCTCCTCGATCCGCTGCTTCCGGATCTCGAGTCCGGGGAGTTCAGCGCCATGGTTCGCGAGCGGTTCCCGAATGTCGAGGTCCTGTCGGTGAACTCGCACACCGGCCAGCTTGTCATGGGCGCCTCATCGCCCACCCCGCTGTCGGCTCGTCTGACAGAGATGCTCTACGGCGGGAGCAGCGCTGCGCCCAGCGCCATCTCTCCGGTGCAATTGCAAAGGATGCGCGCGGCCAACGATGGGCGGGTCGGCATTCGCGGCATGATCGGAGATTCGGAGCCGATGCGGCGGGTTTACGAACTCACCCACAAAGTCGCCCGCCGCGATACGACGGTTTTGGTGACGGGGGAAAGCGGGACAGGCAAGGACCTGATCGCGCAGGCGGTGCATCTCATCAGCCTCCGCCAGAAGCAACCGCTGGTGGTCATCAATTGCGCCGCGATTCCCGAACCGCTTCTGGAAGCTGAATTGTTCGGCTATGCCAAGGGCTCCTTCACCGGCGCCGTGCAATCGCGCATCGGCCGCATCCATGCCGCGCATGGGGGGACTCTCTTCCTGGACGAAATCGGCGATATGCCCCTCTCGCTGCAAAGCAAGATCCTGCGCTTTCTCGAACAGGGCGAGGTGCAGAGGATCGGCGGCAACGACAATCTGAAGGTGGACGTGCGCGTGGTGGCGGCGACCAACGCCGATCTCAAGGATCTGGTCAAGCGGAACCTGTTTCGCGAGGACCTGTATTACCGGCTGGCGATCTTCCCCATCCGGCTGCCGCCCTTGCGCGAGCGCGGCGGGGACATCGAGAAGCTGGCCACGGCATTTTTGGCCAAGTTCTCTCCCGGCGTCTCCCTGAGCGAGGGGGCGCTGCAAGCCCTGGAGCAGCACGACTGGCCGGGGAATGTTCGTGAACTGCGCAACGTTGTGGAGCGGGCGTGCATCCTGGCCAGCGGCGAGCCGGAGATCCTTCCCCAGCACATCGTTCTCTAATCGCGGCGGCCAGCGCGGCCGGTCCGCAGCGGGCTGCGTATCGTCTACTGAAGAAACCGATCTATGATGAGGGGCGTCGCCCGATGCCCCTCTTTCCCCCAGAAATGAAGTTGGCCCTCGTCGTGCATGTCCAATAGGCAGATGCTGCCTAGTTCTCATCTCGCGCAAAGAAATCTCCCCCTCGCCGGCGTTCCCGCCGAGGGCGCGATGCTGGCGCAAGTCGATGATTTGAAAATCGATGAGAACGCCCCGTGGCCGAATGGCGCGGAGGACGCATCAGAACAGCAGGCACGCAGCGCGGTGCTGCTGGCCGGCGAATTCTCTGAATTCATCGCGGCGGCCTCGCGGCTGGAGACCTCCTATCGCGAGTTGCAAAAGGAAGTCTCCGAGCTCGGCCTGGAGTTGTCGGAGCGGAACGCGGCGCTGAAAGACAGCCTGGCGGAAAACGAACGCATGAGGCTGGCGCTTCAGTTGATTGTGGATTCGATGCCCTGCGGCGTGCTGGTTCTCGATTTCGACGGGCGGGTCTCGATGATCAATCCTGAGAGCAGGCGGCTGCTGGGTCTCGACTGGACGCAGGTTGGGCAGGGAACTCACGCGACTTTGCGGCAGATATCGGCTCTGAGCGGAGTCAATCTCGAAGCATCGTACGAGAGCGCATCGGGGGATACGGAACAGGAATGCTGCATCCGCGAATCCTCGGGAAAGCGCTGGCTCGAAGTGCGCAAGCGGCGTCTTTCCGATGGCATGGGGCCGGGCAACGCATGCGGCCAGACGATTCTCATTCTGCGCGACATCACCGCGCAGAAGCGCGCGGAGCAGGAGCGCGAGGCGGGGCGCAAGGCGATGGCCCTGGCGGAGATTTCCTCCATCCTTGCGCATGAAATTAGAAATCCATTAGCCAGCCTGGAGCTGTTCGCCGAGTTGATCGAGAAGGATGCGGAGCGCCGCGCCGAATGGATTTCTAATCTGCGCGCGGGCATCCGTTCGCTCTCCGGAACGGTCAACAACGTTCTCAGCTTCCATGGCTCCGGCTCGTTGAAGCTGGCTCCCCTGCCGCTGTCTGTATTGATCGGCAATACGATCCAATTCGTTCAACCGCTCGCGGATCAGGCGGCCGTCTCCCTGGCATGGTCGTCCGAAGAAGATCGGCTGGTAGTGATGGGCAACGAGGGCGCACTGCGGCAGGTCATTCTGAACGTGATTTCAAATGCCATTCGTCATACGCCCGCCGGAGGCAAGGTCATGATCGCGCAGCGCCTGCAGCGCGCGGCGAACGGCGACGATCGCGGCAAGAACTCCGATTGGGCGCTGGTCGAGTTTTGCGACACGGGCTGCGGCATCCGGCCGGATCAGATCGATCGCGTCTTCGAGCCCGGCTTCAGCGGCAGCGGCGATACCTCCGGGCTGGGCCTGGCGGTTTGCGAACGGATCATGAAACAGCATGGCGGCCGGATCGCGGCGAAGAACCGGATTCCATCGGGCGCCCAATTCACTCTTTATTTTCCTGTACTCCAAACGGAGTTGGCGAAAGCATGAACAGCGATTCTTCCATCGATAAAAACTCCTCGGTACTGGTAGTGGACGACGAGCCCGGCATGCGCACGGCTCTGCGGGCCAACTTCCTGCGCTACGGGTGGCACGTGGAGACGGCCAGCGGCGTGCGCGACGCCGCGCGCGCAGTCGAGCTGACAAGTTTCGATCTGGTGGTGACCGATATCCGCATGAGAGACGGCGACGGTTTTGAGGTGATGTGCTCGGTTCTCAAAAACTCGCCCACCACCGCGGTGATTTTGCTGACGGCATTCGGAAGCGTTCCTGAAGCGGTGGAGTCGATGCGCAGCGGCGCATTCGATTACCTGACCAAGCCGGTTTCATTCGAGCAGCTCCAGGCCGCGGCCACCCGCGTGATGCAGCGGATGAACGAGAAGGCGGCTGCGGAACGGCCTCAGTTGAAAGCGGCCAATGCGGCGGGCATCGCCACCGGCGGCATCGTCGGCCACTCGCCCGCGCTGTCGCAGGCTTTGCAGCGCGCGCGCGCCGCCGCCAGCACCGACGCCGATGTGCTGGTCGAAGCCGAAAGCGGCACCGGCAAGGAACTGCTGGCCAAGTTCATCCATGAAACCAGCGATCGCAGCCGCAAGCCTTTTGTCGCGGTGAACTGCGCGGCCGTGCCGGAGCATCTGCTGGAAAGCGAACTCTTTGGCCATGCCAAGGGCGCGTTCACCGGCGCCAACGCCGCCAAGGCCGGCAAGTTCGAATTGGCCAACGGCGGCACGCTGCTGCTGGACGAGATTGGCGAGATGCCCCTCAACCTGCAGCCCAAGCTGCTGCGCATTCTTCAGGAGCGCGAGTTCGAAAGGCTCGGTGAAACGCGTTCCATCCATGTGGACATTCGCGTGATTGCCACGACCAATGCATCTCTCGCCTCGATGGTCGAGGAGGGGAAATTCCGCGGCGATCTGTACTACCGGTTGAACGTGATTCCGCTTACGCTGCCCAGCTTGCGCGAGCGGATCGAGGACATTCCGGCGCTGGCGCAATTTTTTGCCGAGAGATTCGCCGCCGAAACCAGCAACCCGATTCCGCGCATCGACCCGAGCTTCATCGAGAGGCTTCAGTCGTATAGCTGGCCCGGCAACATCCGGGAACTCTCCAACTTCATGCGCCGCGTGCTCTCGCTGCATCAGGGCGCGACAATCGACGCGGAGTGTTTCTACAAGGAGTTCCAGCCGCGGGGAAGAATGCCCTCCGCCGCTCCGGCGATGCCCGCGCCGGGCACGCCCATCTCAGTGATCGAGAAGATGCACCTTGAGAACACGCTGGCTTTGGCGCACGGCAATCGCACGCACGCCGCCGTGATGCTGGGCATCAGCCTGCGCACCATGCGCAACAAGATCAGAGAGTACGGGCTGCCACCAAGGAGGTACGCATGACGCCGGCCACACCCTTGCTTTCGACGCTGGAGAGCTACCTGAAGCTGACCACCGCCCGCGAACAGGCGATCTCGGCCAACATGGCGAACGTCGACACTCCCGGATACCATACGCGCGACATCAACTTCGACGCCGAGTTGAAAAGAGCCATGAACGGAGTGGTGAGCCAGTCGGAAGACGGATCGGAACCGATGCAACTGACTCCCGCCGTTCAAGAAGTTCCAGGCCTGATGGAGCGGCCCGACGGGAACAACGTCAACCTCGACCGCGAGGGACTCCTGATGTCGCAGACGCAGTTGCAATATCAGATCGGCGTTCAGTTGGTGAAGCACCAGTTTCACCAGATTCTCAGCGCCATCAACGGAGGAAGTCAATCATGAACCTCTTCGACTCCTTGCAAGTGAGCGGATCGGCTTTGTCTGCCGAACGGCAGCGATCCGAGATCATCGCCACCAACATGGCCAACGCCGAGACCACGCACACCGAAGCCGGCGGCCCGTACCGGCGCCGGGAAGTGGTCTTTCAGTCGCCGGGCGCCTCGTCCTTCCGCTTCGCTCTTGCCAGCGCCGGCAGCCTGAACGCTCCGCCTCCGGGAAGCGTGAAGATCTCCGAAGTGGTGGATGACCCGACGCCTCCGGTCATGCGCTATGAGCCCGGCCATCCGGACGCCAACAAGGACGGCTACGTCGCCTACCCGGCCATCAACCCGGTGATGGAAATGGTGGATCTGATGGGCTCGGTGCGCGCCTATCAGTTGAATGCGTCGGCGGTGGCCGCGGCCAAGCAGATGATCCAGCAATCGATCGACATTCTCAAGAGCTAGGCAGGAGAGCAAAGATGAGCAACTCAGTCACAGGCCTCGGAACCATTGGCTCCATCGGGACCCTCCCCAAAATGACGCCGCTCACTTCCTCGGATTCGGGCGAGGGTTTCAGCGGCGTTCTGGCCAATGCGCTGCAGCAGGTCAACCAGTTGAACGGCGGCGCCGAGCAGCAGATCGGCAGCCTGCTCAAGGGCGGCAACACGGATGTGAGCAGCGTGATGATCGCGGTGGAAAAGGCCGACGTGGCCTTTCAGTTGATGATGCAGGTTCGCAACAAGATTGTGAACGCCTATCAGGACATCGAGAAGATGCAGTTTTAGGGAATTGCGCCGCGGAAAGCGCGCGCAGCAAAGCGGCACAGTACGTGCAATACGTTGATCCGGGTTCTAAGAATCCGGCGATTTGAGGACCAATGGCGGCCAAAAACCAACTAGCGGCTACGAAGAAGCCAGTGAACCTGAGCCAGGTGATGGATCGCGCGAAGGTATTCTGGGCCGGCCTTCGCCCCCAACAGCGGATCTATTTTGGCGTGGGCGCCGCCATCACCGTGGCCGCCGTGGTTCTCTTTGTGAAGATGATCGCGACGCCCAACTACAAAGTGCTGAGCACCGGGCTTGAAGCGGCCGATGCGCAGACCGTCGCGTCGCAACTGGCGGCGAAGAAGATCCCCTACCAGCTCAGTCCCGACGGCACCTCGATCAGCGTTCCGGCCGACCAGGTGGACGCGGCTCGCCTTGAAGTGGCCTCGCACGACACAACGCACAGCGGGCGCATCGGTTTTGAAATCTTCGACAAGGTCTCGTGGGGTCAGACCGAATTCGACGAGAAGGTGAACTATCAGCGCGCGCTCGAAGGCGAACTGGAGCGGACCATCCAGACCATGAGCAACGTGAAGAGCGCGCGGGTGCACCTGGTGATGGCGAACGACTCCGTCTTTCTGGACAAGGAGCGCGGGGCAAAGGCGTCGGTGACGCTGCGGCTTCGCCATGGGAACCTATCGAGGGAAGACGCCAACTCGATTTCGCGGCTGGTGGCCGGCGCGGTGGATGAGCTCAAGCCGACGGACGTTGTGATCGTCGATGCGGATTCCAATCAATCGCTCGGCCAGGGCAACAATCCCGCCGATGGCAGCGAGGGGCTGGAGCAGGAACTAACGCGGCGGCTGATCGCGACGCTGTCTCCCGTCGTGGGCGCCGACCGCATCCACGCCTCGGTCAACGTTGAATATGAAACCGACAGCAGCGAAGAGAGCGAAGAGAAGTACGATCCAACCTCCAGCGCCACGCTGACGATGCAGCACTCCGAAGAAGGCTCGGGACCTGGCGCCGGAGTCGGCGGCGTGCCGGGAACCTCAAGCAATGTGCCCAGTTCGAAGGCGGGCGCGGCCAAGATGGCCGGCCGCGACACGGGCCAGTTTTCCCGGACCGACAGCAACACCTATGGCGTGAACAGAACCACCCGCCATGTGATCGAGCCGGCCGGCGGCATTCGCCGGCTCACCGCCGCGGTGCTGGTGGACGACGCGGTCGAACGCAAGCAGCAGAACGGCAAGTGGGTCGAGTTCCGCCACAAGAGGCAGCCCGAGGAGTTGCAGACCATCGCCGAACTGGCGCAGGCGGCCATCGGATTCAACAGCGCGCGCGGCGACGTCGTCAGCGTGCAGAACCTCAGCTTCGACCGTCCCCAGCCGGACGACCTTCCTCCCGCCACGCTCATCGATCAGGCGCGGAAGGGCTTGAACGACTACTCGACCGTGGTGCGTTACACCGTACTGCTGACACTCTTCATGCTCGTCTATCTGCTCACGATTCGTCCTATCCAGAAGCGCGTTCTTGCCACGCCGCCTCCCATGCTGGCTGTGAATCATGCTCCGGTACATGCCGAGCAGGAAGCTCCTGCCCCCGACTCTGCCGCCAGTCTTGCCCAGCGCAACCTGATGCTGAAGAAGCAGCTTGCCGAATTGGTTCGGACCGATCCTGACAGCGGCTCGACCGCCGTGCGCGCATGGCTGCGGGAGGAGACCTCATGACGGCGACGGCTGAAAGAGTGAAACTCAGCGGCGTCCGCAAAGCCGCAATCCTGCTGACGGTTCTTGGCGAGGATACAGCCGCGACAGTCTTCCGCGACTTGAACCAGGAAGACTTGCAGCGGGTTGCCGATGAAGTCGCCAACCTGGGCTCGATTCCGCTCGAGCTTTCGATTCAGGTCATCGAAGAGTATCAGCGGATGACCCAGGCGCAGGATTACCTTGTTCAGGGCGGATACGACCTCGCCCGGCGCCTGCTGGTCAAGGCCTTTGGCGAAGTCGAGGCGGAAAATATCCTGCAGCGGCTGACCAAGGCGCGCGATCTCAACCCCATGGAATCGTTGCAGCGGGCCGATCCGCAGAAGCTCGCCAGGTTCCTTGAGTCAGAGCATCCACAGACGATCGCGCTCATTCTCGGGCAGCTCGGCGATCGCCAGGCTTCGGCTCTGCTCATGAGCCTGCCCAGCGAAGCGCGCGCCGAAGCGGTGAAGAGGCTGGCAAATCTGCGCCGCTTCTCGCCCGAGATGGCGGAGAAAGTCTCCATCGTGCTCAGCCAGCGATTGAAGTCTGTCGGCGAGCAGGGCAAGCGGACCTACTCCGGCTTCCAGAGCGCGGCCGACATCATGAACTGCATCGACACGACCGTGGCGCAGGAGATTCTGGAAAACATCGAGAACGCCGAACCGACCCTGGCCATCAGCATTCGCGATCTGATGTTCACCTTTGAAGACCTCTTGCAGGTGGGCGAATCGCAAATCCGCGAACTGACCGGAGCCATCGACAAGAGAACGCTGGCGATGGCGCTGAAAGGAACGAACGAGGAGTTGAAGAATCATTTCTTCCGCACCATGTCGTCCCGAGCCGTGGAAATGCTCAAGGAAGACGTGGAAGCGCTGGGCCCCGTGCGCAGCAGGGATGCGACCAAGGCGCAAAGCGATATCGTTGCGATAGCCCGTCAGCTAGAGGCCGAGGGCAAGATTGTTTTGAAGGGCGAAGCGAATGAAGAATACCTCGTATAGCGAATTGGTGAACAACGCTTTCCCGGTCCCGGTTACTTCGTTCTTGTACCGGGATACCAATGCGCCTGCCTCGCCCGGTGCGAAGGAGGTCAGGCAGAACGATCCCGTGGCGGCGCGCGGAAACGCCCCGCACACGTCTCCCGGCATGTCGCAGCAGGAGGTTGAAGATCTCCTGCTGCGCGCCCGCGCCGAGGCGTCGGCCGAAACCGAGAAGCACCTGCGCAAGGAGTTTCAGGCTAAATCCGAGGCCGAAGCCGCAAAGGTCCGTCAGGCTCTGGATCACTTCCGGAATGAGCAGAAAGACTACTTCTCCCGCGTTGAAACGGAGGTGGTTCACCTCTCTCTGGCCATCGCGGCAAAGATTCTGCATCGCGAGGCGCAGGTCGATCCGCTGCTGGTTGCGGCGCTGGTCCGGGTTGCCGTGGATAAGCTGCACGCGGGATCGAGCGTCTCGGTGCGCGTTTCGCCGGCACGGGCCGGCAAGTGGACCGAGTATCTCGCAGCTCCCCAGAACGGCACCACCATTGCCATCGTCGAGGACAGCAATCTGGATGCTGAGGATTGCATCCTCGAAACCGATCTGGGATCGGCGAATTTCAGCATCGAGGCGCAACTGAAAGAAGTCGAGCAGGGGTTCTTCGACCTGCTCGCGCAGAGGCCCGCGGTCGGATGAATGCGCAACGGCCCCTTGCTCCCTATTTCGACCGACTGGATCGAGGCTCGACGCTTCGCTGGCGCGGACGCGTGTTGCAGGTGGTGGGAAACCTGATCGAATCCGAGGGGCCATTCTGCTCCATCGGGGAATCGTGCGAGATCACCAGCGCGGGCGGCAAGAAGTACTCCGGTCAGGTGGTTGGCTTTCGCGGATCGACGATGCTTTCCATGGCCGTCGAAAACCCGCAGGGCATTCGCTTCGGGGATTCGATCGTCGCCTGGGGAACCCGGCCGTCGATTCGTGTTGGCAGCGATATGCTGGGCCGCGTGATCGACGCGACGGGCGTGCCGCTGGATTCAAAAGGCGAGTATCGCGGAGAGTGCTCGGTGTGGGTGGATGGCTCGGCGCCGCAACCGCTGGATCGCGTGCCGATCCGCCAGCCGCTGGGTTGCGGCATCCGCGCGCTCGACGCATTTGTCACCTGCGGCCGCGGCCAGCGCATCGGCATCTTTGGCGGCAGCGGCGTGGGCAAGAGCACGCTGCTGGGCATGATGGCCCGCGGCACCAGCGCGGACATGACCGTGCTGGCTCTGGTCGGCGAGCGCGGACGCGAAGTGGGAGAGTTTCTCGAAGTGATCGGCGAGGAGGGGCGAAAGCGCTGCGTCGTCGTCGTTTCCACCTCCGACCAATCTCCTCTGTTGCGCTTGCGCTGCGCGTTGTCGGCAACCGCGATCGCGGAGTATTTCGCCAGCACCGGGAAGAATGTGCTCCTGGTCGTCGACTCGCTCACGCGCTTTGCCATGGCGCAAAGGGAGATCGGACTCTCGGCGGGCGAGCCGCCGACGGCGAAGGGCTATACGCCTTCCGTGCTCAACATGCTGGCGCGGCTCGTGGAGCGGGCAGGCTGCTTCAAGGGCGGCAGCATCACCGCTTTTTACACCGTGCTGATGGAAGGCGACGATCAGCAGGACCCGGTTGCCGATACGGTGCGTTCGCTGCTCGACGGACACGTGATCCTGGACAGAAACCTGGCGATGAGAAATCACTATCCGCCGATTTCGGTGCTCGAGAGCCTGAGCCGTCTGATGCCCAGCATCACCACGGAAGAGCACATGCAAAAGGCCAAGGCGCTGCGCCTCCTGATGGCCTCCTATGCGCGCTCCGACGATTTAATTCGCATTGGCGCCTACCAGAAAGGCGCAGATCCCACACTGGACCGGGCGGTTGAGATTCTGCCGAAGTTGAACGCGTTCCTTCACCAGCGTCCCGAGCAGATTGTCCCATTTCCTAGCGTAATCAAAGCACTCCTTGAGGTTCCGAGCTGATATGGCCTTCCATTTTTCCCTAGGTACGGTGCTCCGCGTCCGCGGAATTGTTGAAGAGCGTGAAGAACGCCTGCTGCAACAGATTCTCTTTGAAATCTCGCAGACATTCGAAGCCATCGCGCAGACCGACGCGCAACTGGCAAAGTTGGACGATCTGCGCCGTCAGAGCCTCTTCCAACACTTCAACGGACACAACCTCCATGCCTCCTACGGCGAGGTCGAGGAACTCAAGAAGAATCGCAAGGAGCTTGAAGCCAGGATGGAGAAGCTCGAGCAATTGCGCGACAAGCAGATCCTGGTCTACGAAACGGCGCGGCGGAATCGGGAGATGCTTACCGATATGCGCGAAGAAAAACGCACGGCCTATGAGTCCGATCTGGCCCGGGTCGAGCAGAAGACCCTTGACGATAATTACATTGCCCGGCGCGGCCGCATCTGAATTGCGCGCGACCACTGCCGATGCGTGGCTCCGGGCGGCGCATCGGCCCTACCCATTCAAGTTTCTCCCTTCGGAACAGCCGCAACCATCCCACCTCCGATTTCACCTTCTTCGCTTCGATCGCTGAGAGTCCTCCTATCGTCCGCGCGCTTGCCGTTGGCGCCTGCGCATCTTTGCGGCAAGACGCATGGCAACAGGTCCTTGCGATTTCATTTTCTCGAGGCATGTCGGCCACCGCGCGAGGTACCCGGCAAGGATTGCCTAATTGCGATCCGGCAAAAGTTGCCGGTTTTGCCTAGCGGTCCGCAACGAATCAAAACGGCATTTGTCTAAGTGATTGGTTTTATTGAGAATCGCCGCCTCGAACGCAAGCTGCCGAAGACGTTTTGTTTGGTCCCTCAAATGCCAATAGAGAGGCGTGATCGCAAAAGCCAATTTCGAGATGTCCAATGTGGCGCAAGCGACCACTCGCGCCACGGCGCAGCCGACGGACGCACCCGCGCAGAGCTTCAGCGACTCGCTGCTCGCGGCGTCGAAGACCATCTCGCAGAGCGGCGCGGCGAAGGACGACAGCACCAAGAGCACGCGCTCTCAGAAATCCGCAGCGGACGACTCGAAAGCACCCAGTACGGCAGCGGATCACAGCGCAGCCGCCACAACGGTCGTCCCGCAGCAAACGGCGCCCGTGCCGCAAACGGTTCCAGTGCAACAGACGGCGCCGGTGGTGCAAGCACCCGTGAGCGATCCGGTCACCACCGCAACGCACTCTTCGCAGACCGACTTGGTTGTCTCCTCCGATCCTTCAACCGCAAGCGGCGACAATTCGATGCGCAACGCTGCGGCATCGGCGGGGATCGAATCTCATGCTTCTCAGTCGGCCGCCGTGCAAACGGCCGGCGTACTTTCAGGCAGGGCCCAGCGAAGCGGCATCGCAGCCGCGGCGCAGGCAGACACCACAGTCCCCAATATCCAGAGCACAAAGTCCGCCTCCGAATCGGTATCCAAGCGGGGAAGCGACGAGTTGAGCGCTGTCGCGGCAACCAGCCCGAAAACGGCCGCGGACGCAAGCTCGAAGACAGTGCCGAATCCGGCGCCGAATCAGCCTTCGAGCGTCTCTTCAGATGCGGCGAGCACCGCAGCCGTGCAGCCGGTTGCCGCCTCGGCGCCAAGTGATGTCCAGACTGCGGTCAGCAACGCGGTTGCGAGCGCGGCACAGAACACGATTCCTGAAGGCGTGCTGAAAGCTGTCCTGAACGCATCTTCAGTTCTGAACGCATCTTCAGCCTTGAACGCATCTTCAAAGGCCGGAGCCGCTCTTGATCTTCCGTCAAGGGCTGCCGCCCCTGCAGCGGAGCCTGTTGCAACCGGCCATGCCATACGGATGGCGGATGCATCGGAGCAGAGTGCGGCGGCAACAAACAGCAGCGCTTCCGCCACCATCGCCGATCAGTTCGCGGCTTTGACGCAGGCCGGCGCGGGGATGATGGCAATGGGCAAGGCCGGCGCGTCGAGCCTGAATACATCCGCGGCATCCAAGCCTTCGGCCGTTTCCGGCCACAACGACGCGAACCAAGCCAAGGACGCCGACAGCGACACAACCGGGCAAAGACAGCCCGCGCAGTCCGATTCCGTTCCGCAGGGAAGCCAGACCGGCGCGCAGGACGCGACCGCGTCCGGCAACCAGGGCCAGAGCAGCGCCTCGCCGCAAGTGCAGAATCCGGCGGCGGTTCAGGTGAACTTCGCCAGCCACGCCGACGCGGCCGTTGCCCAGGTGCAAGGCGCGGCTGGTACCTCCGTGGCGCAGGCCTCTGCAACAGTTGCGGGTGCGGCCGGTCATTCCGCCGCCAAGACGGCGGACCCCTCTGCCGCCGTATCGGCTCCCGTGCCGCAGGCAATGCCGGTTATCAATACGGCCAAGCTGATCCAGAGCATGGGCCAGACCGAGATGCGGGTTGGCATGAGGTCCGCCGAGTTCGGCAGCATCTCGATCAGCACATCGGCAACCAAGGATTTGATCACGGCGCAGATTTCGCTCGACCACGGCGAACTGGCCAAGACACTCGCCGCGAGTTTGCCTGAGATGCAGTCCCGGCTGGGCAGCGGCCAGGCCATGGATGTGCGCATCGACATGAATGCCGGCGGCACGGGGCAGGGAACGGGATCGTCGGGCAGCATGTACGGCGGCTCTTCCGACGACGCGCGCGGCGGCCGGCAGCAGTCGGGCAATGCGTCCCCAAGCTATTCAGACAACGGTGTCGCCGGGCGGCAGTTTTCACCCGCCGTGGCGGCCTCGACAAACAGCGGCAGATACAACGGCCGCCTCGACATCACGGCGTAAGCAGGATTCAGGGAGATTCATCCGCTACAGGAGGAACGATCATGCACAAGGTTTCAGCAAACTACACCATGCCAACGATTTTGAACTCACTCAAGCCGGCGGCCGCGAGCGGGCTCCTCAGGGCCTCGACCGCCAAGACCGGTTCCGCCAGCGCGACTGGCGCGGCGAGCACCACCAGCTCGACCTCCAGCAGCACCTCCGGCAGCGGACTGGACACCACCTTCCTGAATCTTCTGGCGCAGGAGTTGCAGAACCAGGACCCGACGGCTCCCGTCGATTCCACGGCGATGGTCGGCCAGATGATCTCGCTGAACCAGTTGGATCAGCTCATCAGCATCAACCAGTCCATCACGGGGTCCAGCAGTTCGACGTCAGGCTCCTCGCAAAGCGCGGGAACGGCGGCCAACGCATCCGCGCTCTCGATGGCGAACAGCGGCGTCGCCAGCATTCTTTCGCCTTCGGCGGCGGGCGCTGCTACCAGCCAGCTACCGTTCAATCCCACGACGATGATGCCTCTCGGCTACGGCAACGCCGGCGCGGTGGCAGCTTCCATCAACCCGTCCCTTAATTCCGCAGGAGGCATGTAATGGGCTCTTTCTCCGCACCGCTCTCAGGACTCACGGCTGCTCAAGACCAACTGCAAACGGTCTCCAACAATCTGGCCAACATCAATACCGATGGCTACAAGGACCAGACTTTAACCTTCAGCGATATCTTTGCGCAGACCAGCGCCACGAACGGCAGCGGCGACCCGTTGCAAACGGGATCTGGCGTCGCGGTCTCCTCCACGGACTCCGATTTTTCCGAAGGGACCAAGGACACGACGGATGTTTCGTCGAATATGCTCATCTCTGGAAATGGGTTCTTTGTCACGCAGAATTCGGCTGGGGCGCAGGATTACACGCGGGCAGGCGACTTTACCACCAACAATGCAGGACAGTTGACAACGCCGAATGGGGAACTGGTCCTGGGGTATCCCGCGGTCAACGGAGTTGTGAACACATCGGCGGCTTTGCAGCCGTTGCAGGTGGGCAGTTTGAGCAGCCCGGCCGTGGCCAGCACCACAATGAACATCTCGGCCAATCTCTATGCGGACTCGACGGTTGGCGACACGGCGAGCAGTTCGCTCCCCGTCTACGACTCGCTGGGCACCTCGCATACCCTGTCGGTCACATACACAATGACGGCGGCCGATACCTGGAGCTACAGCGTGACCATCCCGTCCGCCGATTTGACTCCGGCGGGCACGGGCGCCACGACGACAGTGGCGTCAGGCACTCTGAACTTCAACACGCAAGGCGTGTTGACCTCGGTTCAGCCCACCGGAGCAAGCGCCACAAGCGATCCCTCGGCTGGCATTGCGATCACGATTCCGCCCGCCGGCACCACCTTGGCCGACGGCGCAGCAGCGATGCCGATTACCTGGAACCTTGAGACGGCCGGCACGCCCACCATTACCCAGACATCCGAGGCAAGCGGCACCAGCGCCACCAGTACGAATGGCTTTTCAAGCGGCACGCTTTCGAACTACACCGTGGGGACGGATGGCACCATCGAAGGCACTTTCTCAAGCGGGCAGACGCTTGCACTGGGACAAGTCGCCGTCGCCTCCTTTGCCAACAACCAGGGACTCGCCGATAGCGGCAACAACGACTACCAGCCGACGGCTGCCTCCGGTTCCGCTGTCATTGGTGTGGCCGGGACCGGCGGACGCGGCACCATCATCGGTGGCTCCGTCGAGGAGTCGAACGTGAATATCGCCAACGAATTTGCCAAGCTGATCGTGGCGCAACAAGCCTACTCGGCCAATGCCAAGTCGATCACCACGTTCAACCAGGTTTCTCAGTCGACACTGCAAATGCTCCAGTAGCCTTCTGCGATTCCGATTTCTTAGCATTGGATTAGGAGCTCGCCGTTCAGCGCCAAAGCTGAGCGGCGGGGCTCATTTTCTGTGAGTCCCTCTCATCTCGGCGGCTCACAAAGCGCGTCGCTCGCCGGGCCCGGCTTCTCCGCGGCGGACATCGTGACGGAAGGCCTGGCGCGCGTTTCCCCTTCTTCTACGGCCACTTAGACAAGTTTTCCGCTTCCTCGCCTCCCCTCGCCCGCTCCCCGTGCGAGGAACGGTCCCTCGATTGCATTCACCCCTCCCGAAGAGTCGGCGCGCGTGGCCTGATACCTGCGCACAATCGGGGATCTGCCCCGCGCCGGAGCGAAGCAAAAGGGACGTTTGGGGACACGTACGCAATGAACACCACAACACCGATGCTTGAATCGAAGCCGGCGAAGAACACGATGATGGTGGAGAAGCCGCAGGAGTTGGACCCCTGCGACATCCTGCCCTGGCTCCCGTGCACCCTCGCGCTGGATATTCCGGTGGTGAAGTTCTCGGTGGGCGATCTGCTGAACCTCCATATCGGCTCAATCGTTGAGACCGCCTATCACCAGAGCAGCGACCTGCCTTTGCGGGTCAATGGACAACTTGTCGGTTGGACGGAATTTGAAGTCGTGGGCGAGCGCCTGGCCGTACGGCTTACGGACCTCTCATGAAGATTCATGGCTCGCGCGCCTCGATTACCGCGCCCAATCCTCCGCTGTCGTTCCCGGTTTTTGCCGGCAGAGAGGCCGCGCCCGAGCGTCCAAAGCGCAAAAGCGCTCGAATTGCCGAGGAGCTTCGGGAGGCCGCGCCGATCAAGCAGACTGCCCGGATCGAGAACATTCCGGCCATGCAGAATGTTGCGCTTCTGCTGAGGCCTACGGGGCTTATCTCCCGCGCATGGCGCTGGATTCGGGAACGTCAGACAGCGCGTTCCAGCCCCAGACGGCTCCAGGTGGCCGCAACAGCTTCGCTCGGTGAAAAGCGATTTGTGGCCGTCATTCAGGTCGACGGGCGTCAGTTCCTGATCGGGGGCGGGCCCACCAACATTGCGCTGCTGGCGCAGTTGAGCGACAACGAATCGTTCAGCGAGCGGCTGCAGGAGACGATGGCCGCCGCCAAGGAAGCTCCGCTCAGGAAGACCGTAAAACCCGCTGCAAAGCCGGCGGCAAAACAGGTGAGGAAACAGGCGTGAGGAGGCGACTGCTGAGTCGAGCGCTGTTTTGCCTGCTGCTGCTGGTCCTGGCCACGGCATCGGCAAGCGCCGCGCCCGCGCAGGAGGCTCCCGCGGCGGGCGCCGGGAATGCGGCGCAACTTCCGCAGCCTCCCGTCGCGCCCCAGGCCAGCGCGCCCATCCAACTCAGCGCCTCGCCCTCCAATCCAAATGAATTGCGCATCACGGGGCTCGGCGCCGGTTCGACGCAATGGACCATCCTGATCCTGCTGACCTTCCTCACGCTGATCCCTTCGGTCCTCATCTGCATGACGCCGTTCGCGCGGCTGCTCATTGTCTTTCATTTCCTGCGCCAGGCGCTGGGTCTGCAAACCACGCCCTCCAATCAGACGCTGATCGGCCTGTCGGTCATCATGACCTTCTTTCTGATGCAGCCCATCGGCGTGACCATCTACCACGATTCGGTGGCGCCGCTGCAAGAGGGAAAAATCACCGCCATGGATGCGTTTGTGCGCGCGGGCGGGCCCATGCGGCAGTTCATGGGACATTACGTGCGCGAAAAGGATGTCGCGCTTTTTCTCGAGATGGCCAAGGAGCCGCGGCCCGCGAACATCAACGATGTTTCCTTTCGCGTCCTGCTGCCGGCATACATCTTGTCTGAGTTGAAGGCCGGCTTCCAGATCGGCGCCGTGCTCTTTCTGCCCTTCCTCGTCGTCGACATGGTCGTAGCGTCGATTACCACCTCGGTCGGCATGATGCAGTTGCCGCCCGTGGTCATTTCAACTCCGCTGAAGCTGCTTCTGTTTCTCATGGTGGACGGCTGGCACCTTCTTATCGGCGCCCTGATGAGGAGTTTCAACTGATGAACGTCGATACCGTGGTTCTGCTCGGGCGTCTCATGCTGCAGGAGGTTGTGATCCTGATAGCGCCCGTCCTGCTGGCCGCGATCATCGTCAGCCTGGCGGTCAATATCCTGCAGGTGCTTACCTCGCTGCAGGACCAAACGTTGTCCCATGTGCCCCGCCTGCTGGCGACGGGCGCAACGCTCTTTCTGATGATGCCGTGGATGTGGCGGCATCTGGCGCACTACACCATCAACCTGTTGACGGACTTCCACTCGGTACTGCAGTGATGAATATCTCCCTGGTTCAGGTCTTCGGAGCGTTGTTGACGATCGGCGCGCGGCTCACGGGCATCATGCTCTTCGCGCCCTTCTTTGGCAGCGCCGCGATCTCAGCCCGCGTGAAGGCGGTGCTGGTGATGGCCTTGACCGCGCTCCTCTACCCGACCATCTCCGCCAGCATTCCGCATCTCGCCATCAGCCAATGGCCCTTGATGGCCTTCAGCGAACTGGTGATCGGAGTCGCCATGGGCATTGCGACCAACATGGTTTTCGACGGCGTGCAGATGGCCGGACAAGTGTTGAGCGTGCAGATGGGCTACTCGCTGGTGAATATCCTCGACCCGCAAACGCAGGTCGAATCGACGGTGGTGGCCACCTTTCATCAGACCATCGCCATGCTGATCTTTCTCCGTCTCAACGTGCATTTTTGGATTCTGCGCGCCCTGGCACGCAGCTTCGACTATCTGCCTCCGTCTTCGGGGCATTTCGGCGGCGCCTTCGCCGCGGCCGCGTTGCAGGCGGGCGGCGCCGTCTTCGCTTTTGGCATTCAGATCGCAGCCCCGGTTCTCTCCGCCACGCTGCTTGCCGACGTGGCGCTGGGACTGCTCGGCAAGGCTTCTCCACAACTTCCGCTCTTGTTGCTGGGTCCGGCAATCAAAAGCGTTCTCGGACTCCTGATTCTGATTTCCGCGCTCAAGTACTGGCCGGACCTGTTCCAGAGTCTCTTTCTCAAATCGATGGAACAGGCCGACCATCTTCTCCACCTGGCCCGATAGCAATTGGCTCGATAGGAACCTATGGCAGATAGCAGCAAAACAGAACAAGCAACGCCGAAAAGGAAGAATAAGGCGCGGGAACAGGGCCAGGTTGCCCGCTCGCGCGAACTTCCCGGCGTCTGCGCTCTGGCTGCCGTCGCCGCGGTGACGGCGCTGATGGCGCCGTCGGCGCTCACTCACTGGATGGTTCTTTACCGCAACACGCTCTATGCCGCGGCCACGGGCAACATCGAGAGCAACGGCCCGGTGCTTTTTTGGAGCGCGGTCGAAGTGATGCGCTGGCTGGTTCCCATTCTGATGGCGGGAATGCTGCTCTCGGTGCTCACCGGCCTGGCTCAGGGGGGCGTCAATTTCGCTCCCGCGGCGCTGTCGCTGAAGTTCGAGCGCTTCAATCCCGCCAGCAAGCTGGGACAAATCTTCTCGCCCGTGGGCCTGAGCAACCTGTTGAAGTCGCTGCTGCCCTTCGGCGCCATTCTCTGGATCGCCATCAATGCCATGCGCGAACACTGGGAGACGATGACCCACGCGTCCAGCCTTGGCTTGCGGCCCTTCGCCAGCTTCATCGGCGCGATGACACTGGAACTGACCTGGAAGTCGGGGCTGGTGCTGCTGGCCTGGTCCGCGGTCGATTACTTCCTCACCCTGCGCAAGATGGACAGCGACATGAAGATGACCAAGCAGGAAGTGCGCGAGGAATACAAGGAAACCGACGGCAATCCCATGATCAAGTCGCGCATCCGCCAACTGCAACGGGCGATGCGCAGAAAGCAGTCGTTGCAGGCCGCCACCACCGCCACCGTCATCGTGACCAATCCGACCCACTACGCGGTTGCTCTCCGTTATGCGCCGGATATGCCGGCGCCGATCGTGGTTGCCAAGGGGCGCAACCTGCTGGCCGAGAAGATCAAGCAGTTGGCGCGCGAGCACGGCATCATGCTGGTGGAAAACAGGCCCCTGGCCCAGGCGCTGTACAAGAGTGTCGAGGTGGGCGATTCGATTCCGTCGCGGCTGTACCAGGCCGTCGCGGAGATTCTTGCGCTGGTCTTCCGCGCCCAGGCCGAAGTCAGGCGGCGCGAGGCGGACCGGCGCTCCAGAAACGCTTCTGGGCAAAGAATTGACAATGCATCCGGTTCAAACAATCCGCAGCCTGGGGTGACGCAATGATGGAAAAACTTGGAGCGCTTCTACGCAGGTCGAGTGAGTGGATCGCGCCCGTCGCCGCGGTTGCCATGGTTTTTGTGATGCTGGTGCCGCTGCCCAGCTTCCTCCTCGACCTGTTTCTGACCTTGAGCATTACCGCGTCCATCCTGGTGCTGCTCACCGCAATCCAGATCCTGCGTCCGGTGCAGTTCTCGGTCTTTCCCAGCCTGCTGCTGCTGCTCACCCTGCTGCGTCTTTCGCTTGACCTGGCCAGCTCGCGCCGCATCCTGCTGCACGGCAACGAAGGGACTTCGGCCGCCGGCAAGGTCATTGAAGCCTTCGGCCAATTCGTGGTCGGCGGCAATTATATTGTCGGCTTCGTTCTCTTTCTCGCCCTGATCGCCATTCAGTTTCTCGTCATCAGCCACGGCTCGGTGCGCACGGCGGAGGTTACGGCGCGCTTTACCCTCGATGCCATGCCGGGCAAGCAGATGGCCATCGATGCCGATCTCAACGCCGGCCTCATCAATGAGCACCAGGCCCGCGCGCGGCGCGAGCGGGTGGCGCGCGAGGCCGAGTTCTGCGGCGCCATGGACGGCGCGGCCCGCTTCAGTCAGCGCGATTCGCTGGCCACGATTCTCATCATGGCCATCAATATCATTGCCGGCTTCCTCATTGGAGTCTTTCAGCAGGGCGTTCCCTTCCAGGAGGCGTTGAAGACCTACACGATCCTCACCGTGGGCGACGGGCTGGTCACGATTCTGCCTTCGCTGCTTGTCTCGGTGGCCGGCGGCATCGTCGTCACGCGCGCCGCGTCCAAGGAATCCCTGGGCGTGAATGTCGGCAAGCAGCTCTTCAACAGCCCGCGTCTGCTTTGGATCGCCGCCGGCGCGCTCACCGCGCTGGGCCTGATTCCCGGCCTGCCCAAGCTGTCGTTCTTCACCATCGCCGCCATTCTGATGTTTGCGGCGTGGAAGATGAAGCCGGAGATCGTCAAGGATGAGGCGGACGAAATCGATGCGATGGCCAAGGCGGCTGCGCCGGGAGGAGCGGCGGCTCCCGCGGTCGATCCCATGGACGCGGTTCTCAAGCTCGACGATCTCATGCTCGAAGTTGGCGTTGGACTTGTTCCGCTCGTCGATGTGCAAAAGGGCGGGCAGCTTTTGGCCAGGGTCAAGTCGATGCGCAAGAACCTGGCCCAGCAGCTTGGCTTCCTGGTTCCGTCCATCCACATCACGGACAACCTCTCGCTGCGCGAGCGGGAATATGTCATCTATCTGCGCGGAGTCGAAATCGCGCGTTGGGAGTTGCGCCGCGACTCGCTGCTCGCCATCAGTTCGAATGCCAACGCGGCCGATATCCCGGGCCAGGACACCCGCGAGCCGGCCTTCGATGTGCCGGCCAAGTGGATCTCGCCGCAGACCCAGGGCCAGGCGATCGCCGCCGGATACGCGGTGGTGGACTCGACCTCCGTGCTGGCCGCCCATCTGGCCGAGGTCATCAAGCACAATGCGCACGACCTGCTGTCGCGGCACGAGACCAAGCGGCTGATCGACCGGCTCAGCGAATCCCATCCAAAACTGGTTGACGAACTGATTCCCAAGCTCATGAGCCTCGGCGAGGTGCAAAAGGTGCTGCAACAGCTCCTGCGCGAGCAGGTGTCGATACGCGACATGGGAACCATCCTCGAAACCCTGGTTGACACGGCGTCTTTCAACAAGAACCCCATCGCGCTGGTCGAGGCGGTTCGCCACACGCTGGGACGCGCCTTGATCCGCCCGCTGCTCAACGATCAGGGCGAGTTGAAAGTCGTCACGCTCGACACGGCAATCGAGGACGAATGCCTGCGCGGATCGAATCAGCAGGGGAATCAGATCGTTTCCTCGTCGCAGCAGGTCACTTTGGCGCGTCGCGTGCTAGATGGATTGCGTGTGAATTTTGGCAAGGAGATTGGCACGGCGCCGCCGGTCTTGCTGTGCTCTTCTCCGGGGCGTTATTACCTCCGCCGGCTGCTGGAGCCCTTTATCCCGAGGATCGTTGTCATCTCTCCGGGGGAGATTCCGCCCATGACGCCGGTGCAATCCGTGGCCGTTCTGCGATGAGAAGGACGGCGGAAAAATTAGAGATGGGCAGGAAGATCGTCAAGAGCAGGGAATGGCATTCCGAATATGCGTGAGAAGGTAGAGAGTGGCCTACAAAGGGAGTGGACGAATGACAACAGCAGAATTGGCGTATCGAGCAAGTAGCGAGGATATCGACGAACGCAACGAACTCGCCATGAGGGAGCTGCCGCAGGTCTATTACGTGGCAGCGAGAATTCGCGAGCGGCTGCCCAAGCAGGTGGACATGGAAGATTTGGTCCAGGCGGGCGTGATCGGCCTGCTCGAAGCCTGCCGCAATTACGACAGCTCCAAGGACGCGCAATTCTCTACCTTTGCGAAGTTCCGCATCCGCGGCGCGATTCTCGACAGCCTGCGCAAGCTGGACTGGGGCTCCCGCACGCTGCGCAGGCGCGGGCGCGAGATCACCTTGTCGGTGGTCAAACTGGAATCGCAGCTCGGCAGGCAGCCCTCCGAAGAGGAGATCGCGGCCGACATGCAGATGCGTCTCGACGAGTTGCAGACCACTCTGACGCAACTGGACGGGCTGCACCTCGTGGAGCAGCAGACGACCGCCTCGCACGACCATACCGAATCCTACGACCTGATCGAATCGGCGCCCGGGCCCGACAGCGACAACCCCTTCGACCTTTGCCTGGAAGGGGAAAGAAAGACCCAACTCGCCGAGGCAATCTCCAAAATGTCGGAGAGGGAACAGTTGATTCTCTCGCTCTATTACAACGAAGAACTCACCATGAAGGAAGTCTCGAAGGTGGTGGGCATCGCCGTTTCCCGCGTCTCGCAGATCCATGCCGCCGCGATGGTCAAGTTGCGCGCCTCGTTGCGGCATTTGAATGAAAGGCCGGCGCTGCCGCTCGATCGCCTGCAGGCGATCCGCCGCGCTCCGGAAGTCCGTCATTTCAGGAGCCAGATATGACCGGTTCGTCGCTATCGGAAGGCACGGCGGAAATGACAGGCAGCGGCGCCCAGGCAAGGCAGCGCGCAATCCACTCCTGCAACTTTCGCTATGCGGGCCGCCTGTCCAACGAGAATGCGCGCGCGCTGACCGCCCTGCACGAGAAGTTTGCCGTCAACGTCACCAACTCGCTGGAACTCTATCTGGGCGCTTCGCTGCGCTTGAAGCTGATATCTCTGGAGCAGATGGCGATCGTGGATTACGCCAGCGGATTGGCTCCGAACAGCTACCTGCTGCCCTGTGCGCTCAATGTGATGGAGAGCAATTTCCTGATCGACGTGGACATCGACCTGATCTTTCCCATCATCGATCTTCTGCTCGGCGGCGCGGGCACGGCATCGGAACAGGCGCGCGAGCTGACCGAGATCGATGAAGAGATCATGCAGAGCGTGACCACCCTCATCGTGAAAGAACTGGAGCGCTCCTGGCGGACCCTGAACCTGACGCTGACGCCCGGCCGTGTTATCAAGCCGGCCATGCTCCAGCAGGTTTTCATGGCCAACGAAAAGTTGGTGCTGTTGATGTTCGAGATGACCCTGGGCGGAATGACCGGCCCCTTCAGCATCGTGCTGCCCACCTCGTTTGTGGGCTTTCTGCTCAGGCATCTCAAGGCGGCGCAGTCCAAGAAGTCGTCGAGCCTGCGCCTGCTTCGCAATCTCAGCCTGCGCGAGCGAATTCTCGACTGCGACTTTACGGTGGCGGCGGATATCACGCAGATGCGGGTGCTGGTGAAGGACCTGATCGACCTGAAGCCGGGAATGGTGCTGAAGATGAAAGCGCCGGTGAAGAATCCGGGGCGGCTTACAGTCGAAGACGTTGAAATATTCGAGGCCTTGCCGGTGCGCAACGACACGATGAAGGCAGCGCAACTCTCATGCCGGTCGCAAGAGCCGGCTCCGAGAAGGGAGTAGTATGACGACCGACACGACCGCCGATGGGACCCAGCAGTCCTTCTCGACGAAGTTTCTCGATGCTCTGCGAACGGCCATGGCCAAAGCCAGCGGATCGCCCTGGAAGAGCGATGCCGCGCAAGAGGCCGAACCGGACGCGACCGATAGCGATCCGGTCTGGATCGAGCTTTCGATCGACGGCAGCTTGCGCGGATCGGCCTTGTTGCAGTTCCGCCGCGACGAGGCCATCCTGCTGGCTGGGAAGATTCTCGCCCGGCCCGCGGAAGAATTCGGAGCGGAGGAAACAGAGGGTCTCCTGAAGTTGATCGATGCCGGCATCAGCGAGTTCATCGCCGTTGCCCGGCAGGAGTACGGCGCCATTGCCATCAAGGCAATCGCAACCGCGAAGCCGGCGGCCGATCGCGTGCCTGGCGCCAGGATCGCGATCTCCGACGACGAGGGGAGCAGCCTGTCGATCCAGATGCATCTCGATCCCGAACTGGCAGAGTCCCTTCAATCGCAAGAGGCGGGCGCGCGCGAGGACGAAGACAATTCGATAAAGACAGCCGCTGGAACGGCCATGCCCGACCCGATAAACCTGAACCTGGTGATGGACGTCGAGCTCAATGTCACTCTGCGTTTCGGGCAGCGCCAACTCACGCTGCGCGAAGTGGTGGAACTGACCAGCGGATCGGTGGTCGAACTCGACCGCCAGGTGGAGGAACCGGTCGAGCTTCTGCTGGATGGCAAGGTGATCGCCAGGGGCGAAGCGGTGGTGATCGACGGCAACTATGGGCTTCGCGTGACTGAAGTTTCGCAACCCATCTTTTCCCCGGCAGCCCATTAAGGAGTGAGGCGATGATGCATTTGCGCGAGTCCGTGAGAGGAGCAAAGGAGAAAATGAATCTGATCGATTCGATAGCAAAGCCGGCCTGGGCAGCCAGTTTTCGGGCCGTCACTTCCAAGTGTGAAAATTGCCATCGATCGCTGACCTTGCGGCATCTCTCGGCTCAGAAGGCGGGGATCAAGATGCACGGCAACTGGTATTGCAGCTCGCTCTGCTTTACCGCGGCGGCCGAGAAGAGATTCTCCTCGCTGCTTGCCTCGGGAATGGAACAGGCGAATCACGTTTCGCGCATGCCGCTCGGCCTGAGCATGATCAGCCGCGGCCTGCTCACCAGCACCCAACTGAGAGAAGTGGTGGAAGAGCAGAAAGAGTTCGGCGGAGAGATTGGCGAACTCCTGATGCGGCGCGGCTTTGTCAGCGAAAAGCAGGTCACGGCAGCGCGCGCCGCGCAGTGGGGCTGCCCGGTGTATTCGGTGCCAAAATACGTGGTCCGCGCGGGAATTCAGATTCCATCCACTCTCCTTCAGATCTATTCCGCCATTCCGCTGCATTACGTCCCGGCAAAGAAGCTGATCCTGATGGGCTTTGTGAATGGCGTCGAGTACGGGCTTCTGTATTCAATCGAACAGATGACCGAGTGCAAAACCCAGCCTTGCTTCGTCACGCCCAGCGACTTTCAGCTCCAGATGCAGCAGATGGAGCAGGCGGAGGAGCAGCGTGCGGATTCGGCGCTGAAAGAAGTCACCTTCGAAGCCGTGCAGAGTCCCGCGGAAATGGCCGCTATCCTCTGCGGCTATGGCGTCGATCTCGAAGCGGATGAGGCCATGATCGGCAAATGCAGGGAGTATCTGTGGGCGCGTCTGAAGTACGCCTCCAAGGAGATCGATCTCCTCTTCAAGGCGGCGTAAAACGCGTGGCTTTTCCGGCGTCGCCTTAATCGGGTTCTAATTTCCGCATATATTTGCGATAAATGCGGCTAGTAAATCGAAAAACCACGCCTTTGCTTGGACAGATCGGCAATCCCTGCCGATAAGAGCGCAACAGGTGTGAAACAGTGCTCGATCTTGCGATTGAACCGACGACTGAACAAAGCTGGATTCCATCTTCCGTCTGGCGGTGTCTCCATCTCCTGGAGCAAGAAGACCTGGGAACACAGGAGGCGGATATCCTGGACGACGTGCCGGTCATGCTGGCAACGGTGCTCGGTTTGGATTTGCTGCTGCGCGAGCCCTGCATCGACTTGCGCAAGGCTTCCGATCTCGTTCTGAGCGATGTGGGGGCGACTCTTCAGGTTCTGCGCCTGATCGGCAAGGAGTTTGATTTCGCCAGGGGAGGGCCCAGCCGCATGGGCGACTGCCTCGCCAGCCTGGACGTGGACGCCTGGTTCGGCGCCATGGCCGCGCGGGCCTTTGTCAGCGACAGCGAACATAAGGCAACCACCGCGCTATGGAAGCACTGCCGCCTGGTGGCCCAGTATGCCCAACTTGTTGCCGAATCGCTCAATGGCGTTTGCCCCGAAGATGCCTACCTGGTCGGTCTGCTCCACGAGGCTGGATCGATCCCCTCGCTGCTGGGCTGGACGATGGACGAATCGAACGCGGCCGGCTCCGACGCCCAGTTGGCCATGGAGGGATCGCTGCCGCTCTTCGTCCTGGCCGCGATGCGCAGCGTAAACGATCTCTGCCACAAGTCCACCTGGAAGCTCATTCTGACCGCGGCGCACGAACTTGCCGGCGCGCGGACGGAGTACGATGCGGCAACGCTGGACGGCATCGACTCCGTAGGCATCGATGCGCGGTGGAAGGGCTTGCTGCCTTCTGAAGCGGATGGCTTGCCGGCCGCGCCGGCCTGCCCCAGCTTTGGCTTCTACGAAGAGCCGGATTTCCGCGGCCTTCCCGCGCCGCAACTGCGCACGGTTGCCCGGCCGCCGATGGTGCTTCGCACGGTGGTTACGGCTGCTGTCGGCGCTGCCGAGCCAGGGGATCTCCCCAACAGCCAAAACTGGAAACCGGCCGCTTCTCCGTTCCTCATCAGCAACCGTCGCATCCGGGCCTGAGGGCGGAGGGGAAATCCCATCTCATCCGTTTCTCATTTCGCTCTTCGCCCGCGGCGCGGCTTTCGTGCAACATTTTCTTTGACCCGCGCTGAAATGGAGTGAAACCCGCGATATACCGCGCATCGTCCCAAATGGCCTCCAACGTGCTTATTCATTGCGCGAGGCCACACGATGAACAGTGGATACTATGCCGCCTGCACCGGACTGATGTCGCGGACCCAGGCGCTCGATACGATCGCCAACAATCTGGCCAACGTAAGTACCGCGGGTTTCCGGGCGACCCACAATGTCTTCAGCTCCATGCTGGCCTCCGCTGACAACGCCTCGCTCTCCGTCCTGAATCAGGACGCGAACGACTATGGCATTCTGAGCGGCACCGAACTGGATACGACGCAAGGCGCTCTGGTGCGGACGGGCAATGATCTCGACTTTGCCGTCGAGGGTCCCGGCTACTTTGCCGTGCAAACCGCCAACGGAACCGAATATACGCGCGGAGGCAATTTTCGCGTCTCGCCGCAAGGGCAATTGATCACGGCCGCGGGCGATACGGTGCTGGGCGAGAACGGCCCCATCGCCATCGTCGGTGAACCCGTGACCGTCAGCACGGACGGAACCATCTCGGTGAATGGCGCCATCTCCGGCCGCCTGAAGATGGTCGAGTTCGCGCCCAAAACGGCAATCCAGAGCGCGGGCGGAACGTATTACACGGCGCCCGCCGGCTCCGCCGTTGCCGCCACCAAGACGCAGGTCCGCCAGGGAATGCTGGAGAGCTCGAACGTCAATCCTGTCACCAGCGTCGTCGAATTGATTACCGCGCAGCGCGAGGTGGAGACCATGCGCCGCGTGCTCACCATGTTCAACACCGAGCTCGATAAGACCGCAGCCCAGGACTTGCCGCGCGTCAGTTGATGCGTGGCCGATTGCCGCCGAGGCAATTCTGAAAGGACTAAAAATGTTTCGTGCTCTCTACACTGCCGCCAGCGGAATGACAGCCCAGCAGTTGAACCTGGACAACATCGCCAACAATCTTGCCAACTCCAGCACCACGGGCTTTCAGCAGCGCCAGGTGAATTTCACCGACCTTCTCTATCAGAACCAGATCATGCCCGGCGCGGCCGCAACGCAGCAAACCACGGTGGCGGCCGGCCTGCAGGTTGGGCTTGGCACGCGGCCCGCTGAAACCGAGATCATTCAGACGCAAGGCGACTTCTCCACCACCGGAAACCCGCTCGACATCGCCATTCAGGGCGCGGGCTTCTTTCAGATCCTCATGCCCAACGGCCAGTTGGGTTACACGCGCGATGGCTCCTTCCACCCCGATGCGCAGGGCGAACTGGTAACTTCGGATGGCAATCCGTTGCAGCCCGCGATTACCATTCCGGCCGATGCGTTGAGCGTGACCATCGGCAGCGACGGCACGGTCAGCGTGACCCAGCCGGGCCAGACTGCGGCCACGCAGGTGGGCGTCATCCAGACGGCTTTGTTCATCAATCCCGGCGGCCTGAACAGCGTGGGGAACAACATCTATCTTCCGACCACCGCATCCGGCGAGCCGGTGGTTGGCTCTCCCGGCGGCGCGGATGGATTGGGAACGCTGCAGCAAGGCATGTTGGAGCAATCGAATGTGAGCGTCGTCAACCAGTTCGTGGCCATGATCCTGGCCCAGCGCTCCTACGAATCGAACTCGCGCGTCGTCAAGGCGGCCGACGAGATGTTGCAGCAGCTGAATCAGCTCGCACAGTAACGCATGCGAAGCAATCGGTAAAAGCGGCGGAGAGAATCGATGACGACGAAATGGTTGGCGGCTTTGCTCATGACGGCTATGAGTCTCCCCGTTTGGGGACAGTCGCAAGATCGCTTCGCGCTCACGGCGCAACAAGTTGCGCAGGCTGTCTCGGGGAAGGGAGTCGAGATCGCCGGCGAGCAGGTGTCTCTGCTGGCCAAGGTGGTTGCCAACGACCCGAATCCGCAGCTCGATCTGCTGGCGGTCGAGCCGCTCGGCGATCGCTGGTCCGGCCCGCGCTCCGAAGCCCGCACGCTGGTCAAGCTGGGCTGCCATCTGCCTGGAACGTGCCTGCCTTTCTATGCCATCGTGAGCTGGCCGCAGGGAACAGACAACCGTTCGCTTGCCGGTTCCGGCGGTTTCTCCGCCGCGGGAAATCTTATGTTGAAGCCGAAGGCTTCGGTCACCATCCGGGCCGGCGCCCGGGCAACGCTGGTCATGGACGACGACCGCTCGCATATTCAGATCGCCGTCATCACGCTCGAGAGCGGCATGGTCGGCCACAAGATTCGCGTCGCAAGCCCGGACCGCAAGCAGATCTATTACGGCGAAGTCATCGGTGCAAACCTGTTGAAGAGGAGCTTCTAGGATGCGGTTGAGATCGATTACTCTCAGACGAACCGCGATGATCGCGCTGCTGGCAGCCTCCTGCGCATGCGCCTTCAGCCAGGACACAAGCGCGACCGCGTCCCCATCCGCGCCCGCGCCCAAGAAGCATCCCAAGACGCCCGAAGAGTTGCGCGCGGACTACATCAGAAGGCTGCAGGAACGAAACGCCCCCGGAGCCGACGAGCACACCGTCGGAAGTCTCTGGACATCGCAAAGCCCGCTGGGCGATATCGCCTCCGACTACAAGGCCTACCATCTCAACGACACCATTACCATCCAGGTCTCGGTGCAGACAACGGCAACGCAATCCGGCACAGTGGATAGCGAGCGCTCTTTCACCACCAGTTCCGCTGTAACCGGCGTGATGGGCAGAACTCCGGCGTCAACCAATCCGCTGCTCTCCGCGAATTCGTCGCAGGCTCTCAAGGGACAGGGATCGACGGCGTCGAACACCCTCTTCCAGACCAATCTCACCGGTCAGGTCATCGCGGTGCTGGCCAACGGAAACCTGGTTGTGGAAGCAGGGCGCAAGATCTTCATGAACAACCAGCACGAAAACGTGATCGTGCGCGGCGTCATCCGGCCGGGAGACATCGGCCCCAATAACACCGTTGCCTCGTCGGCTCTCAGCAATCTTGAAATCGAAATGAAGGGCAAGGGAATCATCTCGGACGGCACGCGTCCGCTGAATCCTATCACCAGGGCGATCTTATGGCTGCTGAACTTTTAATCGAAAATCCGCATCAAGCGAACCGGCATGGCTGGCCGCAGCGGCTTGCGCTGCTCGCCGTGGCTTGGCTTCTCTGTTCGGTGGCCTTGCTCGGGTCAGAAGTCGACCGCAAGGTGCTGATTCGCGATATGACGCAGATTCAGGGCGTGCGCGACAATCAACTGGTCGGCTACGGCCTGGTGATCGGCCTGAGAAACACCGGCGATACGCAGCAGACCTTCTTTACCGTGCAGACGCTGGCCAATACCTTGCAGCGCATGGGAGTGCAGATTGCCCCCGGCGTGGTCGTGGTCAAGAATGTCGCCGCGGTTTTTGTCACTGCCACCTTGCCCGCGTTTGCGCGGCCGGGCATGAAAGTGGATGTCACCGTATCGTCGGTCGGCGACGCCAAGAGCGTTCAGGGCGGAGTCTTGCTGCTCACCGCTTTGCGCGCGCCCAATGGCGAGGTCTACGCCGAGGCGCAGGGACCGCTGGTCATCGGAGGCTACTCCGAGGGCGTCCCCGGCAACTCCAAAAGCGTGAATCATCTTACCGTCGGCAGAATCGCCGAAGGTGCGATTGTCGAGCGCGACGCGGCCGTCGATTTGAGCCGCTTCCGCGTTGTCTCTCTCTTGCTGCTGAGTTCCGACTTTACCGCGGCGCGCGACATTGCCGAGGTCATCAACAAGGAGTTTGGCAAGACGATAGCCAACGCCATCGACAGCCGTCGCGTCGATGTCGATGTCGCCGCCAGCGGAGCAGCCTCGGTGCCGCTTCTCATCGCGCGGGTCCAGAACCTCTCCATCCGATTCCGCGCGCCGGCCAAGGTCGTGGTCAACGAGCGCACCGGCACGGTGGTGATGGGCGGCGATGTCCGGCTTTCTCCGGTCTCCGTGATTCAGGGCAGTCTGACCATCGACGTGCAGACCACGCACGTGGTGGTGCAGCCGCCGCCGCTCTCCGGCGGCAAAGCCGAAGTCGTGGACGAAACGAAAACCACCGTGGGCGACGCGCCCGCGCAATCGATCGAACTGCAAGAGGGCGCCAACGTCGATGAGCTGATCAAGGGACTGCATGCCATCGGCGCCACGTCCCACGACATCATATCGATCTTGCAGGCGATCAAGGCCGCGGGCGGACTGCAGGCCGATCTGGAGGTGATCTGATGCCGGATCTCTCGACGTTGGGCAGCATTGCCGGAACCGTCGCGGGCTCGCTCTCGCCCAAAGCGGATCAGGTCATCCGCCAGGCAGGCTCGGCGGCCACCGAGAATGCCAAGATCGAAAAATCGGCCAAGGACTTCGAGTCCATTCTTCTGGGGAGTTGGCTGCAACAGGCGGAAGAGAGCTTTGGCTCGCTGCCGGGCGGAGACGACGACGAAGATTCGGGCAAGGAACAGTATCAGGGCATCGCCATGCAGTCGCTCGGGTCTTCGCTGACCGCGTCCGGCGGCATCGGGATTGCCAAGATGATTGCAAAGCAGCTTCACAAGGCGGAGGATGCGCGGGTTGCCGCTGCGGCGACGGCCCATCCGGCCTCTGCACACTAGGAAACTGAAGAATTGGAACCAACCTGTTGTCAATAGCTTGGGCGTCGATTGAAATGTTTGTAAGGAAACGCCGATAGCAGTAACGTTGAAACAGGAGAAGTTGCAATGAAAATCGAAGCGAACAGCCCGGCGTCGATTCAACTGCCGGTAGACAGGCTCGCCAAACAGGTTTCGAGCAGCAGCCTGACCAGTACGCAAAGTGCCACGGAAGACCGGATTACATTCCACTCCGACAGCACTTCGGTACAGGCATTGACCAGCCAGGCGATGAATTCCCCTGAGATCCGTCAGGACAAGGTGGATGCACTTCGCCAATCCGTCAGCTCTGGCAGTTACCAGGTTGACGCAACCAAGATTGCCGGCGCCCTTGTTGAAAGCAATGGCCAGTAGATAGAGGCGTTGACGGCAAGCTGAAAGACCCAATGGCCAGGCGATTGCGCTTGGCCAGAGAGGCTTGCACATGGTCGACGAAGCTATCCAGAAGCGCGATCGGATCGCCGCCACGTACCTGCATCAGTTGCAGGCGCTGGCGGCTGAAGTTGCGGCTTCGATGGATGCGATCGCCGGCAATGCATTATCTAAATTTCAAGAGAGTGTCGCCCGGCAGGAAATGCTCTGCGCCTGCCTGACACAAATGGCGAATAGCGTAAGCGAAGGATTCCGGACCCCGGAGAAGCCTTCTCATGCCTGCATCGACCCCGCCCTGGAAGGCAAGATTCGCGCCGCAAGCGGAACCCTCCGCGAATTGAATCTGCAATACGCCGCGCTGCTCCGGCACTCCGGCCGCTCCATCGCTCTTCTCTCTGCCTTGTGCAGATGCCACACAGGACAATTTCAGGAGGCTCACGGGCCCAGGCCGAAATATCAGACCTGGTCCTGTGAGATGTAATCCATGGCCTCTTTGGGTAGCGCACTGTCGATCGCCGTGCAATCGCTGAACAACGCCACGGGCGAGTTGCAGGTCACCAACAACAATATCGCGAATGCGAACACCGCCGGGTACTCCCGCCAGGTGGCCGTTCTGGATGAAGCGACGCCAACCCAGGAGGGCACCCTCAGCGTGGGAAGCGGCGCCGTTCTGGAGGGCTTCCAGAGCGTGCGCGACGAGCTGGTGCAGACGCAAATCCAGCAGGAAACCTCGGCGCAGAGCGGGGCAAACGCGCAATTGTCCGCGTTGAACGAGATCCAGCCGACGTTCACCACCTCGACCGACGATATCGGGACGGAGATGTCGGCTCTGTTCTCCAGCATTTCAAGTCTCTCCGCCGCTCCGACCAGCACGTCGGATCGCCAGGCGGTTCTCACCGCCGGCCAGAATCTGGCCTCGGCCTTCAACACCGCCTCTAGCACGCTCACCCAGCAGCAGACGGGGCTTAACACGCAGGTGACGCAGGATGTGAGCCAGATCAACCAGCTCACCCAGCAGATCGCCGCGCTCAATCCGCAGATCGCCCAATTGACGTCGAGCGGCCAAGATGGCGGTACGTTGCAGGATCAGCAGGACGCCCTGGTGCTCAAACTTTCGGCACTGACAAATGTCTCCGTGACCCAGACCGGCAACGGCGAGACAATCACGACGGGAAACGGAACGGCGCTGGTCGAGGGTTCGCAGAGTTACGCCTTGCAGGCCACGACCGGCAGCGATGGCATGATGCACGTACTCGATCAGAATGGCAGCGATATCACATCGTCGCTCACCGGCGGAGATCTGGGTGGCACCGTTCAAACGCGCGATACGACGATTCCCGGCCTGCTCACTCAATTGAATACGCTGGCCAATCAGTTTGCCACTGCATTCAATTCCGCGCAGGCCTCCGGCTACGATCAAAACGGCGACGCCGGCCAGGATTTCTTCACCGTTCCATCCACGGTTGCCGGATCGGCCGCGGGAATCAAGATGGCGATCTCCGATCCAAGTTTGATCGCCGCCAGTTCCGACGGAACCTCGGGAAGCAACGGGAACCTGACCAATCTCAGCGCGGTGCAGACCACGGCGCTACCTTCCGGCGAAACGCCTGCGGATGCGTATGCGAGCCTGGTTTACCAGGTGGGAAGTCTCACCTCCGATGCCAACGCCGAATCGAGCGCGACCACGGCCAGTCTGACGCAGTTGAACGATCAGCTCAGCTCCGTTTCAGGGGTTTCCATCGACGAGGAATCCGCCAATCTGCTCACTTATCAGCAGGCCTATGAGGCCGCTGCTCGAGTGGTCACCACCATCCAATCGCTGTTCACGGTCACGATGAGCATGGGCACCGCCTCGGCGGAGTAACAAAGGAGCGGCGAGCCGCAGGGCCGCCGGAAGAAGGGTCACGATGCGAGTTACAAACATGCTTCCCGACATGCAATATGCGATCCAGCAAAGCCAGCAGAATCTCTCCGCGGCTTTGCAACAGGTGTCGACCGGCTTGCGCGTCAATCGGCCGTCCGACGACCCCTCCGCCTCCGCCAATATGGTGGTTTCGCTTGCCGCTTCGGCGAATGTCGACCAATATACGAGTAATGTCAGCTCCTTGCTGCCGCAAATGCAAACTGCCGACTCGGCCATCAGTTCGGTAGTTACTTCATTGAACTCCGCGGTAACCCAGGGAACCGAAGGCGCCAGCGGGACAGAAAACACCGCGGACAAGCAGGAAATTGCCAGCCAGGTGCAGAGCATTCTCTCTAACATCATTACCCAGGCCAATACCTCTTACGAGGGGGCCTATGTCTTCGGCGGCTCTGAAACCAGCACGCCGCCGTTCGTGGCGGCATCGACGACATACACGTCGGCCAAAGGATCGGCCTCAAGCCCGCTCTCGACAAGCACCGCATTGACCGCCGGCTCCGTCACCACCATCAGCGACGCCACGACGGGCGAAACCATGACCTTCAAAGCCGCCGCCGGCGATACCGTCGCCACGCTGCAAACGGCGATCGCGAACGCGGTTTCCGCGGGCACTCTTTCCTCGGGAACTGCCGCGACCATTGACGATGCGGGCCACCTGGAGATTGCAACCAACTCCAGCACAAACGGCATCGTGGTCAGTTCCAACGACTCTGTTCTCGGCTCCATGAGCGCGGCTTCCGGGACTTCGGTCGCCAACGCCTATGCATACGTGGGAAACAGCAGCGTCAACAGCGTGCAGGTGGGCGACTCCATGACCGTGGCGACCAACTTGCCGGGCAATCAGTTATTCACCTCGGGGACAAACGTGATCGACTCGCTCCAGAATCTGATCTCCGCGCTTCAGAGCGGAACCTCCGCGGAGATTGGCACGGCGACAACGGCGGTTTCCACGGCATTGAATAATGTAAGCGAGCAGCGCATCCCGCTCGACAACTCCATCAGCCAACTGAATTCGCAGGAGAGCTACCTTAGCCAGGAGAAAGTTACGCTCACCACCCAGCAGACATCGCTGGTTGGTGCCAATCTGGCCGATGCGGCCACAAACCTTTCGCAGGCCGAGTTGCAGAACAGCGCGGTCATGGCGGCCGCGGCCAAGGTCCTGCCTCAAACCCTGTTGCAGTATCTGCAGGGATAGCCCAATCGCTTGCCGAAGCGCGAAGCGCTTCTCATTCTTGCTGCGCCTGCCTGGCTGGATCGCGGCTCTACCAACGCTGAAAATTTTGGATCGCATCGGAGAAGGGCATCGCGAAAATGACGGAGAAAAGCAACCTTCCCGATGAAACGTTTTACTCGGCCGCCGCGCGCGATTGTAGCGATGAATCGCAACCGCGCATAACACAATCTTCAAGCAACGGACAGAAATATTTTTCACCGGCATTGAAATCAAATTCGGCAGTGACCGATAAAGTGTCTGTCCAAGACGACCTCCTTCTCGACGACCAGGAGCCTCAAAAGCAGGCCCCACACAATGAGCCGAGTGCAGGCGCTAATAGGGCAAACAAGGAGAAACACCCATGGCACTTACAATCCTGAACAACATCTCCTCCATGACGGCGGAGAACGCATTGTCCAACACCCAGGCCAGCCTGCAAAAGACCCTGACACAGCTTTCGACCGGCATGAAAATCAACTCCGGCTCGGATGATGCGGCGGGATTGTCGATTGCGAGCGGATTGAACGCAAACATCGCCGCCCTCACCCAGTCGCAGCAGAACGCCAGCAACGGCATCGGCATGTTGCAGACCGCCGACGGCGCCCTCGCGCAGGTCACCACTCTTCTCAACCGCGCGGTCACGCTGGCCACCGAAGGTTCTACGACCGGTCTTACGCCCACCCAGTCCAGCGCGCTGAACACCGAGTATCAGTCGATCCTCTCGGAAATCGACCAGATCGGCCAGGCGACCAACTTCAACGGCAACAATGTATTCACTTCCAACTCGGCAACGAGCTTCAGCTCAACCCAGGCCAGCCTGACGGGCACCAGTGTGTTGGCGGCCGGCGACACGGTCACCATCAGCGATGCGAAGACCGGCGGCACCTTCGTCTTCACAGCGCCCGCGGGCGGCAGCACGGTCGGCGCCTTGAATACGGCGATTGCGGGTGCGGTAACCGACGGCACTCTGTCTGCCAACGTGACCGGAAATGTGTCGAGCGGGAATGAAGTCATCGCGGAGTCGGGAGTCAACCAGGACGGCATCACCGTCAGCACAAACTCCACCGCTCTGGGACCGATGGTTGCAGCCAGCAGCAACGACACCAGCACCGTCTACATCGGCGATGGCGACACTGCTTCGGGCGCCAACACGCAGATCACCACCACGATCAATGCTCTCTCCGCGGACGATCTGGGACTGACCAACAACACGTCCAACCTGAGCGACTCGGGCTCGGCAACCACGGCCCTGGCCGCGATCACGCACGCCATCAACCTCGTCTCCGCGCAGCGCGGCGTCATCGGCGCCTCGGTCAACCGGCTCACGGCCGCCAGCAACAACATGGCTTCCGAAGTCACCAACCTGCAGAGCGCGGCCAACGGCATCCAGAACGCCGACATCGGCAAGACCGTTGCCAACATGACCCAGTACAACGTCCTGCAGTCCACCGGCATGGCGGCCCTGCAGCAGTCCAACCAGGCTCAGCAGGCTGTTCTCAAGCTGGTCCAGTAACTAAACGCAGCAATCGATGCAGTACAGAAGGTGGGACCGCAAGGTCCCACCTTCGCTTCACCCTCGATGAGTCGTACTTTGAGTGGATTCCCGATCGGTTCGCCGCCAACTCACAGGTCTCCGGTATCCTAGCCGGGATCTTATGGGGAGGCGTGTACTCCATGGCGCCTTCCCGGATGATAGGTAGAAGCTATGAGCACTTCCGCGATCAATTCGGCGCTGACAAGCACAGAGACTTCGACATCGTCGGTCAATATCAGCAACATCCTGGCCGCAAGCACAGGCTCCAGCACAACAGGCATCGATGTCACCTCCGCGGTGGCGGCGGCGATCTACGCCGACCGCGCGCCGGAACGGGCCTGGGAAGCCGACCAGACGACGCTCACCAGCCAGACCACCGCGCTGACCTCGATCCAGACAGCCACCCAAGCTCTCGCCACCGATCTGGAAAACCTGAACACCTTGAGCGGCCCCTTGTCGGCAAGGACCGTCACCTCTTCCAATAGCAGCTATCTAAGCGCCACGGCAGCCACCGGAACGACCACTGGCACGCACACGGTGATCGTGAACAGCCTGGCCGCCACGGGGTCGTGGTACTCCGACCTCGAATCCAGCGCGACCTCGACGCTGCCCTCATCGTCGCTCACGATCACCACCAACGCAGGCGCCAAGGCAACCTTCGACACTGCCGGCGATACGCTGAACAGCCTCGCCAGCGCCATCAACTCGTCCAGCCTCGGCGTCACGGCCACGGTTGTAACCGACTCCACGGGCTCCAGGCTGGCCATCATCTCCAATTCCTCGGGCAGCGCCGCCGACTTCTCGATCTCGTCCTCGAACTTCACCGGCACATCCTGGACCTCTCCCGATATGGCCACCGGCGACACGCTGGGCGCCAACAGCGTGACGCTGACGAGCAGCGCCGGGACCGTGACGCTGAATACGACTTCGGGCGAGACCTATGCGCAACTCGCGGCCGCGATCAACAACGCAACAGTTGCAACCAGCTACACCTCGGCGCAAGCCTCCCTGACCAGTTCCACGCCGCTGACGTCCGGCTCCGTCACCACCATTCAGGACGGCTCGACTGGCAAGACATTTGCCTACACGGCCACTGCGGGAGCTACGGTCGGCGATCTGAACAACGCCATTGCGGCCGCGGTGACCGCCGGCACCCTCTCCGCCAACGTAACCGGCTCCGTTTCCGGCGGCAGCGAAGTCATCTCGGAGGGCTCTACCGATCAGGGAATCGCGGTCTCAAGCAACGATTCCGTGCTGGGCGCAATGAGCGCGACCGCCGGCGCAACCACGCCGCTTGGCCTGACCGCGACGGCGGGCAGCGACTCGAACGGCACCAACCTGTCCATCGCGAGCAGCAACGGTTCGTCGTTCACCATCAACGAGCCGGCCTTTGGATTTACCCAGGCCGTGGCGGGAGCCAATGCCTCCCTGACCGTGGACGGCGTGCCGGTCAGCAGCGCGAGCAACACAGTCACCGGAGCGATCTCTGGAGTGACGCTGAGTCTTCTCGGCGCAGATCCCGACAGCGAGATCGACCTGACAGTAGCTTCCGACGCTTCCTCGGTCTCAACGGCGATCAACCAGTTTGTCAGCGATTACAACACGGCGCTGGGGCTCGTGAACAAGCAGTTTACCGATACCACCACCACGGGTTCGTCCGGCACCACGACCAGTTCGGAAGGGGTTCTCGCTTCCGACCCCACGCTCGTCTCGCTGCAGAGCACGATGGAGTCGGCGCTCGGCTATCTCTACACGCCGTCGTCGGGATCGACAACCGTTTCAAACCTAAGCGATCTGGGCCTTACGGTTGCCGATAGCGGCACCCTCACGGTCGATACAACCACACTGGACAATGCGCTTACGAACAATCCGACCGACGTGCAGAACTTTTTCGAGGGCTCGGCGTTGAACGGCTTTGCCAACACGATGTACAACGCGCTGAATACCTTCACCGAACCGGATACCGGCGCTTTCACACTGGATCTGAACAGCATCAGTTCCGCGAGCAAAAGCATCACTTCGGAAATCAACCAATTCGAGACAGGTTACATCGCCAGCCAGCAGACGGTTCTCACCGCCGACTACACCGAGGCCGAAGTCGCTCTGCAGGAACTTCCGCAAGAGATGCAGGAACTGAATTCGGAACTGGGCTTCACCAACAATTCGAGCAACGGATAAAGATCATGACAACGGAACTGACATATCGCAGGACCTCCATCGCCGGCGCCAGTCCTCTCGGACTGATGATCGCGCTTCTCGATACCTTGGTGGGCGATTTCCGCCGCGCGGCCGATGCCCTTCACAAGAACGACATCGAGACGCGGTGCAGGGAAATGAACCATGCCGCGCTCGTGCTCGGCCAACTGGAGAGCTGGGTCGATCTGAAGAACGGCGGCGAGTCGGCGCAGACCCTGGCCAGGTTCTATGCATATCTGCGCGCAAAGATGATGGAGGCGGCCGTCAACAAGTCGGCCAGCATTTTGGAGACGCAGATCGAGTCGGTGCTGCACGTGCGCACCGCCTGGCAGCAGTTGGACGCTACGCCTCCGCCGGCGCCGGAAGAGCCGGCCAACGAGGCGAGCGGGCAGACGGGCGCGGTGTATGCGCGGGCCACCGACATCATGGCCGATCGGATTCCGTTTTCGCAATCCGCCTGATGCCGCGGCGGGCAGGCGGGCGACAGCGAGCTCCCGCTTGCCCGCGGAAACTTCTCTCGCCGGCGCTCCGGGGGCCATGGCATTTTTGGACGCAAGACTTGCAAAGCGCCTGACTCGCGGGTCGAGAGTCAATCGTCAACCTTAGGGCGGCTGCAAAGTTTCCGGTTTTCCGCACTGGCCGCAAGCGCGGGTATGCGAGGGATGAATGAAGGCGCTGATCGTCGAAAGTTCGAGCACCATGAGATCCGTTTTGCGCCGCATACTCTCCATGCGCGGGTTTGACGTTGCGGAAGCGGACAGTGCGCAACAGGCATTGGAGGTTTACCACGGGATGGAAAGGGTCGATCTCGTCCTGGTGGACTGGGTGCTGAACGAGATCGACAGCCTGGAGTTCATTTCCCAATTGCGGCTTGAGAATGCGCACCATACGATGGTGCTCATGCTGGCCGCCGCCGAACCGGGGATCAGGGAACTCCATCGCGCGCTCATCGCGGGAGCCGACGATTACCTGATAAAGCCCTTTACTTCGCTGCAGATGGATGAGAAGCTGGCAGAGGCAGGTTTCCTCTTGCGGTCGTGAGCGCGCCATGGCATGGAACCCACAGTTGCGGCGCAAACTCATGCGGATAAACCCGCCGGGGCTCGCTTGCGGCGGTCGCAAGCAACTGCGGCTCGTTCACTTGCGATCGTCGTTCTCCCCCCTTGGGCCCGCCCAGGCTCTCCTTGTGGAAGAGCATCTTCCTTATGCCGATAAGAACGGTTGCCTGCGGCGCTTGAATCTCTGCGGCCTGAAACGCCCGCACCGGCAACTTGCGCCGGCGCAGCCGGCGAAGGGAGCTCAAGGTGAATAGAGGCACGTTGAGTGGAATCGTCATCGCGATGGTGGGGATCGCGATCGGCCTCTACCTGGACGGCGGCAAGTTTGGGCAGATGTTGCAGCCCACGGCGGCCCTGATTGTCTTTGGCGGCACACTGGGCGCGGTGATGGTGCAGTTTCCCTTTTCCGTGGTCATGCAGGCGGTGCGGCAGTTGAAAGGCGTCTTCGTCCATATCCCCGATCCCGGCCCGCAGTTGATCGAAGATCTCAAGCGCTATGCCGCGCGAGGGCGCAGGAATGGACTCCCTTCTCTCGACGCGGAACTCGACCTGATCGAGGACCCGTTCTTCAGAAAAGCCCTCACTCTCGCCGTGGACGGCACGCATCCGGACGAGTTGCGCCAGACGATGGAACTCGAAATGGACAAGGAAGCCGACCGGGAAGAATTGTTTCCCAAAGTCTTTGAGGCCGCGGGCGGTTTCGCCCCGACCATCGGCATTCTCGGCGCCGTCATCGGACTCATCCAGGTCATGCAGCGGCTGGAAAACATCAACGAAGTCGGGAAGGGAATCGCCGTCGCCTTTGTGGCGACCATCTACGGGGTCGGCTCCGCGAACATCTTCTTTCTGCCCTGCGCGGGAAGAATCAAGATGATGATGCAGCGCAAACAGGTGCTCCGCGAATTGATTCTCGATGGCGTCATCTCCATCGTCGAGAAGACAAACCCCAGGGTTCTTCAATCGAATCTCGCCGTCTATCTGAGCGAGCCGGCCCCGCGGGAGAGGACATCGAGAGCCTCGCTGGTGACGAAATGAGAAGGCGGGTTCGCAGCAAGGACGCGGTGCATACCGACCGCTGGATGGTCTCCTATGCGGATTTCATGACCCTCATGTTCGCCCTTTTTGTGGTGCTGTTCGCCTCCGCCTACCACGACAAGCAAGCTATCGAGAGAGTCTCCCATGCGGTAAAGAATGGCTTCCAGCAGATGGGCGCATTTTCTGAGTTCGGCATCCCGTCCGCGGGCGGCACCGCTTCTGGCGCTGCGCCGGCGGCAAGCCCAGCGGCAAGCCCTCCCCAGGCCTCCCCCAACGCGGGCATCGACGTCGAGGAACTGCACCAAAAGCTCAATAAGGCGCTGGGCAAGGAGATCGCGCGCCAGGAAGTTGACATGCGCATGACGCCCGAGGGCTTCGTGATCAGCCTGCATGAGCTGGGCTTCTTTGACAGCGGCCAGGCGCAACTGCTTCCCGGAGCCGCCGAGAAGATCAATCGCATCGCGGCCGTGCTCATCCAATACGGCCTCGATATGCGCGTGGAAGGGCATTCCGACAATGTTCCGATCCACAATGCCATGTTCAATTCAAACTGGGATTTGTCTGCCGCGCGCGCCATGGCCGTGGCGAAGATGCTGCTCGCTGAGTCTGGCTTCGATCCCAGGCGGCTGTCGATCGCGGGCTATGCCGAGTATCATCCCTCCGCGAGCAACGATACTGCGGAAGGCCGCCGGGCCAACCGGAGGGTTGATATTGTGGTGGTAGCCATGACCAGGGCCCCCGAGGCGAAAACTCCATAATTTAGCCTAAACGCAGAAAGACCGGAAACCGCAGTTCCCGGTCCGGCTTTTGGATCGCCTTGGAATAACACATGCTTTGACGGACGATGGCGTTTCTCCCGGTGAAGGATCAATGCGCCACAAGCCGGATAGGAATAAACGGCGCGAGTATGGCAAATCTTCCGCCCTGATAACCCTCGACTGTAACAGTGAAGTAACTCCGATGGAAAGGCTCTTTGTAAACCTTTGCCGCGGGTCCCTCGATGTAAGCGGGGTCCGTGACCATCTTGGTGAAGACCGCCCGGCCCTCCGTTGAAATGACGGTGGCGGCGATGTTGAACACCTCGGAGATTGCGTCGCGCATCAGCTCCTCGAATGGAGACACCTTCAGGTGCTCCTTGACCGCCGCGTCCGGCAGTCCCACCAAGGCGCCTGCGATCGATCCCATCAGGTGCAGATCCGCCTTGACGATGATCGCCATGTCATTCGGCGGAAGCGCATAAACTCCGTATATCTGCCGGATCTTCATGTCCAGCGAAAACTTCGTCTGAACAAACGCCACCTTGCGGCCAGTCAGTTGCGAAAAGCACCGCGAAAGAACGTATGGGCTGACCTCTGCCATCTTCTAACACCTGCCAAGAATCGGAGTCAAAGCATTCTGCACGTCTTCGGGCGTGAAGGGCTTGGAAATCAGAAAGGTCGCTCCGGAGTTCATCGCCAGCTCCCTCATCCCTTTCGATGTCTCCGAGGTGATGAATCCGAAGGGAACATCGCCTTGCGTGGCCCTGACCTGGTGCAGAAGATCGATCCCCGACATCTCCGGCATGTTCCAGTCCGACAGGATCAGCGCCGGCGGACCCTCGCGCAGTTTCTCCAATGCTTGTACTCCGTTCTCCGCTTCGCCCACAACAAGCCCGCGATAGCCAGCCTGCCGGATCGCTCGCTGGATGATCATGCGCATTGTTCTGCTGTCATCGACTAGAAGAATATCCATGCGACCGCCTCAATCATTGTCATTTGCCGCAAAAAAACGGCGAATCGGCGGGTAAACCCGCCTCGTTCAGCTCCTTATCGGCACATTCCGGGAAAACGGTCAGGGGAAGCCCGCAAAAGCGCTCTGGAATGAGCCGCAACGTCATGGCCCACAGCCTCCGTGCGGGAGCTGAGATTGGAAGAATACCACGCCGGCCGGCGCTCGTTCATGCCGCCAGCGCCAGAGCGCCCCCTGGCGGCCTCCCCGCGCCTGAATTGCCGTCGGCGGGATGGCCCGGAATCGCTCCTCCTTCGCCGCCGCTCCCAGCGCATTTGAACTCCTCCCATGCAAATGCCGATAGAACAGCCTCAAGAGGTTACGCGGTATGTGCCTCGGAAAACGCGGTAGCGGGACGCGCGGCGCCGAGAAAGAAGAAGGGGATCATGGACACTGCAAGCATGGAAGATCTGGAAACGATTCGAGAGTTTCTGGTGGAGAGTCATGAAAACCTTTCGCGTCTGGACCTGGACCTCGTCGAGCTCGAGAAGCATCCGCAGGATGCCGGCCTGCTGGGCAGCATCTTCCGCACCATTCACACCATCAAGGGCGCATGTGGCTTCCTGGCCTTCTCCACCTTGGAAGGCATCACGCATCAGGCGGAAAGCCTTCTGAGCCAGTTGCGCGATGGCAAGCGCCAGCTCACGCCGGAGCTTGTCTCTCTGATTCTGGAGACCGTGGACGCAACGCGCAAGGTGCTCGCCGCGATCGAGGCGACCGGCAAGGAGGGCTCGCTCAGCTTTGACGATTTGACCGCCCGCTTGCGCGCCGCGGCGGATTTGAAGGCCGAGGCTGCCAAGCAGCCCGCACCCGCAACGCCTGCTCCGCCCGCGCCGGTTGAGGTGCAGGCGCCCAAGGTCGAAGCGCCCGCCCCGCCCGCCCCCGTTGTGCTCCAGGAGCAGCCGGCCAGCGAGAAGGCCGAAGACAGGCGGTCGGGGGAAGACCGCAGGAAAGAAGAAGACCGGCGCAAAGAAGAAGGGCGCCGCGAAGAAGACGCCGAACACCATTCCGCCGCCGTGGATTCCAACATCCGCGTCGGTGTGGGCTTGCTCGACAAGCTCATGGACCTGGTTGGCGAGCTCGTGCTTACCCGGAATCAGATACTCCAGTTCAACACCGAGCGTGAAGACGCCGCTCTGAACGCTACCTCGCAACGGCTGAACCTGATCACCACCGAGTTGCAAGAGGGCGTGATGAAGACGCGCATGCAACCCATCGGCGTGGTGTGGAACAAGCTGCCGCGCGTGGTGCGCGACATGGCGGTCGCCCTGGGCAAGCAGATCCAGTTGGAGATGGATGGCGCCGAGACGGAACTCGACCGGACCATCATCGAAGCCATCAAGGATCCCCTGATGCACCTGGTTCGCAACTCCTGCGATCACGGCATCGAGCTGCCCGACGCCAGGGTGCGCGCGGGCAAGCCGGCCCAGGGGTCGCTCACCCTGCGCGCCTATCACGAGGGCGGCCAGGTCAACATTGAAATCGGCGACGACGGAGCGGGAATCGACGTTGCGCGCGTCAAGCAGAAGGCCATCGAGAAAGGGCTCCTGCGCCCCGAGCAGGTGGATAAGATCAGCGACCGGGAAGCTCTGAATCTTATCTTCCTGCCCGGGTTCTCGACCGCGAAAACGGTGACCAATATCTCCGGCCGCGGAGTCGGCATGGATGTGGTGAAATCCCACATCGAAAAGATCGGCGGCGTCGTCGATCTCTTCAGCCGGCCCGGCGAGGGAGCCACAGTCAAAATCAGGATTCCGCTTACCCTGGCCATCATCCCCGGCCTGGTGGTCACCAGCGGCGGCGAGCGGTTTGTCATCCCCCAGGTGAGCCTGTTGGAACTGATCCGCATCGAAGGAGACGATTCCGAAAAATCCATCGAGGATGTGCATGGAACGCCGGTTTATCGCCGGCGCGGCAGCCTCTTGCCCATCGTCTATTTGAACGAGGTGCTCGATCTGAACGGCGCTGGGCGCGATCAGGCGGTCAGCATGGTCGTGCTGCAGGCCGAAGACCGGCAGTTCGGCCTGGTCGTAGACGGCATCAGCGACACCCAGGAAATTGTGGTCAAGCCGCTCGGAAAACAGTTGAAGGGGCTTACCTTGTACGCCGGCGCAACCATCATGGGAGACGGCCACGTCGCCCTCATCCTCGACGTGCTCGGCATCGGCCAGCGCTCCGGGGTCTTCGACGAATCGCGCGAGCAGGCGCGTGTTGCGGAGAAGCAAAAGACGCAGTCGATCGCGGAGCAGCAGCGGCTGCTGTTGTTCAGCGCGGGTTCCTTCGATCGTTTGGCCATTCCGCTCTCTCTCGTCGCCCGGCTCGAGGAGTTCCCGCGCTCCCTGATCGAACATGCCGGCGGCGGCCAGGTGGTGCAGTACCGGGATCGCATTCTTCCCCTGGTTTCGCTTCGCGATGTGCTGGAGTCCGGCGCGAGCGATCCGAGCGCGAGCTGCGATCCCGTGCAAGTGGTGGTCTTCAACGACGGCGATCGCAGTGTCGGCATGGTGGTTGACCAGATCGTGGATGTGGTTGAAGAAGTGGCCAAGGTGCGCAAGAAGTCGGGCCGCAAAGGCCTGCTCGGCTCCGCGGTCGTGGGCAAGCGGGTCACGGACTTCCTGGATCTCAACGCGGTGATTCGCGCGGCGGAGGGAATTTGGGATTCGGACATGGATGAGCAGGCGAACAGCAAGTGCATCCTCGTCGCCGATGCCTCGTCGTTCACGCGCGGCATGATCAAGAGCGCGCTGGATATGGCCGGTTACATGGTTCTGGAGGCCGCAACGCAGGCCGAGGCGATGCAAAGGCTGGAGCAGCATCAGGCGGACGTGATTCTGGCGTCGCTGGATCTGCCCTCCAAAGGCGCCTCCGCTCTGCTGACCGCCCTGCGGCGCCGGCCGGAATGGGAAGGCATTCCGGTTCTTGCCCTCGCCGAGTCGGGCGAGCCGGTCCGCGTATCGGCCGCGCGGAAGGCGGGCTTCACAGACTGCCTGTCTAAGTCCGACCAGGAATTGGTGCTTGAATCGGTGGCGCGCATCGTTTGTCCGCCGGCTTCAGCGGAGGAAGAACTGGTGTGCGCAGGTGAGGAGAGATAACCAATGACGATCGAAACGGCGGTCCCAAGCCAGGAGCAGGCCCAGGCGAGCGGGCAGTTCTCAACGTTCTTCGTCGCCGACATGTTCTTCGGCGTGGATGTCCTCGATGTCCAGGAAGTGTTGCGCGCCCAACAGATGAGCCCGGTGCCGCAAGCGCCGGATGTCATTGAGGGCTTGATCAACCTGCGCGGACAGATCGTGACCGCCATCGACATGCGGCGCCGGCTCCTGTTGCCGCCACGGGACGAGGACGAGGACCCGATGAACATGGTGATCCGCACCTCCGATGGCGCGGTCAGCCTGCTGGTGGATGAGATTGGAGACGTGCTGGACATGGACGCCAGCACCTACGAGCAGCCTCCGGACAATCTCGATCCGGCGGCGCGCGAACTTATTCGCGGAGTCTACAAGCTCAAGAGCCGCTTGCTGCTGGTTCTCGACACCGAGAAGGCGGTCGAAGTCGAAAGCACGATGAGTGTTCGTCGCAGGAATCTCGACGGTCCTTCCTCCGCGGCGGCGTCGCCGCGAAGACGCGCCGCGCCCGCGCCTGTCTCCGTCGCGACGGAGCCTCGCGATGCCGCGCAGCAGCAAAAGCCGGCGAAGGCCGTAACCAGAAAAGTCACTGGAAAGAAGGCCGCGGCCGCGGCTCGCTGAGCACATGCGGCGCGCGGAGGACAATGTGCCGGCGCCGCACGGGCAGCGGACTAAGACAGGCCGCAGTTGAAAGCAATAACTGAAGTGTGGGCGGCAAAGACGGCGGATCGGGTAATTTTCATGCCTGACTTCGCTGAGCAACACAGAACAATCTGCCGATAAGGATTTGCCGCACCCAATGCTGGAATCAGGCGCCGCTCGGGAGCATCGCAGGATGGGTGCTTGAGCGAGCCTGGCGGGCCGGGCAGTTGAATGGGCAGGAAGGCTTGCGAAGAAGCGCGACCACCCGAAGGAGCAAAGAAAATGAAGTGGTTTTATGACATGAAGATTGGCATTCGACTCCTCGCGGCTTTCATCGTCGTGGGAGCCATCACCGCCATCATCGGCTTTTTGGGCGTTGCAAGTTTGGGCAAGATTGCGCAGTTGTCCAAAGCATCGTATGAGCAGGAAACGCTTGGTATCGCCAGCCTCAAACAAGCCTGCATCGATATTGTCAGCATGGATAGGGCCACCAAGAGCCTGATGCTTTCCAACACCGCGGAAGAGCGCGAGGAAAACAAGGCCCAGGTGGACGCGTTCCAGGGGCTCGTCAACGACGACCTCGCCAAGGCCAAGCCGTTGATCCACACCGACAAGGGCAAGCAACAGTTGGCGCAGGTCGAAGAGGCCTGGAAGGAAAGCCAGGATTCGAATAGCCAGGTCATCAGCGCCGCCATGGGCGAGAAGCTCGACCAGAAGCGGGCTTCGGTCGAGCTTTCCTTTGGCGAAGGCCGCACCAAGACGGACGCCGTCGAGGATCTGCTGGCGCAGATGGCATCGGACAAGGAAGATACCGCCAAGCAGGCCCAGGAGGAAACGGACAAGACATACCACGCCAGCCGCACCTTCATGCTCACGCTGGTCTTTGCTGGCGTTCTGCTCGGCCTTGGGCTGGGCGTGTTCATATCGCGCAGTATTTCCAAGCCGCTTGGCCTCATCGCGGACGTGGCGCGCAAGATTGCCGAAGGCGACGTGAACCAGAAGATCGAATACCGCGGCGGCGACGAGGTTGGCATCCTGGCCGATTCCTTCCGCGGCGTCATCGATGCCGTGAACTCGCTGACGCGGGATGCGTTCATGCTTTCCGAGGCGGCCGTGCAGGGCAAGCTGACGACGCGCGCCGACCTGAGCAAGCACCGGGGCGACTTCCGCAAGATCGTCGAAGGCGTGAACCAGACCCTCGACGCCGTCGTCGGCCCGCTGCATCTCGCGGCCGAATACGTTGAACAGATCGGCAAGGGAATCGTCCCGCAAAAAATCACCGCCAGTTACAACGGCGACTTCAATGTCATCAACAACAACCTCAATGCCTGCATCGACGGCCTCGCCGGCCTGGTGGAAGCGAATGCGGTTCTGCAGAAGATGGCGGTCAACGATTACAGCCACAAGGTCGAAGGCAGTTACGAAGGAGTCTTCTCCAGCGTTGCCGAGGCCGTGAATGGCGTCCAGGCGCGTATTGGCCATATGACGGGCACGATCAAGAATGTCGCGCAAGGGGAACTCGGGGAGCTGGGCGAATACAAAACGATCGGCCGCAGGTCGGAAGGCGACGAAGTGATTCCGGCGCTCATCGAGCTGATGGAGAACATCAAGGCGCTGGCCGATGACGCGAACATGCTCACGCTGGCGGCCGCCGACGGCAAACTCTCGACGCGCGCCGACGTCTCCAAGCACCATGGCGACTATCGCAAGATCGTGGAAGGCATCAACAGCACCCTCGACGCCATCATGCTGCCCATCGAGGAAGAGATTCACGTGCTCCGCCAGATCCGCGGCTGCAACCTGCGCCAGAAGGTCGAGGTTGCCTGCAAGGGAGATCACGAGAAGCTGAAGAACGCCGTCAACGGCGTGCACGACTGGCTTAACGAACTGGTCGCCTTCGTCACCAAGATCGCCAACGGCGACATGACCGCTTCCATGGCCAAGGCCTCGGAGCAGGACCAGATTCACGAGTGGCTGTCGATGCTCAAGCACAACATCAACGCGCTTGTCAGCGATGCCACCATGCTGGCCGAGGCTTCGGCAAAAGGCAAATTCGACATGAGAGCCGACGCCTCGAAACATCAGGGCGGCTATCGCACCATCATCGATGGCGTGAACCAGACGCTGGAGGCGATCGTGGCGCCGCTCAAGGCTACGGCCGAAAGCGCAAGCACGCTGGCCTCTTCTTCCGAGGAACTCACGGCCGTCAGCCAGGTCATGGCCAGCACCGCCGAGGAGACTGCCGTCCAGGCCAACGTGGTGTCGGCCGCCAGCGAACAGGTTTCCAGAAATGTCGCGTCGGTGGCTACCGCCTCTGAGCAGATGCAGGCCTCGATCCGCGAGATATCGAAGAACGCCAACGACTCGGCGCGCGTGGCCAAGAATGCGGTGGGCGTGGCGCAAACGACCAACGAAACCATGAGAAAGCTGGGCGACTCCAGCCAGGAGATCGGCAACGTGATCAAGGTCATCACCTCGATCGCGCAGCAGACCAACCTGCTGGCGCTGAATGCCACCATCGAGGCCGCGCGCGCTGGCGAAGCGGGCAAGGGCTTCGCGGTTGTGGCCAATGAAGTGAAGGAACTCGCCAAGCAAACCGCCAAGGCGACCGAGGAAATCAGCCAGAAGATCGAGGCCACCCAGGATGTGACCAAGGGCGCCGTCTCGGCCATCGAGGAGATCAGCGCGATCATCAACCAGATCAACGATATCTCCAACAGCATTGCCTCGGCCGTGGAAGAGCAGACCGTCACGACCAATGAAATCGGGCGCAGCGTATCGGAAGCGGCCCAGGGAATGAACGACATCACCAAGAACATTGCCGGAGTCGCAACCTCGGCGAAGAACACAACCCAGGGAGCCAACGACACCAAATCGGCCTCAGTGGAACTGAGTCAGATGGCGGCCACGCTCCAAACAGCCGTATCGAAGTACACGTTTTAACCAGGCCGACGGCTTGAGAAACTGCCCGGCGGTTAGCTTCCAGCCGCCGGGCCGCACCTCAAACAACGAAAGCGGATGAAGCATGAGCAAAGCACTTGTTGTAGACGACTCCAAGACAATTCGGATGATTATCCGCCGAATCCTGATCGAGCTGGGCTATCAGGTCTGCGAGGCCGGCAACGGCATCGAGGCGCTGAAGGTGCTCGAAACCGAGAGGGCCGAGGTGGAGCTGGTTCTGGCGGATTGGAACATGCCGGAGATGAATGGCCTGGAGTTGGTTAAGCAATTGCGCCAGATTCCAGAATTGTCTTCCCTGAAAGTCATCATGGTCACTACAGAAACGGAAATGAGCCAGATGGCGTCGGCCCTCGAAGCCGGAGCCAATGAGTACGTCATGAAGCCGTTTTCAAAAGACATCCTCATGGAAAAGCTCGATCTCCTTGGAATGGGTTCCCTAGCGAGGGTGTAACAATGGCCGTGCTCAACCTGCGGTATCTTCAACCTGGAGAACGCATTCGCGTGATGGTGGTGGATGACTCGGTGGTCATCCGCCGGCTCGTCACTCATGCGCTCGAACAGCATCCGGCGCTCGAGGTGGTGGGAACCGCCTCGAACGGTTCAATCGGATTGCAACGAATCCCGCAGTTGAATCCCGATGTCGTCACATTGGATATCGAAATGCCGGACATGGACGGCCTGGAAATGTTGCGGCGCATCCGCCGCGAATATCCCAAGCTGCGGGTCATCATGTTCAGCACGCTCACCGAGCGCGGCGCCGCGAAAACCCTGGAAGCGCTGACTCTGGGAGCCGACGACTACGTGACCAAGGTCTCCAACGAAGGATCGCTCGACCGCTCCATGATTTCGCTGCGGGAAGAGATGATCCCCAAGATCATGCAGTTCTTCCGCCTGCCGGAACAGGACCGTCCTGCGGCCCGGCCAGAGCCTGTGAAGATCGCCACGGGTTTCTCCGCCCTGCGCTCCATGCCCATCTCCCTAGGCATGAAGGTGCGGCCCAAGGTGGTGGTGATCGGCGTTTCCACTGGAGGACCGACCGCGCTGGGCGAAATCCTGCCCTGCTTGCCGGCCGGCTTCCCCTTGCCCATCCTGGTTGTGCAGCATATGCCGCCTCTTTTTACCCGGCTGCTCGCTGAACGCCTCAACTCCACTTGCCGCATGCCGGTTGGCGAAGCGGCTCAGGACAACCCGGTTCTGCCGGGCAACATCCTGTTAGCGCCCGGCGATTATCACATGAAGGTGGCTTCCAACGGAGGCGGCATGCACGTCCTCCTGGATCAGTCGCCCCGGCAGAATTCATGCCGCCCCGCGGTCGATGCGCTCTTTACATCCGCTGCGGAAGCCTTTGGCGGCGCGGTCCTGGCCGTCGTTCTCACAGGCATGGGCCAGGATGGCTTGCGCGGCGCCGAGATCCTCAAGGCGCAGGGCGCCAGCGTCTTTGTTCAGGATGAGGCATCCAGCGTCGTCTGGGGCATGCCCGGCGCCATTGTGAATGCCGGTCTCGCCGACCGCGTTCTGCCGCTCGATCAAGTCGTGCCTGAGATTCTACGCGTTACCGGAAATGTTTAAGAGGGAGCTCGATGGGCAGCCACGCACTAGTAACGGAGATTCTCCCGGAGAACTACAAGTTTCTTCAGAAGCATGTCTATTCCCAGGTGGGAATCGTGCTCGAGGACAACAAACACTATCTCTTCGAAAGCCGGCTTGCGCCGATTGTGAAGCAATTCAGCCTTGGCTCCATCAACGATTTGTGCGCCGTTCTCCTTTCCAAGCACAACCCGGAGATCGGCCAGCAGGTTGTCGAGGCGATGACCACGAATGAGACCTACTTCTTTCGCGATCCCGCCCAGTATGAAGCCATTCGAACCGTCCTGCTGCCCCGGCTGAGAGAAGAGCGGCAGGCGACGAAGAAGCTGCGTTTCTGGTCCGCGGCTTCATCCACCGGCCAGGAAGCGTACAGCCTGGCCATGCTGCTGCTGGAAGAAGGGCTGCAGGACTGGAACATCCAGATCCTGGGCACCGATTTCTCCTCTCAAGTCATCGAACGCGCCAGCGCCGCGAAATACCATCAGATCGAGGTCAATCGCGGACTGCCCGCCACGTTGCTGGTGAAGCATTTCCGCCGCATCGGCCTGGACTGGCAATTGAATGAGCGTGTACGCCAGATGGCTCGCTTCGAAACCATCGATCTGCGCAAAAGCATGCGCACCCTGGGTCCGTTCGATCTGGTGTTCTGCCGCAATGTGCTGATCTATTTCGACAACGAAACCAAGCGCAACATCCTCAAGGAAATCCACAGCACGTTGTATCGGGGCGGTTGGCTGCTGCTAGGCGGCGCCGAGTCGGCCTTTGGCCTCGATGAGTGGTTCGACCGGAAGTCCGTAGGAAACATGACCGTCTACGTCGCCAGATGAAAGGAACTGTATGGTAGCCGATGTGAGCGTTGAAATGCTGGTGGACATTGTGAAGTCCGTGTTCGCTACAATGATGGACCTCGATGTGACCGCCAACGGCGCACCCTTTGTCACCTCGGGGGATCGATTGACCTCGTTTGTTCAGCTTACGGGCGAGTGGAATGGCACCATCCTGCTGGAGTGCAACCGGCGGCAGGCGTGCGGGTTCGCGGGCCGCATTCTTGCCATGGACCCTCCCGAAACCGTGGACGACGACGTGCGCGATGTGCTGGGCGAGCTCGCCAACATGATCGGCGGCAACATGAAGTGCGGAATGGCGACCGGCGTTCGCCTCTCCATGCCCACCGTGCTGGATGGCAGCGACTATGACCTGCGCGTTTGCGGGTCGCAGGTTCAGGAACGCGTCGCCTTTGAATGCGCCGAAGGCCACTTCTGGGTCACGGTCCTCGCCAAGGGGACTGAGGATTCGCATTGTTAGGCGGGCTTCTTCGTTCGCCCTCCGATTCAGGCCAATTGTGAGCTTGTGCGCTCCGCAAGCGCCGTCGCTGCGGGCGAGGCGGGGTTTTGCTCCGCACCCGCTCTCGACAGCAGAAGATCGCGCACGGCCGCATGAATGCGCGCCACGGCCGAGCGCCGGTAATCCCAGCGCTCGTCCGGGGCCGGTTGCTCGACCACCATCGTTGCGTTGGCCTCGAAGAGCAGAACATCGCCCTGCCGATTGAGGCCGAAATCGATGCCGCCATAGTCCAGGCCCAGCGCCGCTTGCACCGCTTCCAGCGCGGCCATCGCCTTGCCGCCCAGCACGGCGGGCATCGCGGCGAGAAACGCCGCTTCTTCGGCGCGGTGATCCGGACGATCCGCCATGTCGGCGCTGAAGTAGTGAATCTTCCAGTTCGGCGAGATGGCCAGGTGCAGCGGATAGAGCCGGCCGCCCACCATCATGGCGCGATACTTCCGCGCGCAGCCGTCGGCGCCGCGGGCATCGAGGTATTCAATCGCCAGCACCTCGGCCTCGGGCCTTCCCAGTCCAGGCAGCGCCACCACGGCGCCGCGAAGATCCTCCGCCGACTCAACCCGGACAAAATGCTGCCCCATGTGGAAGCCCGGCGTTCGCACCAGCAGCGGAAAGCTGAAGCCGCGCGCGGCCAGCGCCTCCGCTCCATCCGTTCCGGCCAGCACCGCGTGGGGAAAGATTGCCGTTGCCGGCGTAATCAGTCCCGGCACCTTGCCCAAACGGCTGGCATTGTCGCAACGTCCTGTCGCCCGCACCGCGGCCGGCGCATTCACAACCGGCGCCGTCGTCCGCTTCAGCAGCGATACCGCCGCCTGCAGCGCCTCCTCGGCCAGATCGGCGTCGCCAATGCCGTTGATCGCCAACCGATGCGGCGGCAGCGGTTGCGTGGCGTCGAAAAAGTCCGCAACCACTACATAGGTTTGAAAAATACGCTCGTCGAGCAGCCTCTCGATGGGCGTGTTGCCGCCGGTGGATGAAACCAGCAGCAGCACGGGGATCGGTTCCGCATCGCCCCGGTAAGGGGCAGGGAAGACGCTCTGCCGGCCGAACGATTTGCGCTGGTGCAGCTTCGCCGCATCCGGGTCGCCCAGTTGCGTCAGTGCGTAATACATGCCTCCGTGCGCCTGCGGAAACTCCGGATCGATCTCCAGCGCCGCTTGGTAATGCTTTCGCGCCTCCTCGGGATTGCCGCTCTCCAGCAGCACGCTGCCCAGGTTCACCCGGCAGACGATGTCTTCCGGATGGTGCTTCACGGCTTCCGCATAGACCATCTGAGCGGCCTTGAGCTGCCGCTCGGCCACCAGCAGCTTTCCCAGCCCAAACAGGTTGGGCAAATGCGTGGCATCGAGCGCGAGAACCTTGAAGTGGTCGGCCCTGGCCTCCAGGTTGCGCCCCAGCGCGGCCAGCAGCGTCGCCCGCTCCACGCGCAGAGCGACTTCCATTTCCCTGGGCAAATCCGCCTGCGAATCCAGTTGCGCGTCAAGCTGCCGCACCCTGGCGTCGCGTTCCAACCATGGCTGCCACGTGCTCTCAGGCGCTCGCGGCTCTTGCGCAGCAGGTCGCAAGGCTCTTCCCGCGGCCAGCGTTGCCTCCACCAGCCGATCCATTTCGGCGCGGCTCGTGCGATGGTTCACGATGGCCGCGCGGATGGCCGCCCGTCCTCCGATGCGCGTGGTCGAGGGCGCGACCGCTCCCGATTCCTGCAACTCGATCGCGATCTGCCGGTTGAGCCGGTCGCAAAGCTCATCCGCAGCATCGGCGAAGCGATAGCGGAAGCAGACGATGTTCAGCTCGACCGAAGCCAGCAGTTCCAGCTCCGGCGATGCCTGGATGCGGCTCTCCAGATAGCGGGCCAGTTCGCAGCTTCGGCGAATGACCGCGCCGATCGCGTCCATGCCGTAGACCTTGAGGGTCATCCAGGTCTTGAGCGCGCGAAAACCGCGCGAGAGATCGGGCCCCAGGTCGCAGGGCCAGGTCGCGCCGGCAGCCATCCCGCGCTCCTCCCGCGTCAGATACGCTGAGGAGGAGGCGAAGGCCGCCCGGTGACGCTCGCCCTCGCGCACCAGGATGAAGCCGGCGTCGTAGGGCGTCTGCCCCCATTTGTGAAAATCGAAGGCCAGCGAGTCCGCCTTCTCGATGCCTTTCAGCCGCGGCGCCAGTTCCGGAGCCAGCATCGCCAGCGCGCCGTAGGCCCCGTCCACATGGAACCAGAGTCCTTCTTCCGCGCAGAGCGCCGCCAGGCCGTCCAGATCGTCGATCGCGCCGGTATCCACGGTTCCGGCGGTTCCGACCACAAGAAAGGGAGTCAAGCCCGCCGCACGGTCCGCGGCGATTGCCTTCTTCAGAGCCTCCAGGCCGATCCGTTGCCGGCCGTCCACCGCAACCAGCCGCAGCGCGTCGTTGCCCAGCCCGGCGAAATCCAGCGCCCGCGCCACGCATCCGTGCACGGCCGTCGAAGCATACGCGGTCAGCTTTTGCGCCTGCTGCCCCACGCCTTGCCGGCGGACCTCGCCGCCCAGCCTCGCATCCCGCGCCACCACCACCGCAATGAAGTTGGCCATCGATGTGCCGGTGACAAAAAGCCCGCTTGCCTCCGCGGGAAAGCCAAAGAGGGTGCGCATCCAGCCGGTCACCTGGTTTTCCACTTCCAGCGGGATTTGGTCCCTGCCGCCCGCATTGGCGTTCAACCCGGCGGCCAGCATCTCCGCCAGCATTCCCACCGGAGTTCCGCCGCCCTGCACCCAGCCCAGAAAGCCGGGGTGGGCGTTGCGGGCCGTGTAGGGCAGAATCGAGGTCATGAACTCCTCGTGGACCGCCGCCAGCGCCGTGGGCCGCGCGGGAAGATCCTCGCGGAAACGCGCCCGCACCTGTTCCGGAATCGACTGCCACACCGGGGCTTCGCCGATGGCCTCCATGGCGCCGAGAATGTCGTCCAGCATGAGATGCGCCTGCTTGCGGAAGGCGGCCCAGTCGGCTGGGTCCAGGCAGGTCTTCGCGGCCGCTGCCTCCGCATTGGCGTGCTCCTCTTGGGGCGTGCTCCCGCTCATCCCTGCTCGGATTTCCTCTTCGTCTCTCAGAACCCCTCCCTGCCTGTTTGATTGATCGACGCGCGCCGGCGGCACAACCCCTTCTTTCCAGTATCTGCAATTGCGCTGCCATCCAGAACCTCGCGATGCCGCCCGACGCCACCGCGAGCGGATCGAGCGTGCAGTCCGCCGAGAACAACCTCGACGCCCAAAGGGACGCTCTCGCCTGACGGCCCTGCGGCGCCCTCCGCGCCGGAAGATTGAGGCTGGCTGAGAGACGGACCCCCTCGATGAGAGGACCAAGCTGGCCAGGAGGCCGTGGACTCCCAAATTCTCCCCCCTCTCATTGATTTCTCATCGCGCCGCCGCCTCTCTCTTCTTTTGCGCCCTGCCGGCTCGCCTCAGTCGGCTTTCACTGAAAAAATCTCACAATGGCACGCGACGTGCCTGCATCCAGTGCGGAAGACGGAATCGGCAGGGAAGATCCTGCAGCGTCTTGGCGTCAAGTGCATTTCACCGCCCGGCGCCGGGGCTTGAATCCGCATCCGGAGACAGGAATGATCGCAAAAGACGCAGCCGCCGACAGCACTTCCAGGACGCCCAACCGCCTCGCCCTGAGCCTTCTTGGCCAGGAAGAGACTTCGGCCGCGCCGGATGCAAGCCCATTTCCAGGCTCCGGCGGCCAAAAGGAAAACCGGCCCTTGAACCGTGCTGCAGGCAAAAGGACGCGCCCCCAAAGCAGAGCGCGCTCCCTCTCTGCAATGGACAGGGCTCAGACGCCGATCCTGGAAGTGGCTGCCACCGTCGAGCAGCTCTCCACTGCCGAGGAACTCCACGCTTCTTCCCAGCAGATTTCCTCCGCCGTCGCGCAGATCATGAAAGCGGCCGGCATTCAAGCCAAAGGGACAGATCCCTGCGCCGCCTTGGGCGAGCACTTGCGGCACATCGCCAGAAGGGCGGACAACCATCCCGGGTTGAGCGGGGAGGGCGCCGCGGCGGCAAAGGAACTTCTCGGCAGCAACACGATGAGCGTGAACGCGCTTATTGAATGCATCGGAGCGCACGCCCACACATCCGGCCAGGCGGCCAGGAATCTCCAGCAACTGAAGGATCGCCGGCGCCGCATCGACAAGATTCTCGATGCCATTGCGGAAGTAACGGTTCCGAACGAAGTCCAGGAGAATGGGAAAGCCGATGCAGGGCGCATCCGATAATCCGGCTGCGCCTCCTACATCCCGCCCGCGGCGTTGATGCTCAGCTTTTTGGTGGCAACCGGTTCTCCCTGCTGTTTCACGGTTACGGTCACCTCCCATTTTCCGCCGGAAGCCAATTCGCCCGTCCCCTCGTAGACCCCGCCGCTCTTTTCCACCAGCTTCGCCGTCGTTTCGGCCGCGTCCATCGCCATCTCTGGCATCGCCGGCATCGAGAGCACAACCGCGACCTCGGCCCCCGAAATCGCCGCGCCATCGCTGCGCGCCAGCTTCACCCGTATCGCATTCGAACCCTTCCGCGGCGGATCGGGATTGGTTGAGAATTCGATCCGCATCGCCTGCGCCTGCGGGCCGCCCGCGTCCTTTGCCGCTCCCGCCGCCGGCCCGCCCAGTCGGTAGCTGGGGCGATTGAGTTTGCTGAATTCGTTGGCGAATTCTTTAATCTCGATGAACTGATTCTTCTCCACGCCGGTGAAATGCTGGCGCGTGTTGCTTACCGGCCAGAAGAGATCGAGCGCAACGATCCGCGCGTTGTGACCCAGTCCAATATGCTGTTCCAGCGGGTTGGCGCCGAACGAACTGGTTTCTCCCACGGTGCGATAGATGGCCCGCTCCGCCCCGCCGTCGTCCGTCACCGTGACCTTGATTTCGGCGCCCACGCCGGAGCGATTGGTCTTCACGCCAACCGCATGAACATTGATCCAATCGTTGTTGTTGCCGGGATTCCGAAAGACCCGTAGCGCGTGTTTGTCCGCCGGAATCGCCCCCGCGCAATTCGCAACGATATCTTCATTGCCGTTCCTCTCCAGATCGGCGAAGAGGATGGCGTGTCCTTTGTGCAGTTCGCCGGTTCCCGAGGACTGCGTGATATCGACAAAGCTCTTTCCTTCTTTGTTGTGCAGCAGCGTGTGCGGCAGCAGGGAAGTGACCGAGGGGTTTCCCATCCCGAGATAGAGATCGAGATATCCGTCGTTGTCGATATCGCCAAAGCCCGCTCCCATCACCATGTAGACCTTGTCCAGGCCCACCTTTGCGGTCACGTCTTCAAAGGTTCCGTCGTGCTTGTTGCGATAGAGCTTGAGCGTTTCGGCGTTCAGCTTGCCGCCGACATAGGTCTTCATCGATTCCTCGATCGACCCCAGATAGCCGGCCGCGAAGATGTCGGGCCAACCGTCGTTGTCGTAGTCGAAGAACCACGTGGCGAAGCTCATGATCGGCGCTTGCACGCCGGCCTGTCGTCCCACCTCGGTGAAGGTTCCGTTTCCGTTGTTGTGATAGAGAAAGTTGGGGCCGAACTGGTTCGACACGTAAAAGTCGACATAGCCGTCGTGATCGTAGTCGGCCGCTGTCACGCCCTTGGTATAGGCATTCCGATCGATCCCGGCCGCGTGCGAGATATCTTCGAATGTGCCGTCGCCCTTGTTGCGAAACAGTTGGCTGGGAGAATTCTCGTTGCCGATGAAGAGATCGAGATATCCGTCGTTGTCGATGTCCGCCCACACCGCGGAGTGCGTGGCGGTCACCGTATCTCCCAGCCCGCTCGCATCCGTCACGTCCGTAAAGGTCCCGTTGCAGTTGTTCCGCAGCAGCGATTTCCTCTGCGGATACGCCCATCCTCCGCGCAGCACAAGGATGTCCATGCAGCCATCGTTGTTATAGTCCGCCTGGACAAGATTGAGCGCACCAAACTGGTCGCCAAGGCCAGCCGCTACCGATCGATCGCTGAATGTCCCGTCCCCGTTGTTGTGGAAATATTTCAGCGGATCGCACTCGTCCTGGCTGGATGCGACCACGTCGAGCAGGCCGTTGTTTTCGAAATCGTCCACGATCACTCCGCCCGCATTGCGGAAGACGTCCAAGCCTGCGGCGGGCGCAACATCGACAAAGCGTCCGATATTCTCCTTCGACGTAAAGTCGCTCTCCGGAATCAGGTAGGCCGCTGGAACCCCCGACGGGTATTCGCCCAGCGTCATGTAAGCTAGATTCAGCAGCCACTTGACTTCGAGATCGTTCGGAGTGCGCGCAAGATACTCGGTAAAATACTTTACCGCGAGCTTCGACTCATCCTTCTTCGCATAACTTGCCTTGTGATCCAGGGGAGGAAAGATATCGATATTGCTGGGATGAAGATAGACGCCGTTCTCCATCTCGGAAAGATGCAGATAGCCTGCCCCCAGCGCCTCCAGGATCGTTGAAGCCAGGTTCGGCGCGGCGGTCGGCGCGCTATCGTAGGCGATCTTCACTTCCTTCACGGAGTCGGCCATGTTGCCCATGTACGCGTAAAGACGGCCCAGGGTCAAATGGGCCATCAGAATATCGTTGGCGCTATAGGTCCCTGGATTGCCCGCCTTGGCTGCGTCCAAAACCTGATTCAATCGCGCCACGCCCGAGGCATACGACTCCTTTCGCATCTCGCAAATCTGATGCAAGTCCCGATCCCACCCGTTCGGCTTTGGATAGTTGCGTAAGAGCAAGTCAGCCTCGGACAAGCCATCCAGTACGGCTCCAAGGTGAATGACTCCGGACGATGTCTGCGACCCGATTTTCTTGTAGTCCAGGTCTTCGGTAGGCGGCGCGGCAGTTAGTATCTTGAGAATGGCAAAGCCGGAAGGAACCGGAAAGACTGTGCTGACCTGGCCCGCCGCAAGGCCAGCCAATGCGTTCGCCATCTCGGGACGAAGCTGCGCCGCGCTGAGCTTGCCCATGTAGCCGCCGTCGTTCGCGGTGGGGTCGATCGACTTTTCCTTGGCCAGCACGCCAAAGTCCCAGCCCGCATTCAGTTGCCGCAGCACGCCGGCAGCCTCAGCCTCGCTGGAGGTGACGATAATGCCCAGGTCCATGGGATGTGAGGCGGCGTCTTGCTGAGCCGGGGCCTTCGCGCTCGCGCCCGCGAGAAGCGCAAATGCAAGCAGAATGAGTTTGCTGGAGGATAGGAGCCTTGCGGCCTTCGAGTCTTGCATCGGTTCCTCGCTGGTCCGGCACGGATTGCCGGCACACCGTGAGTGTAAGGAAAAACGGTCATCGAAGCAAGAAACCACTTGGACTTGAAGTTATGAGCGCGCTCATCCGATTGGACGAAGGCTCTGCGAAGCTGGTTCGCTATAATGGCAGCTTGGCGCCAATTGCGGCAGGAGAGTTGCCTGTGAAGCCCAATCTTTTTTTGTGCGCGATTTTCTGCGCGCCGTGCGCGGGGCTATCCGCGCAGCACGCGGTGACCATTCCCACGCCGCTTGCGGCTCTCCTGGCCGAAGCGCAGGCAAACAACAGCCAGGTCGCGTCGGCCAACGACAACTGGAAGGCATCCACGCACGTCGCCCAACAGGTCGCGGCGCTTCCCGACCCGCAGTTCACCGTACAGTCGATCAGTACAGGCGATCCCAGACCTTTAGCCGGCGTCGGCAATAGCGACTGGACCTCTATCGGCCTGGGAGCTTCGCAGGAGCTTCCCTACAAAGGAAAGCTCAAGCTAAGGGGCGAGGTCGCGAACCGCGAGGCCGAAACGCAAAAGGACAATGTCGAAGTCGTCCGCTCCTCGGTTGCCGAACAGATCAAGCTCCTCTATCTCCAGCTTTCCTACTCCAGCGCCGCTCTTGCCTACCTCGATCGCACCGACGTTCTCTTGCAGTCGCTCATCAAAGACGCGCTCTCCCGCTACAGCCTTGGCCAGGGCAGCCAGTCGGCGGTGCTCAAGGCGCAGATGGAGCGAACGCAAATCCTTCGCCAGGAAACGATGCACAACCTCGCGCTGGGGCAGACGCAGGCGCGCCTCAAGCAACTGCTGCATCGTCCACAGGAGTCGCCCGACATCTTGACCGAGCCCATGTCGGCTACGCCGTTCAAAGCGGACATTGAAGATTTGCAAAACCAGGCGCGCAGCCACAATCCGAGGCTGCGCGTGGATGCCGATGCTGTCGAAGCGCAGAATGCGCAAATCGCGTCGGCGAAACGCGACGCCAAGCCGGACTTCAACGTTGGCTACAGAATTGAAGTTACTGGCAGCGACTATAGCGACAGATATGCGCTGAGCGTTAGCATGAGGCTTCCCAATCGCGGCCGTGTCGCCGGCGAAATTGCCGAGGCGGAGGAGAAGGCAAACCGCACCCGGCACGAATTGGATTCCGAGGCGCAGCAGACACTGGCCGAGTTACAAGAGCAATATGTCGCTGTCAAGAGCACGGCAGAGCTGATGGATGAGTATACGCAAGGCCTCATTCCGCAGGCCGAGGCGGTCTTTCATTCCGAGCAATCGGCTTACAAGGAGAACAAGCAGGAACTTGCTCCGGTGCTTTCTTCTCTTTTGGATCTACTGAGGCTGGAAGATGAGTACCGGCAGGCCCTTTACGATCATGAAGCCGCGCTCGCGCGCATCGAGACTTTGACCGGAGGAACGCTGCGATGAGCCCGGCAGAGCGAAAGCGCGTCTTTCTAACCTCCTTGATCTGGGCCTGTGTGCTGGCGGCCACGGTCGTCTTCTTTCTCTGGCGCCAGAGGCCGCATCCGGCGCCGGTCTCCAGCGTTCCGTCTCCGCTCGCCTCCGCTCCCGCCGCTTCTTCCGCGCAGGCCGCGGCCGCGCCCTCGCAGCCGATGGAGGCGCCGCTTTCTCCCGTGCAACTGAGCGCCGAGCAGATGCGCAGCATCGGCATGACGACCGGTACAGCCGAATACAAGCAGCTCAGCGACGATCTGCGCGCCACCGGAAGTGTCGCCATCGACGACACTCAGGTCTCCTATGTGCAGGTGCGCTTCTCCGGTTACATACGCAAGGTCTTTGCCGATGCCACCTATCGCTATGTCCGCAAAGGCGACCCGCTTTTCACCATCTACAGCCCCGATCTGGTCGCCACGCAGCAGGAGTACCTGCTGGCGCATGAAAACCAGCAGGCTCTCGGCGGCAGCTCCATCCGGGAGGTCGCGGCCGGCGCAAAGTCTCTTTCGGCAGCGGCCGAACACAGGCTGGAGCAATGGCAGATTCCCGCGAGCGAGATTGCGGAGTTGAAGCGCAGCGGCAGGGTGCTCAGCGAACTGACCATTCAATCGCCCGCCTCCGGCTACATCACCGAGCGAAACGCCTTCCCGAACATGTATGCCGAACCGGCTACGCGCCTCTACGCCATCGCCGATCTTTCCCGCGTGTGGGTCAACGCGCAGGTCTTCCAGAACGATGTCGGACGCCTCAAAGCGGGCGATCGAGCCGCGATTACGGTCGATGCCTATCCGCAAAAGACCTTCATGGGACGCGTAGAGGCGATTCTCCCGCAGGTCGATCTTGCCACGCGCACCGTGCCGGTGCGTCTTTCCATCGCGAACCCCGGCCTGCTGCTCAAGCCGGGAATGTTCGTCAATGTCGATTTGAAATCCTCGCTCGGCCGGCGCCTCGTCGTTCCCGCTTCCGCGGTTCTTCAAACCGGCTTGAAGCAGATCGTCTTTCTCGATAAGGGCAACGGGCGCATCGAACCGAAAGATGTTGTGCTCGGTCCGCAGGTGGGCGGCGACGTCGTCATCGTCAAGGGGCTCGATGCCCATCAGGCAATCGTCACTTCCGCCAACTTCCTCATCGATTCCGAAAGCCAGTTGCAGGCTGCCTCCGCGCCGGCCGTCCCGGCGCCGCAAGCAGGGGAGGGAACTCGAGCGCAGCCATCCCTTCAAATCGAACTCTCAACCAATCCCGATCCGCCGCAAAAGGGATCGAACACCATTCGCATCAAGCTCTCCTCCGGCAACGGCGCGGGCGTCTCGGGCGCCGCTGTCGACGTTACATTCTTCATGGCGGCGATGCCGGCCATGGGAATGGCCGCGATGACCACCACCTCCAGACTCGCTGAAAAAGGCAGTGGGCTCTACGAGGGCGCAATCGATTTGGCCTCGGGCGGAACTTGGCAGGTGACCGTGACGGCAAAGCAGCACGGACAACCGATCGCCGCCAGAAAGCTCAGCGTCACGGCGAAGGGCGGCATGTAACATGCTCTCCCGCATCATCGATCTCTGCGCGCGCAACCGGTTCCTCGTCTTCGCGGTTGTCTTGATCCTCACCTTGGCGGGAATATGGTCTCTGCGCCATGTTCCCCTCGACGCTCTGCCCGATATCTCCGACGTCCAGGTCATCGTTCACACAAGCTGGGCCGGTCAGCCTCCGGATATCATCGAGGATCAGGTTACCTATCCCATCGTAACCAGCCTGCTCGCCGCTCCCCATGTGAAGGCCGTGCGCGCGCAGACCATGCTGGGAGATTCTTACGTCTTTGTCGTCTTCGAGGATGGAACCGATCTCTACTGGGCGCGCTCGCGCGTTGTCGAATACCTGCAGCAGATCGGCGGCCGCTTGCCGGCCGGAGTCGTTCCATCCATCGGTCCGGATGCAACCGGCGCGGGATGGGTCTTTGAATACGCCATCGTCGACAAGAGCGGAACCCACAGCCTCGCCGACCTGCGCAGCTTGCAGGACTGGCATCTGCGCTATGCGCTGGAGACGGTCCCCGGCGTGGCCGAGGTGGCCAGCATCGGCGGCTTCGTCCGGCAATATCAGGTTCGCCTCGATCCCAACAAGCTGCTGGCCTATGGCATTCCGCTCTCCGTCGTCATCGATCGCGTCAAAGCCAGCACCAACGAGGTCGGCGGGCGCGTTCTCGATCTGAGCGGAACGCAATACATGATCCGCGGCCTCGGCTACCTGCGCTCGACCGGCGATTTGGAGAACGTCGCCGTTGGCAGCAAGAACGGCGCGCCCGTGCTGCTGCGCGATCTGGGCAGCGTCGGCTTTGGCCCCGATATCCGCGAAGGCGTCGCGGAGTGGAATGGCGAAGGCGAAACGGTTGGCGGAATTGTCGTCATGCGCCAGGGCATGAACGCGCTGAAAGTCATCGGCGGCGTCAAGCAGAAGTTCCGCGAACTCGCTCCCTCGCTTCCGCCCGGCGTTCAGATCGTCTCCGGTTACGACCGCTCGGGGCTCATCAACGACTCCATCGCCACGCTGCAGCGCGACCTGCTTGAAGAAGCGGCCATCGTGAGTCTCGTCATCCTCGTCTTCCTCTTCCACTTCCGTTCCGCGTTGATTGTGATTCTGGCTTTGCCCATCGCGGTTCTCGTCTCCTTCATTCCGATCTACTTTCTCGGCATCACTTCCAACATCATGTCGCTGGGCGGGCTGGTACTGGCCATCGGCGTCCTCGTCGATGCCGCCATCGTCATGGTCGAGAATGGCTATCGCCATCTCTCCGAGCGGCAGAAGAACAACCCCGCTCCGGTGTCGCGCTCCGAGCGCCGCGAGATTCTGATCGGCGCGGCCAAGCAGGTTGGTCCCGCGCTCTTCTTCTCGCTGCTGATTATCGTTGTCTCCTTCCTTCCTGTTTTTCTTCTCGAAGCGCAGGAGGGGCGGATGTTTCGTCCTCTCGCCTGGACCAAAACCCTGGCGGTCGGCTCTTCGTCCATTCTCGCCATCACTCTGGTGCCGGTGCTCATGGTGCTGTTGATCCGCGGCAGGTTGCGACCCGAGGGCGCCAACCCCATCTCGCGCATCACGCAGGCGCTCTATCTTCCCGTGCTGCGTTTTTGTCTCAGGCATCGCGTGCTGACCATCGCCATCAATCTCGCTTTTCTGCTGGCAACGCTGCCCATCGCCTTCAAACTCGGCAGCCAGTTCATGCCGCCGCTCTTTGAGGGCTCTGCGCTCTATATGCCAACCTCGCTGCCCGGCATCTCCATTGAACAAGCCCGGACGCTGCTGCGAAAACAGGACCTCCTCTTGCGATCGTTTCCTGAGGTGCAGAGTGTCTTTGGCAGCGTGGGCCGGTCTGATAGCGCCACCGATAACGCTCCGCTCGATATGTTCGACACCGTGCTCATGCTCAAGCCGCGCGAGCAATGGCGGCCGGGGATGACCTATGACAAGCTGATCCAGGAGATGGATGCGAAGGTACAGTTCCCCGGCATCTCCAACAGTTGGACCAGTCCGGTGGAAGGCCGTCTTGACATGGAGCTGACCGGCGTCAAAACACCGCTTGGCATCAAGATTCAGGGGCCAAGCGTCGATGAGATCGAACGCCTGGCCGGAGAAATCGAGAACCTGCTGGCCACCATGCCGCAACAACGATCTGTCTTCGCCGAGCGCATCTCCCAGGGCTTCTACGTCAACGTGGAAGTGAACAGGGAAGAGGCGGCGCGCTACGGATTGAGCATCGAAGACGTGCAGACCGCCGTCTCGTCGGGGATCGGCGGCCGCAACATCGCCGAGAATATCGAAGGGCGCGAGCGGTACCCCATCAACGTGCGCTACGAACAGGACTTCCGCGACAGCCTCGACCGCATGCGCGCCGTCCTCATCGGCACTCCCTCCGGCGCGCAGATTCCTCTCGGGCAGGTCGCCAATATCTCGTTCTCGCGCGGCCCGGCCATGATCCGGGACGAGGACGGCCAGCTCACCGGATACATCTACATCAATCTGAAAGACACCAATTACGGCGCCTTCGTCGACGCGGCCAATCGCTTGCTCCACTCCAAGGTCGCTCTGCCGGCCAACTATGCGTGGAGCTGGTCGGGCGAATACCAGTTTGAGCAGCATGCCAGGCAGCGCTTGAAACTGATCCTTCCCGTGGTCTTCGCATTGATTTTTCTTCTCCTCTACATGGTCTTCCATTCCGTCGTCGAGGTTGCGGTGCTCATCTTCCCCACCATCTACGCCATGACCGGAGGACTGCTGATGCAGTGGCTGCTTGGCTACAACTTCAGCGTTGCCGTCTGGGTAGGCTACATCGCGCTCTTTGGAATCGCCGTCGAAACCGGCGTGGTCATGGTCGTCTATCTTCACGAGTCGCTCGAACGCCGCTTGCGGGCCGGCGAAATTCACACCGATGCCGATATTGGAAGTGCCGTCATCGAGGGCGCTGTCCAGCGGCTTCGCCCCAAGCTGATGACAGTCTGCGCCGTCCTTGCCAGCCTTGTTCCCATCCTCTGGGAGTCGGGCGTCGGCTCCGATGTAATGAAGCCCATCGCCGCGCCGATTGTCGGCGGCATGATTACCTCGACTATCCATGTCCTCATCCTGGTCCCCGTCTTTTTTGTCATGATGAAAGAGCGTGCCCTCCGCACCGGCAAGCTGGAGGCGAAGAACGAGGTCGAGCCGTAGTTCGCTTCGCAGTCAACTGCGGCGGTCTGCCCATCCGTTGCCGCATTCTTCCTTCCGCCTGCTGTTGTAGTCTTCTTGCCATGAAAGATTTCGATCGCAGGAGTTTTCTAAAAGGCTGCGCCGGGTCGGCGGCCTATCTGGCTCTGCGCCCGGAGGCAAACGCCTTGAAGGCCGCGCCCGCCCACACTGTGGTCTGGGAGATGGCCAAGGCTTTCCGCGAATCGACCCCCACGCGCGAGCGCATTTGCGTGAACGGCCTCTGGCGATGGCAACCCGCGGGAGCCGCTGCCGACGTTGTGCCCACTCAGCTCTGGGGCTGCCTCCGTGTGCCCGAGGCCTGGCCGGGCGGCAATCGGCAAGGGGCTGGCCCGCAGATCTACGATCCGAATCCGGCCTGGGAAAAGCCGGCTGCAAACGACGTTACCGCCGCATGGTACGAGCGGGAGATCGTCGTGCCGCCAGAGTGGGCCGGCCGCCGCGTCGCGCTCTACGCGGGCTACTTGAACTCCTATGCCGTGGTTTACCTTGACGGCGCCAGGGCAGGCGAAATACGCTTTCCGGCCGGCGAAGCCGATCTCACCCGCTTCTGCCGTCCCGGCCAAATGCAAATCCTCAGCATCTTTGTGGCGGCCATGCCTCTGAGCGCCGTGATGATGTCCTTCAGCGACAGCGCCGCCGCGCGGCAGGTGGCGGGCAACGTCGAGCGGCGAGGACTCTGCGGCGATGTCTACCTGACGAGTACGCCCGCCGGCGCGCGCATCGCCGATGTGAAGGTCGAGACCTCGGTTCGCAATTGGGAACTCGCGTTGGATGTGGCGCTGGATGCGCTCGATCGCAATCGGACCTATATCTTGCGCGCCCGGATCGGCGACGGCAGCCAGGCGGCAGCCAAGGAGTTCACCAGCCAGCCCTTCCAACCGGACGAACTTTCTGGCGGCCGCATCCGCATCACCGAGAACTGGCGCCCGGAGAAGCTCTGGGATACCCACACGCCCCAAAACCAATACATCGCAAGCCTCTCTCTGCTCGATTCCGCGGGCAAGGTTCTCGATGTGGCCTTGCCGATCCGTTTCGGCTTCAGGGAATTCTGGATCGACGGAAGAGACTTCTACCTGAACGGCACGCGCATCTATCTCGCCGCAAGCCCGCTTGACAACGCCCAGGGAAGCGCGACCCTGGCGAGTTACGAAGCCACGCGCGCAGCCCTCCAGCGGTACAAGAGCGTTGGCATCAATTTTGTCTACACGCACAACTACGGCTGCGAACCGGGCACGCATCGGGCCTTCGAAGAAATCCTGAGGGCGGCCGACGATGAGGGCGTGCTCGTGTCGTTTTCCCAGCCCCACTTCGGCCAGTACACCTGGACAATGCCGGATGCGGATACCGCCAACGGCTACGCTCGTCATGCCGAGTTCTACGTCCGCGTGGCCCAGAATCATCCCTCCGTGGTCTGCTACTCCACCAGTCACAACGGCACCGGCTACGGCGAAGACATGAATCCCGACATGATCGACGGCATTCTGGCGCCGCGCGAACCGTATGGCGTAATCGGGGCCGGCCGCGCCTTGCGCGCGGAGGCGATTCTCCGCCGGCTCGATCCCAGCCGCTTCGTCTACCATCACGCCGGAAACCTCGGCGTGATGCACGCGATCAACTTCTACGGAAACTGGATTCCGCCGCAGGAGATGTCGGACTGGTTCGAGCACTGGGCAAGCGTCGGCGTCAAACCAGTCTTTCCCTGCGAATACAGCGTCCCGCTCACCTGGGATTGGGCGATGTATCGCGGCTGGTACAAGGGAAAAAGGGAATTCGGCGATGCCGTCGTGCCATGGGAATTCTGCATGGCGGAGTGGAACGCGCAAACTCTCGGCGCCCGCGCCTATCGGATCACTGAAGCGGAGATGGAGAACCTGCGCTGGGAAGCGGAGAAGTTCCGCCAGGGCCGCGGCTGGCACCGCTGGGAGTGCCCGCACACCTTCGGCTCGCCGGAGTTCGAGGATGTCTTCCGCGTTCTCGCCGCGCAGGTGACGGAAAACTATCGCGCCATGCGCGCCTGGGGTGTCTCTGCCACCTCCTCGCCATGGGATATCCAGGAATACTGGATCGGTCCGCCGCGCACGAAGGCCGGCGACAACCTGCCACTGGAAGTAGACTGGGAGCGCCTGCAGCAGCCCGGCCCACGCCTTGCCTACGTGCACGAAGACCAGGCCCGCCAACTGCTGGCATATCGTCCCGCCGAGTACAAGCCCACCGCCGTCGCCCAAGCCTTGTACCGCAACTACATGCCCTTGCTTGCGTATATCGCAGGCAAGCCCGCGGTCTTCACCAGCAAGGACCACAACTTTCTTGCCGGCGAAACCGCGGAGAAGCAACTGATCCTCATCAACAACTCCCGCGTTGAAGTGACGGCCTGCTGTGAGTGGTCCTTCGACACGCCGCGGCCCATGCACGGATCAACGCAGGTCACACTGCCGCCGGGCGGTCAGAAGCGCATCCCTTTGAAGCTGGAACTGCCGGAGAATCTCGCGCCCAGACAATATAGCCTCCAGGCCGCCGTCCATTTTGGCAAGGACGAAACACAAAAGGATTCCTTCGCGATCGACGTTCTGCCGCGTCCCGCACTTCCCCAGGCGGGCGGAACGATCGCCCTTTTCGATCCCAAGGGAGAGACCGGAAAGCTGCTCGATAGGATGGGAGTTCGCTGGGAGCGCGTGGACGCCAACGCCGATGCCTCCAGGTATGAAATGCTCGTCATCGGCAAGGGCGCGCTCAGCCTCCAGAATGCCGCGCCGGACCTCAGCGCCGTTCGCGGCGGCCTCAAAGTTGTCGTCTTCGAGCAGACTGGCGAGGTCCTCGAAAAACGCTTCGGATTCCGCATCGCCGAGTACGGTCTGCGCTGGCTCTTCAAGCGCGTGCCCGATCATCCCATTCTGGCAGGCCTCGCGGACGAGCAACTGCACGACTGGCGCGGCGCCTCCACCACGCTGCCCACCCGCCTGGCCTATGAGCTCTCGCCGCAATTCAGCGGCGCTCCCACGGTCAAGTGGGCGGGCTTGACCGTTACGCGCGTCTGGCGGTGCGGCAATCGCGGCAACCTGGCCTCCGCGCTGATCGAGAAGCCCGCCTGCGGCGACTTCCTGCCCATCCTCGACGGAGGCTACGCACTCCAGTATGCCTCCCTCATCGAGCATCGGACGGGCAGTGGAATGGTGCTTTTCTGCCAAACGGATGTCAGCGGCAGAACCGAGGCCGATCCGGCTGCGGAAACGCTGGCCGGCAACATCGTCCAATACGCCGCTGCGTGGAAGCCGAGCCCCATGCGGACGGTGGTGTATGCGGGCGATTCTGCCGGCAAGGCCTATCTCGACTCGGCGGGGCTTCCGCTCGTGGTCTACGACGGCCAGGAACTCTCCGCCGGCCAGCTCCTGGTGGTGGGACCGGGGGGAGGGAAGACGCTGGCTGCTCAGAGGGCGCGCTTGGCCGAGTGGGTCAAAGCGGGTGGCCGCGTGCTGGCGCTGGGACTCGACGCGGGAGAGGCGAATTCGTTCCTGCCCATGAATCTCTCCATGGTCCGGCGCGAACACATCGCCGCCTGCTTTGAGCCGTCTCCCGCCGGTTCTCCCTTGGCGGGCGTATCGCCAGCCGAAGTGCACAACCGCGATCCGCGCGAGCTGCCCCTGGTCTCTTCCGGCGCATCCATTGTCGGCGACGGAGTGTTGGCCACGGCGGCCGATGGGAATGTGGTCTTTTGCCAACTCGTTCCATGGCAATTCGACGACTCCGGCGAAAAGATGAACGTGAAGCGCACTTATCGGCGTGTATCGTGCCTGCTGGCGCGCCTGCTCGGCAACCTGGGAGCCGGAAGCGTGACGCCCATTCTGGAACGGCTCGCCACTCCGGTCGGCGAGAACGAGAAGCGCTGGTTGACAGGACTCTATCTGGACACGCCGCAAGAGTGGGACGACCCCTATCGCTTCTTCCGCTGGTAAGCGGCGCGGCCCATCCGCTGGCAGGCCATCTCTGAAAGGAAGGAATTGAAAAGGAAGGAATTGAAAAGGGAGGAAATCGCCAAATGGGAGGAAGACCGCTAAAGCAATCCCCGAAAAACGACCAGAACGTCCGATAACGGATATTCTGTATACTGCAAACGTCCGCTCAGTTTTACTACGATCAAAACCCTTGAAAACCCAACATTTAACTAAAAATAGACCAATTTATGAACGAGTCATTGTCCTAGCGCTTCCCTTTGACACTGATCTCGAAATGTCTGCACATCGTACGTATAAGCAAAACGTTGACTGCCGCACCACTTCTCGTGCACCAAACGGCCGGCCGCATTTTGGACCGGTCTCCACGCCCAGGATTGAGTAATCGCTGGCGCCTCTGCCAGCGCACCTAAGCCCTGGAAAAATGCACTCCTCCTGGTTGGCCCCAGAGACGAAAAGAAGTCCTCTCGGGAATAGTAGAACGACCAATTCGCCGTTTCTTTGGCCCGTGCATCTCTAGTCTCGGCCCTTTATACATGTCGAAGAACCTGCCTGCAGCCAGGAAAGGGCCAATCCGGCGTTCCCTCAGGTCTCCATGGTCTTGCAGAGAGACTTCTTCCCTCCCCCAGCGCCGGCTGGCGATCTGGTTGACCCACACGGGGCCTCAGGGTCTTTATGTTTGGCACGGACTACCTCGGCCAGCGCATATCGAGCATAAAAGCAAATGCCCCAAGTGCGGCCATGGAAGCCGGTCGTCCCCGTATCCGTGTCGTGCTCAAGGAAGACTTGCGATAAGGCGACTTCAGGGTACCCGATCAGGCGATTCGAGGACGAACGTTATCGAGGTATTGAGTCAAGCCTGGGGGGTGAACCCATGAGCGAAGATGAGCAGGATGAGGAAATGGTGGGGGGAGAAACTTCCATTCTCTCCAACCAAAAGGAGAAAGTGCTTCCGCGCCCGGGCTCGCTTTCAACACACAGCTCTGTCCCGTGGCGCTCCGCGATCCACTTGGCAAGAGAAAGCCCCAGACCCGAACCATTGGGAGCCCCGTTGCCAGCAGGCGCCGCGCGAAAAAAACGATCGAATATGCGAGTCTTGTGCTCCGGGGCAATTCCTACGCCAGTATCGCGCACCGAGAACAAGACGCGACCCCTTTGAGCCGAGGCAGACAGCGTAACTGACCCACCATGCGGAGTGAATTTGCTGGCGTTCTCAAGCAGAATCGACAACAGACGCAGAACCCCGTGCGAGTCGCCCAGCACTACGAGATCGCCGTCCGGCAAGTCTGTGTGAAAGTTGAGCAACGCCTGATTCATGGCGCTCTTCCATGTTTCGGCAACCTGGCCAAAGAGTACATCGACCCGGATTGGCGTAAGGGTAAAGATCTCAGCTCCGCCATCTGCGCGCGCCAAGGAAAGGAGGTTTTCCACCAGGTTGGTCATGCGCACGGTCTCAGCATGGAGCCGCCCGAGAATGGCGCAATACTCCTCGCCATCGCGGGGACGGAACAGCGCAACCTCAATCTCGGTTCGCAAGAGCGAGATCGGAGTGCGCAACTCATGCGAGGCGTCGCCAGTGAATGTGCGCACGCTAGCGAATGCCTTGTCGATGCGCTCCAGCATCTGGTTCAGAGTCCGCGAAAGATCGGAGATCTCGTCGTTTGCGCGGGGCACCGGCATACGGATGTCGAGATTTCGATCATTGATGCGGCGCGCCTCGGCCGCCAACAAGGCCACCGGCCTTAGCGCCTTGCGACTCATGAAGTGGCTGCCCACTGCGGCCAGCAGAATCGTCAGCGGCGTCAGCAACAGCAGGCCGGTGCGGAAGCGAGCCAGCAGCGCCGTCGACTTGTTCAACGAGATGCCCGTCTGTACCGAGTAGCGCTTTCCCTGCGCGACGATCGGGATAGCCAGAACGCGCACGGAGTGAATCCCATAGTGAAACCCCGCGATCAAGCCCTCTTTAGGTAACAGGACGGGGGCAGGAAGATCGGGATTCAGCGCCGCCATGCGCTTTGAGCGGAAGATCCAGTTGCCTTGCTCGTCGCGCACCTGCAAATACTTGCCGTCGTCCTTGAAGTTGTAGATGGCCGCGAAGTCCTCGCCGAGCTGCTGGATGCCGCGGTCCGGGGGGGCATGGCCGAGCACCAGGCGCACATCGTCGGCGCGCTCCTGCAGGTCGTGATACTCGGTGGCGTCCACACTGCGCTGCAACATCCACAGGCTGGCCAGGCTCAGCAGCACCGCGGCCGAGGCGAACATGGCAAAGTACCATAGCGTCAGGCGAATGCGGATCGGCAGGGGCCTCATTGCGTCTCCTTGCCGGAAGCTGCGTCGCGCTTGAAAATGTAGCCAATCCCGCGCACAGTGCCGATCAGCTTCTTTTCATAAGGCGCGTCGATCTTGGCGCGCAATGAATTCACCAGCACATCCAGCGCGCCCGGCCCCACCGGGCGATCGGCACCCCAGACGAACTCCATCAACGTCTGCCTGGGCACGCACTGGCCGGCCCGTCGCATCATGCTGGTGAGCAGGAGGAGCTCAAGTCGCGTCAGGTCGATGCTCTCATTACCGCGGGCCACCGAGTGCCGGATGGGATCGACCACAACATCCCCGGCCGTGATCGTCCCGTCGTCTTCCTGGCGCTGATGGCGCGTGATGGCCTGCAGGCGCGCCACCAGTTCGGGAAAGGAAAACGGCTTGGTCAGGTAATCGTCCGCGCCCAGGTCGAGGCCGCGAATAATCTCGTCTTCCGAATCGCGCGCAGTCAGCACCAGCACCGGCGTCTTGCACTCCCTCGCCCGCAGCGCCCGCATCAGTCCATACCCGTCCATCCTGGGCAACCCGATGTCCAGCACGATTGCGTCGAGCTCATGCGCCGTAGCCCTCTCCAGCCCTGTCTCGCCGTCGGCTGCCGCCATCACGGTAAAGCCGTTCTCGTAGAGGCCCTTGCGCAACAACTCCAGCATTCGTAGCTCGTCTTCGACGATGAGAATTCGCATCGGTTTCGTATCTCTTAGCCTAAGCGCAAACCGTAATCAAGGCTCACAGCCGCGCCTTTGAATTCATGGCAGATTCACATTCGCACCTGTACTCGCGCAGCCCCAACCTTAGAAATTATTCATCGAGCCGTAAACAACGCTTTATGGCGCGCGACGAAGGTAAAGCTGAAGCAGGGATGATGGCTCCGGAAGCCAGATCATCCCGGTCGACCCGCCCACAAGGGCGGTGGCGACCCTGCATTCACTCGCACGGAACGGGCTTGCGATCGTTCTGTCCAAGCATTTCGTAAGGCCACACAGTGCGCGGTGACGGCCGCCTCGCATTCCGGCGCTGCCGTCCAAGGAGAGTTATGTCATTGAAGGCACTTATCCTACCCCTACTTCTCGCTTCGCTAGTTATCCCGTCGAACTCAAGAGCCACGACGACCGAGGGTACGGCATCCGGAGTCACGACACCCGACAAAGGCTCCGCCGAAGCCAGTGGAAGTCTGCGCGGCACGGTCAAGGACCCTGCCGGCGCTGTGCTCCAGGGCGCGCGCATTGTGCTCGACCCAACGGCCGCAGCGGGAAGATCCGACGCGCAAGGCAACTTTCTGATCCAGAATGTCAAGCCGGGCGTGTATACCGTTACCATTTCCTATGTTGGATTTACCGACTCGGTCAGTACGGCCGTGGTCAAGGCCGGCCAAGCCACGCCGCTCGACGCAACCCTCGCCGTTGCCGCGACCAACCAGCAGGTTGTGGTCATGGCGGAACTGGAGGGCGATGCCGCCTCTGTCAATGAGCAGCGCGTATCTGAAAACATCTTGAGTGTTGAAACCGACACGCAGATCCAGAGCCTTCCGAATGCGAATATCGCCGATGCGCTTGGTCGCATGCCCGGCGTTACGCTGCAACGTAACGAGGGAGAGGGACAGTATGTGCAGATTCGTGGAACGGAACCGCGGCTGAGCAACACAACCATCGATGGAGTGATTGTGCCGGGGCCCGATCCGCAGGTGCGGCAAGTGGATCTGGACACAATTCCCGCGGACCTGGTTGGCTCGGTGGCTATCAACAAGACACTCTCGGCAAATCAGGACGGCGATGCCATCGGTGGTTCGGTGGACCTGCGGATCAAGCAGGCAACCTCCGACCGCCCCACCTTTGCCTTTGAAGGCGACATGGGTAACACTCCAATCGACGGTGGTCGTCCGGTCTTTCTGATTAGTTCGTCGGCTGGCATGCGCTTCGGTCCGGACAAGCGCTGGGGCCTGATGCTCGGCTACAGTTATGATCTGAACAATCGCGGCATCGACGATATGGAACCTGTGCCGGATTTCGACGGCAACGGAAATCTCACCTTCGACAAGATGTATATTCAGCAATACCTTTATAACCGCACCCGCTACGGCATGGCCGGCGCGCTCGACTATAAGCTCAACACGAATTCCGACATTTACGTTCACGGCCTGTTCTCGAACTTCAGAGATTATGGGCAAAAATTCGCCTATCAGTTGAAGGAAGGCAAGCACGACGCTTACCACACCAGCGTTCGCCGGCCGAACTTGCAGATTGCGGACCTCGCTATTGGCGGCAACCAGGTTTTCAATCATACCTATGTGAGATATCAGATTGCCGGAGCGCACTCGCGCTTTGGAGGCGCCGCGGGCAATCCCGGCGCGGCCTTCGGAAGCTCGGCGGGCAAGGATTGCACGTATGTCCCCGGCCCCAGTGAGTATCGGCCGCAGTACTCGTGCGACGTAGCGGGCAACCCAATCTTCGATCCCAGCCGGTATTCGCTCCAGACCATCGATCTGACATCGGGACAGGCGACGCAACTCAACCTGCAAGCGAGCGGCGCGGTGGGAATCAACTACCACATCGGAACGCACTCGTCGACGCTGGAATTCGGCGGCCAGATCCGCAATGAGCACAAAGGCCAGGACGCCTATTCGCCGGAGTACGACTCGAACAACGGTACGGCGATGACCCAGTATCTGGGCACCTTCACCAATCCTCATTTCTACGGTGGAAGTTATCATCTTGGCCCGGTAACCAGCTTTGATTTGCTGACCGGCGATCTGAACTCGAATCCCAGTTCCTATACCCTGGATGAGGGCACCACCCATCTCCAGTCCGACGCCGCGAATTACAACCTGCAGGAAAGAGTTTCGGCCGGTTATATCATGAACACGCTGGAGCTTGGTTCCAAGTTTCATCTTCAGACCGGTCTGCGCTTTGAAGCCACGCAAACCACCGACACTGGCTACCTGGTGATCAACGACGCAAACGGAAACTACGTCTCCACAACGCCCCAGCACGGGAGCGGGTCCTATATTAACCCGCTGCCCAGCGTGCAGCTTCGCTATAGCATCGACAGCAGTTCGGATATCCGCGCAGTCTATGGCCGCGGCATCTCCCGGCCAGATCCGTATCAACTGGTTCCCTATATCACCGAGGATCAATCGACGACGCCGTATACCGTCGGCATTGGCAACACCGGCCTGGTGGCGGAACATGCCAACGACTACGACATTCTCTACGAAAAATATCTGCCCTCCGTCGGCATGGTCGAGGCAGGCTACTTCTACAAAGCGTTGAGCCTGCCGATTTACAGTCAGCAATCGATCATTCCCGCAACCGGTTCGCCACTATCCCAGGCGTATGCCGGAGACCTTGTTCTGCAGGAAGTCAATGGCGACCATGCGCATGTGCAGGGCGTGGAGCTGGCTTATCAGCAGCACCTTAGCTATCTTCCCGGGGTGCTGAAAGGCGCTCAAATGAACGCGAACTTCACCTACACCGGGTCAAGGAACTACAACCTCACCGGCCGCACCGATAACCCTGCCCTGGTGGGCCAGGCGCCGGTTTCCTGGAACGTTGGCCCTTCCTATGCAACCAAGCGCTTCCTGGTAACCATCGGCGTTTCGCACAATGGCGCGAATATCTATGCGTATCAGTACCAGAGCACAGGACCGGGCGCAGTTCCCTTCGGTGTCGCGGGGCCGAATGGCGATAACTACTTCTATGCGCATACTCAGGTGGACGCCAAGGCCAGCTACTATCTTGGCAAGGGATTTACCGCGCTGGCCATTGGGGAAAACATGAATAACGCGGTATTCGGTTTCTACAACGGGAGCCAGCAATACATGGTCCAGCGCGAGTATTACAAGCCAACCTATTCCGGCGGCATTCGCTGGACACGGAGCCCCGAGTAAGAGCGCGATCCCTCCGACGCGCTGGGGTGCCGATGCCTCGGCCATTCCGTCCGAGGCATCGGCATTACCGCAACTGAGTAAACATATCCGGCAAGGACCGCGTTGCGCTCAGGAGCGCAGCGGCCCAGAGAGTATTCATGAAAAAGATCGCTGTCTTCCTTGCGCTTATCCTGTTCTGTGCACTTTCCTCCAACGCCCAGCCGAAGCCGCCTCTTACATTGCAACAAACGATCCCCTTGCCTGGAGTTACTGGCAAGTTCGACCACTTCGCTGTGGACACCGATCGGAACCTGTTGTTTGCAGCCGCCACTGGGAATCACTCCGTGGAGGTCATCGACTTGAAGACGAGCAAGATCCGCCAGAGCATTACAGGCCTCAGCAAACCCCACGGGCTGACCTGGGTTGCAGCGACGAGCAGCCTTTACGTTGCTGACGGCGCGCTCGGAGAACTCAGGGTTTACACGGGCACGCCGCTGGCGCTGTCTGGAAAGATCAAGCTCTCCGACGATGCCGACGATATGGTTTTCGACGAGGCGCATCGCCTGCTTTTTATCGGCCACGGAACGGGCGATGCGGCCAGCCCGGCCAGGGTTGCGGTGGTGGACACGGAACACTTTGGCATGGTTGCGAACCTTTCCGTTTCAACCCATCCCGAAGCCCTCGACATCGATCCTCAAAGCAGTCGCGTCTTCGCGAATATCGCGGGGTCGAATGAAGTCGCGGTCATCAACACGGCCGCCATGGCTGTCACCGCTCGCTGGCAGTTGACCAAAGCCGCCGATAATGTGCCGATGGGTTTCGACAGCGAACACCAGTTGCTCTATGTCGCCTGCCGGACTCCGGGAACAGTGATCGCTCTCGATGCCGCAACCGGCAAGGAGGTCGCGAGCCAGCCGGCCGCCGATGGGGCGGATGACCTGTTCTACGATCCCGCACTGCGCCGAGTGTATGTGATCGCCGGCGCTGGAGAAGTGGATTCCTACCAGGTGGACAGCGCGAAGCAACTGCACCCGCTTGAAGTTGTGCATACGGGCGCGGGTGCGAAGACCGCTTTGTTTGTCCCCGCGCAGAATCTGCTCTACGTGGGTGTTCCGGCCACGGGCGACCATGGGGCGGAGATTCGCGTCTACTCAACCCCCGTCGCGTCAGCAGCCACCGTCGCCACAGCGAAGAACATAAACGGGAAAGACAGCGAGCTGAGATTCGTCGTTGTCGTCAGCCGTCATGGAGTGCGTTCTCCAACCGGCAAGCTTGACCAACTAAATCAATACTCCGCTGCGCCCTGGCCCAAGTGGAGCGTTCCGCCGGGCTACCTGACCGAACACGGTGCGCATCTCATGACGCTCTTCGGCGCTTACGACCGAGAGCTGTTGGCCGCCCAGGGACTGTTTGCGCCGAGCGGGTGCGCGGATGCGTCTCACATCCGCATCGTTGCCGACTCCGATCAGCGCACCCGCGAGACTGGCAAGGCGCTTGCAGCCGGAATCGCTCCCGGCTGCGCGCTCGAAGTGAGCGCTCTTCCGGAGGGTTCAGCCGATCCGCTGTTTCATTCCTTGGAGGCTGGAGTCGGTCATCCGGACAGGCTGCTGGCTACAGCGGCCGTCTCCGGTCGCATCGGCGCCAACCTGCAAGGGCTCGCCGCAGCCTATCGGCCACAGCTCGATGCGCTTCAGGCCGTATTGCGCGGTTGCGACCCCGGCGCAGCGTGCCCTAGTTCCGGCGCCACCGCGCCAGAATCTATCTTTGACATTCCTGCCTCCATTGCGCCGGGCAAAAGCGACCGCCTGATCGAGCTTCACTCGCCTCTCGGAACCGCCTCTACGATGTCTGAAGACCTGCTTCTCGAATACACCGAAGGTATGCCCGCGACCGACGTCGGCTGGGGCCGCGTGGACCTTCACAAGTTGCGCGAGTTGCTGCAGCTCCACACTGCGCAGGAAGACATCGCGGGCCGCACTGCCTACATTGCCCGCGCCCAGTCCTCCAATCTTCTTCTGCACATTCTTCTCTCGATGCAGCAGGCTGTTGCCGCGCATCCCATCGCGGGTGCGCTCACCAGGCCCGAAGACCGTCTTCTCATCCTGGTTGGGCACGATACAAATCTTGCCAACATCGGCGGAGCCCTGGGGCTTGACTGGCTCGTCGACGGTCGCCGCAACGATACGCCGCCGGGCGGAGCGCTGGTGTTTGAACTGTGGAGCCAGAGCGGCCAGGCGGATTACGCGGTGCGAACCTATTACACGGCCCAGACCCTCGACCAGATGCGCAATGCCGCGACCCTCAGCCTGCAGAGCCCTCCCGAGCGCGTTCCGGTGTTTGTCCCAGGCTGCGGCAAGGGCGACTTCTCCTGCGGGTGGGCGGCCTTTCAACAGGCAGTACATGCCGGGATCGACTCGGCGTTCGTAAGGTGAACTGGGGCGCACCTGTTCATTGCCTTGTTGTTCGGGTCGGAGAAGTCGGCGTTCTGCATCGAGGTCTTTAATGTGCAGAGGTCGGAATGGACGAATATCCTACGCCATGAGCCCATTGGTTTGTTGGCGCTGATTGACATCTCGCCGGACATCATATCCCTGCACCTGACCGATTTGGCGCGGACGGTTTCCGGCGGCTGTTTGGCCGGCAAAGCACTGATGATTACTTGATAAATACGCGGAGGCACGATCCCTTAGTAAACTTCATTCTCATCGATACCGAATGGCAGCAGTCATCTCTACGGACAGACGATTGCGGTACGATGGATGGCAACATCAACTTGGCTAAAGGGTCCTACATGTCCTCAGTTCTCCTGCGCGCGCGGCTTTCCGTTATTCTCGTCTCCTTCATTGCCTCCACCGCCGCGCTGGCACAGTCTCCTGACTGGCCCATTGTCGGCCCGGCCTTGTCGGCGGCGCCTGCCGAGATTCAGGCTGCTGCGGCCAAGATCCAGGCGGAGCCCTTCACCGAGGCAACGGTTTTCTTTGAGCGGGATGCTTTCAGCTTCGATGGCGAGGGCCGCATGACTTACCGGCACACCATCATCTTTCGGATGGAAACGCAGGAGGGCGTGAAGAACTGGTCCGAAATTCACGTCGGCTGGTCACCGTGGCATCAGGAGATTCCGGAGATTCGCGCCCGCGTGATCGCGCCCGATGGAAAGGTTTCGACTCTCGACCCAAAGACGATTGCCGACGGTCCCGCGCGTGAAGATGGCGAGGACACCTACACGGATGCGCGTGTCCGCAAGGTCCCGCTACCTGCCGCGGCGGTCGGGTCCATTGTGGAACAGGAGACGGTCAGCACGGATAAAGAGCCCCTTTTTACTGGCGGAATGGGTTTAGGAAACAGCTTTTCCTGGGGGGTGCCGTTCCATCGCGGCGAACTGCGCATCGACCTGCCCAAATCTGTCAATCTCCGCATCAAGGTGATGGCCCTTCCCGATGCCAAGATCAAAGACGAAGTGGTGGGCGATATGCGCCACTACTCTCTTGAACAGGGATACGTGCCGGCTCAAGCCGAATCCGACATTCCGTTGTCCACGCATAATTTCCTCGGTCATGGCACGCGTTTCTCGACGGGAGAATCGTGGGCGGCGGTCGCCGCAACCTATCGCAAGCTGGCCGAAGCCAATATCGATCCCGCAAAGGTCAAGAGCCTGTTGCCGAAGCCCGGCGCCAACCGCCAGGAGACCATATCCCGCATTGTTGCCGCCCTGCACAAAGGGGTCCGTTACACGGGGATTGAGTTTGGCCAGGCCAGTTTGCAGCCAGCACCCGCCGGGGAGATCCTCAAGCGGCACTACGGGGACTGCAAGGACAAGGCCGCGCTGCTGGTGGCCATGCTGCGCGCCGCTGGAATCGAAGCCGACCTGGCTTTGTTGCAAACGGGGCCGGGCATCGATGTCGATCCGGATCTGCCGGGAATGCAGTTCGACCATGCCATCGTCTATGTGCCGGCGGCGCCGGGAAGCGATCCGCTCTGGATCGATGCAACAGCGGAGTATAGCGAAGTTGGGACGCTGCCCGATATGGATGATGGGCGTCAGGCGCTGATTATCGCGGAAGGAACCACCGGGCTGACGATGACGCCTGTGCCCAAAGCGGACGACGACCGTCTGACCGAACTGCGCGACGTTGTTCTGGGCGATTTCGGGTCCGCAAGAATCTCCGAAACCTCGATGACCCATGGCCCGATTGACGCCTCTTACCGTTATCTCTATGGGAGCGACCTGACGCGCGAAAGGAAAGAAAACCTCGAGGAATATGCCAAAAGTGTTTACCTGGCTAAGACCCTGGCCTCCATCACGCATGGCGATGCGCACGATATGAGCAAGCCCTTCGCGCTGAAACTCGATATGACCGAGGCCAAGCGCGGAGATTCAGGTACCGACGACGCGGTAGTAAATATTCCCTTGTCGGGCATCTTTTACCGGCTTCCCGAGTGGTTCCGCACAGACCCTGAAACGGAAGGTGTAAAGCTCACGCCGCAGGAAGAGGAAAATCGCAAACGCGCCGTGGCTGCCCGCACAACCGAGTACGATGCCCATCCTTTCGCGACCGAGTGGCGCTACACCATTACGCCCCCGGAGGGCTTCACGGTGCGTGCCCTGCCCGCGAGCAAAACCACAAAGATGGGGCCGGCCTTGTTCACGCAGAAGTTCGAGAGTGGCGCGGATGGAAAAGCGATCGCCACTTTCCGTTTTGAAACTGCCAAGACACGGTATACGACCGACGAGGCCCTGGCGCTGCGCGATGCTGTTCTTACCGCCTATAAACAGGAGACCGTGGCGGTCTGGTTTGACCAGAATGGCGCAAAACTGGTGGCCGAAGGGAAAATCCGCGAGGCTATGGCCGTCGATCGCGACCTGATTGCCAAGAGTCCTGGCAAGAGTATTCATCATGCACAAATGGCGAATGCGTATCTCAAAGCCGGATTGGGCCTGAGGGCACGGAAAGAGGCTCAGGAAGCAACGCGGCTTGATCCAAAAATGGCGGTCAATTTCCGTACGCTTGGCCTGATCTGCGAGTACAACGACCTCGGCTTCTTCATGGGCCTGGGCTTCGACTGGGACTGCGCCGCAAACGCATTGAAGAAAGCACTGGAGCTTGATCCGGACAATTCCAGCAATGCTGTCGAACTGGCCGTACTTGAGGAGTATGACCGCAACGGAGAGCGATACTCTGCGGAGGCGCATCTGGGCGATGCGATCGCAGGCTTGCGCGCCCTGAAACTGAAAGACAAGTCTACTTTCGAAAAGTACCAGGACAACATTCTCTTCGACCTCCTTTACAGCGGCCGCTATCAGGAATTGCTCGATGAACTCGACAAACTTCCGCTGTCGGCAACCCGCCGCGGACTGGCCATCTCGGCGACCGTTGCGCTTCAGGGAGGGCAGAAGGGCATTGCTGCGGGTATTGAGCGGGCCGATCGGCTCTCGGCCAACGGCGATGAGCGCACTGCGGCCCTCACAACAGCCGGAAACCAACTCATGCGCCTGCGGCTGTATCCCGAGACCGCGGGCATCCTTTCCGCGGCGGTCGAGGGGCAGCAGGATTCGGCCGGAACGGCGGAGGACATTGCTCTAACCCGCCAACTCGCGCTCTGGAAGGGCGAGTATCTGCCGGCGAGCGATTCTCGCGCCGTTGTGCAGCGCTTCGTCTTGGCCACCATCATGGGCACGTTCACCGAATCATCCGCAAACGAACTGATGACGCGCCATGCGTACGCTTCCGACAATGAGTGGAATCGCGCCGTGGAGCGGATCACCCAGTCGCGCGGCGCACTGCACGTCAGAGCGGTACGCGCCGGCATGCCCTCGGCCGCCCTCATGGACATCCTCGCGGGTCATCTCAAGCTGACCTCTGAAGGCGACGACGAATCAGGCTATCGGATTACCGCCGAGAGCCTTGGTGCAAAGCCGACAAAGTACTTTGTGACCCGAGATGATGGATCGTATCGGGTTGTGGCCGCGGAAGGCAGCAAATATTCGGTGGCCGGCAATTACCTGCTTTACCTGTTGAAGAACGGCCGCGATAAGGAAGCTCGCTCTCTGCTTGACTGGATGCGCGACAGCATGCACAAGGGAGGAGGCGACGACCCCCTCTCCGGTCCGCTTCTCCCGCGCTTCTGGACGGTCGGCGATCCGGCAGACCGGAGCGCCATGAAATGGGCTACCGCGGCGCTGGTTGCCGATAATCCCGCGGTCATCGATCTGCTGCCCGATCTGCGTGCCGCATGGGAAAAGTCTCCGAACGACGAAGTGCGAATGAATTTCGCATTGCTGCTAGCGACGGCCCTTCGTACTGCGGAAGATGGAGCCCATTTGAAGGAAATCGCTACTGAAATCCTCAAGAAGTATCCGGATTCATACAATGCAATCGGTTTCGCCGGCAGAGCCGACGAATATCAAAAGAATTGGGATGACTGGAAGCAGATACTGGACGCTCAGCTTTCCCGGCACCCCAGCGACGAGACTCTTATTCGGATGAAAGTCGGCTATCTGGAAGCCCATGGGGAGTGGGCCGCCGCTCGCTCCACCCTGCAAACCCTTATCGACAAAGGCAAGGCGGCAGCCGGGGATTACGACCGGTATGCATGGTCGGCGCTCTTCGATAACAGCGTGAACGACGACGCGGTAAAGGCCTCCCGCCAGAGCGTTACGCTTACCAATAGCTCCAGTTTCGGCGAACTGCATTCGCTTGCCTGCCTCTATGCCACACAGGGAAAGACCAATGAAGCGCGCGACCTGCTGGTGAAGACTATGCGTGCATTCAGCATGGCGGTTCCGAATGACCAAATCTGGTTTATCTTTGCCATCCTGTATGAAAAGTATGGAATCGATGACGCCGCCATCGAGGCTTACGAAAAAGTTAGCAGACCCGAGGGATACATCGGGGCTACGAGTACCTATTGGCTGGCGCAGTCCAGGTTGAAGGCACTCAGAGCCACCAGCCGTTGACCATCGAATTGTGAAACGAAGCTTCCCCGTCCTTCCTCGAAGAAACGGGGCCCCATTGTGTTAAGAGACCGTTTGGCCGGCGTCAGCGACTTTGGCACGGCAACAACTCAGGCAACCTGCGAAGCAAGATACATGCGAACATCGCCGGCAGATCGGGCGTCACCTGATGAAAGCTCGAGTTTATCCTGACAGTTGTAGTCGACAGCGACTAATCGAGCATAGTTGAACGGGCCTTCAGAAAGCCCGGGGCTCAAGCCCGCTTAATTCTCTCGCTCATTCAGGGGACTGAAGTCCCCTGCCCCCTCCGCCTCTTTCTCCCCTCTACATCAAGTGGAGAGCCGCTTTAAGGTTGCGAGAAATACCGCGACCATTTGTTGGCGGGTGGTAATGGCTGCTGCCCAGATCAGTAACGTGAAGTCGCCATGGCGACGCGAATCAGCCCACCCGGAATTCTCGGTTTAGGCCAACCCGAGGCGCGTTTCCAGAACTGGGAGTCGCCTGGAGTTGATCTGTATCATTTCAATCGCTTTACATGCCTGATGTTTTTTCGTTCCGATCGAAATCGATTTCCTAGTTGCTGGCGACTGGTCCGTGTCGTTGGGAATCTGCTGTGGCCCATGCTTTCTGAATTGGCCGCCATCGGAACTTAGATGGAACTTTCAAACGCGGTGGGCGTATGATTTGGTGGATTTCCAAGGGCGCCGATCGGGGGGTGCGAAGAGGGTCATGCAAGCAGCTTCCTTGGCACGTATAGAGGCTTTCCTTTTTCCTGAAAGAGTCTCCGGTGGTGGAACTTTGCAGCCGTATAGAGGCCGTCCGCTGCTGCTCTGGGCGCTTGCGGGTTTCGGCTTCTCGGCCTTAGGCTGGATCGCGGGCGGATTGGTTGGCTCGTGGGCTCCACGCATAGCCTGTGCGGTGGGCGCCACTGCGATCGCCGTGGGCTTGTTGAACCGCCAGCCGCGCGCGGCGCTGCTGGGTGCTATCAGCACTGCCATGGTCAGCCTGGCCGCAGTCCAGGTTGGTCAGTCCTTTATTACGCCGCTCCTTGCATGGCCCGTGGCCGGCTTAGTCATCGGAGTGATCGGCGCTTTCGCGTTTCGCCGGCTTCGCACGAGGATCGCATTCATCGTTGCCGCACCGCTGTTGGGATCCCTCGGGGTTGTGGCCGGTATGCTGGCCGTTTTCCTCACCGCGAGGGGATTGAACGATTCGCGATTGTCTGCACAGACCATGCTGGGCGGGGCAGCCTGCTTCGGGCTGTTCGTGATGGCCAGCGCCGCGATCCTTGGCCGCTGGCTGGATGGCAGTCGAGCGACAGGAGGGGCGTCATGAGCGATTCATCCAAAGCCAAACTGCTCGATCGCAGGGGTTTTCTTGGCCTGGGCGCCGGCGCTCTCGCTGCGACCGCGGCAGGGTTCGAGTGGGGGCATAAACTGAGCACTCGCGCTTGCAAGTCGGCGCCCCCCAATCCGTTTGTCGCGGCTGGCAAGCCTCTGCTGGTCGCCGTGGAAGGCGAAGATTTGCATGCCATGCTGCGTGCGGGAATCGAGGCCCTGGGAGGATTGGACCCACTGGCGAGGTTTGGCCACGAGGCGATCTTTCGCGGCAACTACGTTACGCCGCAGCCGTATCCGGTGACGACCGCCCCCGAATTCGTCCTTGCAGTGTCCGCCGAGCTGAAGCGCGCCGGCGTAAGCAAGACCAGCCTTTTTGACACTCATGGGACCCGGCTGAGCGCGGGCACATCGCCTGAACACATCCTGCGACGCCTGGGCGTCCTGGACAAGCTCACGCAGGCCGGCGTGCCTGTTGTCGCACGGGATTTCCTGGACCCGGACGAGTTCGTCTTTGTCCGGAACCCTGCATGGCCGATCGCAAAGCCGGTGGCTGTGCACCGAATTCTGCACGAGGCGCCGATCGTCGTCAGCCTGCCGGTGGTCAAGCGCCATACGTACGTGAACTTCACATGCGCTCTGAAGATGCATTTCGGCTCGGTAGCCATGACTGACCGGATGCTCGTTCATACGAAGGACATCGATGGCCGGTCCGGGCTGATGCAGCAGCGCCTGGTCCATTTTGCCGACGCGGTAAAGCCGCAGCTCCACATCGTGGACGCCCGCGCGATCCTGGCTCGGAGTGGCCCGGGGTTGGGCGGAGGAGCCGAGGTGGTACCGGGCGTCAACAAGATCATCCTGAGCGGCGACATGGTGGCGGTCGACTCCTATTGCGCTCGCCTCATGGCGCAGCACGACAAGACGTTCAACCCCGACATGATCGCCCCGCAGCTCAGGCACGCGGTCGCTCTCGGCCTGGGTAATGCGGACCTGGACACCGTCAAGGTTGTGGAGATCCGCGTATGAGACGGATTGGCGGCGCCACGGCAGCGTGCACGCTGTTGCTCGGCCTTTGGGCATGCCGCGGGGCCGGTCCTTTGCCTTCGGGCGCGGCGCTCGGCGGTCTTGCAGACGTCGATCAACCGGAGAGCTACACGGGTGCAACGCTGTACACGTATATAGATGGCGGAGCTGACCTCTACGTGAATCAGGGCTTCTCCAAGCTCTACGTCCGACGGTATGCTCGGGGCAACGAGCGCTTTATCGTGGAGCTTTACGAGATGAACGATGCCACGGGCGCGTCGCACATCTACCAGGGTAGCCGCCGCCCCAATGCCGAGAAGGAACTTGCCGGCGGCTGCATTGCCAGTGTCACGCCAGCCGAGATACTCACCGCCCGGGGCCGCAACTATCTGGTCGTTCGCAATGAGGATCCACTAGCGAGCCAAAGCGATGGGCTTATCGAACTGGGCCGGAACGTGCTGAACAGACTCCCAGGTTTATGCGCGCTCACCCCGAAGAACTGAACTCTTCTGTGCGGAGTCAGCGTCAGGTCGGGGAAGACTGCCGTCCTCAAATAGAGGTGAACGCCATGAATACCTCGGTGAATCCTTCGTTTCTGGCTGCCTTGCAGTTAATCTAACTGTTGACGGAATGCCCGAACCCGCGGACCGAAACCACCCTGGCTTCCGGTCCGAAACGCGAATGGATCCGGGTGCCTCTTGGTGCTTCACCTATGCCCCCGAAACGGACTTCGGGGAAATCACTCCCGTGAAGTCGCCATGGCGACTGAGATTCCGTGCCCAGCCGCCGGATGGGCCTTTGCGGGTGCTCCCGAAGCCTGCGGCGTTTTTCAGTAGAATCCGAAGTTCTTGCGGGCAGTTCTATCGATCGATCCCCAAAAAGAACGGTGATCAACTTAAGCATCTTTTGTTCGCCACTAACAAGAACCTCTTCTGCATGAACCAAGCGAACTCGGGAGAAGAGGGCAGTCAGTGCGCCCGTCCAGCTCGTCAGTGTTTTGATTAAAATGTTTGCCAAGTCAGACTTTTACTTTCCCATCATAAGAAAGCAAAAGCCTGCCCTCTCGAAGACCTGCTTTTTGGGATCATTTGTCTAGATGATTAATTAGGTCAATGATTTGCTTTCCTGCACGCAAAACGTCTGAAAATCCTTGTCTGAGCCGCTTCCCTGTGAGAGAGCCCTACATTTTGTAGCGGCCAAGATCTTCGTCGTTCAGCCCTTCCAGCCAGCCGCGCAACTGCTCGGCCGTCGGACCCTCCGGCGGGCCGGTGGTGTTCAACTTGGCCGACTGCATCACCTGCTCGGAGACGTAGATCGGACAATCGGCGCGCAACGCTAAGGCAATCGCATCGGAAGGCCGGGCGTCGATCGTGAGTGGATCGTCGCCTTGCCTGAGCCACAGAACCGCGAAAAACGTATCGTCCTTAAGCTCATTGATCACAACGCGTTCAAGCTGGGCGTTCAAGTGCTGTATCAGGTTTCTCGTCAGGTCGTGGGTCATCGGGCGCGGCGCAGACACCTTCTCGATCTCGATGGCAATGGCGTTTGCCTCGAAGATGCCTACCCAGATCGGCATCACCGTCTCTGAGGCGATGTCCTTGAGCACCACGATCGGCATATTTGTGGCGGGGTCCATCATCAGCCCGCGAATTCTGACTTCGATATCCATGGCTCCCCTCTTCCTCTCCGCAGCAACGATTTAGACGGCCTCGCCCACCAGGCTGTTCGGGTGGCTGCCGGTAATCTTCACCTGCACGTAGCTGCCCGGAGCCGGCGCAATCGGCTGCGCCCAGGTGAAATTCACCGGCTTGTTCTGGCTGCTGCGCCCGGCAATCTGTCCGCGCGCCGGATGCTGTCCTTCGACCATCACTTCCATAATCTGCCCCAAGTGCTTGGCATAATTGACTCTTTGTATCTCTCGCTGACGGTCAAGCAGCACTTGAAGCCGGGCCGCTTTCTCTGTCTCCGGAATCGAGTCGATCATGGTCAAGGCTGGCGTATTGGGCCGCGCCGAGTACTTGAAACCGAAGACGCAATCGTACTCGACCTCGGCCAGAAGGTCCATGGTCTCGATGAAGTCGTCTGCTGTCTCGCCCGGAAAACCCACAATGATGTCCGTCGAAAGCGAGATCGGCCGGCGCGCTGCCTTGAGCCACGCGATCCGCTCCAGATACCACTCCCGCGTGTACTCCCGGTTCATTTGATGAAGAACCCGCGAGGAGCCCGACTGCACTGGCAGGTGCACGTGATCGCAGAGCGTGGGAACGGCGTCGATGGCGTCGACAATGTCGCGGGTAAAGTCGCGCGGGTGGCTGGTTGTGAAGCGGACCCGCCGGATTCCGCCCACCTGCCCCACTGCCGCAAGCAGTTCGGCGAAGCTCCGCTTCCCTTCCGGATCGCGGTAGCTGTTTACGTTCTGGCCCAGCAGTTGGATTTCGGTATAACCTTGATCGGCAATGCGTCGCGCCTCGTCCAGAACCGAGGTCGAGGTGCGGCTGCGCTCCTTGCCGCGCGTGTACGGCACCACGCAATAGGCGCAAAACTTGTCGCAGCCTTCGATGATGGTGATGTAGCCGCGGTAGGGATTCTGGCGCACGGTGAACTCCGTCTCGAAGGTCTCGTCGGTCTGGCGGTCGTCGAGGCCGGTAATGCGCGTCTCGCCCGCTTCAAGCCGCGCCAGCATCTCGGGCAGCTTGCGGTACGAGGCCGAACCGGAAACCAGAGAGACGTAGGGCGTCCGCTCGAAGATCTTCTCGCCCTCCTGCTGGGCGACGCAGCCCAGCACGCCAAAGCGCTTGCCCGCATTCTGTTGTCTTTTGTAGTAGTCGAGGCGGTGAAAAACCTTTTGCTCCGCTTTGTCGCGGATCGAACAGGTGTTGTAGAGGATCAGACCGGCCTCTTCTTCCGTCTCGACTTGCCGGTAGCCTTCGTGCCGGAGCGTGCCAATCACCTTTTCGGAGTCATGGGCATTCATCTGGCAGCCGAAGGTCTCAAGATAGAAGGTTTTTTCGGTTGCCATGGCAATTTCCAGTATACCGTGATGCGCGTTGAAACGCCGGTTTCCTGCTCCTCCCCAGGCTTGGCCTCAACGCAGCCCGGTATGCAGATAGGCCAGCAGATCGCCCATCTGTTCTTCGCTGAACCGGCCGGCGAAGGCGGGCATCATTCCCTTGCCCGCCAGAACCGCGCGCCGGACCTCGCTCTCTGAGGCAGCCGCGCCGCTGGGCAGCGTCTTCCGTGCAAAAACCTCATGCAAATCCGGCGGCGCCTTCTTGAGAGCCAGGTCGTTCTGCTCGTGGCAGTGGGCACAACGCACCTCATAGAGGTGCTTGCCTTCCGCCTGCTGCGGAGTCAGCGCCGGCTTCGCGCGGCAGCCGACCGCGAGGGTCATGCCCATGCCGGCCGTCAGGAGAACGGCCCTCCTTAGCAACGGCGGCCAGTCGAAGGATCTGCGGCGGTTCCTGTTCTTCTCCGGAACCGGGCGAGCATGGATCGCGGTCACGCCCGGCCTATGCCTTCCGCGCAAACTGTCCGCTCGCGTACTCCCAGTTGACCACCTGGAAGAACGCCTTCACGTACTCGGCGCGCCGGTTCTGGTACTTCAGATAGTAGGCGTGCTCCCACACATCCACGGCCAGCACCGGCGTGTGCCCCACAGTCAGCGGGCTCTCCTGGTTCGGGGTGGTTTCAATCGCCACCGTCCCGTCCGGCAGCCTCACCAGCCACGCCCAGCCGCTCCCGAAGACGCTCATCGACGCCGCGGTCAGCTTCTCCTGAAAGGCGGAAAACGTGCCAAACTTCGCCTCGATCGCTTTGGCCAGTTCGCCTCTGGGGGCAGCGCCGCCCTTGCCCAGCGTCGGCCACCAGAACGAGTGGTTGGCGTGCCCCCCGCCCTGGTTGCGGACAGCGGCGCGCGCGGATTCGGGCCAGGTGTTCAGATTGGCGACCAGCTCCTCCACGCTCTTGCCGGCCAGTTCCGGATGCGCGGCCACGGCAAGGTTGAGGTTGTTCACATAGGCCTGATGATGCTTGTCGTGGTGCAGGTGCATGGTCTCGGCATCGAAGCTGGGTTCGAGCGCGTCGTAGGCATATGGCAACGGAGGCAGCGTGAACGGTCCGGTGGGCGGCGGCGGGGGTGCGGCGGCGGTTTGGCCTTTCGGCCATCCCTCGCCGCGCAGCGTCTCTGCCACGAGCAGCGCGCCGGCAACGCCGCCAAGATGCTTGATTGCACTTCTCCTGTCCATCATCGTCGGGGAAAACCTCCATCTCCTCTTCGATGCAAAGAGACAGGGAAAGTCTGCGCAAAAGAGACGGAAATCGTCGCGGCGCCAGGGGCTTGCCGGCTTCGATATCCTGGAGCCATGCCGCTTCCCTTCTTCACTCGGACTCCCCACCCGCAAACGAGGCCCTCATGACCCATTCGGCTGAAAACCTCACGCCCTTCGTTCATGCCGCCCAGAACCGCTGTTTTGGCTGCGGCCCGGCGAATCCCGCCGGGCTGCAACTCGATTTTCTGTGCGCCGAAGATGAATCCGTGGTCTGCCTGACGGCGATCCCCGACCGCTTCGACGGCCACCCCGGCTACCTGCATGGGGGCATCATCGCCACGCTGCTCGACGAGTCCATGAGCAAGGCCACCCGCGCCAGGGGTCTCTCCACCATGACCCGCCACATCGAGGTCGATTACCTCCGCCCGGTTCCCTCCGGCGAGCCCATCCGCATGGAAGGCCGAGTCGTCCGCGGCGAAGGCCGCAAACACTGGACCGAGGCCAGAATCCTCAATGCACGGGGCACCGTCCTGGCCGAGGCAAAGGGCCTCTTCATCGAGATTCGCGCCCGGTAATCCGGCGCCGCATGGCCCGTAAGCCCCCGCTCAGGATCAATGAATCATGTTGATCGTCTCCTGGGTAATCGTGTCGAAGGTGGTGATCGCCTTCGAGTTCGCCTCAAAGCCCCGCTGCGCGATAATCAGGTCGGAGAACTCGGCGGAGATGTTCACGTTGGACTCCTCGAGCGTCGAATCCTCGATCGTGCCCAGCCCGCCGGTTCCCGAGGCGCCGATCGTTGCCGCTCCGCTGGCCAGCGTGGCGGCATAGTTGCCGTTGCCCTGCAACGACAATCCCTGCAGGTTGGTCATATTGGCCAGCGCCAGCCGGCCCACCGCCAGCGTCTGCCCGTTCGAGTAGGTCGCTGAAACGGTTCCGTCCGAGCCAATGGTGAACCCCGAGCAGACGCCGGCCGCAAATCCATTGGCCGGCGCCGCGGATTGCGCCGAGGCCGTGTCTTCCTGGCTGATCGTCGGCGTGCCATTGGAGCCGAGCAGGTTCCAGCTCATGTTCAGGTCCGCCGCGCCGTCCGCCAGCCCGGTAAAGCTGAGCGGGATCGAAGAGGCATCGCCTGCAGCCGTGCCCACGGCCGTTCCGTTCACCGTGGCCAGCGTGCCATTCTGGTCGAATTCCATCACTCCGGCGACCGGCGTCGAGACCCCCGAGGCGAAATCCCCTGCCGGCAGGGCCGCCGAATAACTCCATTTGTCGAATCCGGTCGCGGGATCGATGCCCTCCTGCGTGTAGGTTACGGTGACGGTATGGGATGCGCCCAACGAGTCGTAGACCGTCACGGTGCCGGGGAAGGACGCATTGGCGGCGGTTGCCGAGTCCAGGTTCGCCGTCATGCTGAAGCTGGTCGTCGCCTCCGGCTGCTGCACCTGCCCAATCAGCGGAATGCTGATCGCCGTCAAGGGCGCGTTGGTGTTCACCACCCCGTTCACGGCCGGGTAGCCCATCACCGCCAGGCCGTCGGAGGTCACCAGATTGCCGCTCGTGTTCTGCGTGAAGTTGCCGTCGCGGGTGTAAAGGTTGCTGCTGCCATTGCTCACCACAAAGAAGCCGTTGCCGTCCAGAGCCACGTCGGAGGCGGTGGTGCCGCTGGTGTCGTACGACCCTTGCGTGAAATTGGTCTCGTTCGAGGCCACTTGCACGCCCTCGCCCACCTGAATCGCGTTGCCCGAGCCGTTGCTCCCCACCTGCTGATAGAACAGATCGGAAAAATTGGTCGTCTGCGCCTTGAAAGCCGTGGTGTTCATATTCGACAGATCGTTGGCGATGGTGTTCAACGCCGTCGAATCGGCATTGAGGCCGCTGAGCGGAATGTAGAAACTTGCCATGCTGCATCTCCTTCGGGTTTCATCCCGGGTTGGCGCCGGCCTTCCCGCGCCGGCAAGTGAGCGAGCTTCATTGGGCCGCCGAGAGCCCGTCCGGCAGCGGCTGCGCAGCAGTCCGTCCGTCCAGCGCATGAGCCACCCGCTGCGCCGCGGGCTTCGTCTCGGGGACGCTGAGATTGCCGGGCGCGCTTCTGGCTGCGGTGGCGCCGGAGTGGGTGGCGCGGGCAACGGCGGGCGAAAAGCCGGGCAACCCGCCTCCCGTCTGCAGGACCGCACGCGCTTGCGCGATTGCCCCCGCTTTGCTCGCGCCGGCCGGGCCGCTCGAGGAACTCCCGGAACTGCTCGTCGAGCTGCCGAGATCCGTCGTCAAAGTCTGGTTGATGTCGATCAGTTGCTCCAGGCTGTTCACCTGGACGAGTTGGTTGATGTACTCGTTGGGATCGGTGTCCGCCGTCGGGTCCTGATTCTGCATCTCCGTCACCAGCAGAGTCAGAAAGTCGTTGGCCGAGATGGTCGCCGAATCGGTGCTCGAGCTGCTCGTGCCGCCCGTGGCCGCTTGGGCCATCGGCAGTGCGCTGTTGCCGGTCAGCGCCGGCCCCGCTGTCCGTGGGTGGTTCCAGATGCCTGCGGCTGTCGCCATGATTTCCCCCCTCGCTTTCCCCGCCGGCTTCTCTCTGCCCGGTCAAGCCATCACCGAGATGTGCACGCCCCCAGAGGAAGCCGTCTGCATCGTTGTCTCTTCCCCTCCGCTCAGGGCCGGCAGCTCCGGAGTTGATCTGCCGCCAGTCAAGGGCGGCGTATCCGCCGTCGCGCGGGGGGGCGCATCGCCTCCCGCGCCTTGCCCCGCTCCCTGGTCCATGCTGTGGCCGGTCCCCTGCTCCAGGCTGAATGCCTGCCCGCCCTCGGGCGCAGCCACGGTCACCTCATCGAGCGTCGTGTGCTCTGCGGCCAGATAGGCGTTCAATCCCGCCAGATGCCCGCCCAACGCCTGGGCCGCCTCCGCCGAGCCGGGCACCAGCGCGGCATGAACGCCGCCCGCACCCATCTCGGCCCGCACCCCGACCCAGCCCAGGGCCGGGTCCTCAAATCCGGCCTCGGCCCGCTGGGCGCCGGCATGAATCCAGCGCGGCACTCCCGCAGCGCTCTCGGCATCGAGCGCGTTGAAGGCCTCGCGCGCTGCTCCCCCCGCACTGCCGCTCGCACTCCCGTTCGATTCCCCGCTCCCGCCGGCACGCGTGTCGCTGGCTCCGCCCGGCATCGCCGGGACGCGCGTCCCAGCCGGATTCGATCCCTCCTGCGCCGTTCCGGCGACGAGCCTTATCCCCCGCACCGTCTCTCCCGCCGGATCGCTCCCGCCGCTGGACCGCGCTCCCCCCGGCGCCTTTGGGGCGTCGGAACTGCCCGGTTTCTTCGCCATCGGGAGGGCGGTCGCGGGCGCAGCGGACCGCTCCCCGGCCACCGCGGCCAGCGGGTGCGCGCCAACCGCCCCTTGGCCGCCGCGGACGGCCAAAACAGCATCCGAATCGTCCCGAAGGCCGTGGAATTGCCCGTCGCGCGGGCGCGCTGTGCGGCTTCCGTCCGCCTCTCCGGCGCGTGTCTGCGGGCTCTCCGCCGGAAGGCTCGCTCCGCTCGGCGCGGGACGATCTTCGTCGTCCGCTGCGGCAAACGGCCCGCCGCGAAGGGCCGCGTCTTGCGCGGCCGATGCGCCGCGCGCGCTGCTTGCAGCCGGATTCCTCGATCCGTCCGTTCCAGCGCTCTTGGTTTCGGCGTCCGAAACCGCCGTCTCGGCGGCCAGCCGCTCCGTCGCTCCGCCCTCAGCCCCCCCGCCGGCGACGCGATGCAGCCCTGCACGGGCGCCGGAAGAGCGCGCGCCGGGTTGGGCGGATCGCGCAACGGAAGACCCCGCCCGCTCCGCTGGCGCTTGCGCCGCAGAAGTCATCGCCTCCCGAGGGGGATTCCCTGCCGCCGCCAGCGCCACCGGCGGATCGCCGCCGGGTGCGGCAACGGCGGCCTCTGTCGTGGCGCCGTCTGCGGCCGCAGGCTTTGGATCCTTCTTCGAATTCGCCGCGTGAGGGAGCGCCGAGACGCTGGCCGGGGGCGAGCCTGCCGGCTCCATCGCCGCATGAACGACCGGCTGCCTCGGCACTCCGTTCGTTCCGCTCCCGTCGGCAGTTCCTGCCCGAAGGCTTGGCGCAAACTGCGTTCTTCCGCCCGCCGCCGCGTTGGCCGCCAGGGCTCTCCCTGCTCCCCGCGCCGCAGAAGATCGAATGGAGAAGAACGAGGAGGAGCTTGCCGGCGCGGCGCTCTCCGCGGTCTCCGCCAGCGCCCTGGCAGTTTCTCCCGGCGCCGCCTCCGCTTCCGTCTCCTCTCCGTTCAGACTGCTCGTCTCCGTCTCCAAGGAAGCCAGCAGCGACTCCCAGCGGGAACGGAAGCTCTCCGCGGCGGTGGCCGAAGAGGTGGAAGACAAGGCCGGCAACGCTCCATTCCACCCTGCGCCTTGCGTTTCGCTCGCCCGCTTCGCCAGGAGCGCACCCCGGCCGGTCTCCCCATGCCCTTCCGATCCAGTCGCGATGGTTGCGGCAACGGTCATCGGCCAGGTTGAGGCAGATGCCTTGCCAACGAGAGCCGGATCGGGTTAGAGAATTGTCAGGTTGGGGCTTGTGCCCATGGCGGGAATCGCGCCTCCCTTGCCGCGGATCTTCTCCGCAAGCGCCGCGGGCGCGGCCGTTTCAGCCGGTGTCCGTTCCTGGCCGGACGGCCGGAGCGATGCGCCGCGCCCTCCCTTTCTTCTCCCCCGACCGGTGCATCCGGTTGCCGTATCCGTCGTCCAACTCCTGCTGGCCGCGCCGGCCGGTCTCGATGGCCGCCTCGGCCTCGCTCTCCCGCAGCAGGGTTTCCACTTGGCGCCGCTCCACCCGTTTCCGCAGAAACTCCTCGCGGAGCGCGGAGACGTTTCCTTCCATCGCCGCGATCCTGGGCGCCAGCGCCGCCGCCTGGCGCGTGGCCGCGCGCTGCTCCTCCAGGCCGGCCAGCCGGTCCGGCAACTCTCCGCTCCGCGCGCTGCTTCGCACCAGGCGCCGGCCCTGGCGATCCCGCCCGGCAGTCGCCGCGAAGGCATCTTCCAGGCGGTTCAGCTCGCCCAGCGCCGCGGCCAGCGCCAGCCGGCTCTGTTCTTCTTCCATCTCCCGGATGCGAAGCAGCCGGCGCAGTGCGCGCGAGACAGCCACCGTTCACACCTCCGCGGCCAGCGCCGCAAGACGCCGCAGGCAGTCGGCAAAGCGCAGCGGCTCGCGCGCATCCTGGGTCATGAAGGCCCGCATCGCCGGGCGCGCGCGCAGGGCCCGGTCCAGCTCCGGGTCCGAGCCCGGCTTGTAGGCGCCGATGCGCACCAGATCCTCCGAACGGGCATAGACGGCCATCAGCCGCCGGATCAGCGCCGCCTGTTCGCGCTGCTCCGGCTGGGCCACGGCCGGCATCAGCCGGCTGATCGAATCCAGCACCTCGACCGGCGGATACCACCCCTCCGCCGCCAGGGCGCGGGAGAGAACCACGTGTCCGTCGAGCAGCGACCGCACAGCGTCCACCAGCGGGTCCTGCTGGTCGTCGCCCTCCATCAGCACGGTATAGAAAGCGGTGATCGAGCCCACGCGAAACTGCCCGCTCCGCTCCACCAGCCGCGCCAGGCGGGCAAAGACCGAGGGCGTATAGCCCTTGGCCGTGGGCGGTTCGCCGGCGGCCAGGCCGATCTCCCGCGCGGCCATGGCGAAGCGGGTCAGCGAATCCAGCACCAGCAGCACGTCTTTGCCCTCGGCGGCAAAGAACTCCGCCACCGTGGCGGCGGCCAGCGCTGCCCGCATGCGCAGCAGCGGCGACTGGTCGGAGGTGGAAACCACCACCACCGACCGCGCCCGGCCTTCCGCGCCCAGCGCATCCTCCAGAAACTCCCCCACCTCGCGTCCCCGCTCGCCCACCAGTCCCACCACCGTCACGTCGGCCTCGGTGTTGCGGGTCATCATGCCGATCAGCGTGCTCTTGCCCACCCCCGATCCGCCGAAGATGCCTACCCGCTGGCCCCGGCCCACGGTCAGCAACCCGTCCAGCACGCGGATGCCGGTGCCCAGCGGCGTGCGAATCGCCGCGCGGTCCAGCGGCGAACGCACCACCCCCTCCAACGGCAGTGTCCGCGCGGCCGCCAGCGGCCGGCCCGCGTCGATCGGCCGGCCCAGCGCGTTCAGCACCCGGCCCATCAGCGCCGGACCCACCTCGATCTCGGGGCGCACGCCCAAAGCCGTCACCGGATCGCCAAAACGAATTCCCTCCGTCGTCTCCACCGGCATCGACAGCAGATTCGAGCTGCGGAATCCAATCACCTCCGCCAGATGCGGCCGGCCAAAGCGGTCCTGAACCTCGCAACATTCGCCCACCGAGGCCAGCGGACCCGCCGACTCGATCGTCTGTCCCACCGAATCCAGAACCTCTCCGCGCCAGCGCCAGGGCTGGCCGCGCTCCAGGCGGGCAAAGTAGCGGCCCAGCAGTTCGGTCATGAGCACCCCTCCGCGCTTTCCCTCCGCGCCGCCTCGGCCGGGGCGGCAGACTCTGCCCGGCCCCGGCCCGGCCGGTCGAAGAAGCCGCGCTCGATCTCTCCCAACTGGGCGCGCAGGCCCAGGTCCACCGTGCCCAGCTCCGTCTCGATCCTGCACTCGCCCAGACACAGGCCCTCCCCGGCGATCACGGCCGGCTTCACGGCCAGGTTGGGCAACCGGGCGATGGTTTCGGTCCACATCTCCAGCTCGGATGCGGGAACCAGCAGCCGCACCTGGGTCGAGGCGGAAAGCTGCCCCAGCGCCACCCGCACCGCGCCCGTCAAAAGCAGCGGGTCCATCTGCGCTTCCCGGCGCAGGATGCGCGCCGCCACCGCCAGCGCCAGTTTCACCACCTCCTGCTCCACCGCCTGCAGATAGCAGTCGCGTTCCAGGGCAAAATCCTCTACCAGGCGGGCGATCTGCTGCGCGTGGTGCTGGTCGCTGGCCGCCTGGGCCGCGGCCTGCGCCGCCTGCTCGGCCTGACGGCCCTCCACCAATCCCCGCTCCCGGCCCGCCGCAAAAGAACGGCGCGCCTCCTCGGCCAGCTTGCTCTCGAATTCGCCGCGCAACCCGGCCTCCGCGCCATCGGGCGCGGCCTTGTCCTCGGCTCCCGCCTCTGCCGCCGGCGTCTCTTCGGCCCATCCGCCCCAGGCAGGCCAGGAAGGCGCATCGGGACCGGCCGGATACGCGAAGATCTCGATCCGCCCCGCCGCCTCGCCTTCCCTTGCCCATTCCCTTGCCCGCATCGTCCCCTCGGTTGAAGTCGGAGACCGGAAAGGAGGCTTCGGGAGCGCAGATGCCGTCCCCCTTCGCTCCCTACTCCCTATTCCCTACTCCCTATTCCCTGGTCCTTACTCCCGGATCACGCCTCACGCCAGCATCTCGTCGCCGGTCTCCAGCTTCAGAATCACCTTGCCCTCGGCCTCCAGACGCCGGGCCAGGTTCAGGATCTCCTGCTGCGCCTGCGCCACCTCGCGCGAGCGCACCGGACCCAGCACCTCCATGTCCTCCTTCAGCATCTCCACGGCCCGCGAACTCATCGCCTTGAAGATTTGGGCGCGCAGCTCGTCGTTGGCCCCGCGCAAGGCCAGCGCCAACTGCCGCTTGTCCACGCCGGAGACGATCTCGCGAATCGTCGCCGCGGGCACGGTCACCAGGTCCTCGAAGGTGAACATCAGGTTGCGAATGTTCAGCGCCAGCTCCGGCTCGCCCTCCTCGATCGTCTCCAGAATCTTCTTCGACTCTTCCGCATTCAGCCGGTTCAGCAGGTCGGCCACGGCTTTGAAGCCGGAGTAGCTCTTGCGCTCCGTATCGCCCACGCTCTCCAGCCGGCGATGCAGAATGTGCGCCACCTTCTGCGCCATCTCCGGCGAAAACTGCCGCATCTCCGCCAGCCGCTGGATCGAGACCACCTTGTGCTCCTCGCTCAGGTTGTCCAGCACCAGCGAGGCCTGGCGCGGGTCCAGATGCGCCAGCACCAGCGCAATCGTCTGCGGATGCTCGGAGTCCAGCAGCTTGCCCAACTGCTGCGGGTCGGTGCGCTGCAGCTTGGCCAGGTTGCCCTGCGCCGCCTCCTGCGACCGCCGCACCAGCAGCAGCAGATCGTCGGCCCGCTCCTTGCCGAAGGTCTCGACCAGCAGGCGGCTGGCATAGTCCAGCCCGCCGTGGACCACGAAATTCTGCGTCTCCAACAGCTCCCAGAACTCCTCCAGAATCTCGGCGGTGAGATCGGGCGCGATCCCGCGCAGGTCGGCCAGCTCCTCGGTCAGCCGCTGCACGTCCGGCTCGGGCAGAACGCGCAGGATCTCCTTGGCCAGCTCTTCTCCCACGGCCACCAGCAGGATCGCCGCCTTGCGCACCCCGGAGACGTTCGCCGCCAGACGGCGCCGTGCAACCCCGCCCCCGCTCTCCTGCTCGGCCAAAATCCGCTCCTTTCCCGCCCGTTTCCTTCCGCTTGCTTTCCACCCGCCGGCCCCGCCCGTGCCTAATCGGAGTGAATCCAGCTCTGCAGCAGGCGCGAACTCTGCGCCGGCTCCCGCTTCAGGTGGCCGGTCACCTGCTCGAAGATCTCCTGCGTCCTCTGCCGCTCGGGGTCCGCCTCGGCGGGCTCCGGCGGATTCAGCGCCGGCGGGACCGCGGCCGGCAACTCCTTGGCTGCTCCGTGGGCCGCTGCGCTGGGCGCCGCGCGGGCGCGGCGCAGCGCCGGCCGCACGCCCAGGAGCAGCACCCCCAGCAGGCCGGTCAGCAAGGCGGCGTATTTGACCAGCAGCGGCGAGTGTTCCGCCGCCGCCAGCAGTTGGGAGGCCGGCGAAACCGGCGGCTGCAAGCGGTTCTCCTCAAAGGCCAGGTCTTCCACCGTCAGCAGGTCGCCGCGCGCCGTGTCGAAGCCCACCGCCGCCTGGGCCAGCGCGGTCAGGTGGCGCAGTTCCTCGGCCGAACGCGGCTGCCAGAGCGCCGCCTTGCCCGCGGAGGCGCTCTGCGCCAGCCGGTCGTTCACCACAATCGCCGCGGTCAACCGCCGTACCCGGCCCGGATTCTCCACCGTGTGCCGCACCGTCTTCGAGGCTCCGTAGGTCCCCGACTCCGACTTGGCCGTCTGCGCGGGCGCGATCGGCTGCGGGTAGACCGGCAGCGCCTGGGTATTGGGCGCGTTCGAGGCGGTGCCGGGAACGCCGGCCGCCACCGGCTGCGGCCCGGCCGTCTGCTCGCTGCGCTGCATCGAGAGGGTCACCGTCTGGTCCGGGTCGTAACTCTCCTCGGTCTCCTCGGTCGCCGCCGGATCGTACTCCAGCGTCACCGAGGCGCGCACGTTGCCCGCCCCGGTCACCGGCTCCAAGGTGGCAATCAGCTTCTCCTCGAGAGCTTGCTCGGCCGTCAGGCGCATCGCTTCGGCGGTCTTGGGCCCCAGCGGAAGACGGCCGGCCGCATCCACCAGCACCACCCGCTCCGGCGTCAGCCCATCCACCGCCGAGGCCACCAGGTTGCGAATCGCCTCCGGCTCGCCGTCGGCCAACGCGCCATGGCGCAGCTTCAGCACCACCGTCCCCTTGGCCGGGCGCTCCTGGTCGCGGAAGAGCGAGTCGTGGGGCAGCACCAAGTGCACCCGCGCCGATTCGATATCCGACAAGGTGCCGACCGTATGCTCCAGTTCGCCCTCCAGAGCCCGCTGGTAGTTCACCCGCTCGTCGAACTCCGAACCCACCCAGTTCGGCTTGTCGAAGATCTCAAAGCCCAGCCGCCCGCTCTTGATCCCTCCCTTGGCCGCGGTCACCAGCCGGGCCTTGTCCAACTGCGCCGCCGCAACCCGGATGCCGCTGCCATCGGGCGTGGTTTCGAAGGCAATCTGCGCCTGGGCGAGAATCTGGCCGGTCTGGCGCGCCTCCTCCGTGTCCAGATGCGCGTAGAGCGTGCGCCAGTCGGTGCGCAGTGCGTACCAGAGCAGCCCGCCGGCCAGCAGCCCCACCAGTCCCGCCGCCGCCAGCGCCCAGCCGCGCTGCGCCGGCTGCATCGCCGCCCAGCGCACCCGCGCCCGCCCCGAAAGCCCGGCCACGCGGTCCGTCCATCGCGGCGGGCCGGGCCTTGCGGGCGCGCTTTTCTCCAACTGTGTTCCGGTGGCCATGGTTCCCGTGTCCCGCCCGCTAGAACTGCATTCCGATCACCTGCTGATAGGCCTGCACCGCCTTGTTGCGCACCGCCAGCGCCAGTTCGAAGGCCATGCTCGCCTTCTGGGTGGCGATCATCGCCTGATGCACATCCACGCCGGCGCCGGTCATCAACCCGCCCACCGCCGCCTGGGCCTGCTCCTCCAGTTGGTTCACCTGGCCCACCGCCTCGGTCAACAGGTCGGAGAACGGGGTTGCCGGGACGGCCGCATGGCCCGCAAGCAAGGCCGCCGGCCCGCCTCCAGAGAGACGCGGAAGCGCCGGAGTCGCGGATAAGACGAGGTTTATTGCGGATTGCATCGCTCCTCCTCGACCGCCCCGCGCGGGGATCGCCCCGCGCAGATCGGCTTGCACGCGCTTGATCGCCCGCCCGGTACGGGCCCCTACGACTTGGCGATCTCCAAGGCCGAGGCGATCATGCCCTTCTCCGCCTGCACGGCCGCGCTGTTCAAACCATATGCACGCGTCGCCCCCATCAGGTCCACCATCTCTGTGAGGGGATTAATGTCGGGATAGGCGACATACCCGTCGGGCCCGGCGTCGGGATGGCCGGGATCGTAGCGCTTGAGCGGAGCCGCCGTGTCTTCCACCACCTGCACAATGTGCACCCCCGGCGCCACGGGCCCCGAACCGGACGCGGACAGCGCGGCGAGGGCCGGCGTCGCGGAAGCGGCGCTCCCATCTGCCGCCTCCAGCGCCTCGAGAAATCCCGGATCGCCCCGGTCCGCGGCAAAGACGACGTGCTGGCGCCGGTAGGGTCCCCCCGACGGCGTCCGCGTGGTCTCCGCATTGGCCATATTCGCCGCCACCACCTCGGCGCGCATCCGTTCGGCCTGCAGGGCGCTGCCCGAGGTTTCCATCAATCCAAAGAGATTCATCGCGGCGCTTCCTTTCGATGCAGCTTCTCGCTGCGAGCTCGACGCAAAGACGAAAGCGAGCAGCGAGTAGCGCGTAGCTAGAAGTTCGTCCCTGGAGTCCGCTTACTTGCTCTCCGCGTGGATGGCGTCCAGAATGCGCTGATACTCCTGGCGCAGCAGGGCCACGCCGGTCTTGAAGCGCAGTTGCGCCTCGGCCAAATTCAGGCTCTCGCGGTCCATGGAGACGTTGTTGCCGTCGGGCCGCGCGATCAGACCGTCCACGGCCTTCACCCGCACCGGCCGGGCTGCGCGGCCCCGCTCCACCCCGTCCATGGCCTCCCGCATCTCGGCCTCGAAGTCCATCCCCACGGCCCGGTAGCCGGGAGTATCGATGTTGGCCATGTTGGCCGCGGTCAGCTTGGCCTGGCTGGTCGCCAGGTCCAGGTAGCGGGCCAGTTGATCGCTCAGCCGGGTCTCGATCTCCATGCCCATCGCAGCTCCTCCTTGCCCTCAGTTCACCGTCAGTCCAAAGTCGATCTCCCGCGCGGTAATGACCGACGCCTCGCCCGCCAGGATGGCGGCCCGCTCCAGAACGTGCTCCAGCTCGCGGACATTGCCCGGCCAGCCGTGCGCCGCCAGCTTGGCCAGAGCCGTCGCGTCGATGCGCTTGACCGGCGCTTCGCGCCCCATCCGCTCGAGAAAATGGTGCACCAGCAGGGGCAGGTCCTCGGCGTGCTCGGCCAGCGCGGGGGTGCGGATGAGAAAGACGGCGAGCCGGTAGTACAGATCCGGGCGGAAGCTGCCCGCCTGGGCATGCTGCGCCAGCGGCCGGTGGGTGGCGGCCACAATGCGCACGTCCACCCGCACCGTCTCGTTGTCGCCCACCCGCTGCAGTTCCCCGCTCTCCACAAAGCGCAGCAGCTTCGCTTGCAGGGCCAGCGGCATCTCGCCGATCTCGTCCAGAAACAAGGTGCCTCCGTCGGCGGATTCGATGCGCCCGACACGGCCTTGCACCGCGCCGGTAAAGGCGCCGCGCGTGTGTCCAAAGAGCTCGGCCTCCAGCAGCGCCTCGGGAATCGCCGCGCAGTTGATGGCCACAAAGGCCTTGCGGCTGCGGGCCGAAAGCCGGTGCAGCGCCTCGGCCACCCGTTCCTTGCCCGAGCCGGTCGGTCCTTCGATCAGCACCGGGGTCGAGCGCGGGGCCACCAGGCGGATGCGGCGGCTGACTTCGAGCATGCACGGCGCCTTGCCGACCAACTCCGGCAGTCCCTCGCCGAAGACCGGCTCGCCGCCGCTGGCGGGCGGAAGCGCGGGCAGGCAAGCGACCGCGGAAGGCGCGCTCTGCGCGCGCGGAGGCGCCGAGGCCTCGCTTCCGGCCGGGGAGGCCGCCGCAGCCGTGGCGGAGCGCGCGGCAATCGGCCACGGCGCGGGCAGCATCCGCGCCGGAACCGCCTCCGGCCGCTCGAGCGCGGGCGCCTCCTGCCACGCCACCGTATCGCCGCTCTCCTGCGATCGGCGCAAGGCGTAGAGCAGTTCCTGGCGATAGGGGCCGCGCGGGCTCTCCTCCGCCGAGACGCCGCCGGCGGTCACCAGATCCACCTGGGGAAAGCTGCCGCGCAAGTCCTTGAGAAACTCGGACCGCTCCAGATCGGGCAGCCAGGAGTCGACGATCATCGCTTCGGGCGGGGCGGCCTCGGCTTCCGCCCAGGCCTGGGCGCCGCCCTCGGCCTCGCGCACCTGCCAGCGCAGGCTGGTGAGAATCGCCACCAGCCGCTGGCGGAAGTTGCGATCGGCGCTGGCCACCACCGCGGTGCGCGGCCGGATGCGGGCGGAAGGAAGTACGGGAACAGAAGCAGGTTGCATGGAATTCTCCTGACCATCGTGCGCGTGAGGAACTGCTAGTGCGCTTCAACCACCGGCCCGGCGACTGCGGACAGGGCCGGGGGGATGGGGAGCGCAAGGGAGACCAGCGAGAGCTCGGCGCCGGAAGGCACCATGTACCCCTGCCCGCGCACCGTCCGGATCAGGCGCCCCGGCGGCGGATCTTTCAGCTTGCGGCGCAGGTAATTGATATAGACATCCACGATGTTGGTGGTCTGCGCCGGCTCCAGATTCCAGACCGAGTCCAGCAGTTCCACCCGCGAAACACACAGCCCGCGGTTCAGCATCAGATGTTCGAGCAGCGCGAACTCCTTGTTGGTGAGGACAATCGGCTGGCCTCCCCGGCGGGCGCTGTGCTCCAGCCGGTCCAACTCCAGGTCCCCGGCCCGCAACTGCAGCCGCGCCTCCCGCTTGCGCCGCAGCAGGGCCCGGCAGCGCGCCCGCAACTCATGCAGGCTGAACGGCTTGAGCATCAGATCGTCGGCCCCGCGGTCCAGGCAGCGCACCCGCGTATCCACCTCCTGCCGGGCGGTCAGCACCAGAACCGGCAGGTCCCCGTCCAGGGCGCGGATCTCTTCCAGCACCTGCTCGCCGTCCTTGACCGGCATGTTCAGATCCAGGATGGTCAGATCGGGCATCTCCTCGCGAAATGCCTCCACCGCGGCTCCGCCATCGTCGGCCAGACGCACGCGGTGCCCGTCGGCCTCCAGTCCACGCCGCAAAAACAATCCCAGCGCCTTGTCGTCTTCGGCGATCAGTAACCTCATGACAACCCTTCCCTCGGACAGGGTCTTCTGGCCCTCCTCCACACTTACGCGCGAGGAGGCGGAACTCAAGATGGGTGTCAAAGAAGATCAGGGGGAATTCCTGGAACGGATTCGGCAGGAGCAATTGTCCCAAAACAGATCGCGCGGATCAGGCCATTTGAACCATGGCAGGGGTTTCCAGCGTGTGGCTTCCGCCGCCCCACCCGGTCTCTGACCGCGTGGTTTTTGCACCCGTCCCGTGCCCCGTCCTGGCGCCCTTTTTCGGGCCAAAGGATGGGAAAGCTGGAACCTCAAAGGTGCGAAATCATGCGTTCACAAGCCGCGCTGCCTCCCGCGCGCCACGCGGAAACAGTTCAGCGCTTCCCGCCGTTGCACGGTCTTGCCGCCTGGCTTCCGCGCACCACGCGGAAACAGCCATTCTTCCGCCGCCGGCGCTATCGCCGTGCCAGGGCTCCATCCTTGCGCGATGCCGCCTTGTTCCGGTACATCTCCGCATCCGCCCGCGCCAGCAGCGTCTTCATCGATTCGCCGCGGGCGTGCTCGGCCACGCCGATCGAGGCGTCCACATGCAGCTTCATCGCGCCCTGCGCACCGTGCACCGTGTAGTTCCCGCACACCCATTCCTTGATGCGGTCGATCTGTCCCCGGGCCACGCCCATCCCGCAATCGAGCAGGACAATGAACTCATCGCCGCCCCAGCGTCCCACAATGTCCGTGGTGCGGCAGCGCGATTTCAGCTCCTCGGCAAACAGCCGCAGCAACTCATCCCCGACCAGATGCCCATGCTCGTCGTTCACCGGCTTGAAGCCGTCGATGTCCAGAATGGCGACGCAAAACGGCTGCGAGCCTCCCATCCGCGTCTCGATCTGGCTTTCCACCGAGTGGCGGCTGCGCAGGCCGGTCAGCGAATCGCAGGAGGCAAGATGCTCGGCTTCCTCCAGCCGGGCCTGTACGGTCGTCACTTCGTTGCGCAGCTCCTCGATGGCCGCCTTGCCTTCCGCTGTCATCCGGTCGATCGACGTCTTCAGCTCGCCCGCGCTCTTCTCGATCGAGGCGCGAATCTGGGTCAGATCTTCCAGGTTGGCGATCGATTTCAGCCGCGTGGTCACGTCGGTAATCTGCTGCGCACAGCGCTGATCCCGGGCGCCAACCGACTCGGCGGTGCGCGCCATCACCAGCAGGATCTCCTTGACTTCGTCCGCCTGTTGCCGGTAGTGCGTGGCCGCGCGCCCGCCCCACTCCCGCAACTGCTCCCGAACGCCCTTTTCCGTCGCATCGATCTTCTTTGCGGAAATCTCTCCGGTCAGCTTTTCTCCCAGTTTGCTCAGGCTCGTCTTGAGATCTTTGCCGAGGCCCGGGCAGGCATCCAGGCTGTAGTTCCCCGTTTCCAGCAACGAAGACCGGTAGGCGGCCAGCGCCGCGGAAAGAAGTTCTTCCCCTTCCGGCGCGTCGTCCGCAACAGCGCCGGCGTCTGTGGCGTCGAGATATTTCTTCAGTGAGATCATTTTCCCCCGGAGTTACCGTATGCGCGCAATGACAAAACGGTGGACGGATTCACCGTGACTATCGGCAGAAACCTGCGTTCCCTTTACCCTTTTCGCCAGATTCCTGGCCCGCCGCGCATTCTTCTTGAGCCGATTCGACGCCGTAGGAGCCAAGCACTTTGCCATCGGGCCGGCGCAAGAGCAGCATGGCCCCGCGCTGCGCAGCCAGCCGGAAGCGCACGTGCGCCCTGGTCGTCGCATCCTGGAAATCCACCGCGGCGTCGTCCAGACTCTCCGATGAAAAGCTGTAAAGGACCGCATCCTTCAAAACGGTAGGAAAGGCCAGGATGCCCGGCGGCAGCGGATGCAGCGGACGAAACGCCGGTTCCACGCCGGCGCGGCCCATCGCATAGGCGTACAGCGCCGCCGCGGGTTCGTAGCTCTCGCTCAACTCCACGGGATCGGCGGCCCACAGAATCCTTCCCCGCCCGTGCGCAGTCTCCTCGATCGACGCCCCGTCCGCAAAACGCAGGAATTCGATCGGCGCCTGTTGCACCTCGGTGGGATACGTCACCTCCAAGCTCTGTGCCGGCGCGGGAATCTTCAGCGTGGACTGTCGCACCGCCAGCCAAGCCGGCGTCGCGCGCAGGTGCAGCGGAGTCAGCCGGTTCACCGCTTGCCAATGCTCGTCGCGCTCGACCGGCCCGGTCACCAGCAAGGTTCCGCCGCGCGCAACGTACTCCAGCAGTTGCCCCCACGCCGCCTCTGAAAAGGCCTGCGCCGAGGGCAGAATCGCCAGCTTCGGGTCGCCCAGCTCCCCCAGACGGTTCTCCGGCAACATCCGCACCGGCGCGTGATCGTAATAGGCCAGAGCCCGCAGCGCCTTCTTCTGCGCCGCCACGGCCATCGCATTCATCCCCGTGTAGAGCAGCGATTGCGAGGTCACAATCGTCACCTGCGGAGTCTCCATCCCCGTGAAACTCTGCGGGCTGGCGGCGGCGAACCGCGCAAATCCCGCCAGCACCTCCGCTTCCGGTTTCTCGGTGCCGTCCGGGCGCACCGCGCCGATGGTCGTCTCGTTGTCGTTGGCCATCTTCGCGTTCACGTTCCACACCCACTCCAGCGCGCCCGCTCCCTGCGCAAACGAGATGGCCAGTTTCCGCTCCAGTTGCCAGCTCTCCTGTTCGGCCGACAGGCGCAGCCGGTCGTCCTGCGCCAGCCGCCGCATCTCCCCCATCTCCTGAACCAGCATCGGCCGGCCAGGAAACTTCGCCCCCAGCGAGGCCCACAGGATTCCGTCGGTGTCCCACCATGCGTGGATCGACGTGAAATCGATTTGCGGCGAAAAGAAGGCCGCGGAGAGCCGCGCCGAGCTTCCGCCCTCATCCTGTCCCACGGTAATGAGCTGAGTAGAACCTGTGGAGTGAAGGGTGGCTCTTTGCCTTGCGACCCATTCGGAAAAAACATCCTGGGTAAACAGAAAATAGTCGTAGACCTTGAGCGGGTTATATCCGCCGCGCACGCCGTCGTAGGCAAACGCGCCCGCCTCTGGCAAAGCCAGCGGATCGGCCGCGGAGAGCGCGGGAGAAACCGCCGCGGGCTTCGCTTGCAGCGCCCGCCCTACGCCAAAGGACGGCTCCGACCACGCCGCCAGCAGGGCCGCTTCGTCCGGATACCGTTTGCGCAGCCACTCGCGCCATGCCTTCTGCTCAAACGCATCTCCCTGCGGCAGCGTGCTCCAGATGTTCTTGTTGGCGCTGGGTTCGTTGATCAGGTCCCAGGCCAAAAAAGGCACATCGTGAAAGCGCTCCGCCAGGGAATGCACATACCGGTCCTGCGCGGCCAAGGCTGCCGGGTCGAGATAGGCGTTTACTCCGCCGAAGTTATCGGGCAGAAAGGCAAAAAGATTGAACTGCACGGGCAGATCGTTGTGCCGCGCCGTCATCAGAAACGCCTCGATCGCGCGCAGTCCTTTCTCGCTGACCGAGCCGTCCGCATTGGTCAAGAGGCTCCAGCCGGTCCACACGCCGGTGCGGATCATGTTCAAGCCCGCGCCATGGATTTGCGCCATATCCCGGTCCCAGAGATACGCATTCGGATTCACCAGAAACATCCGGTCGGCATCGCTGGCCATATAGGTCGTTCCCACCACCGGCAGCGGCTTGCCGTCGAGTTCGAAGTAGTCGCTGCCCACCGTGAGCTTCGGCCCGCTCTTCAGATACTCCCAGTCGCGCATCCAGAAGGCCGAGCGATAGGTCCACAGCGGCTCGCCGCCGCGCAGCAGCGTCGCCTCCACGGTATGCAATCCTTTGCCCCGCGCGGCCTCCGCGGGCAGCTCGATCGCGTGCTCCGCGTCCGCGGAAACGGTCAGGGTGAGCGCGGGCGCGTCCTCCTCGGCCTTCGCGGTGATTCTCAACTTATCTCCCGCGACCGCCTGCCCGCCGGCTGCGGGCTCATAGCGGAACTCCAGGGCTTCGCCGGGAAGAAACAGCGGCAGCCGGGGACGAAACGCAAAGCGGTCCTGCTTGCGCGTGGCAAGGAGGCGCAGATTCGCCAGCAAGCGCGCATCGTCAAAACCGTGCTCAGCGGGATGACAGGCCAGAAAAATCCAGCGGCCGCCCACAAACCGATGGCTCAGATGATCCACAAGCAGCGCGGGCGCGGCGCGGTGGTGCCCATCCTTCGATCCCCACGCCAGCGCCGTTTCCTCCGCGTCCTCCGCGCCCGGCGTGCCAATCTCTCCAGGAAGCTGCGCGACAACCGACAGCCGGATGACCGGGCTGTACGCCTGTGTCCAGGCAAAAGCCGGCAGCGCCGGCTGCACGTCGCCATTGGCCTCGAAGCGCAGATCGCGCGAGCCGGGTGTTTGCTGGTAGTCGGCAATGAACAGCTCCAGCGAAGCCGCCACGCTCGGCGCTCGCAGTTGCCAGCCCGCGCCGGTCTCATAGGCTGCCCTCGTAAACGGCTTTCCGCCCAGCACAATCAGGTTGCCGCCGCGGTCCAGATAACGCAGAATCGCCGGCCAAGCCGCCTCTGGATACGCCGACCCATAGGGCATCGCCAGCAATGTCGTCGCTTGGTCGTCCAAGGCGCCGCCCAGTTGCGCCGCGTCCGCAAACCGCGCGCCCGGAAACGCCTGCCGCAGAACCGTGACGGAAACCGCCTCGGAATCGACAACCGGAAACCCGCGCTCGTCAAAGACCACGGTCGAGGCCTGGCCGCGCGCGCTCCATGTTGCCAGCAAAACAGAAACCAGGACTGAAAGCCTCACGGCAAAGCGAAACATACGCGCACTCCCATGCAATCGAGTGGCAGCCGCCACACAGAGAATCGTTGATGTTTTGAAAGGGCACGACTTGAGTCGTGCCGTAAACGCCTTGGAATAAACGCGGGATTCAGCCCTTGCGGGAAACCCCTTCTACCAATTCAGCCCCTGCGCGGAGATCGGTAAATGTCCCTGTTTCCGGCGGCCTGCACGCGCTGCAGCCTCGGGGTTCAGGCCACGATGCCACTGTCAAACTTTAACCCATCCGGCAGAGCCCGAATCGGCCCGGCAGCCCGCCATGACCGCTTCGTCCTGGGATGCATGGCCTGCTTTCCTCGCATCTTCCGCGCAACGGAACTTCGCTGTCATGGAGCCCCTCGGCGTCTCCGCCTCCGGTCGGTCCAGAGCTGTTGACCGGTTTCGCAAAAAAGTGCGGAGCCTCCAAAAAGAACTGTTGCAATTCGCTTTTTATTCGCTATAATGCGCCCATGGCTGTCACACGAAGGCAAAAAGAGATTCTCGATTTCCTCGAGTCGTTTGTGGCGCGCAACGGCTATTCCCCGTCGTTTGAGGAGATTGCGCGCGGTATGGGGCTGAAGAGCCTGGCCACGGTGCACAAGCACATCACCAACCTGGAAAAGAAGGGGCTGCTCGACCGCGTGCACAACCGCAGCCGCTCCATCGATGTGCTGCCGCCGGGCACGCGCACTCGCTCCAGCGACCGTTTGCCCCTTGCCGGACGCATTGCCGCCGGCCTTCCCGTCGAGACCTCCGAGATCCCTGAGAGCATCTCCCTGCACGATGTGGTGGGCAACCGCGATGTCTTTGCCCTGGAGGTGCGCGGCGACTCGATGCGCGACGAGCACATCATCAGCGGCGATTACGTGCTGGTGGAGCGCACTCGCACCGCCCGTCAGGGCGAGATCGTCGTGGCCCTGGTGCACGGCGCCGAAACCACGCTGAAGCGCTTTTATACCGAAGGAAATGTCGTCCGCCTGCAGCCGGCCAATATGGAGATGGATCCCATTTACGTCCCCGCCGCGCAGGTGGCCATTCAGGGCCGCGTCCTGGGCGTGCTGCGCAAGTACCGATAACGCGGCCCTCCACGGCCGCTTCTGTGCCCGGCCTCCGCCGCCCTTGCCGGCCAGCCGCAGGATGAAACTCTCTTTGGCGCGGCCGCGGCCGATTTGTCGCCTGCTGCGCCGCGCCCGGGGGCAAACCCGCTGCTGGGGCCCAAACACGCTGTTTCTCAACGCATCCTGAACCCGTCTTCTTTCCGCAACCTCCTTCTTCTCGCCGAAAAACCGAAAAAGGAGGCTCCCACCCTTGATCGATCGACGCCCTCATCCGATAACTAAGCCATGCGGGAATATCGACCCTCCCGGTCCAGGCATCGGCCATCTTCACGCGCGGGCGCGCACTGCCTTCCCCGGCGGACAATTCCCCTTTCGTTGCATTGTCCGTCCTGCCAGGCGGTGGTTCAATTCAGTTGAAGCGAAGGTGTCTGTCTGCGCCAAGATGAGGGTTTCCGAAGACGCGGAAAGTGAGTTGCATGACGACCAATGCCTATCTGCAAGACCCCACGCCCGTCGGAACGGATGGGAATCTGCGATTTCTCTTCGTTGAACTTTCACGACTGGAGAAGTTTCAGAACTTCGCCTACGTCGCGGCGGCCGTGATGATCGGCATCGTCGTTGGCGTGGTATTCGCCGCCGCAACCGGGCAAGCGCCGAGCCCCGCCGGGCCGCGGATGGCCACGGTGGCCAATTCCCCCTCGCATACCGTCAATGCCTACGCAAGCCTCCCCGCCGTCCAGGCTTCCACAATCCAAACCCCGGCGGACAATCCCCCCACTGCACACCCTCCGGCCTCGTCCTCATCGCCGTCCACACCCGCCGTCAAACCGGCTGACACCAAGATTACCCTCAGCGGACGCCATCACGGCTACACCGTCTTCGCTCCCCAGAACAGGGTCCATCTCTCGAGCGCGGCTTCTTTCCAACGCAGTTCGAGCCCCCCGATCCAGACCCCCGTTCCCGCCTTCTTGCCCCCGTCCGGCCCGGTCGCGGCCTTCACCTTCATCGTCGAAGGCGACCTTACCGTGGCGGACTTCGACGTCTCTACCGGAACCGTTGAAACCCAGGAAGGAAAGAACTTCGTCCTCGGCAGCGCTTCCAGCGAAAGCAGCGCCGCCTTCTGGCAGGACTATACCGGGAATATCCATTACCGCTGCGACCAGTCGGGAAACTGCACCCTCTTCCGTCACGGCATCGTGGTCCCCAACGCGAGGCGCGCCATCTAAACCCGATCCTTCACGGATCGCGGACCCGACTGCCCGGCATGGGGAAAACGGATCGCCGCCCCGGTCGATTCGCACCGGGTGGATCGCAAAAAAGGCCCGGCGCAATGGCCAGGCCTTTATCTTCCCTATCCAAAAGGAATGCGGAACCGTTTCTACGCCAGCAGGCGCTTCACCTTCTCTTCAATCACATCCTGGGGCACATAGCCCACAATCTGGTCGGTTACCTTGCCGCCCTTGAAAAACAGCAGCGCGGGAATACCGCGAATGCCAAAACGGGATGGGGTCGCCGCGTTCTGGTCCACGTTGACCTTCGCCACCTTCAGCTTGCCCGCATAGGTCGCGGCTACGCCGTCCACAATCGGTGCAATGGCCTTACACGGGCCGCACCAGACGGCCCAAAAATCCACCAGAACCGGCTGCTCGCTGCGCAGCACTTCCTGATCAAACGTCGCATCGCTGACTTCCAAGACTCCCACTCCCGCCATGATCCTCCTTCGCTTGCTGGCACTCCTTCGAGTGTACCTTCAACCGTGCTCTTATGGGATGCGTAACCGTGGGGAAAGTCGCAACCCACGCCTGAACCGGGACGGGAGTCCGGCTCTGCTCACGGCCCGAGCAAACAGAGGAAGTCTTTTATTCTGTGCTCTTTATCGTCCATTTCACGGGGCTTGAGCAGCACACAAAAGCGCCCGGATCCGGATACGGACCGCGGGCGCTAGAGCAGCCCTCCCCCAGAACTGCCCACGCTGCGAATGTAGGTTCTCTACCCCTGAATAGCAAGCAATCTTAGGTAATGACGAAGGGTAATCGCGGCTTGGTGATTAGCCAGAAGGTCAACACCAGTAAGCTGTTGATTACCCAAATGATAACCTCTTCACGAGCCGGCTCCCAAACCCGCTTCAGGCCACCGGAGCGGCCAGAAACTGGCTGGCCCCCTCCGGCAAAAAACGGCAGACCACCAGTTCCGGCTCCGGCATCCCTTCGAGTGCGTTGTGGATGGCCGCCGAGGCCGGCGCCAGGCTCTCCTCGCCGCCAACAATCACCAGAACCGCCGGTCCGGCGCCGCTCAGTGCCGCTCCCAGAATGCCGTGCTCGCCCGCCAGGGGCAGCAGCGGCGGCAGCAGCGGGCAGATCGGCGCGCGATACGGCTGGTGGATGCGGTCGTTCATGGCCACCCGCAGCAGGTCGGCCCGGGCCTGCGCAAAAGCCATTCCCAGCAGCGCCGCGGACTGGATGTTGGTGACCACATCGGCCCGCGAGTAACACTCGGGGAGCACCGCGCGCGCCTTGCTGGTGGGCAAAGGATCGGCCGGAAGCACGACAATTGCCCGCCACGCGGCGGGAGCGGCGACCCGCGCCACGTGCACCGTCTTTCCCTCGCAGGCCGTGGCCACGAATCCGCCCAGCCAGCAGGCCGCGGCGTTGTCCGGATGGCCCTCCAGCACACAGGCTTCTTCCAAAATGCGCGCGGAACTCCAGCCCAGCTCGCCAAAATGCACCGCCAGGGCGATCGCCGCCAGCCGCCCCGCCGCCGACGAGCCGCAGCCCATCCCCAGCGGAATCTCGTTGGCCATGCGAATCGCCAACGGAACCACGGCCTTGCCGTGGCTCCTGAGCAGCCCTTTGTAAATCTCCAGAATCAGGTTGTCTTCCAGCCGGCCGCAGCGCTCCCGGTTGCGGCCCGTAGCGGCAATCGAGAACTCCGACGCCGGTTCGGCGTCGATCTCCAGAAAAAAGTCCAGGGCCACGGCCGCCGCGTCAAAGCCGGGACCGAGATTGGCGGAGGTGGCGGGCAGGCGCAGACGCAGGCCGCCGGCGCTTGCTTTTGCATCGTCGTTCATCCCGCTCTGCCCTTCAGCGCGGCCAGCACGGAGGCCGTCGTCGCCTCGACCGCCATCGCATTGCGCCGCAGGCTGTCGATCTTCGCTTCCAGGCCCACAGTCTCTTCTTCCTTCAGCAGCGTTCCACGATGAAAGTCGATGGTGTAGTCGGCGTCTTTAAGCGTATGCCCGGTCAGCACCAGAACCACCGTCTCGCCCGAGCCGATGGCGCCCTTGGCGCGCAACTTCTTCAGCCCCGCCAGCGTCACGGCCGAGGCCGGCTCGCAGCCCAGGCCCTCTGAACCCAGTTCCGCCTTGGCGATGGCGATCTCGGCCTCGCTCACGTCCAGGCACCAGCCGCCCGTATCCTGAATCGCCCGCGCGGCCTTGCGCCACGAGGCCGGGTTGCCGATGCGGATGGCGGTGGCGCGCGTATGCGCCTCCACCGGCTCCAGCGCGGCGCCCTGGCTGCTTTCAAAGCTGCGCACCAGCGGATTGGCGCCCGCGGCCTGAATCACCGAGATGCGCGGCATCCGCGCCACCAGCCCCAACTCGTGCAGTTCGCGAAATCCCTTGCCCAGCGCCGAACTGTTGCCCAAATTGCCGCCCGGCACAATCAAATGGTCGGGCACATTCCAGTCGAAGGCCTCGGCAATCTCGAAGGCCGGCGTCTTTTGCCCTTCCAGCCGGTAGGGATTGACGGAATTGAGCAGATAGATCGGCGCTTCTTTCACAATCTGCGTCAGCAGGCGAAGGCAGCCGTCGAAATCCGCCTTCAACTGGCAGGTCACGGCGCCGTAGTCCATCGCCTGCGACAGCTTGCCCCAGGCGATCTTGCCCTCGGGAATCAGCACCAGGCTGCGCAGCCCGGCGCGGGCCGCGTAGGCGGCCATGGCGGCCGAGGTATTGCCCGTCGAGGCGCAGGCCACCCACTCGAAGCCCCGCTCCTTGGCCACGCTCATCGCCGCCGTCATGCCCGTATCCTTGAACGAGCCGGTGGGGTTCATTCCCTGGTGCTTGGCAAAGAGCTGGTCGATGCCCAGGGCCTTTGACGCGCGCGGCAGTTGATAGAGCGGCGTGTTGCCCTCGCAAAGCGTCACCGCGTCGCCAAAGCTGTCGAGAATCGGCAGCAACTCACGAAAACGCCAGACGCCCGAGTGGTCCAGCATCTCCGACGAGCAGCGGCGCTCTCGCCACAGCCACTTGAGCGCGCCGGGATTCGGACGGTCCGGGCCCCGGCGCTGGTTCCAGCCGGGATATTCCACTTCGAAAAGATCGCCGCAGACCACGCAGCGGAAGTCCGGCTGGGCCTCCGCGCCTGAAATTCGCGCTCCGCATCCGAAACAGCGCAACTGGTGCAAGTTATCGTTCATATCTGGTGTTAGCCTACCAGCGTGCGGCGGATTTTGCAGTGCGTTGGAGGTTGAAACCACTTTATGGCGAAGAGGATTCTGCTCCTTTTTCTCGGATGCGCGTGTCTGGCCCCGGCCTTTGCCCAGCCGCCCCTCCGCGTTGCCGCGGCTGCCGACCTGGAGCCGGTGCTTCCGCCCATCCTGGACCAGTTCCGTCAGTGTGCCGGAATCCGCGCCGAAGTCACCTTCCAGGCATCGGCCGTCCTGGCCGCACAGATTCAGAACGGCGCGCCCTTCGACCTCTTCCTCTCCGCCGATCTGGGCTATCCCAAGCGCCTCATCGATGCCGGCCTGGCCGATGCGGCGGGCTCCGCCGATTCCTCCACGCCCATCGTCTATGCGAGGGGCACGTTGGTCCTCTGGGCGCGCAAGGACTCTCCTTTGCCGCCGCCTTCCCTCGCTCTGCTGCGCAATCCCGCTCTCAAGCGCCTGGCCGTTGCCAACCCGCAGCGCGCGCCCTACGGCCGCGCCGCGGAAGCCGCCCTCCGCAGCCTCCAGCTCTACGACGCCCTCAAGCCGCGCCTGGTCACCGCCGAAAACATCGCCCAGGCCGCGCAGTTTGTCGACTCCGGAAACGCCGATGCGGGCCTCATCTCGCTCACCTCGGCGCTCACGCCGCGCCTGGCCTCCAGCGGCGCCTATTTCGTCCTTCCGCGTACCCTCTACCCGCCCATCGAGCAGGGCGCGGTCATCGTCACCTCCACCGCCCAGCGCGCCGCCGTCCACAAGCTGCTCGACTTTCTGCTCTCGCCCGCCGTCCAGGCCCAACTTGCCAAAACCGGCCTCACCCCCGTTCACTAGACAAAGACCGGAGCCGGGCGCCGAGCGACTCTCTCCATGCCCCATTCTTGCGACTTTTTTCTGTCGCAAGAGTGGGAAACCACGAACCTCAACCGCGTTCCTTCACGAGCATTCATGGACTGGCAAGCACTCATCCTCACCCTCAAGCTGGCCACGGTCACCACTGCGATTCTCTTCGTCGCGGCCGTCCCGCTGGCTGCCTTGCTGGTGCTGGGGCGTAGCCGCTGGCTGGCCGCGGTCGAGGCGCTTGCGGTCCTCCCGCTGGTCCTGCCGCCTACGGTGCTCGGCTTCTTTCTTTTGGTTCTTCTCGGGCCGCGCACCGCCGTCGGCCGCGCCATCGCCGCGCTGCTCGGCCATCCCCTGGCCTTTTCCTTCTCCGGGCTGGTCGTGGGATCGGTCCTCTACAGCCTGCCCTTTGCCGTGCAGCCGCTGGTGGCCGGCTTTTCCTCGGTCGAGCCGGCGCTGGTGGACGCGGCGCGCCTGCTGGGCGCCGGTCCCGTGCGTCTCACGCTCCGCCTGCTCGTTCCCCTCGCGCGACGTTCCCTGCTGGCCGCCGCGGTGCTCAGCTTTCTCCACACCATGGGCGAGTTCGGCGTGGTGCTCATGCTGGGCGGCGACATTCCCGGCGCCACGCGCACCCTCTCCATCGTTCTCTACAACCAGGTCGAGAACTTCGACTACGCCGCCGCCAATCGCACCGCCGCCATCCTGCTGGGGCTGAGCGTTCTGGCCATGGCGGCCATCTACGCCGGCGGCCGGCCCCGCGGAGGACGCCGTGCTTGAACTTGCCCTCCATGCCCGCCGCGGCGCCTTCCGTCTCGATGTCGAGTGCTGCTTGGCCTCCGCGTGGACGGTCGTCTTCGGACCCTCCGGCGCGGGCAAGAGCACCCTGCTCCGCCTTCTGGCGGGCCTCGACCAGCCGGAACGCGCAATGATTCTTCTCGACGGCCAGCCGCTCACCGACTCCGCGCGCAAGCTCGCCCTCAAACCCGGCCGACGCCGCACGGCGATGGTCGCCCAGCAGCCTGCGCTCTTCCCTCACCTCGGGGTTGCCGCCAACGTCGCCTTCGGACTGCATTCTCTCGATCGTCCCAGCCGTATCCGCCGCGTCGAGGAGATGTTGGAGTTGGTGGACGCAAGAGACTTATTGCATCGCCGTGCGCAGCACCTCTCTGGCGGCGAGGCGCAGCGCGTGGCTCTGGCTCGCGCTCTCGCGCCCCTGCCCCGCCTGCTGCTCCTCGACGAACCCTTTTCCGCCCTCGACGGCGTCGCCTGCGACGCTCTGCTGGTACGGCTGCAAGGCTGGCTCACTGAACACCGCGTGCAAACCGTTCTGGCCACGCACGACGCCACAGACGCGCTGGCCACAGGCGCCGAAGTGGCCCTGCTGCGCGACGGCCGCCTGACCGCGCTCGGACCGGCCGAAGCGGTCTTGGCCGCCGAGCGGCAGCGTCTTCTTCGGCGTCTGCGTCCGGTCTAGTGGTGCCCGCCACACAGATCGTCGTTGATGTTTTGAAAGGGCACGACTTCAGTCGTGGCGTAAACAGCCTGGGATGAGCAGGGCTTTAGCCCCTGAGGGATGGTCTTTGGAAAATTGGAACCAATTTAGAGCTTCTAAAAAATGACATCATTTCCTGCGGACCACGCTAGAACCCCACCATGACCGGCTCCATCTCCAGCCGGATGCCGAAGCGCGCCTCGACAGCAGCGCTGATCCGGCTGGCCAAAGCCATGATCTCCGCTGCGCTCGCTCCCCCGCGGTTGATCAGCGCCAGCGTGTGTCGTGAAGAAACTCCGGCAGCGCCCAATGCGTACCCCTTGCCGAATCCGGACTGCTCGATCAGCCACGCGGCCGGCACTTTCACGCGGCCTGCGTTTTCCGGCCCCGCGCCCGCGGGAAAGCGCGGCGGTTCCTTTGCGCCCCGCTCCGCAATCTCCCGCACCTGTTCTTCCGTCACCACCGGATTCTTGAAGAAGCTGCCCGCGCTTCTGCAGTCTGGATCGCCTTCCACCATCAACATGCCCTTCGCTTGGCGCACCCGGCGAACCACCGCGGCCACCTCGGCCAGCTTCGGTTGCACGCCCTCCGCAAAAGCCCGCTGCAACTCCGCGTAGCGCAGCGTCGGCGCTCCGCCAGTGGTCAGCCGGTAGTCCACGCGCGTCACCAGATAGCGCCCGCGGTCTACGGAGTTGAACCGGCTCTTCCGGTAGGCAAAGCCGCATTCCGCGGCCGTAAACTCGACAAACTCACGCTGGACGAGGTCGAAGGCCCGCACCCGCGCGATCGCTGAAGCCACTTCCTGCCCGTAGGCGCCCACATTCTGCACCGGAGTCCCGCCCACCGTGCCTGGAATCCCGGCCAGGCACTCCAAACCCGCGCACCCATCCTCAACGCTCTGCTGCACGCAATGCTCCCAGTCTTCGCCGGCCGCGGCCCGGTAGATGGTCTGCCCCGCATCCTCCGGGTCCTCCGCCGCGGCGATTCCCTTCAAGCCCACATGCAGCACCAAGCCATCGAATCCCGCGTCCGAGACCAGCAGATTGCTGCCGCCTCCCAGCACAAACAGCGCCAATCCGCGCTCCGCCGCCCAGCCGGTGGCCTCGGCAACTTCCTCCTCGTTTGTGGCCTCCACAAACCAGCGGGCCGGTCCGCCAATCCCAAAGGTCGTAAAGCGTGCAAGCGGCTTGTTCTCTAGCATGAGCATTGTTTCAAGGCTACTCCACTGCTTTTCCCGTTAGAATGATTTCAGGCAACTTCCCTGCCGGAGGCAACAATGTACCCAGAACTGATGGTAATTCCCATGCGCGAGGAGTTGGTGCGCGCGGGGATCGAGGAAACCCGTACCGCCGAGGACGTGGACGCGGCGCTCGCCCAGCCGGGCACAACTCTATTGGTGGTCAACTCGATCTGCGGCTGCGCGGCGGGCAAGATGCGTCCCGGCGTGCGCCTGGCCCTGAGCAGCTCCGCCAACCTTCCCGATCACAAGATCACGGTCTTTGCCGGCCAGGACCGCGAAGCCACCGAGCGCGCCCGCGGCTACTTCGAGGGCCATCCGCCCAGCTCCCCGGCCATCGCCATCCTGCGCGACGGCAAGCTGGTCTACCTGATGCAGCGCTTCGTCATCGAGCAGGCCACCGCCCCGCAAATCGCAAGCGAGCTGGTCCGCGCCTTCGACGAGTTCTGCGCCAAGGCGACGGCATAGCAAACAAGTCTCCCAACTCGACAAAGGAACGGCCTCCCGCAGGGGAGGCCGTTCTGCCTTGCTGTTCGTTTTCGATAAATCAGTCGCCCTCGTCCGCCTGCGCCAGCTTCTGTACCTTGCTGTGCTTGATCGAGTAGCCAAAATAGATCAGCAGCCCGAAGAGCAGCCAGCCGATCATCACCTCCCAGGTGATGGGCGGAAGGCGAGTCATGAGGAAGAGCGCCGTGACAATGCCCAGAATCGGCACCAGCGGCACCAGCGGCGTCTTGAAGGGCCGGTGCATACCGGGATGTCGTACCCGCAAAACCCATACCCCGGCGCACACGATGGTAAAGGCCAGCAGCGTACCGATATTCACCAGCTTTGAGAGCTGGTCGATCGGCAGCAAAGCCGGCATGATGGCCACAATCGCGCCCACCACGATGGTCGAAATCCACGGCGTGCGGAACTTGGGATGAATCTCCGAAGCCCACTTGGGCAGCAGGCCGTCCCGCGACATCGAGAAGAAGACGCGCGACTGGCCCAGCAGCATGACCAGCATCACCGTTCCGAGTCCGAAGACCGCGCCGACATTGACCAGCAACTCTCCCCAGCCGACCCCGGTGACCTTGATGCCGAGTGCCACCGGAGCGGCGACGTTGAGTTCCTTGTAGTTCTTCAGGCCGGTGAGAATCGTGGATACGAGGATGTAGAGGACCGTGCAGATCGCCAGGGAGCCGAGGATGCCAATGGGCATATCCTTCTGCGGATTCTTGGCCTCTTGGGCGGCTGTTGAAACCGCGTCGAACCCGATGTACGCGAAGAAAACCGAGGCTGCGCCGAGCGCGATGCCGTTCAAGCCGAAGTGGCCATGCCCATCCGACGGAGGGATGAACGGATGCCAGTTATGAAGAGCCAGGGAGGGATGGAGAATCAAAAAATAGCCGCCCAGCACAATGAAGATGCCGACGATCGCCAGCTTGACCACCACGATGACCGAATTCAGATTGGCCGATTCCTTGATTCCAATCACAAGCACGGTCGTGATCGCCACAATGGCCAGCATCGCTACCAGGTTGAAGATCCCCGTCGCATGTTGCAAGCCCGAAGCGGCTACCCCGGAGGGCAACGAGGCCAATGGCATCCACTGATCCTGATAGAAGACCAGAGCCGTCCCCGGCGTAGCCGTCAGTTGCGGCGGAATGTGAATGTGCAGCATCTGCAGCAGGCTGTTGAAATAACCTGACCAGCCCGAGGCCACCGTTGCCGCGCCAAAGCCGTATTCCAGCCCCAAATCCCAGCCGATGATCCAGGCCACAAACTCGCCCAGCGTGGCGTACCCGTAGGTATACGCCGAACCGGCGATAGGAATGATGGAGGCAAACTCGGCATAGCACAGGCCGGCGAAGGCGCAGACAATGCCGGCTAGCACAAAGCTCAACGACACGGCTGGTCCGGCAGAGGTGGCCGCCGCCGTGCCGGTGAGCACAAAGATGCCGGCGCCGATAATGGCGCCAATGCCCAGCGTAATCAGGTTCATCGCTCCCAGCGACCGTTTGAGCGTGTGTTCGCCCTCTTCACCGGCCTCTTGCGAGAGCATCGACATGGGTTTGATACGAAGCAGCCTGGACATGAATGAGGGACTTCCTCCTCAGCATTGAGTGTCAGATTGTGTTGCGGCGCCTTCAGCTTGGCTTGCGGGCCTGCGCGACCAGAAAAGGTAAACAGGAATGCCTAGCAGAACCAAGACCAGGCCAGGCCACGTGTACTGGGGCTTGTAACGCAATAATACGACACAGATCCAGGCCGCCATCCCGATATACACCGCGGGCAGCACCGGATAGCCCAGCGCCTTGTAGGGCCGCGGCGCATCCGGCCGCTTGAAGCGCAGCACAAACAGGCCCACGATGGTCAGAATGTAGAAGACCAGCACCGCGAAGATGATGTAGTCCAGCAATTGGCTGTAGGAGCCGGATACGCACAGCAGCGTGGCCCACGCCGCCTGCACCAGCAGCCCCGCCACCGGCGTCTTGTAGCGCGGATGCAGCTTGCCCACGGACTTGAAGAAAAGGCCGTCCTGGCTCATGGCATAGTAGACGCGCGCCCCGGCCAGCGTCATTCCGTTGGCGCAGCCGAAGGTCGAAATCAGAATCGCCCCGGCCATCAGGTACGCTCCGCCGGAGTGGAAGATTTGCTCCAGCGCGGCCGTGCCCACGCGGTCCTCGGCCGCAAACTGCACCCCGCGCGCCAGCACCGTCGCCCCGTGCGGGTCCCCGTGCATGGGCAGCACCAGGATGTAGGCCAGCGACGCCAGAAAATACACCGTCAGCACAAAGCCTGTGCCCAGCACCAGCGAGAGCGGAATATTGCGCCTGGGGTTCTTCACCTCGCCGGCCGTAAACGTGATGTTGTTCCACGCATCGGCCGAGAACAGCGATCCCACCTGCACCACCGCCAGAATCACCAGCACGTTCACCAGCACCATCGGCCCGCCGATGCCCACCTGTACCGGATGCAGCGAACTCCAGCCGGCATTCCTCCAGAACTCGCTCCAGCCCGCGCCAAAGTTCGCCTCCCACGCCGCGGCGTTGCGCCCCACCGTGAAGGCCAACAGGATCAGCGCCGCCAAAGACAGCGCCTTGGCCGTGGTGAAGACGTTTTGGATCAGCGCGCCCAGCTTGACCCCGAAGATGTTCACGATGGCCAGGAAAAAAACGATGACGATACCCGTCAGGTTGGCCGTGCTGACCCCGATCTCCATGTTGCCCAGCACCATCGGCCCCACCCGCAGCGCGGGAACGTGAGCGATATGCCACAGCCAGCGGGTGGTCGAAATGGCCGGGAAAAACACCCCCAGAAACTTGCCGAAGGCCACGCAGACGGCGGCGATCGTTCCGGTCTGAATCACCAGAAAAAGCGTCCAGCCGTAGAGAAATCCCCACAGCGGTCCCAGCGACTCGCGCAGGTAAACGTACTGCCCGCCGGCCTTGGGCATCATGGCCGCCAGCTCGCCATAGCTCAGCGCGGCCGTCATGGTCAAAATCGCCGTCACCACCCACGCGCCCAGGTAAAGCGCCGGCGAATTGGTGCCGCGGGCAATGTCCGCGTCCACGATAAAGATGCCGGAGCCGATCATCGACCCGATCACCAGCGCCGTCGCGCTGAAAAGCCCCAAGCTCTGCATCATCCGTGGCGCGCCGCCGGTTGCGGCCTCGGCGCCCTCGGGCAATAAACTGCGATTCTCGTTCGTCATCTGTTGGTTTCTACCCGATTCTTCAATCGATCTCTCGTATTGATCTTCAATCTCGGCGCTCGCGTTCCCGTTCGCCGCCCAGCCTGCGTCCCAGCCCGCTGTCATTCTGAGCAAAGCGCGGCGTGGTCCAAGAACCTGCGTTGCGCCATTCTGCCGCTCGGGTGGAAAACACGAACATGTTCAGGCAAAACTCACCCCAGCTCCGCCATCCATCTGCGGAACTCCGTCGCCGGTTCCGGCTGGCGAAAGAATGCCCCGGCAACGGCCAGAACCGTCGCCCCAGCTTCCAGCACGGCGGGCGCTCGCTCCAGCGTGATGCCGCCCACGGCCACCAGCACCGGGCCCGGTCCGGCCAGCGCGCGCAGCCGCCGCACCCCCTCCACGCCGATGGGCGCCGACGAAACCTGCTTGGTCCGCGTCGGATACACCGCGCCGATCGAAAAATAGTCTGCCTGAGTTTGCAGAACGCCCGGAACCAGCGCCGCGCCGCCGCCAAAAGTCCCAACGATGCGGTCAGCTCCCAGCCGCCGCCGGGCTGCGGCCGGCGAAGCGTCTCCCGCGTCCACATGCACGCCGTCAAAACCAATCTGTTCAATCAGATCGTCCCGGTCATCGAGAATCAGCTTCACCTGTCCGGCAGGCAGCGCGGAGCGGAGAATCGCAGCATCGGCCAGCAGTTCGGCCTCGGCGCCGGTCTTGTTGCGGTATTCCAGCAGCGTCACGCCGGCCTCGGCCAGCGAACCGCCCAGCCGGCGCAGGAATTCCGCCCGGCCAACCGCTGGAATGATCGAAGAATCCAGAATGGGATAGAGCTTGGGAAACGAAGTAGGCATGGAATAAGAGTAGCCGAAACAGTTGTCAGTGGTCAGTAATCGGTTGGCAGGAACCAGTCCCAGGAGTCCTCAACCTGCCCAGGAGTGCAAGTGAAAACCCACTGCCGTTCTCGCCCACTGACAACTGATCACTGACAACTGACAATGCACTTGCTACATTTCGTCCGCCGACGGCCCATAGGTGCCGGGAATCGGATTGCCGAGCAGGCGCAGGTAGACGCCCAACTGCGCCCGGTGGTGAACCAAGTGGTTGAGCACCCAGTTCCGCCAGACCTCGTACTTCGTCTCGTCGATCCAGGTCTGACCGCCCGCCACAAACTTCCAGTTCTCGCTCCACTTCTCCGGCGCGAACTGGGCCAGTGCCGCCTTCGCCTTCGCGCTGTCCTGGTCAAACCGCTCCAGCAGTGCCTCTTTCGATGCGGGAATGTAGGGCTCGAATTTGTGGTCGGCCGGGAACTCCAACTTGTCGGTGGTCAGCGTGGAGATGGCCCACTCCGTGGCGGTATCCGAGATGTGCCCAGTCAGTTGGCCCAGCGTCATCGACTTGGCGTGGGGTTTGTAGGTGAAATCCACATCCGCCGGGATCGCCTCAAGCATCTTGCGCGTCTTGGCGGCCTCGCGGTCGTACTCGGCAATCAGTTCCTTTTGAAAGTCCATCAGGCAACCTCCCATGTTGCGAAGCCAGCATACCCGATCTCTGCAGAAAAAGCGAAGAAAAAGCGATAAATATTCTCCGTCCCACTCTCCCCGCCTTCGCACCCGCCTTAAAAACACAAAAAAGCCCACCGAACTCCTCCGGTGGGCTCTCCTGTCTTTCCGTGTGCGCCTATTCGCCGGTCTCCGTCTTCTTCACCGCAAACCGCTCCATGAACCCCGTGTCGAAGTTGCCCGAGCGGAAGTCTGCGTCCGCAAAGATCGCCTGATGCATCGAAATCGAAGTCTCAATGCCCCGCACCACAAACTGGCTCAGCGCGCGTTCCATCTTGGCCACGGCCTCCGCGCGGTCGCAGCCGTGGGTAATCAGCTTGGCGATCAGAGAGTCGTAGTAGGGCGGCACCACGCTCTCGGCGTACTGCGCCGTATCCACGCGCACGCCGTTGCCGCCGGGCACGTTGAAGGCGCTGATCTTTCCCGCCGAAGGCGTGAACTTCACCGGATGCTCGGCGTTGATCCGGCACTCCATCGCGTGTCCGCGGATTTCCAGCTTCTGCGGCAGGATGGCGCTCAGCCGTTCGCCGGACGCGATGCGCAACTGCGCCTTCACAATGTCCACGCCGGTGATGGCTTCGGTAATCGGATGCTCCACCTGCACCCGGGTGTTCATCTCGATAAAGTGGAGTTGCCGCTCCTCGTCCATCAGGAACTCGACCGTGCCGGCGTTCTGGTAGCCGATCTCGCTCAAGCAGCGACACAGCGTATGGCCCAGCTCCTCGCGCAGCTTGGGCGTCATCTGCAGGCTGGGAGCCTCTTCGATCAGCTTCTGGTGGCGGCGCTGGATGGAGCATTCGCGCTCAAAGAGCGAGGCCACATTGCCGTGCTCGTCGGCCAGCATCTGGAACTCGATGTGGCGCGGATTCTCGATGAACTTCTCCATGTACAGCTCGCCGTTGCCGAAGGCATTGGCCGCCTCGGTAAAAGCTGCATGGAACAGGTTGGGCAGCTCCTCCGCGGTGCGCACAATTCTCATGCCCCGTCCGCCGCCGCCGGCCTTGGCCTTGAGAATCACCGGGAAGCCAACCTTCCTGGCCCATATCTGCGCTTCCTCGGCGGTGGCAATAATGCCGTCCGAGCCGGGCAGAATCGGCACCTTGGCCTTCTTCATCGCCTGGCGCGCCTTTTCCTTTTCGCCCATCAGCCGCGTCACTTCGGGCGGAGGCCCGATGAACTTGATATTCGATGCGCGGCAGACCTCGGCAAAGTTGGCGTTCTCGCTCAACAGCCCATAGCCGGGATGGATCGCGTCCACATCGGCGATCTCGGCCGCGGAGATCACCGCGGGCACATTCAAATAGCTCTCCGACAGCCGCGGAGGGCCGATGCAGATGGCCTCGTCGGCAAAGCGGACATGCAGCGAGTCGCGGTCCGCCTCGCTATAGACAGCGACCGTGCGGATGCCGAGTTCCCGGCAGGCGTTCAGAACCCGCAGCGCGATTTCGCCACGATTGGCAACCAGTACTTTACGAAACATTCAAGGCCCTTTAAGCGGAATAAGCGGCGGGAGCGAGGTGAGCGGCGTCGCCAGGATGAATCGAGTGAGCGGGATCAGCCCGCCAACTCCGCTCGCTCCGCGAACAACCCCAACTCCGCGGTCTCTTACCCCAGCCGGACAGAAAAGAGAGGCTGCCCGAACTCGATGGGCTGGCCGTTGGAAACGAAGCATTTGACGATCTCGCCGGTGGCATCGGACTCGATCTCGTTCATCAGCTTCATCGCTTCGACAATCGCAATCACCTGGCCCTTGTCCACGTGATCGCCGGGAGAGACAAACGGCGCCGCGCCCGGCGAGGGCGAACCGTAGAACGTGCCCACGATCGGCGACTTCACCATGTGCAACCCGGCATCCGGGTCCACCGGCGCCGCCGCGGCTGCGGGCTCAACGGCGGTGACTGCTGTTGCCTGCGTGGTTGTCCGCGCGCCAGCGAGCAAGCTCGCCAGCTCCGACAACGACGCCGCCGGAGCCTGGGGCTGGTCGAACTTGAGCCGGACGCGCAATTCGCCCCGGTCCAGCTCGAACTCGGCAACCTGATTCTCTTTCAGAAACTCAATCAGTTTCTTCAGATCCTGGATATCTTCTGGATTCAGTGGATTCATTCGTTCCTTAAGTCTCCCACATTCACGTGGGACGGGAGATTTCAAAGTTCAATCAGGGCCTTGGGCGCCGACGTCAGCACCTGCCCTCCGGTTCCGGTCACTGCCACCATGTCCTCGATGCGGATGCCGAACTGGCCCGCCAGATACACCCCAGGCTCGATGGTCACCACCATCCCCGGCAGCAGCCTGGTGGTTTGCTCGGCGCCGATGCGCGGCGGCTCGTGAATCTCCAGGCCGACCCCATGGCCGGTGGAATGGGTAAATGCCTCGGCGAATCCTGCCCTGCGCAGCACGCCCCGGGCAGCCTCGTCCACTTCTCCGCAACTCGCGCCCGAGCCCACCGCGGCTACCGCGGTTTCCTGCGCTTCCAGCACTGCCTGGTATGCGTTCCGTTCGTTGGCCTTGGGGCTTCCCAGGTAGACGGTACGGGTCATATCCGAGCAATAACCCTTGAGGATAACACCGAAGTCGAGGGTCAGAAAGCCTCGCCGGGGCAGCGCCGCGGTGGTCGCTTTGCCGTGCGGCAGAGCCGATCGCACGCCCGAGGCGACGATGGTCTCAAACGACATTCCCTCGGCGCCCAGCAGCCGCGCATGGTGTTCCAGTTCCGCGGCCACTTCGATCTCCGCAATGCCCGGCCGGATAAACGTCAAAATGTGGTCGAAGAGCTTGCAGCCCATCAGCGCCGCCTCGATCATCAGCGCCAGTTCGTCTTCGTCCTTCACCATGCGCAGCGGCTCGACCATCGGGGCAGGCAGCGCGGAGAGAAAGCTGCGCCGCAGCCGCGAGGGCAGCGCGGCCCTCCATCGGGCCAGGTCGGCCACCGTCGTCCACGCCGGGTCGAAACCGACGAACTCCGCGCCAGGCTGTGCGGCCAGCCACTCCACGGCGGCCACAGCCGGCGAACTCGAAACGATATGGACCTGCGCTCCCTCCACCTCTTCCGCGGCCTGCTCGGTATAGCGGCCGTCGGTAAACAGCCGCGCGGCCCGCCGCGTTACGGCCAGAGCGGCGCTCGAGCCTGTGAATCCAGAGAGATAGCGGAGGTCGGGAAGATGCGTAACCACCAGCCCATGCAGGCCGGCCTTGCTTAAACGGCGGCGCAACGCGCCAATGCGGCGTAAGTGGTTCACTCGTAGAGAATAAATCATGGAGGCGCAGGGAGCAGCGATCAGAAGATACCGTCGGCGATCAATTCAGGCGCGAGCGTTGATTCTCAGATTTGAAAACTGCTTCGCCGCCGGGTCATAGATTGCCTGCCAGTAGCAGGTTGCCCCGTCTATAACGACGTAGAGTCGATCATGCCAATCGGACGGCGGCTTCTCGTCGCAGAACGCACTGACGAAGATTCTCTTTTGCCCTGCGACCCTGACGGCCACATACTGCCGAAAATATTGGCCAGGATGGTCGATGTGAATCTTGGAATCCCATCCATATATCTTTAAGTTTGAAATCTGCGAGAGATTAGCCTCCAAATCATCGAGATCCGCTTTGGCCGGCTGCCAGCTTCCGTCGAACTTCTCCGACCTTTCTCGCGAATAGCGGCTTGCAACCGCCTTAACTTCATGTGCTGGGAGAAGCACCGATCGTTGTTCTTGCTGTCCCGGTGCGCATTGGAGGAGAGAGAGCAGGATGAGCGCGATGATCGTCTTCCGTGTCCGCATCGCAGCCTTTCCTACTCCCTATTCCCTACTCCCTATTCCCTGCTCTTAAAACGCCGGCTTGACCGGCTTCTTCTGCTGCGGGTCGATCTCCGCCTCGGCCGCCTGGATATCCGATTGCCGGTCCATCCACTCGTCCAGCCGCGAGCGCTTGAAGCGCCAGCGATTGCCCAGTTTGAAGGCGGGCACAAAGCCCTCCGAGGCGTACTTGTACAGCGTGTCGGGAGAGATGCCCAGGTAGTCCGAGGCCTGGCGTATATCCATGACCTCGCGCACCTCGGGAACCAGCAGGTTGGAACGGGCGGCGGCGTTGCGCATGATGGCCTCCTGGCGGCAGAGCTGCCTCAGGGAAGATTCCGGCATACCTGCCGGTAGTCTTGTATATAGCGCGGTTTCACCCGGCAGTTCAAGGATTTTCAGGCAGTTACAGGAAATTAACCGGCTTTTTCTCCTCCGCTCCCGAACTCCGCGCCAACAGATTCCGGCGCCCTACCCAGCCGGTTGTGGCGCAACTCAACCCCAACCCAAGAGCTTGGGCTGTTGGAACGGATGGTGCATTTCTCTGAGAATCCCGCCGGGAGAACCAGCCCCTTACATCGCCTTGCGCCACCACACCGTCTTCTCGAAGCTCATGAAATGGGTCTGTGCGCCGCGGGAAAGGTAGAAGTCCAGCACATCGTCCTTTTGGAAGACCGAGCACTCCGGCCAACTCTCGTCCTTCTCCAGATGAGTCGCCGTCTGGTGGTTGTCCACCAGCGTGATCTCGTCCGGAGAGCACTGCACCACATGCTGCGCTTTCAGCGAGAAGGCCGTTCCGGGGGGCGGATCGGGAGGCATTTGGTTGGCGATCTTCGTCAGCAGCAGAATGAGCGCAAAACAGGCCGCAATGATGGCGATCTTCTTCATGATAAGAATGGGTCCCCGGAGGCGTCGCCGATGCGGCTGGACTGCACCTGGGAGCGCCGCGTTTCGCTTCCGTCCGGCGATCCGCCTCTCCGAAAACAAAGTATAGCGCAGCAAACCGCGAGGCAGGCCGCAAGCCGCTTCCTTGCTGCGCCGCCGCTCGGCGCCAGGATGGAAGCGCGCCGGGGTGCTCCAGGTCCCGATTTTGGGAGCTGAGAATTACGCCACTCAATCGCGATCTGCGAAGGGACGCGCTCAAAGCTCTAGGGCCTGCTCACACTCCCCAAGTGGCGGCGACGGGAGCCAATCTTTCTCCTATCGAGGAGAGAGGAGCGACGGATACCGGGAGTATCCGAGCGACGATGGACGAAGAGAGGGGGGAAGATTGGCCCCGTCTCTTCGGGTTGCGGAGAAAAACGGGCCATCCTGCGTTGTCGGCCTCGACCTTGGAACCACCAAAGCCTTCGGCCTCCGCCTTGTCTGGCCCGTTTTTCGCTCGCAACGCCACTCGCCTGGGGAGTGTGAACAGGCCCTAGTTCTGGTCGTCGCGCCGGTGCAGCGTCGGCTTGTCGTCGTCGCCCGAGCTGCTGGTCGTGCTCGACGGGCTGGTTGGATCGCTTGACCCGGTGCTCGCCCGCCGCAGCGACGGCTTGTTCTTGTCCTTCGAGTCGGTCAGACGGCGTTTGTTCTCGATCCGCGCCAGCCGGGCCTTGATGTCGTCGAACTCCGAGGTCGTCACCGTGTACTCGTCCCTGGGTGGCAGAATGCGGGCAATCTCTTCCTGCGAGTGCAAAATGCGGTCGGGCGTCTGCGGATGGTCGGCAAAGACCTTGGCCACCGCCCCTGGCTTGCGCTTCTCCAGAGCCTGAATCTTCTCAAAGAAGCTGATGAACGCCTGCGGGTCGTAGCCGGCCCGGTACATATATTGCACGCCCAGGTAGTCGGCCTGCGCCTCGAAGTCGCGCGAGAAGTGCAGAAAGGTGATCGGCACGGCCAGGGAGGCGGCCTCGTAAATTCCGTAGCCCGTCCACCCGCCGATAAAGATCAGCGGAATGGTGCCCAACTGGGCATAGTTCATGCGCGTCTGCTCGCGCACCGCGTGGTGGGCGCACACATGCGCCGTCTCGTGGGCCATCACCCCGGCCAGTTCCGCCTCTTCGTCCGCATTCAGAATCAGCCCGGAGTTCACATAGAAAAAGCCGCCCGGCAGCGCCATGGCGTTGATCTCGTCCGAATCGATGATCTTGATCGTGAACGGCACCTTGCAGTCGGAGTTCTTCACGATGTTCTGCCCGATCCGGTTCACGTACTCCAGAACCACGGGATCGGTGATGAACTTGGTGCTCTTCTCGATCTCCATGGCATACATCTTGCCCATCTTGATCTCGGTGTCCACCGAGTACCAGTTGCCCATGCCCCGCGCGCCGATGTCCCGGTTCCCTACCGCGCTCACATCGTCGATGCTGCCCGGCTTCACGCTGATCTTCTGGCTGCCCGGCTCGACCACCTTGTCCGGATCGACGGCCGTGGCCGGCGAGTCGCCGCCCACCGGCGTGGTGCCCGGCGCCGGCTTCTCCTTGGGATTGGTAGAGGGCTTGTCGTCGCCGGCCTGGGCCGTTCCCGATGCGGGTTCCTTTGTCGAACTCGCGGCAGGCGTATCGCTGCCCACCGGCGTCGTTCCCGGCGCCGGCTGCGCCGAGGGGGTGCTGGCCGGGGGCGCGCCCGAGGGTGTGGATTGGGGGGCGGTCTGTGCCCAGAGTGTGGTGGCCAGCGCCAATCCTGCCAGCAGAACGGCTTTCGATGCTTTGAAATGTGCCCTCATGACCTCACCTCCAACGAAGACAGCACCGCCGCTCGTGCCGCTTCGCTCCATGGGTTAGACGCGAAGAACCGCTCATTCGGCAACTGTCCGCAAGAATTTTTCTTCCCGCTTTGCCTCGTTGTTGCCCGGGGAAACAGCGCTTGCCTCCAACTTCGTCTCCGCCGCCCGTCCCTGCCCCTTTCCGCTTGCACCCGTCTGAATTACAGTGGAGAACACACGGAATCTGGGAGAGAAGGATTGCGCCAAACCATCCTAAGGGTAGCAGCACTGGCCGTCTGCGGGGCGATGCAACTCCTGGCCCAGCAGCCCTCTCCGCATCCTCCGCTGCAGGACCTGTTGCGGCCCCATGGCCACGCCCGGCCCGCGCCCGGCAATGCCCCGCATACGCCCGAGGTGGTCTTCGACGCCAGCAATCTCGGCTCCCCTCTGGTTCTCGACAAGGGCTGGCGCGTCGGCATCACCGCCAATCCCGCGGCGGCCATGCCAGACTTTGACGACTCCGCCTGGGCCGTTCGCGACGCCCGGGACTCCTTTGCCGACGTTCCCGACGAAGACCATCTCGCCAACGCGCCCAATTGGGAAGCCAAGTCCGGCCCGCAAGGCCTGGCCAACTATCCCTCCGGCCACCATCGCCCCTCGGCCTGGTTCCGCATCCATCTCAAGCTGGCGCCCAACCACCAGCCGGTCTTCCTGCTCCTCGAGTTGCCCCCCGCCCTCAGCGGAACCACCGGCTCCGAGTCCTTCGGCGTCGACGTCTTCGCCAACGGCCGTCTCATTCAGCCCGAAGGACCGCACGGAGACGCCGCCGGCCATTATCAGCAAATCTCCCGCATCTATCCCCTCAACCTGGCCCCCTCGGATACCGCCCTCACCCTCGTCCTGCGCAGCGAGTACATTCCCTTCGGCTGGGGCGCCTATACCGCCTTCTTTTCCCACCGAAAAATCCATTTCGGCTATCGCCAGGACCTCGATCGCGTCCTGGAACTCTGGTCCGTCCACAATCTCTTTGAGCGTCTGCCCCGCCTGGTCAATTCCATCCTGCTCATCATTCTGGTGCTCTTCCTGCTGGCCCTCTATTACAGCCAGAAGGGGCATCCCGAGTATCTCTGGCTGGCCCTCTACGAGTTGGTGCAGGCGCCCGTCGGCTTTGTCGATCTGGCCGGAAGCACCGCCCACCTCGACCACCTCTGGGCCCAGGCCGCGCTCCTCCAGATGCTCGTCCTTTCAGCCTATCTCTACTTCGAATTCCTGGTTGCTTTCCTCTCCCTGCCCAGGCGCTGGAGCATCCGCCTGCTGCGCTTCACCGCTCTCATCCTCGCCGGAATCAGTCCGATGCTCTTGTATCCCGGGCACGGCGCGTTCTTCGGCGTTGCTCTCGTCGCGGTCCTCGTCGGCAGCCTCCTCTGGACCATTTGCTGGCTGCTCTTCATCTTCGTCACGCTCATCAAGGCCACTCTGCGCCGCAACTTCGAGGCCGGGCTGCTTTTCATTCCCCTGCTGCTGAGCCTGCTGGCCTGGATCGAGGCCCTGTACATGACCGGCATGAGCAACTTCGGGGGCCGCGATTTCCGCTCCCCGCTTACCCTTCAGGCCGGCCCCATCCCCATCCACTTTGCCTCCATTGCCGACTTCACCGGCATTCTGGTCATCGTCATCATCATCTTCGGCCGCTTCCTCCGCATCCACCACGACCAGGAGCGCGCCGCCAGCGAACTGGCCGCCGCCCGCAGCGTGCAGGAGCTGATGATTCCGCGCGAAAGGCTCGCAACTCCCGGCTTCGAGGTCGATTCCATCTACAATCCGGCCAATGAAGTCGGCGGCGACTTCTTCCACGTCCAGCCCACCGCCGGCGGCGGCCTGCTAGTGGTCATCGGCGACGTGGCCGGCAAGGGCCTCAAGGCCGCCATGAACGTCTCCATGCTCATGGGCGCTCTGCGCAACACCCCGGAGAAGAGTCCGGCCCGCATTCTCGAATCCCTGAACAGCGTCCTCGCCGGCAGCGACAGCTTCACCACCTGCCAGGCCGCTCTATTCAGCGCCAATGGCGAGCTGGTGCTGGCCAACGCGGGCCACCTGCCGCCCTACCTGAACAGCCAGGAGGTCGCCCTGCCCGGCGGATTGCCCCTCGGCGTCCTGCCCGAGGTCGGCTATGAAGAAGTCCGCCTCTACCTGCACCCCGGCGACCGCATCCTCCTGCTCTCCGACGGCGTTGTCGAGGCCCGCCGTCCCAGCGGCGAACTCTTCGGCTTCGACCGCGTCCACAACCTGAGCAATCAGTCCGCCTTCTACATCGCCGACGCCGCCAAGGAATTCGGCCAGGAAGACGACATCACCGTCCTCACCGTCCGCCGCCTCGCCCAAGCCATCGCCGCCTGAGACGCGCCCCGGTCGAGTTGCTCAAGAACTCACAAAACGGCTGGGCGCCCCTGGTCCGGATTCTCGGACCTGGATGGAAGAACAACCCTTACTCGCTCTCTCCGCCGCTTCCCTCCGGCTCGTCCTTGGCAAAGCCTCTGTCCCACTCGCCGCGGGCGCGCAACTGCTCGATCTCCTGCCGGGCCATCGCCTGGGCGCGCAGGTAGTCCGGCTTCGCCACCCGGTTCAGCGGCATCCGCCCGGCCTCCAGAACGATCCAGTGCCGCGGCCGCATATACGAGGGCAAGGCGCGCGCGTGCCGGTCCAGCTCCGGCCGCTCCAGCTCAACCCCGGCTCTCTTCTCCACCACGGCCACCACCGCTTCCGAAATCACCTCGTGCTCCACGCCCACCACCACGCAGTTCGCCACCTTCTCCGTCAGGCCGCAAACGTGCTGCTCCACGTCGCCGGGGAAGATTTGGTAGCCCATCGACTTGATCACCCATTTGTCCCGTCCGGTCAGATGCAGCCCCGCCGCGTCCTTGTAGCCCAGATCGCCGGTATACAAAAATCCGTCGCGCGAAATCGTCCGCGCCGTGGCCGCGGCATCGTTCACATATCCCAGAAACGTCTGCGGCCCGCGAAAGCAGACGTGTCCGATCGCGCCGCCTGCCAACTCATCGCCTGCGCTGCCGTCCTCGCGCATCGCTGCGCGAATGCTGCATGGATACACCGGCATATCCTGCCCCAGCCCGGCCAGCACCGTCTCCCGCTCGGCCACGTCCGCCTGAATGTAGGTGCAGAAACCCGCGGTCTCGGTCAGTCCCAGCCCTGTGCCGATCACCGGCGCCATGGTGGCTAGCTGGTCCATGAACGGCCGCGACACCGCGTTGCCTCCGTAGGCCGCAAACCTCAGGCTGGAGAGGTCGTAGCGGCCGTACTCTTTCAGCATCCACTCCAAATTGAACATCGCCGGAATCTGCCCCAGAAGCTGCACCCGATGCTCCGCGATGGCGCGCAGCGAGCGGCTGGCGTCGAAGATCTCCAGCAGCACCGCCGTCCCTCCGCCGAAGAAGGTGGTCATGAGGATTTCGGTCTGCCCGCCCACGTGCGAGGGAGGCAGATTGACCAGGGAACGGCTGCCGCGGTCTCCGCCAAAGAACGCCCCGCACAGGCACATGTTCTGCGCCGTGATGTTGCGGTGCGAGAGCAGCGCCGGCTTGGGCGATCCGGTCGAGCCGGTGGTGAAGATCACCAGCGCGCCGTCGTTCTCGTTCACCGCGATCCCCTCCAGCGCGGCCGCGTCCGCATCTGTCGCGTTGCGCCGCGCCGCTTCGACGATCGAAGCAAACGAATGCGTCCCGGCAATCGCCTGCTCCGAATCCACCGCGATGCACTGCTCGATCCACGGGCATTGCGCTTGCACGGCGCGCCACAGCGGGCTCAGGTCGAACGGCGCCTTCACGCCCAGGCTGGCAAAGCCGCGCGGCCGCAGAATCTCCAGCGCGCGGATCACTTCGGCGGCCGGCAAGCGCAAATCCAGCGGCGCAACGATCGCGCCGATCTTGAAGCAGCTATACTCCAGCAGCACGTGATCCACCGACAGCGGCAGCAGAGTGACCACGAAATCGCCCTTCGCGAAGCCCCGCCGCGTCAATTCCCTGGCCAGCGCCGTGGTCATGCGGTCGAACTCGCCCCAGGTCACCTCCCGGCCGCCGTCCGCGCTCACCATCGCGACAGCCTCCGGCTTGGCCTTCGCCCATTTGGCCACCACATCCTGCAGCAGATGCCGATCGGCAAAGTCGTTTTCGTAGTTGTCGAGGGTAAATTGAAGCAAATCCGTAGGTTTACTCATGCTCGATCCAGTCGATCATCCGCGGCGCTGCGCGGTCAACCAACTCGCTGCCCAAAACAAAAGCCCCACCCTTGCGGATGAGGCTTTTGCATTTTCGCGACCACCGGGAGCGGTCCGCCTGGACGGCCAGTCCCCGACCAACGGGAGGCCGCTGGCCCCATCGCAGATGGCTAGTCGTAGTATTCCAGGCCCAGGTGCGTGATCAGGCCCGCGCCCATGATGTGGCGCAGCGTGTTCTTCAGCTTCATCGACTGAATGAACAGATCGTGCTCCGGATAGAGCCCGGGAGCGCTCTGCGGCGACTTCAGATAGAAGCTCAGCCACTCCTGGATGCCGATCGAGCGCAGCGACGGCGTGCGCTTGGCCAGGTCCATGAACAGCACCAGGTCCAGCGCGATCGGCGCGGCCAAAATCGAATCGCGGCAGAGGAAGTTCACCTTGATCTGCATCGGATAGCCCAGCCAGCCGAAGATGTCGATGTTGTCCCACGCCTCTTTTTCGTCGCCCCGCGGCGGGTAATAGTTGATCCGGATCTTGTGGTAGAGATCCTTGTAGAGGTCGGGGTAAAGCTCGGGCTGGAAGATGTAATCCAGCGAGCCCAGCTTCGACTCTTCCTTGGTCTTGAACGATTGCGGATCGTCCAGCACCTCGCCGTCCCGGTTGCCCAGGATGTTGGTCGAGAACCAGCCCGAAACGCCCAGCATGCGCGCCTTGAAGGCGGGCGCCAGAACCGTCTTCATCATCGTCTGGCCGGTCTTGAAGTCCTTGCCGCAGATCGGCGCCGCGTTCTTCTTCGACAGCTCGACCATGGCCGGGAAATCCACCGTCAGGTTCGGCGCGCCGTTGGCGAAGGGCACTCCCTCGCTCAGCGCCGCGTAAGCGTAAATCTGCGAGGGCGCGATGCCGATGTCGTTGTTCTCCAGCCCCTTCTCGAAGGCCTCGATGCTCTGGTGCACGGCCGTCGGCTCAATGAAGATCTCGGTCGAAGCCGCCCAGATCACCACCACGCGGTCCACCGTCTTCTTGAAGGCACGAATATCGGCGATCACCTGGTCGGCCAGGTCGCGCTTGTTCTTGCCCGTCTTCACGTGCGTGCCGTGCAGGCGCTTCACGTAATACTGGTCGAAGACCGCCGGCAACGGCTTGATCGTCTCCAGGTAGGGCTTGAGCTGATCCAGGGTCTCCTTCTCCAGCACCTTGGCGTGCGCTGCGGATTCGTAGACGTTGTCCTCGAAGAGGTCCCAGCCCGTAAAGACCACGTCCTTCAGATCGGCCAGGGGCACAAAATCCTTGATCAATGGAGACGTGTTATCGGTGCGTTTGCCCAGCCGGATGGTGCCCATCTGTGTGAGCGAGCCGATCGGCTTGGCCAGTCCGCGGCGAACGGCCTCGACTCCGGCGATGAGCGTGGTGGCCACGGCGCCCAGGCCGACCACCATCACTCCCAGTTTGCCCGTAGCGGGCGCAATCTTGGATGCTTCGGCGGTCTTCTGGCCGCCTTGCGCTTCAGTTGACATCGCTTCTCCTAACCTTCTGTTGATGATTTCCAGTTCCAATCGGTTCGAATTCATCTTTCTGCAGACGGAACAGTGTACGCCTTGCCATGAGCTTCGATCCCAAATCCGGCCTTCAGGCCGCCTTCGCCTGTCTCCCTCGATTCACGTGCGACCAGACAAACCAGACGATCGCCGCGACCAGGGCAATCTCCACTCCCAGATGGAAGCGGTGAAACGCCTGATAAAATCGGGGGTCCGTATGCCACGCCTCGCCCAGCTTCATCCCTGCATACGCCAGGGCAAAACACCAGGGCCAGGAGCCGACAAAGGTATAGATGTGAAAACGCAGTTGCGGCATCTTCGCGATTCCCGCCGGGAATGCAATAAACGTCCGCACCACCGGCAACAACCGCGCCAGCAGCACCGTGATCGATCCGTACTTCAGAAAGAACTCCGTCATGCGGTCCAGATCGTGATGGCTCATCAGGACCCATTTGCCGTAGCGCTCCACCAGCGGCCGCCCGCCCTTGGCCCCGATCCAGTACGCGACCGCCGAGCCCAGATTGCAGCCCAAGGCGCCTGCAGTTGCCACCCAGAGCAGGCTGAAGTGGCCCATGTAAATCAGATAGCCGGCAAACGGCATGATGATCTCGGAAGGCAGCGGAATACACGCCGATTCGATTCCCATCAGCGCAACAATGCCGGCGTAACCGCCGGCCTCGATGACGTGGGTTACGAATTGAACCAGGAGGGCCAGAATTTTTTCGTTCATGAGCGCTTTCAGTATATAGGTCCACGCCGGACCGGCCCCACTCCCCCGACCGGAACCGCGCAGCCAAGGGCCTCAAGACCCTTCCCTGGCTGCTTTTGCTACGATGAGGGGTGTTCAAAATAGGCTCGAGGTGATTCCATTGGCCGACTTTCCCCCTGTCTTCCCTCCGGTTCCGCTCACCCTCGAAGGCTCCAGCCTCCTCCACCAGTTCTTCCGCTTCGACTGGAAGGCCTGGCGCGCCACTCCGCCCCCTGAGCGCGACCGCATCGCCGCCCACGCCGTCGCTGTCCTCAAGAATCTGGAGCGCGAAGCCCCCGATGCGCCCATCCGCTCGGCTCTCTTCTCCCAGCTCGGCCACAAGGGCGACCTCATCCTGGTCCACTTCCGCGACTCGCTCAAATCCCTCAACCAGGTCGAGCTCGATCTTGCTCAAACCGAACTCTACGAATACCTCGACCTCGAGCACTCCTATGTATCGGTGGTCGAACTCGGCCTCTACGAGTCCAGCCGCAAAACCTACGAGGCCGCCGCCGCCCTGGGCTTCCAAACCCACTCCCCCGAGTGGCAGGCCGAAATCGCCGCCACCCTCGACCGCCAAACCGACGCCATGGCGCCGCGCCTCTTCCCCGTCGTTCCCGAATCCAAGTACCTCTGCTTCTATCCCATGGACCGCAAGCGCGGCGAGCAGGCCAACTGGTACACCGTTCCCTTTGCCGAGCGCCAGCGCATGATGCACGAGCACGGCCTCATCGGCCGCCGCTATGGCGACCAGGTCAAGCAGATCATCTCCGGCTCCATCGGCCTGGACGACTGGGAGTGGGGCGTCGATCTCTTCGCCGACGACCCGGTCACCTTCAAGAAGCTCATCTACGAGATGCGCTTCGACGAAGTCAGCGCCGTCTACGCCCTCTTCGGCCAGTTCTACATCGGCCTCCGCCTCCCGGCCGACCGGCTCACCCACTGGCTCCGCGGCAGCCTATAGAGTCGCATGGGCGCGGCCTTGGCCGCGCCGCCTATGCGCATGGACTGCGGGGTCCGCGCTTTACAGCCCGCCGAAAAAAACTCCATCCGCCCTGTTTTTGGCCCGCATTCTTCCCGGCGCAATCCCTACGGCTCCCCACCGAAGCCTCCTTCGCAGTCCGGCCGACGCACCGGGAAATAGACCGCTAACTCGCCGATGAAAGAAACTTGCCGCCTGCGACGGCCCCGCCCCGGCGCCGCATCAATCGGCTATTCCGCGCGCTTTCCGGTCCCTTGCGGACCCTCGCTTTGCTGGGGAACTGCGCCAGAGCGCGCCCGCCCCACTGGCAACATTCCGAAAACTGAAAACAGAACGACATCTTCGTTTGCTGACCCGGGCTCCCACCCCGATTTCTTCTCCCCCGCTGGACCCGGTTAAACTCGGAGCTATGCCGTCAACCGCAAAGAAAACGCCGGCACTGCGGCCAGGCCCCAAGCGCGCGCCACGCGGCGATCTCGCTCCCGACCGCGTCGCCGCCATTCTCGCCGGTCTCGACGAAGCCTACCCCAACGTCGAGTGCGCCCTCACCCACCGCTCGCCCTGGGAACTGCTGGTCGCGACCATCCTCTCCGCGCAATGCACCGACGTGCGCGTCAACATGGTCACCCCGGAACTCTTCCGCCGCTTCCCTACTCCAGAGAAGATGATGCGCGCGAGTCTGGAAGACCTCGAAGCCCTCATCCGCGCCACCGGCTTCTTTCACAACAAGGCCAAGTCCATCCAGGGCGCGGCGCGCAAGGTCGTCGAAGTGTTCGGCGGCCAGGTCCCGCAAACTCTCGCCGAACTCATCACCATCCCCGGCGCGGCCCGCAAAACGGCCAATGTCGTTCTCGGCGTCTGCTTCGGCAGGGCGGAAGGCGTGGTGGTCGATACGCACGTCTTCCGCATCGCCCGCCGCCTCGGCCTCGCCAAGGGCGATACGCCGCAAAAGGTCGAACAGGAATTGATGCGGATTCTTCCCCCAGACCGCTGGATCGCCTTCTCTCACCAACTGATTCATCACGGCCGCCAGCTCTGCGAGGCCCGCAAACCCAAATGCGACCGCTGCCAACTGGAGCAGATCTGCCACTCCAAGGACAAAACCTGGCAATCGTAGAAAAACAGAGGGACGAGTAGGGTTAGCCGGTCCGCGGACGAGCGGAGACGCCAAGCAGGCGGCGCCTGTTGCTCACCTGTCCAGGACCCGAAGCACGGCCACAAGCAGTCCAGAAATATCGGAAGGATTCGCTTCGATTGCGGGTTCCCAGCCCAAAGCGCGCAGCGTCTGGCTGGTCATCGGACCAATGGAGACGGCCGGTAGATTGGCAAACGGCCATGCGACCCCGGCCGCCTGGGCCGCTTCGGCCAAGTGACGCGCGCTCGATGAACTGGTGAAGGTTGCCGCGTCCATCCCCTGCGCAAGCGCCCGCCGAAGCTGCTCCGGCGCTGCCTCGGGCAGCACATTCCGGTAGGCAACGGCAACATCGACAACGGCTCCGGCCGCACGCAGGGCATCGGGAATCACGTCCCGCGCCATCTCGGCCCGCGCCAGCAAAATTCGCATGCCCGCAGCCTGATCCGTCAGCCCTTCGACCAAACTTTCAGCCAAGTATGATTCTGGGACAAAGGTAACGTGTAGCCCAACATCCCTCGCCGCGGACGCTGTCGCTTCTCCCACCGCAGCCACCTCCATCCCCGCACGCGGAGCGAAGGATCGACCCAACTCCGCTGCCCGCTCGGCGAGCGCCCGAACCGTATTGGCGCTGGTCAGGATCAGCCAATCGTAGCCGTCTAGCTGCCGGAGTGCCGCGTCCAGGGGCTCAAAATTGACGGGGGGCCGGATCTCCAGCACCGGAACCTCGACCGGCTCCGCGCCCTGCGCGCGAAGTCCTGCGCTGAGCTTGCCCGCCTGGTGCGCGGCGCGCGTCACCAGCACCCGACGGCCCGACAGCGGCAGCGAACTCACCGCGATGCCTCATCCGAGGAACGCTCGGCATTTCGAAGCAGGCGGGCCGCTCCGCGTTCAAGCAGCTCCCGCGCCGCCAAAGCCCCAAGGGCGCCCGGATCGCAATCGGCGCGAGGCGCACGATGATAGACGCGCACCATGTTTCCACTGGCCGGATCGGCGACTACACCGAAGATCTCGATCCACTGCCCTTCCTCATCCGCTAAAGACCGCTCGCGACAGCTCCGGCAATGGATGCCGATGGGAACCTGGCAGCCGCCGCCCAGCGCGGCCAATGCGGCTCGCTCGGCGGTCACGGCAAACCGCGTGGCTGCGTCGTCGAGGAAAGACAACGCGTCCATCGTCGCGGCGTCGTCCTTCCGGCTCTCGATGCCTAACGAACCCTGGCCGGCGGCGGGGCAAAAATCCTTCGGTTCCAGACGCTCGCGAACCCACTCGGTCTTCTCCAGGCGGTCCAATCCGGCGGCGGCCAGCAGAATCGCCTCCACCTGGCCCTCGGCCAGCTTGCGCAACCGGGTATCCACGTTGCCGCGAAACTCCACTGCCTCAATGTCCGGACGGATCGCCTTCAACTGTGCGCGGCGCCGCTGGCTGCTTGTCCCCACACGCGCTCCCTGCGGCAGGGCCGCAAGATTTGCAAATTTCACGGACACGAAAACGTCTCTCGGGTCCACGCGGGCCGGCGTCGCCGCCAAAGCAAAGCCCGCGGGGAGCTCCGTCGGCAGGTCTTTGAGCGAATGCACGGCCAGATCGACGCGGCCCGCAGCCAGCGCCTCCTCGATCTCCTTGGTGAACATGCCCTTGGAGCCGACCTGGGCGAACGTGACCTCTTGCAGGCGGTCGCCGGTAGTTTTGATGATCTCGATCTCGACCGAATGCCCCTGGCCTCGCAGCAGATCGGCAATGTGGTTTGCCTGCCAGAGGGCCAGTTGCGAGCCACGGCTCCCAATGCGCAGATTCATGGGCGGGTCTCCACGCTGGATTCGCCCACGTGCGCGGCCTCAGCCTTTTCTGTTTCCCCATTTCCCGGCTCGGAACTCGCCAAAGTCTGTTCGGCTTCGCGCTCTGCGCCGGCTGGCACCGACCAGGCATCGCAAAGCACTTCCATGCGCGCCGAATCGCCTTCGCGGGCAGCCTGTTTGAGGGCCTGCATGGGAGGATGCAGGAATTTGTTGACCAGGCCGCGGGTGAGCGCTTCCACGGCGGCGGCCTGCTCCGCGCTGAGGGCGCCAAGCCGGCTCTGCACGCGGCGCAGTTCGGTCTGTCGAATCTCCTCTGCCTGACGCTGCAAAGCGACGATCGCCGGAGCCGCATTGACCGTGCGTTGGCGCTGCTGGAAGCGCTCGACCTCGGCAGCGATCAGCGCCTCTGCATCGCCAGCCTCGCGGCTGCGCTCGGCCATATGCGCAGCGGCCACCTGTTGCAGGTCGTCGATGTCGTAAACGAAGATGCCTTCCAGCTTCCCCATCGCCGGGTCCACATCCCGCGGCACGGCAATGTCAATAAAGAACATGGGCCGGTTGCGGCGGCGATGCAGAAAGGCCTGCCCATCTTCGGGCCGGAAGATGGGATGCGGCGCGCCGGTCGAGCTGATCACAATGTCCGCCTCGCTGGCCGCCTGATGAAGCTGCTCGAAGGGAATCACCCGGCCGCGAAACTCTTCGGCCATGCGCTGGGCGCGCGCCTGAGTGCGGTTGCTCACCAGAATCGCCCCCGCTCCCTGCTGCACCAGATGCCGCGCGGCCAGTTCGCTCATCTTGCCCGCGCCCACCAGGAAGACCGTGCGCCCTTGCAGCGATCCGAAGATCTTGCGCGCCAGGTCCACGGCCACTGAGGCAATGGAAACGGAGCTTGCGCCGATCTCGGTCTCGGAGCGGACCTTTTTCGCGGCGGCAAAGGCGCTTTGCAGCAAATGCTCCAGTTGTCCCGCCACCGTGCCAGAAGCGCGCGCCACGGCGAAGGCTTCTTTTACCTGGCCCAGGATCTGCGGCTCGCCCACCACCATCGAATCCAGGCTGGCGGCCACGCGGAAGAGGTGGCGCACCGCGTCCCGGTCGCGCTGCTCGTAGATGTGCGGAGCCAGCAGCGCCGGGTCCAGGCCAAAGTACCGGTGCAGAAAGCCCGTCAAATCGGCTTCTGGAGAATCGACGGCAGCCAGCAATTCAACCCGGTTGCAGGTGGAGACAATCATGCACTCGCTGACGCCGGGCACCGCCGCCAAGGCGCGCGTCGTCTCCGGCAACTCCTCGCGGGAGATGGCGATCCGCTCGCGCAGCTCGATGGGCGCGGTCTTGTAGTTGACTCCGATGAGCGCCAGCGTCATTGGGCACCGTACCTGTGGACGTGGCTGAAAAGATTCGCCGCCCACACGGCGATCATCACCAGGAAAACGGCGCCGGAGAGATACGCCGCCCTTCGCCCGCGCAGGCCCGCGCTGCGGCGAACCAGCAGCAAAAGCACGTAGACTACCCAACTGATAAACGCCGCAATGATCTTGGGATCGAGAAAATAGGAGGCGCCCAGCGGCGTCTCCTGGGCCAGCACGGAGCCGATCACCAGGCCGACGGTCATGCAGGGGAAGCCAAATTCGAGCGTCGCGTGCGCGATGCGCTCCAGCGTGTCGAGAGGCGGCAGCCATTCAAATGGCGCCCACCAGGAGTCTTGTCCGGGCTTCAGCTTGCTCTTGATGCGTTGCTCCTGAATGAGATAAAGCACCGAGGCCAACATGCTGAAGGCGAGCGCCACATAGGAGATCAGCAGGGCCGCGATGTGGGCCACCAGCCAACTCACGCGCACTCCCTCTGAGGGGAAGGTGTAGCGATCCGGCCCCAGCGCAGGCACCAGAACCAGAAAGAATGTCACCGGCAAGGCAAAGATTCCCAGAGAGATGGCGTCATAGAGCCACCAGACCAGGAAGAACAGCCCAGCCACCGCCAGCCCCAGCAGCGACTCGATCTCGCGCACGCCCACCGGCATCCAGCGATGGGCCTGGACCAGCATCTCCACCACCGATACGAAGTGGAAGAACAAGGCCAGCCCGCCCAGATGGACGCAGATCTTGCGCCAGCGCGACAGGCTATAGAGCACGGCCGGAAAAACGGCCACACTTGCCGCCGCATAGAGAATCGCCGCAACTCGAAGCCAGAGCAGGTACATGACGAAATTCACCTTAAGACGCTACTGAACAGTATACTGTGACGCAAATCACCAAAAACAGAGAACGAGAACGGGGGAGATCGGAGAGCGAACGGTGCCCGGGCAGGCTTCAATCTGTGGGCTCTGCCTTCCCAACTCCCGAGGGAGAAAGCTGGAAAGCCCTTCAGTCGGCATCCGGCGAGTGAAGGCGGGGAGATTCCAGAGCGCAAGAAGAGCCACTCTCCCGTTGAAGAAAATGGAGCACCGCAGATGTGCAGGCCGCCAAAAAGTGTGAAAACCCGCTCAAGCAACTACAGCGCGGCTTTAAGGACATCGAGGCCGGAGTGGGAAACCTGCACATCGTCCTCTGACTTGCCTCCGCTGAAGGCAACAATTGCATAGCCGGTCTTCGTCCGGGCAATCACTCCGCCCTGCCAGCCGAATTCGCCGGTCATGGGCGGTCGCTTGGCCGTGCCGCTGTCTTGGAGCGTCTCAGCCATTTCGGCGGCCTTGGCGTAGACGATGGCGAGCAGATTGTTGCCCTTGTCGGCTGCCGTAGGAGCATCCTTCATGCGGCCGATTACGGCCATCCTTGAGGTCCAACCCTGGATACTGTCGCCTTGGGCATAGCAGACGACCGCCACTCCGGTGATCTTGAGTTCAGCGGCCCGCTTTCGCATGGCCGCAAGCGCGGCGTCGGCCAGAGCATCGAATTTCTTCGCGGTCACAGGCTTTGGCGTGCCGGACGCGCGGACCGGTCCCGCGCTCACGCTCAGGCTCATGGTGAGCAACACTCCGAATACAAGCAGGCCGGTTTTCATTGGGTTCCTCCCCATGGCCAACTTCCGCGGCGTTCTGCGCCGGGTTGGTCCCGGGAAGATTTTACGCTGCGGGAGTTGGGATTGGTTCTCTTCGCTTCTTACTCACCAGACACCGGATCGGAGCGGATGAAAGTTTGAGAACGTATCAGCAACCGCTAGGCCTCGAGGGCAGTCTCCTGGGCCGCATCCTCCGCCTCGGTTTCGTCCCTCGGCAGCGAGCGCAGCAGAAGGTGGATGGCGCGCTCGCTGGGGCCGATGGAGCGTGGAACAACTGCTTCTCGCCCATCGGGATGCGGCGAATGCACTTGGCATCGAACTGGGATCGTTCGCGGCCGTTCGACAAGGCCAGAGCGGGTCGAGCGGGCGGCTGATACGGACTCACGGGGAAGAAATACCGGCCAGTGTTGAACTTTTCTTTCTTCGCAAGAATCCTTTCACGCAAAAAGCACTTTGGGCTGTACAATCTCCACGAGGAGACACATGGCCGGAGATATTCAACTTACTTGCAGCGACTGCGGGCAGGATTTTACCTTCACCGCTGCCGATCAGGCGTTCTTTCAGGAACGCGGTTATTCGACCCCGAAACGTTGCAAGAATTGCCGTCAGGCAAAGAAGAACGATCAGGGGGGCTCCGGCTACCGTTCTGCTCCGGCGCAGGGAACACCTGTGATTTGCTCGGGTTGCGGCCAGCCTACAACAGTGCCATTCGAGCCGCGTGGCGATCGTCCGGTTTTCTGCCGGGATTGCTACCAGGCGCGCAAGGGCAGCGGCGGCGGCGGCGGAAGCTCGCGCGGACGCGGCCGCTTCTAGTCTGGAATCGGTCCCGCGCCCGCATCGAGCAAGGGACCTGAGTTCCTTCAAGCAGGCAAGAACAAAGCGGCTCAGCGGCGGCGGACTCGGCTCCGCATTCCCTCTGGAATGCTTTGAGGCTTGGAGTTCGTCCTTTTTCGTTTCAGGATGATCCACCCGATATTTTTCTTAAAGCCGGGCAGCTACCATCAGGCGGCTGCCCATTCTCCCCGCATCCTTCCTTTGTTACACAACGATGAACCTTTCACGCTTTCGGAAGGAATGAATAGACAGGCATTCCTTCGCCCGATAGACTTGTCCCCTCGGGAATTTCCTCCCGCCCGATGACGTTAGGAATCACTCCAACTGCATGGGCTCCCAATTATCCTTTACGGGATTTGTATGGAAGAATCTCTGGCGCAGGCGCCTGAGAACGTCGCTGACGCTGTGCGGCATCGGCATGGCGATCGCGGCCTTCGTGGGCCTGGTTTGATGGACCTCACGCAGGATGAGAACGCGCTGGCTTACGGCTGGAAAGCCGATTCCTACGAATTTGAATCGCTCGCCCTGACTTCCGGTCGGCGTTTCCGCAATGGGCAGCCCGAAGTGATGCTGGGCGACCTGCTGGCCGGCGCCGCGGGAAACGGCGGCCGCCATGTGCTGGACCGCATCAAGAACGAGGTCGGCAAAATGCCCAGGGAGGTCTGGCCCATCGTTGCCTCCCATTGGTCGCGCCCCGGTTATTATGCGGGCATGTTCCGGCACGTGGACGCCATCCCCGAAACGGTGAAAGAGATGCAGAAGGCCGACCCCATCCACGCCATCCCCGTACTGGTGCTCACGCCGGGAAAGTCAACCCCTCTCTCCGATGGAGATCTGGACCGTATCGGCGACAACGTGCGGCAAGTCATCGCCCCGGCGAGCGCGCATTGGATTCATCTCGACGAGCCGGATCTGGTGATCGATTCAATCCGCAGGATGGTGACGGCGGCAAGGGGGGAGAGCGTTGCCGTCACGGTCTGACCGGTTTAGGCGCTTTCGGTAAAGGCGCGCTCCTTGGCAGCGTGTGCTGGGTCGGCGATCCTTGGGGTCGCGCCAACTTGAGTGCATTGCATCAACGGTGGCTGCCGGTTGGCCGCCATTGCGTGTCACCCGAGACAAACACGGTCCACGGCCCGGATTTCATATCTTTGAGAATGGGCTTGAGGTAGCTGTACTCGGGATGAGCGGCCAGGAACGGCGCGGCCAGAAAGTCTTCTCCGCAGGGATGGCCGGCGTGGGCCACGAGCGACATCTTCGCCGCCAGGTCGGAGTCCGCCACCTTGCCGGTAACCGAGCCGCCGGGATAATACGGTCCCCAATCGAACTCCGGAACGCCCCGTTTCTCGGTGTCCACATGGCCGCAGAGCGAGCGCTCGTCGGCCTCGTTCTTGCCGGTAAAGCTGTCTTCATGGTCGGCCAGGAACCGCTCGGCCATTTGCATGTCGATGCGGCCTTTGGCCTCGGCCATCTTCTTCTCCCAGGTCACGCGGCGCGCATTGGGCGAGTTGGCGAGATTGTTCAGATCGAAGCCCGAAGTCTCATCCCGAATCAACTGCGGATCGCGGGCATAGTTCGAGCTGACGAAGTAGCCGTCTTTGGAGCGCCATAGGGGTGTGTTCTTCAGGCCGAGTTCGAGATAGGCGATTTCACCGGTCTTGCGGTCGCCGATCAGCCAGTCGTTGGCATACCCGCCGTTGTTGCCCTCCTTGATGAGCGCAACATACTCGTCGATCGAGCCGGCATACTGCAGCGCCTTGCGCGAACGGACAAACTCCGGCTTGCCCTCCGGGTCCCAGCCCTCGAATTGCGTGATGGTGGTTTCGGTAATCATCAAGCCGGCGTCGTTGACGCCAAAGTCGTCCTGGCTAGTGATAACGCCCGGCGCTCCATCCATCAGGATGCGGCGCCCATGTTCCGGCTGGATGTCAAAGATCACCGTCCAGCGAGATCCCTCGGCATAGCTGGCCCAGTTGTTGTGGGCGATCACGATCTTGCCGCCCTTGGTATAGCTGCCGGTGGCGATGAACGCCGAACAGTGGCCCACGGGCGCAATCTCTGGGGCGTTGGGTGAGCGCTCGCGCTTGTTCAGCCAGGGAACGTAATACTGGGGCAGTTCGATGCCGCCGTTCAGCGCCACAATGTCCCAGAGATCGAGCTTGACACCTTTCGACTGGACGCCTTTGGCAATGCCCTCCAGCTCCTGCTGATACTCGACATCGATCTTCGGCCAAAGCATCTTGCGCCCGGCCTCGCGGAAAAACTCCCAATTGCGTCTGGTGTCATGGGTGTTTTCGAGCTGGAGGACGCTGACCATCTCTGCAATTTCGCCCGCAAGCAACCGGCCGTGCTCAAAACCGATCTGCGCGGGAGTGCCTTGGAGGTGGACGTACGTCCAGCCGCCTCTTTCAAAGCGGTAGCCCGGCGCCGCGCCGGTCGCCGCGTCCTGATCGGCAGCCGATGCGGCTGTGCGCGTAGAGGCGGTTGCAGCAGGTGAAACGAGGGAAATAAGACAAAATACCAGTGCACCGGCAAGCGGACGCAGCATCGCAATCCTCCAGATTGCCCTGAAGATATCACGGAGAACTCGGGTCACCGAAGGCTTAACGCTTCTTTGCCGGCTTTGAAGCGATCTTCTTCTTTGCGGCCTTGGCGGGCTTCGCCTTGGAAGGCGGCGCAGCCTTGACTGCTTTTGAAGCGGCCGGACGCTTCGGCTTGCCCTTTGCCGGTGCGGCCTTCTTGGCCGGAGCCTTGACGGAAGACCTGACCGGCGGCTTCACAGACCCCTGCACGGGAGGCTTTACGGAGCCTTGCACAGGAGGCTTCACGGAACCTTGCACAGGCGGTTTGACCGATCCCTGTACCGGCGGCTTCACCGAGCCCTGGACCAGCGGCTTGGACGCAGCTTTGGAAGCGACCTTTCCGGCAGCCGCGGATTTGGCGGCTTTCTTGACCGGGGCTGGCGACGCTTGTTTAACCGCGGAAACGGGCTTTGTCTTGGCAGGCTTGGCAGCGGGTGTTGTCATGGTTGTGGACTCCTGCTTTGGCTCAGGCTTCGGTTTGGACTTCGGTTGAGGCTTGGCGGCCTTTCCCGGTTTTGCCGCAACCGCTGCGGCAACCGGCGCGGACTTCACCGGCTTCTCCGCCTTCGGAGAAACGGGCGCGGGGACTTCCTTGACAGGCTTGGGTTCCGTTGCGGCCTTCTTGCCGCGCTTGACCGGAACTGAAACAGGCTCCTCGGCCTCCAGTTCTTCCTCGTCAGGTCCGGCTTCTTCGGCGAGGCCCAGGTCCAAATCCGCTTTGGGCAAGCTCAGGCCCAGGTCGATATCTTCCTCATCGCCGCCGATATCGTCCAGATCTTCGTCCTCGTCCAAACCTTCTTCAGACTCCTCCTCGTCCTCGTCGTAGGAGTGCTCTTTCAGCTTGGCATCGCCCCGCTTGGCGCGCGGCCTCTTGACGGTGACCTGCGGCGGCGGCGCGGGAGGCGAATACGGCTCTAGAAATGCGCGAATCTCCTCCGGTGTGGTCAGCCGCCCGTCGATCAACTCCAGGAAGACCGCCTGCACGATCTCCGGGTACGCCGCCAACTCCGGCGTGATGCGCATCTCCTGCATCTGGGCGTGAGGAATCCGCTGGCGAGCCTCGGGCCAGACCTTTAGAAACAGGTCGAAACGCTCCCGCACGGCCGGGTCCTTGCTGGTAAAGCCAAGCCAGAGAATCGCTTCGGGATCGTAGCTGGTGAAGAGCTTGTAGCTCACCGACGGCGTGGCATTCTCCGCGGCGAGCAGGGCCTTGGCAAATCCTGCCGCCAGAGCGTCCAGGCTGTTCCACTCTGCAACAAAGCCGGGGCGCAGCATCAGTTTCTTCAGCGCCGCCAGATCCTTTGCCGGCATTTTTGCGGTCAGCAACTGCATCTGGGCCGCGGACATGTCGGCATGAACTCCTTGCAGAAGCAACTCCACAGCCAGTTCGTGCAGGGTCTTCAGTCGCTCCTCGTCCGCCCTGGCCTGGGTCCAGGCGGGAAACAGGAACTTCATCCAGCCCTCGGTCTCCAGCGTCCGCAGCACCTTCAGCCCGTCTTCCTCGTGGCCGATCTGTTCCAGCTCCTGGCTGCGCGCATGGGCCGAGAGTTGTTCGATAACGCCTTCGGCCGTGGCGTTTTCGTAGCGAGTCCGGGTCCTCGAGTCGAATTCCCAACCCAGCCGCGCGCGGTACCGGGTGGCGCGAATCAGCAGGGACGGTTCCTCGAGAAAACCATAATTTGAGACGAGACGCAGGGTCCTGGACTCGATATCCGCGGCCCCATTCAAGGGATCCATCAACAATCCGAACGATCCCTCGTTGAGCGATATCGCCATCGCGTTGACGGTGAAGTCGCGGCGGCGAAGGTCTTCCTGGATCGAAGCGGTGTGGAAAACCGGCTTGCCCGGATGGGGATACTCGGCCCGGTGGGTGCTGATAAGGTCTACGCGAACCGTGCCTGGAAAACACAAGTAAAGAGTGCGGGAGAGTTCGTCTTCTCCCCACACGGTTCCACCTAGTTTTTCGATTGTTTTCTTGAGCTTGAGCGCATTTCCATGCACCGATACTTCAAGTTCCCTGACGGCGTGGCCGCTGGTCAGATCGCGGACGGCGTCGCCGGTAAGGAAGAGAATGGTTCCGGCTTCGCGCGCAGCCTCGCGCAACAGGCGCAAAGCATTTTGCTGGTCCGCCGACAGCCGGTTTTCCAAAAGATAAATGTAGTCGGGCATTCCGTTCCCCGCTTCCGCCGCACCGTGCGGCCGCCAAGTGCCTGATGACGTTGCTCTTACGGCACACCGCGGCCGAGGCAGCAAAGCAGTACATTAACACAACTTAGTCCTGTTGGCTAGGATTTATTGCACCAAACTTGCAGCGATTTCCATTTGCTTCGCCTGTCTGCCCGGTTTCTCTCTTCATGGACCAGGAACTGTTCGCGGGACGCTGCTCCATGCGACAATCCAAATCGATGGCCTCCGCCCGCAAGCCCGTGATCGTGCGCAAGTTCTCCAGGGACTGGTGCGCCGGCTACGCGGACGCTGGTTTCGGCCCGGAGGCGGCGGAACTGGAGATCCTCGACCTGTCTGGAAAGGTGCTGCGCATGGGCTGGGAGACGGTGAAGTGGGTCTGCTACGTGCGCGACTTCCCTGCCTCCGGCGGAGATCAAAGCAATCCGGAGCGGCTGCTGCACAAACGCTTCTCCATCCGGCCCCGTAGCGCCGGAGTGTGGCTGCGAATGACGCTGACCGACGGGGAGGAGCTGGAGGGCCTGGCCGCCAACGACCGCTCCCTGGTGGAAGGCGCGGGGCTGCTGATGACGCCGCCCGATACGCGCTCGAATACCCAGAGAATCTACGTGCCCCGGCAGGCCATTCAGACTCTGGAGGTGGTCAGCCTGATCGGCGCACCAGGGCGCAAGAGAGCCGGCGCGCCGGTTCAGCAGCCGGAACTGTTTCCCAACGACCCCGGCGCCCTATAAACGGCGCCACGCAAGCGGATGGCTTCCGGTACAATCTCATTCGATGAAACTTGGCGAGTTGGCAAGCAGGTTGGGCGCGGAGTTGCGCGGAAACGCGGAGCTGGAAGTAACAGGTGTGAAAGGGATTGAGGAGGCCGGGCCGACGGAGGTGACCTTCGTGGCCAATCCCCGGTATACCGCGCTGGCCAGGAAAACGCGGGCCGCGGCCGTGCTGGTCGAGCCGGAATTTCAGGAAATTGCCACGGCGACCCTCCGGCTCAAGAATCCTTATCTCGCCTTCTCCAGGGCCTTGGGGCTCTTCTATCAACCGCCCGCCTACGCTCCCGGCATTCATCCCACGGCGGTCATCGACCCCACGGCGGAGATCGGCGAAGAGGCGCACATCGGCGCCTATGTGGTGGTGGGCCCGGGCGTGCGCTTGGGTGCGCACGCCACTCTTTTGCCCCACGTGGTTCTCTACCCCGGCGTGCAGGCCGGGAGCTACCTCTTTGCCCATGCGCACGCCGTCGTCCGCGAGAACTGCGTTCTGGGCGATCGCGTGACGCTGGAAAATGGCGCCATCGTGGGCGCGGATGGCTTCGGATTCGCCAAGAACGAGGCCGGCCACTGGGAAAAGATCCCGCAGTCGGGGCCGGTGCGCCTGGGCAGCCGGGTGGATGTGCAAGCCAACGCCTGCATCGACCGTGCCACGGTGGGCGCAACGGAGATCGGCGACGGGACGAAGGTCGATAATCTCGTGCAGATCGGCCACGGGTCGCGGGTGGGCGAAAACACCCTGCTTTGCGCGCAAACGGGTCTCGCTGGTTCGTCGGTGGTGGGCAACAACGTGATTCTCGCGGGCCAAACCGGCGTGGCCGGCCACTGCACCGTCGGCGACGGCGTGATCCTGACCGCGCAATCGGCGGTCTCGCACAACGTGCCGCCGGGAAAGATGATCTCCGGCTCTCCGGGCTTCGACAACCGGGTATGGCTGCGGGCAGTCACGATCTTTCAGCGCCTGCCCGAACTGCTCAAACGCCTCGACCGCGTGGAAAAGAAGGTTGCGGCACAGAACGCGCAAGACGATCACGGCGGCCGCGAGTGAAGGCGTGGCACGGTATTGCACATACGGTTCGGTCAGGAGTTCTTCTGACTGGGCTGGCCGCAATGGCCGGATGTCACTCGTCTCATGTTGAAGCAACCGTAGAAAATCGCACCGGAGCCGCGATCCAACTGCTCGAGGTGGACTACCCAAGCGCCAGCTTTGGAGCCAACAGCCTGGCGGCCGGCAGCGTCTTGCACGAGCGCATCCAGTTGCGAGGCAGCGGCCCGGTCAAGGTGCAGTACATGACCGGCGAAGGAAGCCAGACGCCGCGCCAGCTACAAATGGACGGCCCTACGCTGGCCGAAGGCCAGGAGGGACGGCTGGAAATCGTTCTGCTGCCGGAAGGCAAGGCGGAGTTTCATCCTGAACTGAGGCCGCGTCCGTAGTCGTTTTTCCCATGACTCTTCTTCAACGATGCGTCACGCTGGGCGCCGCCGCGCTTGCCCGCGGTTGCACCTCAGTTGAAACGTCAACGTGCGCATCTTCCGGCGCCGCGACCGGTTGCGCCGCATGAACCTCTTTGGCCCGGTCCAAAGCGGCCTGAATGTTCGGCATGACGTTTTGGCGGCCGACGCAGTCAAGGAAGCGGGAGCCGGTGAGCAGCTTGGAGGGTTGCTGCATGGCGCCGCAAAGAAGCATGGTCCTGCCGGATAGCTGCAGGCGTTTGGCAAAGCTCTCGATGGCGTGAATGCCGGTAGCGTCGATCGCCGTCATGTTGCGCAGGCGCAGGATCACCACCGGAGCAAAGACCTCGAGGTTGACCGTCTCCTCCACCAGTTTCTCCGTGGTGCCCCACAAAAAGGGCCCGTGGATGCGCAGCACCGTGACGTAGGGCGGCAGAATGCGGCCTTGCAGCACGTGGGGCAAGCCGTCGCGGATGTACTCGTCGGTGACCGGGGCAACCGTCGTGGTGTCGGCGATGCGGCGGATATAGAGCAGCGCGGCCAGCGCCAGTCCGACGCCAACGGCCACGGTGAGATCAGCGAAAACGGTCAGCGCAAAGGTGACCAGCCAAACCGCGATGGCCGTCAGGTCCAACTGGAAGATGCCGCCGATTTCGCGCCACTCGCCCATGTTGTAGGCCACCACAAAGAGAATCGCGGCCAGCGTGGCCAGCGGGATATAGCTGGCCAGGGGAGCGGCCACCAGCAGGATGGCCAGGAGCGTGAAGGCATGAACCATGCCCGATACGGGCGAGCGCGCGCCGGCCCGGATGTTGGTTGCGGTGCGCGCAATGGCCCCCGTAGCGGGTATGCCGCCAAAGATGGGCGAAGCGATATTGGCGATTCCCTGCGCCACCAACTCCACATTCGAGTTGTGCCGGTCGCCCGTCATGCCGTCGGCGACCACGGCCGAAAGCATGCTCTCCAGCGCCGCCAGCACGGCAACCGTAAAGGCCGAGGGGATCAGCGGCAGAATGTGCTCGGCGTGAAAGTCCGGAATGGCGAAGGGCGGCAAACCGCGGGGAATTCCGCCGAATTTGCTGCCAATGGTCTCGACCGGCAAATGAAACAGAACGCTGGCCGCGGTGCAGAACAGCAGGGCGGCGATCGACGCCGGAATCCGCTTGGTGAGGCGCGGCAGCAGCAGCAGGATCGCCAGCGTGCCCAGGCCCAGGCCGAGAGCCGCAGCGTTCAGGCTGGCGGCGTGCGCCAGCAGCAGCCGGATGCGGGGCAGAAACTCGCTGGGAACCGGCCCCGTGCGCAGGCCGAAGAAATCCTTGATCTGCGTCGAGGCGATCAGAACGGCAATGCCGTTGGTGAAACCGATGACCACCATCCGGGGAATGAAACGAACCGCGGCGCCGAGCCCCGTGAGGCCCATCAGCACCAGAAGGATGCCGGCCATCACGGTCACCATGGCCAGCCCGCTCATGCCGAAGCGCAGCACAATTCCGGCCACGATCACCACAAATGCCCCGGTCGGCCCGCCAATCTGCGTGCGGGAGCCGCCCAGCGCGGAGATCAGGAAGCCGGCGACGACCGCCGTGTAGATGCCGGCCTGCGGGGTGACGCCGGAAGCGATGCCGAAGGCCATGGCCAAAGGCAATGCAACCAGGCCCACCGTGATGCCCGCCAGCAGATCGTGGAGGAACATCTGGGCCGTGTACGTCCTGAACGCCAGAATCGATTTGGGAAGATTCGGATTGCTGATCGACATGATTGCTGCTTACATTTTACGCGCATTGGTAAATACGTTGGCCTTCCCCGCCGCCAGCGAAGGCCCGACCGCGACCGGCTGCCGTGGCAGGCGCTCGCTGGTAAATCGATTGATGCGTGTGGCACAATGTTGGGCGGTGAAGAGCCGGCGATTGTGACGGCCCCAAACAGGAGAAGTCCCCGATGAAACAGGATGTATACGTTCTCAGAGCAGCTCTAGCTGCCTCCCTCTCAATCGCCGGGCTGCTCGCCGGATGCGGCGGCGGCGGTTCCTCCACAAGCACAACGGTTACGAAGATCACCCCAACCATCACCTGGACCACGCCGGCATCGGTTCCCGCCGGAACCGCCCTGAGCGCCACGCAACTGGATGCAACGACTCTGGTGCCCGGCAGCTTTACCTACACGCCCGCGGCGGGCACCGTGATGACGACGATCGGAACCACCACGCTCTCCACGACCTTTACCCCCGCCGATACCACCGATTACAACACCGCCTCCGCCAGCGTCTCGCTGACCGTGACCAAAGGGTTGCCCACCATTACCTGGGCTCCGCCCGCGGCGGTTCCCGCGGGGACCGCGCTGAGCGCCACGCAACTGGATGCCACGGCGAATGTGCCTGGAACCTTTACCTACACGCCCGCAGCCGGCACCGTGCTGTCGGTCGGCGGAGCGATGGTGCTCTCCGCCACTTTTACGCCCACTGACACCACCGATTTCGCCTCGACCACGGCGACGGTCCCCTTGACGGTCACTTCAAGCACGCCCGTCGCTTACGGGTGGACCAATGTAAAGATCGTTGCGGGCGGCTACGTCCCCGGGCTTTATTTCCATCCCACCCAGCCCAACCTGATGTACGCGCGCACCGATGTGGGCGGCGCCTACCGCTGGGGGCCGAACGATAAGCAATGGGTGCCCCTGATGGACTGGACCACTCGCGCCAATTGGTGGCAGATCGGCGTCGAGGCCATCGGCATGGACCCCTCCAACGCCAACAATCTCTACATCGCCGTCGGCTTGTACGCCAACGAGGACTGGGATGGCAACGGCGCAATGCTGGTCTCCACAGACCAGGGCAACACCTTCAAAACGGTTGCGCTTCCCTTCAAGAACGGCTCCAACGACAATGGGCGCAACACCGGCGAGCGGATTGCGGTCGATCCGAACCTGGGCAGCATCGTCTACTTCGGCACCCGCCTGGCCGGTTTGCAAGTCTCTACCGACTCCGGCGCCACATGGACCCAGTCGACGGGCCTGCCGGTGACCGCCACGGCCAATGGCAACGGCGTAGTCTCCGTGCTGCCGGTAAAGGCCAGCGGCTCCTCTGGCTCGGCCACGCCGGCGGTCTATGCGGCTGTCGCGGGAACCGGCGTGGGCGCCGATCCGGTGGGTCTCTACGTGACCAAGAATGGCGGAACGGCTGCCAGTAGCTGGACAGCGGTCAGCGGACAGCCTTCCTTCGCCAACGCGAGCACTCCCCTGGCGCCGCTCCATGCCGTCATGGGACCGACAGGCGCCCTCTATGTGCTCTATGGCGATCAGCAAGGCCCCGGCTCGATGAACGTCAGCCAGCTTTGGAAGTTTGTGCCCAGTGCCAGTTGGACCACGGGAACCTGGACCCAGATCGCCCTGCCCAACAATAATCTGTCCATCAACAACTCGAACGGCTACGGCGGCCTGGCCGTGGACCCCAGCAATCCCGGAGTCCTGATGCTCGGCACGCTCGATCAATATTGGCCGACAGGCGACGTGGTTTACCGCTCCAACGACGATGGCGCCACCTGGCGCGATGTCTCCAGCGTGAATCGGCAAGACGGAAACTCGAAGTCGCCCAATCTGGCCACTCACGATGACAGCCTTTCGCCCTGGCTGGCATTCGGCGAAACCTCCCCGCTTCAGTCCAACGGAACTCCCGCCAATGTCTCCACCGGCAACTGGGCGACATCGATTGTGATCGACCCGTTCAATCCCGACCATGCCATGTACGGCACCGGCCAGACCATCTGGACCACCACCAACCTGACGGCTGCCGACCCCAGCGCCAGTTCGGCCGGAGTAGTCAACTGGACGGTGGGCGCGAACGGCCTGGAAGAGACCGTGGTAACCGGCCTGTGGGCTCCGCCGGCGGGCAAGACGATTCTGCTCAGCGGCATGGGCGACATCACCGGCTTTGCGCACCAGGATTTGACCATTTCGCCGTCGCAGCAGATGTTCTCCAATCCCATGAACACGCCCGCGGCGATGGATTTTGAGCAGAAGACGCCCACGACCGTGGTGCGTGTCACCAACGGAACCAAGCCGTATGGCGTCCTCTCGACCGATGGCGGACTCACCTGGACGGCCTTCGCTGCCATGCCCACTGGAACCGCCACGGGCGGCGGCAGCATCGCCATCGCCCCCGACGGCTCTTCGATTGTCTGGGCGCCCGCGGATACCTCCTCGGTCTGGTACTCCACCAACAACGGAGCCTCCTGGACCGCATCCACCGGCATTGCCGCGCAGGCACAGGTGGTCAGCGACCGGGTTGTACCGGGCGTGTATTACGGCTATTCGGGCAGCACCCTCTCCATGAGCACCGACGGCGGCAAGACATGGACCACTCTCCAGTCGACTTTGCAGCAGGGTGGAACCCTGGTCTCGCTGCCCGATGCGCAAGGCGATCTGTTGCTGGCCGCCAATGGCAGCGGGCTCTACACAAACACAGGAACGGCAACCGCGCCCAATTTGACGACCCTCGCCGGAGTCCAGGACGCCTATCATGTGTCGTTTGGAGCCGGAGCCAACGGATCGATCAAACCCGCGCTCTACCTGGATGGCCAAATTGCCGGCACTCCCGGCGTCTATCGCTCCACCGATGGCGGGGCGACCTGGACGCAAATCAACGATACTGCCCATCAGTGGGGCCAACTGAACGGCATCTGCGGCGACATGCGCACCTTCGGCACGGTCTACCTGGCTGGCGGCGGCCGCGGCATCATCTGGGGAACCAGCTCCAACTAAAGCCGATGCGATCGGACTCATTCGGGCCCGATCGCATCTCCCTTTTCCTCCGCCAATCTTTTTCCCGGCTGCCCTCTCTGCTCTGCCTTCAACGGCATGGAGTAGATGAGGGCAGGCCGGCCCATCGCGTAGTAATCCTCTTCCCGGCCCTTGTATTCATAGCCGTTCGCCTGGTAAAGGCGGATCGCGGCTGCATTCTCCGCATCCACGTGGAGCCAGATTGTCTGTGCGCCCGCTGCCCGGGCAGAGGCTTCGACGCGGCGCAGCAACACCGCTCCGACGCCCTTCCCGCGCAGCTCCGGCAAGACTTCGATCGTCTGAATGTAGGCCACGGTCCGAGCCGCTTTTCGCGTCCACTCGATCATGGCAAAGCCTGCCATCCGACCACCCTCCTCCGCGATCCACGCCGCCGTGCCGGAGCGATCGAGGAGCTGCCGCATATACGCGCGGTCGAAGCGGAAGGGCGGCTGAAAACAAATCTCCTCGATCGCATAGAGCTGCGCGAAGTCCCCGGGAAGATACAGACGGTAGAGCACAGCCCCACTTTAATGCATCGAGCGACGCGTTCCGGTGAGTGCAGCGACAAGAACAGGAAACCCTCCCGGAAAGGCTGGAAGAATGCTCCTTACGCGAAACGGGCCGGCGAACGAGAATCGTTCGCCGGCCCGCTGGGCTGCACAATACAAATCGCCTTTATCGCACCATGCTTTGGAAGAGTGGCGAATGCAGCAGATCGTTGAAGGCCGAGTCGGAAGTGGCAAAGTGAACCATCAGCTTGCCCGAATCGGAGCCGACGGAAGTGGCTGCCAAAGCCTGCTTCTCCGCCTCGGAGCCGCTCATCTTGCGCACCATCACCGCCGCGGTCAAAAGCGAAGAGATCGTCGCCGCGGCAAAGGAATCGCCGGTCGAGAGGGTGAGATCGAACTTGACGCCGTGCTGGAAGTTCATCGAATACCAGGAGGCAAGCAGACGCTTGCGCACGGTTTCGAAATCGGTGATCGAGCCGGCCTCGCCCAGCACCTGGCGCATCATCGTCTGCGTGCCCTTCTGGTCAAGAATGCTCCACAGCGGCTCGGAGTCCACGGTCCGCATGGCATCCATCAGCGGTCCGTTTGTCAGCAGGCTGGCAGAGACCCCGTCGCGCGCGTCGAGAGACTTGTCCACGGCATCCTTGGAACCAAAGACCATGGTGGAGGGATCGACAAAGCAAAGCACCATGCCCGTCTTGCCCAGCGGATAGACCTTGTTGGTCCGCACCAGGGTGGGCCTGACCTTCTGCTTGCGGAAGTTGGCCAGAATGTCTTGGGTTGAGAACTGCCCCTGCGCAACGCCCACCGTCACCAGCGATTCGCTGGACCCGGAAGGCCGGAAGAGTGCAAAGGCCAGTTGATCCACATCGTGGTTGTCGTTCAGGCCGGACTTGCGCAGCGCCTCATCGAACTGCTTCAACTCCGGCGGCATCACCCGCTCGCGCAAATCCATCGCCGCGGGCGAATTCTGCATGGCGCGGTAGTCGATGACCACCAGTTGCTGCACCTCATGCGGGATGGCCGTGCGGGCATCGGTGGACAATTGCGCCGCCGGGGCCAGGGTAGCCGCCGCCAGCAGCACGGGGAAAATCGAAACCTTCACAAAAACCTTGAACAATTGCTTCCTCCGTCGATCGTGTGCTTCTTTTGAAAAGGGGCAAGTGGAAGTCGCCAAAAACACAGCGGCATTCCCCCCCTCCCTTCCGCAAAAATGCGTTCAAATCCTGTGTTTCCATTGTACCCGCCGGACAATATCGCCAATGCGGCTTCCGTTCAGCGGCTGCGGTTATCCCTCTCCCGGCCAGGCAAGCGGAGCGCTGAGACGACGCTCCAGAATCTTGGTCAGTGGATCGAATCCAATTAATTGACGCATCCACTCGCTTTCCCGCTCACAGGCCGCCTCGGGAATCAGCCCGATGACCTCTCCCTCGACGGGCGCCGCCTTGTGGCGCAGCGCCAGGGCCGAAACCGCGCGATAGACCTGCGAGATCGGCGTCGACTTGAAATCGGGGATGTTCAAGGAAAGCTGTGCCCGGCCATGGGCCAGAACCCCGATCGCCTTTACGCCCTTCAATCCGCTCGATGCGGCGCGAATCTCCCGGGCAATGGCGCGCACCATGGCCACATCGGCGGAATCGAAGTAGATGTTGTAAGAGACCAGGAACTTGCGCGCTCCCACGGCGCACGCGCCCGCGGTGGGATGCAAACCGGGACCGCCAAGGTCGGGCCGGCGGGCCGAATCGTTGCCCACCGCGTCGCGGAGCCCCTCGAACTGCCCGCGGCGCACATCGTCAAGATTGGCCCGGTCAGGACGCGCGGCCGCCGCTTCGTAGAAGAAAACCGGTACGCCGTAGCGCCGCCAGATTTCGAGGCCGGCCTGGCGCGCCAGCAGGGCGCACTGCTCCAGCTTGATGCCAGAGACGGGAACGAAGGGAATCACGTCGGCGGCGCCGATGCGCGGATGGGCTCCCTGCTGACGGGTAAGATCGATCAACTCGACCGCTTTGCCGGCGCCCCGCACCGCCGCCTCAACCACGGCCGAAGGCTCTCCGGCAACGGTCACCACGGAGCGGTTGTGATCGGCATCCATCGACCAATCGAGTAGATGCACTCCCTCGACGCGCATCGCGGCGACAATCGCCGCGACCCGCCGGGCATCCTTGCCCTCAGAGAAGTTGGGAACGCATTCGACGACCGGTCCGCTCATTGTTGCTCCGCCGCGGCGACCATGTCCTGTCTCCGCGGCTCTGGGTTATCTCCAGAAGGTGTAGCCCACCTGTACCTGAATGCTGGCGTTCACGCCCGGATTACGGTCGCCCAGCGAGGCCGAGGAGATGTGCACGGCGTTGACGCCAATGTCGATCGACCGCTTGGGGTGGATGAAGTAGTGGAATCCGCCGCCGCCCTGGGGCGAGAAGTTGAAGACACTCGTCCCGCCTGGAGTCCCGTGCGGAACCAGTTCGTCCGGCGGAAACTTGTGCGTGGTGTAGATGAGCCCGCCGGCGCCCTGAAACCACGGCTGAAAGTGCCGCGACCGGGTAAGAAAGTTCCAGCGCAAGATGACCGGGGTCATGCTCACGCCGCGATAGGTGCCGCCGCCATCGGGCGCCACATAGTAGCCGCCCGGGTAGAGGAAGGTTTGCTCATGGGCGCCCGGGGTGTATGCCTGCCAAAGCGGCATGACATTGGCCGCAAACTCGAACTGGCCGGTGAAAATCCCGGCCCGGAGCACGGGAGTCAGCACCTTGCCTCCCTGAAAACCGGCGGAAAGGAAGCCGAAGTTATCGCGGTTGCCCAGTCCGGCGCCCCCGTTGACGAACGGCCCATACTCCCAGCTTTGATTCTGGCGCACCTGGGCTACGGGATCGGCTGCGGCGGCGTGATCCGGCGTCTCGGCGGAAGCGCGAAAAGTTCCCTCCATCGCGACGCCAACGATCAAGAAAAACAAGAAAAACCGTGCAATTCGCGTCAACGTTCTTCCCTTCCCTTATCGCAAGTTTCAAATCTCAAAAAAAGGCCGCCACAACCGGGCGGCCTGTTGTCTGTCTTCCCGATGCGCATCAACCGGCCGCGTCTTCCATCTGGTCGGCGTCCATGTCGAAGTTCGAGTAGACGTTTTGCGTGTCGTCGAGGTCTTCCAGAACTTCCAGCAAACGCATCATCTGGTTGGCCGTGTTGCCCTCGAGCTTGGTATAGGTCGAGGCGACCATGGTGACCTCGTTCATCACCGTGGGAATGCCGGCCGCTTTGATCGCCGCTGCAACCCCCTCGTGCGCCGAGGGATCGCTGACGATCTCCCAGGTGTCGCCCTCGTCGTTCAGGTCCTCGCCGCCGTGCTCCAGCACGATATCCATTAACTGGTCCTCGGTGGCAGCGGACTTTTCGACGGCGATGAGGCCCTTCTTCGAGAACATGAAGCGCACCGAGCCGGATTCGCCCAGATTTCCGCCGTTCTTGGCAAAGGCATGGCGGATTTCGCTCACGGCGCGGTTGCGGTTGTCGGTCATCACATCGACGATGATGGCAACTCCGCCGGGACCATACCCCTCGAAGGTGATCTCCTCGTAGTTGACCCCCTCCAATTCGCCGGTGCCGCGCTGGATGGCGCGCTTGATGTTTTCCTGCGGCATGTTTTCCGCCTTGGCTGCCAAAACAGCGGTGCGCAGCCGGGCGTTGCTGTCAGGGTTGCCGCCGCCCTTGGCGGCGACTGCAATTTCCTTGAGCAAACGGGTGAATATCTTGCCGCGCTTAGCGTCCAGCGCGCCCTTCTTGTGCTTGATTGTGGCCCATTTTGAGTGGCCGGACATGAGAACCTCAGTGGAGTAGAAGAATACTGGCGCGGCACGCGCCTGACCTTGTGAGTATACCACCGGCGACGGGAAGCAAAACGCGACGATTCCCCACGGACGCCTCGCGGGATTATGCTTTCTCCCAATCGACAATTTGGCTCCCATGAGGTGCTGAGTGCAAAGGGAAATACGTTCCTTCCTTGTTGGATTTGGTCTTCTGTTTCTAGCCGCAATCTCCCAAGCGAATCCAGCCGCCGAGGCCCAGCAGAAACCGGCTTTCGTCCGGCTGGACCGGGTCACCGCTTCCCGGGCAACCGTCAATGGAATTGAGATCCGCTCCGGCGCGGCCGTGATGCAGATAACCGCGTTGCGCGACGATGTGCTGCGCGTGCGCGTCGGCGCGGCCGGGCAACTTCCCGAGGATGCCTCCTGGGCGGTGCTGGCCTCGGCGCGCGCCGCAACGGTCGCCGTCACTCCGGAACAAAATGCCTCAACCGTCGGCTTCAAAACCGCCAAGCTCCGCGTTTCCATCCATAAAGATCCACTGGAGTTGACCGTCACCGATCGGAACGGGCGCGTGATCGCCCAGGATCTTCCGGGCAGACCGGTCGAGTACCACGGAGCGGCCTTCCGCGTCTACCGCATGTCGCCCGCCGACGAGCACTACTTCGGTCTCGGCGACAAGCCCGGACCGCTGGACCGGCGCAATGAAGCCTTCAGCAACTGGAACTCCGACGCCTTCGGCTGGCAGGAATCGACCGACCCGATCTACAAGTCGATTCCCTTCTTCATCGCCTTCCATAAGGGAGTCGCCGCTGGGTTCTTTCTGGACAACACCTGGAGAACCAGCTTCGACTTCAACAAGGAGTATCGCGACGGCTACTCCTTTGGCGCGGAGGGAGGGCCGCTGGACTACTACATCCTCTATGGCCCCGAGCCCAAGGCCGTGGTGAAAGCCTGGGCCTGGCTCACGGGACCTGCGCCGCTGCCGCCGCTGTGGGCGCTGGGCTACCAGCAGTCGCGCTACAGCTACTATCCTGAGGCCGAGGTGCGGCGCATCGCCAGCCGGCTGCGCAGTGAGCGGATTCCCGCCGATGTGATCTGGCTGGACATCGATTACCAGCTCAAGAACCGGCCTTTCACCGTCGATCCGGAACGGTTCCCGCACTTCGACCAGATGATCCAGGACCTCAAGGCAGTGCATCTGCATACCGTGGTCATCACCGATCTGCATATCGCCGAACTGCCAAACGCGGGGTACAAGCCCTACGACGAGGGCAAGGCGGGCGACCACTTTGTCAAGAATCCCGATGGCTCGACGTACGTGGGCGTGGTCTGGCCGGGCAAGGCCGTGTTTCCGGAGTTTACCCGCAAGCTCTCGCGCGAGTGGTGGGGCTCGCTCTACGCGGGTTTCGCAGGCAAGGGGGTATCCGGATTCTGGAACGACATGAACGAGCCGGCCCTCTTCGATACAGCCTCCAAGACCATGCCCGACGCCACGCAACACCGCATCGAGGAGCCGGGATTTGCGCCGCGCGTGGCCAGCCACCTGGAGATCCATAACGTCTATGGCATGGAAAACAGCCGCGCAACCTATGAAGGGCTGCGCAAGCTCGATGCGGAGACGCGCCCCTTTGTGATGACCCGCGCCAGCTATGCCGGAGGACAGCGTTACGCGGCCACCTGGACCGGCGACAATTCCAGCACCTGGAACCACCTGCGCCAGACTACGCCGCAACTGCTCAACCTGGGACTGAGCGGCTTCGGCCTGAGCGGCGCCGATGTGGGTGGCTTTAACGGCTCTCCGCAGCCCGAGTTGCTGACCCGCTGGATGGAGGTTGCGGCCTTTCATCCCATCGACCGCGACCACACCACCTTGGGCTCCAATCCGCAGGAGCCTTGGGAAGACGGCACCCCGGAGGACCTGAGCCTGCGCCGGCGATATATCGAGGAACGCTACCGCCTGTTGCCCTACATCTACACCGCCGCGGAAGAGATGAGCCGGACCGGGCTGCCGATCATGCGGCCGCTGTTTCTGGAATTTCCGGACGGCGGCGCCAATGGGCAGCCGCTGGACCTGAGCGGCGGCAATGCCTTCCTGCTGGGTCCCGATCTGCTGGTGGCGCAAAGCCCCTACCCCGACGAGATGGACGACTATACCGTGGCGCTGCCGCCGGGGGGATGGTATGACTACTGGACCGGGGTGCGGATGGAGGCCAATACGGGCAGAAAGGCCATCGACAACAGCGACGTGACCCAGCCGGAGGCGCATATCCATCGCAGCCTGGACACGCTGCCCGTCTTCGTCCGCGCCGGCGCCATCGTGCCCGAAGAGCCGCTGGTCCAGAGCACCGAGGAAAGGCCGCAGGGGCCGCTGACCCTGCGCGTCTACCCTCCTGACCGTCCGGGCAAGGAATGCGGCGGCAGCCTTTACCTGGACGACGGCGTCAGCTTTGCCTTTCAGAAGGGCGAGTTCCTGCGCATCCAATTCACCTGCCGCGAGACGGCCCAGGGACTGACCGTGACCGTGGCCCCGCGCGAGGGCAGCTTCGCTCCCTGGTGGAAGCTGCTCTCCGTCGAGATCTACGGCGCGGACAAGCCGGCCGCGGGAGCCGCCATTTCTCAGCCGGCCGCCGGCCGCGGCGCATCTCCCCTCTCCCCCGGCTTTGACGCCGAGCGCCACCGTATCACGGCCCTGATTCCGGACGAGGGCAAGGGGCTGGAACTGCGGATTGCATACTGAGGCCGCAGCTCGCCTCGGCCGGGCGAACAGCCGCTCGCCCGGCCGAGACGGGCATAATTCCAATCCTGCCGCCGCGCCTTTCCTGGGCGCGGAAAAGCTGCCCTGACCGCGCATCGAAGCTGATACCCTAGAAACATGAAATTCGGGGTTTTGGTCTTTCCCGGCTCCAATTGCGATCACGATACCTACAACGTGATTGCCGAAGTGGCGCACCAGCCTGTCACCTTTCTCTGGCACGATTCCGAAGATTTGCAAGGCGTCGATGCGGTGCTGGTTCCGGGCGGCTTCGCCTACGGCGATTACCTGCGCACGGGCGCCATCGCGCGCTTTTCTCCGGTGATGCAGGCCGTCAAGAAGTTCGCCGCGGGCGGCGGGCTGGTGCTGGGCATCTGCAACGGCTTTCAGATCCTGACCGAGTCCGGCTTGCTGCCTGGCGCGCTGATGCGCAATGCCGGGCTCAAGTACATCTGCAAGCAGGTTCACCTGCGCTGCGAGACCGTGGACAGCCCCTTCACCCATCGGCTCTCCAAGGGTGAAGTGCTGCAGATGCCCATCGGCCACATGGAGGGAAACTACTTTTGCACGCAGGATGAGTTGGCGCGGTTGCGGGCCGAGGACCGGATCGCCTTCCGCTATGCCACTGCCGGCGGAGAGATCGCCGCGGAAGCGAACCCGAACGGTTCCCTGGACAATATTGCCGGCATTCTCAACGAAAAGAGGAACGTCCTGGGCATGATGCCCCATCCGGATCGCTCCAGCGAAGAACTGCTGGGATCGGCAGACGGCTGGAAGATTTTTGCCTCCATGATCGAGGCGCTGGCGGCGCGTTGAGATTCTGGTTGCAGACGCGGGAAGACAGGGCGCAATGATCGACATTCATGAGCATCTGATCTATGGGGTGGACGATGGATCGCCCAACCTGGAGACCTCGCTGGCGATGGCGCGCGAAGCGGCGGCGGACGGAATCACGCATATCGTTTGCACGCCGCACGCCAGCGACGAGTACCCCTATCGTCTCGATGTGATCGAAGAACGCCTCGCCGAGTTGCGCGGCCTGCTGAAGGGCGAGATCGAGCTGAGCCTGGCATGCGACTTCCACCTGGCCGCGGAGAACATCTTCGACGCCGTCGCCCACCCCTTGCGCTACTCGATCAACGGCAAGGGTTACCTGCTGATCGAGTTTCCCAACATCACCATCGCTCCGCAGTTGGAAGACGCCATGTACAGACTGCAGACAGCGGGCTATACACTGATCGTCACCCATCCGGAGCGGTATCCGGCCGTGCATCGCCAGCCGGAGTTGCTGGCCGAGTGGATGCGCAAGGGATGCCTGGTCCAGGTAACCGCCAACGCGCTGTACGGACGCTGCGGCAAGCTGGCCGAGGCCCTCTCCAACGAACTGCTGGAGCGCAACTGGATTCACTTTCTAGCCACCGACGCCCATCGGGTGGATTGGCGGCCGCCGCATCTGAGGCGCGCTTACGAGTATGTGGCCGAGCGGGCCGGCGAAGAGACGGCGCGGCGGCTGTGCATCGCCAATCCGCGGGCTGCCGTCGAGGGCGCCGTGTGGCCGGCGCAACCGGAACCCGTGGGCCTGTGGGAGAATCTGCCTTTGAAGTTCAATGCCAGGCGCTACGCCGGCAACTCCAAACCCGCCCCGGAGAAGAGCGGGGCCGGCAAGGCAAGGAGTCTCTGGAACCGACTGTTCGCGCGTTAAATGCCTCGCCACCTTTAAGTGAGGCCCAACCCGCCATCCACGGTCAGAATCTGCCCTGTGACGAATTTCGTGCCCGTAGCCAGGAAAAGTACCGCCCCGGCCACGTCCTCCGCCCTTCCGTTGCGGCGCATCGGCGTCTTGGCGGCAAAACGGGCGGCATCGTCTGTTTCCTCCATTTCGATCCAGCCCGGCGCCACGCAGTTCACGCTCACCTCCGGCGCGAAAGCCTTGGCCATGGCCTGCGTGAGCATGTGCAGCGAGGCCTTCGATGCGCAATAGTGGGCATGTCCGGCCCAGGCGTGCAATCCGCCCAGCGAGCCGATATTCACGATTCTTCCCTGGGCCGCGCGAAGATGAATAAGCGCCTCGCGCGCCACCAGAAACGGTCCGCGCACGTTGGTCTCGAAGACCGCGTCCCACTGCTCCAGGCGGATGCATTCCAGGGGAGCGGAGGCAAAGACGGCCGCGTTGTTGACCAGCACGTCAAGCCGTCCATGAAAGGCGATTGTGGCGGCAACGGCCGCGCGCACCGAGGCCTCGGAACGCACATCGCATTCCACGGCCTGGGCGCGGCAACCGAAATCTTCGATCGCGCGGGCAGTCCGCCCGGCCTCGACCCCTGAAGCCTTGTAGGTGATCGTCACATCCGCCCCGGCCTTGCCGAGCGCGAGCGCAATCTCCCGCCCGATGCGCCGCGCGCCCCCGGTGACCAGTGCCGATTTGCCGCGGAGAATCTGGGTGGTCATCGCTTTGCCCCGATAGAGCACTGCCTGAGCGCGCCCCCAGCCATAAGCCGCTTTACTTTGGTTGGGGCTGGCTGGGCTGCACGGCCGGCGGCGTGGAAGGTGCTGGCGCGGGCGCATCGGCCTTGCCGCCCACACTCTGTTCCGGATGGCTCTTGTAGATGGAATACTGCTCGCCCGGCCGCTTCATTCGGATCTCGATGGCCAGCTCGGGCTTGTCGATCTTGTAGTCCTCGCCAAAGGTTTGAAAGCCCTTGGCGATCACCTGCAGCCGTACCGTGTCGCCGATGGGCATCACGTCGATGATGGTCTTGCCGTCCTCGTTGGTCTTCAACTCCATGTTGCCCGTATCTTTCTCGCCCACCATGGCGTGAAAGACAACGGCCGCGTTCTCAATCGGCTTGCCGTTGACGTCGCGCAGCACAGTCACCTCGATGCGAGCCGTTGGCGGCGGCGCCTTGTACTTGCGGCCGCGCTTGGATGTCTCCTGCTGAGCGGAGAGAGAGCTGACAATCAGGCCGAAAGCGGCCACGAAGACGCTGCAACAAATGAGGGAACGGCGAAGCATGACGTTCATTGTAAATGGTCTCCCTGCTTACGACGAAGGCCTGTCGCCAAGGGAAGCAGAACCGCTCGGAATTGGAGCGCAAATCGGGTTGCGGAGCGGTATCCGCTGCCGTTGTTTCAACTTATCCGGCTTCAGTCACGCCGCCCTGGCGCTTCTCGATCGGAATCCCGCGCGCCCGTTCAAGCTGCAACAAGGACGGTTCTCCTTGTCTAGGCCCTGCGCCAGCCTGGCCCTGCTGCCCTCCGGGACTCCGTACCGAGCCGCTTCGGCAGGAGGCACTTTGAGCCCGGTGAATCATGGATCGCCGTAAAGAAGACTTTATGAGCGTAATGCACTCATATTTTAATCTTCAACACTTGACAATCCCGGAGCGGCTCCCCTATCGTTAGCAATTGGAAGGCGAGAGTGCTAGCACACCGCCGGCGGATCTGCTGGATGGGCTCCGCCGCTCCGAATCTGTAAGGCGGCTAGCCGCAATTTCCCAAGGATTTTCAACAAAACCACGCAAATCCCGCGGCCGGGGCCCGACTCCGCCGCGTGTGAAGGAGAAGCGAAGCAATGGCAACTGCATCCGTAGCGACCACCTTTACCCCGCTCCATGACCGCATCCTGGTCCGCCGCGTCGAAGAGGGCGAAACCATCCGCGGTGGCATCATCATCCCCGACAGCGCCAAGGAAAAGCCCCAGGAGGGCGAAGTCATCTCCGTGGGCAAGGGCAAGTCCAACGACGAAGGCAAGGTTTTCCCCCTGGACGTCAAGGCGGGCGACAAGATTCTCTTCGGCAAGTACTCCGGCACCGAGATCAAGATCGACGGCGAGGAGTTTCTGATCATGCGCGAGGAAGAAGTCCTCGGCATCATCAAGAAGTAAGCGCCGCATAGCTGAAAACTGACAACCGATAGCTGATAACCGACAACCGACTAGGAGAGTTACAGGCATGGCAAAGCAGATTCTGCACGGTGAAGATTCCCGTCAGGCGATCCTGCGCGGCGTGAACACGCTGGCGGACGCCGTCAAAGCGACCCTCGGCCCCAAGGGCCGGAACGTAGTCATCGAGAAGAAGTTCGGCTCGCCCACCATCACCAAGGACGGCGTGACGGTGGCCAAAGAGATCGATCTGAAGGACCCGGTGGAGAACGTGGGCGCACAACTGGTGCGCGAGGTTGCCTCCAAGACCAGCGACGTGGCCGGCGACGGCACCACCACCGCGACGGTTCTGGCCCAGTCCATCTTCCGCGAAGGCGTGAAGACGGTGGCTGCCGGCGCCAACCCGACCGCCCTCAAGCGCGGCATCGACAAGGCCGTGACGGTCGTCATCGGCACCCGCGACAAGGACGGCAACTGGACCGACGGCGGCTCGCTGGGCAAGCTGTCGAAGCCCGTCAACGAGGGTTCGGTAGCCCAGGTGGGCGCCATCTCGGCCAACGGCGACCAGGAGATCGGCGACATCATCGCCGGGGCCATGAAGACGGTCGGCAAGGATGGCGTGATCACCATCGAGGAATCGCGGACCGGTCACACCTTCCTGGAGACGGTCGAAGGCATGCAGTTTGACCGCGGCTACCTGAGCCCCTACTTTGTCACCGACGCGGAGCGCCTGGAAGCGGTTCTGGAAGATCCCTACATCCTCATCTTCGAGAAGAAGATCAGCAACATGAAGGACCTGCTGCCCCTGCTGGAGCAGGTTGCCCGCGGCGGCAAGCCGCTGCTCATCATCGCCGAGGATGTCGAGGGCGAGGCCCTGGCCACCCTGGTGGTGAACAAGCTGCGCGGAACCCTGAACGTGGCGGCCGTCAAGGCGCCCGGCTTCGGCGATCGTCGCAAGGCGATCCTGGGCGACATTGCCATCCTCACCGGCGGCAAGGCCATCACCGAAGACCTCGGCATCAAGCTGGAAGGCGTCAAACTCGAGGATTTGGGCCGCGCCAAGCGCGTCACCATCGACAAGGACAACACCACCATTGTTGACGGCGCCGGCGATGCCGAAGCCATCAAGAGCCGCATCAACGAAATCCGCGCGCAGATCGAGAAGACCACCTCGGACTACGACAAGGAGAAGTTGCAGGAGCGGCTGGCCAAGCTGGTGGGCGGAGTGGCCATCATCAAGGTGGGCGCCGCAACCGAGACTGAGCTGAAGGAAAAGAAGGCGCGCGTGGAAGATGCGCTGCACGCAACCCGCGCTGCGGTCGAAGAGGGAATCGTCCCCGGCGGCGGCGTCGCGCTGGTGCGTTCCATCCCGGCGGTCGAAGCCCTGGTCAAGACGCTCGAAGGCGACGAGAAGATCGGCGCCCAGATCGTTCGCCGCGCGCTGGAAGAGCCGCTGCGCCAGATCGTCGCCAATGCCGGCGAAGAGGGCGCTGTCGTGGTAGGCAAGGTGCTGGAGTCGAAGGACCAGCACTACGGCTACAACGCGGCCACAAGCGTCTTCGAGGACCTGGTCAAGGCCGGCGTCATCGATCCCACCAAGGTAACCCGCACGGCGCTGCAGAACGCAGCCTCGATCGCCGGCCTGCTTCTCACCACTGAAGCTCTGGTTGTCGAGATTCCGGAGCCCAAGTCTGCTCCGGCCGGCGGCCACGGCGGCGGCATGGAAGGCATGTACTAAGCCACGGCGCTACCACGCACGAACAAAAGGCCTCCAGCTTCGGCTGGGGGCCTTTTTTGCGCGCCCTCTTTTTAGAGGCCCGTCCATGCGTCAACCTCCGACGATCGACTTGCCGTCGGAGACAGTTGGCCATGCAAATCCGTCCAGTACGCTTTTGCTCTCTACGACGTGAGCGCAGCCACGCTCGAAGACGCCCTGCCAGCCCCACTCACAACCTTCTGCGGGCCCACCGAGCGCAGCCACCCGGCCGACAACCAGGAACGCGGAATCGAAAACTCCGACCAGCCGCAATCCAGGCACACCCGGATATCCGGCGAGGGCGTCATGGGTGGGTGGCTCAGAGTGCGGGGACTGTTGCGATAGAGCCGGACTTCCGCCGGAATCAAAGAGAGAGAACTGGATTGGCACTTCGGGCAAACCATGCGTACACCTCTGCAACAGGAACTACAAGCAAACCAAACACGTCAAAATGGGGGAAGCTCAACTCTAATCCGAGCAGTTGGCTGTCTTCAAGAAAAAGTGTGTCAGGAACGTACAATGAGCCCATATTTCTTCAAAAGTTCAAGAAACGGTTTTGATCCAATGAACTTTCTTTTAATAACCTCAATTTCCCTGCGCGCACCAACATACCCGTTGCCCTCCAGACGCAAAGCCGCGTTTCCTCCATTCGCCTCAAATGCTCTGCCTGAAACGGCATCGGGGCCCCGGAAGGGACCCCGATGCGTACTCTTCCTCAAGCAACGAAGCTAATAGGTGATGTGAATGCCCATGGTGACAACCCGGTTGCTGCCGATGGTGTTGGAGACCGAGCCAAAGGTTGACGCGTTGTTTGGACACCCATTCGGAGTTACATTCGACCCCCCTGAAACGCAGCTTCCTGTCGCTCCGAGAGGGATGAAGGTGGGAACGGTCAGGTTTTTGCCGGACCCGGTGGAGTAAGGCAATTCATCCAGATTGGCCAGCGCCGATTGCTGATCGGCGGGGTTGCTGCTGGTGACGATCTGCCCGTAGTTGACGTAGTAGTACTTGCCGGGTTCGCAGTTGTTGCCCGCGGTGATAGCCGAGTTGGAGCAAGCCGAGTTCTGGCGGATTTGCGCCTGATCCATCGGCACGTCCAGGCTGGTGGTATTGGTGACGTTGAAGACGTTGAACTCGTACTGCATGGTCAGCTTCCCTGTCGCGTGGAAGGTCTTGCGCAAGGAAAGGTCCAGGCGCTTCTGAGCGGCCTGGCGGAAGAGGTTGCGCTGTCCGGGAGCGAAGTCGGTCTCGTAGATGTCCTGCGGATCGCTGCCCGTGGAGACCGGAACGCCCTTCTCGCCGGGAGCCAGGTAGTTGATGGCGATCTGCGTGGGATCGATGGTAGGAATGTAGCTGCCGCCGGGGCCGCGAAAAGCGCCGGAATTCCCGGTCAGCGATTTCTTCACGCTGGTTGGGTCCTTGACACCGAGCACGGGGTTCATCAGCGTGGGATAGTCGCCAAAGCTGATGCTGCCTACCGCGCCGTAGAACTCATAGAGCGAATACGGCTCGCCGCTCTGCACAATGCCGATTCCCGTGAGGCTCCAGTCGTTCGCAAAATAGGAGCCCAGGGAGCTTTTCTTGGCCGTGTTGGGCAGCAGCACCTGGAAGTCCGCGCTGAAAACATTGGTGCGGTCGAAATCCGACGATGCCCAGGAGTTGCGCAGGTTCTTTGGATCGTTGCCGGTAAAGAACAGACCGATGTCGCTCTGTTCGTCGAGAGCGTGGCTCCAGGTGTAGCTGGCGCCCACCAGGAAATTGTGCGAGAGCCGCTTTTCGAGCTGGGTTTGCAGCGCGTCGTATGCGGAGTTGCCCACCGTCTTGAAGAGCGCGGCGTTGGGGCTGTAACCGACGTACGGCGTACGGAAGTCGGTATTGCCGCCGTCGGCCGTGTTCCAGGGCTCCAGGGCAATGCTGTTGTAGTCGTACTGGTGCTTGGGCAGGTTCTGGTTGAGCACCTGGAAACCGTAGCTGTACTGCTCGCCCCAGATCGGATTGCTGGTTGTGGCAATGCCCGGCTCGTTGAAGGGGATGGGGATCACGGCGTGGCGGCCGCGGTTGCCGCTATAGCCGATGGTCACGGCCAGGTCGGCTCTGGGCTGCCACTGCATCTTGAGCGAGTAATTGACGGTGTACGGCAGCACGTTGTTCTTGTCGTAGGCGCCGAAGTTCAACGTCGCCGTGCAGTCGGTATAGCCTTCCTGATTGTCGATGGCGCCGCAGTTCGGACCATAGGACTTGCTGTTGCCGGTCATGATGTTCAACTGGTTCTGCAAGGCCGCGGTGATGGTGCCGGGATTGGCGCTGGGCGGAATGTAGGTGGCAGAAGTCAGAGCCGTGCCCAGCGGATTCTCGAGCGTCTTGCCAATGCCGAGGACATAACTGGCCAGCGGAGCCGACTCGGTGACGCCGAACGGTCCGCCGTTGCCGCTGCCTGCGGGTTGCGAAAGGTACTGGAAATTTTCGCCGCGATCGTAGTAGATGCCGCCCGCGCCGCTGAAGACGACATTGCCGTGATTCATCTTGGGCGCCCAGGCAAAGCCCACGCGAGGAGAGATGCCCCACTGCCGTCCGCTCAACGTAGAGTCGCTGACTCCTGAGGTTGGGTAGTACTTGTTGTTGCCCGCCACGATAAAGCCCGCATCGGCCACGGTAAACCCGGTGGTGGTGGTGCCCGTCACGCTGTACTTGGCCGGATCGAAGTTGAACATGTCGCCGTACTTCTCGGTCATGCCGCCGTGGTAGTCGTAGCGAACGCCGGCCGTAATGCTCAGGTTCGGCCGCGCCTGCCACTTGTCCTGCAGATAGCCATCCATCTCGTTGGTCCGGTAGTAGCGATCGGCATTGTTCCGCCCGCTCGCCGGGTCGATGGTCTCCAGCACGTTCGAACTGCTGACCGCGCCCTCCAGAAATGCCTGAAAGTTCTTGGTCTTTACCTGGGCGATCCCGGTGCGGTTGTTGGTGATGTTCAACTGCGTGTAACTGTAGCCGCCGCCGGCCACCAGGGTGTGATTCCCTTTCGCGAAGATCAGGTTGGTGGAGGGATTCAACCGGTTCTGATAAAAGCCGGTGTTGGCAAATGAGCTGTAAGGTCCAACCTTGACGCCGGGCGAGTCGTTCTGGGGGCTGGCGAACGATGCCAGCAGAAGACCGGGCAATCCGGCGGCAAATCCGGTTTGGCCAGCGCCGATGCCGAAATCGGAGGCGCCGCCGGGATTGGTCAGCGTCTGCTTGTAGAAGCTGTAGGAGCCCATGCGCACAAAGCCCAGGCGCTGTTCCCAGTTGAGCCGCGGGCCGAGGGCGATGGTGTTGTCGATCGCCGCCACCTGGGAACCGTTGTTCTGGGTCACGGGAAAGCCGCCCGTCTGGGCAAAACCGTAAGGCTTGGTCACAGGATCGTTCTGGTAGTAGTACTTCACCTCAAACCGGTCGGCCTTGCTCAGGTCGTAGTCCACCGCCGCCGTTGCCTGATCGGAGGTCATCTCGGAGGTGCCGATGAGCGTGACGTTGGGAACCCCGTACTGATAGGCCGCCGAGGTCTGCGCCGACGGAATCAGGTACTGCCCGTTCGGCAGCTTGGCATTCATCAGCGACGCCGCGATGGGATCGATGGCGCTGGTGAACGCCTTGTTGTTGTTCCATGCGGTGGCGGCTGCGTCCAGGCCGGCCGTTGAACGGTCGCCGGTCAGGCCGGAAGGCACGGTGAACTGGGAAAGCCCGGTGGACTGGTCCGAACTGTAAAGGCGCTGATAGCCGGCAAAAAAGAACAGCTTGTTCTTGATCACCGGTCCGCCCACCGTGCCGCCGGCAGTCCAGCGGTGCAGTTGGGGATTGTCCAGAGACTCCGGAAACGCGCCTACTCCTTGAAGAGAAAGCTGATACTGCTGGTTGAAGAAGTAGGGCGCGGCATTCAGAGCGTTATTGGCAAAAGTTCCGTACACCTGCCCGTGCCAGGCGTTCGTGCCCGTCCTGGTGTTGGCATCGATCTGCGCGCCGCTGGTCGCTCCCTGCTGCGCGTCGTACATCGAGGTGTTCACACGCAGTTCCGCCAGCATTTCCGGCGGGGGCGAGGGGAGGCTGTTGCCGATCGATCCGTAAACCGAGGTTCCGGTAGGCGACGCGCCGCCGATGGCCCCGGCGCCGGCCGAAGATGCGCTCGAGGTGCTGCCGCCGCCGATGTTGAAGTTATAGCGCTGCGAGGTCATGCCGCTGGAGGTCTTGCCATTGAAGAGGTTGGTCACGTCCACGCCGTTCACCTGGAAGGTGTTCGAAGTGTCGCGCTGGCCGTTGGCCCAGATAGGCTGGTTGCCCAGGCCTCCGTTGGAGTTGAGGCCGCTCAGCAGTTCGGCGTTCACGCCCGGAGAAAGCACCGCCATTTGGGTGAAGCTGCCGGTGGCTAAGGGCGTGATCTCGATCTGCGCGGAGTCCATGGTGTAGCCGTTGGTGGCGTCCGTGGCGTTGAGCAGCGGATTGGCGGTAACCTCGACGGTCTCCGCGGCGGCGAGCGCAACATTCAACGTGGCATTGACCGTGGTGGCGCGGGCCTCCTGAACGGTGATCCCGGAAAGCTCCGTGGTGGCGAAGCCCTCATGCGCAACCTTGACGGTATAGGCGCCGATGGGCAGGTTGAAGATCTGGTAGAAGCCGGTCTTTTGCGTTGTGGTGGCCTGGGTCACGTTGATTGCCTCGTTGGTGACCGTTACCGTGGCCCCTGGAATGGCGGCTCCGGTCGGATCCACGACCGTGCCGTTCAGCGAACCTAACGTTTGCTGCGCCAGCCCTGGCAGGCAGCAGATGAGCGCGGCCGAAAGAACCAGGCCGCACCAGGCGACACTCCTCCAAAGATCTTGCTTCATATTCTCCTCGCAGCTTGTTTGATCGTTCGGTTTTATGGGGATTGCGGGCCGAGGCGATCTGGCTGCCACGGTCCTAGCATCTAGCTTGACCGGGATTGCTGGAGAGACTGTTAAAGCTAAACGACGCGCCTATAAATAGTTTGTGACAGCGCTACCGGGTTTCCAAGGAAAAAAACAGCGCTTTCATCAACTTCCGGGCATTGTCTGTGGAAAAGCAGGGAGGAATCCGGTCACCTTCCCGCGCTCTTCAATCCCACGCGCCGGGAAGCGGCGCAGGCCGTTTCACACAGCGGGACGGAGGAGGATTGCAGGCGCACTCCTCCTCCATCTCGGGCTTCGAGTTCCCTGCCCTTTTCGCACCCGATACCTGCCTCAGCGGCTGGCGGTCTTGGTCCACTGGATGCGAAGGCCGGTGCGCAGGTTCATGGGCAGGCTGGGATAGCCGATGGGCGCGATGTGCCGGTTATCGAGCAGGTTCTCCGCCTGGGCATAGACGCTCAGCCACGACAGCAGGTTGTAGCTGCCGCCCAGATCCAGCTTGGCATAGCCGTAGTCCAGGTTGCGGTTGGGTAGCACCAGCGAATTCCCCTGCTGCAGGTCGTCGTAGCCGAGAAATGTCGAGTCGTCGCTCCGGCTGGAAAATGCTGAGGTAAAGACACCTGTGATTTTGTGCCCGGCGTAGCTCGCGGTGAAGAATCCCGTATGAGGTGGGCGCCGGAAAGGCCGTGCACCCTTGAGCGGCGAGTAGATACCCACGGGGATTCCGTCGAAGACAGGCGCATAGCCGCCGAGCAGCGCCTGGTTGTCGCTGGAAAAAGACCGCTGCACCACCGAATCCAGGTAGGTGTAGCCGCCACGGAAAAAGATGTTTTTGCCAATTCCGCTTTCCACGGTCGTTTCGATGCCCTGGGCCCGGAAGGCGAGCGAGTTGAGGTCCAGTGAGTAGGCGTTGTTGCTCTGGAGAAATGCTTCCAGAGTGCTTTGTTGTTGAGCGCTCAGACCCGGCAGCAATGCGGGCACCAGCCCCGCGCCAACTGGCTCGATGTCACGGCCGAATTCGTTATGGAAATAGGTGGCACGGAAGACGATGCGCTCGCCCCAAAATGCCTGCTCGCCGCCGCCTTCCCATGTGCGCGTGGTAGGCGCTTCGATGGGAGAGATGTGCAACTGCTGGATCGTCGCCTGACCGCCGTTCTGCTCGAGAAAGTCGTAGAGCGAACCGAACTCGTCGGTCAGCTTGGGCTCGCGCACGCCTTGCGAGAAGCTGAAATTCAGCCGCGTTCCGCTGAAGACGCCAGGCCGCGGGCGCACCGCATAGAAGCCCAGTCCGGCGTGAGGCGAGATTCCGTTGCCGATCAGTTGATAGTGCTCCACACTTGCGCCGAGCGTATAAAACAGCCGGTCCTTAAAGTCGCCATGCGCGCCAAAAAGGTAATCGTAATTCGTGCGATTGATTTCATCGTCAATCGAGTACACGGGCTCGCGCTCGGCGGCACGCTCATTTTCATACTGGAATCCGGCGAGCAACAAAAGATGCGGCGTTAATCGGTAGTCTCCCTGGTAGAGAAACTGGTCGCGGTTCGAGATCAGGTCCAGGCGGTTCGGGTACACGCTTCCGTTGGAAGCGCTGTAATTCAGTAGCGCTGGGCCGATGGCGCTATAGCCGTTTGCGCCTTCGATGGTCACCGGCAGACCGTAAAAATTACCGCCAGTGAAGGTATCGGCGGCGCCGTCGCAACTGCCGGCGGGGATACAGACGCCGGCTGGATACCACTGCCGAGACTGTTCGCGCTTGCGCGTCAGCCCAAACTGGAAACGATTGTGAAAGTCGGGCGTGGTCTGGTTCTCCAACGTTGCTCCGCCATACAGATCCTGATCGCCCTGCTTGCGGTCGTCGGCAACGTGATAGAAGTCCCAGGAGTTGGGAACGCCCGTTGCATCCACGCCATAGTGCAGTGTGGCTCGAATCTGCGTGGTCCCGCTCGCCTGCCAGCCGACGTTGGCCGCCGAGGTGGCCACGTGGTACTCGTCATTGGGCAGATCGTTGGCGGTTTGTAGCCAGCTAAATGCGCCCAGATAATCGAGCTTGTTGTGCGCGCCGGCTATTTCCAGCTCTTCACGCGAGGTATTGAAGTTCCCGGCGTCGCCCTGGAAGAGTAGCGAAGGAAAGCTGGTGGTGCCGTGCGGGGTAGTCAGGCTGACGACGCCGCTCTCCGCATCGGCCCCATACAGGCTCGAATTGGGACCGCGATAAACCTCCGCGCTCTGGATGGCCGTGCTGGAAAGGGGCCCGAAGTCGAAGCCGCCACCGAGGTCGCCGCCGCTGATCCCGTCGACTAGAATCTTGTTCGAATCCGAATCGCCACCGCGCACGAAGAGCGAGGTCTGCGCTCCAAGCTGGCCATCCTGCGCCACGAATGTGCCCGGCATCAGCCGTAGTGCGCTCACCAGGTCGTCGCGCAAGGCCAGGTCGAGCGGTCCCAGCACGCTGGTGGCCTCGCTGGTCTGCGGCTGCGGCGTGGGGGTTCCCGTCGCCGTCACCACGATCGACTCGCGCACCCACTCCGGTTCCAGCACCACGTTGCGTTCGATCGAATCGAGTTGCCCGGCGTAAAAGCCCGGCGTCTCCAACTGGCGGAAACTCTTGGCCGAGACCACCAGGAAAAAACGCCCGTTGACGCCGGTCAGAATCTGAAAGCTGCCGTCCGCCGTGGAGACAGCCGAGGCGACGACTTTTCCGCCGCTGATGAGAACCACCGTGGCGCCGGTGACTTTCGCTCCCGACGCGTCGGTAACGACACCGCGGATGGATGCGGCCTGGCAGGGAGTGAAAGCAAGCGTAAGTAGAATGGCAACGAATACGCGCAGGAATTGGCGGCGCAAATTCAGGGAAATAAGCATGATAGCTCCTTCGTTCCCCTCGGAACGCAAAGCGGGTAGAGGGCGCCGAGGACCGGTCTCCTGACTTGCGCCTTCTTCAGCCACCTTCCCAAAAACGAAGCCGCCAAAGCTCGCTTCCAGTGGTTTCTCGGGGCCTCCGCGCTGAGCGGAACTGCCCTGGCTGAATTCCTGCCTTCCTTCCGGATGCCGATACGACGGCCGCCGAGGCAGGGGCGTTCACAGTTGCGGGGCAGTGGCGGAGTTTCACCGCCTTCCCGAGCATCCTGGCGATTGCCGTGTGAGTTGCACTGCTCCTGAGAGAGCAGACGGTATGCCATGAAACGAACTTTCATGACATGAACTTTTATAAATGGGATGGGAAGCAAAGTCAAAACCTGCCCGCACCGGATGCAAGCACTTTGGACTCGGAACTCCATTGAACGGGAGAGAAAGAATCGTGGTGACCCCGGGAAGACTCGAACTTCCGACACGCAGTTTAGGAAACTGCTGCTCTATCCACCTGAGCTACGGGGCCACGTTTGGAATCTACAGCTTACGCGATCGAAAAATCTCCCGCCTGTTTGGGATTGCTTGCATTGCAAACGGCAGCTTCGCCGGTGATGGGCAAAGCTGCGCGGGGGCGAAGCCGCGGAAATCGCTCTCTGTAGGGTAGCATTCCGCAACTCCCAAAAGCCACGGCTCGTGCGGCAGGCCGCGGCTCTCAGCCTGCCGTACTGCTCAGCGGTCGGTGCAGGAGTAGCAGGGATCGCACGATGCCTGAATCAACGGAGAATCGGCCAAATCCTGTCCCAGAACCGTAAAGCGGACGGTGGCCATGTTCATGAATGTGGGCGTGCGCACGCGCACCCGCTCCGGAATTTCCGTGCCGTTGGATGTGACCTGGTACATCACCTCGCCGCGGGGAGCTTCGACGCGGCTGATGGCCGTTCCCGCGGGCACCTTGAAGCGCGCGCCAACCGGCGGGACTGTGTGAATGGGCCCTTCGGGCAGCGTGCTGAGCGCCTGGCGCAGAATGCGGCAGCTCTCCACCATCTCCAGGGCATGAACCACCAGGCGCGCGCGCACGTCGCCCGAAGTCTCAACCGGTACATTGAATTCAAAACGGTCATAGGCGCAGTAGGGCGCCGAGCGGCGGATGTCCTGGCCGACGCCGGAGGCGCGCGCCAGCGGCCCTACGGCGCCCATGGCTTTGGCTTGCTCCTTGGTCAGGATGCCGACGCCTTTGCAGCGCGACTCCACCGTCCGGTCTTCGAGGAAGATGGGGATGATGGTGCGGGTGATATCGCGCTCCATCTGGTCGAGGATATTCAGAACCGCCTGCGGGTCGGCAATGTCGCGATTGACGCCGCCGATGCGGTTCATGCCATAGTTGACCCGATTCCCCGAGATGGACGAAAGCGCATCCATCACCTCTTCGCGCAGGGTGAAGCAGGCCATGAAAATGGTCTTGAAGCCGATGAGCTTGGCTGCCACGCCAGCCCACAGAAAGTGGGAGTGCAGCCGTTCCAGCTCGGCAAGGATCACGCGAATATAGAGGGCGCGCTCCGGGGGCTGGGCTCCGTTCAGTTGCTCCACCGCCTGGCAAAACGAGAGCGAATGCACATTCGAGCAGATGCCGCAGACGCGCTCCACCAGCGTGATGCCTTGCAGATAGTTGCGGCGTTCGGCCAGATATTCGATGCCGCGAAAGTTGAAGCCGATGTGCATCACGGCGTCGCGCACCGTTTCGCCGTCGCAAACAAGCTCCAGCTTGTAGGGCTCTTCGAGCGCCGGGTGGTAGGGACCGATGGGAATGCGGAAGCTCACTGGGCGACCTCCTTGCGCAGGTTGATGCCGATCGGATCGCCGGCGCGGGTCATCAGGGGCTTGGTGTTTTCGCGCCCGATGAACTCGACGGCAAAATACTCGTGCGTTTCGCGCTCTACCCAATCAGCGGCGGGACAGATATCCGCAATCGTCGCGATGCGCTGCGCCGCGGTCATCGTCGTGAAGCTGAGAAGCTGGCCGTTCAAATCCCATTGGTAGTCGAGGCGAACTTCCTTGTCGGGGCGCTCCATGGCGGTAATGGCCACAAAGCGCGCCTCCAGCGACACCATGAACGTAGCTGTCGCGCGCACATCCATCGCCTCCAGCGTCTTCCACCAGGAACCGTTCCTCCATTCCCATTCGACGCCCAGGCCCAACTCACAAAGAGTCGTCACAAAACTGTCCGATGCCGTTGTCATTGCAAATTCCCTTTCCGCGATCTCAATGGGCCGCAGATTCCGTGCTGGCTGCGGCGATAGCCGGCGCAGATGGCTGTGCCGATTCGGGCGCCGCAACAGCCTTGTCCGCCGCCGGCGCCGGCGCCGGACGCACCGGGCGCTTGCGCACCATATTCAACTCCTGCTTCAGTTCGCCCTGCGTGCCATAGAGCGGCGGCAATTGCGACTCCATGCCCAGCGTATGCGGCTTGCAGCGCTCGATGCAGCGCCCGCAGAAGGTGCACTTGCCGGGATCGTAGGACCAGCGATAGCTCTCGCCGCTGCGTGTTACCTCGATGGCTGCCGTGGGACACACATAGGCGCAAAGTCCGCAGCCTACGCAGCGTTCCGCGTCGTTGACGATCAGGCCGCGATACTGATTGCTGGTGCACTGGTGCTTGTGCGGCAGGCGAAACGACACCGGACCGCGACGGAGATTCCGATAGATGAGGCGAAAAATGTTCACCAGCGCACCCTCGTGTAAATGGCTGAAGAGACGACGAGGACAGCAAGGATCGCAGCCCATTGCCAGTAAAACTTGATGGCGCGCTGCAGCGTGAAGCGCGCCGTGCCCGCCGCGATGGTGGAAAGCAGCAGCACCTCGGCGAACGAAACTGCGACGAATGCAAGCGCGTGAAGCCACCAGGGGCCGGCGGCGGGCAGCACCAGCGTGGCCACGAATCCGGTGAGCGCCACCCACTCCAGCCCATGCGCCAGTTCCCACATGGCCAGCGCCGCGCCGGCATATTCCGTGAGCGGACCGGAATAGATCTCCTGCTCCGCGCTCGACGTGGAGAAGGGATTGAGCCGCAGTTTGGCGGGAATGCACAATAGGATGCCAAGGACGCCGATCCAGTGGCCGGGATTCCATGACCCGCCGGCAACATCCGCCAGGCGAAAGGTCCTTTCGGTCACCGCGATGGTCACAATCGAAAGCAGGAAGACCACGTTGTTGGCCACGCTCAGCACCGCCTCGCGAATGGCGCCGATTTCGCCGTAGATGGAACCTGAAGTGAACCCGGCCAGGATAAAGCAGATCGAAGGCAGTTCGAGCAGCGCCACCAGCAGCACGGCGTCGCCAGAGAAACCCCGGCCGCCGGGGAAGACAGGCAGCATGGAGATGGCGCCGATCATCGAGAGCACCGAGAGCGCCGGCCAAAGCCGCAAAAGATCTGCCTCAATCCCGTGCCGTGACGGCGTGCGCTTGCCGATGAGCTTCACGAAATCGTAAAAAGGCTGCAACAGGGGCGGGCCGATGCGCCGCTGCATGAGCGCCACGGCTTTCCGCTCACCCCAGACATACAGCCAGGCGGCAGGAATCGCAAACAGCAGCCCCGGAAACAGAAAGAAATGAATCAAGCCGGAAACGTTCATTTCTGCGGCTCTCCTTTCGCCTGGGCGGAGACTCCGCGCTCGGCCAGGATCTCAGCCGCGCGCGCAATGGCATCGATGATGGCGTCCGGGTGGGGCGGGCAGCCCGGCACATACACATCCACGGGGATATGTTTGCTCAAGGGGCCTTCGATCACCGGGCTGCCGGCAAAGACATTGCACGACGCCGGGCAGGAGCCCAATGCCACCACCGCCTTCGGCTCGCAGACCTGCGCATAGACCGTCTTTACCGCTTCCAGCGTGGCGCGCGTAACCGGGCCGGTGATGCAGAGAATGTCGGCGTGGCGCGGGCTGCCTTCCAGGTGAATGCCCAACTGCTCCACGTCGTAGCGGGGCGAAAGACAGGTAATCAGCTCGATGTCGCAACCGTTGCAACTGCCGGTGTTGAGATGAAACAGAAACGGACTCTTCCGGCGGCATCTGTGCATCAGGCGCTTGAAAAGGTTCATTGCATCCCCCGCGTCAGGGCCAGCAGCGCATCGGGCCAAAGGCCGCCGGCCAGTAGAACAACGATCAAGCCCGCCACAGCGAAGCGAAACGGCATGGTCTCCGCCGTGTGCTTCGCGGCGTCTTCCCCATTGCCCGGCCCCCACCAGCAGCGCGTGAGGCACAGGACGTAGGCCAGTAAGGCAAACATGGAGGAGAGGATGAAACCGGCAAGCAGCCAGTGATTCATCCCCGCCGCAATCTGGTAAAGGCGCCAGCGCCCGGCGAAGCCCAGCAGCGGCGGCACGCCCAGCATCGCCAGCATCCCGGCCAGAAATCCCGCCGCGCTGACTGGATAGCGCGAGGCCAGGCCGCGCGCATCGTTGCTGAGCAATCCATCGGCTTCCGGCGCGCTCAGCGAGATAAACAGCAGCGCCTTGGCCAGCGCGTGAACCGTGGCCGCGAAGAGCGCGCCGCGCAGTCCCAGTTCGCTGGCCGACGTGATGCCCAGCAGCAGGAAGCCCATATCTTCGATGGTCGAAAGCGCGAGCAGACGCTTGAGATTGCCTTCCGTGAGCATCAGCAGCGACGCCAGCAGCGAAGAGGCGATCGCCGCGCCAATCCACACGCCGTGCGGCGCCAGAAGCGCCGGGTGCGCGGATGCGGTCAGATAGAACTCGCCGAATCCGGCGATATCGACCACCGCGACGATGAGTCCCATGGTCAGCGCCGGAACCGCTTCGGCCACCGCGGGCAACCAGAGAAGCAGCGGCACAATCGCCAGCTTGAGGACGAATCCTCCCAACAGCAGCGCCCGCGCCCACTCGGCGCTTCCCTGCTGCAATGCAAGCTGGCCAGCGATCAGGCTGGCTGCCGAGAGAGCTACGACAACGGAGTAGATCCATGCCGCGCGTCGCGACCCGGTGCGCCAAACCAGCGCCAGAGCCAGCACCGTGGAAACTTCCAGCAGCATCAGGCGCGGCAATGGCTGTGCCATCCAGAGTGCGGAGATCGCGGCTGCTCCGCTCAGAGCCATCGGCGGCAGCAGCCCGCGCCACGCCTTCTGCGCGCCGGCGGCCATCAGCAGCGCGACAAGCGCCACAGCGCATCCCGCACCCAGCAGAACAGGAACTCTCTCAAGACCCTGCGCCATGCTTCCCGTCTGCTCCACCGCGGGAGCCAGCCAGCGCAGCGAGCCGACCAGAACGAGAGCGATCGCCGCGATCGAAGCGATCAGATGCTTCTCCGCCCAAGCCACGGCGCGGCCCAGCGCGGCGGAGACAGCCTGCAAGCCGCTCCACGCGCTCAGATAGATACGATCCACGTCGGTGGTGCGATAGAACGGCTCCCAGTGCTTCTTCAGAATCACCGAAAACTCGCCGGCCGGAAGACGGCCAGGCCCGGAGATCGATTCGCCGCCCGTGAAGACGCTTGCGCCCCCGCCGCCCGTCGATCCGCCCGCAAAAACCACGCCGCCTTCCGCGGCCAGGCCGCGCGTTCTGGAGATGCCGGCCATGGCATAAACCAGAGCGCCCATGCCTGCCGAAACAACGGCCAGCATCAAGCCGCCAGCGGTCCACCAGGAACCAGCGTTGGGCGTAAGCCCGAACCAGGAGACTTGCACCGTGGCCAGGCCAAGCACCGGCAAAATCGGATTGATGATGCAATTGACGGCCAATTGCGGCGCCAGGCCTAAAACGGCGCTGCCCAGGCCAAACAACCCCAGTGCCCAAACCATCGTCGGCGGCGACTCGTGCGCGCCTTCCGTCTGCGCCGTCGTGGGTCCCAGGAAGACGGAACTCGTTGCCTTCACGCAGGAGAAGACGGTGCCCACGCTGACCACCCAGGCAGCCAGCGCTGGGACCACCTGCCCGGCTTGCAGCGCCGCGGTGTAGAGCAGCCACTTGCTGGCAAAGCCGCTCATGAAGGGCACGCCCATCATGCTGCCCACGCTGATCAGCCACACAATCGAGGTGCGCGGCATACGGCGCGCCAGGCCGCCGAGCTGATTCATATCGCGGGTTCCGGTGGCGTGCTGCACGGAACCGGCCGCAAGAAACAGCCCGCCCTTGAACAGGCTGTGATTCAGGCAATGCAACAATGCCGCCGCGATGGCGAGCGGCGTGCCGATGCCCAGCCCGGTCACGATGTAGCCGATCTGGCTGACGGTGTGGAAGGCCAACATGCGCTTCAGGTCGTGCTGCACCATGGCATAGGCCACGCCGACCACCATGGTGACCGTGCCCGCCCACATCGTGACGCCCCCCCAGGAGCCCGGCCACTGGTTGAAGCAATGCATGCGGGCGGCCAAATACACTCCGGCCTTCACGTAGCACGCGGCATGAAGCAGCGCGCTCACCGGGGTAGGCGCGTTCATGGCCTCGGGAATCCAGGTGTGCAGCGGAAACTGCACCGACTTGGCCAGCAGCGCAACCAGCATCAACGCGAAGACGCCGCCGGTAAAGGCCTGCGCCACCGCGGGATCGGTCCACAGCGCGCTGCCGGTGCGGGCATAAATCAGCAGAATGGCGGCCAGCAGCCCGTAGCCCGCAAGGTGCGTCATCAGCAGCACCTTGCGCGCGCCTGCGACCGCTTCCTTCTTCTCGTACCAGAAACCGACCAGGCTGAAGGAGCAAAGCCCCATCGCCTCCCAGCACAGATAAAGGAAGAACAGATTGGCGCTGTACACCAGCCCCACCATGCCGCAGAGAAAGGTGAGCATGAAGGCGTAAAAGCGCGTGGCGGCCCGCTCGTGGGCCATGTAGCCAATCGAGTAAAGCAATACGGCCGAACCCAGCGCCGTGCCCATCAACGCAAACATCAGGCTCAGCGCATCCACATGGAAAACCAGCGCCAGCGGTCCATCCCAGGGCAGCGCCGTAAAGTCGATGGCGCCGCCCCGCCAGACGCGCGCAAAGGTTGCCAATACCGCCACCAGGCTCGGCAGGCTGCAAGCCAGCGCCAGCACGCCCTTGGCGCGCGAAGACAGCGCTCGCGCCGCCAGAAGTTGCAGAACCACGCCAGCCAGAAGCGGCAGCAAGGCAAGCAGAACCAGTGTTTCAGAAGAGAGCTTCATCGTCCCCTTTCACAGCACCGCGGCGATGTGTATCGAAACGCACGTCTCAATCACCCATTCCCCAAGAGATTCGTTCAGAGACAAAGAATCCCTCACCGCCCGAAACACCCGTCCAGGGCGGACTGCACTTGAATGAGGGGAGGGCGGCCAAACCCGCTTGGGTCAGCCGCCTTCCCGTTTACCGCAGGGACTTACTTGGCGAGAACTGCTTCCTCCGCCTTCGTTTCCGGCTTCGCGGGCAGTTTGTCCTTTTCGGCCTTTGTTCTGTGAGCCGAAACGGGTTTCTCCGCCGCAATGTCGAAATCGATGCGATCCGTCAGTTCCACGAAGGACCTGCCATAGAAGCTGTCCAGCAGAATCGCCTTCAGCTCCTTCATGAGCGGGTAACGGGGATTGGCTCCCGTGCACTGATCGTCAAAAGCATCGATCGAGACTGCTCTCAGATGGGCCAGGAAATCGGCCTCGCTGACACCCGCTTCCTGGATCGAGGCGGGGATCTCCAGCTCTTTCTTCAGACCCTCCACCCAGGCAATCAGGTTGGCCACCTTCTCGTCCTTGGTTGTTCCACCCAGCCCCAGATGATCGGCAACCTCGGCATAGCGGCACTTGGCCTTGGGCCTGTCGTACTGCGAGAAGGCAGCCTGCTTGGTGGGGTTGTCGTTGGCGTTGTAGCGAATCACGTTGCTGATCAGCAGCGCATTCGCCAGCCCGTGAGGCAGGTGGAACGCGGCGCCGATCTTGTGCGCCATGGAATGGCAGACGCCCAAGAACGCATTGGCGAACGCAACTCCCGCCAGAGTGGCGGCATTGTGCACCTTCTCCCGGGCCACCGGGTCCTTGGCGCCGTTTTTGTACGACGAGGGCAGATACTCCTTGAGCAGCTTGAGCGCCTGCAGAGCCTGACCGTCGGTATACTCGTTGGCCATGATGGACACATACGCTTCAAGAGCGTGAACCACCGCGTCGATGCCGCCGGCCGCCGTGAGCGACTTGGGCAGGTTCATCACCAGGTTGGCGTCGATGATGGCAATGTTCGGCGTCAATTCATAGTCGGCGATGGGATACTTCTTCCCGGTCGCGTCGTCGGTGACCACCGCGAACGGCGTCACCTCGGAGCCGGTGCCGGAGGTGGTCGGGATGGCAATCATCTTGGCCTTGATGCCCATCTTGGGGAACTTGTAGATGCGCTTGCGGATATCCATGAAGCGCAACGCCAGATCCTCAAAATCGACTTCCGGATGCTCGTACATCACCCAGGCAATCTTGGCCGCATCCATCGGCGAACCGCCGCCCAAAGCCACGATCACGTCGGGCTGGAAGGCATTCGCCACTTCAACGCACTTGCGCACCGTGGACAGGTTCGGATCGGCCTTCACCTGCGAGAAGGTATCCACTTCCAGTCCCAGCTTCTTCAGTGCGTCGATCAAATCGTCGGCAAAGCCATTGCGGAAAAGATAATCGTCGGTGACGATGAGAGCGCGCTTCTTGCCCGCGATCTCCTTCAACGCCTCCGGCACGCAGCCGCGGCGGAAGTAGATGGAACTCGGCAGTTTGTGCCACAACATGTTCTCTGCGCGCTTGGCGACAATCTTCTTATTCAGCAAGTGCTTTGGCCCCACATTCTCCGAAACTGAGTTTCCGCCCCAACTGCCGCAACCCAGCGTCAGGCTGGGCGACAGGCTGAAGTTGTACAGATCGCCGATGCCGCCGTGCGAGGACGGCGTATTGATGAGGATGCGCGAGGTCTTCATCTGCGCGCCAAAATACTCCACCCGCTCTTTCTGCTGGTCCTGATCCGTATAGAGCACGGAGGTGTGGCCGATGCCGCCCAGCGCGACCAGCTTGCTGGCAATCCCGACCGCGTCCTTGAAGTCCTTGGCGCGATACAGAGCGAGAATGGTCGAGAGCTTTTCGTGCGCAAACGGTTCCGCCGTGCTGGCATCCGTTACTTCGCCGATCAGCACCTTGGTCGTGGCCGGAACGCTGATGCCCGCCAGCGCGGCAATCTTCGGCGCTGCCTGGCCGACGATCTTGGCATTCACTCCGCCATTGACCAGGATGATGCTGCGAACCGCCTCCGTCTCCTTCTTGTTGAGGATGTAGCCGCCATGACGCGAAAAGCGGTCGCGGATGGAGTCGTAGATGGCATCGACGGCAATCACGGCCTGCTCTGAGGCGCAGATGACGCCGTTGTCGAAGGTCTTCGACATCAGAATGGAAGCGACGGCGCGGGTCTGATCGGCCGTCTCGTCGATCACCACCGGGGTGTTGCCGGCGCCGACGCCGATGGCCGGCGTGCCGGAAGAGTACGCGGCGTGCACCATGCCCGGGCCGCCCGTGGCCAGAATCAGCTTGACCGCGGAGTGGCGCATCAACTGGTTCGAGAGTTCCACCGTGGGCTCGTCGATCCAGCCGATAATATCTTCGGGGGCGCCGGCGGCCACCGCGGCCTCCAGCACCAGCCGGGCCGCAATGCAGGTGCACTTGCGCGCCCGCGGATGCGGACTGATGATGATGCCGTTGCGCGTCTTCAGGCTGATCAGCGTCTTGAAGATCGCCGTCGAAGTCGGATTGGTGGTCGGAATGATGCCGCAAATCAAGCCCACCGGCTCGGCGATGGTGATGGTGCCCGCCTCGTCGTCCTGGCTGAGAATGCCGCAGGTCTTTTCGTCCTTGTAGCTGTTGTAGATGTACTCCGAAGCAAAGTGATTCTTGATGACTTTATCTTCCACCACGCCCATGCCGGTCTCTTCCACGGCCAACTCGGCCAGAGGAATGCGGGCATCGGCGGCTGCCAGGGCAGCGTTGCGGAAGATGTGGTCTACCTGCTTTTGCGAGAAGCTGGCGAATTTCTGTTGCGCGGCTTTGACGCGATCGACAAGGGCGTCCAGCTCTTCCTTGGTGGCGACTGGATGCCTCTGCTCTTGATTTGCGATAAGAAATGCCTCGAAATTAGTCATCGTCTCCTTATGATTCCGCGCCTGCCTTCACAGAATTGGAAAGGACTCGCGGCTGGTAGTTTTCCAAACAGCGTTGCGACACAGTTATATTTTGAACCGCAGATAAAACGACCGTCTGTGATGGGCAACACGAAACAGAAGCGCCCGGCTCTCGGCTATCGCAGGTTACATCGTGCGTATGACAAGGCATTCCTGCACGATTCTTGCTGCTTCGGCCCTCGATCGGATGCCCCCGGAAATTGCCGAACCGGCCCCTTGAAACGCACCGTCGATTCCCGCCTCCGCAATCTGCCCGGCGCAAGGGTCCCCTCTCATCCGCCCTTTCCCTGCCGCGAACCTTCCACCCTCCCACACACGGCCCCAGGGCCAGACGCGAGACGGCCCTTCTCGCCGCGAGCTCCCGGCCGGCCCAAGCGCTGTGCTGCATCCGGGTTTACATCGCCATCTTCGGCTGATATGGTGGCTATGCCACTTGTTATCTAAATGCGCGGCGATTTCCGCCCTGCATCACCCTGAGCCTGGAGATGAACCATGACAACTCCCTTCCAGTACGAAGCCATCGCCAAAATGATCGATCACTCGCTGCTCAACCCTGCTCTCGCCACAAGCGAGCTTGAGGACGGCTGCGCGCTGGCGATTCGATACAACGTAGCCAGCGTCTGCATCCTTCCCTACTATCTGGCCCGCTGCGCCGAGTTGTTGGCCGGCACGGGGGTCCACCCCAGCACCACCATCGGCTTTCCCCATGGCGCCCACACCACCGCCATCAAGCTGGCTGAAGCCCGCCAGGCGCTGAACGACGGCGGGCAGGAACTGGATGCGGTCATTAATATCAGCAAGGCGCGCAGCGGAGACTGGCAGTACGTGCGGAATGAGATTCAAGCTCTTGCCGAAACCATTCATGCCGGCGGAGCCAAGATCAAAGTGATCTTTGAGAATGCCTACCTCGACGATGCCGCCAAGATTCGACTCTGCGAAATCTGCGGAGAAGTGGGAGTCGACTGGGTCAAGACATCGACCGGGTACGCGCCCACCGGAGCCACTCTTCCCGATCTAGAACTGATGCGCAAGCATTCTCCGGCGCGCGTTCAGGTGAAGGCGGCGGGCGGCATTCGCGACCTGGACACGCTGCTCAGGGTGCGCGCCATCGGGGTCAGCCGCGTGGGCGCCACGCGCACGGAATCCATGCTGGAGGAGTGCCGAAAGCGGCTCGGCCTCAATCCGATCGCTCCCGTCGCGCCGCCGCCCGCGGGGTATTAGCCGTGGCCTTTGCCGACGCGAAGCGGCTCGTCCGCGAGCCCATGTACCAGCAGATGAACGATATCCTGCGCGAACTGCTGAAGAGCGCGGAGTTCGGCGAAGGAGACCGCTTTCTCACCGAACGTCAGATCGCCGAGCGCTTCCAGGTCAGCCGGCCTACCGCCAACAAGGTGCTTGCGGGAATGGTGTCGGAGGGACTGCTTGAGTTCAGAAAAGGGGTGGGCACCTTTGTCCGCCCCCCGCGCCTGAATTACGACATCCAGTCCCTGGTCAGCTTTACCGAAAAGGTCAAGGAAGCCGGCAAGCTGCCCGCCACGCGCGTCCTCGAGTTCAAGCGGATCAAAGCCTCGGAAGCAGCAAGCGAAGTTCAAGACAAGTTGCAGGTGGACGCGCACCAGGAACTGATCGCCTTTGCCAGGCTGCGTCTTGCGGATGGCGTGCCGGTCATCCTTGAAAGGCGATGGATTCCCACGACAACCTTCCCTGGGCTCACGCGGCAGCAACTGCATGGCTCCTTTTACGCCCTTTGCAAGAATCAATACGGGCTGGAGATCGCGGAGTCGGACCAGACCATCCGCGCCGTCAAACTGATGGGACCGGAGGCAAAGCTCCTCGAGGTGCGCAGCGGCTCGCCGGCTTTCCTGGTCTCTGCCGTGGGCTACTCGGGACTGAAAGCGGCATGGTGGGAAAAGACTCTCTACCGGGGCGACGCCTACGAGTTTCACCGCGCGCGCTCCTCTCCCGGAAGGCTGATTCAGCTCTGACCCTGTTTGTCTTCGAGTCCCGATGAGAGCATTGCCCTGTTTCGTTCCTTGCCTTTTCATGCCGTCTGGAATCTAATTTCGCTCGGATGAAAACACCTGCACACTCCGCCACAATGCGCTCCGCGGCAGATCGGGCGCTGGCTGCAAGGATGGCTCTCTCGCTGACCGGCTTTTCTGCCGTGATCGGCCAGATTGTTCTCATGCGGGAGCTGATTGTCGTCTTCAACGGCAACGAGATTTCTCTGGGCATTCTCCTGGCTACCTGGCTCTTTTGGACCGCCGCCGGAAGCAGCCTGAGCGGCGCGCTTCGCCTGAGCGGCAACAAAGCCCGTTGGATGACGGCCACGCTTGAATGCCTGATGGGCGCCAGCCTGTTGCCGGCGATCTGGGCTTTGCGCGCATCGAAAAGCATCTTCCAGACCGTGCCGGGTGAATTGCTTGGGCCGGCGCCGATGATCCTCGCCTCGCTGGCCTGCCTGAGCCTGTTTTGCCTTCTCTCGGGAGCGCTTTTTGTGGCCGCGGCCCGATTCTTCGAGACCGCGTGCGATGCCTCGGCCCGCGTCGCCGTCAGCTCGGCTTACCTGCTCGAAGCCGCCGGCTCCGCTTGCGGAGGCATCGTGGCAAGCCTTGTCCTGGTGCGCTTTCTCGATTCCTTTCAGATCGCGACGACCGTGGCGCTCCTCAATCTGTGCATGGCTGCGGTCTTGCTCTTCTCCCTGAGCAAGAAACCGGCTGGAGCCGTGACCGCGGCGGTTGCCATTCTCGCCATTCCTCTGCTGATGTTTGTTGCCCCCTCGCTCGACAGAACCTCCCAGGAGCGTCTCTGGCGCGGCTTTCACCTGCTGCAATCGCGCAGCTCAATGTACGGCAACCTGGCGGTCACTGAAACCGGCAGCCTCCGCAGCATCTATGACAACGGCGTGATCCTGGCCAACGCGCCCGACCAGGAAGCCGCCGAGGAAGCGATTCATTACGCGCTGCTCGAACACCCGGCGCCAAGGCGAGTGCTTCTGATCGGAGGAGGCGTGAACGGCGCCATCGGCGAGGCGCTCAAACATCCATCCGTCGCGCGAATCGACTACATCGAATTGGACCCGGCGCTCATCGAGATGGCGCGGCAGTTCTTCCCCGCCGAGTCCGCGCCCCTGGTTTCCGACCCGCGCGTGCATATCCACTTCGCGGATGGCCGTTCTTTTCTGAGGACTGCAGGCGGCACATTCGACGCAATCGTCCTCGATGTGCCGGACCCGCAGACCGCGCAGTTGAACCGCTTCTACACGGTCGAGTTTTTTCAATCCGCGCGCGATCGCCTTGCGCCTGGCGGACTGCTCGCCATCGAGCTTCGCTCCTCCGAGGACGCGATCAGCCCGGAGCTGGCCGCGTTTCTGCGCTGCATTCACCACACCCTCGAGCAGGTCTTCCCCTCAGTCGCCGTCATCCCCGGCGAGACGATCCATTTTTTCGCGGCTGCGGAGCCCGACGTCTTGACGGAAGATCCCCAAACGCTGATGGACCGCTTGCGGGCGCGGCATCTGCAGACCCGGTATGTTCGCGAATACTTCATTCCCTACCGCATGATGCCCGACCGCATGGCGCAGATCGGCGAGCAACTGCGCCCTCTGGCTTCAACTCCGGTGAATCGCGACTTCGCGCCCATCGCCTATTCCTTCGACGTCGTGCTGTGGAGCGCGCAATTCAAGACAGGCTATGCAAACTGGTTCAAAGCCGTTGCGGCCATTCCTTTCACGACGGTCCTCGGCGCGGCCCTGATTCTTCTCTTGGCGATTGCGCTGCTGCTGGCGTATCTGCCTGCCCGCGAAAGGCGCACCCGTTCCGCTGCCGCCTATTGCACGGCTGCAACCGGATTCACGCTGATGGCCTTCCAGATTTTTCTTTTGCTCGCATTCCAATCCATCTACGGATACGTGTATCGCCAGCTCGCGCTCCTCATCGGCTTGTGCATGGCGGGCATCGCCTGCGGAAGCTGGCTGGCCATGAGGCGCATCCGCGCCAGCGATCGCAACGCCTCGAGCACGATGGCAACAACACAATGCGCGCTTGCCCTTGCGGGCCCGGCGCTCATGGTTGCCTTCACCTTGCTGGCGAAGGCCCCGGGAGCGGCGGCCACCTGGCTGGCGGCGCAGTTGGTCTTCCCCGCCTTGGCAGCGCTGGCTGGAGTGCTGGGCGGCTATCAGTTCCCTGTCGCCGCGGAAATCTACCTCCACGATCCCAACGGCCGGTCGAGGCTGGGCGCGCTCTACGCCATCGATCTGCTCGGCGGATGCGCGGGCGCTCTGCTGCTGAGCAGTTACCTGATTCCGGTCTTCGGATTCTGGAAAACCGCCTGGCTGCTTGCCGCCGTAAACTTGGCGCCGGCCCTGCTTGCCGCGCGGGCAAGCTGGAAAACGAGGATCGTTCGTGCAGAAGCGCCTACGGCTTGTGTTGCCCGAAAACTACCGCGGTAAACAGGAAGATGTCCGTGTCTTCGTCCTTCCAGCAGCCTCGGTTCATTCCCGCTTTGCGGCAGGTTTCGTCCAGAAAGGTCAGCCGGTCCCACTTCTGCTCTACCGGCACCTGCGGAAGCAAAAGGCCCTCGTAAATGCCGTTCTTCATGAGCAAACCGTGCTCGCCAACCTTGATCTGCTCGATATCCGTAACGCGGCGCAAGGGAGACAGAACCGAAATCTCATACTCCAGTTGCGGCAGCTCCGGCGCGGTCACCGGAGCAAATCGCGGATCGCGCAGGGCGGCCAGCGTGGCCGTGTCGCGCACGGTCATGTAGAGCGGCTTCATCGCAGAGGTGTAGCCGATGCACCCCCGCAATGCTCCCGCCTTCTTCAAGGTCACAAATGCCCCGTACTCCCGATTCAGCGTTTCGCTTGCGCTGGCGGTCGGCTCGTAGGCCTTTTCCTCGGCAATCGCGTACTCCACTGACTTGCGCGCCAGCGCCAGCAGTTCGCTCTTCTCGCCGGCGCTCAGCGAAAACGGAGTTTCCGCGTCCCTTGCTCCATGGGCTTTCACAAAGACATCCGCGCTGTACCCGACCACGCGCGAGCGGTCGCCCGAGGTGTCGCCGGAGTTGGCGTACTTGAGCACCATCGCCTTGTTCGCTCCCATGCGCTCGGCGGCAATCATCGCCGCCACGATGGGCGCGCCGCCGCAGGCTTCCCAAACCCGCGTCTGGAAGTTGCGCGACATGCTGTAGTAGTCCCACGATTGCAGGGCATTGAGCGTCTTGTGGTCGATCGTGACGGCGTCGCCGTAGGGGTGATAGTGAGACAAGTCGGAACTGGCCACAATCAGCGTTTCGCCGCCTTTGCTGTCGCTCTTGATCAGCTTGGCGAGAGCAACCCCCAGCGCCCGGCTGCTTTCGTAACTCTGGTCTCCCATCACGATGGGCACCAGTTGAAAATCGCCGAGCACCTTTTGCAGCCAGGGCAACTGCACCTCGAGCGCGTGTTCCCCGCCCGCTGCCGTCGGGTCGTGCCCCTGGCTGGAGAACCGGATGGTCGAGTTCGTCTTGACCAGTTGCTCCGCGAAACCCTTGTCCACAGGCACGGTGCCCAACGGCGTCGCATAGGCGTCCCCGTCGTACACCGAGGTGTAGGCAAAGGCTTCGTAGTGCGAGGGCGCAATCACCACCACGCGCGCATACTTGTGCCCCTTGAGCGCCGCATAGGTGTAGGCAGCCACGGGACCGGAATACTGATATCCCGCATGAGGCGCAACCACGGCGAGAATCGGATCGGCGATCGGCGGCGGCGTCGCATGGGCCAGCATCTCGTCGATCATCGCCGACAGCGCCTTGGGATCGGCGGGATAGAAGGCGCCGGCGACCGCGGCTTGCCGGACCTTCGGCGAATTGGCAGCGCGAACGTGCAGCAGGGGCACGGTCGCCATCAGCGCGATGAATTGAGCAGCCAGCCAAACCATTTTCATTCTCCCTTTGATGGCCATTGCCAAGCCTCCTCAACAGCCTCAGAGATGCCAGACGCCGGGGATCGGGTGGGAACAATATGGACAACTGTTCTTGCGAATCAGCATCTGACTCGCCGTGAACCCCACCCGCTCCACCAGCATCCGCCGGCACTTTGGACAATAGGTGTTTTGCGCGGGATGGCCCGGCACGTTTCCGATGTACACGTAGTGCAAACCTTCGGCGTCGGCAATCGCCTTGGCCCGCTCCAGCGTCGGCACCGGCGTGATCGGCATATTCTTCAGCAGATACTCGGGATGGAACTGCGTAAAGTGCAAGGGCACGTCCTCGCCCAGGTTGGTCTTGATCCATGTCGCCAGGCCCTTGAATTCCGCATCGCCGTCGTTCAGGCCGGGCACCACCAGGTACACAATCTCCGTCCACTTGCCCATCTTCTTGAGCGTGACCAGCGACTCCAGCACCGGTTTCAACTGGCCGGTCACCACATCCCGGTAATAGGACTCGGAGAACGACTTGAGATCGATCTTGACCGCGTCCATTTTGCCGTAGGCCGCTTTGAGGGCGTCTTCCTGCATGTAGCCGTTCGAGACGACAATGCTGCGGACGCCGGCTTCGTGTCCGGCGTCGGCCGCATCCATCAGGAACTCGGCAAAAACCACCGGCTCGCTATAGGTGTAGGCGATCGTGGGACAGTTGTACTGCCGGGCCAGGCCGGCAATCCGCTGCGGAGGAGCGTACTCGGCGGGAACCTGCTCCGGACGCGCCTGGGAGATATTCCAGTTCTGGCAGAACTTGCAATTCACATTGCATCCCGCCGTGGCCAGCGAGAACGCGGTCGTCCCCGGCAGATAGTGAAAGAGCGGCTTCTTCTCGATGGGATCGACGTGCGCCGCGCAGACGCGCGAGTGAACCAGCGAGTAGTACGTGCCGCCGCGATTCTCCCTCACGCCGCAGTAACCGCGTTCCTTGTCGCCCACCGTGCATCCGCGCGGGCAGAGATTGCACTTGATCTTCCGGTTCGCCAGCTTCTGATAGAACTTCGCTTCGACGGTGAATTGCGCGTCCTCTTGCCTCTGCGCATCGGCCGCCGCGGGCATCCCCGCGGCAGGCGCCGAGAACTCCGTCAGCCCCAGCGCCGCTCCCGAGGCCAGGGCGCAGCGCAAAAACGAGCGGCGATCGAACGGGCTTCGCACCGCGCGCAAGGCGGCGCATTCGCCTTGCTGCGTATCCAATTCGCACAACATATCGAACCTCCTGCTCCCGCCTCCGGCTACGCCTCGACCGTCGAGATTCTGCGGGGATCGTTTGTACCCAGCCGGTGCCGCGCGTCGGCCGCCGTCGCGATGTAACTGGGCGCGCGGTCCTCGGCCTTCAGCGTCTTCAATCCCATCTCGGCCCGCTTGCGCTCGATCGTCTGCCAACCGGTATAATCCAGCGCCACGGGGTCTTGCGCCACCAGCAAGGCATTGCACTTCCAACTGTGCTCCGGCTTGAATCCCGGCCCGCCCTCATACATCGCCGTCGTCGCATCGCAGATGGTCAATCGCATCCGCGTGCGAATCTCCGGCAGCATGTTCAGGTCGGCGACATACGGGTCGCAGCCGTTGGGATGGTACTTGTTCGGATTATGAATCGCGCCGTACATGTTTTTAAGGCCGATGGTCACGCCCGCGCCGTCATGGTCCTTGAGCACGGGAACGTTGATGAGCACATTGCAACGCTGGGTGAGAATCTTCGACAAACGGCTGCCCACGCTCCCATAGGCGACCAGGTCTTCCTCGTAATCGGCGCGGTCGGTGCCGTAGCATTGCACGCGGTTTCCGCCCATCGCAAGATGGAATCCGGCATGTTCCATCTCCTCGCTGTCGCGGTCCCAGACCACAATATCGCCGGCCCTGATTCCGGCCTGCTGCAGCCGTTCGCAGATGGCTTCTACCAGTTGCAGGTTGCTGGCCACGCCGCGCCCTCCCAGCGTGTTCACCTTCAACCCCACCCTCTCGCCAGGATGGACCAGCTTCTTCCACGCCTCGAGGGGACGATCCCGGTCGAAAAAAGCCTGCACGGCGCGATCCAGGAGCCCTTCCATCCGGCGCGAGTCCACCGTCGCTCCCGTGCCGCGCAACATCGGGTCGCGCGCCACCACCACCCTGGATTTCGCGAACGGCGCACCCGGCTCTGACGCCAGCAGCCCTCCGCCCGCGCCCAGAAGCGCGGCGCCCGTGAGACACGTCTTCAGGAAACTCCGCCGGCCGGCGCTTTGCGCTGTTTCCATGAACATTCCCCACTGAGCCTGCGGCTTGCGGCAAGAACCCGTCTTTGAAGGAGAATAGTTTGCCCGCTGAAACGAAGCCGGCCAAGTCGAAGCCATCGTCTTCAAGACCGCTCGGGGTCCATCGCGTTGTGCCGCCTCAAACAACGCTTACCGCGATCCATGCGAGGTTTCAGTGACGACCGGCACTCCTGAATCCGCTGCCCGGCCTCACCGTGTCCGCGAGATTCGGTAATCCGGCACAACCCTTGGGCGCCCCAGATCCCTCGCTGTCGGGGAGCTGGGAAAGCACGAAATCATCAAGACACGGTACGAGGGTGGGATCGGTAAGTCTTACCTGAAAGGACCGGATCAAGAAGTTGGACCGCGCCGTCTCTTCCCGCTACCTCCAGCGGAAGATGCGCAGCGAGATGGTAAAAGGAACGACAATCCATGCCAGCAGAATCCCCACCTGGGCCATCATCTGGCCTGCATTCATCCCTTGCAGCATATTTCCCCGCATGGCGTCGATGGCCGCCGTCAGCGGCAGCGCCCGCACTACGGGCTGAATGACGGCCGGAAACCGCGACGCCGAAAAAAAGACTCCGGACAAAATCCACATGGGCAGCATGACCAGGTTCATCAGTCCCGAGACAGCCTCCATCGTCTTCGCCCGCGACGCCACCAGCAACCCCAGCGCGGAGAAGGCCAGCGACGTGAGCACGCAGAGCACTCCCAGTTCCGCCAGCGAGCCGCGGAACGGCACGCCGAAGGCCAGCCGCGCAAAGCCCAGGAACGCCGCAACCTCGATGACCAGCATCGCCAGCCGGGAGAGCAGAAACGAGACCAGATACTGCCAGCGCTTCATGGGCGAAGCCACCATGCGCTTGAGCAGCTTCTTCTGCCGGGCCTCCACGATCGAAAAACCCAGCCCCCACATCGCCGAGCCCATCAGGTTCATGCCCAAAAGGCCCGGCACGACAAAATCGATATACCGCGAGCCGGTCTCGTGCACCAACCGGTTCGCGGCATGAACCGCATCGCGACGGCCCGCGGCCGCCTGAATGGCCTGGTCCGCCAGCAGCCGCGCCGACCGCGCATCCGGGTTCGTATCGTCGTATTTGTACGCCACTCCGCCGGGCTCTTGAATGGCCAGCAGCAGGATGCCCCCAGTCGCCAGCGCGTGTGTGCCGGCCGCCTCGTCCATCGTTGCCGCCGTCAGCCCCTTGTCCGCGGCCAAAGCCTGCGTCAATTGCGGGTTGGTTGCGCCCACCTGCAACACATCCGCGGGCCGGTTGCGGAAGGCGATGCCCAGCCCGACAGCCAGCAGAATCGGGAAGATGAAGATCCAGAAAATCGCCTCCGGCTCGCGCAAGACCAGCCGGAAACGCACCAGCGTCAGTTGATACAGGCTGCTCAGTTCCAGCTTATTCATCGCGCAGATTCCTTCCTGTCAGCCGCACAAAGACGTCTTCAAGCGTTGCCGAATGGGTGCGAAACTCACTCAGATGCAGTCCCTGGGCCCGCAACGCGGCAAAAATCCGCGGCACCGCCGTATGCAGTTCGCTCACTGAAAGCTGGTGCAGCCCGTCATCCACGCGGTGCGATTGCACGCTGGGAATCGCCGTCAGTTCCGCCGCATCCACCACGGCGTGACCGGCCTCCTGGCTTCCCGTCTCGCCGGTGCTCACGGCAAACTCCACAATGTCTTCGCCGCCCACCGTGGCGATCAGTTGCTGCGGCGTGCCCAGCGCGATCACCCGGCCGTGATCCATAATCGCCACCCGGTCGCAAAGCCGCTCCGCCTCTTCCATATAGTGGGTGGTCAGGATAATCGTCCGGCCCGCCTGCTTCAGCCCGTCCACCAGATCCCACAGGTGGCGCCGCGCCTGCGGATCGAGGCCCGTGGTCGGCTCATCCAGAAAGAGCAGTTCGGGATCGCCCACCAGCGCGCAAGCCATGGCCAACCGCTGCTTTTGCCCGCCCGAGAGCCCTCCCACGCGCGCGTGGCGCTTCTCCTCCAGTTGCGCCGTCCGGATCGATTCCTCCACCGGAATTCCGCGCCGGAAAAAGCTGCGGAAAAGCGTAAGCGTCTCTTCCACCGTCAGTTTGTCGGGAAACTGTGTCTCCTGGAGCTGAATTCCAATCCGCTGGCGCAGTTCATTGGCCCCCGTGCGCCAGTTCAGGCCCAGCAGCTCGACCGTTCCCTCGTCGGGAGCCGTCAGCCCCTCGCAAATCTCGATGGTCGTGGTCTTCCCCGCTCCATTCGGTCCCAGCAGTCCGAAGCACTCGCCCCGTGCCACCTCCAGGTCCAATCCATCCACCGCCTGCACATCCGTAAAGGCCTTGCGCAGCCCGCGCAGCAGCAGCGTCGAGCCGCTCGCCCCGCGCCCTGCGGTTCCTCCGGCAACCCCCTGGGCGACGCTTTCTCGGCCCTCCGGCATCCCCGTTCCAGCGTGTATTGTCCCATCCGTCATCGAGATAGACTACCGCATTTTTCAAATCCGCTCGGCAAAGAATTCGTAAGATTCAAGCGCATGTACTCCCGGCTCGCGCCCGCCCGCTCCCTGCCGCCAGACGCAACGGCCCTGCAGCGGCACCGACTCCTCAAACTCCGCCGCGGCGGTTTACTATCCTCCAAGGTTGAGATGCGCCCGCGGGCGACTTCTCAGCGAAAGGAAGCCTTTCATGCGAATCCCTGTGGCACTGCGCTTTGTCCTGGTTCTGTTCTCGTTGTTCTCCTGCATTGCGGCCCTTGCGCAATCCGCTTCCAGCGGCTACGACGCGGTCGATCCCTTCATTGGCACCGCGGGCGGAGGCAACACATTCCCCGGCGCATCGCTGCCCTTCGGCATGGTGCAGTGGAGCCCCGACACCAATCGCGACGCCTGGTACTTTTACGGCGACAAGCAAATCCACGGATTTGGAATGACGCACATCAGCGGCGCCGGCTGCCCGCTCTATGGCGACTTTGCCGTGCTCCCCACCACCGGACCCCTGACCGTAAGCCCCGGCAAGGATTTCGCCCCTTACACAGCGGCTTTCTCCCATGGCAATGAGGAGGCGCATCCCGGCTACTATGCGGTCACGCTGAACAACGACATCCGCGTGGAAATCACGGTGACCGAGCGTGCCGGCATCGCCCGCTTCATCTTCCCCGCTGGCAGCGACGCGCGTCTGCTCGTCAACGCCGGATCGAGCGCCAACACCCAGCCCGCTCAGACTGCGGGAAACAGCGACCGCGATAGCTTTGGCAACCGCATCGAACTCAACGGCGCCGATGCCTATGCCGGTTCCGTCACCGCGGGCGCTTTCTGCGGCACCCATTCGCAATACACGCTCTTCGTTGCGGGCCGTTTCGACAAGCCGTTCAAGGCTTCGGCTGTTTGGCAGGACGAAGCCGTGACCAACGGCGGCGTCTCGGCACAGGGCAAGCATACGGGCGCGTGGCTCGACTTTGGCAACGCGCATGAAGTTCTGCTCAAGGTGGGAGTGTCGTTTGTCAGCGAGGCCGGCGCGCTTGCCAATCGCGACCAGGAGATTCCCGGCTGGGACTTCGAACAAATCCACCGCAGCTCTCGCTCGCTCTGGAGCCAGTTGCTCGACCGCGTCGCCGTCGAAGGCGGCGCCGCCGATCAGCGCAGAATCTTCTTCACCGGCCTCTATCACTCCTTCCTCTCTCCCACGCTCTTCAGCGATGAGGACGGCCGCTACATCGGTTTCGACAACCAGGTGCATTCCCTGGCCCAGTCGAAGCAGAAGGCGCAGTACGCCAACTACTCCGATTGGGATATCTACCGCAATACCGTCCAGATCCAGGCGCTCTTCGAACCGGAGCGCGCAAGTGACATGATGCAGTCGCTGGTCAACGATGCCGTGCAAAGCGGCTGGTTCCCGCGCTGGCCTGCGGCCAACGACGTGACCTACGTGATGGGCGGCGATTCGCCCGCTCCCGTGCTTGCCTCCTCCTATGCCTTCGGAGCGCGCAACTTCGATGCCGAAACGGCCTTGAAATACATGGTGAAAGCGGGGACCGAATCCGGCGCTGGACCACACGGCGGGGCCGAACGGCCCTTCCTCCAGGAGTACCGGAAGCTCGGTTATATTCCCTCGGAAAAAGACCGCACCTCGGCCTCGCGCACCCTCGAATACGCCAACGACGACTTCGCCATCGCCCAATTCGCCCACGCCCTCGGCCACGAGACCGAGGCCCGCGAGTTCCTCCGCCAATCCACAAACTGGCGGAATCTCTTCGACCCCGTCACCGGCTGGATTCACCCCCGCCAAAGCGACGGAACCTGGCTGCCCGGCTTCGACGCCGAACGCTCCATGCCCAAGGGCAACGGCTCCGACCAATTGGGTTTCGAGGAGGGCAATACCTACCAGTACACCTTCATGATCCCCTTCGACTATCCCACCCTCTTTGCCGCCATCGGCGGAGACGCCAAGGTGACGCCGCGCCTGGACAAGTTCTTCTTGAAGCTCCGCTGCTGGGGCGAGCCGTGCTACAACATCGAGAACGAACCGGACTTCGTCGTCCCTTACGCCTACACCTTTGCCGGCCAGCCGTGGAAGACTCAGGAAGTGGTCACGCGCATCGGGAAAGAAACCTTCAAGGCCGCGCCCGACGGCATTCCCGGCAACGACGATCTGGGCGCCACCTCGGGCGTGTATGTGTGGGATGCGCTGGGCTTTTACCCGGCCGTGCCCGGCGTCGGCGGCCTGGTGCTGGGCACCCCCCTCTTTGACAAGGCGACCCTGCGCCTGGCCGGCGGGCGAACGCTCGTCATCCGTCGCCAGGGCTCCGGCATTTATGTCCAGGCGGTTACGCTCAACGGCGCGCCTTACTCGAACTCATGGCTGCCGCTCGCCAAATTGGGCGCCGCTACAACGCAACTCCAGTTCACGGTCGATTCTCAACCGAACAAGCAGCGCGGCGCGACACTCCAGGACCGTCCGCCCTCCTTCCGCTAGAGCGTTTTCAGCTCTGGTGCATACAAAACTTTGGGCGCCCCACCCATTCCGCGTATTTTGCGGAATGGATGGGAAAGCACAACGTTCGGGTTCAGTTGCAAACAACCAAAGGTCTGGGCAATAAGGAAAGGAGCAAACGAATTGTGCTCCTTGAGAGAGCCAGGGGCTTTAAGATGGGTGGCCCCTCCAAGGGGCCTGTGTAATAACGCTCCAGTCGGCAGCAGCCCGACGCCCGCGCCGTAGGCGTAGTGGTTGTTAGCCCCGCGCTTCAGCGTGGGGATGGCGAAACCACCCACTCATCCGGAGTCCCGTAGGGACGGCGTGTCTTCCCTTGGGCGCATGGGCGAAATGAAGGCAAGACACAAACTGGGGCGACTCCCGAAAATGTCCAACTGGGGCTGCCATCCGGCAAACCGACCTTTCTCTCCAGCCTGTTTCGCCGCAGCCGACCAGAAAAAATCAAACTTTTTTCGCCGCTCCTTGCCGATGATTCACCTCGCTTGGCGCACAATGGTTCATAGAGGGTCCAGAGAGCGCCTCGGGCCCAATCTCTCCAGCATCTCCCCGGTCCCTACCCCCCACCTCCCTCCTGAAATCTGCCCTGAATTGCAGCATAAGATCAACAAAATCAACAGCTTACACCCCATTCTCTCGTCTGAACTCGCTTTATAACTCATTCATTATCAACGCCTTACGGAAAGAAGAAGGGCGAAATTCGTGCGCGAAATCGCCCCTTTCCTGCCCTCAAGGCGCTCCCGCAAGCCTCTTTTCCCGCTCTCCGCCCCTCCCGCGGATCGCTGCGGAGCCGTTTTGCCCCCGCGGGTTTCCCGCGCGTCACCGTCCGGGTAAACTGAATACATGGCGGAGATTCAGCGCAGAAAAACGGGGACGGTCAGAATCGGGCAGGTTCGTGTCGGCTGGGAGGTTCCGGTCGTCGTGCAGTCGATGACCAACACCGACACGGCGGACATTGCGGGCACCATCGAACAGGTCGAGGCTCTGGCCCTGGCGGGCTCTGAGATCGTCCGCGTCACGGTGAACAACGAAGACGCCGCGGCGGCCGTCCCGCACATCGTCGAGGGGCTCGACAAACGCGGCATCCGCGTCCCCATCGTGGGCGACTTCCACTATAACGGCCACCTGCTGCTGAAGAAGTTTCCCGCCACGGCGCGAGAGCTGGCCAAATACAGGATCAACCCCGGCAATGTCTCCATCGGCCGCAAGGACGACGACAACTTCCGCATCATGATCGAGTGCGCCATCGAAAACCGGAAGCCGGTGCGCATCGGCGTGAACTGGGGCTCGCTCGATCAGTCCCTGCTCACGCGCATGATGGACGAAAACAGCCGCCAGCCTCATCCGCTGCCCGCCCGCGACGTGATGATGGAAGCCATGGTGGTCAGCGCGCTCGAATCGGCCGCCGCCGCCGAGCACTACGGCCTGGGCCGCGACCAGATCATTCTCTCCGCCAAAGTCAGCGGCGTCCGCGACCTGATCGATGTCTACACCAACCTTGCCGAGCGTTGCGCCTACCCGCTGCACCTGGGGCTGACCGAAGCCGGCATGGGCGCAAAGGGCCTGATCGCCTCCACCGCCGGCCTCGCTCCGCTGCTGCTGGCCGGCATCGGCGACACCATCCGCGTCAGCCTCACGCCCAAGCCCGGCGGCGACCGCACCGAAGAGGTCCTCGCCGCGCAGCAGGTTCTGCAATCGCTGGGGATTCGCAGCTTCATGCCCCAGGTCACCAGTTGCCCCGGTTGCGGCCGCACCACCAGCACCTATTTCCAGGAGTTGGCCGAGCAAATCCAGGGTTACCTGCGCACCTCCATGCCGGAATGGCGCAAGAAGTATCCCGGCGTCGAAGAACTGAAGCTGGCTGTAATGGGCTGCGTGGTCAACGGACCCGGCGAGTCGAAGCACGCCAATCTTGGCATCAGTCTGCCCGGCACCTTCGAGGAACCCAAGGCCCCGGTCTACGTGGACGGCAAGCTGTTGCGGACCCTGCACGGCGACACCATCGTGGCCGAGTTCAAGGAGATTCTGGACCGCTATGTCGAGAGCCACTACGGCCACGGCGCGAAGAGCGCCGAGCTGGTGGGGGCAAAGTAGATCGGCAGCGATAGAGGTCCAACTCGGGATTCCCGCGCTCGCACTTCCCTTCCTGGCCGCATTGCTCTAGCATTTCCGCAATCTCTCGCGGAGATCTTCCATGTTCGCTGACCGGCTTTCCTGGCTCGTGCTTCTGGCTGTGTGCGTGCCCGCTCCGGCTTTTTCCGGGTCGCCAAAGCCCTGCGTCCCCGCCGAGGAAGCCAGCAAATTCTTGAACAAGGACGTCTGCGTCACCGCGCATATCTACGATGTGGTGCAACTTCCGGACGGAACGCGCTTTCTGGACGTATGCACTCCGGAGACTCCCGACGAAAAATGCCGGTTCACCATCATGAGTCTGTGGGAGGATCGCGACGAGGTGGGCGAGTTGCGCAAATACCGCGATATGAACGTCCAGATTCGCGGCATCGTGCTGCCCATGCATGGGCGCGCAGGGATGGTGCTGAGCCATGCGCGCCAGTTCTACGGCGGACCGCCCAAGTTCAAGCCCAATCCCAAGCTGGTGCGCGGCTTCAACGCCGAACAAAGCCGGCCTCCCGTCAACGATCCCAACCTGCGCTCGCAGGGCGCCCGGCGCTCATTCATGAACACGCGGGATCGGGAGACTCGGCCGGCCAAATAGCGTTGCTGTCTTACCACATCGGCCCCGCGTGGCGGCGCAATTCGTCCAGCGGGTAGCGTGTGCCGCGCCAGTCCACGCCGTTGCGGGCGAGCGTGAGCACCATCGAGCGCAGAAACGCAAAGAGCACGATAGCGGTGGCCGGCGCAAAGAAGATCGCCAGCCAGGGCTCGGTCTGCGTTACGCGGCGGTTGGCCCAGTAGGCGAGGGCGATGGAGGCATAGGTGAGCAGTCCGGCAGCCAGTGCCCATCCACCCGCCGCGATGGCCGCCAACGGCACGACCGCCTGCACGGCGAGGCCCAGGCAGGCGAGCAGAGCCAGCCCGGTCCGGTAGCGGTAGACCGCAAAGGCGTTCTTTTCCGCCAGATGCACAACGCCGAGGGCGCCTTGCAGCCAGCGGATGCGCGCCAGCCCTGGTCCCAGGACTACGCGCTGCGCATAGCCGGCGCGCTTGACCAGCCAGCCGAAACGCAAGTCGTCCACCACTTCCATCCGCAGCGCCTCAAAACCGCCCAGACGCTCGTAAACCTCCCTGCGAACCAGATTGAAGCCGCCCACGCCGATGAAATCCCCGGCGCGCGGATCGGCCACCTTCCACAAACGGATCGTCCATTGAGACAGCATATTCATCGCGGCCAGCATCGCGGCCTCGCCGGTTGTTTCGAGGATGAGCGTCGGCGCCAGAACCAGGTGGTCCGCCTTCTGCGCCAAAGCGTGGCGAAGGCCCAGTTCGAGCGCCTGGGGATGAAAGATCATGTCGCCGTCCGTAAAGAGCAGCCAGGGCGATGCAGCCTGCCGCGCCGCAAGAGCCAGGGCATGTGGCTTGCCCAGCCAGCCCGCCGGCAGTTCATTGATATGCATCACGCGCAACCGATGCGGCCCGCCGCGGGCCTGCGCCTCGGCGGCAATTTCCTCCATCCGTTCTCCCGTCCGGTCGGTCGAGCGGTCATTGACGGCGATGATCTCCAGGCGCAGCCCTGTCGCTGCCAGCAGAGAGCGCAACGCGGCCTGAATCGACTCCTCTTCGTTGCAGGCGGGAACAATCACGGTGAGAGGAGGGCCTTCGCCCGCGGGCAATGGCGGCAAGCAGGCCGGGCAGATGCGGGTCAGGTCGGGCAAAGCGGGCATCCCCCGCACAGCCGCAACCGCGCGCCACAGCCATCCCAGCGCCAGCAGCCAACTCAGACCAATAAAGATCCACGCTGCAACCGTTGTCATTCCCATGCTGCCAGTATCGCCGAACAACGGTTGCGCTGAACCTGCCCGATCGACCCGGTTTCGGCAAGATCAAGCGCTCGGCTGCGGAGTGTCTTCCAGCGGCGGAGCAAACCGCGCCCCTGCCCGCAGAATCGCGCAGGAGAGAACGAGAAAGACAAGCGTAGCGCCCAGGCCGAGCCGCAGGCTCTTCGTGCGATCGGAGATGGCGCCGATGATCTGCGGGGAAAACGTGTCGCCGAAGAAGTGAATGCAGAACAGGTTGAACGAAATGGCCGTGGCGCGGACCGGCGCTGAGACCGAGTTGACGATGGCGGCGTTCAGCGGGCCGGTATTGAGGAAGAGGAAGAACTCGGCGGCAAACAGCGCCGGGATGGCCCATGTGCGCGGCCCAAAGAAAACCAGCGCCCCGCAGGGCAGGGTAAGGGCCACGCTCCAGAAAGAAAGCAGATAGAGCGCGCGGTAATTGGTGCGCAGCCAGCGTTGCGCCACCCACCCGCCCACCAGGGTTCCGGCAATGCCGTCCACCACGGTGATGGCGCTGACAACCAGGCTCGCGTTGCCCACTGAGAGGCCGGCGCTGCGGTGCAGAAATGTGGGAACCCAGGCAGAGATGCCTCCCATGGCGAAGGTGAGTGTCGCCAGCCCCAGGGTGGCCGTCAGGAAGGCCGGGTTGCGAAAAAGTCCCAGAACCGTGGTGCGATCGGTTGTGGCCCGCACGTGGTCGCTCTGTCCCCGCTCCGGCTCTTGGCCCAGCCATCCGTACAAGGCCGCAATCGCCAGGCCGGGGATGGCGCAAAGAAAGAACGGCGCACGCCAGCCCCACAGCGTGCCCAGTTCCCCGCCCGCCAGATAGCCCAGCGCCGCACCTACCGGAATGGCCAGGTAGAAGATCGAAAGGATGCGGTTGCGCTCCCGCTCGGGATAGAAATCGGCCAGCACGGCCGGAGCAAAGATGCCAAAGGTGGCCTCGCCCACGCCCACCAGCGCATGGCGGGCATAGAGGGTCCAGTAACTGTGAACCCAAGCCGTTCCGAGGGTCGCCACGCTCCACAGTACCGCTCCGGCGATAATCAGCGGCTTGCGCCGAAAGCGGTCTCCCAGCCAGCCGGTCAGGGGCGCCGCCAGCATATAGAAAACAAACAGCGCCGTGGTCAGCGCGCCCATCTGCTGGTCGGTCGCGTGAAACTCCCGTTGGATCAGCGGCTGCGCGCCGGGCAGGATATAGCGGTCGATGTAGTTGAGCAGGTTCAGCCCGATAAGCAGCACCAGCGTCCCCAGAGCGGGGCTGATGCGCGCGCGAAATGGCTGGGAAGAGGCAGGCAATGGCAACCGATCCCACAAAAAGAAGCGAGAGTGAACACGAATATCACAATGGGCTATCGAAGGCCCACTGTCTTGCCACCGTTCAGGCCGCCGGACGAGGCCATTTCGCCTCGACGGTGGTTCCGATGCCGCCGCGGGGTCGGAACTCGCCGCGCACCACCGCCCACACCGGATCGCAGGCCTTGACCACGTCCTCCAGCACCTGATTGACGATGTTTTCCTGGAAGATTCCCAGATTGCGATAGCAGAAGAGGTATTCTTTTAGCGATTTCAGCTCCAGGCAGCGCTCGCGGGGCATGTAGCGGATGGTGAGCACGCCGAAGTCGGGCAAGCCGGTCTTCGGGCAGACCGAGGTCAGTTCCGGGTCGTCGATGCGGATTTCATAGCCCGGGAACTGGTTCTGCCAGGTCTCGATGGCGGGGAAGGCATGGTCGAGGCCGGCCTTGGCGTGATCGTCCGTGTAGCGTGGGGTCGAGTGGGGTTCCAGAGCCATATCCCCATTGTACGAGTCCCTGGGTTGGCTCGCCAGTTTCGCGGGCAGCGTATTTTTCCGCTTCCAAGAGCACTTTTTTGAGTCCTATATACTGACTCTGGTTAGGTAAATGGCTGAAGAGAGAAAGCAATCGGACCGGCTCCGGCTCTGGATGTGGAGGAGTTTAGGCGTCGTCATCGTCCTGGTGTTCTTTGCCACGCGGTTCTTCCTGCGGGATCGCCTGCCTGTGCGCGAAGCCCAGGTGGGCCATCAGGAACTGTTGAATACGGTAAGCACCAATGGCCGCGTGGAACCGGAAGTGAATTACGAGTTCCACAGCCCCATGGCTACCACCGTCAAGGCGGTCTATGTACAACCGGGCGACCAGGTCCCGGCTGGCAAGCTGTTGCTGCAGTTGGATGACATGCAGGCAAAAGCCCGTCTGGCCGCTGCCGAAAGCGGCGTCAAGGCCGCCGAGGCAGCGGTTGAAGCGGCCACCCATAACGGAACCCAGCAAGAACGCGAAATGACGGCTGGCGACACCGTTCGCGCGCGATTGGACCGCGATCAGGCGCATCGAAATCTGGACGCGCTGGTGAAATTGAACCAGGCCGGAGCGGCCTCTGCGAGCGAGGTCGCGGTAGCCAGGCAGCAGTTGGCCCAGGCAGAGTCCAGCCTGCACACGCTCGAGCAGAACGCGCACAGCCGCTACTCCTCCGCCGAGGTGGCGCGGGCGCAGGCTACGCTGACCGAGGCGGAGGCCAACCTGGCGGCAGCCAGGCAGGTGCTGGCGCAAACTGCAATTCATGCCCCGGTGGCTGGGACCGTCTATAGCCTGAATGCCGGGCGCACGGAGTTTGCGGAAGAAGGCAAGCTGCTGCTTCAATTGGCGGACCTGCGCCATGAGCGCGTGCGGGCCTATTTCGACGAGCCGGAAATCGGAAGGCTGGCAGTCGGCCAGCAGATTCAGATCAAATGGGACGCCAAGCCGGGTCAGGTTTGGCATGGGCACATCGTCCGCACGCCGGTCACCGTCATCACCTATGGCACGCGAACGGTGGGCGAGGTGCTGGTGCAGATCGACGGCATGGATGGCGACCTGCTTCCCGACACTAACGTGACGGTCAAGGTGACCACATCCAGCGAACCGAATGCCTTGAGCGTGCCTCGCGAGGCGCTGCACTCGGAGAATGGAAAGCCCTACGTTTACAAGGTGCAGGGCGACGCGCTGGTGCGAACCCCGGTGACAACGGGGACCATCAACCTTACCCAGGCAGCCATTCTCTCCGGACTCAGGGAGGGAGATTGGGTGGCAACCGGGACAACCAACGGACAGCCCTTGCAGGAGGGCATCCCCATCAAGGTTGTGCGGTGACCCGGTTGCGCGATGGAATAAGCGTCTTCGCGGCTGCGCTGCTGGCGGCGGCCGCGATGGTTTCGGCGTCCGCCCAAGCCTCCAAGCCGCAACCGGCGCAGGCTTTGGCCCAGGCCAACCTGGCCTTGCAAGCCGGCGAGGCGGACAAAGCCCTGGCTCTTCTCAACTCCCTTCCCCCATCCGGTCCGGGACTTGCAGAAGCCCACAACCTCCAGTGCCGCGTGCGCCTCACCTTGGAACAATGGGAGGCCGCCGCCAGGGAGTGCCAGCAGGCCGTCAATCTGGATGCGCAGAATTCCGGCAATCACCTGTGGTTGGGCCGGGCATTGGGCGAAAAGGCCGACCGGGCCTCGTTTCTGAGCGCCTATTCGCTGGCCAAACGGGTGCGCGCGGAGTTCGAAGAGGCGGTGCGGCTGAATCCACGCAACGCTGAAGCGCTGGCCGATCTGGGCGAGTTTTACTATAACGCGCCGGGAGTGGTGGGCGGCGGCGCGGACAAGGCCAACGCCGTGGCCGCCCAACTCGATAAGCTGGATGCGGCGCGGGCTCACGAACTGCGCGCCGGCATCGCCGAGCAGGAAAAGGATTACGGCACGGCTGAACGGGAGTTCAAGCAGGCCATCGCCTCGGGCGCACATTCCGCCTTCCAGTGGATGGCGCTGGCCAACTTCTACCGCAAGCGCGAACGCTGGGCGGAGATGGATTCCGCCGTGCATCGCGGCATCGGCGCGGTGGAACGGGACAAACACGCCGCGGTCGCGCTGTACGACGGTGCCTCTGTGCTGGCCAAGGCCAACCGGGAGCCCGCGCTGGCCGCCAAAATGCTGCAAGATTATCTTGCCGGCCCGGTAAAAACCGAAGAGGCGCCGGCGTTTGTGGCGCACACGCGGTTGGCGCGCCTCATGGAACAACTCGGCGATGCCGCCGGCGCACAACGGGAACAGGCGGCGGCGCTCGCCCTGGCGCACGAATACAGACCGGCCCAGGAATCTAAACATTGACCAAAGACGCCCACGTGAAGATCGCACACAACCCGCGCCGTGCCTGGGCGCCAATCGTTCTTGGCCTGGCGCTCGCGGCAGCGCCCGCTCCGTTGCCGGCCCAAATCTCGCTGGCCACCGTTGTGGACCTGGCCCAGCGCAATTCGAGCACCGTCAAGCTGGCCGAGGCCGATCTGCAAAAGGCCCAATCCGCGCTGGCGCAAACACGGTATGTCTACATTCCGAATCTCGTCATCGGCTCGACGGTTGGAACCTCCATCGGCTTTCCTTCGGGCCAGCCTTCCATCGCCAATGCCTCGATGCAATCCCTGGTATTGAGCTTCCCTCAGCGGCAGTACATCCTGGCCGCGCAAGCCGGCCTGAAGGCAGCGTCTCTGAACCTCGCGGATGCCCGCGAGCAGGTGGCGTTGGAAGCCTCAACCACCTACATCGAACTCGACACCGTCAACTCCGAGTTGGATGCCGCCCATGCGCAGGAAGTCCTTGCCGCCCGTCTGGTCGAGATCGAGCAGCAACGCGCCGAGGCCGGCGTTGACCCGCTGAGCGACCTCTTGCAAGCCCAGTTGACCGCGGCCCAGCTCAAGCTGAAACGCATTCACCTGGAAACCCGCGCCGGAACTCTTGCCAAGCAACTGGCCGCGCTCACGGCGCTGCCTGCTGGCTCCATTGCACCCGATCACGCGAGTATTCCGGAGATTCCGGCGATGAGAGCCGGCGAGCCGCTGCGCCGCACCGCCGGTATCGAGTCGGCTGAAATGCTGGCCCGCTCCAAACAAAGGCTGGCTATGGGAGACGGCCTCGCCGGACGTCGCCCGCAGCTCGGTTTCGGAGCGCAGTACAACCTCGATTCGGACAAGCTGAACAACTACACCGAGTACTACAAGAACTTCACCCCCAACAACTTCAGCTTCGGATTCTCGATCCAGATTCCGATTTTCGACCTGAGCCTTTACGCCAAGGCCAAAGAGTCGGCGGCCGAGGCGCTGCGGGCCAAGGTCGAAGCGGAACAGGCGCAGCGGCAAAACGATCTTCAAATCGTGGAACTGACCGGCAACCTGCGCGAATTGGATGCCCTGGCGGAAATCGCGAGCCTGAAGCAGCAGATTGCCAATGAGCAGGTCAAGGCGGTCGAAGCACAATTGGAACTGGGCAACGGCGCCGGAAGCGGACCCGGCGCGCAACCGCAATTGAGCCCCAAAGCGGAAGAGCTGGCGCGCATCGACGAACGCCAGAAATTTGAAGACGCGCTCGAAGCCGGATTCGACCTGAGCAAGGCCCGGCTCAACCTGCTGCGCGCGCTCGGCCACATGGAAGACTGGCTGCACGAACTGCGCGCAAAATAGATCCAGAACCACGCAAAACAACCGGAAAAAGCAGAAATGCTAGAATCGAAGGGATGCCTATGCCTCTGAAAACCCTGTTCCTGAATCCGCCCTCGTTCGAGAACTTCGACGGTGGCGCAAGCTCGCGCTGGCCGGCAACCCGCGAGATTGAATCCTACTGGTACCCGGTGTGGCTCACCTATCCCGCCGGCATGCTGGAGGGTTCGCGCGTGCTCGACGCGTCTCCCCACCACGTCTCCGCGGAAGAAACCATCGCGATTTGCAAGGACTACGAGTTCCTGGTGCTGTTCACTTCCACGATAGGCTGGAAGAGCGACCAGCACCTGGCTCAGGCCATCAAGGCGTCCAACCCGTCCATTCGCATCGCCTTCGTCGGCCCACCGGTGACAACCGACCCGGAAAATGCCCTGAACGAATGCCCCGCGCTGGACTTCATCTGTCGCCGCGAGTTCGACTACTCGGTGGTCGAGTACGCCCAGGGCAAGCCCCTGAACGAGATTCTCGGCATCAGCTACAAGCTGGACGGCAAGATCGTCCATAACCCCGACCGCCCGCAGGTGGAAGACCTGGACGCGATGCCGTGGGCCACCAAGATCTATAAGCGCGACCTGGATGTGACGCGCTACAACGTGCCCTTCCTTCTGCATCCCTTCATCGCGCTCTATTCCACGCGCGGCTGCCCGGCGCAATGCACCTTCTGCCTCTGGCCGCAGACGCTCAGCGGCCATGCCTGGCGCAAGCGCTCCACCGATGATGTCGCCGCAGAACTGGCCTGGGCCAAGCAGAACTTCCCCGACGTAAAGGAGTTCTTCTTCGACGACGACACCTTCAATATCCAGAAGGCGCGCACCATCGAACTCTGCGAAAAGCTCAAGCCGCTCAACCTCACCTGGAGCTGCACCTCGCGCGTGACCACCGACCGCGAAACGCTGAAGGCCATGAAGGATGCCGGCTGCCGGCTGCTCATCGTAGGCTTCGAATCCGGCGATCCGCAGATTCTCAAGAACATCAAGAAGGGCGCCACCGTGGAGCGCGCGCGCGCCTTCGCCAAGGATTGCCACGACCTGGGCTTGAGCGTCCACGGCGACTTTGTATTGGGCCTGCCCGGCGAAACCAAGGAGTCGATCCGCAACACGATCAACTTCGCCAAGTCGCTGGACGTGGAAACCATCCAGGTCTCCATCGCCCATGCACTCCCCGGCACCGAGCTTTATGACTACGTCAAGGCCAACGGTTTCATGACCAACGCCACGTCCATGAGCGACGCAGGCGGCCACCAACTGGCGCACATCGAGTATCCTGGCCTGCCCGCCGACTACGTGCTCGAAATGGTGCATCGCTTCTACGACGAGTACTTCTTCCGGCCGAAGCAGGCTTTGCGCGTCGTCTGGAAAGCGCTTGTGAATCGGGATTTGGACCGCCTTTACGTCGAGGCCAAGTCGTTCCTCAAGCTGCGCGCGCAGCGCAACAAGATGGTGAAGGTGGCGCGCAGCCAGCAAGCCGATCCGCCCGCTGCCGCCGGCGCCGGCGCTTAGCCGCTGCTCGCGCAGTCAACATCGAGGGCGGCGCCATCGCGTCCGCCCTCCCTTCTTTTTGTGTGGAGAGGAAACCCAAAAGATCCATGGCACACGAAAGACTTTTGCCGCGGCAATACATGATTCTGGGCCTCGTCGCCGTCTGCGCGCCGCTGGGCGACACCTGCCTGTCGCGCGGCATGACGAGTTTGCCGGCCATTTCGCTGGCCCATCCCGGCACGCTCATCGCCGCGGTCTTCACGCCCTGGATCGCCTTCGGCATCGCGCTTCTGATTGGCTTCTTCGCCAGCTACCTGACCGCGCTCTCCTGGGCCGACCTCACCTATGTGCTTCCCGCCACGGCCTTTGGCAACGTGATCGTCGCGCTGCTCGCCCGCTTCTGGCTGCATGAGGCCATCTCCTGGCAGCGCTGGTTCGGAGTGGCGCTGATTACCCTCGGCGTGGGATTTGTGGCGCAGGGCCCCTCCTCGACGGAGAGACCCGCCTGCGAAGAACAGCCAGCCCTTGGTCCAGAGGAATCCGCAGTTCAAATCGAAGAGGAGCAAGTGCGATGATAATTTCCTCCCCTGTCCCGGCTCCCGGACCATGGACTGCGGCCGCCATGATCGCCGCCATCGTGCTCACTTCCACCACGGGCGAAGTGCTCACCGCCGCGGCCATGAAGTCGGTCGGCGACCTGGATGAGATTCGCGCCCACTCCGGCATGAAGGGCGCCATTCGCGCCGTTGTCACTTGCCCGCTGTTTTATGCTGGCGTGAGCTTTCTGGCGATTGCTTTCTTTGCCCTGCTGTTTGCCTTCAACCACCTGAATCTGAGCCTGGTGGCGCCCGCCTCGGCCTCGCTCACGCTGGTCACCAACGCCGTCGCCGCCAAGTTCTTTCTTAAGGAGAATGTCGATCGCCGCCGCTGGACCGCCGCCGTGCTGGTCTGCATCGGCGTCTATTTCCTGGCGCACTGAAGGCAAGGCTCGGGGGTCGGTTCTCAGATCGCATGACGACCGACCCGCAGTTCTTGTGCTGCGAGCCTTTCGCGCTAGCGAATAAAGCGCATGATTCCCCGCGGTTTCAAGTCCGGTTCTAGAAACTCGATCTGCTCGCCCAAGCCATGGCGGAAAAGCGCCTGGGCGGCCAGGTGCCCTGACCGCGCCCCACTCTCCATCGTCGAGGGCCAGCCGGTCGCCGTCCAGTCTCCGGCCAAGTACAGGTTCGGCCACGGCGAAACGGCAGCGGGACGCGAAGCATCGATGCCCGGAGGAACGCCGAAGGTGGCGCGCACTTCCTTCACCAGCGCCGCCTTCTCCAGCCTGGCCTCTTTCACGCGCGGAAAAAACTCGGCCAATTCGCTCAACGCAAGCTCGATCGCGGCCTCGCGCGGCAATGCCGCAAAGGACCGCGTCGCACTGACGACCAGCTCGATATAGTGGCCGCCGCGCCCGGATTGCAGCAGCGACTGGTTATACATCCAATGAATCTCGCGGTCCAGAAGCACTGCGTGTTCCAGCTCCGTGATTTCGCGATCGAACCACAGATGCACGCTGCAGATGGGCCAATGCTCATGGCGCTCGATCTGCCGCGCCAGTCTCTCCGCGCCTTCCGCCGGAGGCAACTGCGGCAATAGCTTCTGCATCGCCTCAAACGGCAGCGCCACAAGCAGAAAATCGGAGGCCAACGCGCCGCTGCGCGTCTGAATCGTCCACTGCGAGGTTTTTTCGTCCCACGACGCGCCCTCCACGGGCTCATGCAGGCGCACGCCGCCGCCGCGCGCGCAAAGAAACGGCGCCACGCTCGCGTACAGTTCGCTCAGCGGCACGCGGCTCATTCCCATGCTGCCCGCCTCGGCCGAATTCATGAAGAGTTCGCGGATCACCTTGGCCGCGTAGGGCAATGCAATCGAGTCGATCTCCGCATTGAGCGCGCTGGCGATCACCAGCCGCCAGAAGCGGTCGAGCGCGCCCTTCGTTTGCTTGTGGCGCTTCAGCCATGCGCCCAGGCTCTCGGTTGAGTCGGCGGGCGCCGGCCGCATGAGCGCAGTGAAGGCGCGGCCCAGCGCAATCTTGTCGGCCATCGTAAAGGCATAGGCGGCGAGCAGCTTCGGCAACCCGTGCAACGGCGCGGGCAGCCAGGACGGCCCGAGCGGCGAGCGCCTTCCGCCCGGCTCGATGAGGTGCATCCCGCTGGTCCAGTGGATTTTGTCCGCGACGCCGATGCGCCGGTAGAAGCCGATAAGATTGGTGCAGCAGCCGAAGAGCACATGCTGGCAGTTGTCGATGACCTCGCCCACGCCCGGATGCAGATAGGAGCTGGCCCGCCCGCCCAGATAGCCGCGCCGCTCGGCAAGCTGCACGCGCAGTCCGGCCTCAGCCAGCGCGCAGGCTGCGCTCATGCCGGCCACGCCGCCGCCAATGACGGTGACGGTCTTCCCCGGATTCTGCTTTGAACAGTGCAATGCGGCTTCCATTTCAAGCAAACAGCCGCGCCCAACCCATGCGCGCCAAGCCCACAAACAGGATTCCCAGCTTTTGCGCCATCGGCACGCTGGCGCGCCGCGAAAAGACGTCGAAATCCGCGCGCTCGATCCGTTTGAGCAGCGCATGGTAGATCGCAACCAGCACCCACAGCGCGGGCCGGCTCTCGCGGTCGATCAGCGGCATCAATTCTTTTGCGGATCGATAGAAGTTCTCCGCGCGGCGGGCGATCTCCGCAACCAGCGCGCGCTCATAAATCGTCGCCGGAGCGCCGGGCGCGCGGTGGAGCAGCGAATCCAGCGAAACTCCGTGCGCCGCCAGATCTTCCAGCGGCAGATAGACGCGGTTGCGCCCCGCATCCTCGGCCACGTCGCGCAGGATATTCGTGAGCTGGAAGGCGATGCCCGTCTCTTCGGCCAGCTTTTCCGCGCGGCCCTCCCGGTAGCCGAAGATACGGATGCAAACCAGGCCCACCACCGAGGCCACCAGATAGCAGTAGCGGTAAAGTTCGGCGAAGGTGGCGTAGGTATCGGGCGCGTCGCTCTCGGCCGGCTTCAGGTCCATGGTGACGCCGGCGACCAACTCGTCCAGCAGGCCAAGCGGTATGGCAAAGCGCTGCGTGGCGTCGCGCACCGCCGCAAAGACCGGGTCGCTTGTGCTTCCCCCCTCGCAAACGGCGCGCCACTCCGCCAGCCAGGCATCCAGACGGATGCGGCGTTCTTCGCGGCAGAAGCTCTCGTCGTCCGACAGATCGTCTGCCTGGCGCATGAACGCGTAAATGGCGCAAATGGCATTGCGGCGCGGCGCGGGCAACGCAATAAAAGCGTAATAGAAGTTCTTCGCCTCGCGCCGGGCGATCGCCCGGCAGGCCGCGTAGGCTTCGTTCAAGGTGAGCCCGTCCAAAATGACTCCGTCCAATGCAGGTTCGTGCGTCAAGCCGCCTTCTCTGTGCGCCGGACACCGCGCCCAAGGCTCCATGAGGGCAGCAGCTTGGCGCCCACCGCCCGCAATGCGAGCTGGAGCTTGGTGCTCTTTGCAATGGCCGGCCGTGCGCTCAGTACGTCGTACTCTTGCCGCTCGATGGCGCGCAAAATCTCCAGGCCGCCGCGGCTGAAGAGATCCAGGTCCAGCGCCAGATCGCGGTTGACCATGCCGATCAGCGGAAGACCCTCTGCAAAAAGTCCCCGCGCATACTCCACTTCGAACTTGAGCAGCGCGCGAAACTCCGGGGTGGCAATACCGTGCGCGATGGTCTCGTCGCTCACCCCGAAGCGTTTCATATCCTGCTGGGGAAGATACACGCGCCCCCTGGCGCGATAGTCGCAGCTCACATCCTGCCAGAAATTCGCCAGTTGCAGCGCCGAACAGGTGGCGTCCGAAAGCCGGAATTTCTCTTCGCTTGCCTCGCCGCAGGCGTACAGCACCAGACGGCCCACCGGGTTGGCCGAATTGCGGCAGTAGCCCAGCACCTCCTGCATCGAGCCGTAGCGCGCCACCGTCTGATCCTGGCGAAAGGCTGTCAACAAGTCGGCAAAGGGCTCCTGGGGAATGGAACATGCCTGAATTGTCTCTGCCAGCGCGACAAAGACAGGATGGCGCGCCCGGCCCTCGTAACAGGCATCCAATTCACGGCCCCACAAATCGAGCAGCGCCAACGCCGCGGAGCGGTCGCCAACCTCGTCGCCCAGATCGTCGGAGACGCGGCAGTAGGCATAGATCGAGTGAAAGTGCGGACGTAGCGCCTTGGGCAGAAACCAGCTCGCGACGTGGAAGTTCTCGTAGTGCGATTCGGCCAGGCGCTTGCACCAGGCGCGCGCCTCGCCGAGCGTGGGCGCGGTTTCGGGAATGCGATAGCCAGGCGGTAGCGCGCTCCACCCGCGCTCAATCGACGCGTCGTTCTCCAACTCGCTCGCTGGCTGGCCCGCCTGCACGGTTGCCGTCGGATTCATGGCTTCGCCTCAGGGCACAATGGCGGTCTTGATCTCGCTGCTTCGCTTCATCAGCTTCTCAAAGACGCGGTTGAGTTCGTAAAGGTGGGCGTGACCGGTAATGAAGGCCTGCGCCTGGAATCGTCCCCCCGCGATCAGCTCCAGCGCCTTGCGGCAGATGGCCGGAGTGTGATGGAAGGTGGCGCGCAGCGTGATGTCGCTGTAGTGGATGCGGTTGGTGTCGAGAGTCACATGGGTCCCCACGGCGCATCCGCCAAAAAAGTTCACCGTGCCGCCCTTGCGCACCAGCTCGACCGCCTCCTGCCAGGCCTCGGGCACGCCGACCGCCTCGATGGCGATATCGACGCCCCGGTTCTTCGGGGTCAGCGCCCGCGTTTCGCGGATGGCCTTGCGAATGCTCGTCGTCTGCACCACATGGGTCGCGCCCAGTTGGCGCGCCGCCTCCACCTGGCCGTCGTGCTTCACGATCGCAATCACTTCGTAGCCGGCCAGCGCGGCCACATGCAGAATCATCAACCCCAGCGGGCCGCCGCCGATGATGGCCACCGTGTCTCCGGAACGCGGGCGCGAATCCTCGAACCCGTGCACCGCGCAGGCCAGCGGCTCGGTCAGCGCCGCGTGCTCCAGCGGCACGTGGGCGGGAACATGGAGGGTATTCTTGGCCACGATGCGCGCCGGAATGCGAATGAATTCGGCATAGGCGCCATTGTTGAAGAGCAGGTCGTCGCAGAGGTTCTCCTGCCCGCGCGCGCAGAAAAAACACTGGCCGCAGGGCGCGGAGTTCAGCGCCACCACGCGGTCCCCGGGAGCAAATTCCGCCACGCCCTCGCCCGCTTCCACCACCGTCCCCGCCAATTCGTGGCCAAAGAGCGCCGGCGGCACGATCATGCGCGCGTGGTAACCGCGGCGAAAGACCTTCAAGTCCGTTCCACAGGTGAGCGCGGCGCCCACGCGCACAATCAACTCGCCCGGCGCTGCCTCGGGAACCGGCACCCGCTCAATGCGAATATCTTCGCGACCGTGGAGGATTGCGGCCTTCATGGTTGTCGCCATCAAGTCCCTCCTACTCCGCACCCGCGCCGGAGACAGTCTCAATCATAACCTTCATCGAGTCGGCCTTGGGGTGCGAAGCGATTTCAATCGCCTGAACCGCCTCTTCGAGCGGAAAGCGGTGCGAAATCAGTTGTGTCAAATCGAATCCATTGCGGTATCCGCCGAAAACCAGGCCGGTTACCTCGTCCAGGATTCCAAAAGAAGAGGAGTACGACCCGAGCAGCGTTTTCTCGTCCATGCAGACCGCGCCGGGATCGAAGATTGTCTCGCCGTGCTGGGTTTGGGCAAACAGCATCACCTTGCCGCCGGGCCGCGCCGCGGCCATTGCGGTCTGGATCAGCGCGTTGCCGCCCACCGCCAGAATCACCGCGTCCGCACCCCGGCCATCCGTCTCTCCATGCACCCGTTCCACCACATCTTCGACGCCCGCATGGATCGGATGCGTGAGCCCGAAGCGGGCGGCGACGGCATGGCGCTCGGGATAAAGATCGGAGGTGAGCACCCGCGCCCCGGTGCGGCTGCTGAGCACGGCATGCATCAGGCCGATGGGCCCCTGACCGATCACCAGCACGGTATCGTCCGGGGCAAGATGGAGCATTTTCACGCCCTTGAGAACGGTGTTCACCGGCTCCAGAAAGGCCGCCTGCTCAAACGGCACGTCGTCGGGAATCCGGACCACGCCGCGGTTGGCCACAATCCAGTCCATCACCCGGATATACTCCGCAAAGCCGCCGCCCGAGGGCTCGAAGCCGGCAGTCGCGCCCACCTTCTTGTACAGCGGGCACTGCGCCGGCGTCTGTTTGCGGCAATAGTAGCAATGACCGCAGGGAACGTGATGGAAGACCACCACCCGCTCGCCCAATTCAAAACCGGAAACGCCCTCACCCACGGCGACGACGGTCCCGCCCATCTCATGACCGAAAATGCGCGGCGCGGAGTGGGAACCGGTATGGATTTTCTTCAGATCGGTCCCGCAGATGCCGCAGGTGGCCACTTTCACCAGCAGTTCTCCCGGCCCGATCGCGGGCACGGGCACCGTCTCCAGGCGCAGGTCGTTCACGCCGCGATATACCACGGCGCGCATGGTGGCGGGAATCTTCTCGATCTGGTTTTCAGCGTTTGCGATTTGGGTAGCCATTACGCTTTCTGATAGCTCCTGATCCATCCAGAATTTCGAGCAGGGACCCCCTGATGGCCTGGGCAGCCTTATTGCTATTTTCGCCCATCCGGATCAGTGCGGGCCAGTACCAGGGTCTCAAGATGCAAAAGAGTAACAGGCGGCCCATCCGCAACTGCCCATCCGGCGAGATAAAGCGATTGAAATCAGGCAGATTGTCGCCAACGCCGTCGCTCACTCCCTTGCAGCAATCAAAAGGAATGCCGCGCATCGCCGCCAGCCGGGCAATCGCGACCGCTTCCATATCCACAAGTCCGGCTCCATAGGCAGCCGCAAGACGTTTCTTTTCCGCCTCGCCGGCAACCCTGGGGCTGGTTACCAGCCACGGCTCGTTTTGCAAGGGCACGGCCTCCCGCTCGAATGCATCGCCGGCCACATCGAACCGCTCCCCGGTCCGCGCATCGATCGCGCCGCAAACCTTATAGGCTTGGCCAACCGCATGTTTCTCGCTCAGCGCCCCAGCCCAACCGGTAGAAATCGCCAGATCGACCGTCCCGTCCCTCTCGGCTTCGGCAAAGGCCCGCGTCGCCGCATCCACGCCGGCCCCGGCGCAGGCTGCAATCCACTCGCCCTGGTCGAAACGCCAACGCCAACGATCGACGCCATTGCGCCGCTCATGCTCCCAGCCGCGCACCAGCGGCTTTAATTCGCCGGGCATGGCGGCAATGATGGCGACTCGTGTCATGCAAGACCCAATCGAACTCTCTCGCTCACTGCGCGTAGCCGTGGGCGCGGAACCACTCGATGGCGGCGCGCATGGCCGGGTAGACGGGCAGGATGCGGAAGCCCAATTCCTGTTGCGCGTGGGCGCTGGAAGCGAACATCTTCTTCCGGCCCATGCGGACCTCCTCCAGCGTGGCGCGCGGCTCGCGTCCGCGGATGCGGCCGGTGATCCACTCCTCGAAGAAGGCGTAGGTGGCGGCGACGGCGAAGGGAATCCTGACCGTAGGCGACGGCAGGCCGGTGATGGCCGCCATCTTGTCGAGAATCTGCTTGAGAGTCAGGTTTTCCCCGCCCAGGATGTAGCGATGACCGGACTGGCCCTTCGTCAGCGCGGCCACATGGGCGCGCGCGACCTCCGCCACATCCACCAGATTCAGGCCGGTGTCCATGTAGGCGGGAAACTTGCCGTTGAGAAAGTCCACAAAGATGCGGCCGGTGGGCGTGGGCTTGGCGTCGTTGGGGCCGATGGGCGTGGTGGGGTTGAGAATGATCACCCGCTGCCCGTCCTCGGCCGCGGCGACAGCCTGCTGCTCGGCCATGAACTTCGACCGCTTGTAGTGGCCGACCATGTCGCGCAGTGAAACCGGCGTGTCTTCGTTGATGACCAGGCCATCGGTGCGAAAGTGCATGGTGGCCACGCTGGAGGTGTACACGAAGCGCGGCACACCGGCTTCGCGGGCCAGTCGCAGCAGGTCGCGCGTGCCGTCCACATTGATGCGGTACATGGTCTCGGGATCGCGAATCCAAAGCCGGTAATCGGCGGCTACGTGCATCACGGCGTCGCAGCCCTTCAGTGCGGAGGCATAGGACTCCGGCTGGGCCAGATCGCCCACTTCGGTTTCGCCGTCAATCTCTTCAAGATGGTCCAGATTGCTGGTCTTGCGCACCAGCATCCGCAGTTCGGCGCCCTCGGCGGCGAGTGCCTTGGCCACATGATGACCTACAAACCCCGTCGCGCCTGTCAGAAATATCTTCATAGTTAAGCCGTCACTTCGTCTCTACCAGAGCTTTTCGCCCGGCGCTACCTTGCATTCCTTTACCGGCTGCGGGCGCTTGCGGTCGAAGTTGGTCTCCCAGCATTCATTCAGCACCGAGCAATAGCAGGCACGATAGGCCAGATCGTCGCCATCCCTGACTCGACTGAATGCATAGTAGAGATCGAGGCCGTCTTTATCCGGCTTGATGGTGATGGGATGGGAATCCTGGCGGGCCGAAAGAATGAGTCCGGAAACATTGGAATAGAAAACCTGCGGGTGCCGGCTCTTCCTGGACTTGAGCAAAGCCTCGGCGCAGCAGGCTTTCAAAAGCGCATTCTCGTCGGTATAGACGACGCCCTTGTAGCGTACCTCAAAGCGATCGATAAGGGCCGGTCCAACGCCGCTGTTGCTGAGGGTTACTTGAAGCAACGGCTTGCCGGAGTCGTCGAACTGGCCCCCGAAAAGCGTAAGGATGGGCAGGGTGCTGGCCACAACCAGCTTCTGGTTCTGGTCCACCATCTTCTCCATGCTCTTTCCGTGCTCGATGGAAACCACCAGCGAGATCACAGAGATGAAGACGACACTGACGGCTATGATCCCATCCAACCAAGGCATTCCGGTTTTGTGTTCGTGGCCGTGGCCATGCTCCGGCGCTGGCATCAATCCCGGCACTTTGTCCTCCTCAGCGGCATCTTCCATCTGAGGTGACAGCTCCAGACCTTCTTCCCCCTCGATGCCGTCTTCCATTTCGCATCTCCCAGGCCGCCCGCATTCACCGATTCCCGATTTCTTTGCTGCTACCCCAACGCTTCCGGTGCCAGCGCGATGTTCTTTTCGCCCGCGGCCTTGCGCTCATTGTAGTTCTTCACCCAGTCTTCCCAGTGCTTGCCGGCGGCGCGATCCTTGCCGGTGAATTCGATGCGGGCAATCTCGGCATAACTCACCTGGCGCTTTTCCGGCGCGCTGGGCGTGAAGTACTGCACATAGGAGCCGGCCAGCGTGGGGCCGGTCCTGCGGTTGAAGATGTAGGCCTCGATGCGCTCGCCATTCTTCAGCGTCAGCGTCACATCGCCGCGATAGTCGAAGGCCTTTTCCAGCGCCTGGCGCAGATCGTCTTCGCTGGCCAGCGCGGGCACCCAGCCTTCCAGGTTTTCATGTTCCGCGCCGGGAGCCAGTTCCAGCGCCTCCACCTGCTCCAGCGTGTATTTCTTCACTTCGGCGGTCATACGTTGGCCTCCTCGAGGCTGCGCGCGGGCTCTTCGATCTGCACCAGCGGCCCGTGCGCGGCCGGCTCGCTCAGCAGCTTCAGCGCGTGCTGGTCGCGGTACAGGTTGAAGTTGCCGCGCGCCATGGCAAGAAAGCCCTTGACAGAACCGAAGCCGTCGATCACCGCCGTGGTCTCGTAGCCGCAACTCACCATGCAGTTGGCGCACTTGGGATTGCCGCTGGCCACGCCGTACTCTTCCCAGCTCGTGGTCTCCAGCAACTCCTTGTAGCTCTCCGCGTACCCCTCCTGGAGCAGATAGCAGGGCTTCTGCCAGCCGAAGATGTTGTAGGCCGGCATGCCCCACGGAGTGCACTCGTAGTTGCGCTTGCCCATCAGGAATTCAAGAAACAGCGGCGACATATTGAACTTCCAACTCGGCTTGCGATTGGAGAGAATGGCGCGGAAGAGCCGGCGCACGCGGGCGCGGCCCATGAAGCGGTTCTGATCCGGAGCCTTGTCGTAGCTGTAGCCGGGCGAAAGCACGATGCCCTCGACGCCCATGGCCATCACCTCGTCGAAGAAGGCGCGCACGCCGTTGGGGTCGGTGCCGTCGAAGAAAGTGGCGTTGGTGGTCACGCGGAAGCCGCGCTTGACCGCCTCGCGGATGCCCTCGACGGCGATCTCGTAACCTCCCTCGCGGCAAACCGAAAAATCGTGATGCTCCCGCTGCCCGTCCAGATGAACCGAGAAAGTGAGGTACTTGGAGGGCGTGAACTCCGGCAAACGCTTCTTGAGTTCGAGCGCGTTGGTGCACAGGTAGATGTACTTCTTGCGCGCAATCAGTCCGTTGACGATTTCGACAATCTGCGGATGCAGCAGCGGCTCTCCGCCGGGAATGGAAACCATCGGCGCCCCGCACTCGTCCACCGCGGCAAAACACTCCTCGGGAGTGAGCTGCTTCTTGAGGATGTGGGGCGGATACTGCACCTTGCCGCAACCGGCGCAGGCCAGGCTGCAGCGGAAGAGCGGCTCGAGCATCAGCACCAGGGGATAGCGCTTTCTGCCCGTCAGCTTCTGCTTCAGCACATACGTTGAAACCGTCCACATCTGGGAGATCGGAACAGCCATCTTTGCGTTAACCTCCAGCGCCCATCGCGGCGCGATCCATAGCCCGGCGATAGCTGGTAAGAGCCATCAGCGGGAAGTATTGCCGGTACATGACATACGCCAGATAAAAGACCCTGGGGAAGCCCGTTCCCGTGATGATGCTCTGGCGAACCTTTCCCTCCCCCATCGACTCGTCCCAACTGCCGTCCGCCCGCTGCCGTGTAAGCAGCCAACGGACGCCCTTGGCGATCGAGTCGGAGCGGTCGTCGCCCGCCGCCAGCAATCCCAGCAGCGCCCAGGCCGTCTGCGACGGCGTGCTGATGCCAACGCCGCGCGTGTTGGGATCGTCGTAGCTGCCGCAGGTCTCGCCCCAGCCGCCGTCGGGATTCTGCACCATGCGAATCCACTCCGCGGCCTGCTGCACCTGCGGTTCGAGATGATCGACGCCAATGGCGTCCAACCCTCTCAGCACCAGGAAGGTGCCGTAAATGTAATTCACGCCCCAGCGGCCAAACCAGCTTCCGTCCGGCTCCTGCTGCTTGAAGATGAACTTGATCGCCTTCTCCACGCGCTTGTCGCCGCGCGCGTAACCGTAGGTGGCGAGCATCTCCAGGATGCGCCCGGTAATATCCACCGTCGGCGGGTCCAGCATCGCGTTGTGATCGGCGAACGGGATGTACTGAAAGATCATCTTGGTGTTGTCTTTGTCGAAGCTGCCCCAGCCGCCGTTCTTGCACTGCATGGCAAACTCCCAGGCAATGGCCCGCTCCGCCACCTGGTGCTGGTAGCGCTCGCGCGGGTTGTCCACCTTGTTCAGGGCCAGCAGCACCTGCGCGGTGTCGTCCGTGTCGGGATAAAACTCGTTGTTGAACTCGAAGTACCAGCCGCCCGGCTCGGTATGTTTCACCTTCACGGCCCAGTCGCCCTTGTGCCGGACTTCCTTGGAGAGCATCCAGTCCGCGGCCTTGAGCATGCGCGGGTCGTTGCGCGGCACGCCGGCCTCGCCCAGGGCATAAACCGCCTGCGCCGTGTCCCACACCGGCGAGACGCAGGGCTGCATGCGGAAGGTCGGCTCGGGCATCGTCTCGTTGGCCGGCTCCTCGATACCCAGCTTCTCAAACTCGTCGCGGGCGCGGATCACCTGCGGATCGTCTTCGGAGTAACCCAGGCAGCGCAGTGCGATGATGGCGTTCAGCATGGCCGGATAGATCGCGCCCAACCCATCGCTCATCTCCAGCCGTTCGAGCAGCCATTTCTCGGCCTTCTTCAGGGCCAGCGTGCGCAGCGGGCGAATGTGCACGGCTTCGGCCAGGTGCATGATGCGGTCGAGAACGATGAAGAAGTTGCGCCAGGAGAAGATGGACTTGCGATCCATGCGCAGGCGCAGCTTGGCGTTGGCGCGCCCACCTACAAACAGTTCGTCGATTCCCTGCTCCCGCGGAATCCGCTTGAGAGGCTTCTTGGCGTAAAGAATGGCCAGCGGAACCAGGATCGAACGCGACCACGACGAAATCTCGTAGATGTTGAAGTAGAACCACTTGGGAAAGAGCACGATCTCCGGCGGAACGGCCGGAACGGCGTCGTAGTCGTACTCGCCCAGAGCGCAGAGATACATCTTGGTAAAGGTGTTGCACTCCACCACGCCGCCGTGCGCCAGAACCCACTCGCGGCACTTGACCATGCGCGGTTCGTCCGCGGACAAGCCCATGATCTTGGCCGAGGAATAGCACTTCACCGACAGCGAGAGGTTGCCCGGCCCGCCAGGATAGATGCTCCAACTGCCATCCTCGTTCTGGTAGCGCATCATCTCGGTGAAGGCGCGCTGCAACCGCCCCGGATCGCCGCTTTCCAGCAGCGTATGCAGAAAGATGTAGTCGGCTTCGAGCATCGAGTCGGCCTCGAGCTCGCCGCACCAATACCCCTCGGGATGCTGCTGGGAAAGAAGGAACTCCCGCGAACGCGCAATCGCCGACTCTACATCTGCCAGGTCCGCGTCCAGCCGGCCAAATCGAGGTGCTGCGGATTGCGTCTTCAACTGCTGAATGCTCATGCGATTTGAAACGCCTCAATTGTTCTTCGGGAAACCCGTATGCGCAGCGGCCGCGACCTCCGCGTTCCCGGCTCTCCCGCTACTCCAGTCAACATCCTGGAATTGCACTGAATGAATCGATTGTCGGGGTATCCAGGTTTCACCGTCGAACCGGGAAAGAAAACCCGGTTCCCGTCTGCCTACCGCACCTGTACGGCCCCGGCGCCGCCCGCGCCGCCTATGGCCTGCACGATTTCCGGCGGCAGGCCGAAGCGAACATTTTCTGGCATGACTTCTACTTCTTCGACGCTCGCGAAACCGTTTTGACGCAAATAATTCACGACGTCCTCCACCAGGACCTCGGGAGCCGAGGCGCCGGCGGTCACCGCAACCGTGCTTACATCCTGAAGCCACTTGGGATCGATGGCCTGCGAGTTGTCGATCAGATACCCGATCGTTCCCAAATTGCGCGAAACCTCGACCAGCCGGTTGGAGTTGGAACTGTTGGTCGAACCCACCACCAGCACCAGGCCCGCGTTGTGTGCCACGTTGCGCACGGCCACCTGGCGGTTCTCGGTGGCATAGCAGATGTCCTGGGAGTGAGGTCCGACGATGTTGGGGAACTTCTCCTTGAGGGCGTGGATGATGTCCCGCGCCTCGTCCAGGCTGAGCGTGGTCTGGGTCAGATAGGCCACGCGATTGGGGTCGGGCACCTGGAGCGCCGCGGCCTCGGCCACATTCGAAACCACATGGGTCACCTCGGGCGCCTCGCCGAGAGTACCCTCGATCTCGTCGTGGTCGCGGTGACCGATGAGCACCAGGGAGTAACCCTGGCGGGCAAATTTGACCGCTTCGATATGCACCTTGGTCACCAGCGGACAGGTCGCGTCGATGACCTTCAGCCCCCGGCCCTTGCTCAGCTCCCGCACCGCGGGCGAAACGCCGTGAGCCGAGTAGATGACGCGCTGGCCGTCGGGCACGTCGTCGATTTCATGCACGAAAATCGCGCCTTTTTCCGCCAACTCATTCACGACATAGCGGTTATGGACGATTTCCCGGCGCACGTAGATGGGCGCGCCGAAGGTTTCCAGTGCGATCTTCACAATGTCGATCGCGCGCACCACTCCGGCGCAAAAGCCGCGCGGCTTGAGCAACAACACCCTCTTCTGACTGGGGGAAGTCTCGGCGTGGGTACCGTTCGAGATGGAATCGAGCAGAGTTGTGGTCACATTGCCAGTATACCAATGCGGAGAAGCAGAGGACAGGGATCGGAGATCGGGGGCCGGCCGGCCGCGGCGGGCGCTCTGCTCAATGCATCCTGACCCAGGTTTCGGTCCGGCCGAAGAGCGAAATGCCAATAAACCCGCGCATATGGAGCTCGTCCTTGCCGACAGCCCAGATCTTGCCCTGGTATTCCTTGCCGTTCTCCGGGTCCACCACGGTCCCGCCCACCCAGTCGTCTCCATCGGGGTGGAAGTTGCGCATGATGACCATGTTCAGGATGAGCTGGTTCTTGAGCTCGCCGGAACACTTGTCGCAGAGATCGTGCGCCGTGCGGCCTGGGCGGACCTGCGTGACACGGCCAAAGAGCTTGCCGTTCACCAGGTAGGTTTCCGCCTGGCCTCCGGGCTTGCCGTCGCTGTCGACGATCTGCCAGTGTCCGACGGCGTTCTGGAGTTTCGGCGAGAGTTGTTGCGCGCCGGCCGGAGCAACGGAAACCAGCGCGAAGAAAGCGAGAGCAAAGGCGCAGAGGCGCTTGTGCCGGGTGGGCTGCAATGGATTGTCCCCCTTGCGATGGATTTTATAGAGAGAATGCGCGCAACGCGAGCGCCAGCCGATAGCCCGTCAGCCCGGCCCAGCGCCACGGCCGGAATTCCACAGTTTCACAGCTTCACAGTTTGCGTGTTTCTGTGAAGTTTTCCAAAATGTTCCTTTAATTTGAATGACTTAAGTGGCGTTTCACAGTTTCACAGTCAAAAACAGGGGGCAAAGTTTTTCAGGGCTTGCGGGGGAGCGCGTCAGCCGGGGACGGCTGGGTGCTCCTTTGTCGTCCATTTCCCAGTGTACGCCAATGGAGGGATATATTCTGCAAACCCTGCTGTGGGCAGAAATGCCTTCGATTCTTCACCTTACGACTGGATTTTGGCAGGGCGGCAAGGACAGGCCGAAATTCGCGGTCTAAACGGTTGTGTTCGCGCCGGTCTTGGTTGCGGGTTTCAGATCTTCAAACTGATCGATCAGAACGTCGCCTTCTGGAAAGACAGCGCGAATCTGCAAGTCGCCGCCGATGGCGCGGACATAGCTGCGCAGCGTGCTGATGTACATATCGGTGCGGCGCTCAACCTTGGAAACCGCCCCTTGCGAGACGTTGAGCACCTGAGCCAATTGCGCCTGGGTCAGTTCCCTGGCGTCTCTCAGCCCCTCCAGCGGCATGGCCTTGAGGGCTTTCTGCACACGCTGCTCGACGCGGGCGCGGCGAACCGGGTCCATCTTGGCTTGAAGTTCTTTGAAGTTGCGAGCCATCTTGTTTTCCTCCTGGGGAATGAGCTTTGCGCTCTCAGCATTCAACTACCAATCTCTTTCAAATGTCTGGCATAAATCCTGTCGGCCAGGGGCACGAATTCTTCATACCAATGGGGCTTGCCGGTCTTGTCGCCCCCGATCAGCAGGATCGCGATGCGCCTGGGATCGAAGGCAAAGAGAATGCGATAAGGCCGCCCTTCGTGCTGGCATCGCAGTTCCTTCATGTTCGGAAACCGGGAACCCCGGTTCACCGTATCGGCGTGGGGCCGCTTGAGATGAATGCCCTGCTCCTGCAAGAGACGAACCGAGAAGTTCACGCTTTCTTGTTCATCGGCGTCGAGCGAGTTCCACCACTGCTCGAATTCCTCGGTGAACTCGACCTCGTACGCCATGAGTACAATATTCCTCCAAGGTTATATATTCCGTCAAGGTTATTTTTGAGGGACAGGTCAGCAGGCAGGTGGAGGCCGAGCCCGGGTCTCAATAGCGAAGGATGGGGCGCCCGGCCACCTGCGGTGGGGCCAAACGCTCGCTCTTCGCTCGCAAAGGCTTCCTTGCCTGAGTACACACTGACAGGCCGAGATTCGTGGTCTTCCACCCTTCGCTAGAAAGAAGCGAAGGATGGGGCGCCCGGCCACCTGCGGTGGGGCCAAACGCTCGCTCTTCGCTCGCAAAGGCTTCCTTGCCTGAGTACACACTGACAGGCCGAGATTCGTGGTCTTCCACCCTTCGCTAGAAAGAAGCGAAGGATGGGGCGCCCGGCCGGAAGCGGCTGCTGTTTCTCGCCGCTGATTCCAGGAGTTGTTACGTCTCCACACGTCGAGCGGTCGCCACCCGATAGGCTCGATTTCCCGGTTCTGTGCGACCAAGCGGCAAGCAGTAGCGTTGCGCAATCTCTTCCGTCGATGCATCGCTCTGCAACAGGAATCGATGCGGCTTCAACACCTCCGCCAGCGTATCGGGATTGAAGCCAAAGAGGAAGGGCTCACCGCTGACACGACTCCAGGACCGCCAGCGGCGCGCACCTGGAAAGGCTTTGGACCCATCCAGCGCGCCTTTATGCGTGTAGGTGAAAATCAGAAGACTTGACGGAGCCAGCAGTCGTGCAAGGACAGCAAGGGTGCTCTGCACGGCAGATTCAGTCAGATAGTCGATGACGCCTTCCCACACCACAACAGCTTGAACGGCGGGATGATAGCCCGACTCAATCAGCTTCGCTTCGAGGGCGTCCCGCTCGAAATCCATGGCCACGTATCGGATATTCGCCGGTAGCTTGCCCATGCAGGCATGAAGGCGGTCTCTTTTCACGCGCTGTGTGGCTGGATGGTCCACCTCAAATACCTCGATCGCCCCAGCCTCATCCAGACGACAGCCGCGGCTGTCGAGCCCCGCTCCCAGCAGCACCAGTTGACGGGCTCCACTTCGGATGGCATCGCGCACCAGGTCATCGATCGCTCGAGTCCGCACGACAGCGGAACTCCGCGAGTACGGCCATCCCAGATCGAGGATGGAATAGACCAGTTTGCCAAGGAGAGGAAGATGAGCCAAGCGCGCGAAGATTCTGTATGAACCCGACAGCAGAGCAAAGGCGAATGGGTCGTCGAAAAGGCGCCGTGCCGGTTGCTCTTGTGTCTCCAATGCCCGGCAGAAAGCTATGTACTGAGCTGTTTGGCTTGCCTTTCCGTCGAGCATCGAGGCTTCCATTCTTGCCGCTACCGGCTCCCCGCGATCATCTGGGCGGCGTGCTGGAGGCTGGTTTCGGTGACCTTGGCGCCGGATAACATGCGGGCGACTTCGTGGGTGCGGGCGCGGTCGTCGAGGAGGCGGATCTGCATCTTGGTGCGGCCGTCGGCCTCGCGCTTTTCGACCACGAAGTGCTGGTCGGCGAAGGAGGCGATCTGGGGCAGGTGGGTCACGCACAGGACCTGCTGGCCGCGGCCAAGGGATTTGAGCTTTTGCCCGACCGCTTCGGCCGCGCGGCCGCCGATGCCGATGTCGATCTCGTCGAAGACCAGGGTGCGGGGCGTGGGGTTCTTCCTGGTTTTGGAGGAGCTTTCTTCGACCGCGACCTTGAGGGCCAGCATGACGCGGGACATTTCGCCGCCGGAGGCGATCTCGTGGAGCGGCTTGAGGGGTTCGCCGGGGTTGGTGGCGATGCGGTACTCGACCTCGTCCCAGCCGGCGGCGGTCCAGTGGGCGGTCTTCAAAATGCTTCCCTCAGGGGCGAAAGCCCCCTCCTTTTTTGCGGCATTTTCGGCACGACTGAAGTCGCGCCCTTTCAAGGCATCTCGATCGTCTTCGATGTGCGGTGTAGAGCCTGCGGCGTGGACGGCCACTTCGAAGCGGACCTTCATGGCCAAGGAGTTGATCTGCGCCTCGGCCAGCTTGGCCAGCCGGGTTGCGGCGGCCTTGCGCTCGGCGCTGAGGGCCGAAGCCGCAGCGCGGTAGGCATTGGCCGCTTCATCGAGATCCTTGCGCAGCAGCTTGAGGATTTCGTCGCGGTCTTCCACTTCGGCCAGCTTGCGGGCGACCTCGTCGCCAAAGGCGACGACCTCGGCGACGGTGGGTCCGTATTTGCGCTTGAGCCGGTCGAGCAGGGCCAGACGGTCCTCGATCTCGGCCAGCCGCTCGGGCGAGGCGTCGATGCCCTCGGCGTAGTCGCGCAGGCTGGAGCCGACATCGCCCACGGTGGCGCGGGCGGATTGCAGTTGCTGGACGGCCTCGGCAAAGCGGCTGTCGTAGCGGGCGAGCTCCTCCACGTTGCGCAGAGCCGCGCGCAGGGCGACCTCGGCCGAGGCGCTGCCTTCGTAGAGCTGCTCGAAGGCGCCCGTGGCCGCGGCGTAGAGCTTTTCCGCGTTGCCCAGGACGCGCTTTTCGGTCTCCAGGGCCTCGTCCTCGCCGGGCTCCAGATGCGCCGCGTCGATCTCCTTGCGCTGATAGCTCCACAGATCGACCATGCGCAGGCGGTCCTGCTCGCCCTGGAGCAGTTCCTCGAGCTTCTCAGAGGCGGCGCGCCAGCGGGCGTGGGCTTCGGCGACGGCGTCGGTAGTGAGGCCGCCAAAGCGGTCGAGCAGAATGCGCTGCTGGGTCTGGTCGAAGCTCGAGAGGGTCTCGGTCTGGGCGTGGACCAGCGCCAGCTCTGGCGCGAGCTGCTTGAGCACGGCCACGGTGGCCGGCTGGTTGTTCACAAAGACGCGCCCCTTGCCCGAGGAGAGAATTTCGCGGCGGAGAATGATCTCGGTCCCTTCGGCGTCAATGCCGTTTTCTTCGAGAATCGCCTCGGCTCCGGCGGTGGACTCGAAGACGCAGGCCACGACGGCCTTCTCCGCGCCGTGGCGGACGATCTCCGTCGAGGATTTGCCGCCCATGAGCAGGGCCAGCGCGTCCACCAGAATCGACTTGCCCGCTCCGGTCTCGCCGGTGAGCAGGTTGAGCCCCGGACCGAAGACGGCGATGGCGTGATCGATGACGGCGTAGTTTTCAGCGCGCAGTTCGACGAGCATTCTTGAGCGAGCCTCTTGAAATCTGGGAACAACTCCGGCCATTCAGCCGCGGTTCGTTACAGCGGTTCTCCCATTGCTATACTCCGAAGCCGTGCAGCCGAGCGGCTTTTTCCTCAAGAAAAAGCCCCCCCGTAAAAAACCGCCTAGGGTATATGTATGGGAGAACCGCTCTAAAATCCACAACGGGAATCCGAGCGCAGCATAGCATGAATGGCGCGGCTGCGGACCGGCCGATGCGTTCCGCACAGCGGTGCGCGCACCACGGGAGGCACCAGATCGATAACTTGGAACGGGCCATCGCGTCTGATACCGTTGAATATGAGGTGAATGCCGATTTTTACTGCTGCCTTTCTCTTGATATCGCAGGCTGACAGCGGCGCGGCGCCAGCGGTGCCGTCCTGGTCTCCTGGCTCCAGCGCGCTGGTTGAGATGATCTCCAACATGGGGCCTGTGGCGCTGAGCGTGCTGGTACTGCTCTTGTTTGCCAGCCTCTACTCTTGGTCCGTCATCCTGGGCAAAATCTCCACGTTTCGCAAGGCCACCAAAGAGAGCCGGCGGTTTATCCGCGCCTTCCGCAAGGCCACGCGGCTGCAGGAGATCGCGGCGCTGACCAACGACTACAAGGCGAGCCCTCTGGCCCAGGTCTTCGAGGATGTGTACGAGACCTACAAGCGGCAGACGGGCGGGTCGGGACCGCCGCGCAACCTGGTTCCGCTGGAGCGCTCGGCGCAGACTGCGGCCAGCGAAGCCGTGACCAACCTGGAGCGCAAGATTACCTGGCTGGCGACCATTGCGTCGGTCAGCCCCTTTGTGGGCCTTTTCGGCACGGTGATGGGCATTGTGGACGCCTTCCACGGGCTGGGAACGGCCGGCTCGGCGACGCTGCGGGCGGTGGCGCCGGGCATCTCCGAAGCGCTGATCACCACCGCCGCTGGCCTGTTTGTGGCTGTGCCCGCCGTGGTTGCCTACAACCAGTTCGCGGCGCGGATCAGGGTTTTTGCGGCGGCCATCGACGATTTTTGCCGCGAGTTGCTCAACTCGCTGGAAGAGATTCCGGTACGCGCGCCCGCGCCGCGGCCGGCCAGCCCCGAGCCCACCCGGGAGGTGGAACGTGGCCTTTACAAGTAGCACCGGCCAGACCCGGAGTTCACTGGCGGAGATCAACATCACGCCGCTGGTGGACGTGGTGCTGGTGCTGCTGATCATCTTCATGATCACCGCGCCGGTGTTGCAGTCGGGGATTGAGGTCGCCGTGCCCAAGACGCGCACGGTCAAGGAGATCACCGAGCAGCGGCTGGTGGTGACCATCGACCGCGATCAGCAGGTCTTTCTGGGCGATCGGATGATCAACGTGCACGAGCTGGCGCAAAAGCTGCGTCAGGCGGGGGCCGATCCGGCGCATCAGGTGATTTATCTGCGGGCCGACGAGCGGGTTCCCTTTGGCGCCTTCGCCAGCGTGATGGACGCGGTGAAGCAGGCCGGCATCACCAACATCTCCATCGTCACCCAGCCGCTGGAGACCAAGGCCTCGGCGGCGGGCGGAAACTAGGTCTGACCGCATGAGTTCGTGCTTTCCCAGGTCCAAAAATCGGGACCTGGGGCACCCATAGTTGGCACATAAACAAGCGGTCAAGGAGCTAGGGCCTTTGAACAGACCGCTGAAGAGAGAGGCGCGGGCAAGCGCATGATGAGTCTGCTGGAAGGCGGCGAGGAACTGGACCGCGAGCTGGCGCCGGTGGAGACGCGCGAGCCGCTGGCCGCGCCCATCGCCGGCTCGCTGTTGCTGCACTGCGCGCTCTTCGGCGCCCTGCTGCTCTATGGCCTTGTGGGCAGCCTTTTCCAGCACAATTTGTGGGGCAGTCCCGGCTCCGGCGGAGCCATCCAGGTGAATCTGGTGAGCAGCACCATGCCCCTGCCCGCCGATCAGCCGCCGAACCAGAACGTGCTGGCCACCGAGACGCCGAGCCAGGCGCCCGCGGAACCCGCGCCCAAGGCCAAGGAAGCGGTGGACGAGAAGGCTATCCCCATCTCGGGCAAGCAGGTGAAGAAGCCCCAGGCGCAGAGCGCGGCCAAGACCCAGCAGCATCAACCGCAGTCGCAGCAGAACAACCGGGCCCAGTATGGCGAGCAGGCGGGCAGCTCCATCGCCCGCGCCGTGCAGCAGAATGGGTCGAGCGGCCCGGCCTCGATCACCGTGGGCGATTTCGGCAGCCGCTTCGGCTGGTATGTGGACGGGATCAACCGCAAGATGGCCACCAGTTGGTACAAACCGGAGGTGGACCCGCGCACGCCCAAAGGCGCCCGCGTTTATCTGACATTCACCATCCGCAAGGACGGCAGCCCCACCGATGTGCAGGTCGACCGGGCCAGCGGCAGCAACACGCTCGACCGCTCGTGCCAGCGCGGCGTGCAGCGGGTAGACACTTTCGGGCCGCTCCCCGCGGCTTATAATTCAAGTACGTTGAAGGTCTCTTATTATTGTGAATACTAACGTTTCAGAGACTTCAGCGTCACGAAAAACAGGACCCGCGCCACGGTGCGCTCAAACCGCCGTTCTTCACCAGGAAGGATTGCTCATCGCATGAAGGCATTTTTCCGGTTATTTTCTTGCTCTGTGCTTGTCTTGGCTTTCTTTGCGGCAATCGAACTGCCCGCGCAGGACTGGGTGCACACCGGCACCAACCTGGGCAACGACCGCATCCGCATCGCGGCCGCGGACCTGAAGCCGGTGGGCTCCGATCCCCAGACCCCGGCCTTGAAGGCCGTCTTCGACGCGACGCTCTCGAGCGACCTGGCCAGCGCGGGCATCTTCGACATGGTTTCAAAGAGCCTCATGCCGCAGGCCACGCCGGGCGCGCCGCAGGAGATCAACCTGGCGCAATGGTCCACGGCGCCGTCGAACGCGGCCATGGTGGCCTTTGGCGCGCTTTCGGCCAACAATGGCCGGCTGATCGTTTACGGCTGGCTCTTCGACACGCGCAACACGGCCAATCCGCAGGTGCTGGGCAAGCAATACAACGAGACAGCCAGCCAGGATATGGCGCGGACAATCGCGCACCGATTCGCCGACGAAATCATCTACCGGCTGGGCGGCGGCATCAACGGCATCGCCGAGACCAAAATCTACTTTGTCAGCTCGCGCACCGGGAGCAAGGAAATCTGGGCGATGGATTACGACGGCCAGAATCAGCATCAGGTGACCCACCTGGGCAGCATTTCCCTTTCGCCGCGCATCTCGCCCGACAACTCGCGGATCGCCTTTTCCACCCTGGGCCGCGAGGGATGGGCCATCCGCATGTACTCTCTGGAACTGGGCCGCCCGGTAGCGTTTCCCGCGGGCGCGGCGGGCGGAAGCAACCTGTCGCCGGCCTGGTCTGGCGATGGGTCGAAGATCGCCTTTTCCTCGTCGCGGTCGGGCGATTCGGAGATATGGGTCGCGGACGCCAGCGGCGGAAACCTGCGCAAGCTGACCAGCTTCCGCGGGCCCGACGTGGCGCCCTGCTGGAACCCGCGCACCAACGCGCAGATTGCTTGGGTGAGCGGCCGCACCGGGCTGCCGCAAATCTACACGATGGATATCGATGGCGCCAACATCCAGCGCATGACCGACGGCGGCTATGCCGTCTCTCCCTCGTGGTCCCCGAACGGACAGGCCCTGACCTTCAGTTGGAACCGCAAATACGGTCCGGGCGACCCCGGCGGCCAGGACATCTACTACTTCGACATTGCCAGCAAACGCTGGCTGCAGCTTACGCACGAGTCGGGCAGCAACGATTACCCTTCCTGGGCGCCGGATGGGCGGCACATCGTCTTCGAGCGCACCGTGGGCGGCCATCCGCAGATTTGGTCCATGCTGGCCGACGGCACCGAGCAGCACCAGTTGACCCATGCGGGCAACAACCAGATGCCCAACTGGAGCTGGAAGTGAACTTCGCATGGGATCGAGCCGTTATGGATGGAAGGGTTCGGGATTTGAACCGGGATGTGAACGACACCGGCTCGATGCACTATGATTTTATCGCTGCCAAAATCCCTCCCAGGATCGTTCTGGAGGGTCGAGGCGTACCGGCCGGCTCCGCGTCTTGGAACTGTTCAGGATGAGGCACTGGCTCTAACGACAACGTTTTCCGCAGGGGTTTCGAACAGAGCCATTGCGTTTCAATCCGCCGTTCATGCCTTTCTATCGCCTCCGGCGCTGCACGGCAAGGCCGGGGGACGGGGCGGAGACGCAAATGGCCGGATCGCTCGGAAGACACTCTTGAATTTGCGGAAGGAGTAACCCGTTGAACAGACGTAATCGCATTCTGGTACCTGTTGTCCTGTTTGTCGCCTTGTTTGCAGTCGCAGGTTGCAAAAAGAAGCAGCCGCTGCCGCCCGCAGCGACGGCTCCGCCTGTGGCCGCCGCACCCGCGCCCACCGCGCAGATTACCGCCACTCCCGCCGTGATATCGGCCGGAGATCAGGTGCAGCTTGCCTGGCGCACCACCAACGCCACCAGTGTCTCCATCGATGGCATCGGAGATGTGCCCACCTCGGGCGTGAAGACCGTCACCCCGACCGCGTCGACCAGCTACCATCTGGTGGCCCGCGGCGAAAGCGGCTCGGCCGAAGCCACGGCCAGCGTCGCCGTGAACGCGCCGCCTGCCGTCCAGGTGCCCACCAACACGATGAGCGCCGAAGAAGAGTTCAAGGCCAATGTGCAGGACATCTTCTACGATTACGACACCTACGACCTGCGCAGCGACGCCCAGGCCACGATCTCCAAGGATGCCAGCTACCTGGTGAGCCATCCCGACGTGAAGATCGTCCTGGGCGGCTATTGCGACGAGCGCGGCTCCAACGAGTACAACCTGGCGCTCGGCCAGAACCGCGCCGACGCCGCGAAAAACGCGCTGGTTACCGCCGGAGTGGCGGCGAGCCGCATCCGCGTTGTCAGCTACGGCAAGGAAAAGCCGTTCTGCTCCGAGTCGACCGAGGAGTGCTGGCAGCAGAATCGCCGCGCCGGATTCACGCTGGACCGGTAAAAAAACACGGCTGACAGTTGACAGCCGGCTGCGCTCCATCCGCCGCGGGCTGTCAACTGTTCGCTGTTTTGAATAGGTGAAGAATGCACAGCACACATACGCTCCGTAATCGTCTCCTCGCCGTGGCGGTCGTTGCCATGACTCTGCTCTGCGTGCCCCTGCCGGCACATGCGGCATCCAAGGAGATCATCGAACTGCAAACCCAGGTGCAGCAGCTTTTAGACATGGTGCAGCGTCTCCAGTCCACCCTGGACACGCGCTTTGGCGTGCTGCAGAACCTGGCCCAGCAGACGGCCGACAACGCCACCCAGATGAACGCCACCGTCAATGCCCTGCAGCAGAAGATCAATGCGCAGAGCGAGACGGTCAACGGCAAGCTGGACGCGAACTCCGGCCAGGTACAGTCGCTCAACGATTCGGTCGACGAGTTGAAGTCCCGCATCGCCAAGCTGGATAAGTCCGTTCAGGATTTGCAGGCCCAGTTGCAGAACCTCCAGAATCCGCCCGCCGGCGCGGCGCCCGGCACCCCGGCGCAACCCGGCGGCTCATCGCCCGCTGCCAGCACGCCCGGCGCCCCGGCAGCCAGCCAGACGCCTCCGTTGCAGGAGACCTTTCAGGCCGGCGTGCGCGACTATAACGGCGCCCGCTACGACGTGGCCACCGGCGAGTTTCAGGATGTGATCCACTACTATCCGCTCGACGATTTGGCCGGCACCGCCGAGTTCTACCTGGGCGAAATCGCCTACCGGCAGCAGAACTATGCCGACGCGGTGAAGGACTACAATGCCGTGCTGGAGGGGTTCAGCGGCAGCCCCAAGGCTCCCGCCGCGCAACTGCGCAAGGGCCTGGCGCTGTTGCAGATGAACAAGAAGGACGCGGGCATCCACGAGCTGCGCCTGCTCATCCAGCGCCACCCGCAGACCCCTGAAGCGGCGCAGGCGCGCACCAAGCTGAACGGCCTGGGCGTGAAGATTGCGGCGCGCTGAAAGCAAACATCCGGAGTGAATGCAGGCAGACGGGAGGAACGATGCTAGAACGCCCTTTGTACCGTCACTCTTACCAGTGGGCACGCGCCCTTTTTGTTCTCATGGGCGGCTTGATGGCGCTCGTGCTCCTCAAGGGCTTGAGCGCCGGGGTCCCAAACCTCTGGGTCCTGATTCCCATGCTCCTCACCCCTTTTGTGTGCCTGCTGGTGCTCTGGCAGGCCTACAAAAGGCTCTATCGGGCTCTTCTCGAACTCCCCGCAACTCCCGCGAAGTTTGAGCAACGATTGATCGATGCGCTGTTTCTGCTTGCATTTCTCGGCGCGGGCGGCCTGCTCATCGGGATGACCACGGGCTTCGTCCTGGCGAGGTCCATGATTCATTGAGGGCCTCTTCCGCGCAACAGAAAAGCCCCGCATACTGCGGGGCTTTTCTGTTGCAGCGGCTACTGCGATGCGGCTACCGCAGGTTGGCCATCAGGCTGTCGAAGGCCGATTTCGCGGGCCGGGTGAGCGACTCCGGCAGCGTGCCCAGCGGCTCGTCCACCACGTTCAGCAGATCGATGAAGGTCGGCTGCTCGGTGTTGATATAGAAGACGCCGGTCAGAATCTCTTCCTTCTCCTGCGCCTCCATCAGCGTGCGCACCGCGTTTGCCTTGTCGGTGGGATCGTAGTCCTCCAGCAGCTTGCGCAGGCGCAGGTTCGATCCGTCGTGCATCTCCACTTCGTAGATCTCGCCTGAGTCGTAGTCCACTTCGATGTCGTCGAAGCTGGCCACGAATCCCACCTCGTTGATGGGCTCGTCGTTCTCCTGCATGAATTTGTAGCTTTTGGTGGAGCCTTCGTGATCGTTGAAGGTGACGCAGGGGCTGATCACGTCGAGCATGACCGTCCCTTTGTGGGCGATGGCCGCCTTGAGCATGGAGAGCAACTGCTTCTTGTCGCCGGAGAACGAGCGGCCCACAAACGTGGCGCCCAACTGGATGGCCAGCGCGCAGGTGTCGATGGCGGGCAGATCGTTGATGACCCCGGTCTTCAGCTTCGAGCCGATATCGGCGGTGGCCGAGAACTGGCCCTTGGTCAGCCCGTAGACGCCGTTGTCCTCGATGATGTAGATCATGGGCAGGTTGCGGCGCAGCAGGTGAACGAACTGGCCCATGCCGATGGAGGCCGTGTCGCCGTCGCCGGAAACGCCGATCGTGGTCATGGTGTGGTTGGCCAGAATGGCGCCGGTGGAGATCGAAGGCATGCGCCCGTGCACGCCGTTGAAGCTGTGCGAACGGCTCATGAAGTAGGCCGGGCTCTTGGAGGAGCAGCCGATGCCGCTCATCTTCATCACCCGCTCCGGCTCCACGCCCATCTCGAACATCGCGTCGATAATGCGCTCGGAGATGGCGTTGTGGCCGCAGCCGGCGCAAAGCGTGCTCTTGCCGCCGCGATATTCAAGCACCGGAAGGCCGATGTGGTTGACTTTGGGCGTTGGGGTTGCGGTAGCCATCAGAGACCCTCCTTGGCCGCGAACTCTTCGGTGATGGTGCGGGCATCCAGCGGCAGCCCGTTGAAGTGCAGGATGCTGCGCAGCTTGGGCGCCTGCTCGGCGGGAAGATCCAGCTTGAGCAGGCTGGCCAACTGGCCGTCGCGGTCCTGCTCGACCACGTAGACGCGTTCGTGCGAGGCCACGAAATCGTGAATCTCGTGCGTGAAGGGATAGGCGCGGATGCGCATGTAATCGGCCTCGCGTCCATATTCTTTCCCGATCTGGTCGAGGCTCTCGCGCAGCGCGAAGTCGGTGGTGCCATAGGCCAGAAATCCAACCGTCGAAGTTCCGTTTTTCACCGTCACCGGCGCCGGAACCAGCGTGCGCGCATTCTCGAACTTGCGCGCCAGCCGCTCCATGACCTCAACATATTCGTCCGGCCTCTCGGTATATTCGGCTGCGTCGTTGTGTCCCGAGCCGCGCGTGAAGTAGGCGGCCCTGGGATGCGGCGTGCCCGGCAGTGTGCGCCAGCCGATGGCGTCACCGTCCACGTCGCGATAGCGGGCAAACCCGCCCATCCGCTCCAGATCCGCGGCGGTGAGCACCTTGCCCCGGTCGAGAGGCTTCTCAGGATAGACAAAGACCTCCGACATCCAGTTGTTCATGCCCAGATCGAGATCCGTGAGCACAAAGACGGGCGTCTGCAGCCGCTCGGCCAGGTCGAAGGCCGCGTATCCCAGCTCGAAACACTCCTTGACCGACCCGGGCAGCAAAACCACATGCTTGGTGTCGCCGTGGGAAAGAAAGGCCACGCTGAGCAGATCGGATTGCGAGGTGCGCGTGGGCATGCCGGTGGAGGGTCCAGTGCGCTGCACGTCGAAGATGACGCCGGGAATCTCGGCGTAGTAGCCGAGCCCCGAGAACTCCGCCATCAGCGAAATGCCGGGACCGGAGGTGGCCGTCATCGCCCGCGCGCCGGCCCAGCCCGCGCCCAGCACCATGCCGATAGCCGCCAGTTCGTCCTCGGCCTGCACCACGGCAAAGGTCGCCTTGCCTTCCGGCGTGAGGCGGAACTTCTTGAGCAGGTCCGCCGTGGCCTCGACCACCGAGGTCGAGGGCGTGATGGGATACCACGCCACCACCGTGACGCCGGCAAAGACCGCGCCCATGGCGCACGCCGCGTTGCCGTCGATGATGATCTTGCCCGCCGTCTTGTCCATCCGCTCGATAAAGAACGGGTCCTGCTTGATGAACTTTTCCGCGGCATAGTCGAAGCCGGCCTTCACCGCGCTGAAGTTCAGATCGAAGACCTTCTGCTTTTTGGCGAACTGCTTGCGCAGGCCGTTCTCCACCACACCGAGATCGATGGAAAGCAACTGCGAAACGACGCCCACGTACACCATGTTCTTAACCAGCTTGCGCAGCTTGGCCTCGGGACAGATGGCCGCCGTAAGCCTGTCGAACGGCACCGGATAATAGGCCACGTCGTCGCGGTATTGCTTCAGATCGAGGTGCTCCTCGTAGATCGCCACCCCGCCGCTGGGCAGGGCCAGGAGATCGGCCTTGGCGGTATCGGCGTTCAGCGCCACCAGAATCTCGGGATCGCGCTTGCGGGCCACGTAGCCGTCTTTGCTGGCGCGGATGAGAAACCAGGTGGGGAGCCCGGCAATGTTCGAGGGAAAGAGGTTTTTTCCGCTGACGGGAACGCCCATTCCAAAGATGCTTTTCAGCAGGACGCTGTTGGCGGATTGAGAGCCGGAACCGTTGACCGTCGCAACATTGATGCTGAAATCGTTTGCGACCCGCGGGCGCGCGCCCAATGCGCCCCGTTCTTGATCCAGGGCAATTTCGCCTGTCGCCATGTGGCGGGATTCCCTTCCGGTGAATTCAGGAAAGTCGCGATCCTTGCCTTCCCGCATGTGATTATAGTCACTTTCAAGCTCCCGCGCGCTCGCCTCAGGATGGAGTCTTCCCGCGTTGCGTCCCACAACTTGAAACCCCTCGCCCGCGCGCCGAAACGGGCACGGGAACCAGACACGGGCTTCCGGCCCACACCTCTCCGCTGCCCACGCCAGCTTCCCTTGCCCGTCAGCGGTCGGTTGCCTTCGCATTGACCGGAGACGCGAATATTGAGGTTGGCCTGGACTGCGTTCTCTTCCTCTCGGCCGCGATCTGTGCCGTGGGGCCGGCGAGGGACCGGGACAACCCGAATCGTATATTCTTGGCAACGGAGTCCACGCAGGGCTGCAGGGCACCGCAAGCCTTGTTATCGGCTCTCGACTGGCCGATAGGATGGAACAGGAGCGCACACAAGAAAATGCAAACGATTCAAAAGAACTGGACCACGAATTCTCTCCGTCTTGGTTATCTTGGTTTTGCCTGTGTTCTGTCGATGCTACTGACATCTACCCCGGGAACGGCTCAACCAAGCCCCCATCCAGATTTAGTTCAGAGTTATGACAAAGACGCCCTCTCGGTAAGAGTCAAGTTAACCAATGGCGTCCTGCGCATCGCGCCGTGCGAAGCGAACATGGCCCGCATCACCTATTCTCCGTCCGCGCAGATTCCCGCGCTGGGCAATCCGGCCATCTCCGACACGGCCTGCCGCCCGGCGCAATTTGTGGTGCGGGAAACGGACAAGCAACTGGACGTGACCGCCTCGGGTTTGACGGTTTCAGTCAACCGCAACAGCGGGGCGGTTCGCTTCGAGGACCCGGACGGCAACGCCCTCCTCGGCGAATCGGATTGGCCTTACCCCAGACAGGTTATACCCGCTGAAACCGACGGCGCAGCTACGCACCGCGCCTCCGTCTGGTTTGCTCTGACCCCGGAAGAACGGTTCTATGGGCTTGGCCAGCATCAGAGCGGCGTGCTTAACCAGCGCAATCTCGAGCTTCAACTTTCCCAGGACAACACCAATATCTCCATTCCTTTCTTTCTATCTTCAAAAGGTTATGGAGTGCTGTGGAACAATACCTCGGCAACCAGTTGGAACAACCGATTTCAACCGGTTATCGCCATCAGTTCCAGCGTCGCGGACGCCGTGGATTACTACTTCATCTACGGCCCGCAATTCGACAGGATCATAGCGAGTTACCGGAAATTGACCGGCGCGGCGCCGCTTTTCCCGCATTGGGCCTATGGCTACTGGCAGTCGAAGCTCGGCTACGTGAGCCAGACTGAGCTTCTGGGAATCGCCGCCAAGTATCGCAGCCTGCAGATTCCGCTGGATAACATCGTTCTGGACGCGGGATGGGAAGAGACCGGCTTCGGCTCGCGTGAATTCAACAAGCAATTTCCCGATCCGCGCGGCATGATTCAGACGCTCCACGATGAGCATGTCCATATCATGGTCTCGGTCTGGCCGCTCTTTCAGCCGGGAAGCGCAAACTTCGACGAGATGCTGAAACAGGGGCTCTTTGTAACTGGCGGCGTCAATCCGTTGCCATCCTATCTGCCCGGCGCCCGTCTGTATGACGCCTTCAATCCAAAGGCTCGCGGCGTCTATTGGGCGCAGATCAAAAAGTCGCTCTTCGATGCGGGCGTCGACGCGTTCTGGCTGGATTCTACCGAGCCCGCGGATCTTTACGCCGAAGAGCACGGTCCCATGCTTGCCGGGGCCAAGACGGCTCTGGGCAACGGCTCGAAATATGCGAATATCTACCCGCTGATGACGACCCAGTCGATTTATGACGGTCAGCGCGCGGTCACCGATCAAAAACGCGTCTTCATGCTGACCCGTTCGGCCTTTGCCGGAATGCAGCGCAACGCGGCCGCGGCCTGGTCCGGAGATACGGCCACCAATTTTGACACCTTCAAACGGCAAATTCCGGCGGGATTGAACTACTCCATGACCGGACTGCCCTACTGGACGACGGATATCGGCGGCTTTGTGGGCGGCGACACGCGCGACCCGGCTTACCGGGAGTTATTCGTGCGCTGGTTCCAGTACGGCTCCTTCTGCCCCGTCTTCCGCGCCCACGGCACGCGCAAGAACAACGAAAACGAACTCTGGTCTTATGGGGAAGAAGCGCAAAAGGTTCTTACCCTCTATGACCAGCTTCGCTATCGGCTGCTTCCCTACACCTACACGCTCGCCGCGAAGACAACCTTCGACGGGTACACTCCCATGCGGGCGCTGGCCTTCGACTTCCGCGAAGACTCCAAGGCCCTGGATATCAACGACGAGTTCATGCTGGGCCCATCCCTGCTCGCGGCGCCTGTAACCGAAGCGGGAAGCGCGGAGCGCCGCGTCTATCTTCCCAAAGGGGCGGACTGGTACGACTTCTGGACCGGAGAGCGCGCGGCGGGAGCGCAGACTGTAACTCGCGCCACGCCCTTGGCCGTCATGCCGCTCTATGTGCGCGCGGGAAGCATTCTTCCTCTCGGTCCCGAGCAGCAATACAGCGATCAGCATCCGGACGGCCCCCTCGAGTTGCGCGTCTATCCGGGCGCCGACGCCGACTTCAGCCTCTACGAAGACGACGGCACGACCTACGACTATGAAAAGGGCGCCTCCGCGCGCATTGTCCTGCACTGGAACGATGCCGCGAAGGTGCTCAGCATCGGCGCTCGCCAGGGACATTTTAAGGGAATGCAGGAGCGGCGCGAGTTTCGTATCGTGCTGGTGAGGCCGGATCGTGGAACAGGAGAAGCCGCGGGCGCACCCGATCGCAGCGTTGCATACGACGGCGCATCCCAGAAGATTCAGTTCTGATCGCAGTAACTTTCGATCCGGCCCCATGCCGGGCGACAGCAATCCATCCTTGCCGCAAACGATCGAATACACGGCAAGGATGGGATGCCCATCCCAATGGAATCGCTGGGCCCGATCGATCGCTCAACCGGTGTTACTCTGGAGCATTTATGTTGCCTAAGTCCTTGTTGTCCCTAGTTTCATCTGGAGCCCGCAAGCACGTCTTCTCCGCCTTGTTGCCCGCGGCGCTGCTCGTCTGCGTCCCGGCTCTCTTCGCGCAGCAGATCTATCAACCCGCGGCAGACCCTCGAGCGGTGATTGTCGACGGTCATGCCCGCTTTACCATTCTGACTCCGCAACTTATCCGGATGGAGTGGAGCGAAGACGGAAACTTTGAAGACCGTCCTACTTTTGTCGTTCTCAACCGGCAACTTCCGGTTCCCGAGTTCAAACAGACGACGGAGGGGCAGGATCTGGTTCTGAAGACCAGTGCATTGGAACTCCGCTACCAAATGGGATCCGGCAAGTTCACGGCCGGGAACCTTGCAATCAAGTTTCAGTTAGACGGAGACGCGCGCACATGGCAGCCCGGAGAGCCCAGCACCGGCAATCTGAAGGGCACGACACGCACGCTCGATACCGTGCGCGGGGATAACATCAAGCTGGAGCAGGGATTGGTTTCGCGCGACGGCTGGGCTGTAATCGACGACAGCCTGAGCCCAGCCTTCGACTCGGCCGACTTCCGGTTCAACGGGCCCGACAGCGCGATTCCCTGGGTGGTGGAGCGCGCCGCAGGAGACCGGCAGGACTGGTACTTCTTTGGCTATGGGCACGATTACAAGCAGGCCTTGGGCGACTTCACGCGCATCGCCGGCAAGATTCCCATGCCGCCGCGCTTCGCCTTCGGCACCTGGTGGTCGCGCTATTGGGATTACTCGGACGCGGAGCTGAAAGACCTGGTGAACCAGTTTCACGAGCACAAGGTGCCGCTGGACGTTCTGGTGATCGACATGGGCTGGCATCTTTCTCCGGAAGCTATCAAGTCGCGCGGCGTGGATATTACCCAGAACCATGGCTTCGACCAATCCGGAGAGATGTTCGGATGGAGCGGCTATAGCTGGAATCCAAAGTTCTTTCCCCATCCCGAATCCTTTCTTGCGTGGGTACATAGCCAGGGGCTGAAAGCTACGCTCAACCTGCATCCCGCCTCGGGTGTGCAACCTTTCGAGGATGCCTATCCCGCGATGGCGACGGCCATGGGCATCGATCCGGCGAGCGGCAAGTATGTGCCCTTCGAGATTACCAACAAGAAGTTTGCCGTCAATTACATGAACCTGCTGCATCATCCCATCGAGCAACAAGGCATCGACTTCTGGTGGCTGGATTGGCAACAGGGCGTGAAGACAAAGCTGCCTCACGTGAATCCGACCTTCTGGCTGAACTATGTGCACTTTACCGACCAGGAGCGCGAGGGCAAGCGGCCGCTGATCTTCCACCGCTGGGGCGGCCTGGGCAATCATCGCTATGAGATCGGATTCTCGGGAGACACCGTCTCGGCCTGGGAGTCGTTGGCCTTTCAGCCGTATTTCACGGCGACCGCGGCCAACGTAGGTTACAGCTACTGGAGCCACGATATCGGCGGCCACGCGCCGGGGCCGGTGGATGCGGAACTCTTCAGCCGCTGGGTTCAGTTCGGCGCATTCTCGCCGATTCTGCGCACTCACACCACCATGAATCCCAAGGCGGAACGCCGCATCTGGGCCTATCCCGAGCCGTACGCCGGCATCATGCGGGATGCCTTTGTCCTGCGCTACGCGATGCAGCCTTACCTTTACACGGAGTCGCGCAAGACCTACGACACTGGCGTCGCTTTCCTGCGCCCGCTCTACTACGACTATCCCGAGGACAAGGAATCCTACGACCGCAAGGACGAATATATCTTCGGAGAGAATATGATCGTCGCGCCGATCGCGTCTCCGGCCGATCCCGCTACGCACCTGGTAACCAAATCGGTCTGGCTGCCCAAGGGCGAGTGGGTCGAGTGGTTCACTGGAAAGCAACTGACCGGGCCCGGCAACTTCGATCGCACCTTTACCGAGGCGCAGATTCCGGTGTACGTGAAGGCTGGCTCCATCCTGCCGCAACAGCCGGAGATGAGTTATACCGGCGAAAAGCCGGTCGATCCTCTCATCCTCGAAGTCTTCCCTTTCGCAAAGGACCAGAGCGCCAGCAGTTATCGGATCTATGAGGATTCAAGCATTGGGGAAAACTACCAGCGCGGCGAGTTTGCCTGGACGAATGTCAAGGTGAACCGCGAGAAGCCTCGGCAATTCAAAGTGACCATCGCGGCCGCCGAAGGGAGCTATCCGAAGATGCCCGCCGAGCGCAGTTACGAGGTACGGCTGTGGTCGGCTGCGCCGCCGTCCTCGGTGACGCTCGACGGCAGGAAGATTGCCGCGGCGGCGGACGCGGAATCCGCGGGCTGGCGCTACGACAAGGCGAAGGCCCAGGTCGTGGTCCGCACTCCCAGCCGCCCGGTGCGGAAGGAAACCACGCTGACCATTCAGTTGGCCGGCAATCCGCAGCCCACAACAAAGTAACTTGGGACCTAGGAACAAGTTCAATTCTCCTCTGAGTATTCCCTCAGGGGCTAAAGCCCACGTTGATTTTGGACGACTTACGGCACGGCTAAAGCCGTGCCCTTTCAAAACTCGGAGCTGATCAGAGGTGCCCTGGTCCCTGACCGTTTGATTTCGTTCCTTGAGGTTTGTGCTTTCCCACCCATTCGCCAGAAAAAAGCGAATGGATGGGGCACGGGGCTGATCCATATTCACACGGTCAGAGACCAGCCGCAAAAACAAATACGCGGCGAGGGTGGCGCCCAATTCTCCTGCGCCCAGTCTTCCGGGCATGGACTTCCTTTTCAAAACTTGTAGCGAAGGGCAAGTTGCGCCAGGCGCGGCGGCATCGCGCTGACCGCCTGTCCGAAGCTGCCGCTGGAGATGTTGCCCTCGACCGCGGCGGCGCCGAAGAACTGCGCGTGGTTAAGCGCGTTGAAGGCCTCGGCGCGGAACTCGAAGGAGCGGTTGTCTCGCATCGGGAAGCTGCGCGAGAGCGTGACGTCGAGGTTCTCCATGCCGGGCCCGGAGAAGAAGCGCCGGCGCGCATTGCCCATCGCGCCCAGCGCGGGCAGCGTAAATTGCGAGGCATCGAAGACCGCCGCGCCGCCGCGAGGATCGAGATGAAGGCGCAGCGATTTCCCAAGCAATCCTCCAGGCCAGGCCGGCGTGTCCACGCCATTGTTGTTGATGCCGTTGGGAATGGTGCCAAGCAGCGAGGTGTCGTTGTTGTTGAGCAACGTGACAGGCAGCCCGGAGGTAAAGCGCGCAATGCCAGCCACGGCCCAATCCGAGGCCACCAAACGGAACGGCCCGGCCTTTGGCTCCGGCAATTGATAGCGGAAGCTGGCGACCAGGTTGTGGCGCAGATCGAAGGCGGAGAGAGCGCGGCTGAGGGAGGGGTTGACGGGATTTATCGGCTCGGGCAGGCCGGAAGACTGATCGATGGACTTCGAGTAGGTGTAGCTGGCCAGCAGATCGAGGCCGTGAGAGCGATGGTTGAGCGTGGCTTCCAGAGCGTTGTAGTTGGCGTTGGCGATGGTGCGCTGCAACTCGACGCTGCCGAAGGCCGGACCAAAACCGGTGCGCGCAGCCTGCTCGTCGAAGGGGCCGCACGCGGCGGCGCCGAGGCTCAGGCACAGCGCGGGATTGGCGGGATTGGCTTCTTCCAGCACCAGCAGGTGGTGCGACGAGGTGCCAACATAGGTGAGCGCGGCCAGGGTCGACCCGCCCAACTGGCGCTCCACGCTGGCCATCCAGTGCTGGGCATAGGGAGTCACATCGCGCGGGTCGACGGCGGGAATGCCGACGAGCGGTTCGAATTGGCTCCAGTTCACGCTGGCGTTGGGATTGGAACGGCTGGCGCCGTAGGCCACCTGCTGGAGCGGGAATCTCTGCCCGGCATCGACGCCGGTGGCGGCCACGGTGAAGGGCGACTCGAAGAGCGGCGGCGCGGCCGAGGTGTAGGTGTAGCCGTAGGGCGGATTGGCGCTCATGATGCCCGCCGAAAGCCCCTCGTAGGCCGTATAGAAGATGCCGTAGCCGAGACGGATGCTGGTCTGGCCCAATGAGCCGGTGAGCTTGCGCAGCCAGGGTGAAGCAAAGTCCGGCGTGTAGGCTACGCCGGCGCGCGGGGCAACGTCGTTGCGCGCGGGAGCCAGCGAGCGAGGCACGCCGGGGTCGCCGGGAAAGACCAGTCCCTGCGGAGCGCCAGGGAAGACCTGCGATTGCTCGCCTTTGACCAGCGTTTGCAACTGGTTGAACTTCTCCAGCCAGGGGCGGATGCGGTCCCAGCGGACGCCGTAATTCACGGTGAGCTGGCTGGAGAGCTTGCAACTGTCCTGCACAAACGCGGCTAGATAAAGGTTGCGGTTATAAAAGTCGCGCGCCTGGCCCTGCGTATAACTGGAAGGCACGCCGAGCAGGAAGTCGGCGAAGTCCAGGCCGGTTTCGGAGCCGTTGAAGGCGAAGCTGCCGTTGAAGATCACGTCGGGGTGGGTGTCGATCTGGTTGGAATGGACTTCTCCGCCGGCTTTGAGCCCATGCTTGCCCACGATGCGGGAGAAGGCGTCGCTGATTTCGTAGATGTTCTCGGCCTGCACGAGAGCCGTGGTGTCCACGCCCAGGGTGAAGTCGTTGAAGGCGATGTTTTCAATGCCCTCGGTGGAGGGCTTGAGGGGAACGATGCCGGTGAATCCCTGCGAGACGAGCGATGGGCCTACGCCGCCCTTGGGCTGGCCGACTTGGTTGGCGTTGCGCATGTAGCTGAGATGGAATTCATTCAGCGCCGCGCTGCCGAAGGTAACGATGTGCCCCAGGCTGGCCAGTTGCGCACGGCCGTTGGATGTGGCGCTGAAGCCGGGCACGCTGGCTCCGCCGGTTCCGGTCGGGTAAGGGTTCAGGAGCGAATAATTGTCGAGAAAGTAGTAGCCGGTGAGCGTGCCCTTGCCATGGGTCCAGTCCATGCGCAGCGCGCCCTTGTCGTCTTGCAGGGTTTGGGCCTGGGCGGCGGTGGCAAAGAGCGCGGTTCCGGCGTTGGGCTGCGGAATCGAGGCCAGCAGGTATTTGGCCGGCGCGGACCAGGCGGATTGAGGAATCTGGCCGGTGGGAAAGACCTGCGCGTACGGCTCGCCGGCGGTCACCGTTTGGCCCAGCCGCGCGGAGAGCAGACTGGCCCAATTGCTTCCATTCACGCTGCCGGTGAGCGGGGCCAGCGTAAAATCGCCGTTCCGCTCGGCTTGGGAGGGCACCGAGATATTGCCCGTATCGATGCCCTCGGTCAGCCGCGTTCCCTGGTAATCGCCAAAAAGCATGACGCCTTTGTGGAAGGGTTCGCCGCCCAGCGTGCCGCCGAACTGGTTCTGACGATAGGCCGCGCGATCCTGGGAAAAGTAGTTGCGCGCGTCCAGAGCCGTGTTGCGCAGGAACTCGAAGGCCGAGCCGTGCATCTGCGCCGCGCCGGATTTGGTGATCACCAGCACCTGGCCGCCGCTGGAGTTGCCATATTCGGCGTCGAAGTTCGAGGTGAGCACGCGGAAGCTGTCGATGGCGTCGAGGTTGGGCACGATGGAAGTGCCCATGTTCACGTCCTCCTCCACATCGCTGCCGTTTACGCGGAAGCCATTGGATGCCTCGCGCTGGCCGCTGATGGAGAGGTTGCCGGGGTTAGCGTCGCCGGAGGGCGGCGTCGAGGCCACGCCGGTCATAATCACCGCGCCGGGCTGCGCCGTGTTCACCGGCACAATGCCCGGCTGCACCGCCATCAGGTCGGTAAAGCTGCGCCCGTTCAGGGGCACGCTCTCCATCTTGCTCGTATCGATCGTCTCGCCCAACTGGGTGCTGGTAGTCTCGGCGGCCAACGCGTCGGCGGTCACCTCAACCGTTTCGCTGTGCGCGGCGATCTCCAAGGTCAGATCGAGATTCGCGTCTGGCGCCTCTACTGAAACCACAGCCGGCGCCGTGCGCGGATTGAAGCCCTCGGCCACCACCTCGACCTGGTAGTTGCCCGGCGCAGGAACCACAAGGCGGAACTCGCCGCGGTCGCCGGTCTCGGCTTGAACAGCCTCCGCGGAGCCGGCAAGCCGGGCTGTGATGCGGGAGTGGGCGATGCGCCCGCCGGTTACGTCATGGACGACGCCGGCGACCATGAAGGCCGGCGCGGCCATCAGACAGGAACTGGAAACCGAAAGGAAAAGAAGAATAAATACAGCAAGGTACAGCTTCTTCAATGAGATACTCCAGGGGTTGAAGGCAGATTCGGAAGGAAACTTGGGAACCAACCTGAAAACAAAGTCCTGCCTGCACGCGCAAGACAGAACCGGATATCCGACTGATTTAGTCCTTGTTTAATATACGACAATTTCAGTCCTCCTTCAAGGCGGAGAGCGCGGAGGCGCGTCCGGCTCTCATCGGACATTGCCAGCGCCGCATCCTCCGCCTGCAGCTCTCGATTAGACTGGTAGTTTGACCATGCGCCGCACGATCGCACTTGCGCTGACGATGTTGTTCTGTTGGACGCCGATCGCGCCCTTCTTCGCCCCGGATGCCGAGGCGAATCTGCCCGCGTGCTGCCGCAGGCACGGCCAGCATCACTGCACGATGCGCGCGCTGGAACGGAGCGGCGGCAAGCAAGGCGGATTCAGTTCGCTCTCCGAAAATTGTCCCTGTGCTCCGGCCGGCGCTTGCGCGATTCATTCTCAAACTTTCACGCCTGAACCCCAGGAACCCCTCCACGCCAAGACTGTCTTTCGCCCATTGCGCGCGCCGCAAATCCAGTCTCTTTTCCGGCTGGCCGCTCTGCGCAGCCATCCCAAGCGCGGCCCTCCCACTTTCCTCGCCTGATTGCGTGCTTACAAATGGGATCGGCAACGCCGTTCCTCTCCCGTTGTCTAGGGGAACCTCTGAACAAGTTCAATTCTCCTCTGTGTATTCCCTCAGGGGCTAAAGCCCACGTTGATTTTGGACGGCTTACGGCACGGCTAAAGCCGTGCCCTTTCAAAACTCGGACCTGATCAGAGGTTCCCTAGCGCTTTGCTCGAGCAAGTGGAGAAATCATGAAAAGCAAGTTGTTGCTGGCGCTGTTGCCGGCCGTCTGCCTGTGCTGGCAGCCAAGCCCGGCCCGTGCCCAACGAAGTTCCAGTGCGTCGGCGCAGATGCAAGCTCTTCCCTGCCCAGCCGCTTCGGCCGGCCGCATCGCCGGGGTCGTCAAGGACCAGACCGGCGCGGTGGTGCCGGGAGTGAAGATCGAGGCCTGGCATCGCATTTCAGGCATCCAGCGAACGCTGACGACCGACCCCCAGGGCCGCTTTGTCTTCGATGGCATGAGCGCGGGCCGCTATCGGCTCACTGCGGTTGCCGCCGGCTTTGAGATGGCCGTGGTTCAGGATATTTCTGTCACGCCGTGCGGCGAGACGACGGTAAACATCGTTTTGAAAATTGCCCCGGCAAGGACCGTTGTCGAAGTCAATGCTCCAGAGTCTGGAGCCGGCTCGGCAAGCTCGCGCACGGTGGACGCAAGCGAGCAGGCGGGCAGCCGCAACAGCGCCGAGCAAGTGGCGGAGGCGCCGGGCGCGAGCCTGCGCGAAAATGGCCAACTTGCCTCGGTTCCCATCTTGCATGGGCTGGGCGACGAACGCACCAAACTCGTGGTCGATGGCATGACGGTCTCCTCGGCCTGCCCCAACCACATGAACCCTCCGCTCTCCACCGTTGCCCCGTCGCGAGCGGCCTCTGTCACCGTGATGGCGGGCATCACGCCGGTGAGCCTGGGAGGCGACAGCATCGGAGGAACGGTCAGCGTGGAATCGCGGCCTCCCGCCTTCGCCACTCCAGGAGAAGCGCTGCACGAGGAAAGCACGGCCTCGGGATTCTATCGCAGCAACGGGCAGAACTACGGCGGCTCGTTTTCAGAGTGGGTCGCGGGCCGCAATCTCGGGTTCGGCTACAACGGATGGTGGACCACCAACGGCGACTACACCGACGGCAGCGGCCATAAAGTCACTTCCACCTATGCCCAGAGCACGGACCACACCGTGACCGTGGCGGCGCAGGGAGGGGGCAACCTGGTGGTCGTCGAGGCCGGACTGCATCACACGCCGTACGAGGGCTTTGTCGGCGCGCAGATGGATCTGGTGCGCAACTACGCGGAGTCGCTCAACCTGCGCTACCGCAGAAACTTTGCACACGGCACGCTCGACACGCACGCCTACTGGCAGGGCACATGGCACGCGATGAACATCGGCCACGACAAGGCGACCTTTCCCATGCCCATGCAGATGCCGATGAATACGCACGGAAGAGATAGCGGGTATTCGGCAAAGCTGGAGCTTCCGCTCTCCGCGCGGCACACTCTGCGCGCGGGCAACGAACTCCACCGTTTTGTTCTGGACGACCGCTGGCCCGCCGTGGCCGGCACGGCGCCGATGATGGGCCCCGATACCTTCGTCAGCATCGACGACGGCCGCCGCATCCGGCTGGGGAGTTTCGCCGAGATGGCCAGCAAGTGGAACGCGCAATGGAGCACGCTCTTCGGGCTGCGCAACGATACGGTGTGGACCAACGCCGGGCCTGTGCAGGGCTACTCGGAGATGATGTACGGGGCGGACGCGGACGCCTTCAACGCATCGAGCCGCGCCAAGACCGATGTCAATCTGGATGCGACCGCGGTGGCGCGCTACGAACCAAACGCGTCGAGCGCCTATGAGTTTGGCTACGCGCGCAAGACCCGCTCGCCCAACCTCTACGAGCGCTACGCATGGTCCACCAACTGGATGGCCAGCGGCATGATCGGATGGTTTGGCGACGGCAACTATTATGTGGGCAACGTAAATCTGAAGCCGGAGATCGCCAACACCGTGAGCGGCACGGCAAGCTGGCGCGGCCGCGCAAGCAAGGAGTGGGAGATCAAGCTCACGCCGTACACGACTTATATCCATAGCTACATCGATGTGGATACTCTGGCGACCGCGATGTACGGCATGAGCACCTTTGCCCAACTGCGGTTTGCGAATCACAACGCGCGCATCGATGGAGGCGATCTGGACGGCAGCGCCACGCTCTGGAACAGTTCGAATTTCGGACGGGGCAAGATCGGCGGGGTGGCGGGATGGCTGCATGGAGAGAGGCTGGACACATCGACCGGCCTCTACCAGATGATGCCGCCCCACGCCCGCGTGGCCTTCGACGAAGAACTCAAGGGATTTGCAGGCGGAGTGGGCGTGGAGGCGGTCGGCCGCAAGTCGGACGTGGACCCGCATCGCTTTGAGCAGGTTACGCCGGGATACGCGCTCTTCAATCTGCACGCCGGCTACCGGCATGGACATCTGCGCATGAGCGCGGCCGGCGACAACCTTTTCAACAGAGACTATGAGCTTCCGCTGGGCGGCGTGAACTTCGACGACTACATGGCCAGCGGCTGGATGAGCCAGATCAAACCGCTGACGGGCCGGGGGCGGTCGTTCTCAGCAAATTTGACCGCGCAATTCTGAAGCAAATCCCGCGGCGGCAAACACGATCTGGAGAGAATCGCCGATGGAGATGCGTGCCGGGCTCAAGGCTTGGGCAAGAGCATCTTCATCTGCGCTTCGATCGCGTTCAGATCCACCTGGCCCCGGTACTCGGCGCGAATTGCTCCCTTCGCGTCGATGAGATAGGTCACGGGAAGGCCGAGAATGCCACCATAGAGCCCTCCGATCTTTTCGTCTCCCATCGCGACCGGGAAATTCAATTTCAACTTTGCGCAGAGCGCGCGCACCGGCGCCGGATCGTCGTCCATGGAGATGCCGATCACTTGCAGGCCGCGCGGGCCGTATTGATTTTGCCACGCGACGAAGCGCGGCATCTCAAGCTGGCATGGCGCGCACCACGTGGCCCAGAAGTTGAGCAGCACCACCTTGCCGCGAAAGGAAGCCAGAGCCAGCTTCTTGTGATTCAGGTCTTCGCGAACGAATGCGGGTGCTGGCTTGTGCAGCAGAGAGTCCGCCGCGAACGCAGTGCGCGCCACGAACATGCCCAGGCATAATCCGCAGAACAACCCCGCCAGCAGCATCCGGCGCACGGCGCGAGAGGCCGCCTTCGCCGCGCGCGGCCGAACTCCACGCATCGATTTGTTATCGCCCGCGCTCAACCGGATACCCCTTGCTCACCCAGTCGTCTCCGAAGTTGTTTGCGAGATAGAGGACCTTGACGCGCGTGAATCCAAGGTTCTGCAACTGCCAGTAGGCAGGCGCGATGTTGGGACAGTGATTCCAGGGGCAGCAGCCGCAGTACAGGACGATGAAGCTCTTCCGCGAGAGCGAGACGACTCTCTGCTGCAACTGCTGGAGGCCTGCCGGCTGCGAGCCTGGCCCGACGTACTCCGATCCCTGGATATGCGCCTCGGCAAAGAGCACGTGCGAGCCGACCTGCAACACCAGCGGCTTCTCCGCGCCCTTGGCCTGGAGCAGACGATTGAGTTCCTCCGGCTGAAGCAACTGCGCCTGAGGAATTGAAAAGGCGCTCTCCGGCAAAGCGGCGCTGCCGGGGATCTGCGCCGGGCAGCGTGGGCTCGCAAGAACAAGCATGGCCAGCATGGCGATCGCACCGGCTCGCGAAATCGGACCCATTCTCATGGCGGATTCTCCGCAATCAGTGTAGCGCCGCGCATCCGGCTGCGCGATGCATCCCAGGTCCCAAAAAGGGGACCTGGGGCACCCAACATTGTGACAAATACAGGCGGTCAGCCGCTAGTTTCTGCTGCGAACCTTGGAGAGCAGGCGCAGAATCTCAAGATAGAGCCAGACCAGCGTGACCATGATTCCGAAGGCGCCGTACCACTCCATGTATTTGGGAGCGCCGTATTGCACGCCGCGCTCGATGAAGTCGAAATCGAGCACCAGATTCATGGCCGCGATGCCGACCACGATCAGGCTGAAGCCGATGCCGATGGGACCGGCGCCGTTGATCGAGGTGAAGTGGAATCCGAAGAAGCCCAGCAGCATCTGCGCCAGGTAGAAGACCATCACGCCGCCGGTGGCCGCGACCACGCCCAGGCGAAACTTCTGCGTGACGTGGATCAGTCCCGAGCGATAGGCCAGCAGCAGAACGAAGAGGGTGCCGAAGGTCAGGCTCACGGCCTGCATGGCGATGCCCGGATAGCGCAGATCGAGAATGCAGGACAGGCCGCCGAGCACCAGGCCTTCCAGCAGCGCGTAGGCCGGCGCCATCGCCGGAGACCACTCCTTCTTGAAGACGGTGACCATGGCGCAGATGAATCCGCCGAAGACTCCGAGCAGCATCCACGGAGCGACATCGGAGAAATCGCGCGCTTGCAGGAACAGATGCCACGTCCAGGCCGCCGTCGCGATTGCGCACACCAGCAGAATGCCGGTCTTGTTCACCGTGCCGCTCAGCGTCATCCGGTCGGCGACATCGATCGCGCCTCCGTACCGGCTGCCGGAAAGATCGCGAAAGGTGTCCTGGCCGAGCGCTGGATTGGATGTCTTCATCAGTGCCATCGTCTACTCTCCCTGTTCCCCGGCAAGGCTCGCGTCCCGCCCGGTTGATCGCTAAAAACTTCAATTCCAGCTTCGATTTTAGACCATCCCATCGAGTTCCCGGCCGAGCCAGGAAGCGACCGCGCCAAGCCCAGGCTGCCGGCATTTGATATAAAGGTTGCGGCAATCCGGAGCGCATTCATCGCCGCCGGCCGCAAAGGAAGCACATGATCTTCGATCGCAATTTCAACATCGTCCGCATCGCGCTGACGGGAGTTCTGATGGTTCTGGGAGTCGCTTCATCGCCGGCGCAGCAACCGGCTGCTCACGCAGCGGACAAGACCGCCGTCAAGCCCGAGTCGGTGGGCTTCTCGTCCGAGCGTCTCGAACGCCTTCACGCGCTGATGCAGGAGTCGGTGGACCGCAAGCAGATCGCCGGCGCCGTCACCATCCTGGCGCGTCACGGCAAGGTGGTGGACTATCGCACCTACGGTCAGCGCGACATGGCCAGCGCCTCGCCCATGACCCGGGATGCGATCTTCCGCGACTACTCGATGACCAAGCCGGTCACCGGCGTGGCCATGATGATTCTCTACGAGCAGGGCAAGTGGCTGCCCTCGGACCCCATCGCCAAATACATTCCGGAGTTCACGCGCCTGAAGGTCTTCAAGGGCGTGGATGCAAGCGGCAAGATGATCCTTGTGGACCCGGATCATCCACCGACGATGCGCGAGCTGATGTCGCATAGCGCCGGCTTCGCTTACGGCTTCTCGAATACGCCGGTCGACGCTCTGTACCGCGACGAAAAGGTTCTGCAGTCGAAGAATCTCCAGGAGATGATCGACAAGCTGGCCAGGATTCCGCTGCTCTATCAGCCCGGCAAAGGCTGGGTCTACAGCGCATCGATGGATATCGAGGGCTACATCGTCGAGAAACTCTCCGGCAAAACGCTGCCCGAGTTCATGCGCGAGCAAATCTTTCAACCGCTGGGGATGAAGGACGCCGGCTTTTTTGTGCCGGCTGAGAAGCGCGCCCGCTTTGCCGCCAACTATCGCGACGACGGACAGGGACACCTGCTTCCCAGCCCCAATAGCGGCGCACTTCCCAGCGATTACGATGCGCAGCCCACCATGCCCTCGGGCGGCGGCGGCCTGGTCTCCACAGCGGACGACTACTATCGCTTTGCGCAGATGCTGGCCAATGGTGGCCAGTTGAACGGGACGCGCATTCTGGCTCCGGCCACGGTCAAGCTGATGACCTCGAATCACCTTCCCGCCGCGCTGCTCACGGGCGAGTTCGGCGGCGGACTCCACGTGATGCGCCCCGGCTTCGGCTATGGTTATAACTGCGCCGTCGTCTTCGATCCGCCCGAGGCCAACCTGCCCGATGGCAAAGGCACCTTCCTCTGGGACGGCGCCGCGGGAACCTGGTTCTGGGTCGATCCAACCAACGATATCGTCTTCGTGGCCATGATCCAGCGCATGTCGAGCCCGGACAATCACATCCTGGAATACCGCAGCCACTCCGTCGTCTATCAGGCTCTGGTCGATCCAGCGCGATAAACGCGTGTGCGGCCACGCAGGCGGGGTTCGGCTGGCCGCTGCGGCTCGATTGCGCTCCATCGCCGCCGGAGGCGACACGATATCCTTAATCTTGCGGAGACGGAAATTACGATTCTGTGACGAATCGTAATTTCCGTGTCTCTGTTCTCATGAAGGGGAGGGCTGTTATGGAAGTGAAAGTTTCACACGTTGACCGCGTCAAGTTCAGCATCGAGTCCCGCTCGCATACGATCGTCTGCGATCAGCCGGAAGAAAATGGCGGCGACGATACCGGCATGACGCCTCCCGAACTGCTGCTCGCGTCGCTGGGCTCCTGCGCGGCCTTCTATGCGGTGCAGTACTTGAAGACGCGCAATCTCGCCCAGAGCGGCGTCGAGGTCTCGGTGACCGCCGAGAAGCTGAAACAGCCGGCGCGGCTGGGCAATTTCCACGTTCGTGTCACCTGCCCGGTCGCGCTCTCCGAGGAGCATACGCAGGGTCTTATGCGCTCCGTCCATCACTGCCTGGTCCATAACACCCTCCTCGCTCCGCCGCAGATCGAAATCGAACTGGCCATCGCCGAAGCCGGCGCGTCGCGCAGTTGAAAGCGCACCGGGCCCCAGCGAACAACGGCGCAGGCCAGTTATGATCGAATAAGCCCATGGCGAGCCTGGAAAACTTCCGTTTGACGGTCTTCCGCGCGGTAGCGGAACAGAGCAGCTTCAGGAAGGCCGCGGAAGAGTTGTATCTGACTCAACCCGCGGTCAGCCTGCAGGTGAAGGCGCTCGAGGAAGATCTCGGCGTGCAACTCTTCGACCGCGGCGGCGCGCACATTGCGCTGACAGAGGCCGGCCGGATTCTTCTCGACTACGCGCGGCAGGTGAGCGCGCTGCTGGCGCGCGCGGAGCACGATATTGCAGCCCTGAGCGGCGAGCACGCCGGGCAGCTCTCCCTGGGCGCTTCCACCACCATCGCGCAATATGTTCTGCCTCGCCTGCTGGGCGAGTTTCGCCGCGAGCATCCCCGCGTTCATCCCACCCTCATCAGCGGCAACACCGAGCAGATCGTGGACGCGGTGGAGAAGCAGAAGATCGAGCTGGGCTTCATCGAAGGGCCGGCGCGAAGCCGCGACGTGAAGACCGCGCCGTTTCTCGAAGACGAACTGGTGCTGATCGCATCCACCGCGCACGAACTGGCCGAGCGCAATTCGATCACCTGTTCCGAACTGGCCGCTACCCCGCTGCTGATGCGGGAACGCGGATCGGGCACGCGGCATGTGATCGAGATGGCGCTGGAACGGCAGGGCGTGAAGCGAAGTTCGCTGCATATCGTGATGGAACTGGACTCGACCGAGGCCATCAAATCCGCCGTGGAAGCTGGGCTCGGCATCGGCTTCGTCTCGCGCTGGGCGATTGCCAAGGACCTCCGGCTCGACCGCAGCTTCAGGATTGTCGATGTCGAGGGATTGCGGATCAAGCGCGCGTTTCTGGCCGCCTACCAGGCCGGCCCGGAGCCGCAAGGGCTGGCGCGGGAATTCCGCAGATTCGTCTTTGCCCGCGCGGGCGCGCCAAAATCGTTCGCCCGCGGCAAGCGAACCTAGGGAACCTCTGAACAAGTTCAATTCTCCTCTGAGTATTCCCTCAGGGGCTAAAGCCCACGTTGATTTTGGACGACTTACGGCACGGCTAAAGCCGTGCCCTTGCAAAACTCGGACCTGATCAGAGGTTCCCTAGCGCACGCCTTCTCATAAGCTGAAGCAATGAGGCATGAGAACTACTGCTTGGACGCGGGCGCTTGCCGCACGCGAAACTTGACCTGTGTCCAAGAACGTATTTTTCATCGCATTGATTCTCGCCGCGACCGGCCTCGTCTCTCCTCCTGTTGCCCTGGTGGGCGGCATTGTCTACGGATTCACTTTCGTTCATCCCTTTCACGTCGCGTCGAAACAGCTCTCCAAACTCCTTCTTCAAGCGTCCGTTGTCGGCCTCGGATTCGGCATGGATTTGCAGCAGGTTCTTCAGGCGGGCCGCTCGGGATTCATCTACACCGCGGCCAGCATCAGCGTTGCGATGTGCCTGGGCTGGGGACTGGGAAGGCTGTTCAAAGTCAAGCAGCGCATCTCTTTTCTCATCTCGACTGGAACGGCGATTTGCGGCGGCAGCGCCATTGCCGCCATGGCGCCCATCGCCAACGCCAGCGAGGAAGAGATCGCCGTCTCGCTGGGAACTGTCTTCCTGTTGAATTCAGTCGCCCTGCTCGCCTTCCCGGCAATTGGAACCGCGCTGCACCTGACCCAGACGCAGTTTGGCCTGTGGGCGGCGCTCGCCATTCACGACACCAGTTCCGTGGTGGGCGCGGCGGCAAAGTTCGGCGCCGTAGCCCTTGCCGTCGGCACCACGGTCAAGCTGGCGCGCGCCTTGTGGATTGTGCCGCTGTCGATCGGCACATCCCTCTTGAAGAAGAGCAAGGCGCGCATCCAATGGCCCTGGTTCATTCTCTTCTTCTGTCTCGCGGCGGTCGCCAACACCTACGTTTCCGCGTTTCAGGCGATCTACCCCACGCTCAAGCATCTGGGAACGATCGGATTGACCGTCACGCTTTTTCTCATCGGCACGGGACTCTCGAAGAAGACGCTCCGGGAAGTCGGAGTCCGGCCGCTGCTGCAAGGCATCCTGCTGTGGGTGGCCGTGGCCGTGGGATCGCTGACGCTGATTCGCGGCGGCTGGATTCATCTGTAGAAACGCGCAATGGGATCGCCGGCCGACGCGGCAGAGGGAACGGCCGAAGGGGAGTCTCGGCGCCGGGCCGGCGCTTCCAGTCGCTCCTCCATGTCCACGAACTGACCGATTCGCTTTACCAAAATGCAAAGACATCGGCCCATGAGCGCAATCCGTCGCAGGACTACTTCCATTTCTGAGTCTGCAAGGGAGTTTTCATGCTACACATGCGACTGCATATTCATATAAGGCTCTTGTTTCCGTCTATTTAGCTATCGAATCCATTGTATAAAGAATAGGTTCTGGCGGAGAGACAGGGATTCGAACCCTGGGTACTCGTTAAAGTACACACGCTTTCCAAGCGTGCGCCTTAAACCACTCGGCCATCTCTCCGGAGGGGTGGTCTGTCTTATTGAATTTAGCACATCCGGGCGCCCGATACCCCGGCGGAAATCAAGCGGCCGGCGGAAGCGGGGACTGAGCTTCAAAGGGCAGCGTGAAATCGTTTACTTCCCTATCCCGGCTGGTTTATAGTTTCCCCTTGCCGCCCGCGGGCTCGCCGCCCCGTGCGTCACACTTCATCCTCACGAGGACTTCCATGCCTGGCATCTCCCGTCGCGATCTGCTTTGTTCCGGACTGGCGCTTTCCGCCACTTCTCTGTTGGCCCGCTCGGCCTGGGGACGCACCGCCGCCCTCCTGGCCGGCCATCCCCAGGGCGCTATGGCCCAGGCGCTGGCCGCCGTGGCGCCGCGCGAGCAACTGCTCTTCGACTTTGGCTGGAAGTTCCAGTTTGGCCACGGCAGCGACCCGGCCCGCGATATGGGCTTCGGCTTCGGCCAGGGAGACTTCGCCAAAACCGGCGAATTCGACTTCTCCAAGCCCAAGTTCGACGACTCGAAGTGGCGCGCCCTCAACCTGCCCCACGACTGGGCGGTGGAACTGCCCTTTGTCCACGACGACACGCAGCAGTCCCACGGCTACAAGCCCATCGGCCGGCGCTATCCCGAGACCAGCGTGGGCTGGTACCGGCGCACATTCGACGTTCCCGCCAGCGACCTGGGCCGGCGCATCGCGGTCGAGTTCGACGGCGCCTTCCGCAGCGTGCTGATCTTTGTGAACGGCTGCTTCATCGGCCGCAACGACAACGGCTATGCGCCCTTCCGCTTCGACCTGACGGATTTCTTGAGCTACGGCCAGAAGAACTGCATCGTGGCGCGCGTGGACGCCAGCTTCGGCGACGGCTGGTTCTACGAGGGCGCGGGCATCTACCGGCACGTGTGGCTGACCAAAACGGACGCACTGCACCTGGGCCGGTGGGAGAGCACGGTGCGCTCGGCCATGGATGGCAGCTCCGCGGTTCTGACGCTTGGAACGGTGGTTGCCAACGAGGGCAAGCAGGCGGAAAACGCCAAGGTACGCTGGCAGATTCTCGATGCCGCGGGCAAGACGGTGGCCACCGCCGAAGCGGCGCCGCAATCGATTGCCGTGGACGGGAGCGCGGCCTTTGCCGCGACCGCGAAGCTGGATAATCCGGCGCTATGGTCGGTGGATGAGCCCAACCTTTACTCGGCGATTGTGACCGTCGAGACGGACGGCAAGGCGCGCGACGCCGAGCGGGTGAGCTTTGGCGTGCGCACGGCTGTCTTCGACGCCGACAAGGGATTCTTCCTCAACGGCAAGGCGGTGAAGATTCAAGGCACCTGCAACCACCAGGATCACGCCGGCGTAGGCGCTGCCCTGCCCGACCGCCTGCAGTGGTTCCGGCTGGCCGTGCTGCGCGAGATGGGCGGCAACGCCGTGCGCACCTCGCACAACATGCCCACGCCGGAGTGGGTTGAGGCCTGCGACCGCATGGGCATGATGATGATGTGCGAGACGCGGCAGATGAGTTCGAATCCCGAGGGCATGGCGCAGTTGGAGACCATGGTCAAGCGCTATCGCAATTCGCCCTCGATCGTCATCTGGTCGGTCGGCAACGAGGAGTGGCACCTGCAAAACGAGATGGCCGAAGAGGGCGCCAAGATCGCCGCGACCATGGTGCGCCGCTGCCACGAGCTGGACCCCACGCGCGTGGTCTCCGCCGCGGTAAACGGCACGAACGAGAAGGGCGTCTCCGAGGCCTTCGATATCATCGGCTTCAACTACAACCTGAATTACCCCGACGACTTTCACAAGAAGAACCCGAAGCGGCCGATCTACGGATCGGAGACATCCAGCGCCATCAACACGCGCGGCGTCTACTCGACCGATCCGCTGCGCAACACGCTCAGCGCCTACGACGTGAACCACACCTCATGGAGCCAACTGGCCGAGGAGTGGTGGAAGTTCTACGGCGCCCGCGAGTGGGAGGCGGGCGGCTTTGCCTGGACAGGCTTCGATTATCGCGGCGAACCGACGCCCTACGGCTGGCCCTCGATCAACTCCCAGTTCGGCATCGTGGATATGTGCGGATTTCCCAAGGACAGCTTCTACTATTACAAGGCGTGGTGGGGCAAGGAGCCGGCGCTGCACCTCTTCCCGCACTGGAACTTCGAGGGCCGCGAGGGCGACGAGATTCCGGTGTGGGTGCACTCGAATCTGGACGAGGTGGAACTGTTCGTGAACGGCAAGAGCCTGGGCAGCCAGAAGGTTCCGCATCTGGGCCATGTCGAGTGGAAGGTGAAATACGAGCCGGGCGCGATCGAGGCGCGCGGCACAAAGGACGGCAAGGTAGTGCTCAGCGAGAAGCGCGAGACCACCGGCCCGGCCGTTTCCATCCGGCTCACCGCGGACCGTACCGAGATCGACGCCGACGGCGAGGACGTGGCCGTGCTGAAGGTGGAGGCTCTGGACAAGGAGGGCCGGCCGGTTCCGACAGCCGGCAACCTGATCGGATTCAAAGTCTCCGGCGAGGGCGCGCTGATCGGCGTGGGCAATGGCGACCCGAATTGCCAGCAAAGCGACAAGGAGCCCAGGCGGTCGCTCTTCAACGGCTTGGCCCAGGTGATCGTTCAATCGACCAAACGGCCGGGCGAGATCCGCATCGAGGCGGTCAAGGAAGGCTGGGACGGTCCGGAACTGACTCCGGCCAAGCTGACCGTCGCCACCCGACGAGTCGAATTGCGGCCGTCGGTCGGTTAAGAGCGGCGGAAGCCCTCGCGGACTGGCGGCATCAAAAACGGGTGCGAAAATGGCGGCTTGAAAGCCGCCATTTTCTTGTCGTCTGCCGGCTTTGCGCTGCTCTGCGCAGAACCTGGCCGGGCCGGGCTGCGCAATCCACCCAGGAAGAATAGAGTGGATGGGGTGAGACCGCTGCACTCCGGATCGCGGATCGCCAGGCAATCGCGTTTTCCTGGCAATCGACAGCTCCCCGATTACCCGGCATGAGCCAGAAAAGCAAGGTGGGTTACAGAAATGCCCGAATCGATTGATTGGCCGCTCAAGACACAGCCCGCGCGGCCGCGCCGCCGCACCATCCTCTTCGCACTCGCCATCGTCGCCGTCCTCGTCTTCGGCAGCCGGACCGCGCTCTCCTATTGGGTTGACCTGCTCTGGTTCCGGTCGCTCGGCTATGGAGATGTCTTCTGGAAGACGCGCGGCTTCGAGTGGGGCGTCTTCTCCGCCTTTGCCGTGGTCACATTCCTGTTTCTGTACCTGGCATTCTCGCTTCTCCAGCGGGCCCATCGGGACGACCTGCCCAGCGATCACACGCTGTACATCGGCGGGCAGCCGATCACGCTGTCGCTCAAGCCGGTGCTCCATTTCGCCGCCCTCGGCGTTTCGCTGGTGGTTGCGCTGGCCACCGGCGCGACGATGGAGGGGCAGTGGCCCACGCTGGCGCTCTACTGGTATGCGCCGCAAAGCACGGGAACCATCGCCGATCCGATCTTTGGCCGGCCGCTGAACTTCTATCTCTTCACCTTGCCCGCCTGGCAGCTCATCACCGGCTGGCTGATGACCATGGCGGTGCTGGCCTGCATCGCCGCGGTTCTCTTCCTCCTCGTCGCGGGCGGTTCCCGCGCGCTCGGCGGGCGCCTCGGCGGCGGCCTGGCGCTGCCCTGGCGCGGGCTCTCCATTACCATTGGCTTCCTGCTGCTCGTCGTGGCCATGCGCGTCTACGTCGGCCGCTTCGATCTGCTCTTCGAACATCACACCATCTTTGAGGGCGTCACCTACACCGACGCTCACGTGACGCTCACCGGGCTGCTCTTCGTCTGCGTGGCGCTGGTGCTGGGCGCGGCCATCGCCCTGGCCGGCGGCGTCTTCAATCCGCGCGGGCCCTGGCTCATCGCGGCCGTCGTGCCGGCTGTCGTCTGTTATGGCGCGGTGGGAATCGCCGGCTGGTACGTGAGCAGCTTCATCGTCAAGCCCAACGAACTGGTGCGCGAACAGCCGTATATCGCCTACAACATCCAGATGACGCGCCAGGCATACGGACTGGACCGCTTCGCCCAGCGCGAGTTTCCCGCGGAAACCACCGTGGGCGCCACCGATCCGGCCAACAATCAGCCCACTCTCCAGAACATCCGCCTCTGGGATGTGCAGGCGCTGCAGGATACGTTGCGCCAGATCCAGGAGATTCGCACGTACTACGATTTTCCCGGCATCGACATCGACCGCTACGAGATCGACGGCGCCCTGCGCGAGGTGATGCTCTCGGCGCGCGAGCTGAATGTGGACAAGCTGCCCGAAAGCAGCCGCAACTGGATCAACGACAAGCTCATCTACACCCACGGCTACGGCATTACCATGAATCCGGTCAACGGATTCACGCCGGAGGGCCTGCCCACGCTGCTGCTCAGCAACATGCCCGTCCAGAGCACGGTGAAAGGCCTCAGCGTCACGCGGCCCGAAATCTACTTCGGCGAGATGACCAACACCGACGTCTATGTGAAGACGCGCCAGCAGGAGTTCAACTATCCCGAGGGCCAGACCAACAACCTCACCTCCTATGAAGGCGCGGGCGGCATCGTCGTGGGCGGATTCCTGCGCCGCATTCTGCTCGCCTTCGACCGCGGCGACATCGCCAAGCTCCCCTTCAGCGACGATGTGAATGCGCAGAGCCGCCTGCTGATGCGGCGCAATGTGCGCGATCGCGCCGCGGCCCTGGCGCCCTTTCTCACCTTCGATCAGGACCCCTACCTGGTGGTGGGCGACGACGGCCGGCTCTGCTGGGTCATGGACGCCTTCACCTCCTCCGACAGTTATCCCTATTCGACCCACCACACCCTCGACAACCAATCGCTCAACTACATGCGCAACAGCGTCAAGGCCGTTGTGGACGCCTACGACGGAACCACCACCTTCTACGTCTTCGACAACGAGGACCCGATTCTAGGCGCCTATCGCGGCATCTTCCCCTCCCTGTTCAAAGACGCCTCCGCGATGCCGGCCTCGCTGCGCAAGCATGTCCGCTATCCCGAGCTGCTGCTGAGGCTGCAGGCCGAGGTCTACGGCCTCTATCACATGACGAATCCCGAGGTCTTTTATAACCGCGAGGATTTGTGGACCGTGGCCACCGAAACCGGAACCTCGGCAAGCGGAGAGCAAACGGCGCAGGCGATGCAGCCGAACTTCGTGCTCATGAACCTGCCCGGAGAAACCGGCCAGGAGTTCGTCGAGATTTTGCCCTTCACGCCCGCCAACCGCAACAATCTCATCGGCTGGATTGCCGCGCGCAGCGACGGCGCGCACTACGGCACATCGGTGGTCTACGACTTTCCCAAAACCAAGCTGGTGGACGGGCCGCAGCAGATCGAGGCGCGCATCGACCAGAATGCGCAGCTCTCGGGGCAACTGACGCTGTGGAATCAGCAAGGCTCGCACGTGCAACGCGGAAGCCTGCTGGTGATTCCCTGCGGAAAGGCGCTTCTCTATGCCGAGCCCATCTACCTGAAGGCCGACCGCAGCCCCATGCCGGAGTTGCGCCTCGTCGTGCTCGCCCTGCAAGACAGGCTGGCCTACGCGCCTACCTTTGAGGCGGCGCTGGCTTCGCTCTTCGGCTCGGAGATCTCGACCCTGAGCGCGGCGGAAGCCCCGCGCGCCGCGGGCGAAACCCCTGGCGCGCCCAAGCCCGCCGAGGATTTGAATTCGCTCGTCGGGCAAGCCGGCAAGGACTTTTCCGAGTATCAGCGCCTCACCTCGGAAGGCAAGCTGGCGGAGGCCGGCCAGAAGCTCGACGATCTCAAGCACGTCATCGAAAGGCTGAACGCGCATCCAAAATAAAACCTCCGGCATTGGCCCGGCGCTGTCTGCCGCGGACGCACGCGCTGTGCATCCGTCCCACAGCGCTGTGCTCTCTGCGCCGTAGCGTCGATAAGGGAATTCATGACAGCATCGCTCTTGCCCATCCAGGAGATCGCCCGCAAGCTCGCGCTCGCGCCGGCTCAGTACGAAACCATCGGCGCCCATGGCGCCAAGCTCCACCTCGATCTGCTCGCCGATGCGGCCTTTCCGGTCCGCGGCAAGCTGATTCTGGTCACGGCCACCACGCCGACCACCCACGGCGAGGGCAAAACCGTGGTTTCCATCGGGCTGGCGCAGGGCCTGGAACGCATCGGGCACAAATCCATCGTCACCTCGCGCGAACCCTCGCTGGGACCGGTCTTCGGCCTGAAGGGCGGCGCCGCGGGCGGCGGCCTTTCGCAGGTGGAACCCAGCCAGAAGATCAACCTGCACTTTCACGGCGACTTTCACGCCATCACGGCCGCGCACAACCTGCTGGCCGCGATGATCGACTCGCACCTCTTTCACGGCAACGCGCTGAACCTCGACCCGGCGCAAATTGCCTGGCCGCGCGCTCTCGATATGAACGACCGCGCCTTGCGCCGCATCGCCGTCGCCCTCGGCGCAAAGGGCGAATGGGCGAATCGCGAGACGGGCTTCGTCATCGCCGCCGCATCGGAGATCATGGCCATTCTCGGGCTGGCCTCGAGCCGCGCCGATCTGCGCCGCCGCCTCGACGCAATCGTCCTTGGCGTCAACCGCGCAGGCCGCCCCGTCACCGCCGCCGCTGTGGGCGCCACCGGAGCCATGATGGCCCTGCTCAGCGACGCCATCCTGCCCAATCTGGTGCAGACCACCGAAGGAACGCCCGCGCTGGTCCATACCGGCCCCTTCGCCAATATCGCCCACGGCACCAGCAGCGTCCTCTCGCAGCAGATGGCCCTGCGCCTCGCCGATTTTGTGGTGAACGAAGCCGGCTTCGGCGCCGATCTGGGCGCGGAGAAATATTTCGATCTGGTGATGCAGGTTTCGGGCATCCGGCCCGCGGCCGCCGTGCTGGTGGTCACGGTGCAGAGCCTGCGCGCGCAGGGCCAGGGTTCGCTGCAGGCCGGTTTTGCCAACCTCGCGCACCACATCGCCACGCTCAAGCGCTTCGGCGCGCCGATCGTGGTGGCCATCAATCGCTTTCCCTCGGATTTGCCCGCCGAGTTGGATGCCCTTGCCATCGAATGCGAGCGGCTGGCCGTTCCCTGCTCCGCCGTGGAAGCCTTCGCCAAAGGCGGTTTGGGCGCGATCGATCTGGCGGAGAAAGTCGTCGCGGCGATCCAGGCCAATCCGTCGCCCGATCTTCAACCGGCCTACTCTCTGGAAGATCGGCTCGAAGAGAAGATTGGCAAGGTTGCCGCCAAAGTCTACGGCGCGGCCGGCGTGGCCCTGAGCGGCAAAGCCCGCTCCAACGCGGAGCGCTTTGCCGCATGGGGCTTCGGCCGCCTGCCGGTCTGCATCGCCAAGACCCAGTATTCGCTCTCCGACGATCCCAAGCTGGTGGGCGCGCCCAGCGGATGGACGCTGAAAATCAACGACGTGTTGCTGGCCGCCGGAGCGGGATTCATGGTGGCTGTCGCCGGCAACATGATGCTGATGCCGGGCTTGCCGCGCGAGCCGCGCGCCCTCTCCATCGACGTGGATGCCGAGGGCAACATCACCGGCCTCTGACGCGTTTCCGCTTCGCCGGCAGCGTTCCCTTTTCAAGGGTCATGCGCGCGGCCTGCGCCTGCGCCAGATTGAGCCAAGCACGCCGGCGGAAAGCGCTGAGACGATCCAGCCCGCGATCTGGTCCGGCGTGTGCGCATAGGCGATATCGATCTTCGAGACGCCGCTGGCGATGGGCAGCGCGATCAGCCCGTCGGGACGATGGGGACGGCTGGCGATGGGAACGCCGTTGATGGCGACTTTCCACGCGGGATAGTCGCGCAGGCTGAGCACAACGAACCGCGGAGCAGTCGTCGCAACGGTGAAGTGAAGCCGCCGGGCCAGTGCGACGGAGTAATCGCGGGACGCAGCCTGGGGCGCGGGAGCGGTGGGCGAATCGGCAACCCAGAAGGCCGGATTGGCGTGCTCGAGCGCCTGTGGATCGGCGCCGACGGGCGTGTACTCGTCCGTCGGGTCGTAGCGCGTGCCGGAGTAAAAGCTGTCCACCAGGCTGGGAACGGCCGCCTCCGGATGGCAGAACGGGCGGTAGAAGCGGTCGCCGCCCAAGGTGAGAGCCAGCGGCAGAACGAGCGCAAGGGCTGTCGCGGCAATTGAGTGCTTGCCCGTGCGAGGCGTTGCCAACGCCAGCAAGGCCGCCGCCGCCGCGCCCAGAATGGCGCAGAACCGCCATGGAAATTGCAGGTTGCCAAGCTCCGGAACGTGGCGCCAGAGGATCGCGCTGGGAGACGTGAGCAGGAAAGCGACGATGCAGGTGAGAACCGCAAGCGCAAGGAGAACGCGCTGGCGCGCGCCGCGCGCGGCCGGCGAAACTCCCGGCTGCCGGCTGCCCGAGAAATGCGCTGCCGCAAGAAAGATTGCCGCCAGAACCAGCAGGATCGCTCCGCAGTGGGAAGCGGTGCGCAAAATGTTGTCGTGCGTGGCGTCACCGATGAAGCCGAAGAGAAAGTTGTCCTGGTAGCGCACGCCGCGCAGCGTGGGCATCTTGATCTGGACCCAGCGCTGCTCGATGGTTGCGGGAACGATGTAGAAGGCCGCAAGCCCGATGCCAAGAACTGCGCCGGCGGCGATCGCGGCGGCTTCTCTGAGCGCCGCCCGCGCGCCTTGCGCGCCGCGCCCGGTAAAGACAATGCGCGCCGCGCCCAGAATGGCGAAAGCGTAGCAGCCCATCACGGCGGCGGGCGCGTTGGTCAGCCAGAGCAGGCAGATGGGAACGGCGATGCCGGGAATCGACAGGCGCGGGCGCAGGATAGCCAGCATCAGCAATGGAATCCAGGCGGCGGCCAGCAGTTCCGCGCAGGCGGCGCGCTCGTAAAAAACGAAGAGCATGTAGGGGTTGACCATGTAGAAGGCCGCCGCGACGAGCGCCCAGCCGGAATCGGCCCACTCCCGGGCCAGGCGGTGCATGGCGAGGCCGCAGGCCACCAGCGCCAGCCAGATGAAGACGATGGGAACGGCAATCCAGGGAAGGAAAAGCCCGAGCAGGGCGCCGACAGTCCATGAGAGCGGCGGGTAGAAGACGAAGCGGGGCTCGCCAGAGTTCCATGCCGCCGTGAAATCCCAGCGCGGAATGAGAACGCCCTGCTTCCACTGCGAGCCGGCTTCGAGCCAGTTCAGCAGGTGAAACTCCAAGTCGTGGCCGCAGGAAGGCCCTTTGAGAATCAGAGGAAAAACGGCGAGCGTAGCGGCCAGGAGGAGGAAAACGAGGTAGCGACGGTCTCTCATCCTGTCCTACTATGCGCCTAAATTGTTTGCAGTCCAAAATTGTGTTCTGGCTCCGGCAACGCCGGGCCGGAGGACGATGAAACCGTAAAGTGCGCGCGAGACGGGCATTCTCGCGCCGGTTGGCCCGGCATTTCCCCGCTCCGCGGGCCGGCAGTGACGGCGCCGGCCGGCTGCGCCTCGCAAGGAAGTTCCGCCGACGGGTCAATTTTTCGATATATTAAAGATTCAGGTTCGTCTCGGACACGGCCAGACCTGCTCAGGCAAGCACTTTTATCAAGGAACAGGGCGGTTTCCCTCGACAGGAACCGCGCGGCGGTTGTGTCTTTCGGGTCAGGCAATGCATTCTTCGCCGGGCAATGCACTCTTCACTTGAATAGCTTCATCGAAAAGGTTGCCATGCATACATCGGATCATCGTCTCCGCACTCCTCAACCGCAGGGCCTCTATCATCCACGGAATGAGCACGATGCCTGCGGCATGGGATTGGTCGCCAGCATTCGCGGCGAGAAAAGCCACGAGATTATCCGCAAGGGACTCGAGGTTCTCATCAACCTCACCCATCGCGGCGCGGCGGGTTGCGACCCGGAGACCGGCGATGGCGCCGGCATTCTGATTCAGATTCCCCATGTCTTTTTTGCCCGCGAGTGCGGCGAACTCGGAATACAGTTGCCCGAACCCGGCGCCTATGGCGTGGCCATGTGCTTCCTTCCCGTAGAAAAGCACAACCGGCTGCAATGCGAGGGCGTCTTCGAGCGCATCGCGCAGGAGGAGGGCCTGACCGTCCTGGGCTGGCGCGACACGCCGATCAACGGCGACGCCGTGGGCCGCGAAGCCCGCGCCTCCCAGCCCTACATCGAGCAGCTTTTCGTCAGCTGCCCCGAGGGACTGGAAGAGGATGCCTTCGAGCGCCTGCTCTACCGCGTCCGCCGGCGCACGGAAAACGAGATTGCCGAATCGGAGATCGAGGACAAGGACACCTTCTACATCCCCTCGTTTTCCTGCCGCACCATCGTCTACAAGGGCCTGATGCTGGCTCCGCAAATTGAGAAGTTCTACTTCGAGCTGGCCAATCCCCTGGTCACCAGCGCGCTTTGTCTGGTCCACCAACGCTTCTCCACCAATACCTTTCCCAGTTGGAAGCTGGCGCACCCTTACCGCTATGTGGCGCACAACGGCGAAATCAACACCATCAAGGGCAACGTAAGCTGGATGAACGCCCGCCAGTCGATTCTGGAGAGCCCGGTCCACGGCGGCCAGATCGGCAAGCTGTTTCCCGTGATCTCTCCGGGAGGAAGCGACTCGGCTTCGCTCGACAATGCCGTCGAGTTCCTCTTCCAGTCGGGCCGCTCCCTGCCCCACGTGATGGCCATGCTGATTCCCGAGGCCTGGTCTGGCAACCCGGACATGGACGAGGAGAAGCGCGCCTTCTACGAGTATCACGCTTCGCTGATGGAGCCGTGGGACGGGCCGGCCGCGATCGCCTTCACCGATGGCCGCGTCATCGGCGCCACGCTGGACCGCAACGGATTGCGCCCCGGCCGCTACATCGTCACCAAGGACGATCTAGTGGTGCTGGCCTCCGAAGCCGGCGTCATCGAAGTGCCGGCCGAGGATGTGCGCAAAAAGGGACGCTTGCAGCCGGGCCGCATGTTCCTGGTGGACACCGTGGAAAAGCGCATCATCTCCGACGCCGAGATCAAAAGGCAGTTGGCCGGCCGCCAGCCCTATGCCGCGTGGCTGAAGGAACAGCAGGTCACGCTCGACCAGTTGCCAGAGCCCGCGCGCGTCATCGGTTCGGCCCCCGAAACGCTGCTGCGCCGCCAGCGCGCCTGCGGCTATAGCGAGGAAGATCTGAAGGTTCTGCTGGCGCCGATGGCCGCCACGGGCGCCGAGCCGATCGGCTCCATGGGCACCGACGTGCCGCTGGCCTGCCTCTCCGACCGGCCCCAGTCGCTCTTCAACTACTTCAAGCAGCTCTTCGCCCAGGTCACGAATCCGCCCATCGATCCCATCCGCGAAGAGCTGGTGATGTCGCTCATCAGCTACATCGGCACCGAGCGCAACATTCTGGACGAAGCGCCGGAGAACTGCCACACGCTCAGGCTGCCGCATCCCATCCTGACCAACCGCGATTTGGAAAAGCTGCGCCGCGTCTCCTCGGGCGATCTGCTGGCCACCACGCTGCCCGCGCTCTTCCGCGCCGAGGATGGCGAGGCCGGCTTGCGCCACTCGCTGGAAGACCTGAGCGCCCGCGCCGCGCACGCCGTGCACTCCGGCTACACGCTGCTGATTCTCTCCGACCGCGGCGTCGATCCCACCTACGCGCCGATTCCCAGCCTGCTGGCCATGGCCGCCGTGCACAACCGCCTGGTGCGCGAGAAGACCCGCACCCAGGTGGCCATCATCATCGAAAGCGGCGAGCCGCGCGAGGTGATGCACTTCGCCCTGCTCATCGGCTACGGCGCCAGCGCCATCAATCCCTACCTGGCGATCGAAACCATCCACGACCTCAAGCGGCGCAACCTGCTGCCCGCCAACGTCACCGCCGAGTACGCCGAGAAGAACTTCATCAAGGCCATCAACAAGGGCCTGCTCAAGACCTTCTCCAAGATGGGCATCAGCACGCTGCAAAGCTATCGCGGCGCCCAGGTCTTTGAGGCCGTCGGCCTCAACAAATCGCTGATCGACGCCTACTTCCCCGGAACCGCGTCGCGCATCGAGGGCGTGGGCCTTGAGGTGCTGGCCCACGAGGCGCTGCTCAAGCACGCGTATGCCTACCAGCCCCTCACCGAGTCGGAGACCGATCTGGTGGTCGGCGGCCACTATCAGTACCGCGTCGACGGCGAGTATCACCTGGTGAATCCGCTCACCGTGAGCAAGCTGCAGCAAGCCGTGCGCCAGAACAATCCGGCCACCTTCCAGGAGTACACCGACCTGCTCGACGACCGGAACCGGCACTTCTGCACCTTGCGCGGACTGCTGGAACTCAAATACGCCGACAAGCCGCTGCCGCTGGACGAAGTGGAGCCGGCCAAGGAGATCGTCAAGCGCTTCACCACCGGCGCCATGAGCTTCGGGTCAATCAGCAAGGAAGCGCACGAGACGCTGGCTATCGCCATGAACCGCCTGGGCGGCATGTCGAACACCGGCGAGGGCGGCGAAGACGAAGAGCGCTTCAAGCCCGACGCCAACGGCGACTCGCGCCGCAGCGCCGTGAAGCAGGTGGCCAGCGGACGCTTCGGCGTCACCGCCAATTACCTGGTCAACGCGGACGAAATTCAGATCAAGATGGCGCAGGGCGCAAAGCCGGGCGAGGGCGGACAGTTGCCCGGCCACAAGGTGGATGCGATCATCGCCAAGACGCGCCACTCCATCCCCGGCGTGGGACTGATCTCGCCGCCGCCGCACCACGACATCTACTCCATCGAAGATCTGGCGCAACTGATCTACGACCTGAAGAACGTGAACCCGCAGGCGCGCATCGCCGTCAAGCTGGTCTCCGAGGTCGGCGTCGGCACGGTCGCGGCCGGCGTCTCCAAGGCGCACGCCGACGTGGTGCTCATCTCCGGCGACAATGGCGGCACCGGCGCTTCGCCGCTCAGCTCCATCAAGCACGCCGGCCTGCCCTGGGAGCTGGGCCTGGCCGAGACGCAGCAAGTCTTGCTGCTGAACGATCTGCGCAGCCGCATCAAGGTGCAGACCGACGGCAAGCTGCAAACCGGCCGCGACGTAGTCATCGCCGCCCTGCTGGGCGCCGAGGAGTTCGGCTTTGCCACCATGCCGCTGATCACCATGGGCTGCATCATGATGCGCAAGTGCCACCTGAACACCTGTGCGGTGGGCATCGCCACCCAGGACCCGGTGCTGCGCGCGCGCTTCACCGGCCAGCCCGAGCACGTGGTCAACTTCTTCTTCTTCATCGCCGAGCAGGTTCGCCAGCACATGGCCAAGCTCGGCTTCCGCACGGTCGACGAGATGGTGGGCCGCGTGGACAAGATCGACGCCGCCGTGGCCGATGTGCACTGGAAGGCCAAGGGCATCGATCTCTCCTCGATCCTCTACTCGCCCACGCTGCCCTCGCGCGTGGCGCGGCGCAAGATGCAGGCCCAGGATCACGGCCTCGGCCAGGCCCTCGATCACGCGCTGATCGCCAAGGCCGCGCCGGCGATCGAGTCCAGGACTCCGGTCACCGGGAACTTCGCCATCCGCAACGTGCACCGCACCGTGGGCGCCATGCTGGGCGGCGAAATCGCCCGCCGCTACGGATCGGCCGGTTTGCCCGACGGCACCATCCACTTCAAGTTCAACGGCTCGGCCGGACAGAGCTTTGGCGCCTTCGTTCCCTCGGGCGTCACGCTCGAACTGGAAGGCGACGCCAACGATTATCTGGGCAAGGGCCTCTCCGGCGGACGCCTCATCGCCTATCCGCCCAAGACCTCGAGCTTCCTGCCTGAGGAAAGCATCCTGGTGGGCAACGTGGTGCTCTACGGCGCCACCACCGGCGAGGCCTTCCTGAACGGCATCGCCGGAGAACGCTTCGCCGTCCGCAACTCCGGCGCCGTCGCGGTTGTCGAGGGCGTGGGCGACCACGGCTGCGAATACATGACCAACGGCACGGTGGTTGTGCTGGGCATGACCGGGCGCAACTTCGCCGCCGGCATGAGCGGCGGATTCGCCTACGTCTACGACGAGATCGGCGACTTCGCCAGCCGCCGCTGCAACCTGACCGGCGTGGATCTGGAGCCGCTGGCCCTCCCCGCGGACGTGGACACCGTGCGCGGCCTGCTCGAACGCCACCGCGACCTCACCGGCAGCCCTCGCGCCGCCTGGATTCTGGAGCACTGGCCCGACGCGCAGCCCCGCTTCATCAAGGTCTTCCCGCACGAGTACAAGCGCGTGCTCAACATCGCCCGCGTCGATGCGGTCTATTCTCCCCCCACAACTTCGTCGCCTCTGGTGGCGGCTACGGCAGAGGTGCAGCATGGGTAAGGTGACAGGATTTCTTGAGATCGAGCGCGAACAGCCCACACGCCGCAAGGTCGAGGACCGGCTCCAGGATTGGTTCGAAATCTACGAGCCCTTCCCCGAGGAGAAGCAGCGCGAACAGGGCGCGCGCTGCATGGATTGCGGCATTCCCTTCTGCCACTCCGGCTGTCCGGTCAACAACCTGATTCCCGACTGGAACGATCTGGCCTACAACGGCCGCTGGGAAGCCGCCATCCGGCGCCTGCACGCCACCAACAACTTTCCCGAGTTCACGGGCCGCATCTGCCCGGCGCCCTGCGAGGCCGCCTGTGTGCTGGGCATCGATCAGCCGCCCGTCTCCATCAAGCTCATCGAGCGCAGCGTCGTCGAGCGCGCCTGGGAGGAGGGATGGATTCATCCCGAGCCGCCCGAGCAGAACACCGGCAAAAAGGTCGCCGTGGTGGGCAGCGGACCCTCCGGCCTGGCCGCCGCGCAGCAGTTGCGCCGCGCCGGCCACTCGGTCACCGTGTATGAGAAAAACGACCGCATCGGCGGCCTGCTGCGCTACGGCATTCCCAACTTCAAGCTGGAAAAGCACGTCATCGACCGCCGCATCGAGCAGATGCGCGCCGAGGGCGTCACGTTTGTGCCCAATGCGCACGTGGGCGTGAATGTGCCGGTCGAGTCGCTGACCGATCACTACGACGCCATCCTGCTCTGCGGAGGCTCGGAACAGCCGCGCAATCTCAATATCCCCGGCCGCGAGCTGAAGGGCATCCACTTCGCCATGGAGTTCCTGCCCCAGCAGAACCATCGCTGCGAGGGCGACCCCGTCGATCCCGCGATCGCTATTCACGCCGAAGGCAAGCGCGTGGTCATCATCGGCGGCGGCGACACGGGGGCCGACTGCCTGGGCACCAGCCTGCGCCAGCACGCCAAGAGCGTTCACCAGTTCGAGATCATGCCCAAACCGCCGGAGAAGCGGGCGGCATCCACTCCCTGGCCGCTGTGGCCCTTGCAGTTGCGCACCGAAAGCTCCCACGAGGAGGGCGGCATCCGCGACTGGAGCGTGAACAGCGTCCGCTTTACCGGCGACGAAAACGGCCATGTGAAGCAGTTGCACCTGGTGCGCGTCGGTCCGCCGCCCACCTTTGAGCCCATTGCCGGCTCCGAGTTCACGCTCGACGTGGATCTGGTGCTGCTGGCCATGGGTTTCCTCGGCCCGGTGCGCTCGGGCATGATCGAGCAATTGGGCCTGGCGCTCGACAACCGCGGCAACGTGGCCACCAAGGACGGCTACATGACCTCCGTCGATGGCATCTTCGCCGCCGGAGACATGCGCCGCGGCCAGTCGCTCGTGGTCTGGGCCATCGGCGAAGGCCGCAAGGCCGCCGCGGCCGTCGACTGCTACCTGGCCGCACAGGAAACGCCGCTGCCGCTGCATCATCGCGCTTTGGCTTAACGAACCGCCAGCAATGCAATGCCGCCGTGCGCGCTGCAACCCAGCCGCCGGCGGCATTTTCTTTTCCCGCTCGACTGGACGCTCCCTCCCGGCAAGACCGTCGCTCGACTCCTCGACGGCCCCCTCCTCGAAACGACGATTCCGCAGTAACCGCCTTGAACCCTTTTCCGTCAATACGGTATAGTTCTCGCTTCCAGGCATCTTCCGAATGTTTTCAATCGAGTTCGGAATCGAATCTTCCGGTTCGCTGGCACGCGGCCGGACAACGCCAGCGAAGCCGTCTACCGGAGCTCTCTGCACGCACGATCGAGGAGTGGAGAAAACCGCATGAATCAGCATGGATTGGGTGTGAACGGGACGCGGCTGCAGAAGATCTCCGCAGCCGGGCTGCTGGCGTTTTCGATCTGTTTTCTTTCTCCATTGGCCTTCGGCCAGACCGTAGCCGCCCCTCAGGAGGAAACTGGCGCCAAGAGCAATGCGGCGCCCCTCAGCCTGAACGTCGAAGAGGTCTCCATCGATCTGGTCGTGCACGACAGGCAGCACCGATCCATTCTCGACCTCCATCCCGGCGATATCGCGATCACCGATAACGGCACCCCGGTCAAGCTGAAGAATCTGCATCTTGTCTCCGCGGAATCAGCCAAGGGGCATCTGATTACCCTGGTCTTCGATCCCATGAAAGACGCCGCGGCGCACAATGCGGGCGAGATTGCCAGCAAGATCGTGGCCATGCTGCCCAAAAATGGCTTCAACGTGGCCGTCCTGATGCTAGGCAGCCGTCTGCGGATGGTGCAAGGCTTCACCGGCGATAGCAAAGCGCAGAGCGACGCCATTCGGCTGGTCACCGAGGATAGCCCGGCGCAACAGAACACCGCCATTGCCGAGGCGGAAAAGAATCTGACCTCCGCGGCGCAGACCGGGGTGGACGCGGCGGGCAGGCTGGTCAGCGCCAGGGACCGCACTCTGGACCAGGTTCTGCTGGCCGCGATGGAGGGATCGCAGCGCATCGTCCAGGAGGAGCAGGCACTGCCTTCGCTGGCGGGCTTGCTGGCCTTGTCGCGGGCGCAGCAGCAGTTGGAGGAAAGAAAGACGGTCATTTACTTCGCGCGCAACGGCCAGTTGGATCAGGACGCCAATGCCATGGTGAAGACCGTCATGGGCGCGGCCGGCCGGGCCAACGTCAGCATCTATACCATCGATATGACCGGCGTCGGCGCGGGAGTCAGAGACCAATTGATGACCATGATGGCCATCGCGCCCACCGCGGGCATCAATCCGACCGCCCCGACCGTGTCACCGATGGCGTCCTCGGGGCCGGTTACGGCGTTGCAGGCGTTGACCATGCCGAAGGTGCAGACCAGCGATCCGGCGGGGCCGGGAGCCGGAAGCATGATTGCGAGCATGACCCAGGGCATGGAAGCCCAGGGAATCGGCAATGGCGTTGCCAACTCGAGCCCCCTGGGCGCGCTCTGCTCCCTCTCCGGCGGCGCGTACATCGACGGTCAGACCAGCACCAAAAAACCTCTGGAGCAGATGCTCCAGGATATGACGACCTACTATCAGGCAACCTATATTCCCCCCGAGCAGGAATTCGATGGCAGCTTTCGTCCCATCGCCGTAAAGTCGCTGCGATCCGGGCTCATTGTGCAGGCCAAGGCCGGCTATTTCGCTCTGGCCTCCGGCGGCGCGGATGGCATTCGTCCCTTTGAAGCGCCGCTGATGAAAATTCTCTCTGATCCGCAGTTGCCCGCCGCCCAGAACTTCCATGCCGCGGTCCTGCGCATGGGCAACCGGGTCGATGGCAACACCAACTCGGTGGTCGTCGAGGTGCCGCTTTCCACCCTCGAGATGCGCGAGGACAAAGCCAACCAGCTTTACTCGGCCCATGTCTCGATCGTGGCCCAGATCAAAGATCGGAACGGCATGGTGATCGACCACTTTGCCGAGGATGTTCCGCGCAATGGCCCGATTGACGCGATCGAGGAAGCGAGATCGGAGTTTGTCACGCTGCAACGCCATTTCATCGCCATTCCCGGCGATTATCTGCTCGAGGTCGCCGTTCTCGACCGCAACAGCGGGCAGGCTGGCGCGCAACGCATCCCCTTCAAGATTCCCCAGCCGCCCGCCGGGCCCGCGCTCAGCGATGTGGCCTTGGTGCGAAAGCTGGCCGCCGTCGATCCCGATGCCGATCCGCGCGAGCCGATGCTCTATGAGACCGGAAAAGTGATTCCCAATCTTTCCGGCCAGGTCAATCTCGACGGGCGGCCCGTCTCGCTCTTCTTTGTGGTGCACCCCGATCCCAAAGCCAAGGAACCCCCGCAGCTCGAGATGGATATCCTGCACGATGGCGCACTTGCGGGTCATGCTCCCTTGGCCTACCGCCCGGGCGCGGACGAGATCCCCTTCCTCGCCGTTCTGCGCGCCGGCACGCTCTCGCCTGGCTTCTACGATGTGGTTGCGCGCATGACGCAGGGCGGCAAAAAAGCCGAAACTTCCCTATCCTTCACCGTACTCGACAACCGCCCCGCCGCCGCCGTTCCAGCCGCCGGAGATGCGCCGGCAAAGCCTGCGGCCGAAACCCGCAACGACGGCCAACTGGTCTTTACCGTTCCCGCTGCGCCGGTCCCTGCCCCCTCCTGGCAGGAGTACGATGCCATCCTCGCCGACGCGGGCAAAAGCGCCCTCGCCTACGGCGATTCACTCCCCGGCTTCCAGTGCGTCGAAGAGACGGACCGCTCGGTCGCTCCGGATACGATCAGCCCGTGGAAGCACAAAGAGTCCCTCACCGAGTCGCTGCGCTATCGCGACAAGTCGGAGATCAGAACCCTCTTGCAGGTGGATGGAGAGCCGGCGCCCACCAACTCGGATCAATTGAAAGGCGCTGCTGCCGCCGGCGCCCTGGGCGGTGTGCTGACGACCGTTTTTCAACCCTCGTCGAAGGCGGATTTCAAATGGAAGGAAGCCCGCACGCTGGGCGCGGCAACCATCCAGGTCTTCACCTATCGCGTCACCGCCGAGCACTCCGACTTCATCCTCGCCGGCGCGAAAAACGATCGCACGACGCCCGCCTTCCACGGCCAGGTCTTCATCGACGCCGCAACCCACGCCGTCCGCCGCGTCACGCTCATCGCCGACAACCTGCCGGCCGATTTTTCCCTGCGTTCGTCCACCCTCACCGTGGATTACGCAAATGTCACCATCGCTTCGCGCGACTATCTGCTGCCGATTGCGGGCGAAGTGCATACCATCCACTCCGACCACTCTGCGGCCATGACGCAATTCGCGTTTCGCGACTACAAATCGCTGGATTCCGGCGCCATCCCCCTCGAGGCCAACCCCCAGAAGAAACCTTGAGGCGTTGCTCCGCGCCTGGCGCGGGCCTGAATGCCCTGCGCTCGCCTCCACATCGCCTGCAATCCGGGCGCGATTCGTTCATGCACCAGCGACAAGCAGGGGCTTCTCCGAGTTGTGTTCGGGCAACCGATCGAGCAGCACTACATTCAGCAGCGACTTATGCACCTGGATGCGGCCGTTGTACTCGATAAAGCCGAGCCTGCGGAAGCGATTCATGAAGAAGCCGACGCGAGAGCGCGTGGCGCCGATCATCTCCGCCAAGGTTTCCTGAGTAACGGGAGGAATGAACTTCTCCGGTTCGCCAGGTCGGCCGAATTCCGGCGATTGCGCCCTTGGGCAGGACCACTTTGCGTCATCGATGCAGAGAGAGGTCGTCCGAACAGATGGCAGCGCCGACGGTATCGGGAACACCCAAATGTGCACCGAGCGCATGAGTCGCTCATCAAGAGTGCGGATGGAAGGGTGACGACAGCTTAAGTTCGGCATGGTGGTGCGGCAAAAACAGATCGAGCGAGGAGCACACCCATGTGTTTCTTCGCCCGGAGTGCCTTGCTATGGCTGGCTGCGGCCTCCGGCAAGCTCAAGATAAACTCGCAGCACTCGGCCTTTGTGGAAGGAACGCCTCATTGCACCCCCACCGACGGATGGCTGTTACGACGGGACGGATGTGGACCATGGCGGACCACTGAGTATTTCTTTTCAAGGATGCAGGGGAGATTCGCTGGAGCTGGATAGACGATTCAGATTCAATATTTGGCTGCCCCCCAGGGATTCGAACCCCGATATGCCGCTCCAGAGGCGGCTGTCCTACCATTGAACGAGGGGGCAACAAGCGCGATACACGGCGATCCTGGAGCCACATCGGCCCGCGCCGCGGCGGGGAGCCGGGCGTCAAAAGCCAACTTGCTTATCATAAGCAGATTCCCCGCCAGGGTCAAACCCGCCAGCGGCAAACGCCTCTGATGTAGAATCGGGGCTAAGCATGGAGTTTGCCCTCAATCTCGCCTGGGTGGTTCTGGCGGCGCTGATGTTCTGCCTCTGGCTGCGATTTGCCCCACGACAGGGCACAGACAGGCGCATGCAATTGATTGCCCTGGCCGTTCTTCTGCTGATCCTTTTCCCGGTCATTTCGGTCACCGACGACCTTCTGACAATCCAGAATCCGGCCGAGACCGACTCCTGCGTACGCCGGGATTACGCCGTCTCCAACGCTCACTCCATCCTCCCGGCGGTCGCCGCGCTGCCGCAGCCGGTTTTTGCGGAGCTTTCCTTCGCCTTTCAGCGCTTTGCTGCGCCCGGCCACCTTCCCGCCCCGGCGGTGGACCACCCCGGCATGGCAGAGATCCAGAATCGGCCTCCGCCCGCGGCCTGATTTTTCGCCCGCTCTTCCTTCATCGTTGGCCTACCTCTTTTCTGTCTCCGCCGTGCAGTTCACGGCGCAAAGGCTGTGTATGAAGCATTCGTTCCGATTCCTCTTTGCTCCCGCAGCGACCGCGCTGCTGGCGCTTGCGCCGGCGCTCGTCCCGGCGCAGCAGGGCCTTACCTGGGAACAGGTGAAGGCGCGATTTGAAGCCTCCAACCCCGCCTTGAAGGCCGATGCCCTCGGCGTCGACGAAATGAAGGCGGCCGAGATCACCGCGTTTCTGCGCCCCAACCCGCAGTTCACCGCGGCAAGCGATGGAACACAGATCGCCTCGCACGCCGGCGTTTGGCAGCCACTGGCCGGAAACCAGGCGCAGGGCACCTTCAGCTACCTGCACGAGCGCGACCGCAAGCGCGAACTGCGCCTGGAGAGCGCCAAGGAAGGCACGCAGATATCGGCCTCGGAGCACGAGGACCTCGAGCGCAACCTCCTCTTCGATCTGCGTGCATCCTTTGTGCAAACCTTGCAGGCCAAGGCGGTTCTGGAACTGGCCAAGGCCGACCTCGCCTATTACGACAACATCATCCAGATCAGCCGCGACCGCTTCCACGCCGGCGACCTGGCCCAGATTGACCTGGATCGCATCGAACTTTTGCGCGTCCAATATGAGACGGAGATCCAGACAGCCATCGTGAACCTGCGCACGTCCAAGATTCAGTTGCTGCAACTGCTCAACGACCGCACGCCGGTCGAGCAGTTCGACGTGACCGGCGCCTTCGACTTCTCCGACACGCTCAAGCCTCTTGGAGACTTCCGCCAGATCGCTCTCGACGAGCGGCCCGACTTGCGCGCCGCTCTCGAGACCGTTCAGCAGGCGAACACCAATCACAAGCTGGCCATCGCCAACGGCTCCACCGATCCCACGTTGAGCGCGTGGTACACCTGGAACCCTTCCTTCAACAATCCCAACGACCAGCAGACGCTGGGCCTCAGCGTGAGCATTCCGCTGCGTATCTTCGACCGCAACCAGGGCGAGAAGCAGCGCACGCAAATCGATATCGGACGCAGCCAGCAGTTGACCGAAGCCACGCGGGCGCAGGTCTTCGGCGACGTGGACTCGGCCTACACGCAGGTGGAGAGCAGCCTGGCTCTGCTCCGGCCCTACAAGGCGCAATACAAGGACCAGGCGCTGCGCGTCCGCGACACGGTGACCTACTCCTACCAGCACGGCGGCGCATCGCTCATGGACTTCCTGAACGCCCAGAGCGATTATCGGGCCGTCGAACTGGCCTATGTACAATTGATCGGTTCCTATCTGACGGCCGCCGGACAACTGAATCTTGCTGTGGGACGCGAGGTAATCCAATGATTTCGAGTTCTTCCTTGAAGCATCATCCCAAGGCATGGCTGGTTCTGGGCCTGGCCGCATCGGCCGGCCTGCTTCTCTCCGCCTGCAAGGGCAAGGAGCAGGGCGATGGCGCGCCGCCCGCCAACCAGCAGGTGATCCAGGTGGCCGACATGAACCTGATCGCCATCGACAGCAAGGACGTGGCCAAGTTTCCCCTGGTTGCCGCGGGCCAAATCGAGTCCACCTCCGAACTGACGGCCACCGGCACCGTCTTTCCCGACATCTCCCGCGAAGTTCCGGTGATCTCCATGGCCAATGGCCGCGTGGTCGATATCAAGGCCCGCCTCGACGACAACGTGAAGAAGGGCCAGTTGCTGCTCAAGGTCCAAAGCCCCGACATCACCAACGCCTTCGACACCTATCTCAAGGCCGCCAACGACGAGCACATGGCCGAGAAGGCCTACCTGCGCGCCGACGATCTCTTCAAGCATGGCGCCATCTCCCAGGCCATGCTCGAACAGGCCGAGGACAGCGAGAAGGACGCCAAGGCCGACCTGACCGCGGCCGAAGAACAGTTGAAGACCCTGGGCGTGGACCGCGGCCACCCCAGCAGCGTAGTCAACGTCTATGCCCCCATCTCCGGCGTCATCGTGGCCCAGAACGTGACCAATGCCGCGGCTGCGGGCGTCAACCTCTCTGGCTCGGCCACCGCCTTCACCGTCGCCGACCTCTCCGTCGTCTGGATCGTCTGCGATGTCTACGAAAACGACATCCCCAAGCTGCAACTGGGGCAGGAAGCGAAGATCAAGCTGAATGCCTTTCCCGACCGTCCGCTGACCGGACGCATCGGCGACATCGGCCCCATCCTCGACCCTTCGCTGCGCACCGCCAAGGTGCGCATCGAGGTGCACAATCCCGGCTTCCTCAAGCTGGGCATGTTCGCGACGGCCGCCTTCACCGGCAAGACGAAGGAAACCCACACGGTTGTTCCCGCCGATGCCGTCCTTCACCTGCACGACCGCGACTGGGTCTATCTGCCGGCGGGTGGAAATCAGTTCAAACGCACCGAAGTCCACGCCGGCAAGATGCTCGACGGCAACCGCCAGGAGATTCTCTCCGGCCTTCAACCTGGCCAGCAAGTGGTCACCAACGCACTGCTGCTTGAAACCGCTGGTAACCAGTAAATGATCCGTTCGCTCGTCGATTTCGCGCTGAAAAACCGTTGGCTTGTCCTCGGGGGCACGCTCGTCCTCATCGCGTGGGGCATCATCTCATTCCGGGCGCTGCCCGTCGAGGCCTACCCCGACGTCGCCAACAACTACGTGCAGATCATCACCCAGTGGCCGGGCCGCTCGGCCGAGGAGATCGAGCGCCAGGTCACCGTGCCGGTCGAGATTCAGATGGCGGGCATTCCCCATCTCACCCATCTGCGCTCGCAGACGCTGGCCGGCCTCTCCAGCCTGATGCTCATCTTCGACGACGACTCCACCAGCGACGTGAACCGCGAACACGTGCTGGAGCGGCTCAACCAGGTGAGCCTGCCCGCCAATCTCGTTCCCCAGATGGGCACCGATTGGAGCCCCGTCGGCCAAATCTATTGGTACACGCTGGAGAGCGCCAATCCCGCCTACGACGTGATGGAGAAGAAGTCGCTCGAAGACTGGTTCCTCGAGAAATCCTTCAAGGGCGTCAACGGCGTGGTCGATGTTTCCAGCTTCGGCGGACCGACCAAGGAGTACCAGATCAAGCTCGATCCGGAGAAGCTGGTCTCCTATGGCCTTTCCATCGGCCAGGTCGAGCAGCAACTCGCCAACAACAACACCAACGGCGGCGGCAGCTTTATCGAGCAGGGCGCGCAGCAGATCAATGTCCAGTCGCTGGGCCTCTACAACACCGTCCAGGACATCGAAAACACCGTCGTGAAGACCCAGAACGGCGCGGCCATCCAGATCAAGGACATCGCCACCGTCGCCCAAGGGCCCAAAATTCGCCTGGGCCAAATCGGGCGCGCCATACACCGGCCCGACGGCGCCATCGTCGACAATCCCGACACCGTCGAGGGCATCGTTCTGCTCCAGAAAGGCGCCGACTCCGATCCCGTCCTGCAAGGGATTCACGAGGAGGTGAAAAAGCTCAACGGCAGCATCCTGCCCAAGGGCGTCAAGGTCGTTCCCTTCCTCGACCGTTCCGATCTGGTCAAATACACCGTCGAAACCGTCGAGCACAACCTCACCGAGGGCATGATCCTGGTCTCGATCATTCTCTTTCTCTTCCTCGGCAATATCCGCGGCGCCATCATCGTCGCGCTCACCATTCCCTTCGCCCTTCTCTTCGCCTCCATCTGCCTCGATCTCAGCCATATTCCCGCCAATCTGCTCTCCCTCGGCGCGCTCGACTTCGGCATGGTTGTCGACGGCTCGGTCATCATGATCGAGAACATGGTGCGCCACCTCGCCCAGAAGGACGACACGCGCACCGCGGCGCAAAAGATTCGCGACGCCGCCCACGAGGTGCTGCGCCCGGTCTTCTTCGCCCGCGGCATCATCATCACCTCTTACCTGCCCATCTTCACCTTGCAGGCCGTCGAAGGCCGCCTCTTCAAGCCCATGGCCTGGACGGTCTGCTTCGCCCTGCTGGGTGCGCTGGTCTTCGCCATCGCCGTCGCGCCGGTGATGGCCAGCCTGCTCTTCCGCAAGGGCGCCAAGGAATGGCAGAACCCCATCATGCAGTGGCTCACCGGCCACTATCGCACCGCGGTTCGCGCCGCCATCGTGCATCGCAACGTCACGCTCGCCGTCTGCACCGGCCTCTTCGCCATTGCGATCTATCTCACCCTCGGGGGTCCCATCGGATCGGAGTTCCTGCCTCACCTCGACGAAGGCTCCATCTGGGTGCGCGGCACGCTTCCGCCCAGCGAAGGCCCCACCTCCAGCATCGACTTCACCAACAAGGCCCGCCTGGTCATGGCCTCGTTCCCCGAAGTGACGCAGGTGGTCAGCCAGACCGGCCGTCCCGACGACGGCACCGATACCGCCGGCTTCTTCAACACCGAGTACTTCGTCGACCTCAAGCGCAAGGAGCAGTGGCGCCCCGTCTTCCACCAGAACAAGGAAGAACTGATCGCCGCCATCGACAAGGAACTCTCGCGCTTTCCCGGCGTCCTCTGGAACTACTCCCAGCCCATCAGCGACAACATGGAGGAAGCCGTCTCCGGCGTGAAGGGCGAACTGGCCGTCAAGCTCTACGGCGACGATCTGCGCACGCTGGAGAAACGAGCCGAAGAGATTCAGTCTCTGATGGCCTCGGTCAAGGGAATCGAGGATTTGGGCATCTTCCGCATCGTCGGCCAGCCCAATCTCAACTTCAAGGTCGACCGCAAGGCCGCCGCGCGCTGGGGCATCAACGTGGCCGACATTCAGGATGCCGTGCAGACCGCCGTCGGCGCCAATGCGGTCACGCAGGTGCAGCAGGGCGAGGCCCGCTACGACGTCACCCTGCGCTATCAGCAGCCCTATCGCGACACCCGCGAGGCCATCGCCAAGGTCCGCCTGCTCGCCCCCTCCGGCGAGCGCGTTTCCCTGGCCCAGTTGACCACCGTCTCGACCGACGATGGCGCCGAGGAGATCAACCGCGAGGGCGGCCAGCGCTTTATCGCCATCAAGTATTCGGTGCGCGGGCGCGACCTGGGCTCAACCGTCGAGGAAGCCATCGCCAAGGTTAATAAAAACGTCAGGCTCCCGGCCGGCTACCATCTCGAGTGGGCCGGCGAGTACGAAAGCCAGAAGCGCGCCAACAAGCGCATGGCCATCGTCGTCCCGGTCACCGTGCTGGCCATCTTCCTCATCCTCTACACCATGTTCCGCTCCTACAAGTGGGCCACGCTCATTCTGGTCAGCGTCATCATGGCTTCCATCGGAGGACCGCTCGCGCTCTTCCTCACTCACACCAACTTCTCGGTCTCCTCGGCAGTGGGCTTCCTGGCGCTCTTCGGCGTCTCGGTTGAAACCGGCGTCATCATGATCGAGTTCATCAACCAGTTGCGCGCGCGGCGCAAGGGCATGGAGGTTTCTACCGAGGAGCACATCGTGGAAGCCGCCGTCGAGGGCGCCGTCCTCCGCCTGCGTCCCGTAATGATGACCATGCTGGTGGCCACGCTGGGCCTGCTGCCCGCAGCTCTCTCGCACGCCATCGGCTCCGACTCGCAGCGCCCCTTCGCCATCGTCATTGTCGGCGGGCTGCTGGCCAACCTCGTGATCGGCGTCTTCCTGCTGCCCACGCTCTATGTGTGGATCGCCCGCGAGGACGACGTGCTGCCCGCGGTCGAAACCGCCGAGGACTTCTAGGCCTCTGACCGCGGTTGACGGTTCAACTTGGGGCGCCCCAGGTCCCGCTTTGGGGACCTGGGACCGGAGGGCGCTCTCCTGCTTCGCGCGAGATCACGCAAGGTCGAAGCGGTCAAGGTCCATCACCTTGCTCCAGGCCGCGACAAAGTCCCGCACAAACTCGTGCTGCCCGTCGCTGCTCGCATAGACTTCAGCGATGGCCCGGAGCTGGGAGTTCGAACCGAAGACAAGATCGACCACCGTGCCCGTCCATTGGAGCGCGCCGGTCGCCCGATCGCGCCCCTCCAGCACGCCTTCGGAGACAGCGGACTTCTGCCACTTCGTGCGCATGTCGAGCAGGTGCACGAAGAAATCGTTGCTCAAGGTCCCGGGCCGCTGGGTGAAGACGCCATGCTCGGACTGCCCGAAGTTCGCATTCAAAGCGCGCAGGCCTCCGAGCAGAACCGTCATCTCGGGAGCAGTCAGCGTCAGCAGGCTCGCCTTGTCCACCAGCAGCTCCGCCGCCGATCCCTCCAGTCCCTTCCGGAGGTAATTGCGGAACCCGTCCGCGGCCGGCTCCAGCACGGCAAACGAGTGCACATCGGTCTGCTCCTGGGTCGCATCCGTGCGTCCTGGAGAGAAGGGAACCTTCCCCTCGTGGCCGGCCTTCTTCGCGGCTTCCTCGACGGCCGCGCAGCCGCCCAGAACGATCAAATCGGCCAGCGAAACCCTTTTGCCACCAGATTGCGCTCCGTTGAAATCCTTTCGGATCGCCTCCAGCGCCTGAAGAACCTTGGCCAATTTGGCCGGCTCGTTCACTTCCCAGTCCTTTTGCGGCGCCAGGCGAATCCGCGCCCCGTTGGCCCCGCCGCGCTTGTCGCTGCCGCGGAAGGTTGAAGCGGACGCCCAGGCCGTCGTCACCAGTTGGCCGATGGACAGCCCCGAGGCGAGGATCTTGGCCTTCAGATGTGCGATCTCCCGCTCCCCGATCAATGGGTGATCCACTGCGGGAATCGGGTCCTGCCAAATCAGCGGCTCCTTGGGAACCAGCGGGCCAAGATACCGCGCGATCGGCCCCATGTCGCGGTGCGTCAGCTTGAACCAGGCCTTGGCGAAGGCCTCTGCCAACTCCTGCGGATGCTCCAGGAAACGCCGCGAAATCTTCTCGTAGATCGGGTCCATGCGCAAGGAGAGATCGGTGGTGAACATGATGGGGGCGTGCCGCTTCTTGGGGTCGTGAGCGTCGGGAACGGCATTCGCTGCCGCTCCGCCTTTGGGCGTCCACTGTTGCGCGCCGGCCGGGCTCTTCGTCAGCTCCCATTCATAGCCGAAGAGGTTCTCCAGATAGTCGTTGTCCCACTTCACCGGGTTGGTGGTCCATGCCCCTTCCAACCCGCTGCTGATCGTATCCGCGCCTTTGCCGCTGCCAAAACTGTTCTTCCAGCCCAGGCCCTGCTCTTCGATCTCGGCGCCCTCGGGTTCCGGACCGACATACTTGAGCGGATCGGCGGCGCCATGCGCCTTGCCAAAGGTGTGTCCCCCGGCGATCAGGGCAACGGTCTCCTCGTCGTTCATCGCCATGCGCGCAAACGTCTCCCGGATATCGATTGCCGCCGCGACTGGGTCCGGCTTGCCGTTCGGTCCTTCCGGATTCACGTAGATCAGGCCCATTTGAACCGCGCCCAGAGGATTCTCAAGCTGGCGGTCCCCGCTGTAGCGCTCGTCGGCCAGCCACTTGCCCTCAGGCCCCCAGTAAATCTCCTCTTCCGGCTCCCAGATGTCCTCGCGCCCGCCGCCGAAACCAAAGGTCTTCAGTCCCATCGACTCCAGCGCCACGTTCCCGGCCAGAATCATTAGGTCGGCCCAGGAAATCTTCCGGCCGTACTTCTGCTTGATCGGCCAGAGCAGCCGGCGCGCCTTGTCAAGGCTCACGTTGTCCGGCCAACTGTTCAACGGTGCAAATCGCTGCGCTCCATGGCCGGCGCCGCCACGGCCATCGGCTATGCGATAGGTGCCCGCGCTATGCCACGCCATACGGATGAAGAACGGCCCATAGTGCCCGTAGTCCGCGGGCCACCACTGCTGCGAGTCCGTCATCAGGAGACGCAGGTCCTTGATCACCGCATCCAGGTCGAGACTCTTGAACTCCTCGGCGTAATCGAACGACTCGCCCATGGGATTGGACTGCGGCGAGTGCTGGTGCAACACCTTCAGCTTCAGTTGATTCGGCCACCACTCCGCGTTCGTTGTGGCTCCAGCCGCTGTATGCTTCCGAGCGCCGCCCGAAAACGGGCACTTTGCTTCGTCTGACATGGTTCTCTCCTCCGCGGTTTCCGTGGGAACGATCGCTGTGAATCCTTTTCCGCAACGGAACTCTTCCCTCTCCGATTTGCGAGGCATGGGTCAATTGCCCGGTGCCATCATACGCCCACTTGGTAAAGCTAGCCTCCCCATAACGATTAGTAAAATCAATTGTTTCTACAATGACGATTGTCGTGCTCTATGATGTAAATCGAACGGAGCGTGCGATGAATCTGCAGGACCTTCGCTACCTGGCGGCCGTGGCCGAGCATCGCCATTTTGGCCGCGCCGCCCAGGCTTGCAACGTGAGCCAGCCGACGCTGAGCAGCCAGATTCGCAAACTCGAGGAAGAACTGGGCGTTATGCTGCTCGAGCGGACCAACAAGCGCGTAGAGATGACGCCCGTGGGCAGCCAGATTCTGCTCCATGCCCAACGCGCGCTGGCTGAGACCGGGCAGATGAAAGCCGTGGCCCGGGCCGCGCGCGACCCGTTGGTGGGCCCGCTCAGGCTGGGCGCGATTCCCACCCTCGCCCCTTACCTAATGCCGTTGATTCTCAAGCCTTTGCGCCAGAGCTATCCAGGGCTGGCCATCGCGCTGTGGGAAGACCGGACGAGCGCGCTGATCGACGCCCTGCGCAATCACCGCCTCGACGCCGCGCTGCTGGCCACGCCGCCCGACGCCCCGGAGATTACTGAGATTGCGCTCTTCGACGAACCCCTGCTGGCCGCTCTCCCTCCCGATCACCCCCTGGCCGCGGCCACCGCCGTCAGCGAAAAGGATCTGGCGGGCGAGCTGCTTGTCCTTGCCGAAGGCCATTGCCTGGCCAATCACGCCTTGGACGCCTGCGGCGCCAAAACTTCGCCGTCAAGAAACGGATTGCAGAGCGGAATGCAGGCCGCGACCCTCGAGACGCTGGTGAACCTCGTCGCCGCCGGTTACGGGGCCACGCTGATTCCGGCCCTGGCCGCCGGCTCGCTGGGCCAGCGCGGAATTGTCGTGCGCCCTCTTGCCGGCCATTCCTTCAGGACCATCCGCCTGGCCAGCCGGCCGGGATTTCCCCGCCCGCAGGCCCTCCGCGCGCTCGAAAAGGTGATCCGGAAGGCCATCCCGCTGCATGAGTAAGCAACGGACGCCCCTCGACGCTGAGACCTGGGCACCGCGTCGCGTCCTTTACTCCTCGCGCAGCACTTCCAGGGGTCGCAGCCCGAGAATCCGGTAGCTCGCGATCCAGCCCGTCGCCGTGGCCAGCACCGCCGTCCCCAGCAGCGCAACCAGCGTGGCCGTCCACTCGATATGGAAGTTCACTTCGAGCTTGTGCAGCAGCACCCGCGTGAGCAGATTGGCAAAGACCACGCCCACCGAGCCGGCCAGCAGCCCCAGCACGCTGAACTCGACGCTGAAGGTGCGCACAATCCGCATCCGCGTGGCGCCCAGCGTCTTCAGCACCACCGCCTCTCGCATCCGCCGGAAGCGCGTGCTGGCAATGCTCGAAGCTAGAATCGTCAGCCCGGCAAAGATCGAAAAACCCGCCAGAAAACGCACTACAAACGTGATCTGATCGACCACACTCTCGATCCGCGTGAGCACATCGGCCAGGTTGATCACCGTCACCGTGGGATAGGCGGCAAAGAGCGCCCGCTCCATGGCGGCAATCCCTTTGGGATCGACGTGCGCCCCGCCGTACCAGGTGGCCGGCTGATCCTTGAGCTGGCCGGAGGGCAGCACGAACTCGATCCGCGAGCCCATGTGCTGGCCGTCGCCCCGGTAAATCGCGGCAACCTTCAGCGCCCGCACTTGGCCGCCCGCTTCCAACTGCACCGCCGAGCCCACGCCCAGGTGCAGCCGCTGGGCCGCGCCTTCGCCCACGGCCATCTCCGCCGCGCCCGCGTCCTTCCACCACTGGCCCTGGGTCAGCTTGTCGCCTGCCGGCGGCGCATCGGCCCAGCTCAACTCGGCATGTTCCAGCATCCGGCGCGGATAATGCTCCTCCTTGAGCTGATCCAGCGGCTTGCCGTTGAGCGAAACAAAGCGCCCCGGCACCACCGGCATCAAATCCAGCGCCTGGCTCACGCCCGGCTGATGCTGAAAGAAAGCCTTCACCCCGGCAACCTCGTCGCTGGTCACATCCACCAGGAAAATGTTGGGCAGCTTGGGCGAGGCGGTCTCGCGCAGATCGCGCAACAGCGCCGCCTGCATGAGATAAACCGCCAGGATGAGCATCACGCCCGTTCCCAGCGCCGCCAGCACCGCGGCCGACTGGTTGCCCGGCCGGTAAAGATTGGCCAGCCCATGGCGCAGCGACGAAGGCAGCCGCAAGCGCACCCGGTTCAGCAGAAAGCGCAGCGTCCGCAGCGCCCCCCACGCCAACAGCAGCAGAACCAGCAGCGCGACCGAGAACAGAAAGGCGAACCAGCCGCCCACCTTGGCCGAGTCGGAAAGCGCCCAGGCGATGCCGCCCAGCGCCGCAACCACCGCAATCGAGAGCCCCAGTTGCAGCCGCCGCGCCCACCAGCGCGCAAAGCACGCGCCAATGCCCTCCGGGCCCGGTTCCACCAGCCTGCGCAACACCAGCACCGGGCGCACCGCGCGCACGTCCAACAGCGGCGGCAGGCAAAACAGCAGCGTGGACAGCAGCCCCGTTCCCAACCCCGCCGCAACCGACCGCCAGGGAAACTCAAGCTGGGCATGAATCGGAAGCAGCTTGCCAAAGACCGCCGGCAGCGCGGCCATCACGCCCACCCCGGCGGCCACGCCCAAAACGCCTCCAGCCAGCCCCAGCCCCAGCGTCTGCAACAGGAAGATGCGCAGCAGATCTCCCGATCCCGCGCCCACCGCCTTCAAAATGGCCAGCATCTCCATCCGCTGCTCCAGATGGGCATGCATCGCCATCGCCACGCCGATCGCTCCCAGCACCATCGCCACCAGGCAGATCAGGCTCAGGATCGCGGTCGAGTTGTCCAGCCCCTGCGTCAGCGCCGGATTCCCCTCGCGGAAATCCATCACCTGCGCGTCGGGCAGCGCCCCCTCCAGTTGTTTGCGCACCGCCGCGGCATCGGCCCCTTGCGAAAGCCCCGGCGGCAGCTTCACCTGCAACCGCTCGCTGACCCGGCTGCCCGGCGCCAGCAGCCCGGTGCGTCCCAGCGCCGCCTGCGAAATCATCACCCGCGGCCCCAACCCCGCTCCGGATGTCATGCGGTCCGGCTCCTGCTGCAATACCGCCGCAATTCTGAAGTTCCTGCCGCCCAGCCGCAGCGTCTGGCCCACCCGCGCATTCAGGCGGATCAGAAACTCCTCCGCCACCACCGCCGAGTCCCCCTCCAGAGCTTGCCGCAAGCTCATCGCCGGCTCCAGCTCGGCGCTCCCATAGTAGGGATATTCCGCGGGATCGACGGCCTTGAGCGAAACCAGCAGCGGCACCGGATCGGGCGGCGCCGAGGCCATCGAAATGGTCTCTGTCACCCAGGTCGAACGCATCCCCGGCCGCACGATGGCCGCAATCTTGGCCTTTTCCTCGGCCGTTGGCACGTGAAAGATGCGTGCGCTCAAGTCCCCTGCCATCAACGATCTGGCCTCAGTACTTAAAGTTCTCTTGAAGCTCTCGCTGAAGCCCCGCACGCCCACCAGCGCGGCAACCCCCACCGCCACCGACAACACCACAAAGCCGAACTTGCCCGGTGCGGACTTCAGGTCTCGCCAGCCGATGGCCCCGGCACGCTTCCAGCTCAGCGCACGCTTAGCCATGCTGCGCCTGCTCTTCAACCGCGGCCACAAACGGCAGCGTATCTTCCACCACCATCCCGTCCTTCAACACGATCTTGCGATCCGCGCGGCTGGCCACCTCCGGGTCGTGCGTCACCAGCACCAGCGTCGTTCCGGCCCGCTTGTTCCGCTCCAGCAACAGGTCCAGCACCAGCCGCCCGTTGGCCGAGTCCAGGTTGCCCGTGGGCTCGTCGGCCATCACGATGGGCGGCTCCACCACGAAGGCCCGCGCCAGGGCCACGCGCTGCTGTTCGCCGCCGGAGAGCTGCACCGGGTAGTGGTCCATGCGCTCCGCCAGACCCACTTCGTCCAGCAGTTTCCGCGCCTGCTTCAATCCGCTTCCGTCCACGTTCAGTTCATACGGGAGCAGTACGTTTTCCAGGGCCGTCAGCGTGGCGATGAGTTGGTACGACTGGAAGACAAAGCCGATCTTGGTGCCGCGCACCGACGCCAGCTCCGCCTCGGCCAGGTTGTGGATCGGAACCCCATCGAGCCAGATTTCGCCCGAGCTGGGCGTATCCAACCCCGCCAGCAGCCCCAGCAGCGTGCTCTTTCCGCTGCCGCTGGCGCCCACAATGGCCACAAACTGGCCGGCGGGAATCGTGAGCGAGATTCCCTTCAGAATCTCCACGCGCCGCGCGCCGTTCTGAATCCACTTCTTCGCGTCCCGAACCTCAATCACTCGCCAGCCTCCAAGTCCCTGCTCCCTGTTCGCTGCACTTCGCTACACTGTTCCTGTGTACGTACCTCAAAGGCTGGTTGTTTCACTCTGGCTGCTGATTTTCGCCGGCCCGCTCCTGGCCGCCGAGCGGCCCTTGCTGGTTTGCTACGGCGACAGCATCACCGCCGGCTACGGCCTGCAACCCGGACAGTCCTTTCCCGACGCCCTGCAACGGGACCTCGACGCCCGCGGCTCCCGCTACAAAGTCTCAAACCAGGGCACCAGCGGCGCCACCACCAAGGACGCGGTCGCCGGCCTGCGCTCCATCCTGCAGATGCGCCCGGCCATCGTCATCGTCGAGTTTGGCGGCAACGACGGCCTGCGCGGCCTGCCGCCCGCCGAAACCCGCCGCAACCTCGACCAAGTGCTCACGGCCCTCGAAAACGCGCACATCAAGGTTCTGCTCGCCGGCATCACCCTGCCGCCCAACTACGGCAACGATTACATCCGGCAATTCGAGCAAGTCTTCCGCGACCTGGCCCGGAAGCACCCCGTCGCCTTCGTGCCCATGCTTTACAAAGACCTGGTCCACGTCCCTGGCACAATCCAGCCCGACGGCATTCATCCCACCGCCAAAGGCTCCGAGATCATCGCGCGGACGCTGCTGCCGGCTCTCACGCCGATGCTGCGGTGAGGGAGTAGGGAATAGGGAGTAGGGAGTAGTTCGTTCTGCGCTGATTCGCGCCCTCGCGTCTGCGCATAAAGAAGTATCTGTGCGCTCCCACCCTTGCGGCAGAGATGAGGCGCAAGGGTGAGGCGCAGGGCTGCTCTCCTCTTCCCTACTCCCTATTCCCTACTGCCTGCCTCACCCCATCACCACGAGCGGCTGAAACAGCGTTCCCGCCACGCGCTTGGCGATCCCTACCAGCTCGCGCTGCCCGGCGAAGACCTTGACCAGCGGGGCACGTGAAAACTCCGGCAAATTGGCCTGCGCGCCGTTGCGCAGGCGCCCCAGGGCCGTCAGATCGCCGGTGACGGCAGGCATCTCCGGCAGCAGGCTGCGCGGATGGAGGCACAGCCCCTGGAGCGCTTCCACGTCTCCTGCCAAAGCGGCAAGCTCCTCCAGCGTATGCGCCTCGGCGAGTGTAAAGACGCCGGCCTGGGTCCGCCGCAACCGGCTCAAATGCGCCCCGCAGCCCAAATCCTGGCCCAGTTCGTGGGCCACCGAGCGCACATATCCGCCCGCGCTGATGCTCATCGTGAAGCTGGCCTCGGCGCCCTCCAGCGCGGTGATCTCAAAGGAAGCAATACAGACGGTGGCCGGCTTCAGTTCCACCGGCTTGCCCTCGCGGGCCAGTTTATAGGCGGGCTTGCCGCCAATCTTCTTTGCGGAGTAGGGCGGCGGCATCTGCTGCATCTCGCCGCGAAAGCGGGCAGCCGCCTCTCGTATTCGCTCCAGCGTCAGGGGAGGGTCCAGAACCGCGCCGCAGTCCGGCCCGGCCGCTTCGCCCTCAGCGTCGTAGGTGTCGGTCGCAAATCCAAAGCGGATCGCTCCGGTATAGCTCTTTTCGGCGGAGGAGAAATACTGCGCCAGGCGGGTAAACTTGCCCAGCAGGAGGGGTAGAACGCCGGTCGCCATGGGGTCCAGCGTGCCCAGGTGGCCGATGGAGCGCTCACCGGTGATCTTGCGCAGCTTTCCCACCACGTCGTGGCTGGTCATGCCGCCGGGTTTGTCGATGACTAGAAGCCCATTCACTTCACTACTCTAGCCGAAGGAGGGTGTCGCTCGCAGGGCGCCCGGTCACAGCCCGCCGGAGTTGGACTGGCGCACCAGCGACAGGAACTCCGCTCGCGTCTCTTTCTGGCGGAAGCAGCCCACCATGGCCGAGGTCACCGTGGAGGAGTGCTGCTTCTCGATGCCGCGCATCATCATGCACAAGTGGCGCGCCTCGATGACCACGCCCACGCCCTGCGGCTGGATCGCCGTCTCGATGGCGTCGGCAATCTGCCGCGTCAGCCGCTCCTGCACCTGCAGCCGCCGCGCAAAGACCTCGATCAGCCGCGGAATCTTGCTGAGGCCGATGACTTTTCCCTTGGGGATATAGGCCACGTGCACCTTGCCGAAGAAAGGCAGCATGTGATGCTCGCAGAGCGAGAACATCTCGACATCCTTGACGATCACCATCTCGTCGTAGTCGACGTCGAAGAGCGCGCCGCGCAGCATCCGCGTCGGGTCTTCGTCGTAGCCCTTGGTCAAAAAGGCCATGGATTTTTCCACGCGCGCCGGCGTCGCCAGCAATCCGTCGCGGCTCGGGTCCTCGCCCAGCCGGCTCAGAATCTCGCGATACATCTCCTGGGTGCTGAACTCGCTCAGCCCTTCGTCAATTCCAACTGCCCTGCGAACGGACTTGCTCACTGCAATCGGCTGCGCCATGGTCCTCATCCTCCCGCCCTGGGGAATAGGGCGTTCTGCTTTTGGTTCAACAATCTGTCCTTCTGAGCGGCCGATGAAAGCCGGTCATCCCGAGCGGAGCAAGCGCGCTCTCTGCGCCTTGCGCAGTCGAAGGACCCGCGGTTACATCTCACTGCCGCCGACCGACTCAAAACAGCAACTCACTCGCCAAAACACTCGAAGAAGTTGTTCTCCGTCTCTTCCACGCGCACCGACTCCAACTCTCCGGCCGGCAGTGCGTCCTTCAACAATCCAAAGACCGCCCTACAAAGATTCTCCGTGGTCGGCGCCCGATTCACAAACAGCGGATCGTGATTCAGATTGGTGTGGTCAAACCGGTCGATCGCGCGGACTCTCACCGCCTCGTCCAGCGCGGCCAGGTTCACCACCATGCCGGTCTGCGCATCCACCGCGCCGCCCGCCAGCACCTCGACCACGTAGTTGTGCCCGTGGCCGTGGGGGTTGTTGCACTTGCCATACGCCGCCCGGTTCTCTTCGGCTGAAAGCTCCTCCGAGTGCAGCCGGTGGCTGGCGCTGAGCATGTAGCGCCGGCCGAAATAAGCCTTCACGCTTCACCTCGATATTCCGCGAAAATCTCCGGCGTCTCGTACACCCGAACCCTGCTCAGCCGCGCGCCGCCCGCCGCGGCAATCGCCGGCTCCAGCCGCTTCCAGGCCGAAATCGCGATGTTCTCCGTGGTCGGAATCAGTTTTCCCTCGCCAAACTCGGGCGTCTCCAGGTTCAGGTGGCGATGATCGTAGGCGGCCAGCACCTGGCGCTCGATCGCCTCCTTCAACCACTTCAGATCGACCACAAAGCCGGTCACCGGGTCGGGCTCGCCGGCCACCGTGACCTCCAGCGTGTAGTTGTGCCCGTGGCCATTCCGATTCGCGCAGCGGCCAAAGACCTGCTCGTTCTTCTCCGCCGGCCAGGCCGGGTTCCAGTAGTAGTGCGAAGCGGAAAAGGTCGCCCGCCGCGTGAGAAAGATCATTCTGTTCCCTCACTGGAGAAGATGATTGAGCCCCGGCAGAGGCTTCATGCAATGCAGACCCGATTTCACGCCATCAAAAAGACTGGTGACCGCAAGATTTCTGCCGCATGCCTGTGAAAGTTCCATGTGCAATGGAAAGCCACAATTCCATCCCCACCGCAGGGGTTCACCCCGCATAGCTCCTGCCCTTCCAGCTTACCTGCTTCAAGACCTTGTGCTGAAACCAGCTCCGGTAGAGCAGCGCCACAAAGAGCGGCAGTCCCAACGGCGCGAGGAGGCAATCCACGAAGGAAAAATTCGACTTGGCCACCCGCGCATAGAAGCGAACCAGATTGCGCACCCACAGCAGGGCCAAAACCCAGCCGGCAGCCAGCCATTGCAGGGAGTGCGCGGCAAAATGCGCATTCCACAGCCAAACCGTCAGCACCGGCAGCCCGACCAGCAGCGCAATATCGAGCGCCCGCCAAAGCGCCAGCGCCAGCGCGTTGTCGAAGAGCAGCGCCAGATTCTTGGTCCAGCCCTCAATCAGGTCCGCCGTCGTGCGATACATGCGCGTCGACACCTCTTCGTCGGCATAGCGGAAGCGCAGCCCCACCTTGCGCCGCTTGGCCAAAAAGGCCAGTTCCACGTCTTCGAGCACCTTGTCGGCCACCGAGGCGTGGCCGCCCACGCGCCGGTAGGCCTCCCGCTCCACCAGAAGAAACTGCCCGTTGGCCGCGGCCACGCGCTGCTTCGGGTCGGAAACCTTGGCCGGAGGATAGGCCAGCGCCAGCTCGCAAAAGACCAGCGGCATCAGCGACCGCTGCCAGAGCCCGCTCACGATCTGGCGCGGCGAATAGCTCAACATGCCCGCCTTGTGCCGCGTGGCCTCATGCATCGCCCGGCGCAGGTTGCCCGGCTCGTGAATCGTGTCCGCATCGGTAAACAGCAGCCAGCGCCCCCGCGCCTTTCTGGCCGCGGTCCAGATGGCGTTTGCCTTCCCCGTCCATCCCTCCTCCAGCTTGTCCGCTTCCACCACCGTGACCCCGGCAAATCCGCGCGCAATCTCCGCCGTCCGGTCGCTGGAGTGGTCGTCCACCACCACCACTTCCCAGTCCTTGCCCAACTCGAAGATCTCCTCCGACTGGCTCACCAGCGACTGAAGGCACTCTGCGATGCACTCTTCCTCGTTGCGCGCCGGCACAATCACCGTCAATTCGATCAACGGCTCCGCTTCCGGCTGGTCGAAGACCGTTCCCACGCCCCATCCCCAGGCTCCCGGCGCCGCCACCGCCTCGCCCGGCTCGGAGAGCCCCAGCACCGGTTTCCACCCGCCTGTTCCTGCCGCTCCGTTCGTCTCCGGTTTCTCTTTCCCCATGCGCCTGCCCTTTCGTTCCGTCCTTCTCGCTCCGTATTATAAGGATGTGCGCTTCCCTCGTTACCTCGCCTTCCTTCTCCTTTTGCCGCTCACTCTCACGCCGGGTTGCGACCGCGGCGCGCATCCCGCCCAAACCGGCCGCGTGGCCCCCGACTTCACCGTCTCCGACGGCACAAGCACCATTCATCTGGCCAGCTACCGCGGCCGTGTGGTGCTGCTCAACTTTTGGGCCACCTGGTGCGGGCCCTGCGTGGTCGAAATGCCCTCGCTGCTCGAGCTTCACCACGACCAGCCCAACTTGGCCATCCTCGCCGTCAGCATCGACGAAGACCCCGACGCCTATAGCCGCTTTCTCCTCCGCCGCCATGTGGATTTAATCACCGTCCGCGACCCGAGCCAGTCCGCCGCCAGCCTCTTCCACACCGAGATGTGGCCGGAGACCTACGTCATCGATCGCAGCGGCGTCATCCGGCGCAAATTCGTCGGCGCCCAGGACTGGTCGAGCCCCGAGGTGCGCGCGTTTCTCAAGAGCCTGTAAACCGGTCTGCCGGCCGGAAAAGCCTTCGGCCTTGCTATCATTCCCCTATGACCACGGTGGATCTTCTCTTTCGCTATACCACCCCGCCCACTGAGTCCGCGCTGCGCGCGCTGGCCGGGACCAAGGACGTCTACGGCATCCGCGGCCTCAGCCTCGATCACAAAACCCGCACCCTGCGCGTGGAGTACGACGCTACCCGGCTCAACGCCGCCGCCGTCACCAAGCTCCTCCGCCAGGCCGGCCTCGAGATCGTCGAGGAACTGCCCCTGCCTTCCGCGCCGCCGGCTGCGGAACTGACCCCGGCCTCCTGACCAGTGGCACGCCTTCCCCGCGACACTGGCTCCCGGCAACCTGCATTTCGCCCACAGCGAAGAATCCCGCCATCCCCGCCGGAACCGAAAATTGCGCCCGCCGAAAAACCCTGATAATCTGTCTTTGGTCCTGTTGGTGACCACCGTGTGCGCCCGTAGCTCAGCTGGATAGAGCGACTGACTACGAATCAGTAGGTCGGGAGTTCGAATCTCTCCGGGCGCACCATTGAATTCTCGGAATTTACAATCGTCTGCGGCCCTTGGGCCGCTTTCGTTTTTTTACGGGAGATTCTCAAGAGCGCCTGCTTGAGAGAGTATCGAATGCCCTTTCGATCAATCTGCGTTCCCGCTCCGGCTCACAGCTCCTGGTAGACGATTCCCGCTTCCGCGAACATCCGCTGCGCCATCGCGCACTCGACCTTCCAATGTTCCGGCGTTGCCCCGCGCACCGTGATGACCTTCGCGATGCCGGCCTGGATGAGCAAGGCGGCGCACTGCGGGCAGGGGCAGAAGGTGACATAGGCGATCGCGCCCATCAGCCGGTGGCCGTTGCGGGCTGCCGCCGCAATGGCGTTGGCCTCGGCGTGAACGATCAGCTTCAGCTTGATCTCCCGCTGCTTCAGCCGATCGTCGTCGGCGATTCCCCGCGGAAAGCCGTTGAACCCTTCTGAAAGCTGAGCGTGGTCGGAATCCGCGATCACGCACCCCACCTTTGTCGAAGGGTCCTTCGACCAGGAGCTGACCAGCGCCGCCATTTCAAGAAATTTCTTGTCCCATCCGTTCATCCGGTCCTCGCGCACTCTTTGCCCCCTGGATTCCCTTGCGCCGGGAGCGGATTCCCGGCACAAAGCCCGATCAATCCCTTCCGCAGCCTCTCGATTCTCTAAGGGAACCTCTGAACAAGTTCAATTCTTCTCTGTGTATTCCCGCAGGGGCTAAAGCCCACGTTGATTTTGGACGACTTACGGCACGGCTAAAGCCGTGCCCTTGCAAAACTCGGAGCTGATCCGAGGTTCTCTAGGGCTTGAATTCTCCCGTGGTTTCCACCTGCAAGGTAGCCTGCACGGGCAGCTTGTCGCTCGATCCGCCGGCCAGCACGCGCACCGGCTCTTTTTCCACCCGCCAGGCATGGCGCACCACGTCCCAGTAGGCCAGATCGCGCGGCTTCAGTTCCAGCGTCACCTCCCGCTCCGCGCCGGCCTCGATCCGCACCCGCTTGAATCCCTTCAGTTCCAGCTTGGGCCGGTCGACGGCCGAGCCCAAATGCTGCACATAGAGCTGGACCACCTCGTCGCCGGCCCGCTTGCCCGTATTCTTCACCTTCACCGTCACCCGCACCGCGCCCTCCGCGGCAACTTTGTTCGCGCTCAGGCCCAGCCCTTCGTAGGCAAAGGTCGTGTAACTGAGCCCGTAGCCAAAGGGATAAAGCGGCTTCTGCGTGCTGTAGAGGTAGGTGCGCCCGTGCAGCAGGTTGTAGTCCAGAATCGGCAGCAACTGGTCGTCGCCCGTGGGCCAGCTCTGGGTGAGCCGCCCGGCCGGCGAGTAGTCGCCAAAGAGCACGTCCGCCAGCCCGTGGCCCTCCTCTTCGCTGTTGTGCGTGATGTGGACAATGGCCGGCAGATTCTGCTGGCTCCAGACGATGGCATAGGGAAAGCTGGCCCGCAAGACTTCGATGGTCTTGGGATTGGCGGCAAAGACCTGCTTTACCAGCGCCTCCTGCTCCAGCACAATGGTCTTGCGGTCCACGGCTTCCTTGCCGTTCGAGGGCATGGGGCACTGCTCCCATCCGGCATTGCACTCCGGATGGTTGCCCACCACCACGATCGCCACATCGGCTTTCTTGGCCAGCGCCGCGGCCTGCGCCGGGTCAGAGCCGTCGGAGAACAGGACTTTCACTCCCTTGCCCGCGGCATCGCGGATTCCTTCCAGCGAGCTCACCGCGTAGGGCGGCGTTCCGCTGTACCAATCCAGCAGCACCTGGTCGGCCCACGGCCCGATCACGGCGATGGACTTCAGCTTGCTGCGATCCAGCGGTAATGTGTTGCCCTCATTCTTCAACAGCACCACCGACTCGTCGGTCGCCAGCCGCGCCAGAGCTTTGCTTGAATCTCGCTCCCAGGGCGGAAGCTGCCCCTCGGCCTCCCGTCCAATCTGGCCGTAAGGGTCCACTCCCGGGGCATCGAACTCGCCCAGCCGCAGAAAGACGCGCAGCTCGTTGTGCAGCGCGGCGTCCATATCCGCCTCGGTCAGCAAGCCATCCTTCAGAGCTTTGCGCAGGTCGTCCTTGTAGGTGTCGAGAAAGTTGTTCACCCCCGCCTTCACCGCCGCCGCTACGCCGTGCTCCTTGTCGGGGAAGCTCTTGTGCGCGGTAATCAGCAGCCCCAGCGCGCCGCCGTCCGAGCAGATCAGCCCGTCGTTGCCCCACTCCTGGATCATCACGTCTTTCAGCACCGGATGAATCAGCATCGGCGTCCCGTTCCACGAGTTGTAGGCGGCCATCACCGCCCGCGAGCCGCCCTGCTCAAAGCCCATGCGGAATGGCACGGAGTAGTACTCGCGGAAGAGCCGTTCGTCGAAATCCGAAGAGGTATAGGCGCGGCCGTTCTCATTCTCGTTGGCCAGAAAATGCTTCATCAGCGAGGCGGCCTGCCAGTGCTTCGGGTCGGGCCCTTGCAGCCCCTGGGCAAAGGCCACGGTGAGCGTGCCCACCAGGAACGGGTCCTCGCCATAGGACTCCTCTGTGCGGCCCCAGCGCGGATCGCGGCTCAGGTCGGCATTGGGTGCGCGGATCACCACTCCGCCCCGGTCGTACTCCTGGCTCTGATAGTCGTACCGCGCCTCGTACCCTTCCAGCGTGGCGATCTTCTTCAGCAATTCCGGGTCCCAGGTCGCGCCCAGCCCTTTTTCCTGGGGAAAGGTGGTGGTGGGCAGCGGCAGCCTGCCCCGTCCGCCCCAATTGCCCGGCCCGCCCAGTGCCAGCCCGTGCAACCCCTCCACCTGCCCGGAAAAAACAATCCCCAGCCGGGCAATCTTCGGATGGTCCGACATCAGCGTGAGCTTTTCTTCCACGGTCAGCCGGCCCAGCAGGTCCGAGATGCGCTGGTCGTCGCTCAGCTTGGGGTCCCTGAAGGGATAGTCCGCCTGCGCCCAGGCCGTTCGCGCCAACCCCGCAGCAAGCACCGCTCCAACCATCCAACATGCCACAACGCCCGTACCCCGCCACATCCGCATCGCCTTTGCCTCCTGGGTCTCGAAAAACGAAGATTATCACAGCGTGACCGAAGCTGGCCCTTCAGGTAAATCGCTTCAGGATCTCTCGCCCGCCGCATATGAAAAGAGCGGAGCGCTCGTGCGCTCCGCCCCCCATCTTGCAACCTCTTCCCCTCTTCAATACAAGCGGAAGTTCACCTCGACGGTGATGACCACCGGCACCGGCGTCTTGCCGTCTTTCATCGCCGGCTTGAACTTGTATTTGCGCACCGCCTCCAGGGCCTTTTCGTCCAGCCCCATGCCCAGCGCGCGCACCACCCGAGGGCTCTGCGGATTCCCCTGCGCATCGACAATCAAGGAGATCAGGCAAATGCCCTGGTACTTGGCCCGCCGCGCCTCGTCGGAGAACTCCGCCTCCACGCTGTTCAATGCCACCGGCGCTGAAATCGCCCCGCCTACCTGGTAAACGCCGCCTCCGGCGCCGCCGCCATAGCCCGGTCCGTATCCGTTACCGGTTCCAGAACCCAAACCGCCGCCGCGCCCGGTGCCCATGCCGCCGCCCGAGCCTTGCCCGTTCGAGCCCAGCCGCACATTCGCCGACCGCGTCACGCCCACCATCGGCAGATTCGGATTGTCGGGCAGCATGATGTTCTTCTGCACGTCGATCGCCGACTCCATCTCCAGCTTCGCCTTGTCCACCACCGGAACCTGCGGAGGCGTGATCGGGTTCTTCTCGATCTTGGGCAGCTTGCCTTTGAGGGGATCGATCAGGCTGCGGTCGCCGCCGCCCCCGCCGCCGCCGTTGGCCTTGTCGGCCTTGGTCGCCGGAGGCTGCCACAGGCTCATGTCGATGTCGGTCTTGTGCTCGTTCTGGTTCACCACGGCAACGATCTTGCGCACCCCGAGAAAGAGCAGGATCGCCAGGATGGAGAGATTGATGGTGGTCGAGAAACCGATAGCCCAGGGATTGGGCTTCACCGCCATCCGATCCGGAACCGGAATCGGCGTCGAGGTCAGTACCAGCGGAGGAAGTTTGCGCGGAAAGAGAGCGTCGCGGATACTCGCGTACAACTCCACCCAAATGGGCTTTTCTTCCAGTGCAATCCCGAACAGAGGGTTCAGCGTGGAGTCATCCGCCGTGTAGGCTGCATCGATCTGCGGTTCCGTATCTGGCTGCATGAGTGTGTCGTTTGCCATGGTGGCTGCTGGCCTTGTGAACGTTTCCTGACCGGTTTCCTCTCCGCAAGGGAGCCTTTGTACATCCCGGCTCATCTACCCATTATGCGTGACTGCGAGCGCCTTTGTCTCGGAACAGACGGTTCTGGATTCCAGCGGCTGCGGCTTGGAGGCGTGAATTCAGGTCCACACGGGGCTCCAATCACTATAGACGGTCAAAGCCCGCGGCGGTTATCTAAAAATTCTCTGGCGCGTCCATTACACTAACTCTGAACCAGTTCGCATTACATCAGGGAGTGACGATGTCCTCAGCGCCCGAGTTGAAGGCGACCCTTACCTTGCCGCATACCGCCTTCCCCATGAAGGCCAATCTGCCCCAGAATGAGCCGCTTCGGCTCGCCCGCTGGACCGCGCTCCGGCTCTATGAAGAGTTGCGCAAGGCCGGCCGCGGCCGGCCCGCCTACCTGCTCCACGACGGCCCGCCCTACGCCAACGGACCGATTCACCTGGGCCACGCCCTCAACAAGGGGCTCAAGGATTTCGTCGTCAAGTCAAAGACCATGGCCGGCTTCGACGCTCCTTACGTCCCCGGCTACGATTGCCACGGCCTGCCCATCGAGATCAAGGTGGACGAGCATCTGGGCCGCAAAAAGCTGGAAATGCCGGTGCCCGCCGTCCTCGATGCCTGCCGCGCCTACGCACAGAAATACGTTGACCTGCAAACCTCGCAGTTTGAGCGCATTGGGTGCCTGGGCCGCTGGGACCAGCCCTACAAGACCATGGCCCGCGACTACGAGGCCCGCACCCTCGAGGCCTTTTACGGCTTTCTCGAGAAAGGCTTCGTCTATCGCGGCCTCAAGCCGGTTTACTGGTGCATCCACGACCGCACCGCCCTGGCCGAGGCCGAGGTCGAGTACGAGATGCACACCAGCCCCTCGGTCTACGTGCGTTACCGCCTCACCTCCGACGCCGAGGCAATCGCACCCGCACTGGCCGGACGTGAGGTCTACACCATCATCTGGACCACCACCCCTTGGACCCTCCCCGCGTCCCTCGCCGTGGCCTTCCATCCCGACTTCGAGTACGTCGCCCTGGAGGTGACCAGCGGCGATCCCTGCTGCCCCCAGACGGCGATCTACATCGTTGCCGCCGAGTTAGCCGCCCAGGTGGCGGAAAACTGCAAGTTCAGCGCCACGAAGGAACTGGCCCGCTTCAAAGGCAGCGTCCTCGAGCGCTCCACCTACAAGCATCCCTTCCTCGAACGCTCCATCCTGGGCGTGCTGGCCACCTACGTCACCGCCGATACCGGCACCGGCGCCGTCCACACCGCGCCCGCCCACGGCGCCGACGACTTTTATACCGGGCAGCGCTACGGCCTCGACCCCACCTGCCGCGTGGATGCCGCGGGCCGCGTCCATGTGGACCCCGCGGCCTGGCCTATGGCCGCGCCGCCCGCCTTCGAAGGCAAAAAGGTCTGGGACGCGAACCCCGTCATCGTCGCCATGCTGGAGGAGTCCGGCGCGCTGCTCGCCTCCGCCGACCTCGAGCACTCCTACCCCCATTGCTGGCGCTGCCACCATCCGGTCATTTATCGCGCCACCGAGCAATGGTTCATCGGCCTGGAAACCCCCGTCGAGCGCCAGGACGGCTCCAAGACCACCTTCCGCCAGCTCGCCATCGAAGAGATCGACAAGGTGGTCTGGGACCCGGCCTGGGGTAAGGAGCGGATCACCAACATGATCGCCACCCGCCCCGACTGGTGCATCAGCCGCCAGCGCATCTGGGGCGTGCCCATCGCCGTCTTCCTGTGCGAAAGCTGCAACCAGCCGATCGTCGATCCGGCGCTCAACCGCTCCATCGTCGATCTCTTCCAGCGCGAGGGCGTCCAGGCCTGGCACACCACCGACGCGGCCGACCTGCTTCCGGGCCATCCCGCCTGCGCCCACTGCGGCGGCGCGAGCTTCCGCAAGGAAACCGACATCCTCGACGTCTGGTTCGACTCCGGGACCAGTTGGTTCGCCGTCGCCGAGTCCGACCCGGATCTGAAGACCGCCTATACCTCTTTCCAAAACGGCGAAGGCACCGAGGTTTTGTATTTGGAGGGCGGCGATCAGCATCGCGGCTGGTTCCACTCTTCCCTGCTCACCTCGGTCGCCTTGCGCGGCCGCGCGCCTTACTCGCACGTTTCCACCGCCGGATGGACTCTCGACGAGCAGGGACGCGCAATGTCGAAGTCGCTGGGCAACGGCGTCGATCCGGTGGATATCGCCAACCGTCTGGGCGGAGAAATCGTCCGCCTCTGGGTGGCCTCGGTCGACTTCCGCGAGGACATGGCCGCCAGCGAAAACCTCATGCAGCGCTGCGCCGACATCTATCGCAAGCTGCGCAACACCTTTCGCTTCCTGCTCGGCAACCTCAACGGCTTCGATCCGGTACGCGACCGCATTCCCGAGGCGGAGCTTCTGCCGCTCGACCGCTACATGCTGGCCCGCACCCGCGATCTGACGGAAAAGGTGCGCGACTGGTATGCGGCCTTCGAATTCCATCGCGTCTACCACGCGGTGAACGAGTTCGCCATCGTGGACCTGAGTTCGTTCTATCTCGACGTGCTCAAGGACCGCATGTACACCTTCGCCCCGACGAGCCTGGAGCGCCGCTCCGCGCAGACCGTGCTGTGGCAGATCACAGAAGCCTTGGTCCGCCTGGTCGCGCCCATCCTCAGCTTCACCGCCGACGAAGTCTGGGAGTATCTGCCCGCCGTCGAAGGCCGCGAGATCAGCGTTCACCTCGCCCAATTCCCGAAACCAGAGGAAATCTTCTCCGCAGACCCCGCACCGCTGTTGGAAGAGTGGCAGCAGATCTTCGAGGTGCGCGACCAGGCGCTTCGCGTCCTCGAAGAAGCCCGTCAGGCCAAGCACATCGGCAAGGGCCTCGAAGCCGAGCTTGAAATCGCAGCGTCCGGCGAGCAGTTGGCCCTGCTCAAGCGCCACGCAGCCGGATTGAAGGAGATCGTCAACGTCTCCCGCGTCACCGTCGTCGAAGGCGCCCAACTGCAGGTCACCGCGCTGCCCGCCACCGGCCACAAGTGCGCCCGCTGCTGGAACTTCATGCCCGAGGTCGCCAACTACGGCATCTGGCAGAATGTCTGCACCCGCTGCTCCGATGCTCTGACCGAAATGAAGATTGCACCGCCGCAGCCCACGGAATAGCGGCTTGCTGAGGCAAGTTGGATCGAAAATGCTCCGTGCCCCATCCTTTTCGCGTTCTTCGCGAAAAGGGTGGGAAACCACAACCCTCAACCGGAACACTCTTTGTAAGTAGGCTGTCTAATGAAACTCGCCGTGCCTCGCCGCCTGCCCTGGCTGCTCGCCATCTCCGCGGCAATCGTCTTTGCCGACCGCCTCACCAAGACCCTGGTCGCGGCGCGCATCCCCATGGGCTCTTCGATTCCGGTGATTCCGCACTTCCTGCGCATCTCGCACTGGACCAACGAGGGCGCGGCCTTCTCGCTCCTGGCCAACTCGGCCTCGCCCAACGCCGTCCGCTGGGCCCTGGCCGGCTTTGGCTGCTGCCTGCTGCTCGGTGTGCTCATCGCTCTGGTCCGGCTGGGCAATCGCTTCACCCTCATCACCGTCGCCCTCGCCTGCGTCATGGGCGGAGCGCTCGGCAATGTCCACGACCGCATTCTCTATGGCTCGGTCGTCGATTTCATCGAGGTCCACATCTTCGGCTATCACTGGCCGGACTTCAACGTAGCCGATTCCGCGATCGTCACCGGCGCCTGCCTGCTGCTGCTCGATTCGCTGCTGCCCACAAAAAAAACCGGCGCAACGGCTTCTCAACTTCACGAGGATTGAATGAAGATTCGCTGTTTCACTGCATCTGTACGCCCGGCTCTCGCGGCCTCGGCCGCCATCGCCTGCTTTTTCCTGGCGCCCGCGCTTAACGCCCAGCGCCTTCCCTCGACGGTCCGGCCCGAGCACTACACGCTCGCCCTCACGCCCGACCTCAAGGCCGCGACCTTCTCCGGCGTTGAGTCGATCGACGTCACCCTCGCCGAGCCCACCGATCGCATCGCCCTCAACGCCGCCGAAATCGCCTTCCAGAGCGTGACCGTAACCGCCGCCGGCAAGGAATTGAAGGCCACCATCGCCCTCGACAACGACAATGAGCAGGCCGTCTTCACCTTTCCTGAAAAGCTGCCTGCCGGCAAAGCAACGCTCGCCATCGCCTACACCGGCATCCTGAACAACGAGCTGCGCGGCTTCTATCTCTCCAAAACCGCCCGGCGCAACTACGCCGTCACCCAGTTCGAGCCCACCGACGCGCGCCGCGCCTTCCCTGCTTTCGACGAGCCGGCCTTCAAGGCCACCTATGAGGTTTCGCTGGTGGTGGACAGCGCCGATACCGCCATCTCCAACGGCCCCATCGTCTCGGATACGCCCGGCCCCATCGCCGGCAAGCACACGCTCAAGTTCCTCGCCACGCCCAAAATGTCCAGCTACCTGGTGGCCTTTCTGGTCGGCGACTTTCAGTGCAGCGCGGGCAGCTCGGACGGCGTAGCCATTCGCGTCTGCTCCACGCCCGACAAGGTGGCCCTCACGCCCTACGGCGTCGAGGTCGCCAAGCACGTGCTCCACTACTACAACAGCTACTTCGGCATCCCCTACCCGCTCAAGAAGCTCGACCTCATCGCCCTGCCCGACTTCGAGGCCGGCGCCATGGAAAACTTCGGCGCCATCACGTACCGCGAGACCGATCTGCTCCTCGACCCCAAGACGGCCTCGGTTGGCGCCAAAAAGGAAGTGGCCATCGTCATTGCCCACGAGATGGCTCACCAGTGGTTCGGCGACCTGGTGACCATGCAGTGGTGGGACAACCTCTGGCTCAACGAGGGCTTTGCCACCTGGATGGAAACCAAGGCCGCGGCGGAAATGCATCCCGACTGGCATATCGATGAGATGGTGGCCTCGGTCGAGGACGACACCCTGAACCTCGACGCCCAGCCCACCACCCGCGCCATCCGCGCCAGGGCCGAGACGCCCGGCGAAATCAACCAGATGTTCGACGGCATCGCCTACGGCAAGGCCGGCGCCGTACTGCTCGCGGTGGAGAACTACCTGGGCGAGGAGACCTTCCGCCAGGGCGTGCACAACTATCTGGCCGCGCACCTCTACGCGAACGCCACCGCCGAGGACTTCTGGAACGCCCAGACTGCCACCAGCCACAAGCCGGTGGACAAGATCATGGAGAGCCTGGTGGCCCAGCCCGGTGCGCCCATCCTCACCTTCGGCGAACCGGCCAACGGCAAAGTCCCTGTCGCGCAGAAGCGATTCTTCCTCAGCCCCTCCATCCAGCCCGACCCCGCGCAAAAGTGGACCCTCCCCGTCTGCTTCAAAACTGCCCAGGGCCAGGATTGCCAGCTTCTTACCCCCGCCGATACCGCCCTCAGGATTCCCGCGCAAAGCGCCTTCGCCAATGCCGGCGGCAAGGGCTACTACCGCAGCGCCTATCCGTCCGGCGTCTACGCGTCCCTGGTGGCCAGCGTCGAAACCGGCCTCACGGCCGCCGAGCGCATCAGCCTGCTCGGCGACGAGTGGGCCCAGGTGCGCGCCAACAAAGCCAGGATCGGCGATTATCTGGACCTCGCCGCCGCCGTGAAAGCCGACCCCGATGCCGAGGTGATAAGCGCGGCCATGGGAGGCGTAGGCGCGGCCTACTCGCGCGTGGCGTCCAATGCCGAAGAAAAAGCGGCGCTTGCGGCCTGGATTCGCGCCACCTTTGCCCCCGAGTATGCCCGGCTCGGCGCGCCCTCCGAAAGCGATTCGCCCAACACGAGCGAACTGCGCGCCCAGCTCTTCGCCCTCCTGGGCGACTACGGCAAAGACCCGGCCATCCTCGCCCAGGCTCGCCAGATCGCCGCAAAGTATCTCGGCGACCCCGCCTCGGTCGAGCCCACCCTGGGCCAGACGGCCCTGGCCATCGCCGCCCGCAACGGCGACGCGGCCCTCTTCGACCAGTTGCAGAAGGTCGCCGAAAGCTCGGCCAATCCCGAGTTCCAGGTCGGCGCCTTGCGGCTCCTGGCCGAGTTCCAGGACCCCGCTCTGGTGCAGCGCTCCCTCGACTACGCGGCCAGCGGCAAGGTCCGCAACCAGGACGCGGCCGTCCAGTTTGCCATCGCGCTCCAGGCCGACGAAACCCGCGACCTGGCATGGCAGTACATCCAGAGCCATTGGGACAAGGTGCAGGCCCAGTTGACCACCGAGATGGGCACCGTGCTGGTCGGCTCCACGCGCAGCTTCTGCTCCGCGGCCGCGCGCGACAACGTGAAGGATTTCTTCACCGCCCACAAAGTGGCTGCCGCCGATCTGGCCCTCAAGCACGCCCTCGAACGCATCGACGGCTGCATCGAGCTGCGCACGTTGCAGGAGCCGAATCTGAAGCCGTGGCTCGCTGCCCAGTCCAGGCCGTAGGAACGTTCCTGGTAGACAATTCTGGGGCCGGCCTGCGCGCATTGGCCGGCCCCGGACGCTCTGCACGGTGCGGAAAACGATGAATGCTCCATCGCACTCCTCCATCCGGTTCGTCACGCGCATCTTCGCCTGCGCCTTGCTCTTCGCCTGCCTCTTCCACCCGCGCCAGGCACAATCGCAGGGCACATCCGCAAAATCCCTGTCAAAGGACCCGGTCATGACCAGGCATGCAAAAGGAACCTTCGAGGTAAAAACCACGCCGCTGCCCGTGGAGGACGCCACTGCGGGCACAGCCATCGGCCGCTTCGCGCTCGCCAAGCGCTTCCATGGCGACCTTGAAGCCACCAGCAAGGGCGAAATGCTGGGCGTCGGCGACCCGGCCAAGTCCAGCGCCGGCTATGTCGCCATCGAGCAGGTCACGGGAATCCTGCATGGCCGCGCCGGCTCCTTCGCGCTCCAGCACATCGGCAAAATGGATCGCGGCAACTACAAGCTCATCGTCGCCGTCGTCCCCGGCTCCGGCACGGGCGAGCTCGAGGGCCTCGCCGGAAGCTTCAACATCGCCGTCACCGCCGGCAAGCACGCCTACGACTTGGAATACACTCTGCCCGAATCCGGGCGGTAGATTGCACGCTCATGGACGTTGGACCGCCAACTCGCTGCAATGACATCGCCTTTTGACATCGGCTAACATGCATCGGAATCCAAGCTATAAAAAACAATAACTTGAAAACAATCCTGTTGACATCGGCCGCACCCGATGCCAGAATGCAGCCAGATTCAAAGGGCTCTTCCCCAGGCCCGCGGGCATTCAATGACCGGCCGCGGGCTATTTCTGAATATCGTCACCAGCCGGAGCGCGCGAATGGCCGATAAGCCTGCCCTGACACCCGATTTCTGCCTTCATGTCGTCGTCAACTCGACGCCAAAACCAAGTCAATGGAAGCCGCCAGCGGACACGCCGTCGACGAAGACCTTGTTCGATCTGGGAGTCGTCGATGCGCTTACGTCGTCGGTTTTTGCAGCGGGCGTCAAGGCTCGCATCTTTCCCTGGCACATTGACGATTCAGACGTTACGTCTGCTCCCGGAACGACCCTGCAGGCCGCTGCCAATTCGGTGCAGAACAATGCCTTCTAAGCGGCTTGTCTTACTCCTCCTTGTGTGCTGCGCCGCCGCGAGGCCGGCGGAGACTAGCTTCAAACTCACGGGCACAGCCGAGGCCGATCGAACGGCGCCGAATGCGGTGTATGTGGATTACACCGGATCCTTGGCTCCCGGCCCCAACCCTTTCCTGACGCCATCGAGTTGGAGGGTGTTTTGGAGCGTCAAGTCCAATCCAGCGATTCATGCCGCGCATGTTGCCTCGGTCGAACCCGATGCTGCCAGTCAGAAGATCCGGCTGCTGCTCGATGGAGACGTTCCGCCAGCCGGGGCTTCCTGGTCGGTGTTATTCAATCCCGCCGGTCCTCCCTACGTCCTTCCCCAGGTAATTGCCGGCACGCCCACCAGGGAAGAATCCGCCCCAGAGCCGCAAGCGGGCACTCCCGCCGGCCCGGTGGCGCATGTTCCCGCAAAGACGAAGAAAAGTTGCGATAGCACCGACGCCAAGCAGAAGCCGATGTTTTGCCCCGCTGCTTCGGGGCAACCCCCGGATGTCACTTTGACTGCCAGCTTTTTGGCAGCGGGGGGCACAAAGCCGATCTACACCCTTGTGCTGAAGGGCACGCTGCAAGAGAACGGGACCTTCCTGGGCTTCCACCCCGGCGTCTCGACCGATTTCGAGATCAACCAGAACCTCAAGCCCCCGGTCAACAGCACAACCTTCGATCCGGACTCGATCACCGCCGGACTCTCTTTCGTCCGCGTAATTCCGATGCTCTACTCGCCTCCGCCTCAAGGTCAGCCTGCCCGCGATCATCTGCTTTACGGCGTCAAGCTGCAACTGGGCGTGCCAAACTTCGAATTCAGCACTTCGGATTCATCCAGCAGCATCGTCTTCAACCCCGCTGCCACGTTTGTATTGACTTCCTGGCAACCCACGAAACACTCGTATGTCACGTTCTATCCATTCCTGGCGCTCGAAGCTGGCGAGAATCTGAGCAAGCCGGCCAAGATTGAGAAAATTCCGGTCAATCTGTCCAGTTACAATGCCATTTTGCGCGGGGTTCTTGGAACGGATGCTGCTCTGGTGACCGTATCTCCCGACGACAAGGGGAAGGGAGGCATGGTGAACACCTTCTCCCTGACCGGGTCGTACAGGGTTCGCCTGCCGGCGTTCGATGAGCCTGAAGTCCGCACATTGCATCAGGTGACGACGGTCGATCTGACCACGAAGGCGCGGCACTGGGTTGAAGGCGACATCAACTTTGCGCCATGGAGTTTCAAATACCTGGCGATCACCGGCAAGTATCAATATGGCGAGCTTCCTCCCCTGTTCAAACTCCTCGATCACAGCTTTACGATCGGGTTAACCCTGCAGGCAAGCCAATCCAAGTAAGAGGCAATGCCCCCGGCGCTCAGGTCGGCAGAGCGCCGGGGCGCCTGTCCGTCCCCATAGGAATGCCTCTCCGGCCGGCACTGCGGTTGAGGCCTTCCCTTGCCCGCACGCACCGACTCGAATCCGCCCACCCCGATTCGATACCATAAGTTCATGCCCCAGTTCGCTCCAGGCCAAACCCTGCTCATCGACGCCGACGATACCTTGTGGGAAAACAATATCTACTTCGAGCGGGCCATCGCCGCCTTCATCGGTTACCTGAATCACCACAAATACACCCCGGCCGAGGTGCGCAAGACCCTGAACGCCGTGGAACGCGAAACCATCCTCGCCCACGGCTACGGCCTCTCCAGCTTTACCCGCTCGCTGGTCGCCTGCTTCGAGCGGCTCAGCCCCGCGCCGATGACCGAGGAAAAGACTCGGCGCATTCTCGGCTTCGCGCGCTCCATCGCCGAGCAGGAGATCGAGCTGCTCCCCGGCGTTGAAGAGACCCTGGCCGAACTGGCCGCGCGCCACCGGCTCATCCTCATGACCAAGGGCAACCGCGCCGAGCAGGCCGACAAGTTTGCCCGCTCCGGGCTCTCCCGCTACTTCTCCGCCGTCGAAATTCCCAAGGAAAAGGACCCGCCCGCCTACCGCGAAGTCATCCGCCGGCACGAACTCGCGCCGCACACAAGCTGGATGATCGGCAACAGCATCAAGAGCGACATCAACCCCGCTCTCGCCGCCGGCCTGCACGCCGTCTTCCTCTTCCACAAAGACACCTGGGTGCTGGAACACGCCGAGATCGCCCCCGCGCCGGAAGGCCAGCAGCTCATCGAACTCGATTCCTTCGCCAAGCTCGTAGATATCTTTTAGCTCTTCCGCGTTCGGTCAACCCTGCTGAGCACCTGCCCGGCAGGCAGGATTTCCAACCGGTCGATCGATACAAGGCGCTTCAACAGGCCGTTCAGGTACGTCGAACTGAGCGGCCCCCAGCCTTCGCCGTCGAGTCCATGCACGTTCAGGAGGAGCCATCCTCCCGGCGATGCCAGAAAATCGTTGATCTGCTGCTCCACAAAGTTGTCGCAGTTGCCCGGTCCCGATGAAAAGCATCCGAGGCGAACCGGAGCCTCGAACGCGGGGATGCGATTGATCGGGCTATCTCCCTGTGTTCGAACTGCCCGGACCTTCGCCAGGGCGAAGCTGTCCAACTCCGGAGTCGAGGCATTGTAAGCAAAGTTATATACGGCTCGCTCGGCCTGGAATCCATCCAGATGCGTCTGGAAATAGTCGATGCATTTGGCGATGTCCTCTTTCGCCGCTTCCAGGGGCAGTTCCGTAAGATTGCGGTGATCCCACGAATGAGGCATCACTTCATGGCCTCTTCGCCGGAGCGCGTTCCAATCGTCGAAATCCCCCAGGACAAACGGTGCGATATAGGCATCGGCCGGCTTATGACCCGGCAGATGAGCGGATGCGATGACGTTCAGACATGCGCGCAAATTGAATCGCTCGTAGATCTCCGCAATCTGATAAAACGACTTCTTGAATCCATCGTCGAAGCTCAATGTGAGGATATGGGTCCTCTGCAGTTGTGCAAAGGCGTCTATGCCGGAACTCGCCGCAAGCGCACACGCAGCGGCTCCCTCCAAAAAGTGCCTGCGTTGCATCGATCCGTCCTTTCCTGAAACCAACCCGAAACCGGATCGTATCACTTTCGCAAGAGCGGCGATTCGCCAGCGCCTCTGGATGGCATCGAATCGATCGCCGGTGTATTGGCGCTTGCGCCCTGCTGGAGGGCTCGTCGCCAGCCCTGCCCGCACCCTGGGCAATCGCATTTGAAATGCCAGCAGGAAATGAAGGGAATATGCTTGGGAAAATGCGTAAAAACTCGATTGCAAGCAGGCCTTTCCTGACAAATGTTTTCCGCAATCTGATTGGCACCTTCCCTGCAACGATCCAAATGCGATTGCCCTGCTGCCCGCACCCTGCTCTCTTGACGCGCCCCCCGCGCCTCTGCTCTACTTTCTTCAACGTTCATGCACACGGTCAGCGCCAACGCGAAGCTCCTCCCGGTGATTCGTGCCGTCGTGCCCATTCCTGCAATGCGAATTAACGGACCCAACCTAGGCGCGGGAAGCGAAGCCTGACGAACCGGATTCAGCAGTAGAGCAGCACACAGGCCACCACCCGCAAACGCGGCTGGTGGTTTTTTGATGATTCGGCGCATTTTTCCAGCTCTTTTCATTCAGATAAGGAGAAATCTCTTGGAATCCGTCACCCTGACCAGCATCCAGGCAGCGCGCGCGCGCATCGGCGAAGCCATCCACTGCTCGCCCTGCCATCTCTCGCACCATCTCTCCGAGATGACCGGCCTGCCCCTGCACCTGAAGCTGGAAAACCTGCAACGCACCGGCTCCTTCAAGGAGCGCGGCGCGCTGAACAAGCTGCTCACCCTGGGCAAGGCGGAACGGGAGCGCGGCGTGATCGCGGCCAGCGCCGGCAATCACGCCCAGGGCGTCGCCTTCCACGCCAACGCGCTCGGCATCCGCGCCCAGATCGTCATGCCGCTGGCCACGCCGCAGGTGAAGGTCGCCGCAACCCGCGGCTACGGCGCCGAGGTCATCCTGTACGGCGCCAGCTACGACGAAGCCTGCGAAGAGGCTCTGCGCCGCCGCGTCGAGGAGGGCCGCACCTTCATCCATCCCTTCGACGACGCCGAGGTCATCTCCGGCCAGGGCACCATCGGCCTGGAATTGCTCGAGCAGGTGCCCGACATCGAAGCCGTCGTCGTTCCCATCGGCGGCGGCGGCCTCATCAGCGGCGTAGCCTGCGCCCTGAAAGAAACCAATCCCAAAATCCGCGTGGTCGGCGTCGAGCCGGAAAAGCTGCCCTCCATGCTGCGCGCCCGCGAATCCGGCCACCCGATTACCATTGCCGCCGAAGCCACCATCGCCGACGGCATCGCCGTCCGCCGCGCCGGCGACCTGACCCTGCCGCTCGTCTCCCGCTACGTGGACGAAATCGTCACCGTCGACGACGAGGAGATCGCCAGCGCCATCCTCATGCTGCTGGAGCAGGAAAAAACCCTAGCCGAAGGCGCGGGCGCCGCCGCTCTGGCCGCGGTGGTCCAGTCCAAGACCAACCTTCGCCATCGCCGCACCGTGGTCCTGGTCTGCGGGGGCAACATCGACGTCACCCTGCTGGCCAAGATCATCGAGCGCGGCCTGGTCAAGGACGGCCGCCTGCTGCGCGTCCGCGTCTACCTCCAGGATCGTCCCGGCGCTCTGCTCCAGCTCACGCAAATCCTGGCCCGCGAGCGCGCCAACATCGTCGAGACCATCCACAACCGCGCCTACTACGGCGTCAGCCTGGGCGAAACCGTCATCGACGTAACCATCGAGACCCGCGGCGCAACCCACATCACCGCCATCAGCCACGCCCTGCGCGAGGCCAGCTTCCGCTTCGAGCGCATCCAGTAAGGACCGCCCATGTATACGCCCAGCTTCAACCGGGTCGCCGATCGCGCCGTCCTTATCGAGGCCATGCAGGCTTACCCCTTCGCCATCCTCTTCGGCCTCCAGGATCAAACCCCTGTCGCCACCCACCTACCGCTTGTCGTGAAAGATGAAGGACCGCACGGCCTCCTCGAAGGCCACTTCGCCCGCGCCAATCGTCACGGTCAGGCTCTCGCCGGGGGCGAGACACTGGTTGTCTTCTGTGGCCCGCACAGCTACGTCTCGCCCGCGCTCTACGTCGATCCGCTCTCGGTTCCTACCTGGAACTACATCGCCGTCCACGCTTGCGGAACCCTCTCGCTGGTCGAGGACGAGGCCGGCAAGGAGGAACTCCTCATCGGCCTGATCGAAGCCAACGAGCCCGCCTTCGTTGAAAAATGGCGCGCCATGCCGCAGGATTTTCGGCATGAAATGCTCGCCGGCATCGTCGGCTTCCGCATCCCCATCGAGCGCATCGAAGGCAAATTCAAACTCAGCCAGAACCGCGACCCCGCCGAGCGCCGCGGCATCCGCGCCGCCCACGCCGCCGGCACGCCCGACCAGCAGGCGCTGGCCGCCTGGATGGCGCGCCTGGGCGCGCAAGCGTAGCGCGAATCAAGCTCCCTATTCGCTGGGAGGCGGATAGAAGGGCCGCCGGGCGTCTTTCTCCTGCGCCTGCTTCACCGTCAAATCGTCGAAGAGCAGCGGCGGCGCGATCACCGTCTGGGGCACATCGCCAAAGAGATTCGAGAGATACGGTTTGTCGCCGGCGGCCACAATGTCGGAGCGAAAGCTGTGCAGGTTGAGGTCGCCCAACTGGCCTCCGCGCACCAGTTCCCGCGAACCGTCCTCCACCTTGATGCGATAGAGCGTCCGCGGCTGCGTGCCGCCCCCCAGCACGGCAACCGCGTACACGTGAGACAGCCCCTGATCCTTGCCCATCGCGATGAGTTTCTTTTCCAGTTCCTCTTCGCCCAGGGCCTCGGAGGCCTCCACCTTCAGCACCCCGATCTTCGGCGCGGGCGCCTGCCCGGCCGCCGCGCGCCCATGACCGTTCGACTCGGGAAAATCGCGGATCGGCTCGCGCCCCAGCAGATAACCCACCAGCTTGCCATCCTGCGCCAGCGTAACCTTTTGCGCCGGCACCCCCTCGTCGTCGACGCTGTACGCTCCGTTCAATTCCTTGCCGGCAAAGGAGGTCAGCCCCGGATCGTCGACCACGGTGAGAAAATCCGGCAAAACCCGCGTGTGATAGCTGGAGTTGTACGCCCCCGTGGTCCGCGCCGTCGAGCCCAACTCCGGCGCGTGCGCCTCGACCGCGCGGGCAAAGAGATTCTCGAAGCTGTGCGCGCTGGCGTTGCCGGCCAGCAGCACCGGCCCGTGATACTCCTCGGTCACCAGCGGAGCCTTGCACAGCTCATCCAACCCGGTCAGGGCGTGCAGCGAGCCCGTGCGGAAGCGCTCCGCCGTGCCCAGCCCATCCGCCGCCGTGGCGCTCACCGGATACGAGCGCTCCAGATGCATCCCGTCCGCCGCCTGCGCGCTGAACGAGGTTTCGGCATGGTACTCGGCATAACTCTTGCGCACGATGGCGCCTTCGGTGTTGACCAGATACTCGGTGCGGACCCGGCCTCTCAGCTCGCCCTTCGACTCTTCGATCTCCGCGGCAAATCCCTTCGCCGCGGGATCGTTCAGAATCGCTCCCGAGCCCGCGACGATATTCTGCTTCCACGCCTCCCGGTCGAGCGAAAGATGCTGCGCCGGTTGAAGAACGATGACCGGCTTCTCCGCGGCAAAGCTGTTGGCCTGCGGCGGCGTCTGCACGGTCTTCAGCTCCGCCTGCTTCTTGGCAAAGTCGTCGAGCGCCATCTTGTACGCCATGTCCGCCGCATTCCACAGCCCAAAGCGCAAGGCCACCGGATCGTCGTCCACAACCTCGATCGCCATCATCCCGTCGCCGCCAAAACCAAAGCGTTGCAGCATCTGCGCAATCCGGTTGTCCACCTTGGCGTGCGAATTGTCGAACTTGTAGTCGCCCACGCGAACCCGCACGCGGGCTACCCGGCTGTGCGACTGATGTTCCCCGGTCAAGGCGCCGTAGGCCGCCCGGGCGTTGTACTCGACCACATCGTCGATGCGGAACTCGATGAAGTACGGCTTCTCGGAATCCTGCAACTGCAGGCGCTTCCGATTGCGCGCCAGCTCGGCGAGCATCGCCTTCAAGATCGGGTCCTGCTCGGCCTGCGCCCGCGTCGCCGGCGGTTGCGTCGTGGCCGCGGCCTGGCCGTATGCGCAAGAAAGATGTGAAACTGCGGCCAGCGCGGCCGCGCAGGCAAACCCAAATAGGACGCGCATCTATTGAACCTCCGTTGCGTTCTCCGCGGTGGGCGAGGGAAGAATCGGCGGACGCGCCTTGCCCTGCGGCGCCTTTTGCGTTTCCATCCCGCTGAAAAGCATCGCCGGCGCAATCGCCGAAACCGGCACGCTGCCCGACTCCGCGCCGCACTCGCCGTTGAATACTCCCGGCTTGTCGCCGCTGGCCAGTATCTGCTTCAGCGCCGCCTGGGGCGTGCCCACAATCTGCACCCCGCGCACCAGTTCGTCCGGCCGGCCGTCCGCATAAACCCGGTAGACAAGCTGCGGAATCACTTGAAACGCCTGCGGCGTGAAGCGCTGGGTCAGCGTGTATCCCGATGCGATGTCCTCGAAGTAGAGGCCGTAGGGCTTGTTCTGCTTCTTGATCTCCTCGATCAGCAACTGGCGCAGTTTCTTTTCCGGCATCACCTTGCTCGAGGTGACGATCAGATTGCCCTGCCGTCCCGTAGGCATCCAGCCCATCTGCGCGCGGCCGTGGCCATTCGACGTGTCGAAGTTCGCAATCGGCATGCGCGACATCAGAAACTGCTGCAACACGCCCTTCTGCACCAGTTCCACCCTCTGCGCCGGCTGCCCTTCCTCGTCGTAACTGTAGTAGCCGCTCAGATAGGCGCCGCCATAGCTCGCCATCGTCGGGTCGTCGGCAACCGAGAGAAACGCCGGAAGAATCGCCTTGCCCACGTCCTTGGTAAAGGTCTCGCCCTCCTGGTTGCCGCGCTGCCGCTGGCCCTCCAGCCGGTGGCCCAGCACCTCGTGAAAGAAAACCGCCGAGGCGCGCCCCGACAGCAGCGCCGGCCCGTTGTAGGGCTCCGCCGCGGGCGCCGTGCACAAGGCATCGAGTTGGCCGGCAAGAATCTGGATTTGCCGCTCCAGCTCCGCCTGCGCAGGCAGATCGCCTTCCGTGCGGCTCTCAAAGGTGCGCGCCAGAGAGATATCCATGCCGTCCTCGGCGCGGGTTCCGGCCACCACCACAATCCGGATCAACTGGTGCGGATAAACCAGGCGCGAGCCCTCCGAGGAGACAAAGTAGTTGTTCGCGCTGGAAACGGTGAGCGCGACCATGTTGGTGTTGATCTGGGGATGGGCGCGGAAGACCATCGAAAGCGCCCGGATGCGCCCCTCCCACGCCTTGCGGTCGAGCGCCGGCGGCGCGACGGGCGCCAGCTCGGCGTGCACCGCATCCTGCCGGGAAAAGTCCGCCGAGGTGTCTTCCTCTTTCGCCTGCACGGCCAGTTCCGACTTCACCTTCAGGTAGGACTGCAATGCGCTCCCATAGCAGGCGTTGGTCCCCCACCACAGCGTGCGCGCAAGGGCGGCGCGATTGTCGCCGAGCGGCAGCTCGATGGAGTGAAGCGCGCTGGTGCGATGCAAGCCGTGGGTGTTGTCCACCTTCCAATCGCCCACGCGCACCGTAATATCCGCCGTGCGCTGCCGATTCTCCTCCGACGACAGAATCGCGCCCTGCTGCGCCACAATGTTCAGCCGGGTCGCGTCGTGCGCATCGTAGCCGATGTAGTAGGGCGGCTGCTGGTTGGGCTGCGCCGCCTTGCTCAGCGAGGTCATGGCGCGGCCCAGTTCCGCCGTTAGGGCGTCCAGCAGCGGTGAAGGCGCGACGGTGGCGGAGGCCGATTGCGCCGCCGCGTTCAAGCCGTGCGGCAGCAGAAAAAAGCACAGCGCCAGCGAGAGGAGCGGGAATTTCCAGCACGTTTTTGGCATAGTTGTCCTGCGTCGCAAGTATAGTGGAGGATTTCGGCCAAAACGTTCGCTCAAAGTAGCCGGGAATCTTCGGCCGGCGCCCAAGCACGCGGCCAAAAACACCGCGATTCGCGCGAATTCCATCGGAAATGATTGCCGCGCGCGCGGTGTGAGTTATTCGTGAATCCCGCCCGCATGCAACGTTGAAAGACGCGCCCTGCCGCCCGGCCCGGCAGGCATTCCTTGGTTTGTCCCGTCCCGCATCGTCTTTCCCGCCCTCCGCATCCGCCCCTCCCATAACCCCTCGACCTTTGCTATACTCAATGAGTTCACCCCAATGCGGAGGTGGCGAAATTGGCAGACGCACCAGCTTGAGGTGCTGGCGCTCAAAAGGCGTAGGGGTTCAAGTCCCCTCCTCCGCACCAGATTTCTTTCGTCCGGCCGAACCGGACTGACTTGGAAAGCAGCTCGAGAATGCAGATTCTTCTTTACTTCGTGGTCGTCCTGCACGTGATTGTGTGCCTCTTTCTGATTGGCGTCGTCCTCCTGCAACAGGGCCGCTCGGCCGACCTCGCCGGCGCTTTCGGCGGCCAGGGTTCGCAGACGGCTTTTGGCCCCCGCGCAGCGGCCAACGTCCTCACCCGGCTCACCACCTGGTCGGCGGTCATCTTCATGGTCACTTCGATCAGCCTGACCGTCCTCTACCAGCGCTCCGCCGGCTCCCATTCCGTGCTCGACAACACCAAGACCTCGGCGCCTGCAAAATCCGGCAAGTAAACCCAGCAATTTCGGCCCATAGGGCAAGGACGGCAGGCCACGCGGCCTGCCGTTTTTCTTTGCCCGCGATCGCGGCCAGGGTTTTCTGCTCAAATTCACAGAAAATCTCTTGACAGATATATCTGTTAGATATATCTTCCAACACCATGAGCCGCAACCGCACCGCCTACGTCCTCCTCGGCCTTCTCTCCATCGAACCCAACAAGTCCGGCTACGACCTGCGCAAGGCCGTGCAGCAAAGCGTCGGCTACTTCTGGAGCGAAAGCTACGGCCAAATCTACCCGACCCTCAAGCTGTTGGCGGCCGAGGGGCTGATCGTCGCCCGCGACTCCGCCTCCGCCGGCAAAAAGCGCCGCCAGGAGTACTCCCTGACCGATGCCGGCCGCGCCTGCCTGCGCGAGTGGCTTGCGTTGCCCTTCCAGAACGAACCCCTCCGCAATGAATTCCTGCTCAAGCTCTTCTTTGGCCGGGAGGCCGCGCCCAGCGTCTCCATCGACCACGTTCTCTCGCTCCAGGAAAAGAACCGCCAGATGCTCGCCACCCTGGAGCAATTCGAAATCCAGGCCAAGACCCAGGGCGCGCAAAACCCCCATCAGCCCTACTGGATGCTCACCATCGGGCTGGGAATCGCGCTCTCCCGCGCCGCGCTGGAGTGGAGCGAATCGGCCGTGGCCGAGCTTTCTTCGCTGCAACGCGCCGCACCGGCAACTGAACAGTCCTCTTGACCGCCCCTGAGCCAAGCAAAGGGGCGCATCGAGCCCGCACCCTGCGAAGTCGAAGTGGACCTGCTGCTGTTCTTGTCCGCGCCTTCGCCGATAGAACCCAAGAGATCCGGATCAACAGGCAAGTAAAGGAGAATCGCACCATGGTCACCAACGTCCGTTCCAGCCGCGGGTCGCTCATCGTAGCCTGGATCGTCGGCAGCCTCTTTCTTCTCGGCTTTTTCTTCAATCCCGTGGGCGCCTGGACCGGCCCCATCCTCGGCGTCTGGTTCGTGGGCACGCAAAAACCCCGCCGCGGATTCCTCTGGATGATGGCCTTCTCCTTCGTCCCCAGCCTCATCGCGCACGCACGCAGTTTCCCTCTTGCCGGCCCCGTGCCCGCGCTGCAATACCTGGGGGCTCTGCTGCTTGCCTCGCTGCTCGGCATTCTGCCCTTCACCTTCCACCGGTTCGCCAGCCCCCGCCTGCCCGGTTTGTTCTCTACGCTGCCCTTCCCGCTGGCCGCGGTGGCTCTGTCTTCCCTCGTCCCATCGCTGCCCGCCGGTCCAACCTCCTCAACCGGCGTCGATGCCTTTCTCCTCTACTGGTTCGCGGCGGTGGTGGTCTGGATGTGGAACCGCGAGTTCCGCGCCGCCCGCTTTGTCAGGGTCGCCCTCCTCTTTGCCGCGGCCTACGTTCTGGCCGGCGGTTTCATGCCGCTTGGCCACTTCAGCGGCCTCCGCTTGCCCCAGCCCCTCCCCATCGCCCAGGTTTCCTCCTGGATTTGCCTCGCCGGTGTCTTCGCCGTCAGCCTCTGGGCGCTCCTCCATCCCGTCAAGCACCCCTCCTGGGCCAGCCGGCCTGCGACCGTTTCTCTGCTCCGAAGCCCCTTTACCGCCAGCCCGGTCCACGTGGTCGGCCAACAGGGCCGAGAGACGCTGGTCAGCGACTCCGGAGAGCGCTTCCCCATCCGCAACGGCATTCCCGCCTTCCTCAAGCCTGAAGATCTCGCCGGCGACAACGGCAAATACAACAAGCTGTATGAGACCATTGGCGGCTTTTACGACGACACGCAGCGTGTCGTCGCCGCCTTCCGGGGATTGGAAATAGACTCTTACTTCCGTGTCTACATGGACCTGCTCGAAGTCAAATCGGGCGACTCCGTGCTTGAGACATCCGTCGGCACCGGCCTCAACTTCAAATACCTGCCGGGCGGAGTGAAACTCTCCGGTCTCGATCTCTCGCCCGAGATGCTGGCCAACTGTCAGGCCAATATGCGCCGCTGGAAGATGGACGCCGATCTCTATTTGGGCAATGCCGAGAGCCTGCCCTTTGCCGACGCCAGCTTCGACGTGGTCTTCACCTGCGGCGGCTTCAACTTCTTCAGCGACCGCGCCAGGGCGATCCGCGAGATGATCCGCGTCGCCAGGCCGGGAGGCCATCTGATGATCGAAGACGAAACCGAGGAGTACGCCAAGAGCACCTACGAACGCCTCCCGATCACCAGCAGCTACTACAAGAATCGCAAGGACCCCGTTTCCGTCCCCATCGATCTGGTGCCGCCGGAGATGGAGGATATCCACCTGGAAATGCTCAAGGACGGCAAGTTCTACGCCATCACCTTCCGCAAGCCGGCCCAGGCATAACCGGCCGCAACAAAGGGGTTGGAGCAGCGCGCGCATCTTCCCCGTGCTGCCCCAACCCGCCACGCCCTACAATGGAACCATGATCCTGGAGACCTTTCCCGTCGGCCCGCTGCAATGCAACTGCACCATCCTTGGCGACGAAGAGGCCGGTGAAGCCCTGGTCGTCGACCCCGGCGACGAGGTCGCGCGCATACACCGCCGCCTGACCGAACTGGGCCTCAAGCTCAAGCAGATTCTCGTCACCCACGCCCACATCGACCACGTGGGCGGCGCGCTCAAGCTGAAACAGCTCACCGGCGCTCCCATTTTTCTGAACCAGGACGACCTGCCGCTGCTGAAGATGATGCACATGCAGGCCGGCTGGCTGGGCATTGACCCGCCCGAGACCGCTCCCCCCGATGAGGGCCTCGCCGACGGTCAGCGTGTGGGCCTCGAGCGCTACCCGGCCCTGGTCATCCACACGCCCGGCCACACCCAGGGTTCGGTCTGCCTCCACTTCGCCCCGCTCAAGATGCTCATCGCCGGCGACACCCTCTTTGCCGGCAGCATCGGCCGCACCGACCTGCCCGGCGGCAACTTCGACCAGATTATCGATTCCATTCACAGCCGTCTGCTCGTCCTGCCCGACGAAACCAGGGTCCTGCCCGGCCACGGCCCGGTCACCACCATCGGTGACGAGCGGCAGGGAAACCCGTTTATATCTAGGCAATAGCTTGCCAGGCATCGAGTTTTTCAATCTTTTATTATCAATGCGTTAGAGAATATTCTTCAAGCAACGCCTAAGCTCAGAGGCAGGTAATATTACTCCCTTGATCCGTTCCCAATGAATCAACAAGAATGGTTACTCCAGTACTGAATTCCGGTTCCTGCACCAGCAAACTCACCACCAGCCAGCCCGACTCCGGCAACCCGAAAAAGTACCCCGGATGAACCCAGACGCCGCGCTCCAGAAGCGCCAGCACCGTCCGCTCGTCGGCTTGCAGCGCCGGAATTCGCAGCACGGCGTACCAGCCGCCCTCGGCTTCCAGCCGGCTCACGGCCGGCAGCCGGCTTAATTGCCGGTCCAGTTCCGCCAGGTTGGCCTCCACCCGCTTTTGTATCTGCCCCTGGATCGCCGCCCGTCCCTCCAGCCACGCCGGCAACGCGCTCTGCACCGGCGCATTCATCGAGAGAAAGGTGTCGGCAACCACCTCCAGCCGCTCCAGGGCGGCACTGGCCTCCGGTCCCGTGGCCACGATCCACGCCGCCTTCATCTGCGGCAGCCCGGCAATCTTGCTCAGCCCGCTCACCACAAAGACCGGAACCCCCTCCAGTCCCGCGGCAAAGCTCTTCCCTCCCTCGCCGAAGCCGTAGTCCAGAAAAACCTCGTCCACGATCAGCGAAAGGCCAAACTCGCGGCACAGCCGGGCCAGCGCCTCGCCCTCCCAGGGCTTGGTAAAGTGGCCCGTGGGGTTGTTGGGATGAACCAGCACAATGGCCCGCGTCTGGGGGCCGATCGCCCGGCGAAAGCCCTCCGGATCGATTTGCCAGCCATGGTCGTAGACCAGCGGCGCGGCCTTCAGCCGCACATCGTCGAGCACGGCCAGAAAGTCGAAGAGCGGATACCCCGGCTGTCCAACCAGAATCTCGTTGCCCGGATCGCAGAGCAGCCGGAAAAGAAAGCTGTACGCCTCGCTGGTGCTGGTCGTGAGCACAATCTGCTGCGGACGAAGCGCAACGCCATGATCGGCATAGTAGCCGCAAATCGCCTGCCGCGCGCGCAGGCTGCCCCGCGGCTGCGGATCGTAATCGAGCGCCTCCGGCCGAGCAAGCGCTTCAAGCAGATCGGAGGGATAGGCAAATCCGCAGCGGGTGGGATTGGACGCCGTCAGATCGGCCACCGGCAGCCCTGCCTGAACCCGCAGCCGGTGGGCCCGCGCCAGCTCGCTCTCCTCCGTATTCCAGTCCGTCCTTCGCGAAAAACGCATAAACCTCATCCAATCAATCGCGTATACCTGCCAGCCGCGCCGCGCCCGGCGCCCGGCGCGGGCTCGTCGTGCACAATAAACGCAGGCGTCCCTTTCAACCATACACGGGCGTCCACCGGAGGAACATTGGCTCTGCGCGCGGTTGTCTTCGACTATGGGAACGTTTTGACAGGTCCTGAGGACCCCGCCGCTCATGCGGCTCTGTTGCGCATCACCGGGCTCGCCGCCGGCCGCTTCAAGAGCCTCTATTGGCACAACCGCCACGCCTACGACGAGGGCAAGCTCACCGGCATCGCCTTCTGGAAGGAGTTCCTCCGCGAGGCCGGCCTCGAGCACATGCTGAACCAGGCCACCGTGGAAGAGCTGAGCCTGTGGGACGCGCGCATGTGGACCGCCCAGGACCCCGCGTTGCTGGCCTGGCACGAGCAGCTCAAGCAGCGCGGCCTGCTCACCGCCATCCTCTCCAACATGGGCGACAACGTGCTCGAAAACATCGAACGCGAATTCGCCTGGATTCACCGCTTCGACGTGCGCGTGTGGAGCTTTCAGTTGCACGTGGCCAAGCCCGACGCGGCCATCTATCTCCACACGCTCAAGGAACTCGGCCTCCGGCCCCACGAGGCTCTCTTCCTCGACGACAAGCCGGCCAACGTCGAGGCCGCGCGGGCGCTGGGCATCCATGCGCTCGTCTACTCCACCGTCGAACAACTCCGCGCCGACCTGGTCGCGCACGGATTCTGCGCCGAACTGCCCTTGCCAGACTGAGATCCCTTGCCCGTTTGCGGCGCAAGCAGGCCATGATTCCGCGCGGCTGCCAACCCGCGCACGCCGCGGCAACCGCCTCGCGCCCGGCGCCGCATACAACTCTCCGTCCGGTGTTCTAAACTAACTTGTCCCCGCACGGTGGCAAGCTAAACCGTTTTATGCAAGGCGCGGTCCAGACGAACGGGCCCTCGCTCCATGTGCGTCTTATCGCCATGCCGGTCCGTCGAGAGATTGATGAGGAGTTTCAACGGTGATTTTTTCGGAGAAAACAAGAAATAGGCGCACGGCCAAATGGGCGGTGCGAAAACAGGCGGCATGGACTGCGGCGGCTCTGCTGCTGGCCTCGACCATGGCTTTGGCGCAGAGCGTTCCCGTGGTCACGGGCGACGCGCGCGTTGACAAGCTGCTCAGCCAGATGACGCTTGAAGAAAAGCTGGCGTTGATCCACGGCACGCACGAGGACCCGGCGGTCTATCAGGGCCAGGCCGGCTACCTCGGCGGCGTTCCGCGCCTCGGCATTCCGGGGCTGCGCTTTGCCGATGGCCCTCCGGGCGTGCTCACCCGTCACCCCTCGCAAGGCGAAACCGCCACTATGGGCGTAGCCGCCACCTTCAGCCGCAAGACCGCGGAAGACAACGGAATCGTCATCGGCCGCGAAGACCGCTCTCTGGGCATCGATGTCTCCCTTCAGCCTTTTGTGAATTTCGACCGCGACCTCCAGTTCGGCCGCGCCTACAACACCTTCGGCGAAGATCCGTTTCTCACCTCCGAGATGGGCGTCGCCGAGGTCAAGGGCATCCAGTCCCAGCAGGTCATGGCGCAGATCAAGCACTTTATCGCCTACGACTCCAACGGAACCAGCACCTGGGTGGACGAGCAGACGCTGCACGAGGTCTATCTCGCCCCCTTCGAGGCCGCCGTCCGCGCCGGCGTCTCGTCCATCATGTGCTCCTATAACCGCATCAACGGCGTCTTTGCCTGCGGCAACAGCTCGACGCTGACCAAAATCCTGCGCGACGAGATCGGCTTCAAGGGATTCGTGACCTCCGACTGGGGCGCGGTCCACGCCGTCAACTTCATCAACGCGGGTCTGGATATGGAAATGCCCGGCGAACCTCTGCCCAGCGAAAAGCACCCCATGCCCTCGTTCTTCGACTTTGTGCCCGCTCCTCCGCCTCCGCCGCCTCCCCCGGCGCATGCCCCCGAGGGCGATGCCGGCAACATGTTTGGCGGCCACATTCCCGAGGAGCCGGCACAGGAGCGCGGCGGCGGCAGCGACTTCGGTCTCAAGCTGGACCCGAAGAAGATGCCTGAAGCCCTGAAGGACGGCACGGTCAACGAAGCCGCCATCACCCGCGCCGCCGGCCGCGTGCTCTATGAGATCGTCCGCTTCGGCTACCTGGACGGCCAGCAGAAACACGAAGTGACCGCGCAGGCCATCGAGGCCAACGCAAAAATCATCGAAAGAACCGGCGAAGAGGCCGCGGTGCTGCTCAAAAACGAAGGTGCGGCGCTGCCCTTGAAGTCCGGCAGCCTGGATTCCGTCGTCCTGATCGGCCCCACCGCCGCCCAGGTCGACTCGATCGGCATCAACGGCGAGCGCTCCGTCGGCCTGCCCTGGCGCCAGGTCGGCCCGCTCGATGCCCTCAAGAAGATCTCCGGCAACGCCAAGATTCGCTTTGCCGTGGACGACGACATGACCGGCGTCCCCGTTCCGTCCAGCGCCTTGAGCCACGACGGCAAGCCCGGCTTGCTGCGCACCGGCGCCGGCGCCGAGCAGGCCGACGCCAGCGTCAACTTCACCGTCAAGGGCGGCAATGCCCTGGCGCCCAACTCCACCGTCACCTGGAAGGGCTCGATCGCGGCGCCGCACCAGGGAACCTACTGGCTCTATCTGCAGGCCCTGGGCACCAACGCCAGCATCTCGCTCGACGGCAAGCCGCTGGCCCGCACCGGCGCCTTCCAGGGCGCCGTGCATGGGGACATTCTCCAGGCCAACCAGGACAACGTCGTTCCTACCACCGACGGCCTCGACAACGTGCGCCGCGCGGTTGAACTGACCGACGGTCCGCACCAGATCGAGATTCGGACCACTCCCGACAGCTCCAACGCTCCCGTGCAGGTCCGCCTCAACTGGTACACGCCCGAGCAGCGCAAGGCCGATCGCGAAGCGGCCATCGCCGCCGCAAAAAGCGCCAAAACCGCCGTGGTCTTTCTCTGGACGCGGCTGCAACCGGTCTTTGGGCTGCCCGACTCACAGAACCAACTGGTCGAGGAAGTGGCCGCGGTCAACCCCAACACCATCGTCGTCCTCAACACCAGCCAGCCCGTGGCTCTGCCCTGGGCAGGCAAGGTGAAGGCCATCCTCGAAATGTGGTGGCCCGGCGACGAGGGCGGCTGGTCCACGGCCAATCTGCTGCTGGGCAAGACCAGCCCCGCCGGTCGCCTGCCGGTCACCTGGGCCAGCCAACTGCAAGACTACCCCGCCACCGATCCCCGCTATCCCGAGCGTTCCTTGAAGGGTGTCGACGGCAAAACCATCTACAGCGAAGGCGTCAACGTCGGTTACCGCTGGTTCGACAAGCAGAACATCGCCCCGCTCTTCGCCTTCGGCCACGGCCTCAGCTACACCAGCTTCGCCTACTCTGGCCTGCAGGTCGTGAAAGCCTCCGATGGCGGCCTCGACGTGAACGTCCAGATCAAGAACACCGGCAAGATGGCCAGCGACGAGGTTCCGCAGGTCTACCTCGGAGCGCCCTCCGTGGTTCCTCCGGGCGTTCAGTTCCCGGTGCGGGCTCTCGTGGCCTTCGACCGCATTCACCTCGCCGCCGGCGAAGCCAAGGCCGTCGCGCTCCATGTGGCGCCGCGTCAGTTGCAATACTGGTCCACCAGTGACGGCAAATGGGTGACCGCAACCGGCACGCGCACCGTGAGCGTCGGCGCATCCTCCCGCGATCTGCGCCTGAACCAGAGCATCGACTGAGAAACATCCCGCAAACCTGAAATGCCGGGGCCTCGGCCCCGGCATTTCTTTTCGCAAAAGGACGCCGCCCGGCCCAGACACCGGCAATCAGCCCCCTGTTCCCTACTCCCTACTCCCTATTCCCTATTCCCTGCCTTTACGACGCCATCCCCAGACCCACCAGATTGGCGGCGGCAATAATCACCAGCATCCCCGCCCACAGCAGCCGGATCGGCCTGCTTCCCACGCCGGCCCACTCGCCCAGCGCCAGCCCCACCAGTCCGCCGCACAGCACGTACCCGCTCATGTGCAGCATCCAGTTCACGTAGGCCAGATGCTGGGGAATGTTGGCCGCGCCCCAGGCATAAAAGAAGAATTGCAGATACCACATGACTCCGCCGGTTGCGGCCAGAGAGGCATTCTTCAGCAGCGTCGGCCGCGTTTGGGCCAGATCGGCGCGCAGTGAAATCTCTTTCTTGCAGGCCAGGCGGACAAAGCAGTAGGTCAGATTGACCACGGCGCCTCCGCCCATGATGACCACATAACTCGGCAGCGCGGCATAGAGCGAATTCACACCCAGATGCAGGGCCGCGGCGGCGATGGGCCGGGCCGCGTCGATGGCGAACGACATGCCCGAGGAAAAAATCCCGCACAGCACGGCAAGCAGCAGGCCCAGCTTCAAATTGAACTCCCTCGGCTCGCCGCGAAGCTGGATTTCCTTCTGGTGTCCGGCATAGGAGACGACGGCGACGCCGATCAGCGCCACCAGCACGCCGGCCATGGTCAACAGGCCGCTTTTGCTCAGGAACAGCAGGGCAAACTGCCCATGAAGCAGCGGCGGCGTGAGCGTGCCCACCACCAGCGTGACGCCGATGGCCACGCCGATGCCCAGCGACATGCCCAGATGGCGCATGGTCAGGCCGTAACTCACATTGCCGACACCCCACATGGCCCCGAAGAGCGCGACCTTGCAAATCAGTCCGGCGCCCAGCGAGGCATAAAAGGCGCGAAAATCGGGCAGCAGAACCATGCTCACCGAGATTGGCAGCAGAATCCAGGAAAAGAAGCCGGCCACCGCCCAGGTGGTCTCCCACGACCATTTCCTCACCTTCTCAATGGGCGCATAGAACGAAGCGGCCGAGGCCGCGCCAACCATGTGCCATCCGATCCCAGCCAGTATCGACGTCACTCTTTGTCCCTTTCTTCCCTCTGCCGCAACGAGATCCTTCGCCGGCAGCCAGGCTTCGCCACGGAGCCCAGTGGGCCCCCGCTCGCCCTTCCTGCAATGAAATGTTTTCCAAGAGGAATAACCTTATGCAAGCAGCAATGCCTTTGTCAAAGCCATCCCTCGCCGCCCGCGGCAAAGAAAATCAATCGCCAGCGCCTCCACCCATTACACTTTCTCCATGTCTCTCCGCATCTATGCCGCCACCACCAGCCAGGGCAAGCTGCGCGACTTCCGCGCCGCCGCTCAAGCCCATTCCATCGCCATCGATCCCCTCCCCGCGCTGGCAACGATTCCGGCCCCGGAGGAGAACGGCGCAACCTTCCAGGCCAACGCCACGCTCAAAGCCGTCTACTACTCCGGCTTTGCTCCCGGCGAGCTGGTCGTGGCCGACGACTCCGGCCTCGAAGTCGATGCCCTCGACGGCGCTCCCGGCATCCGCTCCGCCCGCTTCGCCGCCGACTCCGGCCTGGTCGACTCGCCCGACGCCGAAGACAATACCGACGTCTGGAACAACATTGTCCTCTTGCAGCGCCTGGCCTCCGTCGCCCCCGAGGAGCGCACCGCGCGCTACCGCTGCGTGCTGGTGGCGGCGCGCGACGGCCTGGCGCTGCATACCGCCCAGGGCGCGGTCCAGGGCCTCATCCTGGGCGCCCCGCGCGGCACCGGCGGCTTCGGCTACGACCCGCTCTTCTACCTGCCCGGCCTGGATCTCACCATGGCCGAGCTGGACCTCGAGACCAAGCTCTCGCTCAGCCATCGCGGACGCGCCTTCGCCGCCCTGCTGCCCATGCTCGGCGCCTGATGGCTCAACAAGCACGCGTCCAAAGCATCCGGCCGCGAAGCGGTCCAAAAGCTCAAAAGCGCCGAGCGCCTTGACGGTCCTATCGCCGGCCTCCAATAATGCTTTTGCAACGATACAAACTTTCCCTCTCCCTCAACTCGACACCGCCTCGACTCAGAACCCGGAGCCCATATCCCCATAGGAGCCGAAACTGTCATGGCCACTGCTCAACCTCCCGCCGCACCCATTCTTCGCGGCGGCGTGCAGCCGCTGCGCGCCGGCCAGGGAACCAGCTTCCTCTGGCGCAAGCTGCATTCGCTGCTCGGCGTCCTCCCCATCGGCGCCTTCCTCATCGAACACCTGCTCTCGAACTTCGAGGCCCTCAAGGGCCCGGCCGCCTATGGCGCCCAGGTGCAGTTCCTCAACAGCCTGCCGCTGGTCCGGGTCCTCGAGTGGACCTTCATCTTCGTGCCCATCCTCTATCACGGCCTGTATGGCGTCTACATCTGGCTGCACGGCAAGTCCAACCTCGTCTACTATCCCTGGGCCGGCAACTGGATGTACATGGCCCAGCGTTATACCGGTCTCATCGCCATTCTCTACATCGGCCAGCACGTCCTCCGCCAGCGCTTCATGGGCGTGCAGCTTCCCGAGCACCCGTATGCGGCCTTCGCCAAAGTGCAGATGGAGCTGGCCAATCCCTGGATGCTCGCCGTCTACATCGTCGCCATGATCGCCATCTGCTGGCACTTCTGCTACGGCATCTGGCTCTTCGCCGCCAAGTGGGGCATCACGCCCGGCACCGTGGCCCGCAAGCGCTTCGGCTACGTCTGCGCCGCGCTCGGCATCGTCCTCACCGTCATGGGCCTGGCCAGCATCTGGGCCTTCGTCAGCCAGCCGCTAGCTGCCAGCTTCTAGCCGCCAGCTTGTTGGTGCGAAAAAGGATGTCTTTCGAGTTTCGCGATCCCGCGTGCTTTCCCAGGTCCCCGAATGCGAGGGACCTGGGGCACCCAAGGGTTGTGCCGGATTACCGAATCTCGCGGACACGGTACTCGGAGCTTTCAGAAAGGATTCGTACACTATGGCATCGCCCAGAATCATCGTGGTTGGCGGAGGATTGGCCGGACTGGCCGCGGTCATCAAGATCGCCGAGGCCGGCGGCTCCGTCGATCTCTTCTCCATCGTCCCGGTCAAACGCTCTCATTCGGTCTGCGCGCAGGGCGGCATCAACGCGGCCAAGAATCTGAAGGGCGAGGGCGACACCACCGACAAGCACTTCGACGACACGATCTATGGCGGCGATTTCCTGGCCAACCAGACCCCGGTGAAGGCCATGTGCGAGGCCGCGCCGGCGATTATCGATCTTTTGGACCGCATGGGCGTGCCCTTCAATCGCACCCCCGAGGGCCTGCTCGATTTCCGCCGCTTCGGCGGCACGCTCTATAACCGCACCGCCTTTGCCGGCGCCACCACCGGCCAGCAGTTGCTCTACGCGCTCGACGAACAGGTGCGCCGCTACGAGGCCGCGGGCAGGGTGCGTAAATTCGAGGGTTGGGAGTTTCTCTCCGCCATCCTCGACTCCCGCGGCGCGGCCCGCGGCATCACCGCGCTCGACCTGCGCTCCATGGAACTGCGCGCCTTCCCCGCCGAAGCCATCGTCCTGGCCACCGGCGGCATCGGCGCCATCTTCGGCAAGAGCACCAACTCCGTGGTCTGCACCGGCTCGGCCCAGTCGGCCATCTTCCAGCAGGGCGCGTACTACGCCAACGGCGAATTCATCCAGGTGCACCCCACCTGCATCCCCGGCGAAGACAAGCTGCGCCTGATGTCCGAGTCGGCCCGCGGCGAGGGCGGCCGCGTGTGGGTGCCGCGCACCGCCGGCGATCCGCGCCCCTTCAAGGAAATCCCCGATTCCGACCGTTTTTATTTTCTGGAGGAGTGGTATCCGAAGTACGGCAACCTCGTGCCGCGCGACGTGGCTACCCGCGCCATTCACAAGGTGGTCTATGAACTGGGCCTGGGCCTCGACGGCCAGCCCATGGTCTATCTCGACCTCACCCACATCGACCGCGCCACGCTCAATCGCAAGCTCGAAGGCATTCTCGAAATCTATGAAAAATTTGTCGGGGACGATCCGCGCGACGTGCCCATGAAGATCTTTCCCGGCATGCACTACACCATGGGCGGCCTATGGGTGGACTTCAACCAGATGACCAACATCCCCGGCATCTTTGCCGCCGGCGAGTGCGAGTACCAGTACCACGGCGCCAACCGCCTGGGCGCCAACTCGCTGGTCAGTTGCATCTTCGGCGGCTTCAAGGCCGGCCCCCATGCGCTCAATTACACGCATGGCCTGGAATGCCCGGACGGCGATTGCGGCACTTCCGCCGAGCTGACGCGTCAATCCGAAATCAACAAAAGACTGCTCGACAATCGAGGCACGGAAAACCCCTTCAAGCTGTGGCGCGAACTGGGCCAGACCATGACCGAGCACGCCACGGTCATCCGCTACAACAAGGGCCTCAAGCAAGCCGACGAGAAGATCGTCGAGTTGCTCGACCGCTTCAAGAACATCAACCTCAGCGACCGCAGCCAGTGGGCCAACACCAGCTTCGCCTTTGCCCGCCAGTTGAAGAACATGCTCGAGCTCTCGCGCGTCGTGGCCAAGGGAGCGCTCCTGCGCGACGAGTCGCGCGGCGCGCACTTCAAGCCCGACTTCCCCGAGCGCAACGACGAGCAGTTCCTCAAGACCACCAAGGCCAGCTTCACCGGCTCGCCCTCGGGTCCGCGCATCGAATACGAAGAGGTCGATACGCAATACATCAAGCCGCGTCCGCGCCGCTACGACGCAACGAAATAAGCAAAGGGAGACTGACGTATGGCAAACAGGACCGTAGCTTTCGAGATCAAGCGCCAGGCCAGCCCCGATGCCCCTGCCGTATGGGAGAGCTTCGAACTCCCCTGGCGCCCCGGCATGAATGTCGTCTCCGCGATGATGGAGATCGCCGCCAACCCCGTCACCGCCGACGGCCGCCCCACCACCCCCGTCACCTACGACTCCAATTGCCTGGAGGAGATTTGCGGCTCCTGCGCCATGCGCATCAACGGCAAGGCCCGCATGGCCTGCTCGGCGCTGGTCGATAATCTCGAACAGCCCATCCGCGTCGAGCCGCTCGCCAAGTTCCCCCTGGTCCGCGACCTCCAGGTCGACCGCTCCGTGCTCTTCGACAATCTGATGGCCGTCAAGGCCTGGGTTCCGGTGGACGGCACCTACGACCTCGGCTCGGGCCCGCGCGTCTTTCCGCAGCAGCAGGAAGCCAACTACCCGCTCTCGAATTGCATCAGTTGCTGCTGCTGCATGGATGTCTGCCCGCAATTCAACGACGCCACCGGCTTCGTCGGCGCGGCCACCATCGCCCAGGTGAAGCTCTTCAACAATCACCCCACAGGCAAGGTCTTCAAGGAAGACCGCCTGCGCGCCCTGGCCGGCGACGGCGGCATCCAGGAGTGCGGCTTCGCGCAGAACTGCGTGGAAACCTGCCCCAAGCAGATTCCGCTCACCAACGCCATCTCCGACGTCAGCCGCGACGTCCTCCTCCAAAAGGCCAAGGACTTCCTGCGCGGATAAATGGCAATCGGGCTATTTAGTGGACGCCACCGGCCGCAAGCTGTGGCGACGGGAGGCACTCCGCGCACGCTTCAGAGGCGCGCGCCGCAACTGCCGCAGAAGGCCGACGCGTCATTTCGCCGGGCGCCGCAGCTTGCGCAGAAGCCGAAGTTCCGCTCCTCCGACCCCTCCGGGCCTGGAGCGGGAACCGCCGCGCCCGACGCCGCGCTGGTTGCCCCGGAGATGCCGGATGCGCCGGCGCTTCTCTTTTCCTGCGTGACGAGATAGAGATTCCATGCCGCCGCGGCGGCCAACAGAGAGATGGCCAGCGTAAAACCGGCTTCGAGGCTGGCCTGGCCCATGCCTTCGGTCGCGTGTTGCACCTGGTCCTGCATACGCGCCGCCATCACGCCCAGTGAAACCGCGCCCGCCGCGCCGCTCACCGCCGCCAGAGCCGCCAGCCGGGCGCCGGCCAGGCTGAGAGCCACGCCCGCCACGGCGCACAAGCCAGCCATGGCCGCAAAGGGGTCCGCGGCCGTTCTCTGCGTCCGCGACGGCCCAAAAGGCTGCGGAACCTCGATTGCGGAGCCGGTGGCCAACTGCCGGCCGCTGAGCGTCATAACCTTTTCTCCGGCGCACGAGACGGTGACAAAGGGAAAGAAAAAACAGAGGGCGCTGCCTGCAAAGAGCAGGATCGAGGCGAGGGATTTGCGGTTCACCATGGACTTGGCTTTCCTTCCGGTTGCTGCGGAACTTTGCCGGCCATGATAGCCCTTGACCTTAGCGGCCCGCAAACGCAGCCGGGCCTCGAGGCCTGCTCAATGCGCCGCCGGCGCCAGCTTAGCAACGGCATCCACGACAATCCCCGGCGTCAGAACTTCCGGCAGGAGCCGGGGGCTCGTTTCCCCCGGCGCGTAGAGCGCATAGGCCGGAACCCCGCTCCGCCCCAGCGCCGTCAAAGCCTGCGTAATCGCCTCGTCGTGGCGCGTCCAGTCGGCCTTCAGCAGAACCACATTCCTGGCCTGAAAGGCCTTCAGGACTTCAGGCTGGTCCAACGCCACCCGCTCGTTCACCTGGCAGCTCAGGCACCAGCTCGCGGTGAAATCCACAAAGACCGGCTGCCCGGCCGCCAGCGCACGGCTCTGCGCCTCCTGCGACCATGGCTGCCAGGCGCCATTCATCTCCGGAGGAGACAACGTCTCCGAGGCGGTGGCCAGTTCCTTGGGAGCCAGAACACAAAGAGCCACCGCTCCAAGCAGAATCGCCGCCGCTACCACCGCGGCCCAGCGCTTCGCCGGCCAGCGGCCCAAAAACCAGCCGGCAATGGCCAGCAGCAGAAAACTCGCCAGCAGCGCGGCCAGCAGTCCCGCGCCATAGGCCCGCGCCAGCACCCACGCCAACCAGATCGCCGTGGCAAAGATGGGGACCGAAACCGCCTGCCGCAGCACCTCCATCCATGCGCCGGGCCTCGGCAGCCAACGCGTCCAGGCCGGCTGCAAAGTGAGCGCGACATAGGGCGCGGCCAGCCCCAAGGCCAGCGCCGTAAACACGGCAAAGGTGACCGCCGGCGATGCGCTGAGCGCATAGCCGATGGCCGCTCCCATGAAGGGCGCGGTGCACGGCGTGGCCACCACCACGGCCAGCACGCCGGTGAAGAAGCTGCCCGAGTAGCCCTGTTTCGCCGCAAGCGACCCGCCCGCGCTGGTGAGCGTCAAGCCAATCTCGAACTGCCCGGCCAGCGAAAGGCCGAGAAAGAACAGCAGCCCCGCCATGAGCGACAAGAAAACCGGCGACTGGAACTGGAATCCCCAGCCCAGCGTGGCACCGGCGGCCTTCAAGCCCAGCAGCACGGCCACCAGCACCCAGAACGAAACCAGAATGCCGGCGGTATAAACCAATCCGTGCGCCCGCAGTTTGTGCCGCTCCTCGCTGCCGGAGTTGACCAGCGCAAGCCCCTTCAAAAAGAGCACCGGAAAGACGCAGGGCATCAGGTTCAGCAGCAGCCCGCCCAGAAAGGCCAGCCCCGCGGTCCGCGCCAGCAGCGCCCAGGAGAGCGACGGCAAAGCCACCGCGCCGGGCAGGGCCGCAATCTCGAATGCCCGCCCGTCCGATAGCTCCAGCACTCCCTTCAACTGCGCGGGATTGGCAGCGAGGCTCGCGTCCTTCTTCAGCTCCAGGACAAAGCCCCTCGCCGTCGGAGTAACCTTTTGCGGCGCGGGATTGTCCAAAATGTCCTGCTCGGCCGGAAAGAAGACGGCCGCGGTCTCACGCTGGCCGGTTTCCACACCCAGCCGGATGCCTTCCTTGGCGGGCTGGAATGCCGCTTTGAAGCTGGCGGGAAGTGGCTTGGGAAGCGACCTTTCCAATCGCTGAAAAAGTTGCTCGTCGAGCAGGGAGCCGGAAGCCGTCTCGGGCTGCCTGGCGAGCAGATGGATCTTCACCTGCAACTCGGCCTTGCCCGGAATGCAGACCTCGCGGCACACCAGCCAATCGACCTTGGCGTCGAGAACGGCCGGGCCGTCTTTTACCGTTTGCGCCACTTGCAGTTGCATCGGAAACAGGACTTCGTCTTCGTAGCCGAAATCCATCAACGGCCCGAGCGGCAGCCGCTTGGGCGCGGGAAACTGCATCGCAGCGGCCGTTACGCCCTCGGGCAGCGTCCAGCGAATATGCGGCGGCTCGCCGGAGTCGCCCGCATTCTTCCAATAGATATGCCAGCCCGGCTCCAGCTTGAAATACAACCCGGCGGCATTCTCTCCGGCCGGATAGAGCTGGTCGTTGGGAACCACAAGCTGCACGCGCAGGTGCGAGGCATCGGCGCTGCTGGAGGCCGCCAGCGCGGGCACTGCCGCGGCAAGCGCGAGCAAGGAAGCGAAGATCAAACGGGAAGGTCGCATGGCAGGGAACGATGGCTCCTGATCGTTGCACTCAGTGTATCGAACGATGGTCGCAGCCAGTTCCCGGCTTCATTGCCGCGGGTGTACATCCGGCCGCGCCGCATGGCGCCGGTAGATGCAGTCGTCCTCGACGCACTGGATGCCGGCGGCGCGGGCGCGGGCCACGGCCTCTTCGTGGATCACCCCATCCTGCAGCCACAGATACGGAATCTTCAACCGGATCGCATCGTCCACAATGGCCGGAACGTGCTCCGAGGAGCGAAAGACATCCACCAGGTCGATGCCTGCGCCCGTGGATGCGCGCGCGGCGGCTTGCGCCGCGTCGAGGTCCGGGTAGCAGGGGAGCCCCAGCACCTGGCTCAGCGCCGGATTCACCGGGAGCAGATGGAAGCCGTTGCCAACCAGATAGCGCCCGATGCGATTGCTTGCGCGCCAGGTCTTGTCGCTCATGCCGACCACGGCGATGGTCCGCGTCCGGCGCAGGATTTCGTCGATGATGGAGGGATCGTTCATCTCTTCTCTCACTCTAGAACAAGGCTGAGGGGCGGTCGATGGCTGCGGCGACGGGGATTCAGGCCCATCCGGGGGGGGAAATCCGATGGTATTTTTCCATTTCGTCTGCTGTAAGCTGTTGTTGTTAAAGCACTTGCAAAGCAGCCTCGGCATATAATAATCGTTATAAGTGTTTTATTATGTTTATGTTACAGGTGAATTCCTTCTTTTTTCCTAGGGGGGAGGGGGACCGCGGCGAAGCGCCCCGGCGAGAAGCTGACCCTAGAATCACGTTACCAGATCCGGAGAAATAATCTGCAAACGATGGAAAAATCGAGTGATCGCGCGGCTGGGTTTCGTGTCCTCCGGTTCTCGCTTCAGCATGGGGAGCCTGAAAGGGCGGCTGGGGCCTGCTTCACACGTCCAGATCGTCGTCCGCCTCGGCAACCACGGCGGTGCCCCGCCGCTTGGCCAGCAGATAGCCGCGCAGGAACGGCTCCAGGTAGCCATCGAGCACCTTGTCGACGTCGCCCACTTCCACCTTGGTGCGGTGATCCTTGGCGATGCGGTAGGGCTGCAGCACGTACGAGCGAATCTGCGAGCCGAAGTTGATCTCCAGCTTCGAGTCTTCCAGCTTCTGGCTCACCGCGCGCTTCTTTTCCAGCTCGTACTCGTACAGCCGCGAGCGCAGCATCTTCATCGCCTTGTCGCGATTCTTGTGCTGCGAGCGCTCGTTCTGGCATTGCACCACAATTCCGGTGGGCAGGTGGGTCATGCGCACGGCGGAGTCGGTGGTGTTCACGTGCTGCCCGCCCTTGCCGCCGGAGCGGTAGGTGTCGATGCGCAAATCCTCCAGCTTCAAATCCACATGAATGGACTCGTCGATCTCCGGCGAAACGTAGACCGAGGCAAACGAGGTGTGCCGCCGCTTGGCCGAGTCGAAGGGCGAGATGCGCACCAGCCGGTGCACGCCGCTTTCGCCGGCCAACATGCCAAATGCGTACTCGCCCAGGATGGTGAAGGTGGCCGACTTGATGCCCGCCTCTTCGCCGTCCTGGTAGTCGTTGATCTCGGTCTTGAAGCCCTGCTGCTCGGCCCAGCGCAGGTACATGCGCATGAGCATCTCGGCCCAATCCTGGCTCTCTGTGCCGCCGGCCCCCGGATGCACGGTGACGATGGCGTTGAGCGGATCGGCCTCGCCCGAGAGCATGGTGCGGGCTTCGAGTTCCTCGTTGAAGGCGGCCAGGGCCTTGATGTCGCGCTCCAGATCGGCGAGCACATCCTCGCCCTCGCGCGCCAGCTCAAAATAGGCCTCGATATCGCCGGTGCGGCGCATCAGTTCCTCATCGTCGGCGACGAGGTTTTCCAGGCGCTTGCGATCGCGCATCAGCGGCTTGCTGGCGTCCGGGTTGCTCCACATGGCCGGATCGGCCAGCTTGGTTTCTATGTCGGCGAGTTCCCTGCGGATGCGGGCAGGGTCAAAGATACTCCCGCAGGTCGCGGACTTGATCCCGCACGGGAGCGTAAGCGAATTCGAGATCGTTTAACGCCATGCTTTATGACCTGACTTTGATTTGAAGTGTGAATCTGTGCTCTATCGACTGTTTAGAGAATATCATCGTGCTGTAGCTGCGTTCTTCGACGGCGGGCTGCCTACATCTCAATCGAATTCCAATGCCGGGTATCATCCGTTCCGGCTCCTGCTGGTGCAGGGCTGCGGATCGCCGGGCAGCGGTTGAGGCTGTCCCACGGCAGAAATGTCCTGCACCGGCCGGAGCTATGCGAGGGCTACTTCGTCGTAGCCTGTGCGGCCATGTGAAGGGACAACACTGCCTGCGTGTATTCAAGAGAAGCCAGAGTAAGGCAATGAATGGCATCCGGTTGATAGGTGTGTTGCAAGTTTACCTTGGACATTTCGCTAACAATCGCGCTTACGGCGTCCTGGTCAGCCTGGGACATGCCCTTCTGTAACGCCTTGATTGCTGCCTTCATACCTGCGTGCGCACTTTGTAACACTTCAATTGGGTTAGTCATGATTGTCACCTTTCTGGCCGCGTGCGGGCCGTTGTGTTACCGCCATAATCGTAGGCTGTCTTTGTAAGTTCTTCAAAAAGCGCAGGATAATCCACAACGCGACGAAGTGACGACGCCGTGTGCCCCAGGTCCGGATTTTCGGACCTTGGATAGCGCGGCTCCCCTCCGCGGCGCTCTTTTCTACGCCACCTTGACCTCTTGGAGCAGATCGGGATGCCGGTCCAGCACTTTGAGCAGCTTGACCAGGGCCAAAGGCGGCTTGGTCTTGCCATTCTCGTAGCGCGAGAAAGCATTGACGCCGCCGCCGAAGATCTCGGCAGCCTGGCGCTGGTCCAGCGCCAGCTTTTTGCGCACCTTGACGATAAACGCCGGGTCTACGATTTCGGAGTTGACCTGCCGGGAAAAGGCTTGCATCTCGCGCATGACCCGCTCCGACTCGGGGCCGTCCAGGATGGACTCCGCGCAGGCGGGACAGTACTCGCCCCTTACCGCAAGAATCGTGGTGGTCTCGCCCTTGTAGGTGTAAGGCAAGTCTCGGGTATCCGCGATCAACTCCGCCGCTCCGCAAACCGGGCATTTCATCTTCAAAGCTCCTTGGTTCAAAGTTCCTTGAACGAAACGATCAGCACGTCATCGATCACCGTTAGCTTCAAATACACATCCCCAGCCCGTGTCTTCGGGCGGTACACGTCTTGCCAGATGGTGTGATCGGCATACGTGGTCATGCTCTTGTAAAAGTCCGCCGGCCTGAGGGCCAACACCACGGCCAGCATGTCGGCGTAGCTGAAGCCCAGAGCATTCGCTCCGACTCGCGCCGTATGCGTGGTCCGAACCTTGCCTGCTTCGATCAGAGCTTTGACTCGCACAAGCGTGCAGTGCGGAGTTCGCTTCTCCATGACGGAATATTAACCTAGTTGGTTTATTTTGGCAAACAGCAATTTTCGCCCCGCCCAACCCACCAGCCCAGCGGCAAGAACTGCGCATAGCCACGCAAACAGGTCGCCGTGCGCGGTGTAGAAGGTCACATCGTCGCGAAAGCCAAACTCGGCGGGCAGCGCGTCGGCCTGGTGGCGGGGAATGCTCTGCCGCACCCGCCCGTAGGGGTCGATCGCCGCGGTGACGCCGTTGTTGGTGTCGCGCAAAATCCAGCGCCGGTTTTCGACGGCCCGCATCCGCGCCATGTTCAGGTGCTGCCAGGGAGCGCTGGTGTCGCCGTACCAGCCGTCGTCCGAGATGTTCACCAGCACCTGGGCGCCCAGTTGGGCAAACTCGCGCACCTCGTCGGCGAAGACCGCCTCGTAGCAGATGAAGACTCCGTAGCGATGTCCGTTGAGCCGGAAGATCTTGCGCTCGTCGCCGCGCGTGAACGACGAAACCCGCCCGGTGAGCTTGTGGGCAAAGAAGAGCAAATCCTTGAAGGGAATGTACTCGCCGAAGGGAACCAGGTGAATCTTGTCGTAGCGGCCCGCGCGGGCGCCGCTCGCGCCGATCACCAGCGCCGAGTTATAGTCGCGCCAGCTCTGATCCTCCTCCGAGAAATCCATTCCCAGGCTGCCCACCACCAGCGGCGCCTGCTCCTGGCGGGCAATCGCGCCCAGAGCCTGCTGGAAGCGCGGATCGGCCTCGACAAACGGCGCGGGCGACTCCGGCCATGCCACCAGATCGGGATGCGTGGGATAGGGCGGGCAGACAATCTCGCCCATGGGAGCGCCGGTCTGGGGAATTCCGGCGATATAGCTCTTGCATTGCTCGCCGGCCAGGCGCTTGAACTCCGCCATGTGCCGGTCCCACTCCGGCCCCGCCCAGGTGTTGTCGCCGGCTACATCCAGATTGGGCTGCACCAGCACGGCCGTCGCCGTGGGCGCCGGACGGGGCGGCGCAATCGTCACGCCCGCTCCTCCCACCACAAGCAGGACCACGCCGGTGAAGCCCCACAAGCGCCGTCCCGAAGCGCGGTCCAGCAGCAGCCCGCCAGTCACCAGCGCGTTCGCGGCAACCAGCACAAAGCTGATGCCGTAGACGCCGGTCCAGGGCGCCAGTTGGTTCACCAGCGTGTTGTCCACCTGCGAATAGCCGAGCTGGTCCCACGGAACCGACGTAATGCGCGCGGCGGCCAGCTCCAGCGCGGTCCACAGGATGGGCGCGGCGGCCAGCGCCAGCCGGGTACTGCCCGTCCCCCGGCGCACCAGCGCCACGCAAAGGCCGAAGAAGCCAAAGTAGAGGCCCAGCACCAGGCTGTATCCGGCCAGCAACAGCGCCGGCGCAAACCGCGGCATGTCGCCGTAGCGCATCATGGTGTCGCGGACCCAGTAGCAGTTGCCCATGTACCACAGAAAGCCGCAGAGGTAGGAGAGCAGAAAGGCGCGGCGCAAGGGGCGAGGCCGGCTCACGCACGCCGGCGAAAGCACGGCGCAGAGCAGTGGAACCAGCCCGAACCACGCAAAAACCGTTCGCCAGAGCGGAAGCGGGCCGGCCAGCGGAAACGGCAACTCCAGCAAGCCGGCGGAAAGGGCCGCGGCTGCCCATACCTTCCAGGCTTCATACTGCAAGGACGTGCGCTGCATACAGGGCCGAGTCTATCGCATCCGGCGCGCGGGGCTGAAATCCGGCCCATCGCGCACAGGTTTCGATTGCCGGGAAACTCCCGCCCCGTTCGCCCGAGCCGGGAAGAAACCGCGCCTGCTTCCCTTCGCACCCCGGCTTACTCCCCCGGGGCGGCAGGCCGCCCGGAGCCGGCCGCGCTACAATCGTCTCTATGGTGCTTGCCATCTTCGCAATGCGGCTGCTTGAACTGATGTTCTTTCTCGGCCTCGCCGGATCGACCGTCGTCGTGGTCATCAGCTTTTTTGAAGATGGAAAAGAACTCTTCGGCAAGGATTGATCCAACCCCCCTCCGGCCGGGAGCGGCGAGGTCCTCCGTATTCGATTGACTCTTCGGTGATTCGGACATAGACTCACCGCAGGGCGAACGAAGATTTTTTCGCTCCCTGCATCCCAGAAAGCCGGCCGTTGCACCGGCAACGTAACGATGGCATCCTCCCGAACGACCGTAGCCCCACCTTCCGACCGCGTCCGGCTTATCGTGGCATCCTCCGTGATGCTCACGTTCATCTCCTTTTGGCGCGCCGCCGCCATCGTACTCAACGATCTGGGATCGTCGGCCTTCTATGCCGGGGGCATCGCCGAGCAGGCGGTGGGCGCGGCCGCTCCCTGGTTCATTCTCGGGATCATGCTCTTCAGCTTCGCGGTGCGCGCGGTCTACGTCGAAAGCTGTTCGATGTTCACCCGCGGCGGCGTCTACCGCGTGGTCAAGGAGGCCCTGGGCGGCACCTTCGCCAAATTGAGCGTCTCTGCCCTGATGTTCGACTACATTCTTACCGGGCCGATCTCCGGCGTCTCCGCCGGGCAATATATTACAGGCTTGATGAACGAACTGCTGAAGGTGGCCAACAACAGCCACTGGCTGCCTCCGGCGCTGATGGACGCGCAGAACAATCCCTTCCAGTTCGACATGAATCACACCGCCGCGGTCTTCGCGGCCATTGTCACCATCTATTACTGGTGGCAGAACATCAAGGGCATCGAGGAATCCAGCGGCAAGGCTCTGCGGGTCATGCAAATCACCACGGCGATGGTGATCGTTCTGCTGCTCTGGGGCACGTATTCGGTCCTTACCCGCGGCGCTCACCTGCCTCCGGCGCCCATCGCCTCCAATCTCAAGTTCAGCGACGACGCTCTCGGCTTCCTCAAGGGAACCCGGCTGGTGCCGCTCTTCGGCCTCTTCGGCATCCTCATGGCTTTCGGCCACTCCGTGCTGGCCATGAGCGGCGAAGAGAGCCTGGCCCAGGTCAACCGCGAAATCGAGCACCCCAAGCTCAAGAATCTCAAGCGCGCGGCGATTGTCATCGCCATTTACAGCCTGATCTTCACCGGCGGCGCCACGCTGCTGGCTTCCATGCTGATTCCCGCCTGGGAGCGCACCCACATCTACCAGGACAATCTCATTGCGGGCCTGGCCATGTACATGGTGGGTCCCATCTTCTGGCGGATCGCCTTCCGCATCTTCGTGGTGATCGTGGGCTTTCTCATTCTCTCCGGCGCCATCAACACCTCGATGATCGGCTCGACCGGGGTGCTGATGCGCGTGGCCGAGGACGGCGTGCTCACCGACTGGTTCCGCAAGCCGCACCGCAAATTCGGCACCAGCCATCGCATCGTCAACCTGGTCTTCATCCTGCAGATGATCACCATCGTCGCCAGCCGGGGCAACGTCATCACCCTCGGCGAGGCCTACGCCTTCGGCGTCATCTGGTCCTTCACCTTCAACAGCCTGGCCATGCTGGTGCTGCGCTGGAAATATCATGGCGAGCGCGGATGGAAGGTTCCGCCGAATCTGCGCATCGGAAATTTCGAGATCCCCATCGGGCTGCTCTCGGTCTTTCTTGTGCTGCTCTCCACCGCGGTGGTGAACCTGTTCACCAAGTCGGTGGCCACGGTGAGCGGCATCGTTTTTGCCGCCGCATTCTTCATTGTCTTCAGCATCTCCGAGCGGGAAAACCTGCGCAAGCACGCGCTGACCGCCCGCCAGATGAAGGACCAGTTCCAGCTCGAGCACCAGGACAGCGTCAGCCGGGAGTCGGCGGCCATCCGCCCCGGCGGCGTGATGGTCACCATGCGCGACGCCGCCAACCCCTTCGCCCTCAAGTGGACCCTCTCCCACACCAATACCGAGGAGCAGGACGTGGTGGTGCTGAGCGTGCGCATGATGGGCGTCGGCGGTCCGGAATATCTGAGCGCCGTGGACCAGAGCTTCAGCGACCACGAGCAGATGCTCTTCACCAAGGCCATCTCCGTCGCCGAAAGCTTTGGCAAAAAGGTTTCGCTGCTGCTGGTTCCGGCCGGCGATGTCTTTGCCGCGCTGGCGCAGGGCGCAAACTCACTGGAGATCGACTCGGTGGTCTCTGGAGTTTCCAGCAAGATGACCGCCGAGGAGCAGGCCTACCATATGGGACAGGCCTGGGAGGCGCTGCCCGATCCCAAACGGCAGTTCAACTTCTATGTCATCGATCCGGGCGGCGAGGCCAAGGTCTTTTATATCGGTCCCCACGCCCCCAAGCTCAGCCCCGACGACGTGCAACTGGTGCACCGCCTGTGGGTCAACATGCGCCGCGATCCATCCGTCCAGGATTTGCACCACAGCGACATCATCACCTATGCCCTGACGCGCCTGGCCGGCCAATATGCCCGCGAGAAGCAGGAGATATTGCGCGACCTGCGCAATTATCGCGCCGCCGACTCGCCCGTGGCGCTGCGGCTGGGCCGCCACGAGCTTCCCGGCGCGCTCTCGACTCCTCTCGATCCCGGCCAGCCGCCGCGCGCGCAGCACCCTCCCCGCTAACTCCGCGATCCAGGCCCGGCCATCCTTCGCACCCTCCGCCGAGGCGCCGCGTAGCATCGAACAACTCGTTCCCACTGCGCCATCCCCTCTAGCACCGTGTCTTGATGATTTCGTGCTTTCCAGGTCCCCGACAGCGAGGGACCTAGGCACCCAAGGGTTGTGCCGGATTACCGAATCTCGTGGACACGGCACTCGCCCGCGCAATGCCGCGCGCGCCCCTGTCTTCTCTCCATAACCCGCCGCCGGTATAGGTTACATGCTGTCCAGAATCGCGACACCCCATTCCTGTTGCGAGCTTTTATCCCGCAAAATGTTGCTCACATGCCGACAATTTTCACTTTTTTGTTTGTAAAAGAGTCTACAGTTGCGTATCGTGTTGCACAGGACAAGTGTCTGAGGCGCTCAAGAGGATCCACTTACACAAAGAGCGAACCCAGCCACTTATGAGTACGTAATAGGAGGAACCGTGGGAGTTTCAGAGATTCTGGCACAAATTGACCGTGAGATTGCGCAATTACAGCAGGCACGCACCCTGCTGGGCGGTGGCGCCGCCCCGGCGCCCAAGAAAGCAGCGGCCGCACCGGCCGCCAAAAAGCCCACCAAGAAAAAGAGGAATCTGACCCCCGAAGGCCGGAAGCGCATCGCCGAGGCCGTCAAGCGGCGCTGGGCGGAGCAGAAGAAAGCAGCTTCCGCAAAGTAGCTGGAACCACGGGAAGGTTATGGGCTGGCTCGAAGGCCAGCCCATCCTTTTTGTTACGCATCCTCGGGCGCGGCCGTCAGGCCAGGTATTCTTCCCCCGGCTTCCAGCGCACCACCTGGACGCTGGCATCGGTAAGCGCATCCACTTCCTCGGGCGTGCCTGTCAGCATAGGAAATGTGCCAAAGTGGAGCGGCAGGATGACCTTGGGCTGCAGCAGGCGCGACGCGGCCGCCGCCTCCCTCGGCCCCATGGTGAAATGCCCGCCGATGGGAAGCATCGCCACCTCCGGCCGGTAGAGTTCGCGTATCAGCTTCATATCTCCAAAGACCGCGGTATCGCCGGCATGGTACAGCACCGGGCCATCCGCAACCGACAGCACATACCCTGCCGCAACTCCCACATAGTGGGTCCCGTCTTCGTCCTGCGCGCCCGCCGAGTGCTTGGCCTCCACCATCGTCGCCGCCACGTCCTCCAGTTGCACCGTTCCGCCCAGATTCATCCCGATCGTATGGGCCACTCCCTTGCGCCCGACATACGACGCCAGCTCGTAGATAGCCACCACCGTGGAACCGTGCCGCGCGGCCACCGGCGCCGCGTCGGAGATATGATCCCCGTGTCCGTGAGTAAGCAGGATGTAATGAATCTTTCCCGGAAGGACAAAGCTCTTTGGATATCTTGGATTCTGCGCGATGTAAGGGTCGATCAGTATCTTCGTTCCACGACCGGTCTCCACCAGCACGGTCGCATGGCCCAGCCACGTAATCCGCGTTCTCTTGATCGAACTCATGATTCCTCCGCTCCTGAGTCTCCGCGGCCGGCCAGCTATCGCGTGACAATCACCTCGGAGACGCTATCCTTTGCCAGAAACTGTTTTTGCGCCGACCAGGCCCCAAACAGCCGCTCGATGCTGCGGTTGGTAAAGGCGCGCTGGATGGGAAACGGCTGCGCCAACTGCACCTCCACAGTGTCGCCCTCGGTAATGTGGAAGCGGCAATGCACCGTCTCCTCGCCCTGGGTGCGAGTATGGAAGAAAGCCAGCACCTGCCCGCCGGGATTCATCGCGGCATGGAGATGCGCCACCACGGGAGCCACCAGCGGCTCGGGCAGATAGTCCAGGGCCGTCCACAACAGAACCACGTCGAAGGTGCGCCCCGAGAACTGCATGGTCTGGTCGAGATAGCCCTGGATGTCCCACACCTGTCCGCCGTCCTCGTTGGTTCCCCGCAGCCAGTTCCCGCTCCACGCATCGTGAACCAGGTCGGCCAGAAAGACGCTGTGCCCCATCCCGGTGAGGTAGTTGATATTCGAAGGCGATGTGTACCCGACATCGATCGCGCGCAGCCCCTCTTCGGCGTTGAGCCGCTTGCGCAGCGCCGCCCACCCTCCGGAGTGGCGCGGCACTCTGGGCCCCAGCAAGCCCGCCGCGGAAGCGGGAGGCGCGCTGTCCTGCTCTTTGTTAAACCAACGACTAAACACCTTGAAGCTCCCCCGCGATCGAGCGCATCACTGCTTGGCAAACCGGCCCCTGGCCGCGCCTCAAAAGATGCCGCCGGCGTGCGGAGCATGGGCTCCGTCGGGTCCCTTGGCGACCGCCTGCGTCAGATCCACCTTGCCGCGGAAGACAGCATTGTCCTCCACCGCCAGGCGCAGTGCGCGTATATCGCCCTCGACCACGCAGCCGGAGCGCAGTTCCACCCGTCCGCTGGCCACCACGTTGCCTTGCACCTGTCCCAGGATCAGTACATCCTTGGCGGAGAGGTCGGCGGCTACATTTGCATTGGGCCCGATCGTCAACCGGCTCTCGGAGAGACTGACGGTCCCCTCCACGCGCCCGTCCACAATCAGGTCCTCGCTGCCCTTTACTTCGCCGCAAATTACGACGGTCTTGCCGATACGGGCGGGAGAATTCTCCATTGCCATGGCGTGATTCCTCTCGGAGCCTCAACAAGGCCCTGCACGCACTATACGCAACCCGGCCATACTGCTTCAATCGCGGAAACCGGAGAGGCGCCATGGCGTCTAACCAGGCATGAGCCAGCCCATCACAGCGCGGAGAACGGATGTCCGCTAAACTTGTTGCTGTGCGCAGCCTTCTTCCGTTCCTCCTCCTGCTGCCGTCGGCCGCGGCTTTCTGCCGCCAGCCCGCTGCCGTTCCGCCCGCGGCCCTGGCGCCCGCGCAGGCCCAGGCGCTGGTCCAGCGCGCCCTGGCCACGGAGTTGCGCGGAGTTCAGGACACGAACCACCCCATGCGCTACCGGCTGCGCAAAGCGAGCCCGCGGCTGACCTCGACCAAGGAGATTGTTGAAACCCGCGACGGCGCCGTGGCCCGCCTGCTGGCCATCGACGACAAACCGCTCAGCCAGGCCGACGAACAAAAAGAGCAGACCCGCCTCGACGCCCTGCTCAACGATCCCGGCCGCCAGCGCCATCGCAAGCAGAGCGAGGAAGGCGACCTGGGGATCGTTCTCAAACTCCTCCGCATGTTGCCCCGGGCCTACCTCTACCAGTACGCCGGCGCCGGAGCCGGACCGGCCGGAGCGGTGCAGAAGTTCACCTTCCGCCCCAACCCGGAGTTCAACCCTCCCGACATGGAGAGCCAGGCCCTGACCGCGATGAGCGGCGCGCTCTGGATCGATGCCGCGCAGGAGCGCGTCGTGCGCCTGGAGGGCCGCCTGCAGCAGGATACAGACTATGGCTGGGGCATCCTGGGCCGGCTCGACAAGGGCGGCTGGATTGTCATCGAACAGTCCGACGTGGGCGGTGGCCAGTGGCGGATCGCGCGCTTCAAGATGCAGATGAACCTGCGCATTGTCTTCAAGACCAGAAACATCGACACCGTCGAGGAGATGACCCAGTATGCCCCGCTGCCGCAGGGGCTGAGCTATCGCCAGGCCATCCAGTTGCTGCGCTCGGGCCGGTAAGATTTCCGCGGCCAAAACAAAGCGGCCCCACCCGCTCGGGTGAGGCCGCTTTTTCCATTCTGGAATCCGCCTTACTTGATCTTGATGAAGATGGTGGCGAAGGTGAAGAGGGTCAGAGACTCGATGAAGGCCAGGCCGAGAATCAGCAGCAACTGAATGCTCGCCGTGGCGCCTGGGTTGCGGGCTACCGACTCGACGGCCGAGCCGACCGCCCTGCCCTGGCCGATGCCGCACAGTCCGGCCGCCAGCGCGATGCCGATACCGATGCCGATCGGAGCCAGATCGACGACCGCCGAACCGCTCTGGGCAAATGCCGGAACGGCGAAGCAGAGAAGGGACAACACCATCAGAACGCTTTGCAATTTACGCATGTTTCTCCAGCTTCCCTTGGATTGGCCGCCAGTGGGTGGTTGAGGTTCACCGTGCTGACCCCCTCACGCTCGCGGCCGTCCGTTTTTCCGGAGCGGAAGCGCTCTCCGGCGGAATCGTTTCCTCGCTTTGGACGAGGTTTGTGAAACCAAACCCTAGTGCTCGTGCGCCACGGCCTGGCCCAGGTAGATCATGGCCAGCATGGTGAAGACCAGCGCCTGAACGATCGAAACAAAGATATGCAGCCCCATGAACGGCAAGGCCAGGCCGACCGGGAACAACGAGAAGAAGACCAGCGTCACCAGATCGCCGGCAAACATATTGGCCCACAGACGAACGGTGAGCGAGAGCAACCGCGCCACGTGGGAGATGATCTCGATGGGGAACATCAGCCACGCAATCCACCAGATCGGCCCGGCAAAGTGCTTGAGGTAGCCGATGGGGCCCTGCGCGCGCACGCCGTGAAAGTTGTAATAGAGGAAGACCGCGACCGCCAGCCCCAACGGCACCACCGGCGACATGGTGGGCGCCTCGATTCCCGGAATCAACCCCAGCAGGTTGCAGGTGAGGATGAACAGGAAGATGCACGTGACAAAGGCCTGGAAACGCTCGTAGCCATGGCCGATGCTCTGTTCGGCCAGCCCGCCGATCGCCTCGTGCACGATCTCGGCAAACTGCTGCGCGGTCCCCGGCTTTTCCACCGAGAGGCTGAAGCGCACCAGGGCGAAAAAGGCGATAAACGCCAGAACCACCAGCAATTCCACCGCAAAGGTGTTGTCGATGGGGGCGGCGGCATTGGCCGGATGCACGCCAATGGTCTGAAGCAGCCAGTCCACGGGGCCGGCAAAGAGATGATTCAACAGTTGAGTCAATGCGAGCGGTGCCTGCATGAAGCCAATGATCCTTCCGGTTCCAGGGCAAAGTTGGCGGCGAAGCCGGGCCTCGAGCTCAGTTCCGCAGCAACTGCAGCGCCTCCCAGGTGAGCGTTGCAACCGCAAGGCTCAGGCCGCAAACCAGCGCGATGGGAGAACCCTGAAAACATTTCAGACTACCATAAATGACCGCCCCAAAGAAGAGCAGGCGCACCAGAAAGAACGCAATGACCGGAACGGCGCTGCGCTGGGCCTTCTCGCGCCTGATTCGGGAATTGATCAGGCGGATCAGCCGCCGCCACTCCATAATGCTCGCCGCCGAGATCAGCGCGCCGGTCAGCAGCATCGCCGCATTCCGCCAGCCGGAGGCGATCCACAGCACCAATGCCGGCGCCAGCCCCAGAATTGCGGTGTTGCGGATCGCCCGCTTGAGCAGAACCTCCAGCGCCTCGTCGGTAAGATTGGTCAGCGAATGGGTCTCTTCGGTCATGCTTTGTCATCGCCCTTTCCCGTCTTGGCGCCCGTGGCGATCACCAGCCGGACCACATAATACAACCCGGAAAAGCCGCCGAAGATGATCCCCGCCAGCCCGATCCAGCTCTGGTGCAGGCGGCTGTCTATCCACGCGCCCGCCAGCCAGCCCACGAACGCCGCGCAGGGCATCAGGATGGCAATCTGCATCAGCTTTTCCGCTTCCATCAGCGTTTTCAGGCCGCTGGAACTCCGGCGGGGCTGCTGGGAGTCGGGAATGGGGCGGTTGAAGGGCATCCATCGTGGTTATACACGATGGATGCCCTTGCCGCGAAAGGAGCTGCATCAGCGGTTCGGTTTTGCCGTGGCCAGCTTCCACGCCTTCAGCCGGTACCTGCCCTCGTCGTCGCTCAATTGCGAAAGATTGAACTCGTAGTCGGCGGAGTTTTCGCCGGTGGGAATCACCCGGACATTGGCGGCAAAGTAGTAGACCTTGCCCGGCTCGGCGGTGAAGGACGCCACGTCGATGCTCTTCTTCAACATGGGCAGCGCCGACTGCCAGCTCACGCAGAGATGATGCTCGCCGGGGTCCACGGTCACCGCGAAATAGGAGTTGTTGTTGGTGGCGCCGGCCCAGGCCCCGTCCAGGCCAAAACGGACGGTGGCGTACATGAACGGGCCGAGCATCCGGTTTTCGTTCTCGACAAAGACAATTTGCGCCTTGCCGGTCTCGGGAGGCGCGGGCGCGGGCTGGCCTTTTTGCGTCGTCACGTCGAATTTGATCTTGTCGTCGCCGCAGGCGTCCGGCAAGGTGGTGGCCCAGGCCTGCGCCGCGCAGGCCAGTGTTGCAGAGAGAAGCAGAATTCCTGCACTTGGCTTCATAGAGGTTCTCCTGGGGGTTAGACAGCCCCTTCCGTCCGCCGGTTACGGCGATTCCCTACCCCCATCCGCGAGGGCGGCCTCTGCATCGTCCGTGCGCAACGGACGCTATACTGACGGTTGGACCCTGAGTAGCTTCCATCCAGAGGAAATCATCGTGTTCGATTCGGAATTTGAGCGCAGTCTCTTCGACCTGCGCAAGGCAAAACTGGAAGAGATCGTCAAGCTGGGCCAGGCGGCCTATCCCAACCAGTTCCCCGCCTCGCACACCCTCTCCGCCGTGCGGGCGAAGTGGGGCGCGGCCCAGGCAGAGGAGCTGGACGCCAACCGCGCGACCGTGGCCGTCGCCGGGCGCATCATGGCCATCCGCGCCCAGGGCAAGGCCGGCTTCGCCACGCTCCAGCAGAACGGCGAGCGGCTGCAAATCTACGTCCGCCTCGATGCCGTCGGCGAACCGGGCTTCGCGCTCTACAAGCTGCTCGACCTGGGCGATCACATCGGCGTCTCGGGCTACCTCTTCCGCACCCGCACCGGCGAGTTGACCGTTCACGTCGAGCGGCTCACCTTCCTCTCCAAGGCCATGCTGGCGCTGCCGGAGAAGTTTCACGGCCTGGCCGACGTGGAGATGCGCTACCGCCAGCGCTACGTGGATCTGTTCAGCAACCTCGAAGCCCGGGAAGTCTTTGTCAAGCGCGCCCGGACGCTCAAGGCGCTGCGCCAGTTCTTCGACGAGCGCGGTTACCTCGAGGTGGAAACGCCGATGATGCAGCAGGTCGCCGGCGGAGCCGCCGCGCGGCCCTTCAAGACCCATCACAACGCGCTCGACATGGACCTCTTCCTGCGCATCGCGCCGGAGCTCTATCTGAAGCGCCTGGTGGTGGGCGGCCTGGACCGCGTCTACGAGATCAACCGCAACTTCCGCAACGAGGGCGTGAGCACCCAGCACAACCCCGAGTTCACCATGCTGGAGTTCTACCAGGCCTACGCCAACTATCACGACCTGATGCGGATCACCGAGGAGATGATCGCGTTCGTCGCGAAGGAAGTGAACGGCACCACGCTGACGACGTTCAACGGCGTGGAGATCGATCTAAGCAAGTGGACCCGGCTGACCATGCGGGAGGCCATCCGCGAATTCTGGCCGGAGGAAGCGGGCGCCAAGCCGGCCATGACCGCTTTCGAGTCCGCCCCGGTGCTGCAAGCGCGGCTGCACGCCGCCATGAGTTCGCTGGAGAAGGCCCTCGGCGAAACCACGCGGCTCAGCCCGGAGCGCATTGCGGAGTTGAAGACCATCCTCGGCGCGGTCACCGCGGTCTACTACGAGTCTCTGAAGGGATCGCAGGAGGGCAAGGGCGCGCCGGTAGGCAAGTCGGTCTACAACCTTTTCGAGGCGGTGGCGGAGCCGTTTCTCATCCAGCCGACCATCATCTACGACTACCCGGTCGAGGTCTCGCCGCTCTCCAAGGCCAAGCCGGACGACCCGGCCCACGTGGAGCGCTTCGAGTTCTTCGCCGGCGGCTTCGAGCTGGGCAACGCCTTCAGCGAGTTGAACGATCCGGTCGAGCAGCACAAGCGTTTCGAGCAGCAACTGGCCGAGCGCGACCGCGGCGACGACGAGGCCCACCAGATGGACGAGGACTACGTGCGCGCGCTGGCCTACGGGCTGCCCCCGACCGGCGGCGAGGGCATGGGCATCGACCGTCTGGTCATGCTGCTCACCGGATCAAGGTCGATTCGGGACGTGATCTTGTTTCCGCTGATGAGGCCGGAAAAGCAGCCTCCAACTCCCAGCTTTTAGCTTGTGCCCTTTCGCCTTTGATCGGAGGGGCTTCAGGGCAACTTGATCTTCGCTTTTCAACAAATCGGGGCAAGCACAGGATCAAACAGGCTCCGTCCCGCGCACCACCTGGCCTAAAGCTGGAAGCTAAAGGCTAGAAGCTAGGAGCTGTCTTTGAACATTCTTTTCGTCGGCGACATCTTCGGCAGCGCGGGACGCAAGATCGTCCGCGAGCACATCGGCCACGTGCGCGCGGCGCACGCGGTGGACCTGGTGGTCATCAATGCGGAGAACGCCGCCGGCGGTTTCGGCGTGACGCCGCAGATTGCCGAGGAGCTCTTCGACCTGGGCGCCGACGTGCTCACCACCGGCAACCACATCTGGGACAAGCGCGAGCTGGTCGACTACCTGAACTCGGTTCCCGCGGACAGCCAGGAGCGCCCGCGCCGCGTGCTGCGCCCGGCCAACCTGCAGCCCGGCCTGCCCGGTTTTGGCGTCTTCGAGGGCAGCACGGAGAGCGGCATCGACTACGCCGTCATCGACCTGCAAGGCTGCGTCTTCATGAACACCACCAACGATCCCTTCCACGCCGTCAACGCCCTGCTGGCGCAGATCGAGGCCAAAGTCATCGTGGTGGATTTCCACGCCGAGGCCACCAGCGAGAAGGTCGCCATGGGCTGGCATCTGGACGGCCGCGCGACCGCGGTGCTGGGCACCCACACCCACATTCCCACCGCCGACCAGCGCATCCTGCCGGGCGGAACCGCCTACCAGACCGATGTGGGCATGAGCGGCCCTTACGACAGCATCATCGGCGTCGAAAAGGAGCTGGTGCTGCGCAAGTTTCTCACCGGCATGCCGGGCAAATTCGAGGCCGCCAAAGGAAATCCCAAGATGTGCGCCGCGCTGGTCACGTGCGACCCGCTTACCGGCCGCGCCTCCGCCATTCAGCGCATCGTGCTGGGCGAGTAGCCCGCGCAACCCTCCGACTTTCTAATTGCTGGGAACGGGATGCGCTATCCCGGCGCTCTGCTCCACCGCGTTGCCCGTCGCGTCTACCGTAGACGGCCAAGGGGCGCTGGGCGCTTCCGCGCGCTCCGGAACGGCGCTCACCTTGAAGGGCGGCGCGGGCGCATGCGTCGCCTTCAGCAGCCTTCCGCCGCTGTTGAAGGTCATCGTCCACTGCACAGGCCTGGCCGTCGCCGTCCCCTCGGCAAACTGGAGGATGGCGCCGCCGCGCACCGGAATCTGCAACACCGCGGGCACGGCGGAGGGAAACTGCCAGATTTCGGGAACAGCTCCCGCACTCTCCGCCTGGGGTTGCGCTCCCGCCAGGGCGGCGTAACACAGCGCCGTTCCCATCCAGTCCGGCGCCTTGCCGGGCTGCTCCTCGGCCCGGATGCGATTGAAGGCCGAAATGGTGATGGCGTTGATGGGCGCGGGCGAAAACAGCGAATAGCTGCGGCGCAGAATCGGCAGGATGCGGACATGCCCCTCGCCGTTGCGCGGAATCGAGGCCGAAAACACGCTCACGTCGCCCGCCCCATTGTTGCGCGTGAAGCGCAGGAAAAGATGATGGGGCAGCGCCGGGCACGCCATCTGCTGGTAGCTCCAGGCTCCCGCGTTGAATTCCAGGCCGGCAAATCCGGCCCGTTCGCCAATCGACGACTCCGCGTCCGCCGCCAAGTCGCGGTCCTCGCGGGTCATTTGGTCAACAGAGCGGAACTCGACCGGCCGCACCCGTCCCTTGGCCTCGCTGCCCGGAGGAAACGGCATGACGCGATGATCTTCGGGCACAAGCCGGATTTGGAGATGATCCGCGGATAGGTCCTGAGCCGTCTGGCCCTGGAGAGCAGCGCAGGCTGCGGCGATGGAAGCTACGGTCAGGACGATAGGGAAGAGTCTGGATCGGTCCATGCTGCCCCTAGACTAACACCGCCGCATGGTACAGGCTCTGGCCCAGGAGTTGCGCGGCGCACACAAAAAGGGCAGCCCCTGCGGGCTGCCCTTCATGAACCCAGGAGCGGTGCGTCGCGCGGCAGGCCGCGCCCTGCACCTGCCAACTGATTAACGCGCCGTGTGGTGTCCGGCTGCCGGCTTGTGCGCCGCTGGAGCAGGCTTCTTCTTCTCGGCCTGGATGAATCCTTCCTTGAGCACAACCTGCACCGACTGCGCCGCCGTGGCCGTGGCCGGAAGCACCGCAAAGTTGTCGTAGGTGCCGTCCAGTTCCGCATCGCCCTTGGCCTGGAGGCCGAACTCGGCGCCGGCGGCCGGCACTTCCTTGCACGCCGCGGGCTCCTTCAGGTTCACCACGAAGTCGGCCTGCTTGGCAGACTTGGCGTCGTCGGTGACGGCAACCTTGATGACTGAAACCATTCCCTCGATTGCAAGTTTCGTAATCGGTTTCATCGCTTCAGGCGCGATCGCCTCGATCTTGTCGGTGTCTTCCTTTACGCCGTTGGCCAGGATGAAATCCTTCAACGCCTTGAGGTCGGGACCAGCCGCCGCAACCGCTGCGCAGGTGACCGGAGCGCTCAGCTTCACGGTGTACTCGGAAGCCTTGACACCCTGGGTCAAGGCAACCTTGAGCCCGGTAACGGAAGCGTCAAGCACCACTCCCGGGACCGGCGTCGCCTGATCCTTCAAGAGCGCCCAGAGCTTGTCGGCGTCGTCCTTGGAGCCGTAGGCCAGAACCAGTTCCTTGTCCGCCAGAGCCAAAGTGGACAGGTTCGGAGTGGTCGCCACAATCTGGTGAATCCTCTCGGCCGGCGTCGGGGCGGGCTTGATCACCAGCGTTCCCGGAGGGAAGGTGGTGGCCGCGGCCTGCGTCTTGACGTCGTCCAGACCGTCCAGGGCGCCGTGGTACTTCTTGTAGTAGTAATTGAGCTTCTTCTCGATGTCGGCCTTGAAGTTGGCGGGCGCGAAATCCAAAACGCGCGCGTAGAACCAGACCGCCTGCACCAGGTCCTGAGCGGCTCCCGGCTGACTGTAGGCCTGGGCCAGCAGCAGCGTGTCGTTGAGGCCCATGGTCTTGCTCTGGTCGTCCGTGAAGAGCATCAATTCCTGCTTGTACTCGTCCTGGGCGGCCTTGAAGTCCTTCTTCACGATCACATCGTCGAGCGCGATCGTGGAGTGGAAGATCGGGAAGGCCGTCCCCACCAACTGCTTCCAGTCGGCGTCGTCCGCGCCCGCCGGCTTGGAGGCCAGCAGACCTCTGCGCGCCAGCGCCGCCGCGTCGTCGCAGGTCTGGGCATCGCTGGTTTTGGCGCATTGAAACTTCTTGATGTAGGCGGAAACGAAGACCGCCTTCAGGTTGTTCGGGTCCACCTGGAGCAAGCGGCTGGCCGCGCTCAGGGTCTTGTCGTTGTCGCCGAGAGCCTGATACGTCTTGATCAGCAACTCCAGCACGCTGCTCTTGACCACGCTCTGCGGATACGCCGACAGGAAGCCTTCGAGCGCCGATGCCTTGGCCGCCGGATCGGTCTGGGTCGTTGCCATCTGGTAGGCATTGAACTCGGCCGCGCTCTTGATGGTGATATCCTGTGCCCGCAGCGTTGGCGCAATAACGAGGCTCATGCTCGCCAATGCCATAACTGTTGCAAAGACTAACTTCTTCATTCAGTGCTCCTGGGAATTGCGGAAATGGAGATCCATACTCGGCACTCGCTCGCGAAAATGCACAACCGTTCTGATGGGCGGTTGAATACCGGGCTACGGGTAAACGATACCACGGCTTCCGATGCGGTGTTGGAAGGATTATAGAAAGCCCCGCCCTCCCTGACAAGCGATGTTGCAAGGGAATTGAACAAACCATGGGACAAACCGTGCTGCTGCACTGCGCGGCGCGGTTTTGACGCCGCTATCGGGCCCGGCGTCTGGCTGCATCGCCGATGCCTCCGGCCGGCCGCTCCGGGTTGCGCCTCCCAGCGCCGCATACCGGGTTGGACACCGATCCCGGGAAAACTGTTCCCGAAATCCCGCGCCCGCGGACCCCGCCTCATTGCAGCAGCCGCACCAGTTCGGTTTGTTCGGCCAGAAAGGCGTCGTGGCCATGGGCGCTGGTCATCTCCCGGTAGTCGGCCTGCACCCCGGCGGCGCGGATTGCATAGGCAAATTCGCGCACCTCTCCGGGCGGAAAAAGCCAGTCCGAGCTGATGCCGACAAAGCTCAGCCGGGCGCGTATGCGGCTGAAGGCGTCCTGCGCCGAGAGATAGCCGCGCTGCGGGTCCCAGGTATCCATGGTGCGCAGAATGGCCAGATACGAGTTGGCGTCGAAGCGGTCGATGAAGCGCTCGCCCTGGTGGTCCAGGTAGCCGGCAATGTCAAAGCGGCCGCCGATCAGCCCGCCGCCCTCGTCGTCCAGTCCCCAGGGGTCCTCGCCGTTGCGGTTGGGCTTGCGGCCAAAGCGCTCGTCGAAGAGTTCCGCGGACTTGTAGCTGAGCATTCCGATCTGGCGGGCCAGCGAAAGCCCCCGTTGCGGAGGCCGTTGGGGAAGATAGTTCCCGCCTTTCCAATCCGGGTCGCGCTGGATGGCCTGGCGTTGCAAGTGGTTGAGCGCCAGCCCCATCGCCGAAACCGGCGCCACGGCGATCACCAGCGCCCGCTCCACCCGTTCGGCGTTCACAATGGCCCAGTCCAGCGCCTGCATCCCGCCCAGCGAGCCGCCCATGACCAGGCGCAGCTTGCGGATGCCCAGCGAATCCAGCAGCCTGGCCTGGGCCCGGACATTGTCGCGGACTGAAACCAAGGGAAAATCCGGACCGTAGATCTTTCCCGTCTCCGGATTCACCGAGCCGGGCCCCGTCGAGCCGTAACAGGAGCCCAGCATGTTGATACAGATGACGAAGTCGTTTTCCAGCGACAAAACCGCGCCCGGCGCGAAAACCTCCGGCCACCAGGAGCCCACCAGCGCCGAACCGGTCAGCGCGTGACAGACCAGCACGGCATTGTCGCGGGCCGCGTTCAGGCGTCCATAGGCCGCATAGTGCAGCGTAATCCCGGCCAGCGGGCGGCCGCACTCCAGCAACAGTTGCTCGTCGAGCACAAAGTCGCCTTCGTAGGTGGGGGTGAGGACTCGCGTCCCGCCCCCCCCTGCTTGAGGCCCGGCGCCGGCCCGGTTTCGCGTCTCGGTCATTCCTTTCATTGTGCAGCAACAACCCCGGTTGTGGCTTGGGCGGCGAAGGCCTGGCCGTTGGCCGCCTCGATCGCCTGGTCCAGATCGGCGAGAATATCGCGGATATCCTCGATTCCCACCGACAGCCGGACCAGCTCCGGCGTGACGCCGGCATCCGCCTGCTCCTCCAGCGAAAGCTGCTGGTGCGTGGTCGAGGCCGGGTGGATCACCAGCGACTTGGCGTCGCCGATGTTGGCCAGCAGCGAAAACAGCTTGAGCGCGTCGATCAGCTTCTTGCCCGCCTCGTAGCCGCCCTTGATGCCGAAGGTGACCAGCCCGCCCCGTCCGTTGGGCAGATACTTCAGCGCCCGCTTGTGGTAGGGGCTAGACTCCAGGCCGGGATAGTTGACCCACTCCACGCCGGGATGCCGCTCCAGATGCCGGGCCACGGCCAGGGCGTTCTCCGAGTGGCGTTCGAGACGCAAGTGCAGCGTCTCGATGCCCTGCAACAGCAGAAAGGCGCTGTGCGGCGAAAGCGCCGCGCCGGTGTCGCGCAGTCCCTGCACCCGCGCCTTCAGGATGAACGCCAGCGGCCCGAAGGCCTCGGTGTAGGAAAGGCCATGGTACGACGGGTCCGGTTCGGTGAAGTTCTTGAACCGCCCCGAGGCCGCCCAGTCGAACTTGCCCGCGTCCACAATCACGCCGCCAATGGTGGTGCCGTGGCCGCCCAGGAACTTGGTGGCCGAGTTGATCACGATGTCCGCGCCCCACTCGATGGGCCGCACCAGCGCCGGCGAAGCCGCCGTGTTGTCGATCACCAGCGGCAGGCCGTGTTCGTGGGCGATGGCGGCCAGCTTCTCGATATCCGCGACATCCAGCTTGGGGTTGCCCAGCGTCTCGGTGTAGATGGCGCGCGTCTTGTCGTTAATCAGCGCGCGCAACCCCACAAAATCGTCCGCGTCCACAAACCGCACCGTGATGCCCAGCCGCTGAAACGTGTAGCGCAGCAGGGTATAGGTGCCGCCATAGAGCGAGGTGGTCGAGATCATCTCGTCTCCGGCCGAAGCCAGCGTAGTCAGGGCCAGCGTCTCCGCCGCCATGCCCGATGCCGTGGCCAGTCCCGCCACGCCGCCCTCCAGCGCCGCCACCCGCTTTTCAAAGACATCGTTGGTGGGGTTCATGATGCGGGTGTAGATGTTGCCGAACTCCTGCAGCCCGAAGAGCCGCCCGGCATGGGCGGCGTCCTGGAAGACATACGAAGCGGTTTGATAGATCGGAACGGCGCACGCGCCCGTCGTCGGATCGGGCGTTTGACCGGCATGAACGGCAAGGGTGGCTAGCTGCTGCTTCGCTTCGGACACTGTGGACTCCTTCACATTTCTGGTTTTTGGCTTGAGTGTGCGGCGGGAGCGGGTGCCGGGCCGCGCCTCTAAAACAAAAACGGCCCAAATCCCCGAGGGACCCGGACCGCCTGGCTTCGAGATCGGTTGCGTTTAGCGCATTCGCCTCTCGGGAACCAAACGGACGGGTCCGCACTCCATGCACATACACATGGCCATGACCGCAATTCCGTGTTCCCTTGAGTTCGGCATTGAAGGCAGTATCGACCAGCACCGGGGACAAAGTCAAATGGCGCCCTCTGGCGAGACTTAGGTTTGCTTCGGCCCAGGGGATGTTGTGTTATCAAAGAAGGCGACCGCTCTGTTGAATTCCGAAGGAGTCTTGTTTTGGTCAACGATCTGAACCGCAGGGATTTCCTCCGCACTCTGGGCCTGGGCGCAGCCGCGCTGGCCATCGATCCCGCGCAAGCCAAAGCCTCGCCCCAGCCTGGGGCGATCAAGCCGATCTCCGGAAGCTGGTTCGAGTTTCAGCATCACGCCACGGTCGAGGGCGTCGATTGGAATCCGGCCTGCGCCCGCTTCACGGCCGCGCAGTGGGCGGCCAAGATCGAAGAAATCGCGGACGCCGGCATGGAATACCTTGTGCTGATGGCGACAGCGGTCTATTACCGCGCCTTTTACGAGACAAAGATTTTTCCCAAGTGGGACCTGGCCTGCGCGGACCCTCTCGAGGCCGTGCTCTCCGCGGCCGACAAATACAAGGTCAAGTTCTTGATCGGCGGCGGATTCTACGGCAACTGGCAAAGCAACAAAACCATCTCAGACCCCGTCGCCGCGAAAAAGAGGCTGCAGGCGATTGAAGAACTCGCCAATCTCTATGGCCACCACCCGAGCTTTTACGGCTGGTATTGGCCCGACGAGGCAGAGATCCATCCCCGCTACACGCCGGAGTTTATCCAGTACGTCAACTCCTGCTCCCGGCTGGCGCGCCAGCTCACACCGCACGCGCAGATCATGATTGCGCCCTACGGCACGCGCCTGGCCATCCCCGACGACGAGTATCTCCGGCAACTGGACGCGATGGATGTGGACATTGTGGCGTACCAGGATGAAGTTGGGGTGCGGAAGTCGAAGGCGTCGGAGACCTCCGCCTTTTTTGAGGGTCTGCGCAAAGCCCACGACCGCGCGCAGAAGGCAAAGATATGGGCCGACGTCGAAATCTTCGAGTTTGAAGGCGAGACCTATAACAGCGCCTTGATGCCGGCCTCCTTCGACCGCGTACTCGGCCAACTGGAGGCCGTCTCGCCGTGGGTCGATCGTATCCTCGTGTACCAGTACCAGGGCATGATGAACAAGCCCGGCTCGGCGGCCTTTGCCGGCTCGGTGGCCTCCACCATGCTCTACACCGACTACCAGAACTGGCGCGCGGGCCGGCGGACTTGATTCGCCCGCAATGGAGAGCAAGACCATCCGGATTGAGCCCATCGGAGCGGCTGCTGTTGCCTTGGCGCCGCTCCGTTTCACCACTCCCCTACTCCCTATTTCCTACTCCCTACTCCTCCGCCTTCCACACATACGCTCCCGGCTGCGGCAGCCCGATGTGCGCCAGCACGCGGTCCACAAACTGCCGCGCCATCTCGGTCGAGTCGGCAGGGCGGAAGTAGAAGGCCGGGATGCAGGGAAAAATCACCGCGCCGGCCTCGGCCGCCAGCGTCATATTGCGCAGATGAATGCGGTTGAGAGGCGTCTCGCGCACGCAGAGCAGCAGCGGACGCCGCTCCTTGAGGGTGACGTCGGCGGCGCGCGCGATGAGCGAGTTGGCCAGCCCGTTGGCGATGGCCGCCAGCGTGCCCATGGAGCACGGCAGCACGATCATGCCGTTCGAGGGATGGCTGCCCGAGGCAATGGCCGCGCCGATATCCGCATCGGAGAGCTGCACCGTCTTCGCAGGCGCCGCGCCGAGCAGTTTTTCGAGGAGATCGTTGCGCCCGCTCACGCCCAGCTCCTCGGCCAGCACGCGCAGCGAATTTTCCGAGGCCACAAAGTGGACGCGGCTGACGCGCTCGTCCGCCTCCAGAGCCCGCAACAGTTCGCGGCCAAAGATTGCGCCGGAGGCGCCGGTAAGTGCGAGGGTGAGATTCATTCAGCTCCGAACCACGGGTTTCAAGCGTTCTAGTGTGGAACCCACGCGCTTCAACGCGGGGTTTCTTTGCGCCAGCCTACAACACTCGCGCCGGAGGCGCAATGTTCGCTAGCCCCGCGCTTCAGCGTGGGGTGGGGTTTCCCGCGATTGAAATCGAATCGAGTCCCGTAGGGACGACGCCTGGCCCGTTACCCGAACACAAAACGTTCGTCGTACTGGATTCCGCAATTGCTCAGGAGAACGAGAAATTCCTCTTCAAAATTGCGTTTGCGGTGATGCTCCTCCTGGCTCTGAATATATCTCTTCACGACCGAAATCTGCGACGGGCTCACGCTGAACGCGCCGTATCCCTCCTGCCAGGAGAAGCCATGACCCATCCACCGGGAGGAGCCTCCCTTGAGTTTCTGCACGGCTTGGGCTAGGGAGCAAGACGCCGGCAAGACAAAGAGCAAATGAATGTGAATCGCCGTTCCGCCGGCGGCGATGAGCGAGAAGCCCTCGCCGCGGGCGATGCCTCCCAGGTAGGCATAAAGCTCGGCTGTACGAGATGCAGGGATGAGTGGGAGGCGATCTTTCGTGCTGAAAACACAATGAATGAAATTGCTCGCGTATGTGTGCGCCATTTTGCACCGTCCCTACGGGACTCTGATTCTACAACCGCGATTCCCACCCCCACGTTGAAACGCGGGGCTAACAACCATTGCGCCTGGCGGCGCGCATCTCCGGCCGGCCCGAGGCTGCGGTCAAAGATTCGCCCCGCTCTTCGTCCAGCGCGTGCAGCAGTTCCCTGCCAAAGATTGCGCCGGAGGCGCCGGTAAGTGCGAGGGTGAAACTCAAGCCTTCCACAGTGCGGACTCCCTTTCACTGAGCTTCTAGCTGCTAGCTCCTAGCCTCTAGCTCTTGCGTGCCGGAACCATTCCTGATGGCCGGCAAACCTGCAAATACAACCAAGAACAGCTAGAAGCTAAAAGCTGTCTCCCGTTACTCCCCCAGCACCCTCTTGAAGATCGCGTCCACATTGCCCAACTGCCGCATGTAATCGAAGGTCCGCGCCAGCTTCTCAGGACTCAGCAGCGCGGTGATCGCCGCATCTTTCGCAACCTCGTCGCGGAAGACCAGGTCTTCCTTCCACGCCTTCATGGCGTGCGATTGCACCAGCCGGTAGGCGTCCTCGCGCAGCATCCCGGCCTCGGCCAGATCCAACAGCAGTTGCCCCGAGAAGATCAGTCCACCGGTCGATTCGAGATTCTTCTTCATCCGCTCGGGATAGACCAGCAAACGGTCGATGAGATCGGTGGTCTTGGCCAGCAGATAGTCCACCAGAATGGTCGAGTCCGGAAAGATCACCCGCTCGACCGACGAGTGCGAGATGTCCCGCTCGTGCCACAGGGCAATGTCTTCAAACGCCGCCTGCGCATTGCCGCGCAGCACGCGAGCGAGGCCGCTGATCTGCTCGCTGGTGATGGGGTTTTTCTTGTGCGGCATGGCCGAGGAGCCCTTCTGTTTCTCGCTGAAGTACTCTTGCGCCTCGCGCACTTCGGTCCGCTGCAGGTGACGCAGCTCGACGGCGATCTTGTCCAGCGTGCTGCCAACGATGGCCAGCGTGCTGATGTACGCCGCGTGCCGGTCGCGCTGGATGACCTGCGTGGCCACCGGCGCCGGCTTCAATCCCAGCCGCGCGCAGATGCGCTCCTCGTGCTCCGGCTTCAGGTGGCCAAAGGTGCCCACCGCGCCCGAGAGCTTGCCCACGCGCATATCCTCGGCCGCCGCATCGAAGCGGGCCAGGTTGCGCTCCATCTCGGCGTACCAGTTGAGCAGCTTGAGTCCGAAGGTCGTCGGCTCCGCATGAATTCCATGCGTGCGGCCGATGGTCGGCGTGTGCTTGAACTCCAGCGCGCGCCGCTCGAGCACGGCCATGAAGCCGGTCAGCCCGGCGCGAATCAGCGCCGAGGCTTCCTTCACTTGCAAGGCCTGCGCGGTATCGACAATGTCGTTCGAGGTCAGCCCATAGTGCAGCCAGCGCGATTCGGCCTCCAGGCCCTGGTTTTTAAGGGACTCTGCTACGGCTGTGGTGAAGGCGATCACGTCGTGCTTCACCTCCGCCTCGATCTCCTGGATGCGGGCGACGGAAAAGCTCGCCTTCGTGGCAATCGCCTCGGCCGCGGCGGCGGGAATCACCCCATCCTCGGCCAACACGGTGCTCGCCGCCGACTCCACTGCAAGCCAGCAGCGGTATTTGCTCTCATCCGTCCAGATCCGGCCCATGCCGGGGCGTGTATAGCGTTCGATCAACGCAGGACTCCTCGCCAGGGCCGCTTTCCGCGCCCTGCTCCAACCCTACGATTGTACGAGGAGATCGCCCTCGGACGCGAGAAATGCCGGCGCCCCATCCTTTCCGCGGCTTCATCGCGGAAAGGGTGGAAAAGCACGATGGTCGACCCACACCCATTCTTCAGGCGCGAGGAATCCCCAGCCGCTCGTACAACTCGTCGTAGAGCAGCCCCTGGCCCGGCTTGTAGGGCTGAAACCACTCCCCGTCGATCACCAGTTGCGGCACCGCCCGCTTGCCCACGCGCCGCACCACCTCGGCCGAAGCCGCCGGATCGCGGTCCACGTTGATTTCGGTGTATTCAATGCCGTGGGAGTTGAGGAATTCCTTGGCGGCCCGGCAGTCCCGGCACCATGAAGTACTGTAAACCTGCACGTTCATGCGGCCATTCTACTGCGGGCGCACTGCTATTCTCAGTGACGATGACCGCCGACGAAATCAAAGTCCTCCTGCATCTTGAGCCGCACCCGGTCGAGGGTGGCTGCTTCCGCCGCACCTACACCTCCACGGCCACGGTCGAACTGCCGCGTGGCACGCGCCCCGCAGGCACGGCAATCTACTACCTGCTCGAAGCCGGAACCTTCTCCGAGATGCACGTCCTCTCCTCGGACGAGATCTTTCACTTCTATCTCGGCGACCCGGTGGAAATGCTCCAGCTTTACCCAGACGGGCGCTCCGCCGTCTTCACGCTCGGACCGGATTTGCAGGCCGGCCAGCATGTGCAACTCGCCGTCCCCGCCGGCGTCTGGCAAGGCACGCGCCTCGCCGGCGACGGCAAAGTGGCCTTGCTCGGCTGCACGGTCACGCCCGGCTTCGATTACGCGGATTACCGCAGCGGAAGTTATGCCGAGTTAGCAGAGAAATGGCCGGCGCAAGCGGAGCGCATCAACAAGCTGACCAGAAGCTAGTCCCTGACCGTTCGATTTCGTTCCTTGAGGTTTGTGCTTTCCCGCCCATTCGCCAGAAAAAAAGCGAATGGATGGGGCACGGGGCTGATCCATATTCACACGGTCAGAGAGCTAGGAGTTCCGGCGTTCCCTGAAGAAACTCCGCAAGATCTCCGCCGACTCCTCGCCGAGAACTCCCTGCTCCACCTGCATCTGGTGATTGAGCTGCGGATGGTTGAGCACCGCCAGCACCGAGCCGGCCGCGCCCGCCTTGGGATCGGCGGCGGCAAAGACCAGCCGGTCCAGCCGCGCGTGGATCATCGCCCCGGCGCACATGGCGCAGGGCTCCAGCGTCACATACAGCGTGCAGCCGTTGAGCCGGTAGTTGCCCAGCGCCTTCGCCGCCGCGCGGAGGGCAACGATCTCCGCGTGCGCCGTGGGGTCCAGGTCGCGCAGAACGCGATTCTGACCGCGCGCAAGAATCTCGCCTTCGCGCACCACAACGGCGCCGATCGGCACCTCGCCGGCCTCGGCGGCGAGGCGGGCTTCGGCAAGGGCGGATTGCATCGAATCGAAATCGATCATTCGAGCCAAAGACTCCGAAGATGCGTGAAGTTGATCACATTGAGCCCCCGCGACTCCAAAGAGTTGCTCAATGGGAAGTCAAGGGTGAGAATGACATGCGTCTTTGCCAACGCAGCAAGGGCGGCGTCGGTCAGGCCAAGCGGCAAGAAATCGCTCGTCGCCAGCGTCGCTGCGGCTGTCCACTCCTCCGGAATGACCTGAATCTGCCTGGAAAAATGGGTAGACCAATTCTCTTTCCTCCATTTAGGAAGAGAGTTTGCGAGATTGGAGACTTCAGTTAGTACATGAGGCGTGGTCCTTACAGCCGAGAATACCTTGAGGGCTTCAGAGAGCAGAACAACATCTTCAGGTTGAAAGCTATTGAGGCGCTTGAAACTACGTACAAGATCGCTGTCAAAGCTGGCACACCAATGGAGCAAGAGCAGGTTCGAATCCAGAATTGCCGGCTTGCCTTGATACGGTTGCAGCAGCGGACTGTCCGCTACGTTCATGCCGCCCGCTCCCTTAGAGCAACGAGTTTCCCGTCTTCACCATCGATCACGATCACTTTGGCGATACGGGCCAAGTTTCTTGCGCTGCGAATGCCCTCTAATAGGGCGCCGGAATTGTAATCCGGATTTGGAACACTCAACGTAATGGCCCAGTTATCGCCTTCCTTCTCTAACTCTTCCAATCGGATACTAGATTCGAGCCATGACCCTTTCAATTCAGGAGGAACCACAACCCCTGGCATCTCAGGCGGTTTTGGGAAAATCGCCAACTGGGGAAGCAATTCCTTGAATTGCGTCCGCGCAACTTCAATTACTTGTTTTACTTCAAGGCTCATCCAAGCCACCTCCCGCGTTTCAGCGTTATTCTACCGCAGAATTTGCGCTGGCTGCTGCTGGGTCATGCAGTGCAGCGTGCCCAGGCCCCATACCAGGTCCACGCAGTGGATGCCGATGACTTCGCGCTCCGGAAAGACCTCGGCCAAGGTATTCAACGCCACGCGATCGTTGGGATCGTGAAAGGTGGGAACCAGCACCAGATCGTTCGCGATATAGAAGTTGGCATAACTCGCCGGCAGCCGCTGGCCGCGAAAGATCACCGGCCGCGGCAGCGGCAACTCCACCAGCGTGAATTGCTTGCCCTCCGGTGTGCGCGCGGCCTTCAACCGCTCCAGATTCTCGGCGAGCGGCTCGTGGTTCGCGTCGCTCGCGTTGGGCTCGACCGCGGCCACAATCGTCTCCGGCCCAACGAAGCGCGCAATATCGTCCACATGCCCGTGCGTGTCGTCGCCCGCCACGCCCCGGCCCAGCCAGATCGCCTGCTCGATGCCCAGAGATTGGCGAAAGGCCTCCTCCAGTTGCGCGCGGCTCACGCCGGGATTGCGCTGCTGCACCTCGCTCAGCAGGCACTCCTCGGTGGTCAGCAGAATGCCCTGGCCGTTGGTGTCGATCGATCCGCCTTCGAGCACCAGCCTCTGCGCGGAGCCATCCTCCAAGTCGATCTGAGGCTGCCACTCCGGCAATCCCAGCAACTGCGCCACCCGCCGCGGCACCTGATCGTCGAGTTGCCAGTCGGGATACTTGGCCCAGGCATTGAAGCGCCAGTTCGTCACCGCCAGCTTGCCCGCGCCGTTGCGTACAAAGATCGGCCCGGAATCGCGCGTCCACACGCGGTCGGTCGGCCAGGCGTGAAAGCTGACGCGGTCCAGGGTTGCTCCGGCCCGCTCCAGAATGCCGCTGGCGCGCTGCCGCGCCTTCGCGTCATCCACCAGGATGTGCACCCGCTCGTGCTTGGAGAGCAGCCGCACGATCTCCGCATAGAGCCATGGAATCGCCTGGAACTTGCCCGGCCAGTCCGCGCGGTTGTGCGGCCAGGCCAGCCAGGTGGCCTCGTGGCGCTCCCACTCGGCGGGCATACGATAGCCCAATTGATACGGCGTCTCGATCATTTTTGAAAGTCTCGGTACGATCAATCCGGTTACGTAAAGATCGGAATCTTGCAAAGGCAGCCGCGGGTTCTTCAACTCGCTGCGCTGGCCAGGAATGGCATTCGGATTTCGGCGCTCAGTTCAGGAGGACAACGGCTATTTGGCCTCTCCGTCCGCCAGCCACGCATGAACCGGATCGAGGAAACGCTTGGTCATCGGCCCATACGCATCGATCCTCCGGTCGCGCAGGAAGGGCCAGTTGCGGCGCGTCTCTTCGATCAGGCCCAGATCGATTTCGCCCAGCAGAATCTCTTCCTTGTCGTGCGAGGCCTGGGCAATCACGCGGCCAAAGGGATCGGCCAGAAAGCTGCCGCCCCAGAACTCCAGCCCCGGCCCCTCCGCGCGATTGCCGAGCACATCGCCGTGCTCCACGCCCACGCGGTTCACGCCGGCCACATAGACGCCGTTGGCGATGGCGTGGGAGCGCTGGATGGTCTGCCACGCGTCATACTGCGCCGCGCCAAACTCGTCCTTCTCCGCCGGATGCCAGCCGATGGCCGTGGGATAAAACAGCACCTCGGCGCCCTGCAGCGCCGTCAGCCGCGCGCCCTCCGGGTACCACTGATCCCAGCAAACCAGCGTGCCCACGCGGCCAAAGGCCGTATCCACCGCCTGAAAACCCAAATCGCCGGGCGTGAAGTAAAACTTCTCGTAGTAGAGCGGATCGTCGGGAATGTGCATCTTGCGATAGACGCCCGCGATGGCGCCATCGGCATTCAGCGTGACCGCCGTGTTGTGATAAAGCCCCGGCGCCCGGCGCTCGAAGAGCGAGGCGACAATCGCGACGCGCGCCTCGCGGGCCACTTCGGCCAGCCGCTCCGTCGAGGGCCCGGGAATCGGCTCGGCCAGATCGAAGAGCCGGTGATCCTCGCGCTGGCAAAAATACTGCGCGCGGAATAGCTCGGGCAGGCAGACAATTTGCGCGCCCATCTTTGCCGCCGCGCGCAGTCGCCCGGCCGCGGCGGCAAAGTTCGCCTCCGGGTCGGCGCCCATGCGCATCTGCACCAGCCCAACCGTATATTTGCGTGGATTCGGCATCCTGGCCGGCCAATCCTTTCTGGAATTTTCTCGGTCTATGCGGCAAGGCCAACCCCGCCGTGCGGAATTGGCCTCTCACCTCTCGCAGAAATCGCGGTTAGTCTTCGTCGAGAATCAAAACGGCGGCCGCAATTGTGGTCGTCCACAATCCACGCTTGTCGCCCACCGCCGACTGGGTAATGTTGCTGGTGCGCACAATCTTGTTGGAGATGCGATAGATCTCCTTCTTCTCGTCCCAGCTCGTATCCGGATCGAATTCCACGTCCAGGGTTGTGGCCAGCATCTCCGCGGCCAGTTCCTCGGCATACTCGCCGGCCTGCTCCTCGGTCTCGCCGAAGCTGTGGTGCTCGCTGAGATAACCATAGGTGTTGCGGTCGGCGGGAATGGCCACGCCGATGCTCGAAACGATCAGCCGATGCGGCTCCCGCGTCGAGTTCTCCGCAATCACCGAGAAAACCACCTCGCCGTGACGCAGATAGGTGAGGCCTTCCTTGCGCGAAATCACCTTGCACCGCGGCGGAAAGATCGAGGAGACGCGAACCAGATTCTGCGAGGCAATTCCCGCATCCCGAAGGGCCAGCTCAAAGGAGGTCAAACGTTCCTTGTGTCTGCCTACGCCCTTGGTGAAGAAAATCCTCTTCGGGACCATGCTTTTTCCCAATTTCTATGTACCCTCCGTGTGTTGGACGCTCGTCGTTTTTTTAGAGTTCCCGCATGAGTTTATCGCATCCGGGCGGGTGGAAACCGATGGTTTTCGCAATTCATCTGCCGTTTACACGCCGATCTCTTCCATCCGCCCCAGGCCGCGCCGTCGGCGGCCTGTTCCCCGCGGCTGCTTGACCGGCGCGGGAGGCTCTGGATTTCAGACATCGGATTCCAGGCTTCGCGGCGGCGGCGCACGCCGCGGAACCCGTCCGGGTTGAGAGATATACACACCGGGCCGTCCTCCACTTCCTGTGTGCTACGCTTTTTCTCATACAGCAACTCGCCATCCCGGTTCCGTCGCACAACAAGACTAGGAGACACGTGAAAGGCCTTTCGAACGACACGGGGGTTAGCATTTCTCCTTTCCAGACCGCCGCGCTGCTGCTCTTCGTGGCGCTCAACCTCGCGGTATACCTCATCCGCCTGCTGAACGTCTGGCATTATGGCGCGCTGTTCTGCCCCACCGGCGGCGAATCGCTGATGATTTACTCCATCTGGAAGGGGATGCACCACCTGGCGGTCTACCAGTGGCCCTTCAGCTTTCCCTTTTCTCTCTCCTTGTACAACTACCTCTTCTACGCAACCTACGCTGGCGCACTGCGGCTCATGGGCGCATCGGACGCCAGCATACCGGTCTGGGGACGGCTCCTGACCTCGGCTTTCGCGGTCGTCGGCGCGCTGGCGCAATGGAAACTCGTGCAGAAGCATCTCAACCTGCGCGGCGCCCGAAGCGCGCTTTCCCTCCTGTTTGCCCTGGGTCTCTGGTTCGGCACGTCGATGATCCAATGGTGGGCCCTCGCCGTGCGGCCGGACCTGGCCGCCGCCGCGCTGGTCATGATCGCCTTGTGGGCGATCGTGCGGCTGCCGCGCTTCGGTTTCGCCATCGCCGGCATCTTCTTTTATCTCGCCTGGTCCTTCAAAGAGTCGGTCATCTTGACGCTGGTCGGCGTCTGCCTCTTCCTCCTTTTTCAACGGCGATGGCGCGACCTCTCGGCGCTCGCCGCGGTTTTTGCCGTCCTCACCGCCATTACCCTGCTGCTCGGAACGCCCGAATACCGCTTCAGCATCCTGGCCGCTCCGCGCCTTGTCAGTGAATTCTCTTCGCGCCAGGCGCTGCGCGCCTCGGCCCTCTACGCCAGGATGAACCTCTATTGGCTGGCCGCGCCGATCGTGCTCCTCTGCGCAAGGCGCGCACGCCAGGCCGATCGCACGGTCCTGCTGCTCGTCACCGTCTTTGCCGTTGCTCTTGCCGGCGGAATCGCGGCCATGGCAAAGGTGGGCGCCGCCGACAACTATCTCTTTGAAGCCTTCGTCGCGGGTTCGACTTTATTGCAGATTGCCGTCTTCGCAATGCCGGGACGGGTCGTCACCGCTCTGGTCCTGTTTGGTTGCGCGCAGCCGACGATCCAACTCACTCCCATTGCGCGGTGGCTGCACCTGAAACACATTCAAGGGAACATCCGCATCGCCAATGCGGCCGACTACGCCGACGCCATGGCCCTGCGCGCGCGCCTGGCCCCGCTGAAAAAGCCCCTCTTCACCACCGAGGAAGGCTTTTCGGCCCCCTGGATCTCGACCGGCGACCAGGCGCCCGCGCTGGTCATCGATCCCATCTTTCACGATGCCACGCGCCAGCGCTGCGAAAACGGCGGCATTGAACGCATGTTGCAACAGGGCGAGATTCCCTCGGTGATGCTCGCTCCGGACGATCGCTTGTATCGCGACAGCTTGAATCCGGGGTACCGAAAGATCGGCGATTCCACGCTTCAAGGGGTACCGTACAATATCTACGTGTTTGGCGCTGCCCCGCAAAATACCGGGCCGGCGCTTCACTAGCGGCCCGGCCGGGAACGCGGAGGGCCGCTCCAATTCGACCAGGCAAGAAGAAGGGATTCCCCCAAAAACCATGCAAACCACCTATAACGGCCTGGCGCTTCCCCAAGACGGCCAGCCGATCGACTACCGGAACGGGCAGTTTGAAGTGCCCGACCACCCCATCGTTCCCTTCATCGAGGGCGACGGCACCGGCCGCGACATCTGGAAGGCCTCACAGCGGGTCTTCGACGCCGCGGTCGAAAAAGCCTACGCCGGCAAGCGAGCCATCAAATGGTTTGAAATCTTCGCCGGCGAAAAGGCCTTCCGCCAGTTCAACTCCTGGCTGCCCGACGACTCCGTGGCGGCCGCCCGCGACCTGCGCGTCTCCATCAAGGGACCGCTCACCACGCCCATCGGCGGCGGCATCCGCTCGCTCAACGTGGCCCTGCGCCAGATTCTCGATCTCTACGCCTGCGTCCGCCCGGTCAAGTATTACCAGGGCGTGCCCAGCCCGGTGAAGCATCCCGAGAAGCTCGACATCGTCATCTATCGCGAGAACACCGAAGACGTCTACGCGGGCATCGAGTTCAAGCAGGGCAGCCCGGACGCCGCCCGGCTGATCGAGTTTCTCAATCACGATCTGCTCAAAGCCGGCAAGAAGAAAGTCAGAGAAGACTCCGGCGTCGGCATCAAGCCCATCTCCATCTTCGGCTCCAAGCGCCTGGTCCGCGCCGCCATCCGCGCCGCGCTCGAATCCGGCCGCAAGACCGTCACCCTGGTCCACAAGGGTAACATCCAGAAGTTCACCGAGGGCGCTTTCCGCGAGTGGGGCTACGAAGTTGCGGTTCAGGAGTTCCGCGCCGAGACCGTCACCGAGCGCGAAAGCTGGATTCTCGGCAATGTCGAGGCCCATCCCGGCCTCGCCATCGAGGCGAACGCCGCCCTCATCGAGCCCGGCCTCGAGATGGCCCCCCAGGCCTACCGCGACGGAGTCTGCGCCGAAGTGAAGACCGTCCTCGACTCCATCGGCCACACCCACGGCAACGGCGCATGGAAGTCCAAGATCCTCGTCAACGACCGCATCGCCGACTCCATCTTCCAGCAGATCATCCTGCGCCCCGCGAACTACTCGATCCTGGCCACCACCAACCTTAACGGCGACTACATCTCCGACGCGGCCGCGGCCCAGGTCGGCGGCCTCGGCATCGCGCCCGGCGCCAACATCGGCGATGGTTATGCCGTCTTCGAGGCCACCCACGGCACCGCCCCCAAGTACGCCGACAAGGACATGATCAATCCCGGCTCGGTCATTCTGTCGGGCGTCATGCTGCTCGAGTTCATCGGCTGGAAAGAAGCGGCCAAGCTCATCGAAACCTCAATGGAGAAGACCATCCAGCAGAAGTTCGTAACGTATGACTTCGAGCGCCAGCTCCCTGGCGCAACCAAAGTCGGCACCAGCGAGTTTGCTGCGCGCATCATTGGAAACATGGAAAGGCAGGGACTGAGGGGCTGAGGGATGTGAAGGGGTAGGAGATCAACCGGCTTTGTAACAGGGCACGGCTTCGGCCGTGCCGCAAGAATTGCAAGAAGGAAACGGGGCTTTAGCCCTGGGGGACAAACCACAGTCCCCACGGAGAAATTCACATGCGCAAGAAAGTAAGCATCGTCGGCGCGGGCAACGTGGGCGCCACGGCCGCCCATTGGATCGCGGCCAAGGAGCTGGCCGATGTGGTGCTCGTCGACGTGGTCGAAGGCATTCCGCAGGGCAAGGCGCTCGATCTGCTCGAAGCCATGCCCATCGAGAAGCGCGACGTGCAGGTGACCGGCTCCAACGACTACGCGGCCACCGCCCACTCCGACATCGTGGTCATCACCGCCGGCATCCCCCGCAAGCCCGGCATGAGCCGCGACGACCTGCTCCACACCAACTTCAAAATCATCTCCGACGTGGTTGCGAAAGTCGTCGCGCAGTCGCCCGAGTCGATTCTCATTGTCGTCTCCAATCCGCTCGACGCCATGGCCCAGGCCGCCTATCGCCAGGCCGGCTTCAATCGCGAGCGCGTCCTCGGCATGGCCGGCATCCTCGACTCGGCCCGCTTTCGCACTTTCATTGCCGCGGAGCTGAATGTGAGTGTCGAAAATGTTACGGCATTTGTGCTGGGCGGCCACGGCGACACCATGGTCCCGCTTCCGCGCTACTCCACCGTCGCCGGCATCCCCATCACCGAGCTCATCGCGCCCGATCGCCTCGAAGCCCTGGTCCAGCGCACCCGCGACGGCGGCGCCGAGATCGTCAAGCACCTCAAAACCGGCAGCGCCTACTACGCGCCCTCCGCCGCGGCCGTCGAAATGGTCGAGGCCATTCTCAAGGACAAGAAGAAGATTCTCCCTTGCGCCGCCTATCTCGAAGGCGAATACGGCATCGAGGGCTACTACATCGGCGTACCCTGCAAGCTGGGCGCCGCCGGCCTCGAACAGATCGTCCAGATCAAGCTCACCGCGGAAGAAGACGCCGCCCTCAAAAAAAGCGCCGCCGCCGTGAAGGAGCTTTGCGCCGTCATCGGCGTCTAACCCCCGAGCCTTCGCAATTCCCCCCGAAGGGCCGCCCACGAGCGGCCCTTTGTGCTTGTTCTCAACCGATGGATTGAAAAACTACTCATCCATTGTGAGGTTGCCGGTCCCTCCGCGAAACTTCATCCTCAATGCACCGACATGAGAAAGCTTCCCCTTTTCCTGTTTTTCCTGCTGGCCCCGGTCAGCGTGTACGCGCAAGGCGGCCCCGTCCCATCTCCCGCGGGCACAACCGCTCCAGGCGGCTTCTACAACCAATGGATGGCGCGCACCTCGGCCACGCAGGCCAGGCAACCCGCCTGGGCGGTCCCGCTGGTCACCACCTACACCGGTCTCATCCAGGTGGTGCGCACCGATGTCGTCCGCCAGATCGCCCCGGCGCGCACCGATACCTGGAACTTCGACAACAGCAAGGGCCTCAACGTGGTTCCCTGGGCCAACACCGAGCTCGCCATCGACCTGCCGCCCTATATCGAACACAACTCGACGGCCAAGGACGGCGCGGGCGACGTGTCGTTGCTGGGCAAGTACCGCATCGCCGCCGGCAACGCGCAGCACGGCAACTACACGCTGAGCGTCTGGGTGCTGGCCACCATCCCCACCGGCAGCTACAAGAACGGCTCGCCCGACGCCAGCGTCGCGCCCAGCCTGGGCGGCGGCAAGGGCTTCGGTCGCTTCGATGTGCAATCGTCGCTCGGAGCCACTTTGCCCACCGGCAATGCCGCCTACAGGACCGCAGGCCGCCCCATCGCCTGGAATGCCGTGGGCCAATACCGCGTGGGCAAGCTCTTCTGGCCGGAGATTGAGAGCAACGCCACCTTTTTTAAGGGCGGTACCAACGACGGCAAGACCCAGGAGTTCGTCACCCCCGGCCTCATCGTGGGCAAGTGCGCTTTGCGCCCCTCCGATTCCAAGTCGCGCCCCGGCCTGGCCTTCGGCGGCGGCATGCAGATCGCCGCCAGCCACTTCCACACTTACAATCACGGCCTGGTGCTCACGGCAAGGTGGATTTATTAACTGGGGCGCCCCTTGGGCCGGCCTAACAAGCCGGCCACCCCCCTCACTGCTTCACAAACTCCACCACCTTCGGCCCGATCTCCGCGGCGCACTCGCTGGGAGCCAGGTGCCCGCAGCCGGCGAAGACCTCCAGTTGCGATTGCGGCGCCAGACTGTGCATCTTCTCGGCCTGGCTCAAAGGCGTGATCCGGTCCTCGCCGCCCCACACCAGTAGGACCGGCATTCTGAGTTCCGGCAGCAGGCTGTCTGTCGCGTCCTTGCCCGTGAGCATCGTCGCCAGCGCGCGGCGAATCACCCACGCCCGGTGCTTTGAGACGCGCAAAATGTCCCGCGCGACGTATCCCGGCACGACCGGCGGATGGGGCATCAGCAGCGCGTCCAGTTGGTCCAGCTCCGCGGGCGTCTGCGGCGTAAACAGCCGCGTATCCCACGCCGGCTGCGCGTAGATTCCGGCCGAGTCGAAGAGCATGAGCCGCCGCACCCGCTCGGGACGGTCGCTGGCGACGCGCTGCACGATCCAGCCGCCCATCGACCAGCCGCCCAGATCCGCCTGCTTCAATCCCAGCGCATCGAAGAAGCCCACGACGACCGCCGCCTCGTCGGGCACCGAATAGGAAAACTCCGCCGGCTTTTCGCTGCGCCCGTAGCCGGGCAGATCGGGCAGATAGACGCGATAGCCGGCCCGGGCAAGCCAGGGCGCCAGATTGAGCCAGTCTTCCGCCTGTCCGCCCAGCCCATGCACCAGCACCACCGGCGGCCCGCCGGCCGGGCCCTCCGCGAGGTAGTGCACACGATAGCCGGCTACTGTCGCGGCGTGGCTCTCCACGCCCGTCCTCCACTCCTGCAGATAGGTCAATTCGTTGAAGCAGCTCACCGGGCGCATCCAGAACCCCAGCCCCGCAACCGCCGCCAGCGCCAGCAACGCGCCCGCAAACCACAGCAGCCTCTTGATCCACTTCACCGGCCTTCCCCTTTCTCTTGCATCGCCCGCGCGCGCTGCCAGCCGGCCTCGATCACCCGCACGGCGATCGGTTCCAGCGCCAGCGCGCCATGGCTGTTCCACTCCGCGCGCTCCACCCACCGCACCGCATCCGCGTCGGACGCGGCCCGCAATGTGCCGCCCACCACGCGGCAGAGGTAATCCGCGATCACATAATGGTAGCGAACCCGTTCTCCCTCCCGGTGAATGCGGTCCAGCAATTCGATCAGTTCCACCGGCTCGACGGTCAGCCCGGTCTCTTCCCTCACCTCGCGCGCCACGCCGGCCGCGAGCGATTCGCCCACCTCCAGCAGCCCGCCCGGCAGCGACCAGTGCCCCTTCAGCGGCTCGGTTCCGCGCCGCACCAGCAACACGCGGCCCTGGTCCACAATGACCGCGCCCACGCCCACCAGCGGCGTCAAAGGAAACTCTCGTTGCATGATCCTCCCGTTTTTATCGATACATCAGGGCCATCTCGCCAAGATTAGCGGTTGGTAGAAGCCGCTCTCGTCAGGCATCAGCCAGCGCAAATCTCGAAAACCGGTTGATCGCAACGCCGCCGAAAGCTCATTGCGCGGCAGGCAACGATACTCCGAAACGAAGTGATGCGCCGTCCACGACTGACCGGACTGCACCGTGATGTAAAGGTGCAAGGTGTATCTGGCATCATCGATCCAGTCCCAGACCTGATGAACGATCCGCCGTTCGCCATTTCCCCCGAAGAATACCGGTTCCTGCATGGCCGGCTTTTGGAGAATGAGCGAGTCGTAATCTCGAATGCTGGCGATAAACAGCCCATTTGACTTGAGTTTCGAGCTCATTGCCGCAAGTGCACTACCGAGCTGGCCGGCGGTGAGATGCGGAAGAGCATTGTCGAATGCAGCTACGACATCGAAGCCGTTCTCCGCGATCTCCGTCAGGGACGTCATATCCGAGACGTGGAACGAGAGTTCCAGACCACGGTTCTGAGCCTCGCGCCGCGCCCTGTTCACTGCCGCTTGACTGAGATCGGAGGCGACCACCCGATGGCCCAGGCTTGCAAGCCCCAGCGCCTGAGTTCCGATTCCGCAGGCACAGTCCAGGATCTTCAAAGGAGAGCCTTGCGCATGTGCTGAGAGAAGGGGATTCAGAATCCCGGCTTGCCGTTCGATCGACTTGTTCCAATCGTCGAAGATCAGGTGATACAGGTCCGCCAAGGGCTCGTAAAAGCTCAGGATTCTCTCTGCCACGGAACTGGCCTCCTGCGTTGCGATGATAAAAGCCTATCAACCTTCAACCGACTGATCCAAACCCGCATCGTTTTCTCCGGAGTATCATCCAAGAACCGGGAGAACATCATGGCGGAATTCACCTTGCGAATCGACAACATGCACTGCGGCTCCTGCATTCGCCGCGTCAGCCAAGCGCTTGCGGCCACTGAGGGAATCGTCGTCAACGAGGTGCGCCAGGGAGCGGCGCGGCTGAGCTCGGCCGCCGAGCCCGCGCCCGTCGATCGCGCCCTGGCCGCGCTGGCCCAGGCCGGCTACCCCGCGCGGCTGGAAGCATGACCCAGGCTCCGCCCGCTACGGAATCGCTCACCCTCCCGGTTCTGGGCATGACCTGCGCCTCCTGCCAGCATCATGTGGAAGAGGCGCTGCGCTCCACGGCCGGAGTCGAATCCGCCCGCGTCGATCTCATGGCCCATCGCGCCAGCGTGGTCTTCGACCCGGCTCTGACTGCACCCCAGGCGCTCATCGAGGCGATTCGCGGAGCCGGCTACGATGCCGTGCTTCCCCGCCCCGGCGATTCCGAGGCCGGACAAGCATCCCGCATCGAAGCGCCCGAGTCTTCGGGCAAAGCCGCCTCAACGCTCATCGCCGGCGCCGCGGCCATGCTGCTGGCCATGCCGCTGGGCGCGCAGATGGGCCCGCTGGACCACAGCCTGATGCATCTGTTGCCCTGGCTCTACGCCCTGCCGCCCAACCTTCTGCGCTGGTTTCTTCTGCTTCTCACCGCGCTGCTCCTGGCCTGGGCCGGCCGCGGCATCTATCTGAGCGCCCTCCGCGCCCTGCGCCGCGGAAACACCAACATGAACACGCTGGTGGGCCTGGGAACCGGCGTGGCCTTTGCCTACTCCGCCTTTGCCACTCTCTGGCCCGCTCCCGGCCGCCAGGTCTACTTCGACGCGGTTCTGTTGATTGTGGGATTCCTCTTGTTGGGCAAGAGCTTGGAAAGCCGCGCCAAACGCCGCGCCCTGGCCGCGCTCGACTCGCTCTCCCGGCTGCGTCCGGTCACCGCGCGCCGCCTCCGCGACGGCGTCGAGGCCATCGTTCCGCTCGAAGAGATTCAGGTCGGCGACAGCGTCCTCGTCCTGCCCGGCGAGCGCTTCCCGGTGGACGCCACGATCCTCGAAGGCCGCACCACCGTGGACGAATCCATGCTCACCGGCGAGCCCACCCCTTTGCCGCGCGAGCCCGGCGGCCGCGTTCTGGCCGGCTCGCTCAACTACGACGGAGCCGTCACCTGCCGGGCCGAATCGCTGGGCGAGGCCACCGTCCTGGCGCAGATCGCGCGCATGGTCGACCAGGCGCAAAGCTCGCGCGCCCCCATGGAGCGGCTGGCCGACCGCGCCAGCGCCATCTTTGTCCCTGTCGTACTGGGCCTGGCCGCCGTCACCTTTGCCGCGTGGCTGCTCGCCGCGCACTCGCTTGCGCTGGCCCTGGCCAATACCGTCGCCGTGCTGGTGATCGCCTGCCCCTGCGCCATGGGCCTCGCCGTGCCCGCCGCGCTCACCGTGGCCGTCGGCCGCGGCGCTCAGCTCGGCGTCCTCTTCAAAGGCGGCGAGGCGCTCGAGCGGCTGGCCCACCTGGACGCCATCGTCCTCGACAAGACCGGAACCCTCACCGTCGGCCGCCCCGTGCTCGAATCCGTTCATCCGCTCTCTGCCCAGGCGGAAGACGATCTGCTGCGCCTGGCCGCCGCGGCCGAGGAACGATCCAACCATCCGCTGGCCCACGCCGTGGTGGATGCCGCGCGCGCCCGCAATCTGCTCTGGCCGCCCGCCGAAGAGGTGCAGATTCTGCCCGGCCGCGGCCTCGTCGCCAGGGTTGAAGGCCGCAACTGCCTGCTCGGCAACGAGGCTCTCTTCGCGGAGTTTTTCATTCCTCTTCCGGAGAAGATTGCGCCGCCGGAGCCCGGCGTTACGCGCCTGTGGATGGCTCTCGACAATCTGCCCGCCGGATCCTTCGATGCCCGCGACGCGCTGCGTCCCGACGCCGCCAGCGCCGTCTCCTCCTTGCGCGCCGCCGGGCTCCGCGTGCTCATGCTCACCGGCGACTCGGCCGCCGCCGCCGCGCCCATCGCCGGTCAGGCGGGAATCGCGGAAGTGGAAGCCGGACTCGATCCCGCCGGCAAGCTGGCCCGCATGCGCGCCTTGCAGCAGAGCGGCCTGCGCGTGGCCATGGTGGGCGACGGCATCAACGACGCCGCCGCGCTGGCCCAGGCCGACGCCGGCCTCGCCATGGGCTCGGGCGCCGATCTGGCCCAGGAGGCGGGCGATGTGCTGCTCCTGCGCGCCCAGCCCGCCTCGATTCCCGCCGCTCTCGCCCTGGCCCGCCAAACCCTGCGCATCATGCGCCAGAACCTGGCCTGGGCCGCGGGCTACAATCTGCTCGGCATTCCCCTGGCCGCGGGAGCCCTCTATCCCGCATTCCACATCCTGCTCACGCCCTGGCTGGCCGCCGCCGCCATGGCCCTCAGCTCGGTGTGCGTGCTGGCCAACAGCCTGCGCCTCCGCCGCTGGCTACCCTCGCCCGCAGGGCAATCGGATTTGAAGTTTTGAAGGGCACGGGTTCAGCCGCCGAGGGATGGATTGAATCCTTCCAAACCATCCCTCGGGGGCTGAAGCCCAGGAGCTTTCTGGCTGTTTTGCGGCACGGCTGAAGCCGTGCCCTTTCAAAGCACGAGATCATCGATGGGTTTCGTTCCGCCAGAAGCCGTGCTCTTTCAAAGCACGAGATCATCGATGGGTTTGGTTCCGCCAGAAGCCGTGCCCTCTCAAAACAGCCCAACCGTTGCCAATGCGATTGCCCTGCCTCGCCCCAGCCCCGCACAACCCGCGACGGCACGATAGACTAACCCTAGAGCCTGTCTGTGCGCATCCTGACCCGCTACATCCTCGGCGAAATTCTCTCCCACGCGTTCATCGGCTGCGCGCTTTTCACCTTCATTCTTTTCATGAAGGAGTTGCCCAAGATTCTGGAAATGGTGGTCCGCAACAGCTCCGCCTTCTCCAGCGTGATGGAAATCGTTCTCTTCACCCTGCCCAACTTCTTCACCGTCACCATTCCCATGGCGGTGCTGGTCGGCGTGCTGCTGGGCCTCAGCCGCCTGGCCGCCGACAGCGAAATCATCGCCATGCGCGCCTCCGGCCTGGGCATCGGCTACTTCGTCCGCGTCGCCTCCATCGCGGCCGTGGGCGGCACGCTGCTGGGCCTGGCCAACACCCTCTTTCTCGCCCCGCGCGCCAATCAGGCCATCCTCGAGATGGACCGGGCTCTTGCCTCCCAGGCCACCTACGAGATACAGCCCCGCGTCTTCTATGAGGACTTCAAGAACTTCGTCCTCTACGTGCAGGACGTGCGCGCCGGAACCGGCGCGGCCAACTGGCGCCAGGTCTTCATGGCCGACGTGACCGATCCCGCCAATCCGCAGATCACCACCGCCGCCTCGGCCACCGTGGCCAGCGATTCCGGCCAGGAACTGCTCATGCGCCTGCGCAACGGCACGCACCATGAAACCGTGGCCGGCCAGCCGCGGCAGTACAACCCCTCCACCTTCGATTTCGCCGACATGCCCCTGGCCGCCAGCCCGCAGAGCGAAGGCCACCTGGGCCGCCTCGACACCGCCATCTATGCCCTGCCCATGAACGCCCTCATCGAGCGCACCCACGGACCCGACGGAAAGCGCTTCCAGATCGAGTTGCACAACCGCTTCTCCTATCCCGCCGCCTGCCTGGTGCTCATGCTGGTGGGCGTTCCGCTGGGCGTGGCCTCGCGCCGCGGCGGCAAAAGCTCCGGCTTCGTCTTCACCATCCTGCTGGTCATTCTCTATTACGTCCTCTCCTACACCGGCATCGCCATGGGCCGCCAGAACAAGCTCTCCCCGTTCTTCGCCGTCTGGTCGGCCAACTTGCTCTTCGCCGTCGGCGGCGCCTTCCTGCTGTGGCAGATGGCCAACGGCGGACGCGTTCTCTCCGCCATCGCCGGCTGGGCCTCGCGTTCTCCCAAGCCCAAACCCGCGGCCCCGTCCAAACCCAACGGCACCGCCCTCGCCAGCCTGCTCGACAGGTTCCAGCCGCGCCTCCAGCGCACCACATCCCGCGGCGTCTTTCCCCGCATCCTCGACGAATACGTCGTCCGCGAGTTCCTCAACACCTTCTTCCTGGTGCTCACCGGCTTCGTCCTGCTCATGCTGGTCTTCACCTTCTTCGAGCTGGTCGGCGACATCCTGCGCAACCACATCGCCCTCTCCACCGTCGGCGCCTACCTCATCAACCTCACGCCCAGCATGCTCTACCAGATCGCCCCCCTGGCCGTGCTCATCGCCGTGCTGGTCACCTTCGGCGTGCTCAACCGCAACAGCGAACTCATCGCCATGAAGGCCACCGGCATCAGCCTCTACCGGCTGGTGGTTCCCATCGTCTCCATCGCCGCCGTGCTCGCCGTCAGCCTCTTCCTCTTCGACGAGTTCTATCTGCCCCAGGCCAACCGCCGCCAGGAGGCGCTGCGCAACTTCATCAAAGGCAAGCCGCCGCAGACCGTCCTCCACCCCGGCGAAAACTGGATCTTCGGCCAGCCGCGCCCCGGCGAGCCCGCCCGCATCTTCTACTACCAGTTCTTCGACTCCAACCAGAGCGAATTCGCCAACCTCTCGGTCTTCGAGTTCGACCCCTCCACCTTTGCCCTCTCCCGGCGCATCTTTGCCGCCCGCGCCGCCTGGGACCCCTCCACCGGCGCCTGGAGCTTTCTCAACGGCTGGCAGCGCGACTTTGAAGGCACCAATATCACCCAGTACCGCGAGTTCAAACAGACCGCTTTCGCCGAGATTCACGAGGAGCCCGGCTACTTCAAAAAAGAAAGCCTGCAATCGCAGGAGATGAACTTCGGCCAGCTCGACCGCTACATCGGCGACCTGCGCCAAAGCGGCTTTGACACCATGCGCCTGCGCGTCGCCCTCTGGCACAAGCTCGCCTACCCGCTCATCGCCGTCGTCATGGCGGTGCTGGCCATTCCTTTCGCGCTCTCCATGGGCCGCCGCGGCTCGCTCACCGGCATCGCCGTCGCCATCGCCGTCGCCCTGGCCTACTTTGTCATCGAAGAGCTCTTCGGCGCCATGGGCAACGTGAACTATCTCCCCGCTCCCCTCGCCGCCTGGTCCCCGGATATCCTCTTCGGCCTGGTCGGCGGTTACCTGCTGCTCCGAACGCCCACGTAATGCCGCCGCCCCTCCCCGTACAATAAGACCATGCTTCGCGATCTGCGCCCGCTCTTCGGTTACATGCGCCGCTACCGCTGGGGTTACCTGTGGGGCACCCTCTCCTGCATCGGGACCAACGCGGCCGCCGTCCAGTTCCCCAGGGTTCTGGGATGGGCCATCGACACATTGCAAAAGCACCAGGCCGACCGCCAGGCGGTGCTTCTCTTCGCCGGCCTGCTGATCGCCATCTCTCTCGCCAAGGGCGTCTTCCTCTACTCCCAGCGCTGGATTCTCATCGGCATCTCGCGCGAGATCGAGTTCGACATCCGCAACGACCTCTTCCGCCATCTCGAGCGGCAGGACTCGGGCTTCTATCGGCGCTATCGCACCGGCGACGTGATGGCCCGCATGACCAACGACCTCAACGCCGTCCGCATGTTGCTCGGACCGGCCCTCATGTACAGCGCCAACACCGTCTTCTTCACCGTCTTCGCCCTCTACTTCCTGCTCCACCTCAGCCCCTGGCTCACCCTGGTGGCGCTGGCGCCCATGCCCCTGGCCAGCATCCTCGTCCAGTACCTCGGGACCAGGATTCACGACCGCTTCGAGCGCATCCAGGCCAGCTTCTCCGAAATCTCCTCCCAGGCCCAGGAAAACTACTCCGGCGCCCGCCTCATCCGCGCCTTCGCCCGCGAAGACTCCCAGATCGGCCTCTTCGAGAAGCTCAATCGCCAGTACGTCGCCCGCTCCCTCCGCCTCGTCCAGCTCATGGGCATGTTGTGGCCCACGCTCGAATTCATCCTCGGCGTCTCCCTGGTCATCACGCTGCTGGCCGGCGGCCATCTGGTCCTGGCGCATCGCATCTCGGTCGGCCAGTTCGTCGAGTTCAACACCTACATGATTCTGCTCATCTGGCCCATCATCGCGGTCGGCTGGGTCATCAACCTCTTCCAGCGCGGCACCGCCTCGGTCCAGCGCATCGACGAGCTGCTCCAGGCCGAGCCGGCCATCGACGACCGCTCCGCGGATTTATCTCTTGGATCGGATACTGTGCTGAGGGGAGAGATCGAATTCCGCCATCTCGACTTTAGCTACGGCGACACCGAGGTGCTGCGCGACATCTCGCTGCACATTCCCGCCGGCTCCAGCCTGGCCATCGTCGGCCCCACCGGCTCGGGCAAGACCACGCTGGTCAACCTGCTGGCGCGGCTCGATGAAGCGCCCGAGGGCGCGCTGCTCATCGACGGCCGCCCGGTGCGCGACTACCCGCTCGCCGTGCTCCGCCGCAACATCGGCATGGTTCCCCAGGAGACTTTTCTCTTCAGCGAGACGATCCGCGAAAACCTCGCCTTCGGCGCGCCCCACGCCAGCCCCGAAGAGTTGCTGCGGGCCGCCGAGGCCGCGCATATCCGCCAGGAATTCGAAGAGTTTCCCCAAGGCTTGGAGACCATGGTGGGCGAGCGCGGCGTCACGCTCTCCGGCGGCCAAAAGCAGCGCGCGGCCATCGCCCGCGCCCTGTTGCGCCGCCCGGCCATCCTCATCCTCGACGACGCCCTGGCCAGCGTCGATACCTACACCGAAGAGCGCATTCTGGGCGGCCTGCGCGACTACACCGCCAGCGCCACCACCCTTCTCATCTCCCACCGCGTCTCCACCGTGCGCCACGCCGACCGCATCGCGGTCCTCGACCACGGCAGGATTGTCGAACTGGGCAAGCACGACGAACTGCTCGCCCTCGATGGCTACTACGCCGGCCTCTACCAGAAGCAGCAGCTCGAAGAAGAACTCACCGTCGCCGGATAGGCTCGGCCCAACGCCTTACGCCATCCAGCTTGAGCCCGTCCCGGCATCCGCCGCTTCCCCGCGCTCCGTCTCCGCCGATCCGCGCGCGGCAACCGGCCCGGCCCGCTGCCCGGCGGGAGCCGATTCCCGCGCCACCTGCTTCCAGGCCTCGCGCACGTTCCGCACGCAGTCGATCGCATGCCCGAACTTGGCCTGCGAGGCCGACTGCGAGGCCTGCAGGATCTGCGCGAAGACCGAGGCGTAGAACTCGCTGAGCGCCTGCGCCGGCCTTCCGCCCACATCCATGCGCAACCGCGCCTGCAGGTGGATGATGATATCCAGCGCGCGCTTCACCGCCACCCGCCGGCCCGCCTCGTCCCCGCGCTCCACCGCCGTCCGCGCCGCATACAGGAAGCGCAGGATGCCGTCGTAAAGCGCCACCACCAGATCCACTGCCGAAGCGCCTTCCAGCGCGTGTTCCCGATAACTTCCCATCGCGGTGCAACCCCTTACCCGTTCAAGTTCTCGTCGTAGCCGGTGATCGCCGAGTACAACTCGTTCACGCCCTCCAACTGGGTGGGAATCTCCTCCATGATCTCGTTGGCGCTGTTCAGCTCCGCCGTCAGGCTCGTCTGCTGCGCCGAGATCGAGCTCTCCTGCTTCGAGATGTCCGCGTTCAGCGTGGACTCAATCGCGCTGTTGGAACTCGAGGCCAGCGCCAGAACCCCCGTCCCCGCGCTCGTCCCCGCATTCGTCAGCATGTTGGAGAAGCTCTGCCCCCAGCCGTCCGCGTTCTGGAAGAAACCCACCACGCTGCTGTAGTCGGAGTTCAGCACCGCGTCCAGGCTGTTGGCGTCGAAGGTCAGCGAGCCGTCGTTGTTCACGCTGATGCCCAGGCCGGTCAGGCTGCCGATATCCGACGAGTTGGCGTACTTCAAGGTCGTCGCGCTGGTGTCGGTGGTGTCCAGCAGATTCGAGGTCACCGTCAGCGTTCCCGCCGTCCCCGCCGTGGACGACTGCAGCGTCAACACCGTCCCGTCGCTGTTCAGCGAGGCCTTCACTCCGATGCCGGAGGTGTTGTTGATGGCATCGACCAACCCCGCCAGCGTGTTGTCGGTCGAGTCCAGGGTGACGGTTTGCGCCGCGCCGCTGCCCGCCTGGATGGTGATCGAGCCGGCCAGCGTGTCGCCGGCGTCGGCAAGCGCGCTCAGCACCGCGCTCGAGGTGGTCGAACTGGCGCCCGCCGTCACCGTCGCGCTCACCGCCGCGTCGCTGGTGGCCGCGATCGCCGAGGTGACGCGCAGCGCGCCGCTCGACCCCGCCGTCTGCGAAAGCAGCGAGAGCGTCGACTGCCCGCCGCTGGTCACCACCGTGGCCGTCACCCCGATATCGGCCGAGTTGATGGCGCTGGCCAGGCCGGCAAGCGTGTTGACGCCGCTCCCGGTATACACCGTGTCCGCCGCCGCTCCGGTGCTGGGCGCCGCGCCCATCGCGATCGTCTCCGCCGCGCCGTCGCCCACCGCGATGCTCATGGAGCCGGAGAGCACCGTCCCCGTATCGTCGCGGATTGCCTCCAGGCTGCCATTCGGATTGGCCGTATTCAGCCCGCCCAGAAGCTGCTGCTGCAACAGCGAGAGCGTGGGCGAGCCGAAGAGCGGCTCGGCATTGCCCGAACTGTCCTTCCCCTCCTGCGCGTTCACCGCGCTGATCAGCGCGTTGTAGTCGCTCACCATCTGGTTCACCGCGCTCTCCACCCCGGTGTTGTCGTTGCCGATCACCACCTGAATCTGCTCCAGGCTCCCGTCCGACTCGGTCGCGCTCGGCGCCAGCAGTTGAAAGGTCACCCCCGGAATGAGATTGGCCACCGTGTTCGAGGCGCTGGTCAGATCGATGCCGTCCACCGTCAGTTCCGCGTCCTTGCCCGCGACCGAAGCGGTATACCCCAGCGAAGTGCCGCCGTCGGCGATCGAGTTCGCGCTCACCGCGATCGCGCCGTCCGCGCCCGAGGTGCCCGAAACCAGGCTCAGCCGCGAGCCGGAGGCATCCGTCAGCACGCTCGCCGTGATCCCCACCCCGGAGGCGTTGATCGCCGCCGCCAGCCCGCTCAGCGTGTCGTCGGACGAATCCAGCGTGATGGTTTGTTTCGCCCCGCTGCCCGCCTGCAGCGTGATCGAGCCCGACAAGGTGTCGGAGGCGCTGGCGATGGGCGCCAGATAGCCGCTCGAGGTCTGCGCCAGATTCGTCACCGTCACCGTATGCGTCCCGGCTGCCGCCGTTGAATCGGCCGCCGTAATCTCCAGCACGCTCTGGTCCGAGACCGAACCCTCCTTCTGCGCCATGATGCCTTCGAAATCCGTCAGCGAACTCAGATCGTTGGAGAGATTCGAGAACAGCGTCCCCAGACTCGAAATCGCCGCGTCCTGGCTCTCCAGCGCGCTCAATTGCGTCTTCCACGGCTTCTCCACGTTCTCCAGGTTGCTCACGATCGAAGCCACCGTCGCGCTCACATCGAAGCCCGCGCCGCTGGTCGGCGACCCGAAGCTCAACCCCACTGTGCCCATCGCAACCCTCCGCGCGCCCTCCATCAAGCAGCCCGATCTCCAACAGCCGTTCGGCCGGCTTGGGAAAAGCTCATGAAAACAGGCTCATTTTCGCCCGCAACACGGCGAAGGGCGTCCCTGCGGACGCCCTTCGCTTGCCTGCGGCCCGTGCGGCGCCGCTGCTCCCGGTTATTGCAGCAGCTTGGTCACTTCCTGCTGCATGCTGTTGGCCTGCGCCAGCGCCGAAATGCCGGTCTGGCTCAGAATTTCGTACTTCGACATGTTGGAGGTGGCCGAGGCATAGTCGGTGGCCTGCACCGCGTTCTGCGCCGAGGTTACGTTCTCCTGCTGCGTGCTGAGCACGGAGCTGACCGCGTTCAGCGTGTTGATCTGCGCCCCCACGTACCCGTCCTGCGCCGCTACGTCGGTGATCGCGGCGTTCAGATCGTTCAGCGCCGTCTGCGCATCGGCCTGGTTGGAAAGGTCGGTGCTGCTGAGCGACTGGCCGGCCTGATCCGTATAGCTGATCGTGGCCGTCCCGCTGGTGCCGCTCAGGTCGGAGGTGAGCCCGGTATTCGCCGTTCCGCCATAGGTCAGTACGGGGGCGACAATGGTGCCGGTGTTGACCACCGTGGACCAATCTTTGACCCCGCCCGTGCTGGCCACCCCCACGCTGTAATACGGGGCGGAATCGGTGCCCGGAGTGGTGGTGGAAATGTCCCCGGCGTCGCCCGCGGAGGTGTCGGTCACGCCCGTGCCGATGGCCAGCGAAGAGTTCGACGAGGTCAGAATGATGTCCGCGTTGGTTTGACTGTACGCGGCCGTGACTCCGTAGTCGCCGGCGTTGATCGTTGCCGCCAGCGTGGCCAGCGTATCGTCGCTGGTGTTGATGGTGATGGTCTGCGCGCCGATGGTCAGCGTGCCGCCCAGTGTGTCGCCGTATTTGCCCACCGGTGCAATGGCGATCTTGCCCACCTCGCTGGAGAACTGCGCGCCCGGCGTGGGGGTGTTGGCCAACATCGACGGGGTTGCCACCCCGCCGTCGGAGAGGCCCGCCCCGGCGACGCTCACGCCGGAGTCTGCCGAGTTGAAGGTGAGCACCTTGTTGGCGCCATTGATGGTGGCGTTCACCCCGTAGCCGGCCGCATTGATGGTCGCCATCAGGTCCTGCAGCGTGTCGGTGGTCCCCGCCGTGCCGAGTGTGATGGAGTGCGTCTTGCCGTCGGAGCCCACGATGTTCAGGGTGCCGCCCAGCGCGTCGCCCGCGGTCCCAACGCTAAGGGTGCCCACCACGCCCACGCCGTTGGTGCCGGTGCCGCCGACGCCGATCCCCGCGCCGGTAATCTCGATGCCCGTATCCGTCGCGCCGCCGCCGCCCAGATCCGAGGCCTTGGCCGTTGCCACGGCCGCCGCACCAGCCTGTTGCGCCGTGGTCAGGCTCGCCGTCAAACCCAGCCCCGAACCGTTGATGGCGCTGATCAACCCGCTGACCGTGTTGGCGTACTGGGTGTTCGCGCCGACGGTGATGGTCGCGCTTTGGGTGGCGGGCGCGCCGTCCGCTCCGGTGGTCAGATACGTCACCTGCAGCGCCGTGGTTGCATTCGAGGCGCCCAGGCTGTCCCCCAGCGCCGCGTCGGTGCCGTCGTTGGAAAGGTCGATGAAGACGTTGCTCCCTGTCTCGCCGGTGTTGTAGGCCATGGTGCCGCCGGCATCGCCCACGTTGGACGAAGACAGTGTCCGGATATTCAGATCGTCGATCGAAGAGCCCACCGACGAGGAGTCGCCGGTGTAAATGTTCGTGTTCGAATTGAAAACCGCCTGATTGTTGTAGGTGGTGGTGGTGCCGATGTTGTTGATCTCCGACAGGATCGACTGGTACTCCTGGTTGGCCGCCGTATCCTGCGAGGCGTTGAGCGTGCCGTTCGAGGCTTCGGTCGCCAGCGTCACCGCCCGGTTGAGCAGATTGGTCACCTGCGACAGCGCGCCGTCGGCGACCTGCAGAAGACCGACTCCCTCCTGCGCGTTGGTCTGCGACTGCGTCAGCGCCGTCTGGTTGGCCTGCAAACCGTCGACCAGCGAAAGGCCGGCCGCGTCGTCCGCGCCGGAGTTGATCTTCGACCCCGAAGACAACTGCTGCAGAACGGTGTTCAGGCTGTTGTTGCTGTTGTTCAGGTTGTTCTCCGCATAGATCGCGGAGATGTTGTTCAAGACACCCAGGGACATGGGATTCTCCTTGTGGGATGCGTGGATTTGCGGCCCTACCCGAGAATGCTCCCATTTTTTTGCTAACCCTGGGTCGCTGCTTCCGGTTCGGTTACCGCCGCATCTGGCCCCTTCTTCGGCGCGGGAGTTATGGACTTTATCCTCCCGCCCTTTGTGTCCTGCCGGAGACACTTCCGCCCCTTCGCTCTAATCTTTCATCCTTTCCCACCGCCCGCCGATAACGCCCGTAAAGGAGTTATCAGGGCGATGATCGAACTTACCCGGCTCAACGGCAATCCGATGGTCCTCAACAGCGATCTGATCAAGATCGCCGAGGCCTCTCCCGACACCATGCTCACTCTCATCAATGGAGAAAAGCTGATCGTGCGCGAGAATTGCGGCGAAGTCGTCGAACGAATCCTCGCCTATCGCGCCCGCCTGCTGGCCGCGGTGGCCAGGCGCCTGCCCAATTACGGCGACCTGCAGCGGGTCGTCTCCATCGCCAGTCTCGATGTCGACGCGCTGCCTCGCTCCGCGCCTTCCTCGCCGCCCGGCAACCCGGCCCGCGGTCGCTGAGCATTCGCGCGGTCTGAACGCCTGTTTTCCTGAGGAGCCTCTCATGGATAAAGCGAGCATTGGCGGAGTCTTCCTGGCCCTCGCCGGCATTGTCGCGGGCCTGCTCATCGAGGGCGGCAACCTGGGCCAGATCCTGCAGCCCACCGCGGCCCTCATCGTCTTTGGCGGCACCATGGGCGCGGTCCTGCTCCAGTTCCCGCTCACCACCGTGGTCGCCGCATTCCGCAGCATGGCCCACGTCTTCGCCGCGCCGCGCAAGCACAACGTTCAACTCATCCGCCTGCTGGTCTCCTACGCCAACAAGGCCCGCCGCAACGGCGTCGTCTCCCTCGACAGCGACCTCGGCGCCATCCACGATCCCTTCCTGAAACAGTCCCTCATGCTCGCCGTCGATGGCACCGAACCCAACGACCTGCGCAACATCATGCGCGTCAGTCTCGACTCCACCACCGAATCCGAGGAGCGGCTCCCCATGGTTTTCGAGTCCGCCGGCGGCTTTTCGCCCACCATCGGCATCCTCGGCGCCGTCCTCGGGCTCATCCAGGTCATGCAGCACCTGGACAACATCCAGGAGGTGGGCCGCGGCATCGCCGTGGCCTTTGTCGCCACCATCTACGGCGTCGGCATCGCCAATCTCTTCTTCCTTCCCTTCGCCGGCAAAATGCGCCTCCGCCTGCGCGAGGAGCACCAGCGCCGCGAAATGATGCTGGAAGGCGTCATCTCCATCCTCGAAGGCATGAATCCGCGCATGCTCGAAATCAAACTCAGCGGCTTCCTCGACGACGCCAGCCGCGAGAAGCAGGAGCGCGCGGCATGAGGTCCCGTGTTCCCCGGAGCCGCGTCACCCACGACCGCTGGCTGGTCTCCTATGCCGACTTCATCACCCTCCTCTTCGGCTTCTTCGTCGTCCTCTACGCCTTCGCCAAGGCCGATCAAAAAAAGCAGATGCAGGTCTCCGAGTCCATCGACTCCGCCTTCCGCTCGCTGGGCCTCTTTGCCGACGCCGCGCGCCGCCCGGCCAGCCCGGAGAGCGCCGGCGGCGTCGAAAAGCCGGAGATCCCCATGAACATCGTGATGGGCGAGGATGTGCTCTCGCCCGCCCAGGTCAAGAACGATCTCGAGCAGATCCACCGCGACCTCGCGCAAACCCTCTCCAACCAGATCGCCCAGCACACCGTCTCCATCCAGATGGGCCGCGACGGGCTGGTCATCAGCCTGCGCGAGGCCGGATTCTTCAGCTCCGGCTCGGCCGCCCCGCGGCCCGAGACCCTCGCCACCCTGCGCCCCATCGCCGACAAGCTGGGCCGCACCCCCTACGACCTGCGCATCGAAGGCCACACCGACAACGTCCCCATCCACAACGACGAGTTCGACTCCAACTGGGAACTCTCCTCGGCCCGCGCCACGCGCATCGCCCGGCTCTTCCTCGACCTCAAGGCCATGCCGCCCGGCCGCCTCTCGGCCGCCGGCTACGCCGAGTTCCACCCCGTGGCCAGCAACGCCACCGCCGAGGGCCGCGCCCAGAACCGCCGCGTCGATCTGGTCGTCCTGCCCCGCTCCAAAATCGATCTCTCCGCGCCCGACTCTCCTCACCCCGCCGGCCCCTGGCGCAAGATCACCGACGGCGATTGACCGGGTGGGCGGGGTGAGAGATCTCAGCGGGGTTCGCCGAGGTTTTGACGTGTTGTCGGGTGGTCCGGGCACACTGCCGTGAAGACGTGCGTGGAGCAAGCGGACCGGCCGGATTGGCGCAGACCGCCATGAGGGTACCGTTTTGGGGAGGGGTATCAGTACCCTCGCCTGGTCGCGGGTCCTCGACGCTCTGCGCGACACTGGATATGCCGGGTCCGGGCCGGGCTGTCTATCGGAATCGAACAACGATTCCCGCGCCGAGGCGCAGGTTGTTCTGCATACCGGTGGTGGAGTTGGGCAGGCCGGTGCGCAACCAGCCGGCTTCGAGGGCGCGCAAGGCAATGCGGGGCGTCAGCGCCAGGTTGAAGCCACCGCCCACCAGCAGCGCAGTGCTATTGCTGCTGGATGTGGCTCCTGCCGCGGTGGGGAAGACGCCGTGGAAGGCATTGGCCTCGCCGGCCAGCGCCTGCGCATAGACCGCACACTTGCTGCGTGGCAGCGCCCACGTGTAGCGCGGGCCGAAGACCGCGGTCACCATGTCCAGGCCCACGCCCGTGTTGTCGATGGCGGCCGTGTGCGTCCCCGCCACGTCGGCAACCACGCCCAGGCCGCGGTAGAACTGCCCATGCACCTGCACGCTTCCTCCCCAGGCCCAAAACGACTGGGCGGTGATGGAGTTGCCCCGCATGGGCTGGAAGGTGACGGCCACATCGAGCGGATAGTTGCCCGCCTCCTGTGCGGAAGGCGGCCTGGCCGTCTGGGCAGCAAGCGGGATTGCGCTCAGCATGGTTGCGCACAGCAGCAGGGGCGCGAGTGATCGAAGCATCGAGGGTCTCCTTGTAAGCTACTGCACGTTGAGCGTGATGTTGGCTGTATGTTCCAGGCTGCCGGCGCTGGCCGTGATGGTCACCGTGTAGTTTTTGGCGGTCTGGGTAAAGAAGCCGTTGCCGCCGCATCCGGTGAGCGCGACGGCCGCGCCGCCCGCGAGCAGCAGCAGAACCACCGGGAGCAGGCGGCGCAATCTGCGGCCCTGCCTGCGCATGGCGCCGGCGCCGAACAGCAACAGGAAGGCCAGCGCCAGCGGCTGCCAGCGAAGCCCGGATGCTTGCCGCGCAGCCGCTGTAGCCGCGGCCGTATGGATGGTCACCGCGATCGTCTGCGGCCCGCCGTTGGACGGAATGGTCGCCGGCGAAAAACTGGCCGTCGCGCCCGGCGGCAGGCCGCTTACCGTGAAGTTCACCGTGCCCGCGTACATGCCGTAGTCCGGCGTCACCGTCACCTGGTAAGTGATGTTGCCGCCGGGGATCGCCGTTGCACTGGAAGGTCCGCTGATGGTCATCGTAAAGTCCAGCGGAGCCACCGTCACCGTGACGCTCGCCGTGGCGTTGCTGGCGGTGAAGTTGCTGTCGCCGTTGTAAGTGGCGGTCAGGGTGTGCGTCAGCCCCGGCGCCAGCGCGGACGCGGTATAAGTGGCCACATCGCCGCTTAATGGCGCCGTGCCCAGATTTGAGGTTCCGTCGAAGAAGGTCACCGTGCCCGTGGGCGAGCCGCCGGCGATCGGAGCGATGGTCGCCGTTAGCGTCACACTCTGAAGCGGCGTGATCGAGTTGCTGCTAACGCCGAGCGCGGTCGTGGTTCCGGCCTGCGAGACAGTCAGCGTTCCGTCATGAACGGCCTCCGTGTAGCCGCCCAGCTCCGCGCCGGCCACCGCGGGCAGAATCGCGTAAGTGCCCACCGGCGACCACTGCGTCGCGCTGGTGGAGAAGCTTTCCGTGAACGTGTCTCCGTTCTGCTGCCCCGTAACCGCGCCGGTGAAGGCGGGGTTCGCCGTGCCGTAGACTTTGCTGGCGTTGTTGGCCGTAACCGTCAGCGTGGCCGCGTTGACCACGAGGCTCGCCGTCACCTGCGCGGCCGCCGAGTAATCGGTATTCCCCAACTGGTTGGCCGCCACGACAATCGTGCCCGCGCCGGTCACCGTGAGCGTGTTGGCGTTGATGGAGCCCGGTCCCGAAACCACGCTGAAGGTGACCGCATTGCCCGAAGCTCCGCCCGTCGCGCTCAGCGGAATCGGCGCAACGCCGTAGGTCGCCGGCGAAGACAGTGTGAAGCCGATGATCTGCGTAGCCTGACCGATGATGAAGTTCACCTGGACCGGCGCGGCCGCCGCATAATTCGCGTTGCCGACTTGCGTTGCCTGGATGGTGCAGGTCCCTGCCGAGGCCATGCTCACCATCGTGCCCGACACCGTGCAAATGTTGCTCGTCGTCGAAGCAAAACTCACGCTCAGGCCCGAAGTCGCTGTCGCGCTCACCGCGAACGTGCCGGTGGGAGAGTAAGTGTACGACGTAATGGCCGGGGGAATGGCCGGCGTGAAGCCGATCGTCTGCGCGGCCTGGCCGACGGAGAGCGTACGTGAGCTGTCGGTGCTGGCGGAGAAGTTCCCGCTGGCGTCGTTATAGACGGCCTGAATGGTGTACATGCCCGCCGCCGTGCCGGCGGGGAGCGAATAACTCGCGCCGGCCGAGCCATTCGACACTGCGCCAGTGGCAATCGGTCCGACCGGCGTGCCGTTATTCAGCACCGTGAAGGTGACCGTGCCCTCGCTGACCGTTCCCGAAGTGCTCGTGACCGTGGCCGACACGAGAACGTTTTGCGCGTTGGCGCTATACGTGGTCGTGGCGTTGCTCGCCGTGGTGGTGGTCGGGAACAAGTACGTGAAGAGGTCGGCGGTGCTGATGGCGCTGGTTCCGCCCGTGGTCGTCACCGTCAGGTCCACGGCGCCGGTTCCGGCCGGCGAAGTGGCGGTGATGGTGGTGGAAGAGGCGACGGTAAAGCCCGTGGCCGGCACTGCCCCAAACTTGACCGCCGTTGCGCCGGTGAAGTTGGTTCCCGTGATGGTCACCGATGTTCCGCCGGCCGTGGGCCCGCTGGAGGGAGAGACACTGCTGACCGCGGGAGGCGCAACGTAGGTGAACAGCGTGTTCGCGGCGTTGCTGCCGCCAAGCGTGGTTACGACAACGCTGGCCGTTCCCGCCGCGCCCGCCGGGGTTACCGCCGTAATCGTCGTGTTGCTCACCACCACAACGCCGGTCGCCGCTGCGCCGCCGATGGTCACGCCGGTTGCGCCGGTGAGGTTGGTTCCCGTGATGGTCACCGATGTGCCGCCGGCCGTCGGGCCGCTGGAGGGAGAGACACTGCTGACCGTGGGAGGCGCAACGTAGGTGAACAGCGTGCTCGCCGCGTTGCTGCCGCCCTGCGTGGTTACGACAACGCTAGCCGTTCCCGCCGCGCCCGCCGGGGTTACCGCCGTGATCGTCGTGTTGCTCACCACCACAACGTTGGTCGCCGCTGCGCCGCCGATGGTCACGCCGGTGGCGCCGGTGAAGTTGGCTCCCGTGATGGTCACCGATGTTCCGCCAACCATCGGGCCGCTGGAGGGAGAGACGCCGCTGACCGTGGGAGGCGCAACGTAGGTGAACAGCGTGCTCGCCGCGTTGCTGCCGCCGGATGTGGTTACGACCACGCTGGCCGTTCCTGCCGTGCCTGCCGGGGTCACCGCCGTGATCGACGTGTTGCTCACCACCACAACGCCGGTCGCCGCTGCGCCGCCGATGGTCACGCCGGTGGCGCCGGTGAAGTTGGCTCCCGTGATGGTCACCGATGTTCCGCCAACCGTCGGCCCGCTGGAGGGTGAGACGCCGCTGACCGTGGGAGGCGCAACGTAGGTGAACAGCGTGTTCGCCGCGTTGCTGCCGCCGGATGTGGTCACGACCACGCTGGCCGTTCCTGCCGCGCCTGCCGGGGTCATCGCAGTGATCGTCGTGTTGCTCACCACCACAAAGCCGGTCGCCGCTGCGCCGCCGATGGTCACGCCAGTTGCGCCGCTCAAGTTGGTTCCGGTGATGGTCACCGATGTTCCGCCAACCGTCGGGCCGCTGGAGGGAGAGACGCTGCTCACCGTGGGAGGCGCAACGTAGGTGAACAGCGTGTTCGCCGCGTTGCTGCCGCCGAGCGTGGTTACGACGACGCTGGCCGTTCCCGCCGCGCCTGCCGGGGTCACCGCCGTGATCGTCGTGTTGCTCACCACCACAACGTTGGTCGCCGCTGCGCCGCCGATGGTCACGCCTGA